>Ga0208272_100004_pt1 | contig 542626 bp, 491 predicted proteins | sample LakWasM129_HOW14_2_FD_183939 | JGI IMG/M metagenome (GOLD analysis project Ga0208272, IMG submission 183939) | Freshwater sediment methanotrophic microbial communities from Lake Washington under simulated oxygen tension - Sediment Metagenome... | ecosystem: Environmental > Aquatic > Freshwater... | reverse complement strand
CAATCATTTTTTGGTGGAGAGGGCTGGATTCGAACCAGCGTACTCAGAGAGAACGGATTTACAGTCCGTCGCCTTTAACCACTCGGCCACCTCTCCAAAAAATCGACCGCGATTATCGCGGTTAATGCCGCTGACGTCAATGTCAGCCAACATAAATTTGGTGCCGGGTATCGGAATCGAACTGATGACCTTCGCATTACAAGTGCGCTGCTCTACCAACTGAGCTAACCCGGCATTTCAGGAAGGCGCAACTATATCACTTTTTTTAGGAAGTGATCTAGTGCTTTTTTAAGAATTTTTTATTTTTCGCTGAAAAAATGCAACACCGTTTCTGCATATAGACAAATCGCGCCACAGACGATGGCAAACAGGCCCTTTTCTACTTAACTACCTTGAGGTGAGATTTTTTAGCAGCAGGCACTTCGGGCACCTCATCTACTGGCATCGCAGCACGGGTTCCCGGCTCCGGGGCCTGGCCATCCACGACTTCAAAAAACATGCCCTGGCCATTCTCGCGCGCGAACACGCCCCCTACCCGGCTAATTGGCACATATATATGCTGCGCAACCCCACTGAAACGGGCAGAAAACACTACTGCATCGTTATCGATATGCAGATCTTTCACCGCTGTGTAATTCATGTTGAGCACAATCTCGCCATTTTTTACATAGGCCATAGGTACCCGCGTATGCGCATCGACTTTCACCAGCAGATGTGGCGTCAATCCATTATCAACGCACCACTCATGTATGGCACGTATCAGGTAAGCGGTGGTAGGAATCAGAGTACTCATGCGAATTTCCTTAAAAAAACAGCGCGAAGGGTATTCGCGCTGCTTGGGGGACTGGCTGACGTTATTTACGCATTGCCTTTTCAGAAGGCGTCATGGCTTCCGCGTACATCGGGCGGGAGAACAGGCGCTCTGCGTATTTCAGCAATGGCGAAGCCTGATTTGGCAACTCAATGCCGTAATGGCCCAAGCGCCACAGCAATGGCGTGATGGCAACGTCAAGCATGGAGTACTCATCCCCCATCAGGTAACTTTGCTTGCCAAAAATTGGCACCAATTGCGTCAGGTTATCACGCACCACTTTACGTGCCTTGTCTGCCGTCTCTTCATTACTGGATTCAATATCCTTGATATGGCTGAACAAGTCTTTTTCAAAGTTGTACAGGAACAGTCGCGCACGCGCACGCATCACAGGATCCGCAGGCATTAACTGCGGATGTGGAAAGCGCTCATCAATATACTCATTGATGATATTGGCTTCCGACAACACGAGGTCGCGCTCAACCAACACCGGCACTTCGCCATATGGATTCAAAATGGCCAAATCTTCGGTTTTGTTGGTCAGGTCAACATCAATGACTTCAAAATCCATGCCTTTTTCGAACAATACGATACGGCAACGGTGACTGTAAGGATCGACAGTACCCGAATACAATCTCATCATAATTTATTTTCCCTATAAAAAAAGACACCAAGGCCTCACGCCTTGGTGTCGGACTTGGTTTGCAATTAGCGAATATCTTTCCAGTATTCGGTTTTGATTTTCTTCACCAAGACGAACAATACAGACAGGAACAGCAGCACCAGTACGCCAATCCAGTAGCGGGATTGTTTGGCTGGCTCAGCCATAAATGCCAGGAAGTTGGTCAAATCACCCGCAAACTGGTCATACTCTTCAGGACTCAGCTTGCCTGCTTTTTCCAGCTTCAGCGTGTGTGTTTCATGATCCAGCACCTGCACACCTTGCAACTCATACAACACATGCGGCATTGCCACTTTGTCAAACACCTGGTTATTCCAGCCGGTTGGACGCGTGTCATCCTTGTAGAAGCTACGCAGATAGGCATACACCCAGTCCGCGCCTCTCGCACGCACTTCAACGCTCAAGTCAGGCGGTGCAGCACCGAACCATTTCTTGGCATCTTTAGGATTCATGCTGACGCGCATGGTCTCACCAACCTTTTCACCAGCAAACAGCAAGTTTTCCTTGATCTGCTTGTCGGTGAGGCCGATATCCTGCAAACGGTTGTAGCGCATGTAATTGGCACTATGGCAATTCAAGCAGTAATTGACAAAAATCTTGGCGCCGCGCTGCAATGACGCTTTATCCGTCATCTTGATTGGTGCCTTGACGTCAATGTGTACTTCATTGGCCAATGCCACGCCAGAAACCAGCAGTGTCAGGCTCGCAAAAGCCTGCAAAAACATTTTCTTCATCATTAGTATGTCACCCTTTCTGGCACAGGCTTGGTTTGATCTTTTTTGGTGTACCAAGGCATTAATACAAAATATGCAAAGTAAATCGCCATACAAATGCGGGCAACCACAGTCGCACGGTCTGCGCCCCCCAGCCATGGCCCGAACTGACCCCAGACATCGCCCGGAACCGTACCCAGATAGCCAAGAATGACAAAGCTGATAACAAAGGCGGTCAACCAGCGCTTGTACAATTTGCCACGGTAGCGAATCGACTTCACCGGGCTTCTGTCCAACCAGGGCAGGAAGGCAAATGCAACAACTGACAAGCCCATCGCCACTACCCCGGGGAATTGCGAAATACCGATTGGCGGCACGGCGCGCAAGATGGAGTAATAAGGCGTGAAGTACCATACCGGTGCAATGTGTGCCGGCGTTTTCAGCGGATCAGCCGGCACAAAGTTGTTAGCTTCAAGGAAGTAACCACCCATCTCCGGCATAAAGAACACAATGGCAAAGAACACCATCAGGAACGCGACCACGCCTACCAGGTCTTTTACCGAGTAGTAAGGATGGAAAGGAATGCCATCCAGTGGAATACCGGTTGCCTTATCTTTATGCTTTTTGATTTCAACGCCATCAGGGTTATTAGAGCCAACCTCGTGCAAAGCGACGATATGCACAGCGACCAGGCCCAACAGCACTAATGGCAAAGCAATCACGTGGAAAGCAAAGAAGCGGTTCAAGGTTGCATCAGACACCAGATAGTCACCACGCAACCACTCGGACAAGTCAGGACCGATGAATGGCACGGTAGAGAACAGGTTCACAATCACCTGCGCACCCCAGTAGGACATTTGACCCCATGGCAGCAGGTAGCCGAAGAACGCCTCACCCATCAACACCAGGAAAATACCCACACCAAACAACCAGATCAGTTCACGCGGCGTTCTGTATGAGCCGTAAATAATGCCACGGAACATGTGCAGGTAAACCACCACAAAGAACATGGAAGCGCCGGTAGAGTGCATATAGCGAATAATGTTGCCGCCGAACACATCGCGCATGATGTATTCCACTGAAGCAAATGCCAATTCAGCATCTGGCTTGTAGTTCATGGTCAAAAAGATACCGGTAACGATTTGCAGTACCAGCACCAATAAAGCCAAAGAACCAAAAAAATACCAGAAGTTGAAATTTTTTGGCGCGTAATACTCGGTCAGATGTCCCTTGATAGTACTGGTCAGCGGGAAACGGGCATCTACCCAATCCAGCACGCCAGCGGCAATCGTTTTATTATTATTTGCCATGATATTTAAGCCTCCGCCTTTTTATCTTCACCAATCAGCAATGTGGTGTCTGTCAGGTACTGGTGTGGAGGGATCAACAGATTTTTTGGTGCTGGTGAACCCTTGAACACACGGCCGGACAAGTCGAATTTAGAGCCGTGACATGGACAGACAAAACCACCTGGCCACTCCGCTGTCTCTACAAAGTTGTCGTTTGGCGAGCAACCCAAATGCGTGCATGTACCCAACATCACAGCGTATTCAGGCTTAATTGAACGATCTTTGTTTTTACAGTATTCGGGCTGTTGTGGTACTTCCAGGTTAGGATCAGACAACTGATCGTCATGCTTAACCAGTTTGGCCAGCATTTCTGGTGTACGGCGCACAATCCATACCGGCTGACCGCGCCACTCGGCCGTCATTTTCTCACCTGGCTTCAGCTTGCTGATATCCACCTCTACAGGTGCACCGGCCGCTTTGGCGCGCTCACTTGGCAACATGCTGCCGACAAACGGCACCGCGACAGCGGCAACACCCACAGCGCCTGTAGCCGCCGTAGCTTTCACCAAGAAGTCGCGTTTTTGCAAATCCACCTCAGATGGCTGGCAAAACGACAAACAGTTGTTGTCAATTTTGTTTTCTGACATTGGCTTCCTTAATCTACCCTTTTGGGGCAACAGTGTGATCAAAACTTGAGTCGCGATTATACATTTTTCGCAGAAACAAGCCAAATTTAATTCAATAAGTCATTGATATTAATCAACTAAACTGGGTTATCCAGCTCAACATAAATGTGCTCAATGCCATACTTTTCGGCGATCCATTGCCCCAGGGCCTGCACGCCATAGCGCTCAGTGGCGTGATGGCCAGCACTAATGTAAGCCGTATCGGTTTCGCACACGGTGTGCCAGGTTTGCTCTGAGACCTCACCACTGATAAACACGTCCACGCCGGCATTCACCACCTGCTGGATATAGGACTGCGCCGCCCCCGTACACCAGGCCACTGTTCGCACCTGTTTTTGCGGATCACCCAGCAACTGCGCCTGTCGCCCCAGGCAAGTGCTCACATGCTCACCTAGCTGCGCGAGCGTCATGGCTTGTGGCAACTCAGCCACAGGCAACATGTTTTTATCATCAAGATAACGTGTGATTGACCACTCGAACACCTTGCCCAGTTGCACGTTATTACCTACCTCAGCATGCGCATCCAGCGGCAAATGATAGGCCAACAGACTCAGATCATGTGTCAGCAGGCGTTTTAAGCGATGACGTTTCAGGCCTGTCACCTCTGCAGCCTCACCGCGCCAAAAGTATCCATGGTGTACCAGAATCGCATCGGCATCTGCCGCAATCGCAGCCTCAATCAAGGCTTGGCTAGCCGTCACGCCACTGACAATACGCCTGACTTGCGGTCGACCTTCTACCTGTAAACCATTTGGGCAATAATCTTGAAATTTGCCAACTTGTAAAAAATTGGCTAACTCAGTGACAAGAAGATTCAATTCCATCTCTGACTCTCATATATACTAGGCATTTGTTAAGACATTCACTTACTTTTGCAATTATGCGACATCTCTGGTCTATCTTCTCACAAGCCGTCACCGTTTGTCTGGGCATTTTGTTTGTCTTGAAGTTATTTTATCCCGGCGTATTAACACAACCCAGCCAACCAGCGGTCACCAAACAAGTCACCAGCAACACCACTGCGGCCATTGCAAAAAATGGCTACCGTACAGCGGTCAGCAAAGCCATGCCCTCAGTGGTCAATATATTCACCACCGCACGCATTAGCCAGGATCCTCACCATGCCTTAAAAAATGACCCGCTGTTCCGTCACTTTTTCGGCGATGAAATGGAAGAAGAGGACGAGCAGCCAGAAAACAGCCTGGGTAGCGGCGTGATTGTCAGCGCCGATGGCCTGATCCTGACCAACAACCACGTCATCAGCTCGGCCGACCAGATTGAAGTGGCGCTCAGTGATGGCAGCAAATCGTCCGCTACCGTGGTTGGCACCGACCCGGACACAGACCTGGCGGTGCTAAAAATTGACCGCAAAAATCTGCCAGCGATTACCTTTAGCAATAGTGACCAAATGAAAGTTGGCGATGTCGTGCTGGCCATTGGCAACCCGTTCGGCGTCGGCCAGACCGTGACCCAGGGCATTATCAGTGCGCTGGGCCGCAACCATTTGGGTATTAATACCTTTGAAAACTTTATCCAGACGGACGCCTCGATTAACCCAGGCAACTCTGGCGGCGCGCTCATAGACGTCAACGGTAGCCTGATTGGCATCAACAGTGCGATTTATTCGCGCAACGGTGGCAGCATGGGCATCGGCTTTGCCATTCCGGTCAGTATTGCCAAACAGGTCATGGAACAAATCAGTTCCAGCGGCACGGTCACACGTGGCTGGATCGGGATTGAAGCCCAGGACATCACCCCTGAGCTGGCAGAGTCATTTAACCTGAAAACGGCTAACGGCTCACTGATTGCAGGCGTGTTGCTGGATAGCCCGGCTGATCGTGCCGGATTGCGTCCTGGCGATATTCTGGTGGGTATTGATGATAAGCCTGTGGCAGATAGTCAGTCCATGCTGAATATTATTGCCATGCTCAAGCCACGCGAAAAGGCCACCCTATCCATTATACGCGCCGGCAAGAAAGTGAATATTGCATTGGTCGTAGGTAAGCGCCCACTCCCAAGTAAAATCCCGCAATAGCTTAGTTGATAGCAGAGTCGCTGGCGGCTGGTTGCGGTAGCCAGCGCACTACCAGCAGACCAATTTCATAGAGTAACCACAGCGGGATGGCCAACATACACTGGGAAACGATATCTGGCGGCGTGAAAATCGCCCCCAGTACAAACGCACCCACGATGACATAAGAGCGTGATTCTTTGAGTTGTGCCAGCGTGACCCAGCCCATGAGCGCCATCAATACCACAGCAATCGGCACCTCAAACGCAAATCCAAAGGCCAGAAACAGGCCAATCACAAAATCAAGATATTCGGCAATGTCCGTCATCACAGTCACACCAGCCGGTGCGCTACCCACCAAAAAGCTGAACACGACAGGAAACACCACAAAATAGGCAAAGGCCATGCCGATAAAAAACAAAGCCACTGCCGATGCCAGCAAGGGGCGGATCAATCGCTTTTCATGTGCATATAAACCAGGCGCAACAAAAGCCCAGCATTGATAAATCATCCATGGCAAGGCGATCAGGAATGCGGTCAGCATGGTGACTTTCATCGGCACAAAAAACGGCGTGGTGACTGCGGTCGCGATCATTTGTGCGCCTTGTGGCAATTTGGCCAGCAACGGTGCGGCCAGCAAGCTATACAATCGATCGGCAAAAGGGAACAAGGCAGCAAACGCCACCAGCCACCCGACAATCGCTCGCAACAAACGATGGCGCAATTCGATCAGGTGGGAGATAAAACTTTCGGTCGGCGTCATGATAGAAGGGAAATCCGGAACGGCTTAAGCAAGCGGTTTGTGTTCAGACACTGGCGCTGTATCGTCATTTTTCTTGGCGGCATTGCGCGGACGGCGCGGCTTCTTCTGATCTTCCGCGGCGACAGCAAACAACTCCGCCTGCGGATCGGCATCCAGCAATTTATGCTCGCCATGCTCTGCCGCTGGTTGAGCGACTTCGATAATTGTTTCCTCAGCATTCGCAACAGGCTTACGCTGACGCGGCTTGCGTGGTTTTTTGACCGTGACAACATCGACATCGACCACGGTCGCCTCAACGGCTTTGCTCGCGGGCGTTTTATCCACCGCCACTTCCGCCATCGCAGGCGGCAGAATGCTTTGCTCAATCTCGTCATAGCCCTGTCGCAAGCCGGACTGCACTTCCTGCTGCAGTGTTTGCAGTTCGGCAAAACGCGTTTCGCGATTCACTTCGTCCTTCACTTGCGTGACGAAGCGCTGCAAACGACCAAAAAAAGCGCCCGCAGTGCGGGCGACTTTTGGCAACTTCTCCGGCCCGATAACTACCAGGGCAACCAAAGCAATGACCAGCAATTCTGAGAATGAAATATCAAACACAATGCGTCAGCACTTATTTGTTTTTGTCAGACAACTCTTCAGGCTTGGACTCCGCCTTGCCCTCATTAACGGCTTTTTTAAATTCATTCACCGCACCGCCGACATCACCGCCAATATTACGCAGCTTCTTGGTGCCAAATACCAACACCACAATCAGCAATACAATCAGCCAATGCCACAAACTAAATGAACCCATGGTAATCTCCTTTATCTTGTCTGGTGGTACTAAGCCACTGCGCCGCCGCCAAACACGTGCAGATGAATATGAAACACTTCCTGACCGCCTTCACGACCCACATTCATCACGGTTTTATATCCAACCAGGCCTTGTTCAGCCGCCAGTTTGGCCGCTAACAACATCATCTTGCCCAACAACGCCTGATGCTCGGCTGTACAGTCTTTCAGTGTTTCGATGTGTGCTTTGGGCACAATCAGGAAATGCGTTTTTGCCAAGGGACGAATATCGTGGAACACAATGACATCTTCGTCCTCATAAATTGTTTTAGATGGAATATTGCCAGCAGCGATTTTGCAAAAAATACAATCTGCACTCATTCTGTTCTGCTCGCTTTCTCTGCAATGCCAGATAAGCCCTCACGGCGCGCCAGCTCATCGAGCACGTCCTGCGCACTGAGTCCGGCATGACTCAACATCACCAAGGTATGAAACCATAAATCGGCAGTTTCATAAATAATTTCTTCAGCTTTACCGCCCTTGGCCGCAATCACGGTTTCAGTCGCTTCTTCGCCTATTTTTTTCAGGATGCTGTCCATGCCTTTGGCATAGAGTTTGGCGACGTAAGAAGACGATGGGTCGGCCGTTTTACGCTGCTCCATCAATTCAGACAGTCGGTTTAAGACATCACTCATGGTAAATCGCTTTCGGATCTTTGATCACTGGCTCTACCGTGACCCAGGCATCGTCTTGCAATTGCTGGAAAAAGCAATTGTGTCGACCGGTATGACACGCAATCCCGCCCAGTTGTTCGACAGTAATTAAGACGACGTCGTCGTCGCAATCAAGGCGGATATCATGCACGATTTGCGTGTGGCCGGACTCTTCGCCCTTATGCCACAATTTATTGCGCGAACGGGAGAAATACACCGCATGCCCGGTATCGCGCGTCAGCTGTAAAGCTTCGCGATTCATCCAGGCAAACATCAGGATTTTGCCAGTGTCTTTTTCCTGGGCAATCACAGGCACCAGGCCGTCAGCCGTCCAGGCGACTTGATCCAGCCAGCTCATCGCACTTCCAGTCCGTGTTCACGCATATAGTCTTTGGCCTGTTGCACCGTGAATTCACCATAGTGAAAAATACTTGCTGCCAACACCGCATCGGCGCCACCCATCGTCACGCCATCCACCAGGTGCTGCAAATTACCAACGCCGCCAGAGGCAATCAATGGGACATCGACGGCATCACTAATCGCCTTATTGAGCGGATTATTGAAACCAATTTTAGTGCCATCGCGATCCATGCTGGTTACCAGCAGTTCGCCCGCCCCCAGGCTGACCATTTTTTGCGCCCATTTTACGGCATCCAAGCCAGTGGGATTGCGGCCACCATGCGTGAACACTTCCCACTCAAACGGCTGGTTATCTACTTTTTTGGCATCAATCGCCACCACGATACATTGCGAACCGAAGCGGCTGGCCGCATCTTCAACCACTTGTGGATTGAGCACCGCTGTTGTATTGATGCTGACCTTATCTGCACCGGCATTAAGCAAGCGGCGCACATCCTCAACCTTACGCACGCCACCACCAACAGTGAGCGGGATAAATATCTGCTCGGCGACACGTTCGATAATGTGCAAAATCAGGTCGCGGTTATCAGAGCTGGCAGTAATATCCAGAAAAGTCAGCTCATCAGCGCCTTGATCATTGTAGCGTTGCGCGATTTCGACCGGATCACCGGCATCGCGCAACTCCAGGAAATTCACCCCTTTGACCACACGGCCATCAGTGACATCCAGGCAAGGAATAATGCGTTTGGCACAGCCCATTATTGACCGCTCAGCTGATCAGCCAACTGTTGTGCTGCAGCGAAGTCCAGCGTGCCTTCATAAATGGCGCGGCCAGTGATCGTACCGATAATGCCCTCATCCTGCACCGCACACAGTTTGCGTACGTCATCCAGATTAGTAACACCGCCACTGGCGATGACAGGAATGGTTAATGCCTGCGCCAGCGCAACCGTGGCTTCAATATTGACACCCGTCAGCATGCCATCGCGGCCTATGTCTGTATAGACAATGCTTTCCACGCCGTAGTCTTCAAACTTTTTCGCCAGGTCAATGACGTCGTGACCAGTCAATTTGGACCAGCCATCGACAGCGACTTTGCCATCCTTGGCATCCAGGCCGACCATAATCTGGCCAGGGAAGGCGTAGCAGGCTTCGTGCAAGAAACCTGGGTTTTTAACCGCAGCCGTGCCGATGATGACATAACCGATACCGTCATCCAGGTAACGCTCGATCGTGTCGAGGTCACGAATGCCACCACCCAACTGGATAGGGATATCCCCACCCACGGCGGCGACAATAGACTTGATCGCATCTTCGTTGACGGGTTTTCCGGCAAACGCACCGTTCAAATCTACCAGGTGCAAACGTTTACCGCCTTTATCTACCCAATGCCGTGCCATAGCGCCCGGGTCTTCGGAAAATACTGTGGACTCTTCCATCAGGCCCTGCTTCAAACGGACGCAGTGGCCATCTTTCAAATCAATTGCTGGAATAATTAACATGTTGTTTTCAATAGATAAATAACGAGTAGTGACTAAAACGACTGAAAATCCGTTTAGGGTTTCCAGTTTACAAAATTACGCAAAAGTTGCAAGCCTGCATTGGCGCTCTTTTCCGGGTGAAACTGTACGGCAAACACATTATCACGCGCAATCGCCCCGGTGTAATCGAACGGATAAGCCGTCGTGGCAGCGGTTAACGCAGTCTCTTCCGGTGCGACATAATAACTGTGCACATAATAAAAGCGCGCCTGATCCGGGATTTCAGACCACAGAGCATGAGCCTGTGTTTGATGCACCTGACTCCAGCCCATATGCGGCACTTTCAGTTTAGCACCTTGCTCATCATGCATTTTGTCTGCAGGAAAGCGCTTCACTTCACCGCGGTAGACACCCAAACCAGGCACATCACCCTCTTCCGAATGCTCAAATAGCATCTGTAAACCGATGCAAATACCTAAAAACGGTTTTTGTTGTGTCGCATCGATCACCGCCTGACGTAAATGGCGTGCATCGAGCTCACGGATACAATCCGGCATCGCACCTTGTCCAGGAAACACCACGCGCTCCGCCTGTGCAATCTGCTCAGGATCGCTGGTGACGGCGACAGAAATGGAAGGGGCCACCGCTTTAAAAGCGTTGGCCACCGATCTTAAATTACCCATGCCATAATCAACAATGGCAACTTGCAAGCGACTCATGGTTAGCAATCAGGCGTTATAACGCACCCTTGGTAGATGGCATCAATCCTGCCATACGTGGATCTGGGGTCGCGGCGATACGCAGCGCACGACCAAAGGCTTTGAATATGGTCTCTGCCTGATGATGGGCATTATGACCCTTGAGGTTATCAATATGCAGTGTCACCAGTGCATGATTGACAAAGCCCTGGAAGAATTCATGAATCAGGTCCACATCAAACTCGCCGATCATGGCGCGCGTGAAGGTGCAATCAAACGCCAAACCCGGGCGGCCAGACAGATCCAGCGCCACGCGGCTCAAGGCCTCGTCCAGCGGCACATAACTATGACCGTAGCGGGTCAAGCCTTTTTTATCACCCAAGGCTTTGGTAAACGCCTGACCGAGCGTGATGCCAATGTCTTCAACGGTGTGATGTGCATCGATATGCAAGTCACCGTTGGCATGAATCTTTAAATCAATCATGCCGTGACGGGCAATTTGATCCAGCATGTGGTCTAAAAAGCCCAAACCGCTGTGCAAGTCTGATTGGCCGGTGCCATCGAGGTTAATCGAGACGGTAATTTGTGTTTCTAGCGTATTACGCGTGACTTCAGCTTGACGTGACATATAAGAGAGGAAAGGTGATCACAGAGAGTTTGCAAATATTGCGTTCATTTTACAGCAAGTCCTGCCACACTGGCAAAAAGCTGTCATGAAAAACAAAAAAGCAGCCCAGATGGGCTGCTTTTTCAAATCAGAAAGCGATCCGTAAGGATAGCAGTCGATTATTTAGCTTCTTCAGTGGCTGGTGCAGCTTCTGCAGCAGGCGCCGCGTCAGCTGGAGCAGCTTCTTCGGCAGCTGGCGCTTCAGCAGCAGGTGCCGCGTCAGCTGGAGCAACCTCTTCAGCAGCCGGGGCTTCAGCAGCAGGTGCAGCTTCTTCAGATTTTTTGCCCAACAAAGAGAATACCAATACAGCAGCAACTGCAGCAATGATCCATGGCAGCAACTTGTTACCGCCTTTAGTGGCAGTACCAGCACCGTGAGCGATCTTGGTGATTTCAGTTGCAGCGGCTGCTGGGTCAGCAGCACCGTAGATAGCCGCACCGGCAACTACGATATCAGCACCAGCATCAACTACTTGTTTAGTGGTTGCAGCTTTAACACCGCCAGCAACAGACACTTTAGCACCTGTTTTCAGACCGGATACCAGACCCAGGTCAGCAAATGGTGTTTGACCAGCCGCTTGTTGGTCCAAACCAGTGTGAACACCAATAATGTGTGCACCCAATTTAACCACTTCCAGCGTACGGGCTTTTTTATCTTTAACGTTGATCAGGTCGATTTGCGCTTCTTTGCCATATTTGTTGGCAGCGTCGATTACGCCTTTGATCGTACCGATATCTGCAGTACCCAAAACGGTACAAATATCAGCACCAGCTTTGTAGAATGGCTCAGCTTCGTAAAAGCCAGCATCCATGGTTTTCAGGTCAACCAGAATTTTGTTGTTAGGGAATTTTGAACGCAATGCTTTCAACAATTCGATACCGTTGTGTTTGATACAAGGGGTACCAATTTCCAGAATATCAACGTGTGGAGCAACTTTAGCTGCCAAAGCGATCGTTGCGTCGAAATCCAATGAATCCAATGCCATCTGGGTTTGTGCCATTTTTCTTCCTCCGAGTTTGCTCTATTTTAAATCCAATGAATCAATGCGCAGCAATTATGCAAACGCAACCCTCACTGCACATTATGTACAATAGCGTGCATCATAACCGTATTTTCAAAAAAATGACAATATTGCGACGATTTTTTTTAAGTCACGATACAACCATTTGCGGCCCATTAGCAGGCAGATTACGGCAGATACTTTGATTTTAACGACATCAAGCCTGCACGATAGATTGCAATGCCTGCATCAAGGCCTGATTTTGAGATGTGTTGCCTATGGTAATGCGCAAAAAGTCGGCGATTCGTGCCGGTTTTTTAAAGTGGCGCACAATCACCGCCTGTTCACGTAAGCTCGCGGCCAATTGCTCTCCCGCGTATTTTGGATGGCGCGCAAAAATAAAGTTGGCGCCAGATGGCAACACTTCGAACCCCAATCCTTGCAAATCAAGCACCAATTGATCACGCGCAGCGATCACTTGCTGGCGGGTTTTCTGAAAATAAGCCTCGTCTTGCAAGGCGGCAATGGCGCCCGCTTCCGCAAAGCGGTCTATCGGATACGAGTTGAAACTGTCTTTCACACGAATCAAGGCTTCAATCAACGCTGCATCCCCTACGGCATAACCCACGCGCAAACCCGCCAGAGAACGCGATTTTGAATAAGTATGCGTGACCAGCACATTAGGATATTGATTCACCAAAGAAACGGCTGACTCGGTTCCGAAGTCAACATAGGCTTCATCAATCACGACTACGGATTGCGTATTGGCTTTTAATAGACGCTCAATCTCGCTCAGCGCCACTGGGATTCCGGTCGGCGCATTGGGATTAGGGAAGATAATGCCGCCATTGGGGCGCAAGTAATCGTCAATCGCAATCTCAAATTGCGCGTTCAATGGCACGGTTTCAAAGTCAATGCCGTAAAGACCGCAATAAACAGGGTAGAAACTATAAGTAATATCCGGGTAAAGCAGTGGCTGATCGTGCTTGAGCAAGGCCTGAAACACATGCGCCAACACTTCGTCCGAGCCATTACCCACAAACACCTGATTGGCTTGCAAACCATGATATTCGGCAATCGCTGCTTTCAGGCGGCTGGAATCCGGATCCGGGTACAAACGCAAACTGTCAGCTGCCTCCGCCTGCAACGCGGCAATCACTTTTGGGCTAGGCCCATAAGGGTTCTCATTGGTATTCAGCTTGACCAGGTTTTGCAGCTTGGGCTGCTCACCCGGCACATAAGGGGTCAGACTGTGTACCAGCTTACTCCAATATTGACTCATGACATTACTCTTAAATTCAACCAGTTATTTCAAGCGATATTCAGCACTGCGGGCGTGCGCCTGCAAGCCTTCGCCATATGCCAGGGTGGCGGCAATCTTGCCCAGTGTTTGCGCCCCGGCGGATGACACCATAATCAGGCTGGAACGCTTTTGGAAGTCATACACCCCCAATGGCGAACTGAAACGCGCGGTACGTGAGGTTGGCAATACATGGTTGGGCCCGGCACAATAATCGCCCAGAGCTTCACAGGTATCACGCCCCATAAAAATCGCCCCGGCGTGTTTGATGTGTTTGCTGAATGCCAAGGCATCATCCATAGACAACTCCAGGTGTTCAGGGGCAATGAAGTTACAAATCTCAGCCGCTTCGGCCAAATCTTTCACCTGAATCAAGGCGCCACGGTTTTGTAATGAAGTGCGGATAATGTCCTGGCGTGGCATGTCGCCAACCTGGCGCTCAATACTCGCCTGCACCTGGTCAAGAAACTCAGCACTTGGTGACAGCAAAATCGCTTGCGCCAATTCATCATGCTCGGCCTGGCTGAACAAGTCCATCGCTGTCCAGTCTGGATTGCTCTGGCCATCACTGATGACTAGGATTTCTGACGGGCCAGCCACCATATCAATGCCAACCACGCCAAATACACGGCGCTTGGCGGCAGCCACATAGGCATTGCCTGGGCCAACAATTTTATCTACCTGCGGTACGGTTTCGGTGCCGTAAGCCAAGGCGCCCACTGCTTGCGCGCCACCAATACAAAACACGCGATCCACACCACACACAGCGGCGGCGGCCAATACCAATGGATTCTTCTCCCCATTAGGCGTCGGCACCACCATCACCAACTCTTGCACACCAGCCACTTTAGCTGGAATCGCATTCATGAGTACCGACGAAGGATAAGCAGCCTTACCCCCTGGCACATAGAGGCCAACGCGGTCCAGCGCAGTCACTTGCTGACCCAGCAAGGTACCGTCGGCTTCAGTGTACTGCCAGGACTGCATGACTTGTTTTTCGTGGTAGCTGCGCACGCGGTCAGCGGCCGCCTGCAAGGCCTCACGTTGCACTGCTGGCAAGCCATTTAAAGCCGCATGCAATTCCGCTTGCGGGATTTCCAACGCCGCCAGACTGGTGGCGTTGGTTTTATCAAAACGATTGGTGTATTCGAGTACCGCGGCATCGCCACGTGTTTTCACATCCTTAAGGATATTGGCAACCACCTGGTCGATATTGTCATCCTGCGCGGTTTCAAAAGCTAGCAGCGCTTTTAATTCAGCATCAAAACCTGCGTCCTGCGTATTTAAACGTTTAATCTTCATAGATCTCTGTCAGTTAATCTTTTCGAATAGCGGCTAATTTTTTTGAATAGCACCAGCAAAACTGTCAATAATCGGTTGCAACAAGGGACGATTGACCTTGTAAGAAGCCTGATTGACGACCAGGCGCGAACTGATCGCACCGACCTCTTCCACCGCTTTCAGCTTGTTGGCACGCAAGGTGCCACCCGTGCTGACCAGGTCGACAATCGCATCCGCCAAACCCACCAACGGGCCCAGTTCCATGGAACCATACAACTTGATTAAATCCACATGCATGCCTTTGGCGGCAAAATGCTCACGTGCCGTTTTGACATATTTGGTAACCACTTTCAGGCGCGCGCCCTGACGGATACTGGCTTCGTAATCGAAATCCTCACGCACCGCCACCATCATTTTGCAACGTGCGATATTGAGGTCCAGCGGCTGGTACAAACCTTCGCCGCCATGTTCATCCAGCACATCCTTGCCAGCGATGCCCAAATCCGCTGCCCCATATTGCACATAAGTGGGTACATCGGTTGCACGTACAATAATCAGACGCACATCTGCGCGATTGGTTGGCAAAATCAGCTTGCGCGAAGATTCGGGATCTTCCAGCGCCTGTATGCCAGCGGCCGCTAACAGCGGCGTGGTTTCCTCAAAAATGCGCCCTTTGCTGAGTGCAATAGTAATCATGATTAGTTCGATCTGCGCACTTTGGCGCCCAGTTGATTCAGTTTCTCTTCCAGCTTTTCGTAACCGCGATCCAGATGATAAATGCGGTCAATCACCGTTTCGCCATCTGCCACCAAACCGGCTAACACCAGCCCAGCAGACGCACGCAAATCAGTCGCCATCACATTGGCACCTTCCAGCGCGGAAACGCCTTGCACCATGGCAGTATTACCCTGCACATCAATATTGGCGCCCATGCGCTGCAACTCCTGCACATGCATAAAGCGGTTTTCGAAAATGGTTTCGATCACCGTACACACGCCTTCTGCCACCGTATTCATGGCCATAAATTGCGCCTGCATATCGGTTGGGAAAGCCGGGTGCGGTGCCGTACGCACATTGACCGCTTTCAATTTGCCAGTACTTTTGACCGTGATGCTATGACTGTCATGACTGATATTCGCCCCGGCTTCACGCAGCTTTTCAATCACTGCTTCCAGCAAATCAGCGCGGGCATTTTTCAAAGTCACTTCGCCACCTGTCATCGCGGCAGCCACCATATAAGTGCCTGCTTCAATACGGTCGCACACCACATGGTGCTGCGCGCCGGTCAGGCGCTCCACGCCCTCAATCGTAATGGTATCGGTACCCGCACCAGTGATCTTGGCGCCCATTTTATTCAGGCATTCCGCCAGGTCAACGACCTCAGGTTCCTTGGCAGCGTTCTCCAGCACGGTGGTGCCTTGCGCCAGCGCAGCCGCCATCATCAGGTTCTCGGTGCCGGTGACAGTGACCATATCCATATAGTACTTGGCGCCTTGCAAACGGCGGTTTGGCAAGTGCAAGGTGCTGGCCTGGATATAACCATGCGTAATATGCATGGCAGCGCCCATGGCTTGCAGCCCCTTGATATGCAAATCTACCGGCCGCGAGCCGATGGCACAGCCACCTGGCAGAGAAACACGCGCCGTGCCGAAACGGGCCAGCAACGGGCCCAGTACCAGAATGGAGGCGCGCATGGTTTTCACCATTTCATAGGTCGCTTCAAACGAAGCCACGTCGCTGGCATCCAGCGTGACCTGATCGCCTTCTTTGCTGACTTTCACACCCATGGTGTCCAGCAACTCGAGTGTCGACGCGACGTCGCGTAACTCAGGCACACCGGTTAAGGTAAAAGGGGTTTCTGCCAGCAGACCGGCACATAAAATCGGCAACGCGGCATTTTTGGCGCCAGAAATCACCACTTCGCCATGCAGCGGCACGCCGCCTTCAATAATCAGTTTGTCCAAAATTACGCTTTCGACAACAGGGTTTGCAGTTCACCGCTTTGATACATACTGCGCATAATATCGGCACCACCAATAAACTCGCCATCAACATAGAGCTGCGGAATCGTTGGCCAGTTAGCGTATTGCTTGATCCCTTCGCGGATATCCATGTCTTGCAACACGTCAATCGCCACATACTCGGCGCCACAGGCGCTCAAGATTTGCGCAGCCACGCTGGAAAAGCCACATTGTGGGAATTTCGGGCTACCTTTCATATACAACACTACTTTGTTATTGCTTACCGTGTCTTTAATTTGTGCTTGTGCATCCATTTTGACTGACTCCAAATATTCATTAAAACGCTAGGCTTGCTGTTGCTGCCATTGCGTCGGGGTATAGGTTTGCATAGACAGCGCGTGAATCTCGGCACGCATGCGGTCACCCAATGCCGCGTAGACCAATTGATGCTGCTGGACCATGCGCTTGCCTTCAAATGCCGGGCTGACGATCACCGCATCAAAATGGGTGCCGTCATCGCCATTCACTTTCAGGTAATCGCATTCCAGTCCACTGCGGATGTATGCTTCAAGTTGCGCTGCTGTTAACACAAAACCTCACTTATTCAACAAAATACAGAGGGGCAAGGCAGGAAGCTCTTTCCTGCACCTATCCGCTAACTGCGTAATTTATAACCGGATTTTAACATCTTTAGGCATAGCCACGCCAATGCCAGCAAGAAGCTGCCGACAACCGCGAGGCTGAGCCAGGGAGAGACATCGCCATGTCCAAAGAAGCCGTAACGGAAGCCATCGATCATGTAGAAAAACGGATTCAATTGGGACACGGCTTGCCAGAACGGCGGCAAGGAGTGAATCGAGTAAAACACGCCGGACAAAAAGGTCAGCGGCATAATGACAAAGTTCTGGAAAGCCGCCATCTGGTCAAACTTGTCCGCCCAGATGCCGGCGATAATGCCAAACGTGCCAAGCAAGGCACTACCCAGTAAGGCAAACGCGATAATCCAGCCTGGATACACGGTGGGCACGCTGACAAAGCACAAGGCCACCAGGTAAATGCTCAAACCAACCAGCAAACCACGGATCATGGACGCCGCCAGGAATGCAGCAAAGAATTCAAGTGTATTAATCGGCGTCAGCAGTAAAAAGACAATATTACCCATCACCTTGGACTGGATCAGGCTGGATGAACTGTTGGCAAAGGCATTTTGCAACAAGGACATCATCATCAGGCCCGGCACCAGAAAAGCGGTATAGCTCACCTGGTCGTAGACTTTGACGTGCGACTCCAGCACATGCGAAAAAATCAGCAGGTATAACAATGCGGTCAGGATGGGCGAAGCGACGGTTTGGAACGCCACACGCCAAAAGCGTAACAGCTCTTTTTTAAACAGCGTATAAACACCACGCCAGCGCGGGCTGACTTTGTCATCCAGCCAGAAGAAAGGGTTTAGCCACTTCATGCTGAGGCCCCTTTCTGGTTACCAACCAGATTCAAGAACACGTCTTCCAAATCCGCCTCCTGCAATTGCATATCCTGAATGGCCACATTGGCTTCACGCAAGACGCTTAAGACCATTTCAACCTGTGACAACTCGGATAATGCCAGTACCACTTCATCCCCATTCTGTTGCTTGAGCAAAGCTTGCAGTGGCGTTGGCAACGGGCCAGTCAGGCGCAAAGAAAGCTGTTTGGCGGCATGACTTTTCAGCAATGCACGCGTGGTATCCAGCGCGACGATCTTGCCATGCTTCATCATGGCCACGCGCTCACACAAGGCTTCGGCCTCTTCCAGATAATGCGTGGTCAAAATAATGGTATGCCCTTGCTGATTGAGCTTTTGAATAAACGCCCACAGCATTTGCCGCAACTCGACATCCACGCCGGCCGTGGGCTCATCAAGCACAATCACTGGCGGCTTATGTGCCAAAGCTTGTGCGATCAACGCCCGGCGCTTCATGCCTCCAGACAATTTACGCATATTGGTATGCGCTTTATCGGTGAGGCCCAGGCCTTCAATCACTTCGTCGACCCAGGCATCATTTTCAGGGCCATGGCCAAAATAACCGGCCTGGAAGCGCAACATTTCACGCACATTAAAAAACGGGTCAAACACCAGCTCTTGCGGTACCACACCCAAGGCGCTACGCGCACGCTGATAGTCGGTTTGTACATCATGGCCCATGATGCGGATACTGCCACTAGTAGGCTGCAACAAACCCGCCAGCAGGTTAATCAAGGTCGACTTGCCCGCGCCATTCGGGCCCAGCAAAGCAAAAAACTCGCCTTGCTCAATACGCAAATCGACCCCTCGTAGCGCTTCGAACTCGCCAAAGCGCTTGGTAATGCCTGAAATTTCTATGGCTGCAGCCACGTATGACCTTTCGCTATCCCACAAAAAACGAAACCCCACCTCGTCAGAGCTGGGGCTGTTAGACTGGATTTTCAACTAACTCAACAAGAATCCGTCGACACCGTAAAGTTGCATCAAACTTCGCAGATTTTCCGGTACCCCAATCACTGACATTGCCCCAGGTTCGGTATGCTGATGATTAAGCTGCCGCTGAATTTCCAGAATCAGGCTGACGGCGACCGTATCGACCTCATCCACCTTTGTAAAATCCAGGGTTAATGGCGACTCAAGATGCAAGGTTTGCAAATGATTCAGGGTTTCGCTGACATTCGTAATCAGCAAGTTACCACTGAACTGCAAAGTGTTTTCCTGTTGCGTAATTTGAGCCACAAAATTCTCCAAAGATGCCTGAATGCAATCTAGGTAATTACTTACCGCTTGCCGCCTTGTTTTTGTCGGCCAGCTTTTTCGTCAAACTGTCCAGACCATTCTGGCGGATTTCCTGTGCAAACTGGCTACGGTAATTAGTCACCAGGCTCACACCTTCAATCACGATATCAAATACCTTCCAGTCATCTGCTTTTTTACCCAGGCTGTAATCCACACTAATTGGATCGCCACCAGATTGCTGAATCGCGGTTTTCACCGTTGCCGTGTCAGCACCGGCTTCCATACGGAAAGGCTTGTACTCGATGGTTTGATTTTTATACTTGGACAAAGCGGTAGCGTATGTACGCAACAACAAAGTCTTGAACTCTGCCTGGAAAGCGTTTTTTTGCTCAGGGGTCGCATTGGTCCAGTTTTTACCCAGCACCAGGCGAGACACTTTTTCAAAGTCAAAGTTAGGCAGGATTTTTTCTTCTGCCAAGGCAAAAATCTTTTGCTGGTTACCGGCCTGGATGTCTTTGTCATTTCTAATGACTTCAATCACATCATCCGCCGTCTTTTTCACCAATTGATCCGGCGTTATGCCAGCCATTGCCACACCGCTTACCAGCCACATGGCAACTGCCATCCACCACTTTTTCATTGTGTTCCCTTTACCAATTGATTAAGTTACTTACCAATTTTGTCCAATGGACTTGCATCTAACGCATCAACACCAGATTCGGTTGATGTAGATGCTGTTGTACTCGGTTTGTCATCGCTTTCGGTTGCCTTGCTGTAAAGAAACTGACTAATCAGTTTTTCCAACACCACGGCATCCTGTGTTTGAGAAATCTTGTCGCCGTTTTTCAGGCTAACCTCGTCACCACCGGCTTCCAGACCAATATATTGCTCACCCAGCAAACCGGCTGTATAGATATTGGCAAACGTATCTTTAGGAAAGTTGTAGCGCGTGTCGATGTTCAGACTCACGACAGCTTCATAAGTTTTAGGGTCAAACACAATTTCACTCACGCGACCAACAACTACGCCAGCACTTTTCACTGGTGCGCGTGGTTTGAGACCACCAATATTCTCAAAGTTCGCAGTCACAAGATAAGTCTGGCCGATACTGCTGGTCGTCAGATTGCCTACTTTCATTGCCAGGCCAAGTAACGCTGCAAAACCGAGCGCAACAAAAATGCCTACCCACAAATCAATTGTTGTTCTTTCCATTGTTTATTCCCCGCGAGTCACCGTGCGTTCCAATTGCTAAACAGCAATCATGAACGACGTTAAGATAAAATCCAGCCCCAACACGGCCAGTGATGAAGTCACGACCGTTCTGGTCGTTGCACGGCTCACACCTTCCGCTGTTGGCGGTGCGTCATAGCCTTCAAACAAGGCAATCATGGTACATGCCACCCCAAACACCACACTTTTGAATACACCATTCAAAATATCGAATTCCCAGTCGACGTTGGCCTGCATTTGCGACCAGAATGCGCCTGCATCGACACCGATTAATGGCACAGCCACCAGATAGCCACCCAAAATACCGACCATGGAAAATAAAGTTGCCAGCACCGGCATGGCAATCACGCCAGCCCAGAAGCGTGGCGCAATCACGCGCGCGATCGGGCTCACCGCCATCATTTCCATGGCAGACAATTGCTCTGTGGCCTTCATCAAGCCGATTTCTGCGGTAATCGCAGTGCCTGCGCGGCCAGCGAACAACAGCGCAGTCACTACCGGACCGAGCTCGCGCACCAGTGCCAAGGCAACCAGCACACCAATGGCTTCCGAAGAACCATACTTTTGCAAAGTATGGTAACCCTGCAATGCCAGCACCATGCCGACAAAAAAGGCCGAAACGAGGATAATAATTAGCGACAATACGCCGGTGAAATACACCTCACGGATGGTCAATCTAAAGCGGCGAAAGCTTTCACCGGAAGAAATCAGGGTCAGCCAGAACAAACGGCCGCCAGCACCCAGCCGCCAGATTTTATTGATACAGCCTGCGCCCAGCTTACTGAACAGGCGCTTCAATTTATGCAATACCATTAACGCGCACCTCTCAACAAACTGGCGTGATATTCAGGCGCCGCATAATGGAATGGCACCGGGCCATCTTTTTCACCATGCACAAACTGGTGTACAAACGGTAACTCGGAATTGCGCAAATCGTCTGGCGTGCCTTCAGCCGCAACGACACCATCTGCCACAAAATAAACATAATCAGCAAACTGGAAGGTTTCTTCCACATCGTGCGTCACGATAATTGAAGTAGCGCCCAAAGCATCATTCAGGCTGCGAATCAAATCACAAATCACCGCCATCGAAATCGGGTCTAAACCGGCAAACGGTTCGTCATACATAATAATACTGGGGTCCAGCGCAATCGCGCGAGCCAGCGCCACGCGCCGTGCCATGCCGCCAGAAAGCTCAGTTGGCATCAAGGCATGTGCACCACGCAAACCGACTGCGTTCAATTTGAGCAACACCAGATCACGAATCATGCTTTCAGGTAAATTGGTATGCTCGCGCATCGGGAAAGCCACATTTTCAAACACGGATAAATCCGTGAACAAGGCACCGTGTTGAAACAGCATGCCCATTTTGCGGCGTAAGCGGTAAATGCCTTCACGATTTTGTTGGTGCACAATCTCACCGCCAACCTGCACCTGGCCTTTGGTTGGCTTGAGTTGACCACCGATCAGGCGCAGCAAAGTGGTCTTGCCACTGCCGCTACCGCCCATAATGGCAACCACCTTGCCTTTAGGAAAGGTCATATTGATGCCTTTATGCAACAAGCGGCCTTTATACCCGAAAGACAGGTCTTGGATTTCTACAATTGCGTTTGCCATAGGAAGTGGGTGGTGTAAAACGGCTACCATTCTAAAACAGAATGTGTCTCAAACGTTGAATGTATCCGACATAAAACAAAAAGCCTGAAAATCCAGGCCTTTTGTTACAAATTTATGTTGTATTCTACACTAAAAACTCATGCAGACTAAATAAGCCGTACCGGCAGCCGGCGCGGCCACGCCCGTACCTGGCGTGCCATTCACCACGATGCGCATCACGCCGCTATTGCCCACGCCATCATCCATCATGGTATCCAGCTGTAGCGCGTATCGGCCAAGAATGGCATCAGAACACATGGCGTGTGCAGTATTAAAGGTACCGTTAGTGACGGCCGCCAGGTCGGCAACGCTGGTCACCCCCAGCTGCCCGCCTTCACTATTGCGGGGGGCATATTGCGTACTGGCGGTATCCGTCGTGCCAGTGGCCAATCCCGCCAATCGTAAGTGCTGCCACAGCAAAAATGATTCATCCGTGTTGGTGCTTGAATTCCAGTTGCCTTGAATCAAGCCGTTCTGCACCTGCCCATTGGTACTTGCATTCGTACCAGTGACATGGGTATCTGCCGCATGATCATCACCGGGCAAGGTACGGAACCTGTCCTGATATCCATAAAAGTAAGTGGGTATGTTTCTGAAATCACTGGCCAGACTTTTCACCTTGGCATTGGCAATCAATTCCTGCCCGCGCATGACGCCCGCGAGTAACAACCCTGCAATCACCAGCACAATGGCCAATTCAATCAAGCTAAATCCTAATTGCTTTTTCATTTTGAATCCTCCTGATACCGAATCATTGTAAGAAGTATTACCTTGCCGACATCAGCATCCATTCGATGCCGACCGAACAATATTAACATTAATTAATAATTGTTAACATTATCCCAGAGAGAAATTCAAAAGAAATAAAAGAAAACGGGCAGATGCATACGCATCTGCCCGCGGATAAAGCAGCACTTAACAGTTAAAGCGTGCCGTAGGAATGCAGGCCGCTGAGGAACATATTCACACCAAGGAAGGCAAAGGTCGTGACCAGCAAACCGACCAGCGCCCACCAGGCCAACACAGTGCCACGCAAGCCCTTCATTAAGCGCAGGTGCAACCAGGCGGCGTAATTTAGCCAGACAATCAGTGCCCAGGTTTCTTTCGGATCCCAGGACCAGTAACCACCCCAGGCTTCGGCCGCCCACATGGCGCCTAAAATAGTCGCAATGGTAAAAAATGCAAACCCGACGGCAATCGCCTTGTACATCAAATCATCCAGCACATGCAATGCTGGCAGGCGGCTGGCCAGCACACCATGCTTTACCAGCAGATAAGCACCAGCCACCATGGCCGCTAGCGAGAATGCACCGTAACCAATAAAGTTAGCCGGCACGTGTATCTTCATCCAGTAACTTTGCAAAGCAGGCACCAAGGGTTGAATCTCGTTGGCATGGCGGTCAAAGGTATACCAGAGGATAAAACCCACCGCAGCGTTAATCACCACCAGTACAAATCCGCCTAATTGACGCGTATTGAACAGTTTTTCGTAATGCAAATACAGCAAAGAGGTGATCAGGCAAAACAGGATAAATACTTCATACAAATTACTGATCGGGATATGGCCAACATCCGGCGCAATCAGGTAAGACTCATACCAGCGCACCATCAGGCCAACGAAACCAAACAAGGTCGCTGCCCAGGTAAGTGCGGAGGCGACTTTTGCCGTAAACGCCGACTTCTGGAACAATGCCAGCCAGTAGGTCAGCATGGCCAGTACAAACAAGACGTTCATCCACATGACAGCAGACTGGCTGGCAAGCAAGAATTTAAGCAGGAATTGCTGGCTACCATTCGCCAGGTCGCCCTGATAGCTATAGACCCCGACTAGACTCAATACCGCAATCCCCAGTACCAGCCGCGCAATTGCCGACCAGCGCCAGCCCAGGTAACTGAACAAGGCCACCGCACCAAACAAAAAACTGACTTCATACACATCCATAAAGCCGGCATACCGCTGGTAAGAGAAAATGCCACCCGCCAGCAGCAGCACGGCGTAAACCCAATCGAACTTACTTAATGATTGCCAAAACGATGTTGGCTTTACTAATAATGATGTACTCATCGCATTCCCCTCTTCATTCCGTCAGGCAGTCGCTTGCAGCAGCGCAGCCAATTGCTGTTGCACACGTGCAAAATCCTGGTCCAGATCCATATTTTTACGGTTAGACGACATTGCCAGCAATACCTCTTGCTGTGCAGGTTTGATCAATAACCATAGACGACGTTCCTTAATATAGAACATGGAAAAAATACCCAGCACCAGCATCACCGAACCAAAATAGACCCAGTTTTGACCAGGAGAGCGCGTTAACTGAAAGCCGCTGGCCTGTTTAAGTGTGTAATTCTTGAGCTGGAAATAATAGGGCGTGCCATAAAAGAACAAGTCATTCATGGCATTCAAGCTATCCTGGATAAACATCACCGTCTCCTGGGTTTCAGGGGCCGGTGCTAACTGGCGCTGTGCACGACTCATTTGATAGCCTTGCAATGCAGCCCGGTTGAGTAGTTTCAAATACGTTTGTGCTGCCTGCTCGCGCTGGTCTTTCGGCACTGCGCTCTCAATAATACGCGACAACTCACTGTACCCGCCTTGCTTGAACGTCACCAGCAAATGTTGCAGGCTTTGCTCAAACTGCGCCTTTAATGCGGCATTGTCACCCGGCATCTGCTTGGCCACCTGGCTAGCAATTTCACGTATCGCCTGCTCGTTACGCAGCGTCTGGCGCAAGTGCATAAAGCCGTTGATTTCCAATTCAGCATCCGCCGGAATGCGCAGGTACTTGAATTCATCCTGTACCGTCTCACGCATACCAGAGACAAAATAAGCCCGGCCATCCAGTTGCAATGGCTGCATATAACTCATGTACTCGCGTGCCTGGCCGCTGGCATTACGCAACTTCAAGGTGGTATTGGGACCCACATTATGTGGCTTGCCTTTACCATCGGCAGACAAGTTCAAAATATTAAACTGGCGGAATTCGTTAAACTCCACCGTCATTTTTTGTGCGCCGTCGCCTAATGAGCCTTTTTGCGACACCACCCCATCAATATCAAACCCGTCCTGGTTGCTGACGGCCAAATCCCATAATTTGAATTTGAGCTCCGAGCCACCATCCTGGAAGTCCGACTGATAAATGGCGATGCCTTTATAGGTATAAGGATGATTGACGCGTATCGTGGTTTCGATAGGTTTGCTCAACTCAGGATCGGTGATGACGATATCGCTCTCAAACGACTTCGGCATGCCGGTCGCATAATGCTCAATGCGGAAATCTTTCAGCGCCACAGTGAATGGCAGGTCTTGCACCAGATAGCCGTCACGCACACGCACAAACGCCACATTGTCATGCTCGCCTTCCGGCAGCGTCATATTGGCCCGGAATGACAGGTTATTGACGCCCAAACGGCTTTCTGCCGGCACTTTGCGCGAAGAGATATCACGCGTTTCGATTTTCTTCCAGCCGAGCAGCTCTTGTATCTTGAATGGCAAATTACCATCCAGCAAACCGCCAAAACAGATCACGACAATCGCCGCATGGGTAAAAATATAGCCCAGGCGCTGGTGCGTACCCAGCTTGGCAGCGATCAATATATCGCCATTGTCTTGCTGTCGTATTTTAAAGCGATACCGCTCTATGCTTAAAAACTCACTTAATTGCGTTTGTAATGCCGCAGCTGGCTGCGCTGTCGTCAAACTGGCCTGATGACCAAACAAACGTAGCGATTTTTCAGTGGCGTGCTCTTTATATACTTGCCACTCTTTGACCATCAGTGGCGCATTACGGATGACACACAAGGTGGTCGATACCACTAAAAATAGCAGAATGAGTAAAAACCAGGCCGCATGATAGACATCCAGCAAACCCAGCATTTCAAACAATTCGAACCAGAACTGGCCAAATTTGACGATGTAATTGGTATAAGGCTCGTTTTGCTTGAGCACGGTACCAATAATCGAGGCCACACCCAACAGCGTCAACAGGCTCACAGCAAAGCGCATTGAGCTCAATAGCTCATATACACGCTGCGATAAGGAAATGGGAGCTTTCAAAACGATCTCTTTAAAATTGACTAGTTAAGGTTGGGCACGCGATGATCGCCATACAACGCAAGACGCGCAGTTGTGGACGACATCCACCGTAAAAGGTTGCCTAGCCCTACAGTAAAAATAGGCCTACAGTAAAAAAGGTGGCCGCAGCCACCTTTTTTCAATCAGCAACGACTAGCGCAGACCTTGAATGTAATCTGCAACTGCTTGCATCTCGGCATCGCTCATTTTTGCCGCGATGGTCATCATCATTGGCGCATTCGCGCGCTCACCGGTACGGAAAGTTCTCAGCTGTTGCAAGGTGTAGTCTGTGTGTTGCCCTGCCAAGCGTGGAAACTGTTTTGGCAAACCAGCACCCGTCGCACCATGACAGGCCGCACAGGCAGGCACTTGGGTCGCCGCAATACCACCGCGGTAAATTTTCTCGCCTAAAGAACCCTTGCCATTGCTTTTTGATTTAGCCAGTTTAATGCTTTGGCTGGAGAAATATTTCGCCAGGCCTTCCATGTCTTCCTGACTCAACGCACCTGCCATACCTGCCATCACCGGGTTAGCACGCGTGCCATCTTTAAAGTTGCTCAACTGCTTGAGCAAATATTCTGGATGCTGGCCCGCCAATTTCGGATTGGTGGTAATCACGCTGTTACCGTCGGCACCATGACAGGCCGCACATACGTTTTGCACAATCTTTTCCGGCCCATTCACCACTGGCGCGGCTTCTGCTGAAGCAGCTTCCTCAGCAAACACTGGCTGCACGCCCATGGCTAACAGCACAAACAATCCTGCTTTAAAACTCTTTAACATCATTCTATGCCCCAACATTTTTATTCTGCGCCATTTTATCAAACAAACCTTGTTCGTGATAGCATGCACAGCTGAATAGTCCATAAAACCTTGAGGCAACTCAACTCCATCATGCCAGTTTTTCAAAACGCCCGCTTTCACCTGTCGGCACACCATCTGCGTGACCTTCCGCCTGCCAGTGGCATCGAAGTCGCTTTTGCCGGACGCTCCAATGCGGGCAAATCCAGCGCATTAAACACCCTGGCCAACCATAACCGACTGGCCTTTGTCAGTAAGCAACCAGGCCGCACGCAACTGATTAACTTCTTCACGCTGGGCGACGACAAACACCTGGTCGATTTACCCGGTTACGGCTATGCCAAAGTGCCAGAGGCCATGCGCATGCATTGGCAAAATGTATTGTCACGCTACCTCAGCGAACGCCAAAGCCTGGCCGGATTGGTATTGGTAATGGACAGCCGCCACCCACTGACACCGCTGGACAGACAAATGCTGGACTGGTTTTGCCCTTCCGGTAAACCGGTGCATGTCTTACTCACCAAAAGCGACAAATTGTCACGCAGCGAATCCAGCATCCTGATTGGCAAAGTGCGCAAAGAATTGCAGGAAGGCTGGGGCGAAAAAATCACCGTGCAACTCTTCTCCAGCCTGAAGAAACAAGGCGTCGATGAGGCAGAAAAAGTACTAGGCGAATGGTTTTTCGGCAACGATGCCGACGCGCAGGATGAACCAGCTGCCAGCGAATAAAAAAGCAGACATCAGTCTGCTTTTTTATTTTACGCATCAGCCATTAAACCCGCTTAAACACCAGATCCCACACACCGTGGCCTAACTTCAGGCCGCGATTCTCGAACTTGGTTAACGGGCGGTAAGACGGTTTTTCAGCATAATCTGCGGCTGTATTTTGCAGTTGCGTTTCGCCTTGCAATACTTCCAACACCCACTCGGCATACTCTTGCCAATCAGTCGCCACATGAATGTAAGCGCCCGCTTTCAATTTGGAGCATAACAACTGCACAAACTCCGCTTGAATCAAGCGGCGCTTATGGTGACGCTTTTTATGCCACGGATCCGGGAAAAAAATATGCACACCATCCAGCGAAGCGTCCGCCAGCATATTCTGCAGCACCTCAACAGCATCATGCTGAATAATACGGATATTGCTGATATCACCTTCTTGCATCAACTTGAGCAGACTACCGACCCCAGGCGTATGCACCTCTACCGCCAGGAAATCACAGTCGGGCAAGGTTTGTGCAATCTTTGCCGTAGCATCGCCCATCCCAAAACCGATTTCGAGAATTTTTTTGCTCTCGGTGCGGCCAAACGCCTGACTCACATCCAGCGCTTGATCGGTATATTCAATACCGAATGTCGGCCAAGCCGTCTGCAAGGCCCGCTCCTGGCCTTTGGTCAAACGCCCCTGACGTAAGACAAAACTACGGATGCGGCGCTGGTAAGGCGCTTCGGAAGATTCTGGGGTTGGGTCGATTTCGGTCATGGGGCGCATTATACTTTAGAGCACATATTTTCTGCATACGCGACGTAAGAGAGAGTTTTTTTCGCCTTTCGGCGAGTCACTTTCTGGTGCTTGTCCCCCAGAAAGTAACCAAAGAGGAAGACACCCAGCCATCACGGCCTACGGCTCCCTTGCGTTGCTCGACAAAACAAGCGGTCACGAAACTCATCCTAGCGGGCTGCACACTACGCAGCCCACCGTGGGATTCGAACAGTCGCTCCCTCTACTCTTATTTTGTCTCCGCTACTCAGAGTGATGGAATGGGATTTGTCTCATCTAACTTGCATTGATTTAGTTCGGACGGTGCAAAAACCAGATTCTTTTGTTATATCCACTAAACGGTGGCGCTCGTAGGTTTTCGGGGTCCCCATCTGCCGCGCCGAGCAACGCAGGATTGGCGGGGGTAGTCGGCAAGCAACTGTTTGAGCTCCAAAGGAGCGAGTTTTTGATTGCCGCCCGGCAATCCGAGTAGCACAGGATACAAGCGGAAGCTGGGGTGCACTTTCTTTTGGTTACTTGTTCTTTGTGCAAGCAAAGAAAAGTAACTCGCCAAAAGGCGAAAAGAAACGCCCCAACCAAAAGAATAACCTTCCCAACAAAACCCAAAAACGTAACCACTTACAACTGATGCCGCTTATCCCCCTGCAAAAATCCCATCAACGGCAATGCCAGTCCTTTACTCAACGCCAAGACTTTAAACAACTCCCCCATCTCCGCCGGAGAGAGTAATTTTTGCACTGCCGCCACCATAGGCAAATAGCGCGCACTTTCTTCTGGCGGCACCTGTTGCAGCAACTGCAAAATACCGCAATTGATTAAGAACTGCGCCTGGTTGGTATATCCCGCACAATCCAGCCCATGCGCCACCGCGGCTTCCGCCATCGCAGTGAAATCAACATGGGCAGTGATATCCTGCAGGCCAGGATAGATCAATGGATTATCATGCGCATAATGCTGGTAATGACACATCAATGTCCCCTGTGCCCGCTGCGGATGGTAGTACTCACTTGCGGCAAAACCATAGTCAGGCATCAATACCAGGCCACGCACCAACATGGTGGCAAGGCTGGCAATCAGGCCTTGCGCGGCCGGGCACACTTCGGTGATATACCCGTCAGGCAATTGGTGCGTATCAATTGCCGCCACCAGTGACAGGTCTTGCAGCAGTTGTGTTTGCCACACTAATTGCTGATCAAACCCAATACCACGCTCCAACCACTGCCCGGCTCGCCATTCAACCACATGCACAGGAATGGCATCCAATACCTCATTACCAACCACAACGCCGGTCAAGGCCTCTGGTAACGCATCCAGCCACTGCAGGCGAGAATATAAGGCTGCTGGCAATATACTTTGCAGGTATTCTTGCTGCCGCTGTCGCAAGTTAGCGCTTACCTCAAGAATAAAATAATGCTGCGGCAGCTGCGCTAGTTCTGCCAGCCGCAGTAATAAGCCTGCCGCCAATTTACCCGTACCAGCCCCTAGTTCCAGTACATTGCCCGCAGTCGTCTGCAGCACCGGCGCGACCTGGTTGGCAAGCGCCTGCGCAAACAATGGCGAAATTTCCGGCGCGGTGACAAAATCGCCACCAAGCCCGAACTTATTGGCATCGCCGCTGTAATAGCCTAGGTGGGGGGTATAAAGTGCCATCTGCATATAGTCGGCAAATGAAACCCAGCCGCCTTGCTGCTGCACCCGCTGCTGAATGTATGCCAGTAGTGTGTCGCTATGTTGTTGCGCCGCGGCATCTAGTGCCGGTAATCGAGAAGAATTCGGTTGAGCAGTCATTCAGCCATTATAATGTGACCAGTCCAGAATAAAGAGACCAACGTGAATTCCCCTTCCGCTTCTAAAGTCGTGCTGATTACTGGTGGTGCCAAACGTGTCGGCGCCGCCATCACCCGCGAGCTACACCGTCAAGGCGCCAATATTCTGTTGCATTACCACACCAGTGCAGACGAAGCGCTTGCCTTGCAAACAGAGCTCAATCAGGCGCGGCCTGACAGCGTGGTAATCGCACAAGCAAATTTGCTCGATATGCCCGCATTATCGCAACTGATCACCTCTGCCTTGCAACGCTTTGGCCGACTTGATGCGCTAATCAACAATGCTTCCAGTTATTACCCGACCAAACTCGGCCAGATAGATACCGCACAATGGGAAGAGCTGATGGGCAGTAACCTGAAAGCACCGCTGTTTTTAAGCCAGGCGGCGGCGGATGCTTTGCGTGCCAGTCAGGGCTGCATCGTCAATATTACCGACATGCATATTGAGCGCCCGAAAAAGCACTATATTGTTTACAGTGCGGCCAAGGCTGGGTTGGTCAGCCTGACCAAATCGCTGGCGCAGGAGCTCGGCCCCGAGGTCAGGGTAAACGCTGTTGCCCCAGGCCCGGTGTTATGGCCAGATGATAACCAGGAATTTGATGAGGTCTATCGCCAGCAAGTGATTAACCAAACCTTGCTCAAACGTACAGGCGAACCATCCGACATTGCCAAAGCGGTCAAATTCTTGATTTATGATGCGCCATTTATTACCGGCCATGTGCTGGCCGTCGATGGCGGCCGCAATTTGAGTTTATAGTGGCCAAGAAAGCCCAGTCACAAACCATCACCATACACGCACAGGCGCCGCACAAACCCGCTTTGGGTGAAGCGTGTAACGGCTGTGGCGTCTGTTGTGCCGCCGAGCCCTGCCCGGTCAGCCTGGCATTGCTGTGGCCACATGAGGCACCATGCCGGGCGCTGATTTGGAGTGACCAGACCCAGCGTTATTTATGTGGCATGGTCAGTGAACCGGCGCGCTTTTTATGGTGGCTGCCAGAAAACATGAATGCATCGGCCAGCCGTTTATTCAAGCGCTGGATCGCGGCAGGAACAGCTTGCGATGCTGATGTTTCTTTATCCGAATAAAATCAACCAGAATAATCAAAGACTTAGCGTGACTTTGCCTCGCTTTCCGCTATAATGCGCGCCTATGAAGACCAAACATTATCCAGACGACGTTAGCCAAAACTTCCTCAAACTGCGCAATCAGTTGATTAGCGCGACTGGGAAAGCCATTGGCGATTACAACATGATTGAAGAAGGTGACACCGTGCTGGTGTGCATGAGCGGCGGCAAGGATAGCCACGCCATGTTAATGATTTTGCTGGCCTTGCAGGAGCGCGCACCGATCAACTTCAAATTGATTGCGATGAACCTGGACCAGAAACAACCAGGCTTCCCGGCAGACATCTTGCCCGCCTACCTGGAAAAACTGGGCGTGGAGTACCGTATTGTAGAAGCGGATACTTACTCCATTGTGAAAGAAAAAATCCCAGAAGGCAAAACCACCTGCAGCCTGTGCTCACGCCTGCGTCGCGGCATTATTTATACGACCGCACAACAACTGGGGGCCAATAAAATTGCCTTGGGTCACCACCGCGATGACATCGTGCAAACCTTGTTCCTCAATATGTTCTACGGCGCCAAAATGAAGGCCATGCCACCTAAACTGGCCACCAACCGCGGTGAGTTTATGGTGATCCGCCCATTGGCTTATTGTGCCGAAAAAGATATTGCCAGCTACGCGCGCGGCATGCAATTCCCGATTATTCCTTGTGATTTGTGTGGCAGCCAGGAAAACCTGCAACGCCAGAAAATCAAGGATATGCTCAACAACTGGGAGCGCGAACAGCCGGGACGCATCAATAACATCTTCCGTGCGATTGGCAATGTCGAGCCTTCACACCTGGCTGACTTTGACTTGTATGACTTCAAGCATCTGAGCCAGGCCAAGGAAGAAGACGAAGACCCAATGTTTGACCACGACAAATTTGCCAGCAACGACATGGCATTGTCGATTGCCACTCAGGATGACAAGCGCATCGAGTTTGCACGCAAACCATTCCCGATGACGGTCACCACTGAGGAATAACACAACGTTTTGATGCGGAAAGACCTTAATTGATGACTTTCCGCACCGATATATTGTCTAGTAGTTAAAACGCTTGCTATTATCTAGCCAACTCTTACACAGACTGCTCAATGTCAAAACTGCTGATCGTTGAATCTCCCTCCAAGGCCAAAACCCTCAAAAAATATTTGGGCGGTGATTTTGAGGTCCTGGCTTCTTACGGGCATGTGCGCGACCTGATCCCTAAAAATGGCGCCGTGGACCCAACGCAGCAGTTCGCCATGAAATACGATATCATCGACCGCAACAGCAAACACGTCGATGCCATTGCCAAAGCAGTGAAAAATGCCGACAGCATTTATCTGGCAACCGACCCGGACCGCGAAGGTGAAGCCATCTCGTGGCATATTGCCGAGATTCTGGCAGAAAAAAAACTGATCAAAAACAAGCTGGTAAAACGCGTAGAGTTCAATGAAATTACGCAAACCGCGGTGAAACACGCCATTGACCATCCGCGTGACATTTCCATGGATCTGGTCAACGCGCAGCAAGCGCGGCGCGCGCTAGACTACCTGGTCGGCTTTAATTTATCACCGTTGCTGTGGAAGAAAATCCGTCGTGGTTTGTCAGCGGGCCGTGTACAAAGCCCGGCGTTGCGCCTGATTGTGGAACGTGAGCTGGAAATTGAAGCCTTTACCAGCCAGGAATACTGGAGCATCCATATGGGCGCGCTCAAGCATGCCCATGGCTTTGATGCCAGACTGGTACAACTCAATGGCCAGAAAGTAGAACAATTCACCGTCACCAACCATGATCAGCAAGCGGATATTGTGGGCAAGTTATTGCTGGCCTCGGCTGGCAAAACCACGGTCACGCGGGTGGAGAAAAAACAACGCAGCCGCAGCCCGGCCGCACCGTTCACCACGTCTACCCTGCAACAGGAAGCCGTGCGCAAGCTGGGTTTTACCACCAGCCGCGCCATGCGCGTCGCGCAGCAATTATACGAGGGCATGGACGTCGGCAGCGGCACGGTCGGTTTGATTACCTATATGCGTACCGACTCATTCAGCCTGGCGGCCGAAGCCGTGATGCAGATCCGCGATTACGTGAAAAAGCACTTTGACGCAGACTACCTGCCCAAGTCACCTATCATGTACAAAACCAAAGCCAAGAATGCGCAAGAGGCGCACGAGGCGATTCGCCCGACCGATATTACACGCACACCTGCCAGCGTGCGTCAGTACCTGAACGACGAGCAGTTCAAGCTGTATGAAATGATCTGGAAGCGCACCTTGGCCTGCCAGATGACGCAAGCAAAATATGATGCCGTGAGCGTGGATTTGGCGGTCGGCACGGACGCCAACCTGTTCCGTGCCACTGGTCAGACCCTGGTATTCCCTGGCTTTATTGCCGTCTATATGGAAGGCAAGGACGACGACAAAGAAGACGAAGACGCCGAAGCCAAGTTGCCGCATCTGGAAACCGGCGAAGTATTGACCGTTGAAAGAATCTTTGGCGAACAACACTTTACCGAACCGCCACCGCGCTATTCAGAAGCCAGCCTGGTCAAAGCACTTGAAGAGTATGGCATTGGTCGTCCTTCGACTTACGCCAGCATTATCTCAACGCTGCAAGACCGCGAATATGTGGTGCTGGATAAAAAGCGCTTTACGCCGACCGATGTCGGCCGCGTGGTGAATAAATTCCTCACCGAGCATTTCACCCAGTATGTCGATTACGACTTTACCGCCAAGCTGGAAAATGAGCTGGACGAAATTGCCGAAGGTAACCTGGACTGGGTGCCCGTCATGGACAAGTTCTGGCAGGGCTTTAACCAGCAGATTCAGGTCAAAGCCGATGTGGAGCGCCCGGGTAACGAACTGATCGATGAGATGTGCCCGAAATGCGGCCGTCAGTTACAGAAACAGCTCAGCCGCTACGGTAGCTTTATTGGCTGTACCGGCTATAACGCCACACCCAAGTGCGATTACAAACGCAATCTGGATGGCGAAGCCAATATGGCCAGCGAGCCAGTGGTGATCGGGCAGGATGTCGATACGCAAAAAGACATTTACCTGATGAATGGCCCGTATGGCCCTTATTTACAAGTGGGTCAGCCGGTAGAAGGCGACAAGAAAAAACCTAAACGCGTCAGCATCCCCAAAGAAATTCCGCTGAGCCAGGTCAATATCGACACCGCACATATGTTGCTGAGTTTGCCACGCGACCTGGGCCAACATCCGGAAACAGGTAAAAAAATTGTCGCCAATATTGGCCGCTTTGGGCCGTATGTGAACCACGATAGCAAGTTTAAATCGATCCCCAAAACCGAGAGCGTGTTTAGCATAGACCTCGAAGGTGCAGTGAAACTGCTGGCCGCCGCGAATGGGCCGACGCCACTGGCAGACCTGGGTGAACACCCGTCAGGTGAAGGTCGTATTGAGGTGTTTTCTGGTCGCTTTGGCCCTTATGTGCAACACAACGGTATCCGCGCCACGCTGCCGAAGAGCGTCACACCAGAAGAGCTCACGGTAGAACAGGCCCTGGAATTGCTGGTAGAAAAAGCCGCCAAAGACGGTGGCAAAACCAGCAAAAAACCGGCTGCTAAAAAACCAGCGGCGAAGAAAGCCGCAGCGCCGAAAACGGCTGCGGCAAAAACAGCGACTACAAAAGCCACAGTGAAGAAAACCGCCACTAAGAAAGCCAGCACCACTAAAGCGGCCACCAGCAAGCGGACTAAAAAACCGGCTGAAGAATAAACGACGCAGACTAAAAAAGGAGCCATCGGCTCCTTTTTTTACGTCATCAAGTATGGGCCTAATCCCGCACTCAATGGTTGGTCCATAAATGATCAATGTTGCCCACGCCCCAGGTGGTGGCAGAATCGTTGCCAATAATTTCATCCATGCCTTTTGATAAGTCCAGCTCTTCCACCGGGATATGTATTTTCGACTTTGTTGAGAAGAATGCTTTGACGACAGGCTTGAGCAAGCTATCGGGCGTTTGCTTGACCACCACCGCCAAACGACCAGACTTCAACATGACCACCGTCCCGATCGGATAAATACCCAGACTTTTGACAAAGGCTTTAAACACTTCGGTGTCAAAGTGACCACTCCAGCTCGCCATACGTTTAAGGGCCATGCCCGGCTCCCAGGCCGGTTTATAGGCGCGGGTCGAAGTCACTGCATCATAAACATCACAGATCGCCCCCATCTTGGCAAAAATAGTCATTTGCTCGCCACTTAAATGCTCAGGATAACCAGAGCCATCCACTTTTTCATGGTGATGCAAACACACGTCCAACGTCACCGAGTCAGAGATATTGGCTTTTACCAGCATGTCATGCCCCAGCTGAGGGTGCTGGCGAATCACATCAAACTCATTATCGGTGAGTGAACCCGGTTTATTCAGAATCTGCAGCGGAATCCCAGCCTTGCCCATATCGTGCATCAAGCCAGCCAACCCGGCTTGCTTCACTTCGGTTTCGGACAATTTAAGCTCTTTACCGAGCGCAGTCATCAGTGCACAGACAGCCACCGAATGCATATAGGTGTAATCATCGACTGTTTTTAAACGCACCAGGCTAATCAAAGCATGCACGTTGCGCGTGACTGAGGCCGAGATTTCTTCCACCAGCGGCATCACGGCTTCGGCCTCAATGGCCTTGCCCATGCGCAAATCTTTAAACATGGACTCAATCGCTCGACGCGAAGAAGCAATAATCTTGGCGGCCTGCTCACGCTCAGCTTCCAGTGTGGTCGACTTTAACTTTTCGGCACTGGTATTCTCGGCCACAACGGGCCCATCCAGCTCCAGCATCGCCATTTCTTTATCCGTGAGCTGGCGCTCAACAACATCAGGCTCGGGCAGCACATCCAATCCCTGGCTGATATCAATCACCACCTGCTGCAAATGGCTTGCTCTTAACTTTTGCAAATCAACAGGATCATTCAGCACAAATTTGGTACGCCAAAACGGATGGTCCATCCACGGGCCTTTCAGCTCCTGGATATACATCCCCAAACGCACTTCTTTGATAGCTATTGTTTTTAACATATTGCCCTGATGACCCTACATAATGTTTACATCTTATAATTGATTATCGGAAAAAAAATGAAAAAAAAGAGGGCTAAAAGCCCTCTTCAAAATTACATTTATACGAATATTAAATCATGTTTGACGCGTCATTACAGCCCCGCAGCGGCGCGCAATGCAGCCGCTTTATCCGTGGCTTCCCAACTGAACTCTGGCTCATCACGGCCAAAGTGGCCATAGGCCGCAGTTTTAGTGTAAATCGGACGCAGCAGATCCAGCATTTTGACAATGCCTTTCGGACGCAAATCAAAATGTTCACGCACCAGTTGTGTCAGGCGCTCATCTGAAATTTTGCCTGTGCCATAGGTTTCAACCATGATAGACGTTGGCTGAGCCACGCCAATCGCATAGCTGACCTGCACCAGGCACTTGTCAGCCAAACCGGCCGCAACAATATTTTTCGCCACGTAACGGCCCGCATATGCCGCCGAACGGTCGACCTTGGAAGGATCCTTGCCTGAGAACGCACCACCACCGTGTGGCGCTGCTCCACCGTAGGTATCCACAATAATCTTGCGACCAGTCAGGCCGCAATCGCCTTGCGGGCCTCCGATGACAAAACGACCGGTCGGGTTCACCAGGTACTTAATCTCGCCCTTAATCAACTCGGCAGGCAAAGTTGGCTTGATGATCTCTTCAATCACCGCTTCACGAATGGCCTCCAGAGACATCTCTGGCGCGTGTTGCGTGGAAACCAGCACGGTATCAATTTTGAACGGTTTGCCATCCACGTACTGAATGGTCACTTGCGACTTGGCATCCGGGCGCAACCATGGCAAACGGCCATCTTTACGCAATTGTGACTGACGCTCCATCACGCGATGGCTGAGCCAGATCGGTAATGGCATCAGTTGTGGCGTTTCATTCACGGCATAGCCAAACATCAGGCCCTGGTCACCAGCGCCCTGATCCAGCGGATCATCATTGGCGTTATCTACACCCTGGGCAATGTCTGGCGATTGTTTATCGTAAGCAACCAAGACGGCACAACCTTTGTAGTCGATGCCGTAATCCGTGTTGTCGTAGCCAATGCGCTTAATCGCATCACGCGCCACTTTAATATAGTCGACATTCGCCGTTGTCGTAATTTCACCGGCCAATACAACCAGCCCAGTGTTCGCCAGGGTTTCAGCAGCGACGCGGGCTGTCGGGTCTTGGGCCAGAATGGCATCAAGAATACTGTCAGACACCTGATCAGCTAACTTGTCGGGATGGCCTTCGGAAACCGATTCCGAAGTAAAAAGATATTCACTCATGTTTGACGCCTTGAAAAGTAATGGAGTTAATAAACGGCACTGACTAAAGGCTGAAGCCAGCACCCAAATTGGGAACGAAGATTTTACCTGAGTTTATTTCTGGCAAGGAATAAATCTTCGCCCTAAGGATGTCTTCAACGGCATGATGGAGTATCATCTTGAGCTATGAAATTACGATTTACCAAAATGCAGGGCGCGGGCAATGATTTTGTTGTGATTGATGCCACGCAGACTCCTATGCATCTCTCGCATGGCCAAATCCAGCACATCGCCAACCGCTTTTTCGGCGTCGGTTGCGACCAGTTACTCATGGTCGAAGCAACCGAGACAGCCGGGGTGGATTTCCGTTACCGCATTTTTAACGCCGATGGCGGCGAAGTGGAACAATGTGGTAATGGTGCCCGTTGTTTTGTGCGCTTCGTGGTCGAAAAAGGCCTGACTCACAAGCGCGAGATCAAGGTGGAAACCGCCAGTGGCGTAATTACGCTGATGCTCCAAGACGATGGCCAAGTGACGGTCAATATGGGCGCGCCTCGCTTTATCCCGGCGCAGATTCCATTTGAGACAGATGCACAAGCGAGCACTTACGAGCTGCCACTGGCACACGATACCGTGACCATCAGTGCAGTCTCCATGGGCAACCCACACGCCGTCATGCTGGTCGAAAACGTGCACACCGCCGAAGTCGCCAGCCTAGGCCCGCAAATAGAATCACACCCGCGCTTTCCGCAACGCGTCAATGCCGGGTTTATGCAGGTGCTCAACGCCCACGAAATCAATCTTCGTGTCTATGAGCGTGGCAGCGGTGAAACGCTGGCCTGTGGCACCGGTGCCTGTGCGGCGGCGGTTAGCGGCATTCAGCTTGGCACCTTGCAAAGCCCGGTAAAAGTGCATACCCGTGGCGGCATTTTAACCATTCAATGGGCGGGCGATGGCGCACCGGTCATGATGACAGGACCGGCAGAGATTGTCTTTGACGGCGAAATAGAGATTTAGAGAGACCAGAATAGCAGTATGGAAGACAGTATTAACGAAAACGATATCAAGCATTACCTCAAGGCGCATCCAGACTTTTTTGAAAGTCATGCGCACTTGCTGGCGGAGCTGTTTTTGCCTAGCCCACATGGCAAAGGTACCATCTCACTGGCTGAGCGTCAGCAAATCGCACAGCGCGATAAAATTCGCGTGCTGGAATCACGTTTTACCGAGCTGATTCTCACCGCCGAGGAAAATGAGGCCACCGCAAACAAAGTGCATGAGCTGTCCCTGGGCTTATTGTTTGCCAAAGATGTTGCCGCATTACATACCCACCTGGTCGCGTTTCTTGCCTCACACTTTCAACTGCCCAATGCACAGCTCAAACTATGGGTCAACGAAAGCCATGCCGCAGACGATTTGTTTATAGATGCAGAAGATTCGCTGAAAAACTGGGCCAAAGACTTGAGCCAACCCTATTGTGGCACCTTGCCAACCATGGATATCGCCGGCTGGTTTACAGAATCACCAGCCTCACTGGCGGTGATTCCCATGCGCTATCAGGAAGTCACTTTTGGCCTGATGGCGATCCCCAGCGAACAACGCAGCCGCTTTTATGCCGGCATGGGCACCTTGTTCCTCAACCGGATCGGCGAGCTGGTCAGCGCTTCTCTGGCCAGATATATTATATGAAAGCCCCCGCTGAGGTTTCCGCCAAGAGGCATCTTCTTGCGGCAATTGTCAGCGTAGATCTGCTCACTAGAGGTAGTGTCCATGCATGAGTTGCTGGACGACTACCTCGACTTTCTGCACTTTGAGCGTGGACTCAGCGAGCATACGCGCAACAACTATCAGCGCGATATTGAGCGACTGTTAACCCAACACGCAGACAATCTTCAGACTCTCACCCCGCAAGACATTCGCCGCCAAATAGCCAGCCTCAATAGCCAAGGCATGCATGGCCGCAGCATCGCCCGCATCTTGTCCAGTTGGCGTGGTTTTTATCGCTATTTGGTATTACACAAACATTTTCCTGCCAACCCCGTCATCGGTTTGCGTGCACCCAAAGCGCCTAAAACTTTACCGCATGCGCTATCCATAGAGCAAACCATCAAGCTGGTCGACATTGAAGGCGACGAAGCGATCACCGTGCGCGACCGTGCCATGCTAGAGCTATTTTATTCTTCGGGCCTGCGCCTGAGCGAATTGGTTGACCTGAACTTAGACAGGCTGGACTTGCCAGAAGGCCTGATCACGGTCACTGGTAAAGGCAACAAAACCCGTATGGTACCCTTGGGCAGCAAAGCGGTCACAGCGCTCAAAGCGTGGCTGGCGATCCGGCCGCTTTGGCTCACCAAGCGGCCGACAGAAATGGCGGTATTCGTCAGTCAGCAAGGTCGCCGCATTCACGCCCGCACCGTGCAAATCCGCATCAACCACTGGGTCACTAAACAAGGGCTGCATAACCATGTGCACCCACACATGTTGCGCCACAGTTTTGCCAGTCACGTCTTACAAAGCAGTGGCGATTTGCGTGCCGTGCAAGAAATGCTGGGACATGCCAACATTAGCACCACACAAGTTTACACCCACCTCGACTTTCAACATTTGAGTAAAATTTATGATGCCGCCCACCCGCGTGCGCGCAAGAAATAGCGTTTTTCTACCGAATGATCACATAGCCAAGGTTTTGCAAGATGGCAAAATATGGCAAAATAACCCTACTAAATTGGTAAACCTTTGCCAGTCACGTGACTCTAATGTCACATCGTCTTAGCTTACAAAAGCAGGCTTACATTTCAACACACCTAAAAAAGGAACATCCATGGAACACGCCTTACCAGCATTGCCATTTGCAAAAAATGCATTGGCCCCACACATGTCAGAAGAAACCTTTGACTACCACTACAGCAAGCACCACCAAGCATACGTGACCAACCTCAACAACCTGATCAAAGGCACAGAGTTTGAAAACGCCGCTTTGGAAGACATCATTAAAAAATCTTCTGCCGGCATCTACAACAACTCAGCCCAAGTCTGGAACCACACATTCTTCTGGAACTGCCTGTCTCCAAACGGTGGCGGTGAACCAAGCGGTGCATTGGCGACTGCCATTAACGCCAAATGGGGTTCATACGAAGAGTTCAAAAAAGCCTTCCAGACTTCAGCCGTTGGTAACTTTGGCTCTGGCTGGACATGGCTGGTGAAAAAAGCGGACGGCTCTGTTGACATCGTCAACATGGGTGCTGCTGGCACCCCGCTGACTACTGGCGACACAGCACTGCTGACAATCGACGTATGGGAACACGCCTACTACATCGACCACCGCAATGCGCGTCCAAAATTTGTCGAAACATTCCTCAATCACCTGGTGAACTGGGAATTTGCAGCAAAGAATTTCGCGGCTTAATAGGATGTATTGTTGAGCCATCAACAATCGTTCACCTGTAAAAACCTCAAGCCCCGCTTGAGGTTTTTTACTTTTCGACACCTGCCTGTTTAACCCGATATGCCCGAAGGAAGATCAATGGCCACACTGGAAGAGACTTTTGAAAATAAACTGTTTGAACTGATCCCGCAAACCAGAAACCTCGGTATCAAGATCACGAACATGGCCGAGAACACACTCACCGTGCACGGTTCGTATGCATTAAATAAAAACCACCTGGATATTGTCTTTGGTGGCAGCATTGCCGCCATTTCGATTACGACCGCCTGGTCATTGCTGCAACACAAAATACAGCAAGCCGGACTGACGGGCAGCCTGGTGATCAAGCAGCAGGAAATCAAGTTCTTGTTGCCAGTACATAGCGATTTCGAGTGTGTTGCCACCTTGCAATCGGTCGAGGATTGGCCGTTATTTCTAGAGCATTATCATCAGCGCGGACGAGCCAAGCTGATCGTGAATGCGCATATCGTGTGCGACACTAGAATCACCTCGACTTTTCAAGGGGTGTTTGTTTTATACCAACCGAGCTGAAATTGCGTAGCGCCAAATTTAGCTGGCCTGTAAAACAGCTTGATGCTTGGCAGACAGTGGCGGCTGGGCAACCCAGGCTTCAAACGCATCCAACGCCAAAGGCCTGGTGAAATAATAGCCCTGGAAAATTTCACAACCCAGATCCTTAAGCACATTGAGTTGTGCTTCGGTTTCGACGCCTTCGGCTAGGATTTCCAACTGCAAGCTTTGCGCCAGAGAAATGATGGCATTGACGATGCTTTCATGGTCGTGGCCGTTGAGCATATCGCGCACAAAGGACTGGTCAATTTTCAGTTGGTCAAACGGCAAGCGCTTCAGGTAAGACAGCGAAGAATACCCCGTGCCAAAATCATCCAGCGAGAAGCAGACACCGATTTGCTTGAGGGCAGCCATTTTGGCAATGATGTCCTCGACATTATCCACCAGCATGCTTTCTGTCAGCTCCAGTTTGAGATTGCCGGGGTCTATGCCTGTTTCAGTGAGCATATGCTGCACCTCTGTCACAAAGTCTGGCTGCAAATATTGTTTGGGGCTGACATTGACCGACAGCACCAGGTGACGTAATTGTGGATGGCCGGCCCAACGCTGCAACATGCCACAGGCTTCCTGCAACACCCAGCGGCCTAGCTCTACAATCTGGCCGGTATTTTCTGCCAGGCTGATAAATTGCCCGGGCATAATGACACCGTGGTCAGGGTGTTCCCAGCGCACCAGCGCTTCAGCACCGACGATATCGTGTTTCTGATTGTATTGCGGCTGAAAATGCAGAATGAATTCCTGCTTCTCAATCGCTGTGTGCAAATCGGCCTCCAGCGCGGCGCGTTGACGCAACTCGGTTTCCATTTGGGTATCAAAAAACTGGTAGCCATTGCGTCCGGCTTCTTTGGCTTTATACATGGCCATGTCTGCCCGGCGCAGCAATTCGTCCGTTTGGCTCATGTGTTCCGGGTCAAACAGCACCACACCGATACTGGGCGTGGTGTAATGTTGATAATGCTTGAGGTTAAACGGTTTTTTAAAGGCGGCCACAATCTTTTCACACACACGCCTGGCCTGCTTCTCTGCCTGCAAGGCATCATGATGCAAACTATCCAGTACAACTACAAACTCATCTCCTCCCAGGCGGCTCACGGTATCCAGGCGTCGTACCGACTGTCTGATGCGTTTGGCCACTTCGACCAGCAAGGCATCGCCAACATCGTGGCCGTGCGTATCATTGAGCGTTTTAAAGTTGTCGATATCGATAAACAACAAAGCGCCGCCCGTTTCCTTGCGCATGGCTTTGCGCACATGCGAAGCCAGTTTTTCCTGTAACAGCATGCGGTTGGGCAAGCCTGTCATGGTGTCGTAATAAGCTAGCTGGCGGATTTGTGCATCAGCCTGTTTGCGCTCGGTAATATCCCTGAGCACCGCTACCCAATGCGTGACCAGGCCACCTTTATCCAGTAACGGCAGCGCATCCATTTCAAGTGAAATACCGACGCCGTCCAGATTTACGGTCACTACCTCGGTTTTGACCGGGCGCATGTGCTGAAAGGCGTCTTTGATCCGCTCCAGCTCACGCCCTGGCGTCGCCTCCTGAAACAACTCAAAGGGGGAAATGCCGCCTAGCAAATCCACTGAGCGACCAGTAATGCGGATAAATGCCTCATTTAAAAAAACGATTTTTTGCTGCATGGGCGCATGCAGCGGCGATTCGGTAATCATCACAATATCATTGAGCCTGGAGACCCCATTTCGCAGTAAATGTAGTTGCTCGTCTGACTGCTCACGTTCAATCGCCAGCCCGAGGATTTGAGCGTAGCTGTCGATAAAGTCCAGCTCAGCCACTGGTGGGCTATGTCGCTGCTGGCGATACATGGCCAACACGCCCAGCACACGGCGGCTGCGCGACAAAATAGGCATGGTCCAGCAGGCGCGCAACCCATGGGTAATCGCCAGTTCGCAGCATTGCTGCCATAACGGGTGTGTGCTGATGTCTTCGGCAATTACGCGACCTTCTGTAAGCGCAGCAATGCCGCAAGCCCCTAACTCGATCCCATCAATGGCCTTTGCATACGCGGCCGGCAGCCTGGCAGAAGCGGTGTGGCGCAAATGCTGGCCTTCTTTGTCCAGTAGCAACATCGCACAACTGACATCCGCAAACTGCTGTTCAATTAACAATACAGCCGCATGCAAAATATCTGGCAACGCCACATCGGCCAGCATCATGGCCTGAATTCTGTCTTGCCCTTGTTTGATAGCAGCGAGTTGTTTGTGCGCGGTGATGTCTTGCAGTGAGCCTTGCAGTTTGACAATCTTACCTTCGCTGTCGCGCACCGGCCGCCCCATGGCGCGCACCCAAAAGCGACGACCATTGGCAGTGATCTTTTCCATCTCCAGGTCATAAGGCACGCCTTCATCGATACATTGCCGAATCGCGCTACACATCAGTGCCTGGTATTCAGGCACAAACATGCTCAAGCCCTCCTCAACGGTCGGCGAGTAACCTGGCGGCATTTCATGCAAAATGGCCACCTCGTCTGACCAATGAATCAGGTTGGTTTTAAGGTCTATCACCCAGCCACCGATTTTCGCCACACTACCAGCCACTTTGAGCAGATACTCGGCCTGGGTGCGACGATCAATTTCATTTTGCAGTGCCTGGGTACGCAGAACCACCTGTCGCCTGATCTGCAAGTTCCACAAAAAAGTGACGCCTAATACCAGTAACAGAATGGCTACACCGCGCGTGAGCCAGAGCATATAGGGACGCTTCACCAACACATCCCCCTGATAGATAAAGCCTTTCAGATTGTATTGCGCAGGAATCAGCCCCAGCTCGGCAAACGTGCTGGCAATCGCATCCCAACGATCTTCATTCATATGCCCCCAGGGGACCACTTCTGATAACACATACGGCACCATTAAACTGGCTTCCTGCATCAGCGTTTGCTTAGTGATGCCTCGTTTTGACACCCCGGGCAATCTGGCAATTTGCGCGACCATCGCCTCTTTGTGATTGAATGCGTATGCCCAGCCTTTTTTTGTAGCACGCAAAAAAGCTTCTACGCGCTCGGGATGCATAGCCAGCTCTCGCTCGGTCGTGAATAAAATATCACCGTAAAAATCCACCCCATAGCCCTGATTGCTAATGATGGCGGGCGAGTATCCCATCTGTTGCAATTGCACTGGCTCATCCATGGCATAGGCTGAAATCACATCAACCTTGCCCTCAATGAGGTCTTGCAAATGCCAGCTATGCGGCAAAATAGTCATCTGCCTGATATCAATATTTTGTTTGAGCAGCATGGCTTTAAACTGCAAACCACCTTGATCGCCTGACATCATGATACGTTTGCCGATCAAGTCTTCAGGTTGGTAGATGCCGCTTTCATTCAAGCTGAGCAGCACATAAGGGGAATGCTGAAAAACGGCGGCCAGCGCGACCAGAGGTTTACCAGAAATACGGGAAACCAGGATTTCGGAATCACCAATCGAGTAGTCTGCCTGGCCAGACAAGACTTGCTTTAAAGGCGGCTTATCCTTGCTGCCCTCAATAATCTCGACATCCAGGCCTTCATCACGGTAATAGCCTTGTTGCTGGGCAGCGTAATACCCTGCAAACTGAAACTGGTGACGCCACTTGAGTTGTAGCTTGATATGCTCGGATGCAACGGCAACAGTAGCAAGCGCCAGGCACAACCATGCCAGCAGACATTTGCATAATGTAAGAGTAAATCCGCGCTTCATGAATATCCGAACAACGTGAAAGAAACATAAGATTGGCCGAAGGCAGCCAATCTTATCCAACTATGTTTATACCGTACGACGGGCCGATCACATTAAGCAAACAGACAACAATTTATAGCTGTATCAATCGAATTGACAACTATGTTATTTCAGCCCCAGCAAAGGTCCATGCTAAAGCATGATGGCGTGATGAAGATAAGTGGTCTCACGCGTGACCGGGCTTGAGGGTAAATGAAAGCAATAGCATCACACACGACACTAGGCATAGCAACAGAAAACCACTATCGAAGTGACCACTCACATCACGCATATACCCAACAATAAAAGGGCCACAGGCAGCGATCAAATAACCAACCGTTAATACGAACGCATTCCAGCGATTGGCCGCATCCGGACTATGCGTGTGATCCAGCGGCAAGGTCATGGCCAGCGTAAATGCCCCGCCGAGGCCAAACGCGGTCAAAGGCACCCAAAGCCACGGCCAAGCACCAGGCGTAGCCATGCCTGCCAGCCCAATGGTAGATAGCAGCGAGCATCCCGCAAGCCAGCCACGCCTGTCAAGTTGGCGGCTATACATGCCAACCACCGGGCTAGCCAGCATGAAGCAGAAGGTGAAGCTGGCCAGCACGGCACCCGCCTCCGCGGCAGGCATGCCAGCCTCCTGGTACCTGGCTGCCGTCCAGGTGAGGATGGCGTAAAACAGGAAATTAACGCAGGCAAAAAACAAGGCAATCATCCAGGCAACAGGGGTGCGCAAAGGCAAGCGGGGAGCGACGGCCTCTATAGCTAATGGCTCACTTACCTGCCGCGTCGTGACGGATTTTCGAATCACGAGCCACCAGGCAACGATGGCAATGGCCGCGAATGCCGCCCAAACCCCGGTTGCCAGGCGCCAGCCTGCAAACTGCAATATCCAGCCAGTCAGCCCGGCCGACAAGGTACTACCCAATGACAAAGCAGTCGCATAAATGCCCATGATTAACGCCGCTCGCGTGGCAAAGCTGGCTTTGACGATGCCCGCAAACATGGCGCCTGCCACCGCAATACCGGCACCTACCCCGACCGTGGCACTCAATAGCAAGGCACTGCCACAAGAGTAAGCGCGCACTAACATTGAAATACTCAGCACACTCAAAGCCACCATCAACACTTTATTAACGCCAAACCGGCGCACCAGCCACGGTGTAGGTAAAGCCAACGCCCCCATTAATAGATCAGGAATCGCCGTCATCATCGAGGCCACGGCGTGACTCAATTGAAATGCTTCTATGATGGCAGGCAAGGCAGGCCCCATGGAAACAATTCCCGGCCGCAAGCCTATCGCCACTAGCACAATCGCCACAACCAGCCACCACTCACTTCTGGAGAAACCTGCGCGACTCCCTTTGCTGCTGTTCATTTTTTGCTCCCGATATCAAACCATGCAAGCGTCACTGTAACGGGGAGCGCGTGATTGAAAAATACGCCATTTGTCTGATATATAGCAGATCACGCAATCAACATAGTCATCAGCCACGGTGTGGTGATTGACGGCATGGTTAAAAGAGTCGTGTAAAATGCGTGTGACCCTCAGGCGCATACAGCGCCTTTCGCCAAATCATTTGTGGAGAACTTTGTTGAAACTGGCTACCTGGAACGTCAACTCGCTGACTGTACGCTTGCCACATGTGCTGGACTGGCTGGCCGCCAATCAGCCGGACGTATTGTGCCTGCAGGAAACCAAGCAGGAGGACAGCAAGTTTCCTTATGCCGCCTTGCAAGAAGCCGGGTTTAATGCGGTCCATAATGGTCAGAAAACCTACAATGGCGTGGCGATTATCAGCCCGCATACACTCAACGATGTGCACCTTGACCTGCCAAATTTTGCCGATGAGCAAAAGCGTATTATTGCCGCCACGATACAAGGTGTGCGTGTGATTTGCGCGTATGTGGTCAATGGCCAGGCGCTAGATTCAGATAAATATCAATACAAGCTCAACTGGCTGGCCGCCTTGCAGAACTGGGTCACGGACGAGTTAAAGCAACACGAAAAACTCGCTTTGTTGGGGGATTACAATATTGCACCGGATGATAGAGATTGCCATGACCCGGTTGCCTGGGAAGGGCAAGTGCTGGTGAGCCAGCCCGAACGGGACGCGTTTCAGCAGTTATTAGCGCTGGGATTACACGATAGCTTTCGCCTGTTTAACGACGAAGCCGGGCAATTTAGCTGGTGGGATTACCGGATGGCCGCCTTCCGCCGCAACATGGGCATGCGCATAGACCATATTCTGGTCAGTGATGCCTTACAAGCCCTGTGCCAGAGCTGTGTGATAGACAAGGCACCGCGTAAACTGGAGCGCCCCAGCGATCATACACCGGTCATGTTGACACTGACCAACGCATAAGTTAAATTGTGGGCATCACAAACTTGATGCCCTGTAATACTTCCAGAATACGTGACTTGAGGCGTTTGTTCATTTCAGCCTCCATTTCCTGCAGTTGTGTCGCCACCGCCGTTGCGACCAGTGCAGCTACTTTCTCCTGCAAAACCGGCTCTGATGCAGCAAGCTCAGCTTGCATACCCTGTTTAAACTCAGCCATTTGGGCTGCATTCAACTCGGTAAACGCCTCTTGCAGCGACTGCTTGTAGTCTGCGACCAGCGTGGTGGCAGCCGATGCCTGGCTATCAGACAAGGTTTGTTTATTCGTTTCTTGCAATTGTTGCAAATGCTCGACCAGGCCCTGTTCGAGTTGTTCACGCAAGGATTGCAAACGACTCTCCATTTGCGCCTGCTGCGCATCTACCAGCGGGGACAGCGTCTGACCCAACCATTGCTGACTGGCTTTATCCACCGTGTCACGCACGGTTTGTTCGGTGGCCGCCAGCAATTGCTGCTGGGTTTGCCCTAACTGCGACAGCTTTTCCTCGACCGCTTGCAATTGTTGTTGGAGATTGCTTTCCAGTGTAGCCTGAAACGATTGCTCACTCGACTGTATCTGCGTTTGCTGCGTTTCAGTCAATCGCGTCACTTGCTCTTCAAATGCCTGCAACTGCTGCTTGCTGACATTCCCCATCGCCTCACGGAAGGCCTGCTCTATCGCCTGAATGCTATCACCGACCTGCGACTGTGCCTTCGCCAGCACCTCTTGTTGCAGCGTGTTGGCATAATCGGCAAGAGACTGCTGCCCGGCGGCAAAGGTATCAAGACTCTTCTCGGCCAGTTGTGCCGTCACCAGTTGGGTGATTTCAGGCAACAACGCCTGTTTAAGCTGCGCAACCAATTCATCCATCTCGATAGCCGGTGCCGCCGTTTTCTGAACGACTTTGGTTAATACCGGAATTTCTGAAATATCCACACCATCCCCTTTGCAAGGCTTGTTATTGCGTTTGCTTATTCATGTGCTGAATCTCGTAACCACGGTCACGATAAAATGCCCAGCGTTGCCGCCCGGCAATTTTGTCAGCCTCTTCGGTACTGATCAACTCGAACACATGCCGAAAGCGACTGAAAAATTTAGGCAGCTCTGCCTGGCAATTGAACAGTAAATCATCCTGACGAATCTGCTCCGGCTGCCAGGCCAATTGCACCGGCGTCAGCGCGGCATTCTCGGCATCAGCCAATGCATTTGGCAAAAAGCTGTCCGCCCCATGCTGCCACAGCTGATCACCCAGCCTTTGTGCCTGTTCACGGTCTGGCACATAAATGGTCACACGACGTTGCCGTGACAATGCCTGACTCACCAGATGCTGTATCAACGCTGGCGGGTCAGTGACATCAGTGTAAAAACGGATTTTGGTCATGACGCGCTTATTTGGCGGCTTGTTCCAGCAGATACGTCACTAGCAATGGCACTGGACGGCCCGTGCCACCTTTTTCTTTGCCAGATTTCCAGGCAGTGCCTGCAATATCCAGGTGCGCCCAGTCATATTTCTTGGCAAAGCGTGACAAGAAGCAAGCGGCAGTAATACTGCCCCCGGCACGACCACCAATGTTGGCGATATCGGCAAAATTGCTGTCCAGCTGACCTTGGTAATCGTCCCACAACGGCATTTGCCAGGCGCGGTCATTTGCTTGCTCGCCAGCAGCCAGCAAGGCTTTGGCTAAGGCGTCATTATTGGCAAACAGGCCACTGACATGGTGCCCCAACGCAATGACGCAGGCACCGGTCAAGGTGGCAATATCAATCACTGCTGCTGGTTCAAAACGCTCGGCATAAGTCAGCGCATCACACAAAATCAAACGGCCTTCTGCATCGGTATTCAGCACTTCAATGGTCTGGCCAGACATACTGGTCAACACATCCCCTGGCTTAGTCGCCCGGCCACTCGGCATGTTTTCACAAGTCGGAATCAAGCCCACCACATTCAGTGGCAATTTCAACTCACCCAAGGCTTTAAATACACCCAGCACAGAAGCGGCACCGCACATGTCATACTTCATTTCATCCATGTCAGCACCCGGCTTCAGTGAAATGCCACCGGTATCAAACGTAATGCCTTTGCCTACCAGCACTACTGGTTTTTGCGATTTCTTGCCATGCAGATGCTGCAACACAATAAAGCGTGGCGGCTCTTCGCTGCCTCGGGTCACGCCCAGGAAAGAACCCATATTGAGCTTTTCAATCGCGGCCTGATCCAGCACCTCTACTTTAAAGCCATATTCTTTGGCCAGTTTCTCAGCCTGCTTGCCCAGATAGCTCGGCGTGCAGATATTCGGCGGCAAATTGCCCAGGTCTTTGGCCAATGCCACGCCTTGTCCCAAACTATGCCCCTGGCTGACACCCGCTTCGACGGACGCCTGATCAGCTTTTTCCGCCAGTAAGATCACGTGTTTAAGCGGATGCGGCTCAACAGACTTCTCTTTCACCGCATTTACTTTATAAGTGGCATCCAACACAACTTCGGCCAAAGCAGCCGCTTTTTGCTGCACGGTTATTTTTTTGATACTCAGGCTGGCAAAATCTGTCGCCACACTCTCGACGCCAGCAGGCAATGCTTTCACGGCTGCACGGAAGCTGTTACGCAAGCCTTTCAGACTCGCATCGTCCGCCTTACCCAAGCCGACCAGCATGACTCTCGGTGCCTCCACGCCAGAAAGCTGACGCAATAACAGGGTGCTACCGGTTTTACCTTCCATATCGCCGGATTTCAGCGCGACCGAAATGGCTTTTTCGCTCACCGTATCCAGTGATTTAGCTAAATCTGTCAGTTTGCGGCCTTCATAAATGCCGACCAGCAAACAATCCGTACGCAATTTTTCCGGGGCAGCGCTTTTTATGCTAAATTCCATCTTTATCCTTTGTGATTCCATGCAATTTGCCTGAGTGATGGTTGTATTATCTAGTGTTTTATGCTGATTTCAAAGCGGTGCATTTAAATTGAAAATATTCAAACGTGCATTGTCCGCAGAGCTGATGTCCTCAGCGTCTGCCATTTTCCTGATTATCCTGGGTATTGTCGTGGCGCAACGCGCCGGTAACATCGTGCGCCAGGTTTCCAGGGGCATTTTACCCAATGATGCCATCGGCACTATCCTAACCTTTAGCCTGGTGCAATTTATGCCCATGATGCTGTCGCTCGCCATTTTCTTGGCCGCACTGCTGACCCTGACACGTTGGCACCGTGACTCTGAAATGGTGATCTGGATGAACGCCGGGCTGAGTTTGCGTCAATGGGTACTGCCAATTTTGCGTTTCATTGCCCCCCTGGTGCTGATCATCAGCGCGTTTAGCCTGGTGATTGTCCCCTGGGCCAACGATAAAGCAGACAGCTATCGTGCACAGCTAAAAAAACGGGACGAGTTATCTTCGATCAGTCCAGGCAGCTTCAAAGAGTCCAACAATGGCGAACGCATCTATTTTATCGAGAGCTTCGATAAGCTGGGCTACGAGGTCAAAAACATCTTTGTACAATCCAAGCAAAATGGCAAAACCGGCATTATCACGGCCAATAGTGGCAGTCGCTATAAGGCGCCCAATGGTGATAATTTCTTACGCATGGAGCACGGCAGGCGTTACGAGATTACGCCCAATACGCTAGAGGTAATGACTACCGAGTTTGAGCGCTACGACATCCGTGTAGAAACCAAGGAAACCGCACCGTCATCCAGCACAGCGCAAACCAGGTCCACCCAATCGCTGATTAGCGGTGCAACCGCGGCGGACCATGCAGAACTGCACTGGCGGCTGGCGATGCCCATTTCAACCATTGTCATGGTATTGCTGGCTATCCCGCTCAGCTTTGTCGACCCACGCGCCGGGCGCTCGCTGAATATCATGTTTGCCATCCTGATATTCATTATCTACAACAATATGTTGAGTATCTTCCAGGCCTGGATCACCCAGGGGAAAATCTCCGTCCTCATCGGTTTGTGGCCTGTGCACTTCAGCTTCGCCCTGCTTGGCTGGTATCTCTACTATCGCCGCAAGCACCTCAAGCCATTAATTCCTGACTGGTTTAAACGCCGGGCCAAACGCGCAACAACATGACGCTGACTATCCTCAATCGTTACTTCTGGAAAGAAATCAGCTTCAACATCATGCTGGTGTTGCTGGGCTTGCTCGCCATGTTCTCTTTCTTTGACCTGCTGCAAGAGCTGGATAGCCTTGGCCGTGGGCACTACGGCATTAACAGCATGCTGATTTATGTCGGCCTGAGCATCCCCGGGCACATTTATGAAGTTGCACCCGTGGCTGTGCTCTTAGGGATAGTCTACACCCTGGGCGCCATGGCCTCGAGTTCAGAACTGATCGTGATGCGCACCAGTGGCATTTCTTTGCAAATGATTGCCAAAATGCTCTTAAGCATTGGGCTGGTATTTGCACTCATCACTTTTTTGATTGGTGAAATCATTGCGCCAATCAGCGAAAAAATGGCGCAACGCATCCGTATCCAGGCCACCGACTCGGTGGTGGCGCAGGATTTCCAGTCCGGTTTATGGATCAAGGATGGCAGCAGTTTTGTCAATGTTGCCACGGTCATGCCTGACACCAGCCTGGTGGATATTCGCATTTATGATTTTGACGCACAATTCCGCTTGCGTAATATCAGCCACGCCGACAAAGGCTACTTTGAAGATGATCACTGGGTGCTGTCGAATGTGACACAAACCAAAATGCACACCAGCAAGTCGGCACAAAACAATTCCGTCACCTCGCAGTTTTTCAAGCAGACGAAATGGGAGTCGCTGATCCGGCCAGAGTTACTCAATGTACTACTCGTGCTGCCAGAGAAAATGTCGGCCTGGAACCTGTACAGCTTTATCCAATACCTGCATCAAAACGGACAACGTAGCACGCGCTACCAGGTCGCACTCTGGTCCAAACTGGTGTATCCATTAGCCTGCCTGGTCATGGTCGTGCTGGCACTGCCATTTGGCTTTTTGCAGCAACGGGCTGGTGGCATCAGCGCCAAAATCTTTGCCGGCATATTCCTGGGTGTGGTCTATCAGATCATGAACCGCGTGTTTGTGCATCTTGGCGTGCTCAACGACTGGTCACCACTGGTCAGCGCCATCAGTCCCACGCTGCTCTTTTTAGCGGCCGGACTCGGCATGCTTTACTACGTTGAGCGACGATAATACCAAGGCCTAAACCGGCGGCACTACCATAATGCGAGAGCCTAACAGGCGGTCATGCAAAAACTGTTGTTCGCGGTCCAGCAATGCCCACCACAAGGTTAACCCGGCAGGTAATAGCAATACGCCCGCCAACACATAACGCATCACCGCTTGCTGCACATCGAGCAACTGCCCGTGCTGATCAACCACCTTCAACTTCCAGGTCTGGCTAGCCAGGGTTTGTCCGGTCACCACCCAGCAACGCACAAAATAAGCCCCCATCACCAACCACAGCAAGGCCTGCAAGCCCAGCCTTTTCCAGCCATGACTGGCGTCCCCCAGCAACATGACATAAGCGGCTGTCAGTGCCAGCGCTAACGCCAACAGCAATAGCGCTTCATATACCACCGCCAGATACCGTTTAATTAAATGCTTCATTGTTTTAAGTCCACATAACAAAAACCCCGCAATTGCGGGGTTAGGCAGAAAAAAGCAGGATTACTTTTGATCCCAGCTGTCTTCCCACATACAGTGTCTGATTTTGTGACGGTTAGCAATCAGTTCATCAATACTAGGCTCGTCGTTCAAAGCACGTTTCAATGCCAGCTTGATCGCTTCGTAGTTGTTTTTGTAGAGGTCAGCCTTGTCCAGGTTCGCTTCTTTGGCACAGCCCGGGTCCACCCACAGCAATGCCACGATGCACAGATCATTCACCAGCTCTTTAGGGATAATACCCTCGATCACGGCATCCGTGATGCCATCAGCTACACCAGCTTGCACCACACCGCCAAACAACTCAATGTTCAGGGCGTCTTTCAAAGTTACTTTTGGCACCATCATGGTCGCTGGACGCACCATCTGGTTGATATCACGCACAGCGAACATGGCCGTGTGACCTTTGGTCTGCGCCATCATGTTGGCAAATGCAGCGCCCACTGGGCCATCGACAGAACCGATCAAGATTTCCGGCATGGCGGCGGTAACGTCTTTGCCTTCAGAAAACACGGTTGCTTCACCGGCTTTAAATACGATTTTTGACATGAGAATTCCTTTTATGTCTGCAAGTTGGAGAAAAACTTAAGCCGTAATTATACCAGTTCAAGTTGCATATCTATATGCAATATATCGGCATCACTGTAAGGCTCACTGCACACCTCAAAGCCCACTTGCTGATAAAAACCGACTGCATGCATTTGCGCCGACAGTCGCGCATGACTGACTTCCAACTGCTGGCAAACCTGTATGGCCTGCAGCAACAAGGCCTCCCCTACACCTTTTCCACGCCACGCTGCGAGCACGGCCATGCGGCCAATATGCCCATCAGGCAAGACTCTGGCACATGCCAAAAATTGATCACCCTGGCATGCCAGCAAATGAATCGCAGTTGCATCAGCGGCATCCCATTCCAAGTCCACCGGCACGTGTTGCTCATCGATGAAGACCATCTGCCGGATATGTCGGCATTCCGCCCACAAGGGATGATGCATATCCAGTCGATGGATACTGAGCTGAATACGTTGCACGGCCATCGCCACTCCGGATCAAATATCGCAATTGTACCTGTATTGCAATTGTAGTTAGCCGCAGGCATCATACGTCCTTTATTAAAAACAGGATTTGAGGAAAAGCTATGTGTCGTTTTCAAACCGCAGCGGCCAGAATTTTGCTGGGGCTGGTATTTTTTGGGGTGGTGATTTTAAAGTTGATGGCTATTCTGAATACGCCTGATGGCTACCTGCAATATCAGATGACCCTGGGTCAGTTTGGGTTGCCAGCGGTGTTCGCCCCCTTGCTGATCCTGGTTCAATTTGTGTTTGGCCTCTTATTGATCATCGGCTTTAAGACCCGTTTGTCAGCGCGTGTACTGGGCGTGCTGGCCGCGTTCATGGCCGTAATTCTGGCCCAGGCTTCACTGGACGCATTCTTCGCCTATATGGGCATTGCCGGTGGCATGTGGCTGCTGAGCATTTACCCTGAAACGGCTTGCAGCCTGGATAACCGTAACAAATAATCTGCCACATAGATAGCAAAAAAGCCGGGCAATTGCACCGGCTTTTTGTTTGCTTGCAAATCAGGCTAGCCTTTGATTTTAATCCCCAGCTGCTTGAGTTTACGGTACAAATGCGTACGCTCCAGGCCGGATATTTCAGACAAACGGCTCATATTATTTTTCACCAGACGCATGTGGTACTGAAAATAAAAACGCTCGAACTCATCGCGCGCTTCACGCAAGGGCTGATCAAGATTGAGCGGCATATGCTGCTCGGCGGACTCGGTAGCCTGACCCTGAAAATTGGCCAGCACACGCTGCACATCGGTTTGTGTGATGGTATCGGCCAGGCTGGTCATCAACAGGTTCTGCACCACAGACTCCAGCTCATCCAGGTCACCCGGCCAGTCAGCATTGCGCAAGGCATTCAGGGCCGCGACATCAAACGATTTATAGTCAATCTTGCTGGCCTCCACCATCAAGGTCGCCATGGCACTCACCAGGTCAGGGATATCCTCCTTGTGCTCATCCAGGCATGGTACTTTCACCGCAGCACCGGCCAGGGTTTGCAATAAAGACTGCTCCAGCATGGCTTTTTCAATCAGTTGCGGCAAGCCATGCTCGCTGGCACAAATCACGCGTACGCCATATTTCTCAGATTTATTAATCAGTAAGCTCAGGCCTTTTTGCTCAGTTTTTCCCAGCCTGGTGACTTCATCGACAAACACTACACCTTCGCGTGCCTGCTCCAGGATTTCCATCGGCGCAGTGACTAACTTCTCATACTCGGTGAGCGCCACCCACGGCGTATTGTGCGGGCGCAGGAACTTGGCACATAAAGGCACACTACCGCCTTTTTTACCAATCAGGAACAAGGTATTTTTATGCCGCGCCAGTTGCTCAAGACGCTGCTTGAGCTCCTGAATCACCGCGCTTTTGCCAAAGCTGGACAAGTTAATTTCAGTGTGCGCGAGATGTTCGGTGTGTTTAATGGCTGCGCCCACGGTTTTGAGCAGCTTTTGCAACGCGATGGGTTTTTCAAGAAAATCAAATGCCCCGAGGCGCGTCGCCTCAACGGCGGTATCAATGGTGCCATGGCCGGACATCATAATGACCGGCATGGTCAGCAATCCGGCATTGGCCCATTCCTTAAGCAGGCTAATACCGTCGCAATCCGGCATCCAGATGTCCAGCAAGACCAGATCCGGGCGTAGCTTGAGACGTTCGTCCCTCGCAATCTGTGCGTTCTCTGCCAAGCGCACGACATGCCCTTCATCTCGCAAGATGTCGCTCAATAACTCCCTGATGCCTATTTCGTCATCGACCACCAAAATATTACGTGAAGCCATGGTACTTCCTTACACGATGCGCTCAACGCGCCGACGCTGTTGTTGTTTATCTACCGGCAAGCTGATGGTGACGCTGGCGCCCCCTTGTGGCAGATTGTCTATGCGAATCTGTCCACGCTGCTCTTCTATCATTTTTTTCACAATGGCTAATCCTAATCCTGTCCCGTGGGACTTGGTGGTGACATAGGGCTCGAACACCCTGGCCATCACATCGGTCGGAAAACCACTGCCGTTATCGGTCACGGTTAATTTTATACGCTCGCCATCATAATCGGTCAAGATAACAATGTGCGGTTCACTCACTTGTGTCAGGGCATCCTGTGCATTTTGCAGCAGGTTATGCAAAATTTGCCGCATCATGGTCGCATCGGCATGTATCTCTGGCAGTTGCTCATGCAACGTCAATACCAACTTGACTGCCGAAGCGTTATACAGGCGGCTGACATCACGAATTAAAGCATTTAAATCCAGTTTAACCAACTGCACTGCCGGAGTTCTGGCGTATTCACTAAACTCGTTGACCATGTTCTTCATGGCCTGCACCTGGTTGACGATGGTATCGGTCGACTTAAACAGCATTTCTGCATCTTTGCTATCCAGCTTGTCTTGCAATTTAAGCTGCAAACGCTCGGCTGAGAGCTGTATCGGTGTCAGCGGGTTTTTGATTTCGTGCGCCAATCGCCTGGCCACTTCAGCCCAGGCCGCATCACGTTGCGCTTGCGCCATGGCGGTCACATCATCAAACACCACCACCAGGCCGTGCCCGGCACCTTCTGGCAACCGGGTCACGCGCAACATGAGGATCTGCGTACCATGCACACCTTCAATGTCAATCTGGCTGGTCAGGTGCCGCTCATGATGGTCAAACTGCAAGGTATCTTCGTAGTGCTGCATTACCAACTCGGTGAACGGGCTGAGATAGCTGTTTTCAGCAGCCACTTCGGTAAAAATCTTGTTTTTAAACCCGACCAGCGAAATACCCAGAATATTGGTTGCCGCCAGGTTATACACGCGTAGTTCTGCACGCTCATTAATGGTCATCACGCCTGAGCTCAAATGCGACAGAATCGCCTCCAGATAGGCGCGCGCGGACTCTACGTGCTGGCGGCTTTGCTCGGAGGCATTTTTCGCCTCCTGCAACTGCCGCGTCATGCTATTAAACGACTTCACCAGTACACTGAGTTCGTCTTTACCAAACGAAGGCAGTTGTTGTGAGTAATCACCACTGGCAATCAGGCGCGTCCCCTCCGCCAGTACGGTGAGCGGTTGCGCCATGCGACGACTGAGGGCAAACGCAATGGTCAAGGCACCGAGCATGGATAGCAACAGAATCATGGTCAGCGTCAGCATGAAAATATCTTTCAAAGACTGACGGCTATAAGACAGGGTTTGGTACTCGCGATAGACGTCCTGTACCGACTCTGCAGTGTTCGAGAGTGCTTTTGGTACAGGTTGCATCAATTGCAAAATGCGCAGTTCACCCGTAATACCCAAGGGCTCCACCGGCGTCAGTACTCGCATATACAGGCCCTTGCCGGGGATGGGCTCAATTTTTCCGTAGACGCCACTCCTGGCCTGGCGTAACTGCGGCACCGAAGGCAGCTCAGGCAAGAAGCTGCTGGGATCAGAACTGCTCACAGCCAGAATGGCGCCTTGTGCACTGAGTAAGGCAGCATCCTGGATGCCTGCTTTCTCCCGCAAATCATTGATCTGACTGTAATGGGAGCGCGCGGGCTGCAACGATAGAGACACCGCCATGCTTTGCGCTTTTTCTTTCACATCCCCCAACATGATATCCAGTGCCCGCTGGCCCAAATTCAGGCCGCCATCCAGTGCAGACTCCACCTTAACGTTAAACCAGGACTCAATCGAACGAGACAAAAAGTTTACCGATACCAGGTAGACGATCATGCCGGGGATGAGCGCCATGAGCGCAAAGGTGACCAACAACCTGAAGTTGAGTTTGCTGCCGACCTGTTTGGTTTTAGTAGTGCGGTAAAGATGGCGTAGCTGGTAAGCAATCACACCCAGCAATAACAAGGCCAGGCCAGCATTGATATAGAGCAAAACCAGGTAGTAATCACCGCTGATAGCGGTATTGGCACTGGCCAGCGACAGCAGATAAAGCAGGGCTGCTGCCAGCGCAATCGACAAAATCAGGACATAACGCATAACGTTAGCGCAGTGTTTCCTTCACCCACCAGCTAAACGTGGGGGTTACCAGCTCCCAGTCACTTTCGCCCAGGGCATCCAGTTGCAATGCTTTAGGCAGTTTGCTGGTATCCAGGTGCATCTTGAGCGCGGCCTGGTAGGGCTGATTCTTTTCAAGCGTGGCATGCGGCACGAGGCGCCAGTCATGGATCAGGCCCAGCTCACGTCTGGCCTCACCCAGGCTATCAAACACTTTTTGCTGTTGCGGATAGTTGAGCAGGTATTGTTTGGTGAGCGCATGATAATTAAGTGTCACGGAGCGGCGTTCGGTGACCACCTCGTCATCAAACCAGTATTTGAGGGGTTTGATAATCTGGAACTCATATAAAAAAGTCAGTGCGACGCCTTTACTCAGCGCCTCTTCTAGCGCACGGCCAAACTGGATATCAATGTCCGCATCCAGTGTCCACACTTCATCCCGCAACACCAGCTCTGCACTACGGATATGCGCGTGATTGCCACCAGCGACCGCCACCCAGGCGGTCAGGCTCAGCAACAGCGCGATCCATAACCAGCGACTAATGTTTTTGCAGGAGTGCATAAAACAATCCGTCATGCTCAGCGGTGGGCAATAACTGACCACCAACCTGGTGCTGACAAGGTAATGTCGACACATCAAAGGCGACCGGCAACCTTGTCGCATCGGTGTGTGTGGTTAAAAATTGCTGAATTTGCATTTCGTTTTCTTGTTGGAATATCGAGCACGTCACGTAGAGCAATTTACCGCCTTTTGCCAGCATTTGCCACAAATTCGATAAAATTTCCTGTTGCGTACGGGCAAATGTTGCCAGATCCTGAGGCCGGCGCAACCACTTCATATCCACATGGCGGCGCACAATGCCAGAAGCACTACAAGGTACATCCGCCAGAATACGGTCAAACAACTGGCCATCAAACCAGTCTGACTGGGCAGCATCGCCTGTCACCACCTTGGCTTGCAAGCCCAATCGCTGCAAGTTCTCGTGCACGCGACGTAAACGTTCAGCTTCGACATCCAGTGACAATAACTCAACGTCACTCGTTTCCAGCACGTGGCAAGTCTTGCCACCGGGCGCACTACAGGCATCCAGCACGCGCATGCCAGGTTGCAAATCCAGCAAAGGCGCAGCCCATTGCGCACCTGCATCCTGCACACTGACCCAGCCCTCTTCAAAAAACGGCAGCTTGCTCACCGGCAAGGGCTGCTGTAGCTGAATAGCGGTGCCACCCAAATGGTGGGAGGCTATCCCCGCTGTTTGCAACAACTGCATATAAGTCGCAGGGTCGGTCTTGCGCACATTCACGCGCAAAGTCATGGGTGGATGGCTATTACCCACTTCGAGTATCGTTTGCCAATCCTGCGGATATTGCTGTTTCAGGGTATCTATCCACCATTGCGGATAGTTAAATTGCACTTCTTCACGCTTGACGATGTGAGTTTGCAAATCCACACGCTGGCGCAAAAAGTTGCGCAACACGGCGTTGACCAGACCTTTGGCCCAACGCTGCCCGGTTTTACCGGCCGCCTCTACCGCCTGGTTGACCACGGTAAAGTCATCATCTGTACTATGTAATAGCTGCGACAATGCCACCAGCAACAACGCGTTAACACGCTCATCCGTCACTGGTTTGGGCGTCAGTGCTTTGAGATACGCTGCAGCTTCTGCATAGAAACGCAAGGTCAGGTAGCTGTAATCCTGCGCAGCTGCCTGTTGTTGCGGCGTCGCCAATTTGACCTTGCGCAATGCCTTGGGCATGGAAACAGTCAGGTTATGTCCGGCCAACACTTCGGCCACCGCATATGCGGCAATGAGCTGAGCAACTTGCAACGATAATCTCTGGGCAAAAAAAGCTATTCTACTTGATGCGCCCCGATTACACAGTGAAAAACACGCGCAATAAAAAAGGCTTTCATCAGAAAGCCTTTTTCAAGTAAAAACATCAGCAGCTAATACTGGTTCGCCAATGCCAGCAAACGGCGGATACGCTCTTCCGTTTGCGGGTGGGTACTAAACAAACCAGCCAAATCCGCACCGGATAACGGGTTGATAATCATCATCTGCCCGGTTTCAGGATGTTGCTCCGCCGTCATGTTCGGAATCTGGTGCGCGTAGTTATGGATTTTTTCCAGCGCAGCTGCCAGGGCTTTCGGGTCACGGCTGATATCCGCCCCCATACGATCCGCTTCGTATTCACGTGAGCGTGAAATCGCCATTTGAATCAGCGAGGCTGCCAATGGTGCCAATACCATGATCAAAATACCGATCAGCGGATTAGGCCGGTCTTCGCCCTCACGATGGCCGCCACCAAACATCAGGCCAAATTGCGCAATAGATGAAATTGCCCCGGCCACTGTCGCTGAAATAGTCGAAATCAAGGTATCGCGGTTTTTCACGTGTGCCAGCTCATGCGCCATCACACCGCGCAACTCGCGCTCACTTAAAATCTGCATAATGCCGGTGGTCGCTGCCACCGCCGCATTTTCCGGATTACGGCCGGTGGCAAAGGCGTTAGGCTGGCTTTCATTAATCACAAACACGCGTGGCATAGGCAACTCAGCACGTTCCGCCAATTCTTTCACCATATTGAAATAATTGCGGAATTGGCCATTGCCAAAATTATTGTCAGCATTGATTTCTAACGCACCGTACATTTTCAGTACGGCCTGGTCACTGAACCAATAGGCATAAAAGTTCATGCCACCGGCCAGCAATAAGGCCAGCAACATCCCGCCCTGACCACCCAAAGCCCCGCCCACGGCTACAAACAGGGCCGTGATGGCCGCCATCAGCACAAAGGTTTTGGTCCAGTTACCTAACATACTTACTCCTTGAATACATTTAATACCACTCCCCTAATATGCGGGGATGACAGGCGTTTTTCAATGCCCGGTGTTAAAACACCGCTTAGAAAAACCGGTCACCGACCTGCACATGCTGCCCCTGCACAAACTGCTGTGCCGTTTGCCGCTTGCCGCCCGGCATTTGCAACTCATGGATCTCCAATGCACCATCACCGCAAGCGACGCGCAAAGGTTGTGTTTCAAGCACAGTGCCCGGCTGACCGCTACCGGCTGCCACTTGAGCAAACCACAGCTTGCAGACTTGTTCGTTGAACTTGGCCGTGGCGACCGGGAACGGGTTAAACGCCCGTACCTGCCTCGATAGTTGCTGCGCAGGTTGCGCCCAGTCGATAGCTGATTCGGATTTCTCCAGCTTGTGGGCATATGTCACCAGGGATTCATCCTGCACTTCAGAGGCTAATTGACCCGTGCTTTGCAGTGTATGCATGGCTTCAACCATCAAACGTGCACCTTCGCGGCTGATGGCATCATGCAGGCTTTGGGTTGTATCCGCCTCGGTAATAGCGACCGCCCACTTGCTGATCATATTGCCAGCATCCAGCTTGGGTACCACTTCCATAATCGTCACGCCAGTCTCGGCATCGCCAGCCAGAATGGCTCTATGGATAGGCGCCGCGCCGCGCCAACGTGGCAGCAGTGAGCCATGGATGTTGTAACAGCCACGTTGAGGGATATTCAGTACCGCAGTGGGGATAATCAGACCATAAGCAGCCACAATCATGACATCGGCATTGACCGCCGCAACCTCCGCCTGCACGTCAGCAGGTTTGAGGCTTTCTGGTTGAAACACGCGCAAGCCATGTTGCAAGGCCAGCTGTTTGACCGGGCTAGCTTTCAACTGCATGCCCCGCCCGGCTGGACGGTCTGGTTGTGTGAGCACCATGACGATATCATGACCGGCATCCATTAACCCCTGCAAAGCAGGCACGGCAAACTCCGGGGTTCCGGCGTAAATAATTCGCATGCAAATCCCTAATTAATAACTATTACGTTCGATTTCGCGCGCGTGCTTGACCATTTTGCTGCGGATGCGGTTACGTTTGAGTGTTGACAGATACTCCACAAATACCTTGCCCTTGAGGTGATCCATCTCATGCTGGATACAGACACTGAGCAGGCCATCGGCATCCAAGCGGTATGTCTTGCCTTGCGCATCTTGCGCTTCTACCGTGATGAACTCGGCGCGTGTGACATTCTCATACACGCCGGGCACAGACAAGCAGCCTTCTTCATAATCCTGGCTGCCAGACTGGGCAATGATTTTCGGATTAATCAGCACCAGCAAATCATCTTTGTCTTTGCTTAAATCAATCACAATCAATTGAATGTGTTGATCAACCTGTGTCGCAGCCAAACCAATGCCGGGCGCATCATACATCGTCTCGGCCATATCGCTTACCAGCTGCTGCAACGCGGCATCAAACACTTGCACCGGCTTGGCCACGGTGTGCAAGCGCGGGTCAGGATATTGCAAAATTGGAAGTAGTGCCATGCTCTACAAATCTTTCCATTCAATAGTTTGTGGGAAAACGGGGTAAAACGCCCGCTTTTTCACCTTGATAAGAACTTTAAACCCATGCTAGATTGGTCGACATTGCGCAGATGCTGCGCACCGTTGGTGCTGCCCATCCTTTTGTGCTGCATATTACAGAGACGCCACATGACCAAAATTGTTCAAATTATAACCTTGCTTGCGCTGGCTTGTAGCAGCTTGTTGGTGCGTGCTGAAGAAATTCCTTTGCGCCCGCAACATCCCGATCGCCATGTCGTGGCCAAAGGCGACACCCTGTGGGACATTTCAGCCAAGTTCCTCAAGAACCCCTGGCAATGGCCACAAATCTGGCAACTTAACCGTGAACACATCAAAAACCCGCACTGGATTTACCCCGGCGACGTGATTGTACTCGACACCAGCAGCGGCAAACCGGTGTTAAAACTGGTACGTGAATCAGTGACACTGGAACCCGGTGTCATCGTCACCCCCATTAAAGGCGATGCAATTCCAGCGATCCAGCCGAACACCATCCTGCCATTCCTGACCAAACCCATGCTGATCTCGCCAGAGGAGCTGAAAGCCGCGCCACGAATTATTGCTGCGCAGGAAGAGCGTGAAATCCTGAGCCCTGGCACCCATATTTATGTCCAGGGCTTACCGGAATCGGCCAGATCGGTGTGGGCGATTTACCGCGAGGGGGAGCCGGTCAAGAATCCTGAAAATGGTGAAATCCTCGGCAACGAGGCACACTACCTGGGTGAAGCAAAATTACTGCGTTCAGGCCAGCCAGCTACGTTAACGGTGACTCAGGCCAAAGAGGAAATTGCGGTCAAAGACAAACTGATTGCGATGGAAGATGAACTCAATCCGGCCTATATTCCCCATGCGCCAGACATGCCGATTCAAGGCCAGATTGCGCGCGTGAGTGAAGGTATTAACGAAACCGGTTATGGCCGCGTCGTCGTGCTTAACCGCGGTGAAGAGCAAGGTGTAGAACGCGGCCATGTGCTATCCGTGCTGCGCAAAGGCGCCAGCATGGTGGACCCGGAATCAGATCCGAAAAAACCTGTGACCCTCCAGTTGCCTGATGAACCGGTTGGCCTGGTCATGGTGTTCAAAACTTTTCCAAAACTGTCTTATGCCTTGGTGATGCAGGCCTCACAACCGATTCATGCCGAAGATGTGGTCAGCACCCCATGATACACCAGCGCTACAGTGACGATCACAACTGAACACACCGCCCCCTGGATTGCGCTCAGCCTGGTAAACGGGCTGGGCAGCGTCACTTACTGCCAGTTACTGCTTAGTTTCAAAACGCCTGAAGCCATTCTGGCCGCGCCTTATTCAGCGCTGCGCGAACTGGTCAGCAAAGAGGTCGCCGATGGCATCCAGCGAGCCATGGATGATCCGCACATTGCGCATACGCTGGCCTGGCTGGATCAAACCGATAACCACCTGATCACCCTGGGTGATCCTTATTATCCGCAACGATTGCTGGACACAGACCAGCCACCGCCAGTTTTATATGCCAAAGGCAACCTGCAAACCCTTAAAAGACCGGGCCTCGCCATTGTTGGTAGCCGCCATGCCACACCGCAAGGTGAAGCGACTGCCGGAAATTTTGCCGAAAGCTTATGCCGCGCCGGATTCGCCGTAGTCAGCGGCCTGGCGCTGGGGATTGATGGTGCCGCCCATCGTGGCGCACTGAAAGCAGATGGTGCCACCATTGCCGTGGTCGGCACCGGGCTAGACATTGTTTACCCGGCCAGGCACAAGGCGCTGGCGCATCAGATCGTGCAATATGGGCTCATCCTCTCTGAATACCCGTTGGGCACGCCATCGCTCACGCATAACTTCCCACGGCGTAACCGCATTATCAGCGGCTTATCTGAAGGTTGCCTGGTGGTAGAGGCCAATATTGACAGTGGTTCGTTGATTACGGCCAAACAAGCCATCGAGCAAGGACGTGAAGTATTTGCGATTCCAGGCTCAATTCACTCGCCGGTGGCCAAAGGGTGCCACGCCTTGATCAAGCAAGGCGCCAAACTGGTTGAATCGACCGAAGACATATTGAGCGAATTAAGACATATCCGCCTGCCAAACACTGCTTTGGCGATTAGCCCGAATGGGCCATCGCCCGAGTGGACTAATTTACCTGCCGAAGCAAGCCCGGTATTGGTTTGCATGGGATTCGACCCCCTCTTTGCAGAGCAGATCTCAGCCCGCTCAGGCTTGACGCCAGAACAAGTTTCCACCATGCTAACACTACTTGAATTAGAAGGTGTGGTCAGCCATCTCGCCAGCGGTCAGTTCCAGCGACTCGCCTAAAGACGGACTCAGACTCACCCCAACAGCGCTGTCTATGCAACAGCGTGTTTGAGGAGACTATATACATGTTGGAAGTATTGATATTTATTTATCAAAATTACTGGGATAAACATGATGCGCTTGAGTTGAAAGAAACCGACGAAACCATCATGGCTTACGAGTTATCCCAGGCAGGATTTAACCATCAGGACATTTTACACGCGGTAGACTGGGTCAAAGACCTGCGCCGCTCGGTACAGCAACCACTGTATCTGCACGACCCGGCGGCCATTCGTATTTTTTGCGAGATGGAGCGCAGCAAAATCAATGACGAAAGCTTAAACTTTCTGACGCTGCTACAACGCAGTGACATCATCACGGCCTACGAACGCGACTTGATTGTGGACCGTGCCATGGTGTTACCGCAGGAAACACTGAGCATGGAAGATATCCGCTGGATCACCATGATGGTGTTGTGGGATGAAACACGTAAGCAGGACTACCTGTTTGTAGAAGACGCCTTGTTTAACCCACAAGGTCTTTCACTACAGTAAACCTGAGGACGTAAAAAAGCGCGACCGAACAGGCCGCGCTTTTTTGTTTTCTGCCAGCTACAGTTGGCGAATAATCTGGCCAATAATACCGGCCTGGTTCAGCGTATAAAAATGCATTTTATCCACGCCAGATGCAATCAGCCTGGCACAAATATCCGTCACCACATCCGCGCCAAACGCCCGCAACGACGCCAGGTCGTCGCCATAAGCCTCTAAACGTAGGCGCAGCCAGCGCGGGATCTCGGCACCGCACACATTGGAAAAACGCGCCAGCTGCGTGTAATTATAGATAGGCATGATGCCGGGAATAATCGGCGCCGTCACACCCATTTTTTGCGCGACCTCGACAAAGCGGAAATACGCATCCACATTATAAAAATACTGTGTGATGGCTGAGTCCGCACCTGCATCAATTTTACGCTTGAAGTTTTCCAGGTCTTTTTGCGCAGACCCTGCTTCGGGGTGGAATTCAGGATACGCCGCCACTTCGAGGTGAAACCAGTCACCGGTTTCGGCGCGGATAAAGCTCACCAACTCATTGGCGTACTTAAAATCCCCTGCGCTCACCTCACCTGAAGGAATATCACCGCGCAAGGTGACCAAACGCTTGATGCCTTTGGCTTGATAAGCTTGCAGCAACTCGCGGATTTCTTCTTTACTCGAAGAAATACAGGAAATATGCGGTGCTGCACCATGGCCTGCGGCCTGGATTTCGAGCACGCTATCCATGGTACGGTCACGCGTCGAACCGCCTGCACCAAAGGTCACTGAGAAAAACTCTGGTGAAAATGCGGCCAACTCATCGCGCACATTGCGCAGATTCGCCATACCTTCCGCTGTTTTAGGCGGAAAGAACTCAAAACTGTAAGAGGTTTTATGATTCACTTGTTTAATCTTTTATTTATGATGCACGATTGGCTTAGTCTTTTTCATTCAGCACAATCGCGCTCAATATCCATGCAATCACGCTATACACCAGCGCACCAATCACGCCTGTCAGCACACTATTGACCGAGAAGCCTTGCAATAAATGGCCGACAAACCAGAACAGCAAGCCATTAATCACGAATAAAAACAGCCCCAGCGTCAACAAGGTGATCGGCAACGTTAAAATGACCAATATCGGTTTCACCAGCACATTGGCAAAACCAATCACCACCGCCGCCAGCAAGGCAGCCGTAAAGTTCGCGACATGAATGCCCGGTACCAGATACGCGACTGCCATCAGTGCCAACGCATTTAATACCCACACGACCAACAGTTTCAACATGCTGATTCCCCCTGATTAACATGGGGAGAGTGTACACCCAAACCCGCGCCAGTACATCTGACGCAGACTCGGGTGAATCGGCCGATACTCTAGTGCAACTTAGTAACGATAATGGTCTGGCTTGTATGGGCCACTTTTGCTCACACCGATATAGGCCGCTTGCGCGTCTGTCAGCGTGGTCAATTGCGCGTTGAGTTTTTTCAACTGCAAGATAGCCACTTTTTCATCCAGGTGCTTGGGCAAGGTGTACACGCCAACCGGATATTTTCCTGTTTGCGTAAACAACTCAATTTGCGCAATGGTCTGGTTAGCAAAGCTGGAACTCATTACATAGCTCGGATGGCCAGTACCACAACCCAGGTTCACCAGGCGGCCTTTGGCCAACAGGATGATGCGTTTACCATCCGGGAAAATCACGTGATCCACTTGTGGTTTGATCTCTTCCCACTGGTATTTTTCAATACCGGCAACGTCGATTTCGTTGTCGAAGTGGCCAATGTTACAGACGATGGCCTGATCTTTCATTTTGGCCATATGGTCGTGGGTAATCACATGGTAGTTACCGGTCGCGGTGACGAAAATATCCGCATGTTCTGCGGCGTAATCCATGGTCACTACGCGGTAGCCTTCCATCGCCGCTTGCAGCGCGCAAATCGGGTCAATTTCAGTCACCCATACTTGTGCAGACAACGCACGCATGGCTTGTGCCGAACCTTTACCCACATCACCGTAACCAGCTACTACGGCAATTTTGCCGGCGATCATGACATCAGTCGCGCGCTTGATACCGTCAACCAATGATTCACGGCAACCATACAGGTTGTCAAACTTGGACTTGGTCACAGAATCGTTAACGTTAATCGCCGGGAACGCCAGTTTGCCCTCTTTATGCATTTGATACAGTCTATGCACGCCGGTGGTGGTTTCTTCGGTCACGCCTTTGACGGCGGCCAAACGCACTGAGTACCAGCTTGGGTCTGTTTTCAACTTGGCTTTAATCGCATTAAACAGACAAATTTCTTCTTCAGACGTTGGATTGGCCACCACAGACAAATCTTTCTCGGCACGGCTACCCAAATGCAGCAACAAGGTTGCATCGCCGCCATCATCCAGAATCATGTTGGAGTAGCCACCATCCGCCCACTCAAAAATACGGTGGGTGTAATCCCAGTACTCTTCCAGTGTTTCGCCCTTCACGGCAAATACGGCAGTGCCAGTCGCAGCAATCGCCGCAGCGGCGTGGTCTTGTGTAGAGAAAATATTACAGGACGCCCAGCGCACATCAGCGCCCAGGTCTTTCAGTGTTTCAATCAACACTGCGGTCTGGATGGTCATATGCAAAGAGCCGGTAATACGTGCGCCCTTCAGTGGTTGTTGAGCCGCGTATTCTTCGCGAATCGCCATCAAGCCCGGCATTTCAGTTTCGGCAATCGCAATTTCCTTGCGACCCCAGGCAGCCAGCGACATATCGGCAACGATGTAATCTTTGATGTCAGCTACAGTATTCATGTTTCAAATCCTTAAAAAGATGAAAACTGAGCAGGGAAAGTTCTAAGAACCGGTGGAAACGTTTGTTCACCTTTTTTCCGTGCTCGCACAGTGAAAAGTGAACGCCGTTGAGATGCTTTGCAGCAAATGCTCTGAGCCTGGGAGTCAGATGACTCTCGCAGCGTTCCTCAGAAGTTGCGAATTATACGCCAACCCGGGCATTTTACAAAAAAGCGGCGGCGGCCAAGCGCGAAACAGCGGGCTAAATCACACGCAAATAAACCGTCTGCAGGCATCAAAACGTCATCTCTCAAACTGACCCGATTACACCTTGCTGCTCTGCAAAATCAGTGTCATACACCTGTGCCATGATGTCATCACGGCAATAAGCAGACAACCAGACTAGGAAAGGTGGCTCGTATGACAATGTATCAAGTGATGGACGAAGAGAACCATTGCATCGCAACCTTTCATCATTTTCAGGAAGCGATTTATACCGCACAAGATTTCACCCTGTGGGATGATGAACACTACTACCATGTGGAAGAGCTGGACATGGCAGTAGCATAAGCGATTGCAAACCCGATTTAAATAAAAAAAGCGCCCGATTGGGCGCTTTCTCGTTTGAGTCTGATGTTGCCTGTCTCACGGCAAACTTTTCATTGCCACCGTCAATGCTTCAGCCGCTTCTGCATCCAGTTGTTTTAACGCATCCACGCTCGCCATCGCTTCACCATGTTTGCCACTCGCTTCAGCAATCATGCCCAGGTAATAAAAAGCCTGGCTATGTTGATCGTTCATACTCACCACACGATGCAGATGCTGTTCCGCCAGCGTCAAGTCTTTGGTTTCATACTCTGCCGCAGCCAGGTAAAACCAGGCTTCGGTATTGCTTGGCTCCTTTGTCGTCCATTGTTCGGCAATCACTTTCAAACCTGCCCAGTCTTTATGCAGGTATGGAAACACCACCTTCATAAAATATGGCCATTCAGCAGCGGGTTTACCCCAGAAAGGCAATTCACTTTTCACCACAATCGGGCCTGCCGGTTTGCTGATCAGGGCTTTCACCCAGTCCACAGACATGTAGTAGTAATAAGCGTCCTTACCAGGGCTCTTCAGGGTAATCAAGCCCACCAATGCACCGCTGTCATCAAACAGGCCGCCACCGCTGGCACCTTGCCTAAAGCTGCTGGTAGCCCGCACAATGACCGAGTCATCCATGGTAAACAAGCCTTTGACCACACCGCTGGTGCTGACTGGCGCAGCGACAAAACTGGGATAACCGATGGTGAATACCGGTTGTTCATATTTGAGTTCACGACTGGATTTCATGGTCACTGGTGACAATGGCAAATCTTCCATTTGCAACATGCACACATCATGTTCCCAATCAGGTTTCACGCCGACCGCGTGATAGGCCGCTCCGCCGCTGACCACGCTGATACTGCTGGCATTGGCGACCACATGGCAGTTAGTCACCACCTGGTTTTCAGCCACGACCACACCAGAACCCAAGCCATATTGACCGTTTTTCAAGCCGACTTGCACACGCAACACGCGACTATTTAAATCGTGCACCAGCGCTTCTGCTGGCTCTGCCATGAGTGATGCGCTCATGCATCCTAACAATAATCCGATCAGTAACTTCGTCATGTCGTGCTCCAATCTGTGACAGCAGGTGGGTGGTGTTACCCGGTTGCCGGTGATACGTTGGAAAGCCTGTTAAGCTTGTTTTAGCAAGACGTATTCCAACCCACATGCACGCTGGTTTTAGCACACAGAGACTGCGCTCAGACAAAGCACATCATTCAATAATTACATTAATAATCAAATATTTATAATAAAAAGTCCTTTTACTCGCAACCCAAAAATCAGATTCCATACGCACGGCGATGAGCAGACGGCAATATGCCATTGCACCAAAGAAGTGCGCCATAAGAATGCACGCACAATAAACTGGCATTTTGAATAAAAATCGGAAGAAAACAGCTAAAGAGAAGTCGTACTGAGCACTGACTACGCGCTACGGATAGAGCCAAAATTAGTGGTTGGCGATAAAAACGCGGTTGCGGCCTTGCTGCTTGGCCGCATACAGGGCGGCATCCGCCATTTTCATCAAATGTGCCAAGCCCTGCTGCTCGCTGAGTTGCGAGGTGGACACCAACCCGAATGACGCCGTGTAGTGAATTTGCTCGCCATGATCACTCATGACACTGTGGTCTATTTCGGAGCGCAAACGCTCAATCACGCGCGCGGCCTCGTGCAGATCCGTCATCGGCATTAAGATGCCGAACTCCTCACCACCCAGTCGACCGACCATATCACTGGTGCGCAAGGCACTGACGCAACGCAGACAAAAATTCTGCAAGATCAGGTCACCGGCGTGATGCCCATATTGATCGTTGATTTTCTTAAAGTGATCAATATCAACCATGGCAAACGCAAACGCCGAGCCATAACGCTGACTGCGCCGCACTTCTGATTCGAGCTCGTGAATAAAATGCCGGCGATTGGCAATACCAGTTAAAAAGTCGGTAAAAGCAAACTTGTCTGCTTCAATATGCAGCTGGTAGATACGCCAGGCAACGAAAACACCAACGACCAGAAACAAGCTGAGCAGTAGTGCGGCATACGTTAAACCATGCGTCGTGTGTTTTTCCAGCCGCTGCTGGCTTTCATTCACATATTGGGTGGCACGTTGATTGGCATTTTTAAGCACCGCCTCATTCAGGCTTGCCACCTCGTTAAAGCGTTCGGTCCACTGCGTTTCTATCAGGCGATTGGCATCCGCATAGCGTGTGGCCTCCAGTGCGTGCAAAATCTGGTCACGCACCTGATTCAGCAATGCCAGTTTCTGTTTGAGTTGTGTCACTTGCTGCTGGTCGCCAGAATAACTGCGGGCAATGATTGCAATTTTTTGCTGCGCCAGCTGCTCGCGCGCCGCAATAAAATCCACTGTGGTTGCCAGTTGCTTACGATCAGCCTCAATCAAAGTGGCATACAGCAAACTGCCGCGAATCTGGTAGAGATCGGCTTCTAAGGCGAGTGCCGCGTTGGCCACAGCAAACGGCTGCTCATAGAGCTTGCGTGTAGTTTGGTGCATCTCACGCATGCTGGAAAAATAAATCCACACAAACAGCAATACGCCGACAAAAGCAATCAGGAACCCGGCGACCAGAATATACAACACGGCATTTTTACGCTGTCTGTTCATTAAGCTGCTCTATGTGAATAATGCGCCTGGAATTAGGTGGTTGCCCTGATCAAGCCAGCCATTACTTTGCCAGCAAGGCCGAAATATACGCCCACTCCTTGGGATCGACAGGTGTAATCGACAAGCGGTTCCCTTTTTGCAAAGTACGCATATTGGCCAGTTCTGGCGCTTCGCGCATTTCCTTCAAACTCAGCAACCGTGTTTTACGTACCAGTTTGACATCCACATTCACCCAGCGCGGATTTTCCGGCGTGGATTTTGGATCAAAGTATTTATGGCCTTCAACAAACTGGAACTTATCCGGGTAAGCCAACTGGCTGACTTCACAGAGGCCGACAATGCCGGGCGTCTCGCAATTGGAATGGTAAAACAGCACGCCATCCCCCAACTTCATCTGGTCACGCATAAAATTACGTGCCTGGTAATTGCGTACCCCATACCAATCCACCGTCTGGTTCGGGAACCCTGCCAAATCATCAATAGAAACGTCCGAGGGCTCGGATTTCATCAACCAGTAACGCGCCATGCCTGAAAACCTTCTTATGTCCAACAAATGTCAGTATCATAAACCAAGTTACAGTACAGCTGACAATCATGGCAAAAAACGTTCTTGGCACCCTACTCATTCCCTGCAGCATGCGCCCAATCACCGGCTTTGTGCGTGATGGTTGTTGCGGATTCCATCCCGAAGACCTCGGCAGGCATACCGTATGTGCAGAAATGACCGATGAATTTCTGGCATTCTCACAGGCACAAGGCAATGATTTATCGACGCCCATGCCAGAGTATGGATTTCCGGGCCTGAAAGCAGGCGACCGCTGGTGTTTGTGTGCAAGGCGCTGGTTAGACGCCAGTGAAGCTGGCTATGCGCCACCGGTGATTCTGGAATCTTGTGATGAAAGTTGCCTGGAAGTGGTCAGCCTGGCCGACCTGATGTATCACGCGTTGCGATAAGCAGATCAGCCAAACATGTGTTTGCCGCCAGGCGGTTAAATAGCTGGGCGCTGGCTGCGACGCGCAAACACCAATATCAAGCCAGCAAAAAGCAATCCAGCTTGCGCAGGCTCTGGTACAGGCGTAATCACAGATAACATGCGCTGCCCCAGATACTCGTGGACGACGGTTGTCATATGCAAATCATCCCAAAAAAGATACTTATCTGGATCAGTACAAACAGTGGCGCCGTCATAACAAGCATCTGTTAAATTCGTGAACCCATTGCTCACGGCCAAAGCCATGCCGTTTTCCAACTCAGTTTTGGTATCAAAATAAGTCACACGGGCAGAGCTCGGCAGACCTAATCCTGAAAGTCCCGCAACCAGATAATCGTTATAGTCCCTGGTGTAATCCTCCAAAAACTGAACCACCCCGGCAGAGGCCCCATTAAAACGCGGTGCGTCCACCACAGCAGGCAAGCCCAGCACGAGAAAATCGGTCGCGCCTTTGCTATGCAACAATGCCACCATATCAACCATGTTTTGCGCAGAATCGTGCGCCGAGAAGGTTTCAATGCCGTTACCGCCACCATCCAGCACGTACAAATGTCCTGCATCAACCGATGGCAAGCTACCCAGATAGCTCGTCATAAACGTGAGCATATCCGCTGTGGTTGCACCGCCAACCGCAAAATTCTGGAAACTGGCTGGGGCATTCAATCCTAGCCCAGTGGCCAGATACTCAACCGCCGTTGGGCCGTTGGTAAAACGGTAATTGCTATACGGCGCATCCGTCAGGCCCGCCCCAAACAGCTTGTAATAGCTGACCACTGCCGTATCTTCATTGCCACCATCAAAAAGACTATCGCCAATCGCAGTGATGCCGGTATAAGCAAACACCTGCGGGGAAAACAACACCAATGCAAAAAACCAGAAAAATAGCTTGCGCATGACTTCCTCCCTGAATCTAATTGTTAATTTATATGAAACAACTAGATTCTTGACCAATCAAATAAAGATTGCAATAGAAATATTTCATGCAGCAACTATCTGCAAGCATCACCATTGGGAGAGCGTTGTATAAGCAATGTGAAAGGGGTGGGGATGATGTGCTAAGGGGTTACCTGAGCCGTGCATCCTGAACCAAGAAAGTTCAGGTGGTAACAGCCTAAGGTACATTAGGTTCGCACGCCAAGGGGGTTTTAAAAAACCACCCAACTTAGTGCGATCTCACAGCACCTGATGAGCCGAAACCTATAACAAAGACTAGTTCAAGGAATTTTAGACTCAGGCAACGCCTTAGCACACCGTTTTTATGATACGCCATTTCAAAAAAATGACGATGAAAATTTTATGAAATGAAGCGGATTACAACAATTTGTGCTGGCCGGATAATACATCATCTATTTGCTGCTGCATGGTAGAAATACGTTTTTTTACGTCTCCCACATCCACACCGCCGCTACGCGTATTCAACAACTCATGCGTAATATTGAGTGCCGCCATAATAGCAATCCGCTCAACGCTGACCATTTTGCCAACATCACGAATTTCGCGCATTTTACCATCCAGGTAACCCACGGCCTGCAGCAAACTGTCGCGTTCTTCATCGGTACAGGTCACGCTCATCGCGCGGCCCATGATTTCGATATCAATCGGATTACTTGCCATGATTAACGACCTTCCTCAGGCAATGCCGACAATAATCGCTCTAACTGAACGCTGGCTTGCGTCATATTCAGCTTCAACGATTGAGACTCCTGATGCAGCCGTGTGACCTCCTGACGCAACTCCACATTTTCGTCACGCAGCTGTCCGCACAAAGCAATCAGCTTCGTCACACGCTCTTCAAGACTTTTTAAATCGGCATCCATCAGCCCATTATCTTTTAAAAAAATGAGTGTGGTCAATAGCTAAGCGCATTTTTTCAAAGTAAATTAACAATTTGAGCACACCTGCCGAATACAGGTCGACTGGCAAAAAAGCACGCTTTAGACTAGAATGACGCCCAGTTGTCAGGTGCCTTTGCTGTATTTCTACAGGCTAAGGTGAAACTGGGAAACAGGTGCGTGAACCTACATTCACAACTCCTGTGCTGCCCCCGCAACGGTAAGCAAGTGCGGGTCTATCCATATGCCACTGAGTTCACACTTGGGAAGGCGATAGATCAAAACTTGCAAGCCCGGAGACCGGCCTCGCAACCAACCATTTGCAATACCGCGGGGTGACGGTGTCTGATTATGTATTGGCTTTGCTGTTCAACACGCAAAGCCTTCATTCATTATCCCTACCCCCAAGTATTGTATGAACAAACCATATGCGGGGACGCATGTGCTACAGGGATAAGATAATGAAAAAAGTCATTCTTAAAGGCCTTATTGGCCTTTCTTTCAGCGAGCTTGCTTACGCTGCAGACAATCTAACGCTAGACGAAGTCGTCGTAACCGCAACACGTACACCTCAACAGCTGGAGTCTGTGATTGCCGATATCACCGTGATTAATCGGGAAGAAATCTTGCGAGCTGGCCAATCTACATTCATAGAGTTATTACAAGCGCAACAAGGTATCGAAATCAGCTCTAATGGTGGTGCAGGTAAAACCAGTAGTGTTTTTTTGCGTGGCACAAACCCTGGCCAAGTCGTCGTTCTGATTGATGGCTTGCGTGTCAGTTCAGCAACTGCTGGCACCACTACTTTTGAAAACATTCCTTTAGCGCAAATTGATCGCATCGAAATTTTACGCGGTCCAGCCACCAGCTTATATGGACAAGATGCTATTGGCGGTGTTATTCAGATTTTCACAAAAAAGGGTGAGGGAAAACCTCAATTTTATGCAGGGCTTGGCTATGGCAGCTACCACACCCTGACAGCAGATGCTGGCGTAAATGGGGCCTATCAAGACACGAAATTCTCACTGACTGCATCGAGCTCTGATAGCGATGGCTTTTCAGCACTGAAAACGCATTACAACATTGATAAAGACCGAGATAGTTATCGCAACCTGTCGGTAAGTGGTTCTATTTCCCAGCAACTGACTGAAGGACATGAAGTCGGCTTACAGATTTTTAACAGTGAAGGTCACAGTAACTATGATAGTGGCATCAATACATATAAGAATTATGTCAATTTATCACAATTAAGTTATGGCCTGTTTAGCAAAAACCAGTTTACTAAGTACTGGAAGTCTACTGCACGTATTGGAGAAGGAATTGATGACCAGTACAACAAATTAGATGCCAACTCAAGCGTCAAATACAAAACCAAGCAAACCCAATTTTCCTGGCAAAACGATATCAGCCTGCCAGTTGGAAGCATGACATTAATGTATGACAGATTAGAGCAAAAAATCATTTCCGACACGCCATTTGAGAAAACAACACGCAATACCGACGGATTCTTGGTTGGATACTTGGCTGATGTTGGGCCACACAGCGTGCAAACAACACTTAGGACCGACCATAGCAGTCAATTTGGCACAAACAATACCGGTGGAATAGGCTATGGCTACAAAATCACCCCTAACTGGCGTGTAACTGGTAGCTACGGCAAAGCATTCCGTGCACCAACATTTAACGACTTATACTTTGCTTATGTATACGGTGGAGTGGTTTACCCATCCAACAATCCCAACCTGCAAGCCGAAAAGTCTGAAAACATTGAGGCAAGCTTGAGATATCAAGACACATTGCAAACAGCCAACCTCACGCTATATCACAACAATATCCATAACTTCATCACATTGGACTCATCTTTTCTTCCAATTAACGTCAATGCTGAAATTGAAGGGATTTCTATCGGGGCCAGCCGCAGGCTGGATGAATGGGTCTTAAAAGGAAGCGCAGATATTCAATCTCCCAGAAACACTGGCAATGACAACCTGCTGGTTCGCCGGGCCAACAGGCATGCCAGTATCAATCTAAGCCGAGATTGGGAAAATTGGCATCTTGCAGCAGAGTTGATTGCCTCGTCCGCACGTTACAACGACCCTGATAACCAAGTTCGGCTCGCAGGCTATGGTTTACTCAACCTAACAGCTGACTACAAAGTCAACCGTGAGTGGAATCTTCAAGCGCGCATCAACAACGTTCTAAACAAAGATTATGCACTTGCTTACGGCTCAACAGCTATTGATGGAAACTTTGGCACAACAAGCTACTCCGTGCCATACAACACACCGGGGAGCAACCTGTTTGTGAGCATACGCTACACTCCAGGCAAATAAGTTGGCCAGAAAAAACTAAATTAGCGCGCCACAGCTACAGCTGAAGCGCCCGTATTTGCACGAAAGAATTTAATGAAAAAAATAGCATTATTAGGATTAGTCACAGCCCTACCTATTAACACCTACGCAACAGACAACATCATCCCAGCATTGGACGAAGTAGTTGTCACTTCGAGTAGAACTGCACAATCTACCAAAACAGTCACTGGTGACATCACCGTGATCGATAGCGAAGAAATCAAGAGGCTGCAGGGCGGCTCTCTTGCAGATTTATTGAGGCTTCAACCTGGAGTGCAAAGCTACACCAATGGTGGCATGGGCACGAGTAGTAACATTTCCCTGCGTGGCACCAATGACAATCAGCTTGTTGTCTTGGTTGATGGCGTACGTATGGGCTCAGGCACAACGGGGACGACAGCTTTTGAAAATATCCCGTTAGCGCTGATTGACCGTATTGAAATCCTGCGCAGCCCTGCTTCTAGTCTTTATGGCTCTGATGCAATTGGCGGGGTCATTCAAATTTTCACAAAGCGTGGCAAAGGCAATAAAACCCATCTCTATGGCAGTGCAGGTGCAGGCAGCTACGACTCCTATACTGGCAATGCTGGTTTCGACACGGTCTATAAAGCGCTAAAACTTGGTGCGCAAATCAGCAATTACGATACTCGCGGAATCTCTGCAAAGAAAAACCCACCTTCTGTGATTGATAAAGATAGAGATGGGTATTACAACTTTAGTAATTCAGCATATGCAGACTTGGAATTTGCGCCCGGTCATTCTTTGGGCATGCATTATCTGGAAAGCAAAGGGCACAACCAATACGATAATGCCTATGCAGTTGGCAATTACCTGGAACGTCACCAGCAAGGTTATGGCATTGCACTCAAAAACGCGCTAACTGAACATTGGAACAGCAAATTAGAGTACAACATTGGTTTTGACCGATCATTTAGCGTCAGTAGCGCACTCATCACTAGCACCAACATTGAAACTGAACAACGCCAACTATCCTGGCAACACGACTACAGCTTCACTCATGGGACTTTTACCTTCGCTTATGACAGGTTGGAGCAAGATGTTCTTTCAGAATTAAATGGCATCCACAATCTGAATAAAAGCCGTAATAATGATGCTTTTGTATTAGGTTATGTAGGCAACTATGACGCGCACAGCACTCAGCTATCATTACGTGAAGACCATAATAGCCAATTTGGCAACTTCACCACGGGGGGCATTGGTTATGGATACACCATATCCCCAGAATGGCGATTAACTGCGCAGTATGGCTCATCATTTAGAGCGCCTACCTTTAACCAACTGTACTATCCAAACTTTGGCGACCCAAACTTACCCTCGGAAAAAGCAGACAATTTGGAAGCAAGCGCTCGATACCAAGGCCAAACATTACAAGCCAAGCTGACAGTGTTTGATAACCATATCCGCAACTTTATTCAAACCCTTAATTCTGGCTGCCCTTCAGGATTCACAAGCTGCGCAATTAATACTGGTAAAGTAGAAATTCAGGGGGTGACACTAGAAGGTACCCTACCGATTACTGAGCAATGGGTAGTCACTGCAAATGCAACTGTGCAATCTCCTCGCATTGATGCCACTGATAATCTTTTAGCGCGGCGTGCTCAGCGTTATGGGAATTTGATTTTGCAGTACAAATCAGGTCCATGGAACTGGGACAGCGAACTTTCAGCCTCCTCAATGCGTTACGACGATGCCGCAAACCAATTCCGTTTAAATGGCTATGCGCTCTTGAATACTACTTTGGGCTATCAAATCAATCCGCATTGGAAACTACAAGTGAGAGCAAACAACATCTTAGACAAAGACTATGCGCTAGCCTCTACTAAAACGAGTACACGTCCCAACAACCCCTATTACAACACCATGGGCACCAACGTGTTTATTAGCCTGAATTACGACATGCAGTAAGCTGGACGGTGGATTTTGCCCAAGCCTAAAGGAATTGGGCTAAAATTCACCCCTTGTGATTAATCTTATTTTTTGGAGTCGTTGGCATGCCAAGTAAAATTTCAACTCAATCGCTGGCAATTGCATTTGTCATTGCACTGATGGTCATCGTGACGCGCGGTCATCACTTCGCTTCGATCGATTTTTTGCCTAGCGCTTCTTACGCTGCATTTTTTATTGCTGGTTATTACCTGCGTTCGACTATCGTATTTGTAGCTCTCTTGGCATTGTGTGCTGGCCTGGATATGGCGGCAGTTACCTGGGGCGGCGTCAGCAATTTCTGTGTGACGCCTGCTTACGGTTTCTTATTACCGGCTTACGGTACCATGTGGCTGGCAGGCCGCTGGACAGCCAGCAATACCACCTGGGCACTGAGCAGCTTATTCAAACTGACAGGCGTGGTGGTAGTAGCTTCAGCCGTTGCTGAATTGTTCTCCAGCGGTGGCTTCTACTTCTTTGGCGGTCGTTACCCAGACCCAACCCTGGTTGAGTTTGTGCCACGTCTGGTCAAATACTTCCCTAAACAACTTGAAGCGATTGCGTTCTGGGTGGTAGTGGCACTGATCGCGCATGTGGTGTTTGGCCTGGCCAAGCGCTCTGTCCGCGAAAGCGCTTAAGTTTACGCGCCATCATGGAAACCAACGACCGCGACAGCCGCCACAAGGCGCGCATGATCCGCAAAAAAGCGGTCATTGATGAAAAAATCGAGCAGGCCGATCAGGAAAAAGGCCTGCTTCTCATCCTCACCGGCAACGGCAAAGGCAAAAGCTCTTCCGCCTTTGGCATGGTTGCCAGGTCACTGGGCCACGGCATGCGTGTCGGCGTCGCCCAATTTATCAAAGGCCGCTCAGATACGGGCGAAGAAGCCTTTTTCCGTCAGCATCCTGCTGTCACCTGGCATGTGCTGGGCGAGGGATTCACCTGGAACACGCAAGACCGCCAGCGCGACACTGAAACCGCGATGCGCGGCTGGCAGATTGTGGCGCAGATGCTGCAAGACCCAGCAATCAATCTCGTTGTGCTAGACGAACTCACCTACACCTTCAAATACGGTTACCTGGATGAACAAATGGTGTTGGATGCCATCGCCAACCGCCCACCCATGCAGCACGTGGTGATCACTGGCCGCGGTGCGTCTGAAGCCTTGAGAAATGCTGCCGACACGGTATCTGAACTCATGGACGTCAAACATGCCTGGCGCGCAGGTATCAAAGCCCAGGCCGGGATAGACCTGTAATGCAATCCCCAGCAGCAAGCTGCCATGCCATGTTGATGGCGGCCCCGGCGTCGGGGCAAGGCAAGACACTGACCACGGCCGCATTGGCGCGCATTTACCGCAATCGTGGCCTGCGCGTGCAAGCATTCAAATGTGGCCCGGATTTTATCGATGGCATGATACTTGAAGCCGCCACCGGCAAACCGGTGTACAACCTCGATCTCGGCATGTGTGGTGAAGCGGATGCGCAGCGTTTGCTGTATCAGGCGGCACAAGACAATGACGTGATTTTGCTCGAAGGCGTGATGGGGTTGTATGATGGCAAGCCTTCATGCGCCGACATTGCCGAGCGCTTTGGTATCCCGGTCGCACTCGTGCTCAATGCCAAAGCCATGGCACAAACCGCTGCCGCGATCGCCTATGGACTATACAGCTTCCGGCCTGCGCTGCAGCGAGCGGGCGTCATTGCCAACCAGGTCGGCAGCGACGGCCATGCCAAGATGATTAAAGAAGCATTGCCAGCAGATATTCCCTGGCTGGGCGCCATGAAATACGACGCGCAACTGAGTTTGCCAGAGCGTCATCTGGGCTTGCATCTGGCACAGGAAATCACGGATATTGACCAGCGCATTGAAGCCGCTGCACAACTACTGGGACAAGATATGCCATTGCCTCCGGCAGTGCATTTTGCGGTACCAGAACAGCAAGCTATCACGCCATTGCTAAAAGGCAAAACGATTGCCGTGGCCAAAGATGCGGCCTTCTGTTTCACCTACCAGGCCAACCTTGATTTGCTCACAACACTGGGGGCAAACATTACTTTTTTCTCGCCGTTGCATGATGCACAATTACCGGCAGCCGATGCCTACTGGCTACCTGGCGGCTACCCGGAATTGCATCTGGCACAACTGCAACACAACCACAGCATGCGCGAAAGTTTGCACGCAGCTGTCGAAGCTAACAAACCCATCCTGGCAGAATGTGGTGGCATGCTCGCACTGGGCGAACGCTTGAATGGTCAACCCGTGTTTGGTTTACTGCCGGGTCACAGCGAAATTCAACCCAAACTGCAAGGCCTCGGCACACAACACGCAACGTTTCCGGTGGCAAGCGATGGCGAAGCAACCATAGGCGCGCACACTTTTCACTACGGCAAGTTTGAAACGGACTTGCCGGTGATTGCGCAAGGCAAAGGCAAATATGGCGCGGGTGAAGCGGTCTATCGCCACCAGAATATCACCGCCAGTTTTCTGCATTTTTACTTCCCGTCCAACCCGGCGCTGGCGGCACAGTTTTTCCTGTCATGAGTTTCGCCTATCCGGATGCCGACAAAGCGGCCATTTATAAAGTGATTGCCGAGCGGCGCGATATGCGGCATTTTTTGCCGACACCTATCGCTCCCGAGTTATTGCAAAAACTGTTGCAAGCCGCCCATCACGCGCCCAGTGTGGGCCTGATGCAACCGTGGCGCTTTATCCGCATCAGCGATATCGCATTGCGCAAAGCTATCCACGCACTGGTCGACGAGGAGCGCAAGCAGACGGCGCAAGCCATCGGCGAGGTTGAAAACACGGCGCGCATGGCCGAGTTTATGCGGCTTAAAGTCGAAGGCATCCTGGACTGTGGCGAATTACTGGTAGCCACTTTATGCGACCAGCGTGAAAAATATATTTTTGGTCGCCGTACGCTGCCGGAGATGGACCTGGCCTCAGTCAGTTGCGCCATTCAAAACCTGTGGCTGGCCGCGCGTGCCGAAGGCATAGGCATGGGCTGGGTCAGCCTGTTTGACCCGCAAAAACTGGCACGATTGCTGGGCATGCCTGCGGACGCCAAACCGGTGGCGATTTTGTGCCTGGGTTATGTGAACGCCTTTTACAAATCCCCCATGCTGGTGGAAGAAGGCTGGGCCACAGAAAAACCACTCAGCGATATGCTGATGGAAAATGGCTGGCAACAACAAGGAAACACGCAGCCATGAAGCGCTGGCCGCAACGTATTGTCTGCCTGACCACGGAAACGGTGGAAGTCCTTTATTTGCTGGGTGAACAAGACCGCATTGTCGGTATTTCCGGCTTTACCACGCGCCCGGCCATTGCCCGCAAAGAGAAGCCAAAAATCAGCGCCTTCACCAGCGCCAATATCGAAAAAATTCTGGCACTGCAACCTGACCTGGTGCTGTGCTTCTCCAACTTGCAGGCTGACATTGCTGCTGCGCTGATTAAAGCCGGTTGCCAGGTGCATGTGTTTAACCAGCGCAGCCTGGATGAGACTCTGCAAATGATATTGACCGTCGGCGATTTAGTCGGCGCCAGTGACAAAGCGAAGCAACTGGTAGAAGGTTATCAGGCGCAACTGGACGCGGCACGCCGACAAGCGTCCAGTTGGCCACGCAAACCCAAAGTATACTTTGAAGAATGGGACGAGCCCATGATGTGCAGCATCCGCTGGGCGGCTGAGCTGATTGAGGCGGCGGGCGGCGAGGATTGCTTTCCCGAACTCAGCCAGCTTCATAGTGCCAGAGACCGGCAGGTCAGCACGGAGCAAGTGCTGGCCAAACAACCAGACATTATCATCGGTTCCTGGTGCGGTAAGAAATTCCAACCGGAAAAAGTAAAAGCACGACCAGGCTGGCAAGTCATACCGGCCATCCAGCATGGACATGTGTACGAAATCAAGTCAGTCGATATCTTGCAGCCGGGGCCTGCGCTGTTTACCGAGGGCCTGGCGCAACTGCAAACCATCATTCAACGCTGGCAACAGCAAGGGAGTCACGCATGACTACACACCTGATTTTAGGCGGGGCACGCAGCGGTAAAAGCGCGTATGCCGAGCGCCTGGCCTCGGCACTTGAGTGTCCGGTGACCTATATTGCCACCGCGCAAGTCTATGACGACGAATTTGCAAAACGCGTGGAACATCATAAAACCCGCCGTCCACCGTATTGGGGATTAGTCGAAGCGCCATTCAACCTCGGGCAGACACTGCTGGATAACGATGCGCCAGAGACTTGCCTGATTGTGGATTGCCTGACTTTATGGCTGGCACAGTGCATCTGTCCGGACTGCGATAAACCGGAGCGCCTGGACTGGCAGGCAGAAAAGCAGGCCTTGCTGAACGCCTTGCCGCAATTGCAAGCCCACGTATTTTTAGTCAGCAACGAGGTCGGTATGGGTATTGTGCCTTTGGGTGAAATCAACCGCCAGTTCCAGGATGAACAGGGGCGCTTGAACCAGCATGTCGCCTGTATCACAGATCACGTCAGTTTTATTGCCGCAGGCTTGCCGTTAAAGCTTAAATAACAAGAAAGCACCCGTATGAAAAAGTTTTCCCTAGCCCTGATCGTTTTAGTGACCGCTTTGGCGGCCGAGGCACATGTGCCGTTTTTAAAACCCAACCAGTTCAACGTCACACATCATCGCCTGACGATTGAATCTGCGTTTACCGAGTTTCCGTTCCAGGCTGACTTTGCCATGGACTCGCCAAACTTTACCATCACCTCACCACAAGGCGTGACGACGGCGATCAAACCCATCGCCAAAACCAAGGCGGCCGTGTATCTGGAACCGGAATTAAAAGACGAAGGCACCTATCGTATCAGCACAGGGCAAAGGGTCGGCCCAATATACAAGGCAGTAGAAACTGCCGATAAAAAGCTGTATTTTGCCGCCGATATGAAGCGTGTGACGGGCAAGCCCACCACCATGAATTATTACAGTTATGCCGACACCTATATTTTCAAAGGCCAGCAAAAGTATGTAGCCAAGCCGTTTAATACAGGCCTGGAAATCATCCCGCTGGCGTCACCCAATGGTTTGTTACTTGGTGGAGAGTTGAATTTCCGTGTGCTGGAGAATGGTAAGCCAGTGCCTAATGCGCGTATTATTGTGGTGACGGATAACGAGCACTTTATCAAGCACAGGATTGAAGATCTATACGATCTCGACAATGTGAGAGCCTCTAACATTCACGCCAACGAACAAGGTGAGTTTAGCTTCCACCCACAAAAAGCGGGGCTGAATTTCCTGTTTGTCACTGTGCATCACCAGCTCAATGAACAATTATGGGAAAGCCAGAATGCCTCTTTGACGCTGGAAGTGAATTTACCGCTGGACATTCAAGGCAAGCCTTAGGCACTCACTGACTTAGAAAGGAATTCTGTATGGCAAGCTCGACATTTGAACTCAAAGGCGAATATATCGCGCTATGTGATTTGCTTAAACTGGAAGGCGTGGCCGACAGTGGCGGCCAGGGCAAGTCTATGGTCGCCGAAGGGTTGATCAAGGTAGATGGTGCCATTGAGCGCAGAAAAACCGCCAAAATCCGCGCCGGGCAAGTGGTGCAGGCGTTTGAGCAAACCATCAAGGTGGTTGCGGGTTAACCTGGCGTAAAGCCTTGGGGCAAGTAAGGCGCAAGCGCTAGCCAGTTGAAGTGCTGCTGTACACTATCTGCCAGTTTTTCCAGGCTCTGCTCGCGCAATTGCGTGTAATCGTAAGCCACTTGTTCAGACACCCCGGCCCATTTCAACCAGGCGGCGCAGGCTTGTGGATGATCAAACAAGCCATGAATATAACTGCCAGCGACCTGGCCATCTGTTGACCGTGCGCCTTCTGCCATACCGTCGATCAGGTGTGCAGGATGCTGCAATGCCAGGCCGTGGCTCACCCCCATATGAATCTCATAGCCTTGTACCATCGCCTCGGCAAAAGCTAATTTGCCAGAAACTTGCTTGAGTTGCTTGTGGGTTTCCAACGTTGTTTCCATGGCCAGCCAGCCCAGGCCAGCACTACTGCCCGCCTCGCCTTCAATCGCCAATGGATCATGTAAAGCCTGGCCCAGCATCTGGAAGCCACCGCAAATGCCCAGCACTTTGCCACCGTAACGTAAATGGCGCGCAATGACGGCTTCCCAGCCATGCTCACGTAACGCCACTAAATCACCACGTACATTCTTGCTACCAGGCAGGATAATTAAATCAGCGGCGGGCACATGCTCATTCAAACGCACAAACTTGAGATCCACTTGTGGGTGCAGGCGCAAGGCATCAAAGTCGGTATGATTCGCGATATGCGGCAATATGGGCACAACAATCGTCAACTGAACATCTGCTTTTTTAATATTGCTTTTTGCAACCGCATCTTCAGCTTCCAGATGCAAGTCATGCATATATGGCAACACGCCTATCACCGGCTTCCCGGTGCGTTCTTCCAGCCAATCCAGCCCCGGTTGCAGCAAGGCGATATCGCCGCGGAATTTATTAATGACAAACCCAATCACCCTGGCCTGCTCACTCTCGGACAATAGCGCCAATGTACCAACCAAGTGTGCAAATACACCACCTTTATCAATATCTGCTACCAGGATCACCGGGCAATCGACCGCTTCGGCAAAGCCCATATTGGCAATATCGTTGGCGCGCAGGTTAATCTCGGCCGGGCTACCCGCCCCCTCCACCACGATGCAGCCATACTGCTGCTGCAAGCGCTGGTAAGATTGCAATACCGCCTGCATCGCGGTTTTCTTGTAGTCGTGGTAAGTGCTCGCTTCCTGATTGCCCACCACCTGGCCATGAATAATCACCTGGCAGCCAGTGTCTGAATTAGGCTTGAGCAACACCGGGTTCATATCGGTATGCGGTGGCAATCCGCAGGCCATGGCCTGCACCGCCTGCGCGCGGCCAATCTCGCCGCCATCTTCAGTCACCGCGGCATTGAGCGCCATGTTTTGCGGTTTGAATGGCACCACCGCCACCCCGCTGCGGTACAATACACGGCACAATCCAGCCACCAGCGTACTTTTACCGGCATCCGATGTGGTGCCCTGAACCATCAATGTTTTCACTGCCTGCTTATCCATGCCTCGATTATCTCACACTCGCCCTGCTTGCCTGTGGCGCGGTGCTGCTTGATTTCTGGCTCGGCGAACCCAGGCGCTGGCACCCGTTAGTCGGATTCGGCTGGCTCGCCACCCAAGTTGAAAAACGATTGAACCCTTTAGCAAGACAAGCACAACGCAGCCAATATCTCAGCGGCGTGTTGGGCCTCTGCCTGGTCGTATTACCAATTATCCTGAGCAGCGTTCTGCTCATGCAACTTTCATTCTGGCTGGCATTATCACTACACCTTTACCTACTGTATTTCGCCATCGGCCACCGCAGCCTGCGCCAGCATGGCCTGGCCGTTTATCACTCTTTACAGGCGGGCCAGTTTCAACAGGCACAGCGCGCCACCTCATATATGGTCAGCCGCGATGTAGAAGCAATAGAACCCGTCAGCGCCACCATTGAATCCGTGCTGGAAAACGGCAACGACAGTGTGTTTGGCGCGCTGTTCTGGTTTTTTGTCGCAGGTGGCCCTGGCGCACTGGCTTACCGCCTGGTGAACACGCTGGATGCCATGTGGGGCTACCGCACACCTCGTTATTTCTATTTTGGCTGGGCCGCCGCACGGCTGGATGATGTGCTCAACTATATTCCGGCCCGCCTGACGGCAATGACTTACGCCTTGCTTGGCCATACAACACTCGCATGGCAGTCCTGGAGAATACAGGCGCCGTTATGGGATAGTCCGAACGCGGGTCCAGTCATGTCCGCAGGCGCAGGTGCGCTGAATGTGCAATTGGGCGGGCGCGCCCGCTATCACGGCGAGTGGCATGACCGCCCACGACTGGGCACGCTCACAACACCGATTGCTGAAGATATTCCCAGGGCGTTGCAATTGGTATGTCATAGCATGCTGAGCTGGCTGATCGTAGCTGTATTGATTGGAGCGTTGGCTCATGCTTGAGCATGGCGGTAATTTACAGCAAGCCGCGCAGCAATACGGCCGGCCACTCACAGACTGGCTGGATGTATCGACCGGCATCAATCCGCAACACTACCCGATTCCGGCATTGGCCCCCGCGCTGTTTCAACGCTTGCCGCCAGCCACCGACACACTGCATGCGGCCGCGCGCACGTATTATGGTTGCCAGCATGTGTTGGCCTGCGCAGGCTCACAGGCCGCCTTGCAACTATTGCCGACCTTGCGCGCGCCTTGCCGCGTGGCGATGCCACGCACCATGTATCAGGAGCATGCACATGCCTGGCAACGCGCGGGGCACCAGGTACAGTTTTTTGAGCAAACACCTGATAGCGACACGCTAAACCAGTCCGACGTATTGCTGGTGTGCAACCCTAACAACCCGACCGGACATGTATATCCCCCTGACACGTTATTAGACTGGCATGCGCAACTGGCAGCCCGTGGCGGCTGGTTGGTGATAGACGAGGCATTTATGGATAGCACACCGCAGCACAGCCTCGCCAGCCATACCGGGCAGACAGGTTTATGGGTATTGCGTTCACTGGGCAAGTTTTTTGGACTGGCGGGCCTGAGGGTGGGCTTCTTACTGGGCGAACCCACAGCCCTGGCACAAGTGGAATCATTACTCGGCCCTTGGATCATCACAGGCCCCAGCCAAATGATTGCCAGCCAAGCGCTGGCTGACCATGACTGGCAACAGCTGATGCGCGGGTATCTGCCGGCACAGTCCAGGCAATTAGCACAAGTACTTAGCCAGCATGGGCTCAAGCCTGCGGGCGGTACAGATTTATTTCAGTATGTACTGCATCCTGCCAGCCGCGAGTTACAGCAAGCATTGGCGAAAGAAGGCATCTGGACGCGTTATTTTGAATCGCCGTCAGCCTTGCGTTTTGGCTTGCCGCCAGCTAACGAGTGGTCTCGGCTGGCACAAGCCCTACGCCATGTCACTCAACAGTTAAGCGATTCACAACCTTGACCAATTCAGCGATCTCGCGGCCATGCACATCCTCACCCGCACTTAACCCCTGCAACACCCCGACTTGATTCTCCGGCAACTGGTTCTGGCTCAGCTTCCATTTACCAGTGAGTTCGGTAATCTCGATCTCAATACCAACTACCGCCTGCATGAGCTTGTCGATAAATCCGGCCGGCGCATCCTCAAGATGCCACGGTTGTTCAAACGCCGCTTCCTGTTGTGCCGTCAGCATAGTCAAATGGGCGCGTAACCAGTTGGCATCTTCAATCACCCGCAGCTTGCCACGCGCATGCACCACCACATAATTCCAGGTCGGCACCACCCTGCCGGTTTGGGCTTTGGTGGGGTACCACGCAGGGGTCACATAGGCATGCGGGCCATGAAAAATCGCCATGACCTCGTTGAGGCCATGCGTTTCTTGCCAGAGCGGGTTCGCGCGGGCCACATGACCACTCAAGGTGCCCTTATCCTCTAAATACAGCGGCAGATGATTCACCTCTAAACCACTGGCCGCAGTCGTCACCAGCGTGGCAAACGGATACGTCCGGATCAAATCTAGTAGCGCCTCTTCACCAGGGGCAGAAAAGTGTTTTGGGGTATACATACTTATTAAATTAAAAGCGCTTCGGACAAATATGGCCTGACATGACTGGCCGCGCGTGCTAAATAGTGTTCCTTTTCGCCCACTGGCGCGACATCATGCAAAGCTTTTTGCGCAGCTTCCAGCCCGGCCTGACGGGCAATCAGCCAAAATGCCAGATATTGTGAGGCCAGGCAACCGCCTGCGGTGGCAATATTGCCCTGTGCAAAAAAGGGTTGATCCAGCGTATCGACGCCTAATGCCTGCACCCAGGGTTTAGTCACCAGACCTGTGCACACGGGCAGGCCATTGAGCAAACCGAGCTTGGCCAATATCAGCGCACCTGAACACTGCGCACCTATCAATTGCCGATCAGGGTCCAAATGCAAAGATGCCAGTACAACGCTCTCAGCAATGGCCCGCGTATGGATGCCACTACCAATAATCACGGCATCGGCAGCAGAGGCATCGGCCAAGGAAATATGCGACTCCAAGGCGACTCCATTCATGGATGTCACCCTGGCCGTGGGGCTGGCGATTGAAACACGCCAGCCTGGCTGTTGCACGCGGTTTAATATACCCAGGGCAATCATAGAGTCCAGCTCATTAAAACCGTCAAACGTTAGGATAGCGATATGCATAATATTCTTTCTAGCGCACAGGCAGTAGCTGCCCCCGGATCATCACCATAGGCTCCATGACCATAGACTGATGCGACTCAGTACTTGATTCACACGCAGCCCCGACGCGCAGGTTGGTCACGCAGACAGGCTTGGGCGCTGCGTTGTCATGATCCACCTGGCGAGAAGTTTGACCATAAGAGACATAAGGCAGCACTACCACTATCACGGACACTGCCAGCAACACCATCACAATGAAACGCATCTTCAGACCTTATTCGATGAAAGTTTAATCACATCTTATCGCTGCATGCATGTACACTACATGTACAATTTAACGATCAATATTAGACACTGTACAGGTCCAAACACCATGCCAGTCACCCAGCCACTGATCACGATTAATCCACAAGACCCGGTGCCTCTAGTCGAGCAAATTGTCAGCGGTGTGAAACAACTGATTGAGCAACGCGTACTGCGTACAGGTACACGCTTACCCTCTATCCGCGACTTTGCCGTGCAACACCACATCAGTCGCTTTACTGTCGTCGATGCTTACGATCGCCTGGTGGCGCTGGGTTATCTGCTGTCACGACGTGGTTCAGGCTTCTATGTTGCCCCCCTCAACAAACCCGAAGAAACCGTTTCAAGCACCTCTTACCTGGACAGGGCCGACGATGTGCTATGGCTGCTGCACAACACATTTAGAGACGTACCGGATGCGGTCAGGCCTGGTTGTGGCTGGCTGCCTAAGGATTGGCTGGATGAAAAGGTCATTCAAAAAAGCCTGAATGAATTATCACGAAAATCGGGGTATTTTTTAACCGGATACGGCGATGTGAGTGGCTACTTACCACTGCGGCAACAATTGGCAAAAAAGAACCTGGCAGATATTGGTGTCCATGCAGACCCCCAGCAAATCCTCATGACCAACGGCGCTTCGCATGGCCTGGATTTAGTTGCGCGGCTGTTTATCAAGCCAGGCGATGTGGTACTGGTGGACGATCCAGGCTATTACACCTTGTTTGGTTTTTTGAAATCCATGGGCGCGCGCATTATGGGCGTGCCGCGCCTATTGAATGGGCCTGATGTCAGCGCCTTGCAACAACTATTGCAAGAACACCGCCCCAAGTTATTTTTCACCAATACGGTATTGCATAACCCGACCGGCACTAGTACCAGCCTGGCCGTTGCGCACCAGATACTGCAACTGGCTGAAAAATACGGTTTATATATTGTGGAAGATGATATTTATGGCGACTTCCATCCGCAAAATGCCACGCGCCTGGCCGCGCTGGACCAGTTAAACCGCGTGATTTACGTCAGCAGCTATTCCAAAACCATTTCGGCCAGCTTGCGCGTGGGCTTTATTGCCTGCCAGGCTGACCTGGCCAACCGGCTACTCGACCTCAAATTGCTGACCGGCCTCACCAGCTCAGAGATCAACCAGCGTGTGATGTACCAGATTCTGGTCGAAGGCAGGTACCGCAAACATATGGAAAAAGTACGCAGCCAGCTAGAGGTAAAAAGAGCACAAGTGATACGCGCACTGGAAGAATGCGGCTTAAGCATCCATGCCGAACCGGCCGGAGGCATGTTTGTCTGGGCCAAACTGGCTAACGACAACAACGCTGCTGAGGTTGCCAGCGAGGCATCGAAGCAGAATATCATGCTGGCCCCCGGCAACCTGTTCAGGCCCTACCAGGAGCCTTCGTCGTGGTTACGCTTTAATGTGGCGCATTGTGAGGATGACAAGGTGTTTGAACTCTTGAGAAAGCGCTATTGAGAAAACGCCAGCGAGAAAACGCCGGTGAAAAAATACTAGTGCCTTAGCGATTTACAAACTCAATTTTGGGAATCGTGCCCGACAGATCCAAGCGCGTCAGGCTGGCGTAATCCACATGAAAGCGGAACAGGCCTTTGAGTTGCATATTGAGCACATGCGCGATCAGGGCGCGTATCATGCCACCGTGCGTGACCACCAGCACATGCTGGCCTGCATGGCGCGCATGCACTTCCTGCAAAAAGTCTACGCCGCGCTGCTGCAAACCGGCAAAGGTTTCGCCATTGGGCGGCGCCAGCTCGGCATAATTCTGCGCCCACACGTCAAACAATTCGCGCGGAATATCGTTCCACGACTGCATCTCCCAATCACCGAAATGCAGCTCTTTCAGGCGCTCATCGTGCATGATGCCATCGAAACCCAGTGCATGCGCCAGTTTGCTACAGCGCTGTAGCGGACTGGCATAGACGGCATCAATCTGCTCATGGATGAGTTTTTGTTTCAGTTGAGACAGCTCGCTGGCAAAGTTAACCGAGACATCAATATCGCTCTGGCCATAGCAAATGCCCTCGGCAATCTGCAAACTGGTATGACGCACTAAAGTCAGTTTCATGCCAGATGCTCCCAGGCCAGCAAGCCTAAATAAAAGGCCAGTTCAGTCAATTGTTGGGTGGCACCCAATGTATCGCCAGTATAGCCCTGCAAATGCCGCAAGATCAGACGACGCCACCACCACCAGATGGCCAGTACAGGTAATCCGGTGATCAGCAAAAACCGCATCGCACTCAACGCAGAATGATTCACGCCCAGCATCAGGCAAAATCCCAGCCAGCACAACAGGCCAAATGCACTGGCACACCAGATATCCTGTCGCGTCAGCGTCGTTGCCAGGGGTTTGGATTTACCGGCAAAGCGTACATAACTGGCGGTGGCCATGATGGCGACGGCGGCCAGGCGGCTAAGCGCATGCGCAGTAATCAGGGCAAACGGTAAGATCGCCGGGGTGAGCGCAGACAAGGCCTGGAACTTGAACAGCAGTATGCCGACCAGCGCAATGGCACCATAACTGCCGAGGCGAGAGTCCTGCATGATCTCCAGCTTGCGCGCACGATCCATACCACCACCGAGGCCATCGGCACTATCTGCCAGGCCATCCTCATGAAAAGCGCCAGTCAGATAAATAGTCACCGCCATGCTAGATAACACCGCCAAGGCTGGCGGCAACACCCAGCTCGCCAGCCACCAAGTGATAGCGGCCAGCAGGCCAATCAATACACCAACCAGCGGGAAATACCTGGCGGCGTGATTAAGGTCAGACGCCTGAAAATCTGCCACGGCAGGCACGGGCAGCCGTGTAAAAAAACCGACGGCCAGCACAAAATAGCGCCATTGCAGCTTCACTGTATCTGTCCACTGACACCAGCACTTTCAAAGCTGGCCATTTCATTGAGGAAAGCCACTGCCGACTGCAGCAAGGGATAAGCCAATACGGCACCGGTCCCCTCACCTAAACGCAGCGACAGATGCAACAAGGGCTGTGCATTGAGATGTGACAGCATCATGCTGTGCCCGCTTTCATCAGAGCAGTGCGCAAACACGCAATAATCCACCACTTGCGGATAAAGCTTGGCAGCCACCAACAAGGCAGAGGTGGCAATAAAGCCATCAATCAGCAACGTCGTTCTGGCCTCTGCGGCAGCCAGCAGCGCACCCACCATCATGGCAATTTCAAAACCACCAAACGCCGCCAATGCCTGCAACGGTTCATCGGCTGAAACATGGTGCATCTGCAAAGCAGAGGTGAGGACAGAGAGTTTGTGCTGCAAACCTTTATCGCTCAAGCCAGTGCCGCGGCCGACACACTGATGCATAGGCAAGCCGCACAGCACGCTCATCAGGCAACTGGCACTAGAGGTATTCCCTATGCCCATCTCACCCAACGCCAGCACCTTACAGCCCTGCGCAATCGCATCACGCGCAATTTGCGCACCACGCGTAATCGCTTGTGCACATTGGTCTGCCGTCATGGCAGGCTGATGCCGGAAATTTTCTGTGCCCATGCCCAATTTGGCATCGATCAGCAGCGGGTGCGGCTGGAACACGGCATTAACGCCACTATCTACCACATGCAAATCAAAGCTGTGCTGACGTGCGAACACATTAATCGCCGCGCCGCCATTGAGAAAGTTGAGCACCATTTGCGCAGTGACCGCCTGCGGATAAGGGCTTACCCCTTCTTCCACAATACCGTGATCACCCGCAAACACCAGCATGGTCGGCTGCTGCAACACCGGTTGTTCGGTCTGTTGTATTAGGCCCAACTGCATGGCCAGGGTTTCCAGACGACCCAATGCGCCCAGTGGTTTTGTTTTTTGATTAATGTGATTCACCAGTGCAGCTTGCAAGGGTGCGTTATGAGTAGGCTCAATATGAAATGTCTGCATAGTTTATTATTTTACCGAGCAAAAACGAAAGCGTAGCAGAATTATGCAATGCCTGGCCCGAATTTGCCCAGCGCAAAAAAAGCCCCGCAATTGCGGGGCAAGGCTCGAAGGATCACACGCAAAAATCAACTAATCTTCACCGGCACATAAATTTTGCTGTCACCTCGCATCACCAGCAACGCCACGTTCTTCACGTTTTGCGACAACTTGTCATGCAACTGACTCACGTTTTTAACCTGGTCACCATTCACCGCCAGGATCACATCGCCTGGCTGTATGCCTGCCAACGCCGCAGGGCCTTTAGCAACCTCTTCAACCAGCAACCCTTGCTTGAGCTGCGTTTGTGCCAACTCTTGCGAGGTCAGCGGGCGCACGCTGACGCCCAGTTTAGATTGCTGACTATCTGGCACTGTCGCCGGGCCGGCTTGCGCCGCTTGCATTTCATCGATACGCACAGACAATTTCTTCAATTGCTTGTTGCGCCAGACCTCCATACCGACCGTGCTGCCCGGCTTCACATTCGCTACCATAGGTGGCAAATCGCTAGAGCGGTCTATGCTTTGACCATTGAATTTGACGATCACATCGCCAGGTTCCAGGCCTGCTTTATCAGCCGGACCATTTTTCTCAATATTGCTCACCAGCGCGCCACTCGGCGACGGCAAACCAAACGAACTGGCCAGATCCTGGTTAATCGATTGCACACCAATACCTAAGCGTCCACGGCTGACTTTACCTTTTTCCAGCAGCTGCTGCTCAATCCCCATGGCAACATCAATCGGGATCGCGAATGACAAGCCCTGATAGCCGCCACTGCGGCTGTAAATTTGCGAGTTGATACCAATCACTTCGCCATTGAGGTTAAACAGTGGCCCACCCGAGTTGCCCGGGTTAATCGCCACATCGGTTTGCAGGAAAGGTACATAGCCCTCGTCTGGCAGTGCGCGCGACTTGGCTGAAATAATGCCTGCTGTCACCGTGTTATCAAAACCGAATGGCGAACCGATCGCCACTACCCAGTCACCGACATTGCTGTTTTTGGTGCTGCCGATATGCACGGTTGGCAAGTCCTTGGCCTCAATTTTCAGTACGGCAACATCGGTTAATTTATCCACGCCAATCACCTTGGCCTGAAACTCACGCTTGTCAGACAGTTTTACCGTCACCACATCCGCCTTGTCGACCACATGCGCATTGGTCAGGATCACACCATCAGACTTGACGATAAAGCCTGAACCCAGCCCATTCATAGGTGTTTCGGTTTGTGGCAGGTTGGGTTGAAAACGACGGAACAGCTCAAACATCGGGTCGTTAGGATCCACACCCGGAATACCAGCTGTTTTCACCGTACCGGTGACGCTGATATTGACTACGGCCGCCCCCTGGCTAGAGGCGATGCTGGCAAAGTTAGGCAAGGTAATATAGGCGCTTGGCGCCGTCATGGCTTTTGCCGATACCGGTGCCGTGGCCTGCGCATGATTCACCAAAGTATTCCCTTTGATAAAGTAGCCTGCACCGAACAAAGCGGCCACCGCCAATGGTACGGTTACCCAATGCGTGAGTCTTGATTGTAAAAACGATTGCATCACAACGTCCTTTCTTGCTTTTTTAATATTGGCGCTTCACTTAAAGTGCCTCTGCGCAGTATGAGCGTTAAAAGCGCTTTGAAGTTTCACTGTTTTTGTATCCTCATGTATCGGGCTGACAAAAGTCCCTGGCACTGACGACCATAGGGTAGAAACAGGAAAATGTATTGATCGTGATACACTGCACTTTTTGCTTTTTTGACCGTGCAATGGCAGATTTACCGTCTTTCTTAAGGCCTTACTGGCCACGCCGCATGACTGGCACGCTACGCGATTATGCGCGGGCGGCCATAGGTGCCGGATTGGGGATTTTGTGTACCGGGCTGATTGCCCTGAATGTGGTGCCAGGCGACTGGCATAGCGCAGTGTTTTTAATTGCGCCCATGGGCGCCTCCGCCGTCATCCTGTTTTGCTTGCCATCCAGCCCGCTGGCACAACCATGGGCCATCCTGGCAGGCAATACCGTGTCGGCGTTGGCGGGGGTGTTTTTCACGCAATTATTACCGCAACAACTGGTGTTCGCCGCAGCACTGGCCATGCTCAGTGCGATCGCGCTCATGTTTGCGCTGCGCTGCCTGCACCCGCCCAGTGGCGCGGTCGCCCTGACTGCCGTGTTAGGTGGTGGGGCCATTCACAACCTGGGCTACAGTTTTGTCTGGTGGCCGGTGCTGGCGAACAGTATATTGCTGGTACTGACCGCCTGGCTTTACCATACATTGACGGGCTATCGCTATCCAGCTGCACATCACGAGCATGCGCCAAATTCGCCCACGCATATGCACTACCAGTTTGGCTTCAGGCAGGAAGACTTACAGACCGCGCTGGGACAATTCCATGAAGTGCTGGACATTCACCCGGAACAACTGCAAAGCCTGCTGGAACAAACCGAACTGATCGCCTACAAGCGCAAACTGGAAGCCATTGAATGCCGGGAAATCATGCGCCCGGTCTCGACGACCCTTGAGTTTGGCGATGCGCTGGAAACGGCCTGGCAATTGATACTCAAACAACCTGAGCCCGCGATTCCGGTGGTAAACAAAGCACAATTGGTGATAGGCCTGTTGAGCGTATCCGACTTTATGCGCCACGCTAAGGCAGAAAGCTATCGCGAAGTGGCGCCTGCGCTCAAACGCCTGATCCGCTGGTCGCCCACCACGCATAGCGACAAACCGGAAGTGGTCGGCCAGATCATGACCACCCCGGCCATTACCATCACCGAACACATGCACCTCATGCATACCATCCCGCTGATGACCAGCCATCATTTGCAATTACTGCCAGTGGTCGATGCGTCTAATAAGCTGGTCGGCATCCTGACGCAAACCGATGTGATTCGCGCCCTTTATCGCTAGGCCTTTGATGACTGCGGCTTCGCAGGTTTTTCACGCTGCTGAAACGGCACAATCACTTCGCGGGATGCCAGCACAATTTCGCGCAAAAAGCACAGCAGGCCAAAAATCAGCGAGGCCATCGAAATAATAAACGACACCATCACCAGGTGCGGTAGTCGCAACCCCGTCTCGACTGAAATAAACATACTGGCAATCGACACACAAATACACAAGGCAGCAAAAGTCGCCAGGCCAATCGCCCGCCGCAACCATTTGGTACGGCGCACAATAATCCGCAATTCATCTTTAAAGCGCTCACGTTTTTCTTCCGGTGTATCGGTCAAATAACGGGCACGGTCTATCGAACGACCCAAGCGCCCAATCAGCACGCCTAAAATCGAGCCGATACCGGTCAATAAAAATACTGGCGCCACCGCATCACGGATGGCCTCAGAGACGCTGTGAATTTCAATCATGGTATTAATCATAGAAGAGATGCCACTAAAATCAGAAAATCAGGCACCAATATCCGCACTGTTTTGGTTATTGACGCACTAGAAAAAGGCATGGAGAAGTTAATTTCTTGAAAAAGAGGTGATTTAAAGGCCAGTTCACTACTTGATAAGCGATTTTTACGCCATCTTCACGACATTTATGGCCTTAATATTGTAATAAAAGCATTTTTCTTGCCATTGTTTTTCAATTTGAACCACCCAAACGGGAACCATTTTTGCTGTATCTGCCCTGGCAATAATAAAATATGTATAGGGAAAGAGGCAACAAGATGCACCCGCAACCGTTAACCGAGGACTTGGCTAACCACTTCAAGAAGGTCAATGACTTTCGTTCAAACATCTATCAACTGCAGCACGCCTGGGATAGCCTGGCACTGATGGCACAACTGTCCGGCACAGGCTCCGAAATGGAAGAAACCCGCAGTGCGTTTAATACCATTTCTAACGATGTGTTACGGCATTTATCGCAGGAAACCCTGCACAAAACAGCTGCGCAACTGTCTTCAAAAGCATTTGAGATTATCAATTTACTGGTACGTAACCTGTTTGAGCGTACGGCAGACATCGGATTTTTCGCTACCGATAATGAGGTGCGTGACTATCTGGAGAAACAGGCTGCCGATATCCTGGAGGACGCCGACCAGGCAAGTATTGAGTTTCGCTTTCAGGAATACCAGAAGAAATACACCGTCTACGACAATATTGTGCTGTTTGATGAAGAAGGCCAGTTACTGCATCAACTGGATGACACGCAGACCACCTTGTTTCACTACCACCCGATTGTGGCCCTGGCGCGGCAATCGACAGCGCCGTATGTAGAGCGTTTTTATGAGACAGATATCGGCGGCAAGCTGCATAAGTCTCTGGTCTATGCACACGCCGTACGCAGCCAAGACGGCCACCGCACGTTGGGGGTGCTTTGCCTGTGCTTTAAATTCGTCAACGAGCTGGACACCATCTTTCACAATCTGATTTCGCATAATGACTGGACCATAGGCGTATTGCTGGATGAAGAGCGCAACGTGATTGCCTCCAGCGATCCGTACCAGATTCCGCTAGGCATTTCGCTATGTGTGGATACCGACACGGACTGGTTTATTACGCGCTTTAGCGGGCGCGAATACCTGTGCGTGACCAAACAGTCAGAAGGCTATCAGGGTTACCTGGGGCCAGGCTGGTTGGGCCAGGCCATGATCCCGATAGAGCATGCGTTCAACCAGAGCATTCGCGACATGGTCAATAATATTGATGCGGATATCCTGCGTAAAGTCATGCGTAGCCCGCTGATTTTTTCTGAAAGCCTGCTGAATATCCCCAAGCAGGCCGCCAATATCCAGAGCAAACTGAATCAATCTGTCTGGAACGGTAATATCCGGCAAAGCAATGATGTGAATACCCAGCAGAAAAACTTTTCTAAAAGCCTGCTTTCCGAGATCAGCCATACCGGCCATAAAACGCAGCAGATCATTGAAAACATGGTCTCTGAGCTCTATCAGACCGTGGTGTCAGTGATGCTGGAAAACTCCAGTTTTTATGCGCAGCTGGCGGTAGAAATCATGGACCGCAACCTGTATGAACGTGCCAATGATGTACGTTGGTGGGCGCTGACCCATGTGTTCAGAGATTTGTTGGCAAAGACCAGCCTGCCGGCTGAGGACAAAAGCAACATGACGCAGGTGCTGCGCTATATCAATAGCCTATACACCGTGTATGACAACCTGATTGTGTTTGACCGCAAAGGCGAAGTGATGGCAGTGTCTAATCGCCAGTACGACCATCTGCTGGGCACCCAGCTGGCAGATGAATGGGTAGGCCGAACGCGTAGCTGCGCCTCTACACAAGATTACGTCGTCTCGCCATTTGAACCCACGCCGCTCTACAACGATAAACACACTTACATCTATGCCGCTCCCATTCGCCACCTCGATGGCAATAGCATAGTGGGTGGTATTGCCATCGTATTCGACAGCACGCCGCAATTTCAGGCCATGCTGCGCGACGTAATTCCGCGTGACAAGACCGATACGCCGGTCAATGGCAGCTTCACCTTGTTTGTGAACGAACAACTCAATGTCATTTCAAGCACGCATAAAGACTTTGCCATGGGTGAAGTATTTGAACTGATGCCCGCCATTAGCAAGCTTAAAGAGGGCGAGCAGCTATTTGATATTGCGATTTACCAGAATACCTATTATGCGGTCGGCGCGCGCGCAGCCTATGGTTACCGTGAATTCAAGAGCGAACAGGACAGCTATCGCAATAAGGTGGTTGCGCTGATTTTCACGCCACTGGGCAAGGTGGATGAAATTAACCAGCGCATCCACGCCGAGTCGCAAGTCATCCACAACAAATTCAACCCCAACCTGTTTGCGCAGTCCGGGCAGGACTGCCAGGAATATGCTACTTTCTACGTTCGTGACTCGTGGATGGGCATAGAAGCACGCTTTGTGCGCGAGGCGATTGATGAAGACCAGCTGCGCACCTTGCCTGAATCTGCACCGTTTATTGCAGGCATGCACGCCTACCGGGGAGAGGTGATTCCGGTGATTGACCTGGCACGCATGCTGGGACATCCGCACTATTTCACGGATTACCGGCAAATCATCGTCATTGAAGACAAAACCGCCTCGCTCAGATTTGGCCTGTTTGTCTCTGCCCTGGGCGAAATCCCTTATCTGGCACCAACGCAGATTCAGCCGATGAATACCTTTTTCCGGGGTGCCAGCCACAACCCGGGCATTGCCATTGCCAATATCGCCCAAAACAGCATGCTGACCCTGATCACCGCACAAAGCCTGTGGGACAAAGTGCTTTCCGTGCGTTCACAATCCGCTGAACAGGTGTATGCCTGATGAATAGTCAGACTACCCTTTTCGGACTCATGCAAAACGACATCATGGAATCCTTACTGACAGCGCAGCAACAGCGATTGCTGGATACCTTGCTGGACAATCTGGATGGCATGATTTACCGCTGTCTGTACGACAGCAGTTGGACCATGATTTATGTGAGCAAGGGCTGCGAAGCCCTGACTGGCTATCCGGCACAGGATTTACTGCTCAATAAAACCACCTCTTACGAAATCATCACGCATCCAGATGACAGGGATAACGCACGCAATACGATTGATGCGGCGATTCAAAAAGGCGAGCGTTTTGAGCTGGAATACAGGATTGTGCGTGCCAATGGTGACATCACCTGGGTGGCCGAACGCGGCAGTGCCGTATTTGATAACGATGGTAAGCCGGTGGCGCTGGAAGGCATCATCCAGGACATCAGTTGCCGCAAACGCATCGAGCACGAACTATTCAGCACTGAGCAAAAATACCGCTCCATGTTCGAAAACTCAACGCTGGGCATGTTCCAGACGACAGAGTCCGGCACCTACCTTAATGCCAACCCTGCGCTGGCCAAACTCTACGGCTATGCTTCTCCACAAGCACTGATCAGCGACCTCAACAATATCAGCACCCAGCTTTATGTGGCCGAACACAGGCGTGGCGAATTTACCGAAGCCATCCGCGCACAAGGCCGGGTCCATAACTTTGAATCCGAGGTTTACCGGCTGAATGGTGAAGCGATCTGGATCTCGGAGAATGCCCATGCTGTGTGTGACCCGCAAGGCCAGATCCTTTATTACGAAGGCACGGTAGAAGACATTACCGACCGTAAAAACCATGAGCTGCAAATCCGCCAGCTGGCCGTTACCGATAATCTGACTGGCTTGCTCAATCGCCATGCCTTCAGTGGCAAACTGGCCAGCCTGATTGCCGAGGCCGATAAGATACAAAACAAGATTGCTATTGCGTTTATCGACCTCGATCACTTCAAACTGATTAACGATACCCTGGGTCACCGCGCTGGCGACAAACTGCTGGAAAATGTCGCGCAAAGGCTGATCCAGAGCACACGGCCCACAGATGCCATTGTGCGCTTTGGCGGTGATGAATTTGTCATGCTTTACCCCGGCCTGCGCGTGGCTGAAGATGCCGAGCCATTGCTAGCACGCGTGATGGAGGCTATTTCGCAACCGATTGCCATTGGCGACTATGTGTTTAATATGACCTGCAGCGTCGGCGTCAGCATTTATCCCGACCATGCCAAAGAGATAGACGCCCTGCTCAGTTGCGCTGACTCGGCCCTTTACAGCGCCAAAAATGCAGGCAAGAACAAGGTACAAATGTTCAGCGGCATCCTGGCGCAACAACTGGGCGAACGCAACGAAATTGAATACGGCCTGGGCCACGCCATGCAGCGACAGGAACTCATGCTGTATTACCAGCCGCAAATCAATATGCAACACGGCAATATCAGCGCCCTGGAGGCGCTGATCCGCTGGCAGCATCCGGAGCGCGGCCTAATTCCACCCGACCAGTTTATTCCTGTCGCCGAAGAAACCGGCCACATTTTTGCCATTGGTGAATGGGTATTGCAGACCGCCTGCCAGAAGATCAAGTCCATGCAAACCGAGTGGGGTTATATGGTGCCAATTGCGGTCAATGTATCGCCGATCCAGTTCCTGCGCGGCAACCTGGTCGAAACCGTACAACGCGTATTACGACAGGAGCGCGTGCCGCCGCACCTGATTACGCTGGAAGTCACCGAGAATGCCCGCTTCAAGGATGAGGCCATGTTCACACGCACACTGGAGCAGCTGAAACGCTTAGGCGTGTGTATTGCCATTGACGATTTTGGCATCGGCTACTCGAACATGGCCTACCTCAAAAACTACCCGATTGATGAGCTCAAAATCGACAAGGCCTTTGTGCAAGACCTGGAACAAAGCGTGACTAACGGCAACATTTTGCTGGCACTGATTAACCTGGGCAAAAGTTTGCATAAATCGGTCACGGCGGAAGGTATAGAAACCGAATACCAGCACCGGTTTTTACTGCATAGTGGATGTGATGTCGGGCAAGGCTACTATTACAGCCGACCGTTATCGGATGAAGCGCTGGCGCAGTTTATGCGCGAGCAGCAACCAAAATTCGATCATTTTCAGCAGGTGGCCAGGTAACCCTGGCCACAGTGCTTTTGGCTAGATCGCGGTGTGCTCTACCTCAATCTCAGGTAACGCCTCGTGTTTGATGGCCGCTTCAAATGCGGTCAAACGTTTGTATACCGACAAAAGTTCAACAATCGTGGTCCAGGAGTTCACCAGATATTGGAACGAGTTGCTGACTTGTGAAAACGCAGTCAGTATCTGTTGCAGAATACCAAAGGTGATGCGGCCAGCCGCAATTGTTGGCACCAAAATCAGGTATGCAAAAATATTATCTGCCTGCAAATACAAGCTGCGTGCCACGTTGAAATACATATAGTGAAAATAGAGGCGGAAGTAGTTTTTACGCACATCCATAAACAATGACCTAAGTGTCGCCGGTTGTGCGCGCTCAATATTGTCCTCACCATACACCAGCTCTTTACGGTAGGCGGCTTCGACACGTTGATTCCTGAATTCCAGCCCCGGCAACTTAATCCCCACGGCGGCCAGTAATAAAGTACCAAACACCGACCAGGCAATCGCCGACGTAAACAGCGGCGCAGGCACGGCACCAAACACCGGCAATTCGCTGACATAAGAAGACAGGCTCCACAGCACAGGCAAGAACGCGAATAGCGTCATGATCGCCTCTACCATGGACACGCCCAGGCCTTCCATAATGGTGGCAAAACGCATGGTGTCTTCCTGCACCCGTTGCGAGGCGCCTTCAATGCGACGCACCTGTGACCACTGACTGGTATAAAAATCGTTCATCGCCGTACGCCAGCGGAAAATATAATGGCTGACAAAGAAACGCGTGATGACATAGATAAAAATCGCCACGAACGCAATTTCGGCAAACTGTAGCATCAAGGTATAAAGCTCGGCTGTGGTCACCTTGGAGTTGGGCGACAACGCCGCCTGCACGCCATCAAAGAACGGCCTGCGCCAGTTATTAATCGCCACTGACACTTGCACCGAGTAGTAAGTCGAAAACAGGATAAATGCCGAGCCGACGATAGACCACCATTGCCAACGGCTGGGTTTAAGCTTAAACCAGGCCAGCGCAAACAGGGCCACACTCACGGCATAATAGCCATAAAACAATTTGAAGGAATCGGTCACAAAATGACCCAGACCAATCACAGGCTGCTCTTCGGCCAATGACAATCCAAACACCGCGCCAATGGCGGCAGAAAACTCAAACCAGACACCACAGCAAATAGTCGCCCACACAATGACAGAAGGCCAGAACCAGCGAGAATCAGGGAAAAAGGATTTAAACATAGCGCTTTCTTTGACGGTGTTTGTTTAGATGTGTTGAGGAGTCATTTGCTGCCAGTGTATTGGCTCTTGAAAAGACCTGCAACAAAAAAGCCTCCGTGTGGAGGCTTTATCTGTTCAAACGCATGTGGATACTAGATGCGATTACCGCGGAAGCAGCACCCCAGCGGGGTATTGGCAGTGTAACCGGCCTTTAACACCATCGCATGCGGCTTGATTGCTGAATGCTTTTGTTGCACACGTTTTTTATAAACAGTCGGTTTTTTCATGGCAGTCTGCTTATCTTCATCGACTTTACTTTCATCTACCGCCGCCACTTTTACCGCAGGCGCTAAGGTGTTCGACGCAACCACGACTTCAGCAGCCTCCGGCTTTGCCACCACCTGCGTCGACTGAACGCTACTCAGCAAAGGGTTATTGTCAGCCGGGGCTTCGTGCTCGAAAGTAATCATCATCAAGGCAAGCATGTTTAAAAAAATCAGCTTGGGTAACATATAGGACTTGGTTCGTTGCATTTTTAATACTCAATTTCATCTCAGGCTATCTCATGCGCTATGGTAGAGGGCCTTGGCTGGCTGAATAAGTGGGCAGGTGCCGATTTACCTGTCAGAAATCGCCTACAAAATAACTATCACGGAAAACATTTACGCGATATTCTGGTCAGAGTGCTCAGACTCGTGCATGATGCATGATCAGAACGATTGGCCTTTGTCGATGGGAGCCTGTATGAAACGGTTATTGTTATTGCTGATAATGTGGACAGGGCTTGGGCAGGTGCACGTGCAGGCACAACCTAGCATCGTCGATACACTTGAATTAGGCCACTCGATTGTGATGGTCACCACCGATATGCCGGGCGGCTCTAATGGCCGAGGCTCGGGCGTGGTAGTCAGCCCGGAATACGTGGCCACCAACTGTCATGTCATCGCCAACAGCAATGGCGCCAATATTGCCAAGTTCCGTGATGGCTATCGGCCTATTGCGCTCAAAGCCAACTGGAAGCGCGATGTGTGTTTACTCAAATTTGATCCCTTGCCGTTTAAACCACTCCCCATGCGCGACAGCAAAACGCTGCAATACGAAGAGGAAGTGTTTAGCCTGAGCTTTCCGGCCGCGGCGCCTGTACCGCAACTGTCTTATGGCAATATCAAAGGCATTTATCCTTACGATGGCAGCATGATTGTGCGCACGAATGCCTCTTTCTTGATGGGCTCCAGTGGCGGCGCCCTGTTTGACCAAAATTTCAACCTGATCGGGCTAACCACCTTCAAGAGCCCAGGACACCAGGCGTTTTACTACAGTCTGCCAGCAGAATGGATTAAAGAGCTGATGGACGCGCCTGAAATTATTTCACTGAAAACCAATGAAGTGCCGTTCTGGGCATTGCCACTCGAACAACGGCCCTACTTTATGCAGGTGGTGATTCCTTACCAGAACGGCGACTGGGCTAACCTGAAGTCGATTGCCAGCCAATGGGCGAAGCAAGAGCCAACTTCGGCCGATGCCTGGTATTTTCTAGGGCTGGCAGAAGAAGGCCTGCAACAATACGCCGAGGCTGAGCAAGATCTCAAACATGCTTATGACTTGAACCAGCGCGACTATGACGCCATGCTGGCGTTATCGCGCGTGGCCTTCACGCAAAAAGACCTGGTGACACTCAAATCACTGCAACCTGCCATTAGTGCCATCGACCAGGCCCAGGGCGACCTGATTCGTCAGCAGATTTCTCAACTACAACAGAATTAGCGCCATCACTGCCGGCCATAGTCATTAAAAAACCGCCAGATCACCTCATTGGCAGAAATCGCATCAGACCCGGCCTGCCCGCCGCGAGGTTTGCTGCCCCCCGGCCATGAATGGCCGCCAGTCTCGGTCACACACAATTGCACTGGCGCCAGCCCGCCACGGTTAATCTCACAATAAGCACCGGGGACCTCCAAAATGCGTTCTGCCTGCGCGTTGGCCTGGTTAAGCTGCACCCATTTCTGGATAGTGGCAGGCACTGAGTTGAAATTCACATCAACCATAGATTGCTGGCCTTTGCCGCCATGAAACGGCACATGATCATCATCTTTGGCATGAATATGCAACACCGCCACCGGCTTGGCAGGCTGGCAGCGCTGGGTGTTATCAGTGCCCGCCACCGAGGCGATGGCGCTCACGGTGTCAGATAACTCACAAGCCAAACGGTAGCTCATCATGCCGCCATTCGACATGCCATCAACGAAAATACGTTTAGCATCGACATTGGCGCGTTGCTGCATGTCTTGAATCATGGCACGAATAATGGCGACATCATCGCTTTGTTTTTTCACTGCCGGGCCACAGCAATTACCTGCATTCCAGGTCGCGAACTTGCCTCCCGGCAAGTGGCTGTATCCATTAGGGAACACCACGATATAGCCATATTTCTCTGCGGCCGAAATCTGGTGGTAAAACCGCTCATTGGCCTGTACCTGCATATTGCCCAGCCCGCCATGCAGCGCCAGCACCATGGGCAAGGCCTGGCCAGCTGGTTGCGCAGGCACATGCACCAGATAGGGGCGCTTGTCACCATTCACCGTGACGGAAAATTCATAGTCGCCAGCCACAAGACCGGCCCACACCAGCGCAGGAAAAATCAGCAAACCTAGCAACACACTGTAATATAAACGTTTAGGCAAGGTCATATGTACTCCAGAAGAAAGAATCGCAAGCATACATGAACGTGCCAATTAAACATGTTGTTGACCAACCCTGAAACATTATCGATAGCAGACATATGGCGCATCCTGATCCTCGCCCACCACTCATCGCAGGCATCCTGCTGGCAGGCGGCTTCTCACGCCGGTTTGGCACGCAAAACAAGCTGTTGCAACCGCTGGCAGACGGACAACTGGTCGCGCTGAGGGCGGCGCAAGCATTGATTGCCGCGCTGCCACATAGTGTTGCCGTCATACGCGCCAACCAACCCACGCTGGGCAACCAACTCACATCGCTTGGATTTAAAGTCATTGAGTGCGAGGACCAGCATCAACAGATGTCGGACAGTTTGAAATTGGGCCTGATGGCGACAAAAAACGCTTTCCCAGCCATGACGGGGCTGGTGATTGCGCTCGCGGATATGCCGTTTATTCAAGCCGAAACAATACAGCAGGTCGCGCAACAGTTAATACAGGCGCGTATTGTGCAGCCTATGTACCACGGCCAGCCCGGGCACCCGGTGGGCTTTCGCAGCGATTTGATACCAGACTTGCTTGCCATTGAAGGCGATCAAGGCGCGCGTGATGTCTTGCGCGCGCATCAGGCCGATATTTTACGATTTGAATGCCAGGATGCTGGCATTTTAAGAGATATTGATACGCCGGCAGACCTGGCCTGATTCAGGCAGCGGCAAGATTGCTGTCTGTTTTCGACAATCCGGCCTGTTGCAGTTGTGCCCGTGCCTGAATCAACTCAGCCAAAATAGACACCGCAATTTCGGCCGGAGTACGACTACCGATGCGCAAGCCGACCGGGCCATGCAGGCGGTTGACCTCTTGTTCGCTGAGGTCAAAACTGCGCAGGCGCTGTTTGCGTTTTTCCTGGTTTTTCACTGAGCCCAGCGCACCGATATAAAATGCATCTGATTTAAGCGCCTCCAGCAAGGCCATATCATCCAGTTTGGGGTCATGCGTCACTGCCACAATCGCCGTATGTGGATCAGGCACAATGTCGAGCACCACATCGTCCGGCATACCCGCCAGCCACTCGGCGCCGTCCACATGCCACTCTGCACGCATGTCTTCACGCGGGTCGCAAATCATGACATTAAAATCCAGCGCTTGTGCCATGGCTGCCAATACCGAGCCTAACTGGTTGGCGCCTATCACCAGCAGGCGCCATTGCGGGCCAAAGTAGCTGTGGAACCAGTCGTTGTCCAGATACGGCAGGCCTTCTGGCAGCACACGCTGATGGCGCACCTCGCCGCTATGCAGGTTGACTGAACGCTTTAACAAACGCCGTTGCGACAAACTTTCCAGCATGGGTGCCAGTTGCTCGGCCTGTGTGAGCGGCTCAGCAAATATCTTCAGCTGTCCACCACACGGAATGCCAAAACGCTGTGCTTCGTCCTGGTGGATGCCGTATTCGAGAATGGCTGGCCGTGTGGGCAACTGCTGCTGCCTCGCTTTATCTGCCAGGTCATCCTCAATACAACCGCCCGATACTGAACCGACCAGATGACCATCTTCACGCACCACCAGAATGGCACCCGGCAAACGCGGTGCCGAGCCCCAGGTCTGGATCACGGTAAACAGATGCGCACGGTAGCCTTGTTGCAGCCAGTCACTGGCGCGTTGCAGTACTTCCCAATCTGACGATTGCATAGACTTAAGCCAGTTGGTCGCCTATCGGCAAACGGCGGATGCGCTTACCGGTTGCCGCAAATACTGCATTGGCGACAGCTGGCGCTAATGGCGGCACGCCAGGCTCACCAACGCCGCCCATTTTTTCTTTGCTCGCGACGATGTGCACATCTACCTTGGGCATGTCTTTCATGCGCAATACCTGGTAGTCATGGAAGTTAGACTGCACCACTTGCCCGTCTTTAAAACTGATTTCGCTACTCAATGCTGCACCCAGCGCATAAGCCACTGAAGACTCCATTTGCGCTTTGACGCCATCCGGATTCACCGCCAGGCCGCAATCAATGGCGACCACTACGCGGTGCACTTTGACTTCGCCCTCTTTCACAGAAACCTCGGCTACTTGCGCCACATAGCTGCCAAAAGATTCGTGTACGGCAATGCCACGGAACACGCCAGACGGTAATGGTTTGCCCCAACCCGCTTTATCGGCCGCCAGGTTCAGGGCGGCCAAATGGCGCGGATGATCTTTCAGCAATTGGCGTCTATATGTCAACGGATCCTGCTTACTGGCATGTGCCAGTTCGTCGATCAGGCTTTCCATGACAAAACCGGAATGGCTATGGCCGACCGAGCGCCACCACAACACCGGCACATCACTTTGCACCGAATGCAGATGCACCTGATGGTTGGCGGTGCCTTTGACATAAGGTGAATCGGCCACGCCTTCTACAGAAGTCGCATCAATGCCATCCTTAATCATCACGCCTTCGAACGGCGTGCCTTTAATGATGGACTGCCCGACCAGCGTCTGTTGCCAGGCCAGTGGCTTACCTTGTTGATCCAGCGCCACGGTCGCGCGGTGCATAAACATAGGCCGGTAAAAACCACCTTTGACATCATCCTCACGGCTCCAGACAGTTTTCACTGGCAAGCCAGCCGCTTTGGCCACTTCTACCGCCTCAGACACAAAATCGGCGCGCGGATTAGCACGGCGGCCGAAACCACCACCGAGGAACTGGGTATGAATTTTTACCTGATCAGGTTTCAACCCCAGAATTTTGGCAGCAGCAGCCTGGTCGGTGGTTTGCATCTGTGTACCGGTCCAGATATCGCAGCCTTGATCTGAAATTTTGACCGCGCAATTGAGTGGCTCCATCGGCGCATGTGACAAATACGGCAACACATACTCGGCACTGATGGTCTGCTTGGCCTGTTTGCTGGCACTGGCGATATCGCCCGCCTTCGCCGCTTGCACACCTGGCTGTTGTGCCAGGGCCTGATATTGTTTCAATAGTGCCGCAGAATCCGGTTTGTCATGCCCGTCCAGGTCCCACGCCAACTTGAGTGCTTCGCGGCCTTGTTTGGCCGCCCAGTAATGTTCGGCAATCACCGCTACGCCTGTTGGCACTTTCACCACTTTAATCACACCTGGTACCTGGCGTGCCGCGCTATCATCTACGCTTTTCAGCTTGGTGCCAAATACCGGTGAGCGCGCTACCATGGCCACTTTCAAGCTATCAAACTGCACGTCCTGGCCAAACTTGGCAGTGCCATTAATTTTTTCCGCGCTGTCCAGGCGTTTGGTGGCCTTGCCAATAAACTTCCATTGTTCCGGTTTTTTCAAGGTCACGCTGGTCGGCGTTTCCAGCTGGCTGGCCGTCTCGACCAATTGGCCATAGGTCAATTTTTTCTTGCCGTTAATCACCGCACCGTTTTCGGTACGCAAGCCTGCGACAGGCACATTCCACTGCTTGGCTGCCGCCTGCAACAACAAGGCACGCGTTAAGGCACCTGCCTGGCGGTAACGGTCAAACTCTGACCAGGTGGTCGAAGAACCACCGGTAATCTGTATGCCGTAAGCGGTATGAATATAGGCCGGTGCGGCTGGTGCGTGCTCGACCTTCACCTTGCTCCAGTCTGCATCCAGCTCATCGGCGATCAGCATCGGTAGCGTCGTCCACACGCCCTGCCCCATTTCACTGTGTGCCAGCATCACCGTAATACTGTCATCGGCACCTATGCGCAAAAAAGCATTTGGCGCAGGCAAAGGCATCGCTTCAGCGGCATTAGCCACCCCCATAAACCGCTTGGCTTGCGGGATACTAAAGGCCACCACCAAACCGCCAGCCACCAGCGCGGTGCTTTTAATAAAACTGCGGCGAGAGAGATTAATCATATCGTTCATGGTGTCTCTCCTTAGGCCAGTTTGGCAGCAGCTTCATGAATCGCTGTGCGGATACGTTGATAAGTCCCGCAACGGCAAATATTGCCACTCATGGCCGCATCGATATCGGCATCGCTGGGTGTGGGATTCTGCTTGAGTAACGAGGTCGCCGACATGATCTGGCCAGACTGGCAATACCCGCACTGCACCACATCAATCTGCTGCCAGGCGGCCTGTACAGCCTGGCCGACTTTGTCTTCCTGCATGGCTTCAATCGTGGTGATCTTTTTACCCACTGCAGCACTCACCGGCGTCACGCATGAACGGATAGCCTGGCCATCCAGATGCACGGTACAGGCACCGCACTGCGCCATGCCACAGCCAAATTTGGTGCCAGTCATGCCAGCCACGTCGCGAATCGCCCACAAAATAGGCATGTCTTCGCTGACATTTAACTCGGTCTCTTTGCCATTAATCGTTAGTTTCATCGGGTAGGTTCCTTGTGAATATCTGTTGTGCCTGGTGGCTAAACCAATCTGAACGTTGGCTACGATGAAAAATATACTAACATACACATCTGTATGTATGTGTGTTTCATGCACGATAAAACAGGAAATTTAACGATGTTAAATTTTATCTACAGGCACGCTATATAAGGCCGTATATAACGAAGGGGCTGAGAATTTACATCGTCATCACAACACGGCACAATCCAACTATCACACGCATCCGATGATGATAATCATCACATTCATTGAGGAGACCAACAATGAGCAAAGCCATCATTGTGCAACCCGGCGGCGGCTACCAAAACGTGACTATAGGCAACCGTGAAGCGGCCGCCCCCAAAGCAGGCGAGATCACGGTCAGGCTACATGCCAACTCGCTGAACTATCATGATTTTGCCGTGGTTAGCGGCATGTGGGGGCCGACTGAGCCACGCATTCCGATGGCCGACGGCGCCGGGGAAGTGATTGCCGTAGGCGCAGACGTCACTGAATTTAAAATAGGAGATGCTGTAGTCAGCACCTTCTTTCCCACCTGGCAATCAGGTGAACCACTGGTTGAAGGCTTTGTCACCGTGCCGGGTGATGGCATTGATGGTTACGCCCGCGAGCTGGTCACCGCATCGGTATCATCCTTTACCCTAGCCCCCAAAGGCTGGAGCCATCTGGCATCCTCCACCCTGACGACTGCGGCCCTTACCGCATGGCGGGCCCTGATGGCAGATGACCACCTGAAACCGGGCGATACCGTACTAGTGCAAGGCACAGGCGGCGTGTCTATTTTTGCGCTGCAATTTGCCAAACTGGCTGGTGCCACCGTGATTGCCACTTCGTCCAGCGACGCCAAACTGGAGAAACTCAACGTCCTGGGCGCAGACCACCTGATTAATTACAAAAGCACGCCGCAATGGGGCACACTGGCGCGTGAAATATCGGGCGGGCGCGGCGTCGACCATATCGTCGAAGTGGGTGGTCCGGCAACACTGGAACAGTCTATGCTGGCGGCCCGCGTCGGCGGTCATGTGTCTGTGATTGGCATTCTGACCGGCCTGGCAGGCGACTTTCCGCTGGTGACTGCACTGATTAAGCAATTACGCCTGCAAGGCGTGCTGGTAGGGAATCGTGCGCAGCAACAAGCCATGGTGAAAGCGATTGATGGCAACGGCATGCAACCGGTGGTAGATAAAGTATTTGCGCTAGAAGAAATCGTGCAAGCGTTTCAATACCAGGAAACCAACCAGCACTTTGGCAAAATCTGCCTGCAGATTTAATATTTCAAACTTATGAAGACTGATTAACCGCCAGCCTGCCGCACGCCTGGTTGGCTGGCAGTGCCACCGCCATTTGTGCTGGATACCCCAGTTTCAGGTTAGCCATCAGCGCCACGAACGCCGCACGTGAAATTTGGCCACCCAGGCGCGGATTGTCCTTTTTTTCTTGACCTACCGTGGATACTGTTTGGCCGTGATAATCATGGCCTGGATAAACCAGGGTTGCCTCTGGCAGGCTGAAAATTGCACGATGCACACTGTCGTATAACTGTCCTGCATCGCCCTGCTGAAAGTCGGTGCGGCCACAGCCGTTGATGAGCAAAGTATCGCCGGTAAAAATGCGGTCACCCAGGTAGTAACTCACGCAACCGCTGGTGTGGCCTGGCGTGGAGCGTACTTCAATATCCAGTGAGCCGACATGCAAGTGCATGCCATCGGTGACCAGCAAATCTCCACACAGCACCCCCGCGTCACGGTGAACGACGCTTTGACTGCCTAAGCGCTGGCGTAGCGCATCCGCCGCGGTCACATGATCGGCATGCACATGAGTTTCTAGCGTATAGGCCAGCGTGAGCCCCAGGATATTCAAGGCCTCGATATAGCGCGCAACCTCACTTTCAACCGGGTCAATTAACACCGCCTGCCTGCTCTGCTCACACGCTAGCAGATAGGTATATGTGCAACTCTCTGCTTCAAAAAGCTGTTGAAAAATCATGCGTCAGTGCCTCAGGAGAGTTTTATGAGAGACGGTGAAAAGCGAGTGATTAAAGCCAGCCGCGGCGCACGGCCAGCGTATGTAGTGCCATGCCCGCCAGCATGCTGGCGACAAATATCCACACCGCAGCACCACCAACCAATATCGAGGCAACTGCCGGGCCGGGGCAAAAACCAGCCAGGCCCCAGCCGACCCCAAACAGTAATGCACCTATAACCAATTTGCGATCCACCAGATGGCTGGCAGGCAATTGCATAGGCAAGCCCACCAGACTGCGCGACTGTTTGGCCGCAGTTTTAAACGCGAAAAAGCCAATGGCAATCGCCCCCAACATCACAAACGCCAGTGAGGGATCCCAATCACCACTAATATCCAGAAATGCTAGCACCTTGGCCGGGTTAGTCATCCCGCCGACAATCAAGCCCAGGCCAAAAATCACGCCAGCGAACAATGCAATCAACATCACCATCATGCGCTCCTATCCTGCCACCAGCACATGGCGTACCAGCCATACCACCAGCATCGCTGTCAGCATAAACGTCAACGTCGCCACCAGCGAGCGTAACGATAAGCGCGATAAGCCACACACGCCATGACCACTGGTGCAGCCAGACCCCAGCCGAGTGCCAAAACCCACCAGCAGGCCTGACGCAATTAACCAGGGCGTACTGGTAGCAATCTGCATGGCGGGCAATGGCGTAAATAGTGCATACAACAGCGGTGCCACCAGTAGACCTGCAACAAAGGCAAAACGCCAGGCACGATCACCGGCACCGGCTGACCACAGCTGTCCAACGATGCCGCTGATACCGGCAATCTGCCCCAGCCAGCGGATTAACAGCAAGGTAGAAAAGCCAATCAGCAAGCCGCCAATCAGTGATTGCAAGGGGGTAAATGTGCTCATACGGTGACCCGGTCGTTAAAAGTGAGGCGATGATAATCTGGCTATCGCGGCGAATTAATCTTCTTCGTCTGCCGTATCTTCATGTGCCACAGCTACCTGGCGGTTGCATTCAAACCCTGCTTTTTCAAGCACCACGCGATAATCGCAACTTGGTAAATGCCCTTCCAGTCGGCCATTGATTTTGGTGGTTTCCTGCTTGCAAAACGCGCAACGATAACGATGCGCCTGTCCTTCATAATGCTCTTGCGGATAATCAATATAAAACAGTCGTTTCATCATGGACTCCTTATTTGCAACAGTGATCAGCCTATGCTACGCCGACGACCTCTGGCTGGCAATACACAAAAAATAGCCTGCAGCAAGGATTTTTGCTAATTATTTTCAGCGTACAGATTTTAATCACCCCTGTTTTTATTCATTAAATCATGTAGTTACAATACTCACCCACAACACATCTGAAAAGTTATCCACAAAAAATGTGGACAGCGTTGCCTTATCCCCGGCTATGCAATGCTGCTATTTCCTGGATATCCAGATCACGCTCCATCATATGCAATAGTTCATCATGAATCTGTCCGGAACGATGCAGCTTCAGCAACTCCTCACGCCCGGCGGCCACTGCGGCCAGCACCACATTAAAATGCGCTTTACGGATATCGTCTGGCAACATAGCGTCATTTTTGTGTTTGTCTGACAAGCTTTGGCGATAACCATATTGTTCGAGTAATCGTGGGTGCTGTAGCTTGCCCTGTTCGTCATAAGCCAACTTGTTGACCACTGCATATTGCGCCTGTTCAATACGCGCCCAAGTCTGTGGCTCGTTGAGGTAAGTGCGTTCATGGGCCGTGGCTTTTAATTTGAGTACACGGATTACCCAGCCGATGGTGGTGCCCTGAAACAATACGGTGACTAAAATCACGGCAAACGCACACAGCAGCATCAAATCACGCCCCGGCACCTCGGCAGGCACCGCCAGCGCGGCCGCCAGTGTCACCACGCCTCGCATGCCGGCCCAACTGGTCACAAATGATTCACGCCAGCCGCCTGAGGCAGACTTTGCGTGTTTGCTGAATAATCCAGCCAGCCCATCGACGGCAAACACCCAGACAAAGCGCGACACAATCACCACCACCAGGACCAGCAACACCTCCAGGCTGTAATCAGCAATTGATTTGCTGCCGTCGGCAATGCGGTCCCACACCCCACGCAAGGAGAGGCCTATGAGGATAAACACCAGCGACTCAAAGACAAAAATCATGATTTCCCAAAACGCTGCCCCGCGACGTCTGGCAGTGGCCGTCATGATTTCATGCTGGTGCCAGCCCAGCATCATGCCGTAGGTAACGGTCGCGATCACGCCCGAAACACCGATATGTTCACCCACCACATAACAAATCCAGCCCGGTAAGGCAGAGGCGAGAATCATGAGCTCGGTGTCATGCAAATAGCGCAAGGTTTTATAGACCAGGTAGCCAAACGCGGCGCCCAGCAGGATGCCGCCGATGCTGAGCCAGGCGAACTCCTCAACCGCCCCCGCCATGGAGAACACACCAGTCAGCATAGCCACAATCGAAAACTTGTATAACACCAGGCCGGTTGCATCATTGAGCAGGCTTTCACCCTCGAGCAACACCAGCAATTTGCGTGGCAATGCCACCCGTTGCAGCACGGCCTTGGCGGCGATGGCATCCGGTGGTGACACAATGGCGCCTAAGGCAAAACAGGCAGCCCACGGCAGGGCCGGCGTCAAACTATGCAGTGCCAGCCCAACCACCAGGGTGGTAAATAGCACCGCGCCTATTGCCAGCAGCAAAATCCCCACCAGGTGGCGCCTGAATTCATGCCACACAGTGAAATAAGCGCCCGCCATCAGTAGTGGTGGCAAGAAAACCACTAACACCAGCGCAGGATCAATCTCAAACGCAGGCAAACCGGGGATAAAGGCGATCAGTGCGCCACCGATTAACTGCGCCACGGCAGGTGGCCAACGTAGCTTTTTGGCCAACACTTCTAGCGCAATAATCGCCACCAGAAAAAATAGAATCAGATTGAAATAAAACGCGTTGGACATAAATATGGATGCTCTTGTATGCGCGCACGGCCAACAAGAAAACACTTTCGAATACAAAAAATCAAATGAGATGACGCTGTCACTGCGTGACTTAGAGACGCTGGATGAGTGTAATAGAAAACATCCGCAGACGTTTCATTAAATCACGTAAAAGCAATTTAACGACTGGCTCACCCCATCTGAAATCACTTTTAACCACCCGCCAATAAAACATATATTTACATGTGTTATTAAAGCAGTGTTTAATGGCGCTTCGATCTGCTTATGTGAAGTACAGCCATGCAATGGAGTCATCATATTTCAGCCATTATTTCATTGGCAGCACGCATGACGCCGCCCTGGAAAGTCTTTTGGCTGGCTGGGCTGGTCGCCACAGCTTGCCTCCCGCTTGTTAGTCGGTTCGGACTCAGGGATAGCTGGTTTTTTCTGATTGCCATCCTCAGCGTGAGTGCCATCTGGCTGGGCATTTGGCGACAGCGCCCGCAACCATGCCAACCATGGTTGCAATTTGCGGTCGCTATCAGCGCACAATGCCTGGGTGGACTCATAGAAGCGAATACCGATGCCAGTGGACACTTTGGCCTGCAACTATCACTGGCTGATGTGTGCCTGCTCACAGGGCACCTGGCGTTGGTGCGCAGCTTGTGGCAACTCGCCTGCCAGCAACACCCGCAATTTCCACGTCATGGCTTTTTTCAGGGCTGGATCCTGGCCACCAGCCTCATGCTCATCGGCTGGCAATTCCTGTTTTTACCTACCATCCTGCATCATGGTTTTTCGCTGGATCGGCCGCAGATTTTCCGCATGCTGTATCCCTCACTGTCGTTTATTGAACTCGGCATGCTGCTATGGCTATGGACCAGTAGCAACGCATACGCCTCGCGGGTATTTTTGCAGCTTTGCCTGGCCATTCTGTTTTTTGCCATTGGTGAATGTGTGTTTCATGGCACCAGCAACAGCCTGGCTGTACCGCATGACATCAACCTGATGTGCTGGCTCATAGGCTATGTCAGCTTTGGCAGTGTTGCCTTGCACCCGGATATAGCGCAGCTCGGCCATCCCAGAGCCAGTGAAGACGATCGCCATGCCCACCATATCTTGACGATGCTATTACCGCTGGCCTTGCTGTTCCCGGTCGCACTGCTATTACGCTATTTCCAGGCATTACATCCTGCCACCATCGGCATTTTGCTGGGCTTTTTCATTATCTTTATCATCGGCTGGTATCAGCTCAGCACCACCTTACAAAATATCATTGAGGTTAAGCAGCAGTTGGAACAGCAAAACCGCACCGATTATCTGACCGGCATCCCCAACCGCAATTATCTTGAGCAAGTGGTTGAGAGTAGCATGTATTCGACGCGTGTACTGCCGCATAGTATGAACGCGATGTTGCTCATGGATATCGATGGTTTCAAAGCCTTTAACAATATTTTCGGCTTTGGCCTGGGTGACCTGATTTTAAAAGCCGTCGCCAAGCGACTACATCACAACAGCCAGGCGCAAGGCTACCACTTCGCCCGTGTCGACGGTGACGAGTTCATTGTGCTCATGCTCAACGTGCCTGAAAAAGCCATCGTAGAACAGCAAGCCTGGCATATTCACCAGTTGCTGGAGCAACCCTTTATTGTCAATGGGTTAACTGCCAAAGTCAGCTGCAGCATAGGCATCTCAATGGCAGACTCTTTCACCAAACACGCATTTTCTAATATGCAACGCGAAAGTGAGCGCGCACTTTTACGGGCAAAAGAAAACCAGTCTCAAGTCGAATGCTACCAGGCTATCCGCGACAAACCGGCAGACAAAAGCTGGATTATCAGTGAATTCCGGGAAGCCATACACGCCCGGCAAATCGTGGTCTACTACCAGCCCAAGGTGCATTTGCAAACGCAAACGGTGATCGGAGTAGAAGCCCTGGTGCGTTGGCAGCATCCGCTACGCGGACTGATTATGCCAGGTGAGTTTGTGCCGCATATCGAAAACACTGACCTCATTCATACCCTGTTTAAACTGGTGTTACATGAATCGACCCGCCAGTGGCAATTGTGGCATCAACAGCAGCTTGACCTCACTATTGCAGTCAATGTCACCGCCCGCGACCTGATGAACTTTGACCTGGTGAAAGAGGTAGCGCAAGCGCTGGAAAAGCATGCCATGCCTGCCAATCACATAGAGGTTGAAATTACCGAGTCGAGCGCGCTCGCTGACCCCAGGCGCGTCAAAAAACTCCTGTCAGACCTGATCGCGCTCGGCATCAAAATCAGTATTGATGACTATGGCACCGGCTACAGCTCGTTACTTTATCTGCAACAACTGTCTTTGCACTATCTCAAAATCGACCAGCAATTTATTCGCGAAATGCATCACGACACCTCCAGCCTGGCCATCGTATGCTCGACACTGGAGTTGGCAAAAAACCTGCACATAGAAGTGATTGCCGAAGGCATCCATGCCGCCGTGAGCGTGCAACAACTCAAAGCCTTGGGCTGTTACGGCGCCCAAGGCTTTCTATTCTCGGAACCGGTACCTGCCAGCGACATTCCGGCCACCATCCGTCGCATTGAGTCTGCCTGCTATGACATTGAGTCATGAGCCTAAGCCATGAACGCAAGACCTGAACTCCGCGCGCCAAACTGCCTCTAACAGACATGAAGATTAAACTGGCGACAGAATTAGTTTAATATGCTGCCAGTGATGGCAAAAACGCAGGAGTTTGTATGTTTACACTGAAAAAATGGCTCTGGACACAATGGCAGAAACTGCGTGGCGCAGACCGCGCTTACGCTAAATACCTGGCGCATTTTCAACATTACCAGGCACAAGTCGTTGATGACGAACTACAGCAATCGCTCAATATTCAACCCATGAGTAAAGAGGCCTTTTTAAACGCCTGGCAACACAAAGGCTTGAAACCCGCGGGCAAATCTTGCGGCTGTAAAACAGGTGGTTGCTGCTAAGGGGCTGGCATGGAAATGATCAGCACCCACTCAGGTAAATTGCGCGCCATTGGTTACGACGCTGGCAAGCGCCTCTTAAGAGTAGAGCTCGAAAATGGCAGTGCGCTGGAGTATGCCAATGTCAGCGACAGCATTTGGCGCAACCTGAAAAATGCCAGCGCACAGTGGAGCTATTACCGCGACAATATTGAAGAGGAATTCACCGCCAGCCGCGTCGCAAGCAAGGCAAGCGCCAGCGGCAAAAATCCGCTAGATGATTTATTTGGCTAAGCCTTGAAGCACCAGTGGTGAAGAACCTCTCAACAGTATTGGGCGGGCACGTTTTAATCAATCATCAGTTTGCCCGTATGGCGCATCGACATACGCCTTGAAATAACGTGTCGCACACAAGCCCAGCGGCGTATGGTGCTTGGCAGGCGATAACCAGTCAATCAGGAAATCCATACGCTTTTGCCCCAAACCGTGCAGATAGCGCTCCAGCGACAATTGGTCCTGGTGAAAGTCATTGTCCACCTGCAATGCCTGAGCAACACGACGACCTGAGCGCAAGTCGTAAATATTGCCATGCGGGGGCACTTCAGGCGTCTGAGGCAGGGATGGTTTCTCCGCCATCCGCCAAGGCGCGCCTAATCGCGCCAGTCGGGGCAAGCGCTCAAGCGCCTCACCCGCAATCCAGTCATACAGCACTTGTCTCTCATAAGCAGTGAATACGCCGAACATCGGCGCTTTATCCGCCGTAATCATTTGCCAGAAACGGCTCTGTTCAGGGTCTTGATGGCGTGTTATCCAGCCAGTTCTTTCCATCACAGATAGCAACCTGGCCACCTGGTCGGCATCAGCCAGCCACGCATTGATGGATTTATCCCCAATCACACAATGGTTGGCATGCATATACTGGCCAATACTGGCTTTGCTTTGCAACACGCGGACCACTTCAGCCAGCAGGTCAAAGTGTTTGATCAGGTCCAGCGTACCGAGGCCGGCGTCATTTAATTTAACCCCTGCCACAATCCGCGCCATATAATTCTGTACAGAACCAAACGTAGGCATCGCCTCGCTGACGGCATCAATTGCCGCTCTGGCATGCCCGCTATGTGCGTTATCAATGGTGGTATGCAAAGTAAAGTAATAGGGGTCGATATTCAGCTCTTTGAGTTCATATGCCGTGATCAGCAAATGTAGCGGTAACTGCTCGTAGCCCAGATTAAAACCAATCACTTCTGGCAGATGTGTTTCAACATTTGCTGCCAACGCCAGCTGCACAGCGCCTTGTGTGAAAAACTTGTCGTCCAGCGTGCGCCAGTCATCACACTCATTCACTTTCAGCAGTTTGCGGTATAGCGCCACATGATTCATGGCTTCAACGCCATTGCCCAACTCTTCCAGATAAATTTTTAACAAGGAGGTAAAGCGCGTGTCCTGCCAGTGGCGCGTAAAGCCATATAGCCAGGCCCCATCAACCATCTTGGTCGGCGCGACTGCACGCAGAAAATACAAGGCATGCGATTTGCTACTGAAATACCAGCGGGGCTCGCCTGCTTTTCTGGCGGCAAGATACTCCTGGTACTGTTGGCCGATTGCCGCATGTTGCTCAAGCAACCACGCCTCCAGTTGCGCAGGATGTGTGGGCACATTGGTGAAATGATGGCTGGTTTCCTGCAAATTGGCGGCCAGAAAACCCAGGCTATCTGCCCGGCCCTTGCTAAAACCGGAAGGCGCCAACAGTGAAAAGTACATAGACTTGGCGGACCAGTCTTGGACTGTTTGCTGATGCTTCCCGATTTGTTTGCTGATGACTGACATCGCTGCGGTCTCCAATGCATTAACCTGCCAGATGGAATAGCAAGTAGAAAACACATAAGTTACGCAGATATGATCAAACGCTCTATCAGACGATGTATGAGCGTCATGTAGGAATTCGCTGATTAAACAGAAAGTAACATTCTGCTAAGCTACTAATACTCCCCTCTAAAGGACGGCATCGTGGAAAAACACCTCCATCCCCCATTAGAACAATTACTGCTGGCGCTCTATGAGCGTCACTACAGCTTTGTGACGGTAACCCCAGCAACCCATCATCTGGTGAACCAGCGGTCGGGCAATGCCTGGGCAGAAAGCATTCAGGATATCTTCGGCTGGAACCGGCCATTCAAACAAGAAACGCTAGACGCAGCGCTATTTGCACGCATGAAAGAAGCCGATATTTTGCGGCCAGTGGCGCAAGGCTGGCAGTCACAAGTGCGCGTTTCAAGCATTCAAGACAAGCTGTTTTTACATTCCGGCTTTCCGACTGACGCCGCCGATGCCGTGTTTTTCGGCCCGGACACCTATCGCTTTATCAATGCCATGTATGGTGCACTGTCTACGTTGCAAGGCAAAGTGCGGCGCTGTGTCGATATTGGCACCGGTGCGGGTGTCGGCGCCATTTTGCTGGCCGAAGCATTGCCTTATGCCGAGAGCATAGGTGTAGATATCAATGCCAAGGCACTGGCGTTTGCCGCCATCAATGCCAAAGCCAATCGCATTAGCAACGTAGCGTTCCACCACAGCGACCTGCTGCACGACCTGCCTGGCGAGTTTGACCTGATAGTTTCCAACCCGCCTTACCTGGTCGACCCATCCGCCCGCGCTTACCGGCATGGTCACGGCCCGCTGGGGGCACAACTGTCACTGGATATTGTTGAGGCGGCACTCACCCGGCTGACACCGGGCGGCATCCTTATGCTTTATACCGGGGTCGCCATCATTCACGGGCATGATCCGTTCATCGAGGCCGTTAAACAGAGTATCAAAATGGCAGGATGCACCTATCAATACACAGAAATAGACCCGGATATTTTTGGCGAGGAACTGGCTACACCCGCCTATGCGCAGGCAGACAGAATTGCCGCGGTCTGGTTATTGGTAAACAAACCGACCATTGAAAGTGACGCCTTGCTACAGTTAATCAGTGCTGCCGCCAATACGTAAGCGTTTACTCACTTTCACTTAACAGCAGCGACAACAAATACACACGACAATCAAACTCATATTGCATATAGTTGGGCTCCATATGCAAACACAGCTGGTAAAACGCCTTGTCGTGGTCACGCTCTTTAAGGTGCGCCAGCTCATGCACCACAATCATCTGCAAAAACTCCAGCGGTGCCGTTTTAAAAAATGCCGATATACGGATTTCTTTCTTGGCCTTCAGCTTGCCACCCTGCACGCGCGAGATTGCTGTGTTCAAGCCCAAGGTCTGCTTTTCAACCGTCAGCTTGTTATCAAAATGCACTTTATCAAGTAACGGCGCATTTTTTAAATAGCGCTGTTTGAGCTCGATACAAAAGTCATACAAAGCTTTATCACTTTGAACGGCATGCACCTGCGGATAGCGTTGTTGAATATAAGTGCCCAATTGTCCCTGCGCATGCAATTGCGTAATTTGCGCACGTAAATGGGCGGGGTAACCGGGGAGGTATTGTTGAATTAATGCAGCAGACATACTGTCATTTTAATCAGCAGACAGCCTTGCAACAACCCACACATGTTTTTGCCTTGGTCGAGTGTCGTGTTCTGGCCAATATCGCCTGTATATAGGCCGCAAACTTTGCAGCCCTCACGTCACTCAAACATGAAAGGCCTTGATATAAGCTAAACACGCACGCTCAAAGCCTGTTAGAGTAAACACATCTTGTGAAGGGGACCGACCATGACCAAAGCACTCAAAGAAGCAAAACTGGAGGCGCATTTAGAGGCGGTTGAAAAACACAAAGCGTTGTTAGAGCAACTGCACCTGAATGGCAACCAGCACTTGGACGAAGTGAATAACTCACTGCAAACACTCACATTGACCCTTGAGGAATACCTCAAGATTATTGGCATCCCATAACATCCCAAGGGGATCACGTTGAGGCAACATTCATACTTTGTGCCTCAACGTCATACAACCATCTCTTCTCGTGGCTCAATCCCGCCATGCGGGCAAAAAATATCGTCACAAACATTGGCCGCACACATTGCATTCCCGACGGCGTCATGGATATACTTGAGCGTAAATAGAACAAAGTATCCGTAGCACGCATTCCAGAGACACTCGCAGTTAGATTCACACTCGCCAGACAAGTTTTGTTGGTGCAAAGGGGTTGGTCATGCATGATGACATTGGGGATATCGAACGGGCCAATCTGCGCTTGCGCCAGGTGGTGGAAGCCGCACCTACGGCGATGGTGATGGTCAATCACACTGGCATCATCGAAATGGTGAACACCCAGACAGAGAACATCTTTGGCTATAGCCGGGTCGAGTTACTGGGCCAGTCGATAGATATCCTGCTGCCCGAGCGCTTCCGCCGTCAACATCCACATCACCGCGCATCCTTTTTTTCTGACTTAAGCCCACGTGCCATGGGCACTGGTCGCGACTTATTTGGCCGCCGCAAAGACGGTAGCGAGTTTCCGGTAGAAGTCGGGCTGAACCCGATTGAAACTGATGATGGCATTAAGGTGCTCTCAGCCATTACCGACATTTCGGCGCGTAAAAGAATGGAGGAACGTTTTCGCCAAGTGGTTGAAGCCGCACCCAACGCCATGGTGATGGTGAATAAAGGCGGCATCATCGAAATGGTAAATAACCAGACAGAAAGCATCTTTGGCTATAGCCGGGTTGAGTTACTGGGTCAGTCGATAGATATCCTGCTACCCGAACGATTCCGCCATCAACACCCGCATCACCGTGCTTCTTTCTTTTCTGACCTGAGCCCACGTGCCATGGGCAGCGGCCGCGACTTATTTGGCCGTCGCAAAGACGGTAGCGAATTCCCGGTAGAGGTGGGGCTGAACCCGATTGAAACCGACGATGGCGTCAAAGTACTGTCAGCCATTACCGATATATCTGCGCGGGTAAAAGCGGGTGAAAAACTGGCGGAACACCGCGATGAACTTGAGCGCAGCAATAAAGAATTGGCGACCTTTGCCTATGTTGCCTCGCATGACCTCAAGTCACCGTTGCGCGGTATTTTCCAGATATCGCACTGGATTGAAGAAGACCTCAACAATGGTCAAGTCGATGCCATCCCGCAACACATGGACCTGCTACGTGGCCGCCTGCGCAGGATGGAGCGCCTGCTGGATGACTTACTGGCCTACTCGCGCGCCGGGCGCATGGAAGGCAGCGTCAGCCAGGTCGACCTCGGCAAATGGGCGCAAACTGTTTTCGAGCTACAAGCGCCACCTGAAGGGTTTACCCTGGCAGTGGATCCAGATCTGCCCACCTTTACCACGCTCGCCACACCGCTGGAGCAAGTGCTGCGCAATCTGTTTGCCAACGCCATCAAGCACCATGATAAAACGCAAGGCCGCATTCAGCTGAGTGGTCGCACCGTCGGCAAAGGCTTTTATGAATTCAGCGTCACTGACGACGGGCCGGGCATTTCGCCAGAATACCAGGAGCGTGTCTACATCATGTTTCAAACCCTGCGGCCACGCGATGAAGTAGAAGGTAGCGGCATGGGGCTGGCGCTGGTGAAAAAGATTGTAGAAGCCTACGGCGGCAACACCAGCATTGCTTCTGACGGCATCCGTGGCTGTGCTATCCGGTTTACCTGGCCAATCAATATAGAGGAGAGGCTGACCCGTGCAAATCCTGCAGAAGCAAAACTATAAAGAAGTCACGTTACTCATCGTTGACGATGACGATATTGACGCCATCGCCCTGGAACGGGCATTGCGCAAGCTGCGGCTGTTAAACACCGTGCTACGTGCGCGCGATGGCCGCGAGGCACTGGAATTATTGCGTACCGGCGCCGTACCAGCGCCCTATATTATTTTGCTCGACCTCAATATGCCACGCATGAACGGCCTTGAATTTCTGCAAACCCTGCGCACCGACCCATTGCTGACACATGCCGTGGTATTTGTTCTCACCACCTCAAAATCAGATGAAGACCTGGTGGCCGCTTATCGCAACCATGTTGCAGGCTATGTCTTCAAGCAACATATGGATCGGGACTTTCTTGAAGTCATCGGCTTTATTGAGCATTACTGGCGCCTGGTCGAACTCCCCGTCACAAAGGAATAAAGATGCGATTGCTACTTGTTGATGACGATGAACTGGACCGCATGGCAGTAATCCGCGTATTGCAAAATCCAAAACTGGTCAAAGACATCGTACAGGCCAATACGGCCGTGAGAGCGTTGAAACTGTATGATGAAGACACCTTTGATGTCGTGCTGCTTGATTACCGCCTGCCCGACATGGAATGCCTGGATGTCTTAAACCAGCTCACTCAGCACACCGAAAAACATGCTGCCGTCGTCATCCTCACCGGCATGGAAGACAACGAAGTCATAGAGCGCAACTGTATTTTCGCCGGTGCGCAAGACTTCCTGCTTAAGAAAGAACTGTCAGAGCGGCATCTGACCAAGGCACTGGTGCATGCGCAAGCGCGCCACGCGCTCAACAGCAAACTGATTGATACCCACAAACGCCTCAAATACCTGGCTGAAAACGACCCCATGACCGGGTTATCCAACCGCTATTATTTTGAAGAGCATCTGCGGGGTGCGATTCAGCGCGCGCATCGCCTGAACTTCCAGCTCGGCCTGATTTACCTCGACATTGATAATTTTAAATTAATCAACGATAGCTCAGGCCACGATTCCGGCGACCAGTTATTGCAGCAGATTGCACAGCGATTACTGGCCGTCGTCCGTGAAGGCGACGTGGTTTGCCGCCTGGGCGGAGACGAATTCGCCATCGTCGTCCACGACCTGGATACCGAAACCTCGGTCGGCGCGCTGGCGCAACGTGTGCTCGAGAGTGTGCGCGAACCCATCCCCCTCCACAACACCGAACACTTTGTCACCTGTAGCATCGGCATTGCTACCTACCCCAAGTGTGCGCTCACTGCAGAAGACATGCAAAAGCGCGCCGACCTGGCGATGTATCAGGTAAAACGCGAAGGCCGCAACGGCTTTCACTTTTACAGCGAAGACCTGCAAGACCAGATTCTGCACAGAATCATGCTCGAAGGCGAACTGCGCTCGCAACGCCTGCAAAATCAGCTGGTGCAATACTATCAACCAGTGATCAACGCCAAAAATTTCCAGATCTGCGGCGCAGAAATGCTTATGCGCTGGAACCACCCAAGCAAAGGCCTGTTAGCGCCGATTGCGTTTATCGATATCGTTGAAGAGCTCGGCTTCCTGGCCGCCATTGATACCAAGAACAGGCGCCAGGCCTGCATGCAAGTCGCGCAATGGCGTAACGACGGACTGATCGATCACACATTTGTATTAGCGGTCAATGCCAGTGAGCAACTGCTGCAACAAGAGAGTATGTTCAGCGATATTCAACATGACCTGGCCGCCGCAGGCCTGCCGGGTGAATGCCTGTCTATAGAAGTCACCGAAAGCGTATTGGTGTCAGACTTCGACAAAACTTCCGCCGTGCTTAATCACCTCAAGGCCCTGGGCGTACAAGTCGCGCTGGATGACTTTGGCATCGGCTATTCATCCATGTCTTATTTAAAACGGCTGCCTGCCTCGGTCTTGAAAGTCGATCGCTCGTTCGTGCAAAACGTGCCTGAGAGCGAAGCTGACAGCCGCATTTTAAAAGCCCTGATTGTTATGGCGAAAAGCCTGGATCTCGATGTGATTGTGGAAGGCATAGAGACCATAGAACAAGCCAGCCTATGCCGTGAGCTAGGGGCAGATATGCTGCAAGGTTTCCTGTTCTCAAAACCGCTGTCACCGGATGACTTTGCCGCATTTTTAAAAGGACACGACCCGGCAGGCCATCACCTCAATATGCCTTAAACTATGGGCTTTGCCTGCCCGCTGTCGTCATAGCGCAGACCACAAGCTACTTTTCCTGCGTATAAATCAGGCAACTGTAAGCGCCGATGGTGATGACGGCTGAAAACGCATGGCCATCGTGCGCTTCGTCCTGCGCCGTGATATCGCCGGAAGGGGTTTCGTCCAGTTGCTCGCTATATAAAGTCGCGTCACTATTAAAACGCAACTTCCACTCACCAGCTTGCGGCAAACCGATCACATAGTGATCTTTACGCCCCTCGGCAAAATTAAACACCACAACCACATCGTCACCGGCACCGCCTTCTTGCCAGCGATGCATGGCAATCAGTTTGTCATTATCGTTGACGTGATACACGGTAGTGTGTTGTCCGCTCAGGCCCGCAGAATACCCATTACGGTTTAAGCGCAGGCTGATCAAATCGCGGTAGAGGGTGGTGATATCGGCATATTCCTCTGCGCGATGCCAGTCGATAGGGCGGTCATCACGAAACCATTGGTCACGCAAAAATTCCTGGCCCTGAAACAGCATGGGGATACCCGGCGCCGTCATCACCAGCGCTGCGCCCAGGCACGAACGCTTGATAGCGTAACGCCCAGGTTGCTCGCTGGGATCGATCTCAGACACCAGTCGCTGCTTACCATTTGCCACCTCGTCGTGTGACTCGGTATATACCACGCGCTCAAACGCATCGTCGTTATAGCGCTTGAGCAAAGCGTCACGCACCGCGGGCATAGAGCGGTTGGCATCATCGACCTCAATCAGCGCAGTGCGTACCGGGTGCACAAATGCAGCATCCCACTGGCTGCTAAAGTGCGCCCCGCCATCCTCATGTTTCAGCGTCAGTTCTGCGCTACTTTGCAAATCTTCGGCAATGGTAATTTTGCCAGGGTAGCGCCGCTCCACCTCGCTGTTGATCCATTGCAGCAAGCTCCAGCCTTCTACAATCATTTGCTGTGCACTCGCCTCGACACTACGGATATACAAGGTCATGTCATAGCGCAGACCATCGGCGTGATAATCGTCCAGCCACATCATGGCATTATCAAAAATATACTGACGTACTTCGCCACGGCCATAGTCCGGCCGCGTATCGCCCCACGGCGTCGCCGAGCGCCAGTCGTTATAAAAATAAATGCCGCCCTTGCCGTTCTCCTGCCAGCCATCAAACTGCCACAGGCTAATGTCAGACGGCCCAAAATGGTTGTACACCACATCCACAATCACGGCGATGCCCAAGTCATGCGCGGCAGCAATAAAACGCTTGAACGCCTCAGGTCCGCCATAAGCGCTCTCCACCGCATACGGGTGCGCCGGGTTATATCCCCACGAATAATCCCCGGCAAATTCGGCAATCGGCATCACTTCCACCGCATTAATGCCCAGCGCCTGCAGGTGCGGTAGCCGCTCAATCGCCGTATCAAATGTGCCTACCGTCTCGTCTTTAGCGTTAAACGTGCCGATGTGCAGTTCGTAAATCACCAGCTCATTCCATGGCGGCATTTGAAAGTCAGACCCAGGCTGATCAAAAAAATCCAGCGCAGGCACCACCGCATTACCCGCAGAGTTCGTGACAACCCTGGCATAAGGATCTATGCGTTGCAGTTGCTGCTCGCCATTGATCAAATGATATTGGTATTCATCGCCAGGCTTGACATGCGCCAGGTTGGCATACCAGTAACCATTGCCCTCGCTCACGCACTGGTCAGCGCCAGCTTGCCAGTCATTGAAAGCCCCGATCACCGACACCTGCTCGGCATGCGGTGCCCACACCCTGAAAGCCACGCCATCAGCATGCGGAATCGCCCCCATGCCAGGGAGAGGGTCAATACTCGTTTCAGATTGCAATGCATTGTTGCTAGATACCATGATGAACAACCTCCAGAGAGAAATGAATGCGAATAATGAATACAGCTCGCGCAGCCCGGACGAAAGGCTGGCCGATAACAGGAGTGTAAAGAAACCAGCCTGCAACAAAAAAGACGATCCATTCTGACATTGCTGTCAGTATCGTCTGTCATGCGTCGCACCCCATGCAAGCGGCTATTATTCCGGTCGCCATGTTAAACTGGCTTCCAGTTTTCAACAGGCAACACCGCATGATTCAATACAACCCCAAAGACTGGATTACCTTCATCTTCCGCTTTCACGAATCGGACACCTTCCGCCAGCTCATGCCCATGATGCTGTTGATTGGATGTTATGCAGGCGGCATCGCCTACCTCGAAATCGAGTACTGGAAACTGGCCGACAGCAGTCATGTGAAAAACCTGTCCTTAATCCACACCACCGTTGGCTTTGTGTTGTCATTGCTGCTGGCCTACCGCACCAACACCGCCTATGACCGCTGGTGGGAAGGCCGCAAAGCCTGGGGCACACTGGTCAACAACAGCCGTAACCTGGCGATTAAACTGTCAGCCTTTTTAACTGACGAAGAAGATAAGCAATTCTTCAAAAAAATCATCCCGACCTTTGCCTCGGTGCTGTCCAAACACTTGATGAATGAAGAAGTCAGCAAAATGCTGTTTGAAGGGCTGGACCTGGAGATCGACCATCACGAACATCACCCCAACCAGATCGCGCAACGTCTGTTTCAAAAAGCCAACGAGCTCTACGCCGCAGGCAAAATCAGCGGTGACCAGTTGTTTATCATCAACGACGAACTCAAATCATTCACTGAAGTCTGCGGCATGTGCGAACGTATTAAGAATACGCCTATCCCATATTCATACAGCGCGTTTATCAAGAAATTCATCTTCTTCTACGTGATGACGCTGCCGTTTGGCTTTGTATTCAGCCTGGGCTATTACGTGATTCCAGTCGTGGTGTTTATTTTTTATGTGTTAGCCAGCCTGGAGCTGATTGCCGAAGAAATTGAAGACCCATTTGGCACCGATACCAATGATTTGCCCACACCCAAAATGGCAGCCAATATCAAAAAGCACGTGGAAGAATTACTTTGAATTAACGACTTTAGGAGTCAGCCTCATGGAATCTTCATTGCACACACTGAATAATCTATTCGCCCAACTCGGCTTGCCGAATACCGACGCCGAGATCGAGAGCTTTATTAAAACGCACAGCCATCTGGCGGGTTATATTTCGCTGGCCGAAGCGCCCTATTGGACACCCGCACAGGCCACATTTTTGCGTGAAGAGATTTTGAAAGATGCCGATTGGGCAGAAGTCATAGACCAGCTGAATGCCAGATTGCATGCAAAGTAAATCATCCCTCGCATAGATATGCGGGCATTCATGGTCTCTTGAACCGCCACTAGCGCTGTCACAACTGCCCCGTGACTAGCACCTCCTCAAAGGGCACTGGCCTGCCAAACAAATATCCTTGTGCATGAGGACAACCAATTGCTGCCAGGTATTGGGCTTGCGCCTCTGTTTCAACACCTTCTGCAATCAGCCCTTTTCGCAAACTCCTGGCCATTGAGATAATGGCCTGCACAATTAATCCTCTATCTAAGTTAGTAGTGATATCTTTAATAAATGATCGATCAATTTTTAACTGGCTAATCGGGAAGCGGTTCAGATAGCTTAACGCTGAATAGCCGGTGCCAAAATCATCAATTGAAATACATAGCCCATGGTTATGGAAAGTCTGCAGGACGGACTGAATCGCTTCGTTATCCTCCAGTAACAGACTTTCGGTGATCTCCAACTTGATCCATTCAGGTTTACATCCTGTTTCCGTCAGGATGTTGATGACCGAGTTAAATAAATCATTCTGAATAAATTGCCTGGTGGACAGGTTAATCGAAACCGTAAAAGGGGTGGTGCGCCCCGCATTCCACTGCACTGCCGCTTTACATGCAGTGGATATGATCCACTCACCAATACTAATAATGAGCCCGGACTCTTCAGCAATGCCAATAAACTGATCTGGGGAAACCAATTCACGATGGTCTCTATGCCAGCGGATCAGCGCCTCCACACCCACCACTTCTTTGGAAATCAAATCCACTTGCGGCTGATAATACAGCTTGAATTCGTCCTTCTGTAGCGCCTTGCGTAACGCATTTTCAATATTCATGCGTACCGACGTTTTCTCTGTAAGATCCGAAGAATAGAATTGAAAATTATTGCGGCCTTTGCTCTTGGCCGAATATAAAGCGGAGTCCGCGTATTTGAGTAAATCTTCCACTTTGTGGCTATCGGTAGGAAACACGGCAATGCCGATACTCACGGTAATAAACAACTCCTTACCGGCGATGTAAAAAGGCTCAGCCATGGCCTCGATAATTTTCTGGCCGACGTTAGACGCATTTTGCGGATGATGTATTTCAGATAAGAGAATCGCAAACTCATCGCCCCCAAGGCGGGCAATGGTGTCATAACGCCTGATACGTGTTTCCAGCCTTCTAGCCGCCTCACATAGCAACTGGTCCCCTACCGTATGCCCATATGAATCATTGATTTCTTTAAACCGGTCCAGATCCAGCATCATCAGGCTAAATGGATGGTTGTTTCGATCCGCCTCAGCCATGGTCTGATTCAAACGGTCGGCGAGTAATGCCCGATTAGGTAACTCCGTCAACGAATCGAAATAGGCCAGATGATGAATCCTCGCCTGGCTTTCAACCGTCTCCGTGACGTCCTGCCCCATCGCGATCACAGCCATGACTTCGCCATTCGGGTCCAGCTCGGCAATCAGCGAGGTATGGATAATCCGTCCCCTCCCTTCCGGTGTTTGCCAATGCAGGTCTACGTTTTTATTAATCCCCGCCGCGAAGACCTCCTGAATATGGGATTCAAACTCTATCGCTGAAGTGCCGCCAGGATACTCAGAAGGCGATTTTCCAACCAGGAAATCACAGGTGACACCGTAAAAATCAGCGGTTTTAGGATTCAAATAAGTGCGCTTATTTTGACGGTTGTAACGCACGATGGAATTAGGAAAGTTTGAAATCAATGAGTGATATTCACGCTCCCGTTGCAGCGTCTCGGTCACATCTCTGGCGTAACCCACGGTGCCAATGACCTGATCATCGACGACCAAAGAGGATTTATATGACTCTATCCAGTAATATTCTCCAGACGTATCCCTGATCGGGCAGATCACGCCAATAGGCGCATCACTGTTTAAAGCGTCTTTATCGCCATCGACATATTGCTGAGCAAGCTCGGCCGGAAAGAAATCAAAATCTGTCTTGCCTTCGAGATCATAAGTCGTCGCCACACCGGCCATCTTTGCATAGGCTTTATTGGCAGCTAACAACCGGCTATCTTTATCTTTCAGCCAGACCATAAAAGGAAAATTATCCAGCAAGGTTCGCAGGTAATGCTCTCGATCCAATTGCTCAGGTTTGCCTTCATCTGCATGGCTATTCGGCAGTTTGCGTAAGACCTCCAGGCTATAGTCAGTTTCGCCCAGACTGATTTTTGTCGCGGTGATGACGGCATCAAAATGCTGACCAGATTTGCTGCGACTTTTCACTGTATAGCTAAGTGATTTAACCTTTTGCAGCGCATGCCAATGTTCACGCCACCACTCATGGGAAAAGTCAGACAATAATCGTTGGTTATTTAAAGCAGAGAGCTCAGCCTGTGAATATTCGAAGAGCTGACAGGTCAGGGCATTTGTATAACAGAGCGTACCTTGTTGGCTAATCAAAAAAACTGCATCACCAATCTCATCAAAAGCAAACGTTAATTCCAGCAATCTGGAACGATCTTGCAACGATAAATCCGTCATTGAAACCATCCCCACATATCTAGCCTGATTCTTGTTATATGCACGTAGTGCACAAGATTCACACCCTTCAACTCAGCATCACCGAGAAGACTTAATCGTTATATGTAACAAATTGTAACTTCAGTGCGTAATTTATACCTTTTTGGCCGCGATGGGATAAAAATATATATTGATCAATGAACTATGCGATGCAAGTTACCCTTTTACGTGAAGAGCGTTTGCAAGTCGCAGAATCAAATGTCACTCGTGTTTGAGTTGAATTTTCACTGGATTTATTTATAGTTGTTAGAAAATCTATAAGGCTCAAAAAATGAAAGCGATGTTAGTGGGGTGTTTGCTTGGTTTAACCACGCTGCTCTCGGGTTGCGTTACCAACAATATGACCGGCAGATCACAACTGATGATCGTTTCCGAAGATGCCGCCATCAATAAGAGCTCATCACTGTATAGCTCGATGATCAGCGCTTACGATAAAGAGAAAAAGCTCAGTGGCGATGCTGACACGAATCAGCGCGTGCAAAAAATCACCAACAGACTGGTTGAGCGAGCCATTTTATATAAGCCAGAATCACAAAAATGGAAGTGGCAAGTGAATGTCGTTGAATCAGACGAGATTAATGCCTTTTGCATGGCGGGTGGCAAAATGGCGGTATATACCGGTCTGCTAGAAAAGGTCAAACCGACAGACGATGAACTGGCGCAAGTCATGGGCCACGAAATTGCACACGCACTGGCCAACCACACCGCAGAAAAAATGTCGGTGGATATTCTGACCAAAATTGCAGTCGCCACAGCTACGGTTGCCGTTGCTGCCGCGAGCAACGGCTCGCAACAACAAAATAATAACAATGTGCAAACAGCCAACCAGCTAGCCATTCTTGCCGGGGGTGCATTTGTCACGCTACCAAACAGCCGTGGCGCAGAAACCGAGGCGGACAAGCTGGGTATTGAAATTGCTGCACAGGCAGGCTACAACCCGGCGGCCTCAGTCACCTTGTGGGAAAAAATGATGGAGGCTACCGGCAATAAAAGCAAAGGCGACTTTTTAAGCACACACCCTTCCCCACCAAATCGCATCGAAGCATTAAAAGCACTGCAAGAGCCCATGCTGAAAATTTATACAGATAGATTGCCTGTATATGCCGACTACAAACCTGAGTATATTTATGTGCGCACAGCCAAAAATGACTGGCTGGAAAACTCATCTAATGTCAGGGTAATTGAAGAAGGAAAATCCAGCCTGGTTGATCCACCAGCGATAGACGCCACCAAAGCTATCGCCTTTTATTCAAGTGATTTTGAGGCCTTTAAGGCAGGCACGCTTGAAATGAAATGTGAAAGCTGTGGGCTTAAGTTTTATATGAATCAATCCGACTTAAAAGGGCTACACGGCAAACAAGACTGGCGAGGTTTAGTACATAAAGTCATCAACATCAATTATATGTTTGACCTCTCCTATTACTATTTGGCCCAGGCCGCGTACGGCATGCAGAATAATCAAGCTGGCGATATATACATGGCCAAAGCGAGAGAATTAGCAACTACCGACAAATACGCCTGTGCTACGGCCAAGATGAATAAATGCGGGGAAATCAAAATCAGCGAAGAGCCTGAGGTGTCCGCAGTCGCGAACTAATTATCCAATCTTGGATTTCTCAATCGCTCAGGCAAATTGCGCATCAATGATTCAACGCGAGTTATAAAACATGGCCTACGATTTCAATCTGCCATCAGCCTACACCACAGTACGGCTGCAAAACTTAAGCATGACCGAACAAACCAGGCTACTTCCACAAGTGTTTGCGCTTGCCAGAGAGCAATATCCCGAATGGCCTGCGGAGCAATTGCAGAATTGGCTTAATGCTTTGGCGGGTGGTAATGAAAATGGTACCAAAATGGCGGTCTCGGTAGTGCTGGATGCGCAGGGTGAAGTGGCCGCCACCAGCGCACTGGAGCTCTATGGCAATGGCACGGCCATGATCAACTACAGCCTTGCCAGAAAGAATGCCGACAACCACTCCTTCCCCAGCTACGCAGCGCTTATTTACGCCGCCACTAAAGACATGGCGGCAGGCATCAAAGCGCTACAAGCATGCGGTGAAACCATCCGCTTCGTGGGCAAAGAGCACCATTTACAAAGCCTGCGGGCCATTGCAGGCTATTACGCCGTTGGCAACGTGCCAGTTGATGGCCCGACCTCGTTACTCACGGCCGAAGTAAAATATTACGAAGTGGCTTATGGCGACCCGAAAGAGGTCGAAAACCAGACCAGGATAGCCCATGCGTTTATGCTGGCAGACCCGAAAGCAGGTTATACGCAAGAGGAAGATGTGCACCTGTGGCTGTTGGGCGACTTTACCCCCAGCGAGCCGAGCAAACCGCTGGCCGAATCGCTCAGGGCACTTGCGGAAAGCTACGCTAAAGAGCACAGCATCTTCCGCGAAAAAGATGTCCGTTTAGACCCCGGTTATATTTCGATAAACCAGCTGGCTGACCATTTGCCAGCCACAGCGACCTATCAACAAGCGGTACAAGCCTCGGCGCGTGGTGCCGCACAATGGATGGGCTTGGCTGAATAAAGCACTTATCAAAGTCGCTCAAGTCTGAGACTATTCATTTCGACGCATACCCACACACAAGGAACAGGCATGGCGCAAATAGAAAGCGGTTTTGTGGCAAAGTTATTCACCAAAACGATGTTCACTGGTTTGATGCTATTGGCGCTGTGTGCGGCCAACTTGGCGCAGGCCAACACCTTAGAAGAAGCCAAACAAAAGCTATCGCAAAAAGACTATGCCGCCGCCCATGCGATTTATCTGTCACTCGCTAACCAAAACGATGCCAAAGCCTGCTACAACTTAGGCCTGATGTATCAGGATGGCGATGGCGTGGCCAAAAATATGGACGAAGCGGTCAAGTGGTACACAAAATCGGCAGAGTTAAATTACAAAGAGGCGCAATACACGTTGGCCTCACTGGTGTTTCAGCGCCAGACTCAAAGCATCAGTTACCCGCAAGCGGTGACTTATTATGAGCAAGCGGCCAAACAAGGACACGTGAAATCGCAATTGAATTTAGGCATGCTGTATTTGCGCGGTGATGTGATTGCGCAAGACATGCCTGCCGCAGTGCAATGGTTAAGCCTGGCCGCAAGCAACAACAATAGTGAAGCGCAAGGCTATCTGGCCGACCTCTACCAACAAGGGGCTGGCGTTGAACAAGATACCGTTAAAGCGGCGATGTGGTTGATGCTCGCGACGCAAAACGAAGACAAGCGCTTTGTGAATCGCCACACCAAAATGCTGAGTTATCTTTCTGCGCAAATGACTGAGGAGCAAAAGGCATCTGCCACCCAGTTGGCCGGACAGTGTAAAAGCCAACAATTGAAAGGATGTTAAGTACGTTACCGTAGGCTGAGTAAAAAAGTTGAAGCGATAGAAAAACCACTATTTTTAACTTTATCTTATTTTAATACTTGTCAAAAATAATTATCAAAACAACCTTAAGAAGCTACAATCAACACTTACAAACAATAAAGTATATAAACAATGACTATCATAAGACCACTGACACTATTCTTATGTTTACTGCTCCCAGTAATTAGTGGCTATGCTGCAGACGACCAAAGTAAATCAAACATTAACAAGAGTGTTGAACAAGATGATAAATTAGAGTCACATATGCTCCACCCTTATAGAGTGGAGGAAATTCCGGTAAATGATTTCGAGCATACATGGCTTAAGGTCGGTCTAACTTTGGGTTATCCAAATATGCAATTTCCTGATGCAAGCTCTGACGCATTCAAATTAACTTGGATCAATGAGTCTTGGTTAAAAGAAGATTTGGGCCAATGGGATAAATACAATAACAGAATGAGATTCTTCATTTCTGGTTTTATGGCTAAGCGAACAAAAGATGGCCAAGTTAAACCTACACCAGAAGAATTCAAATCTTCAACTCTTGGTTACTACCAATGTGCCAACACGGTAGTAAATGTAGCCACCACAGCTCGAAATAAAGGCATGAACATCTCTGGCACGATAAATGATGTCTTTAAAATGTGTACGATTGGCAGAACAGTGGGTTCCTACTCAAAATAGCTAAATCAATAAAAGCTCTAAGTTGAGAGTATTTGTTTAGAACCATAAAAGGCTTAGATCTAACTAATAACTAACTAGGGAGAGTGTTGTGACAGAGCAAGTTGCACAAAATGAAACAGTTAATGCATACCCGGCAAAACGCTTCTTCGTTGAAATGTTAACAAGAGACATTGAATTGCAAGATGCGATTCTAGATATGCTAGATAATTGTGTTGATGGGGCATTAAGACAAAACGCATTAAACCCTCCCACAAATCCAGCAAGACCTTATGAAAATCGACAAGCATCAATCACTTTCAATAAAAATGAATTTTCTATTACAGACAATTGCGGGGGCATCCCTCTCAATCTAGCAAAAGATTATGCATTCCGAATGGGGAGGCAAGATCAAGAAAGAGATGCGAACATCCCTACAGTAGGCATGTATGGCATAGGTATGAAAAGAGCCATCTTTAAGATTGGCCGATATAGCAAAGTCACTAGCCAACACGAGGGCAATGGCTTTGAGGTCGAAATTTTTCCAGAATGGTTAGAGTCAGATGCAGACTGGAAACTTCCCATTAAGACTGAAAACATTAATCTCCATGAGAATGGCACGACAATTTTAATATCTTCATTGAATGAGCAAATTAGCCATCAATTTTGCTCAGAAGTAACAGGCTTTGAAGATACGTTTATTAAAGCTATTACGGCTCATTACAGTTACATAATTGAAAAGGGCTTCAAAGTAATTGTGAACGGAGTTGAGGTTCCTCCAAAAACTGTAGGGTTACTTTTTGATCCCGACTCAGTCAAGAACGGAGGTATTGCTCCATACTTGTATCAAGGCGAGATAGATGGTGTAACAGTGAACTTAGCTGTTGGTATGTATCGCGACATACCAACAGAAGATGAGAGCGATTTAGAAATTCAAGGAAGAAATACTAAAGAGAATGCTGGTTGGACTGTGATATGTAACGACAGGGTCGTTGTTTATTGCGATAAAACACGACTAACTGGGTGGGGGGAGGCAGGTGTACCAAACTATCACAGCCAATTCATTGCGATTTCTGGAATTGTAGTGTTTAAGAGCAATGACGCTAAGAAACTCCCTGTAACAACCACCAAGCGCGGCATTGATGGAAACTCTGAAACTTATCTAATAGTTAAAGATATCATGCGCGATGGGCTTAAGCACTTCACAAGCTTTACGAACAAATGGAAAGCGAATACTCCTGAAAGGCAGCAAATACAGAGCAAAAGTAAGCCTGTAGAGATATTAAAAGCCTCGATGGAGATACCTGACGCAGCATGGACGCAGGTAAAAAAAGAAATTGGGGGGCGTAAATTTATACCTAACCTTCCAATGCCGCGCACAGAGAATCCCAATAGCCAAGTGCGTTTTTATAAACCCGTTAAAGAAATAAAAATTGTCGCTGAGTATCTCTTTGACGATAGTACAAAGTCAGCGAGCGATGTTGGTAATGGATGCTTTGAATACGTTCTTAAGCGAGCAATATCATGAGTGGCACCAATTTGGCTTATCAACTTCGACCCAACAAAGCTGTTGATAGAAATTTGTTCATTGACCTTCTAAACAAATTAAATCGAGTCGTAAATATTTCCGATTACACTTATTTCGGATTTGGAGGTCCTTTTCTCGAGGACTTTAAGTTAATGCATGCTCATTTAAGAGTAAATAGAATGGTTTCAATAGAAGTGGATGAGTTCGTTCATCAAAGACAAAAATTTAACTCTCCATTAAATTGCATTGAATTTGCGAGGACAACCAGCAACGACTTCATATTAGATAATGACTTTAATGATCCATCAATTTTTTGGCTGGACTATGTGACTCCCGGGGAATTCGGCAATCAACTAAATGAAATTCAGTTTTTATTATCGAAATTAAAAAATGATGATATTTTCAAAGTCACAGTTAACTGCAACCCAGCTACTTTAGGAGATGCAGAGCCTCCTGAAAGTATTCACGAAACAAGGCTCAGAAAATTAGAAGATAGAATAGGTGATTATTTACCAGCAACAACAACACCTGATGATATGGTACGCAGTAAATATTCTAGCGTTCTATTACATGCGATATCAATCGCTGTTCAGAAAGGAATGAGCGGAAAACCACACTCCTACTTTCAGGTTCTCTCCGCGTTCACTTATCAAGATGGCGGCCACCCGATGTTGACATTAACCGGAATGATCTTAGAAAACTCAGAGGAAAGAATGGTAAATTTCTTTAACGCAACTAGAGTTAAAAACTGGCCCGTGGGTGTTTTTGATTGGAATACCCCCAAAATAATCAATGTGCCCGAGCTATCAGTCAAAGAAAGGATTTATATCGACAATTTACTTCCTGAAAGCAATGTAGATAATATTATTGGTAAGCTCGAATATATCGACCCAGCAAATCAGGAAATGAAAGGGTTGATCGAAAATTATATTAACTATTATCGAATGTACCCATTGTTCTCTAGAGTGGTAATTTAAACAACTTTAAGCATTTTTTGGTACCTCATCCAGCTCAACATTTCACATCGATCGACTTTTAAAAAGAAGCATGATATGCTAAGCCGCAAAAGGCGGAGTAGCTCATATCATGGAAAATTATAAAATTGTAGACCTTTTTTCAGGTTGTGGTGGCTTTGGTTTAGGGGCCAAACTTGCCGGATTCGATGTTGAAATCGCAATTGACATTGATCCTGATCTTCAATCAGCGTATCAAAGAAACTTCCCCAACACCAGAGTATTACCAGGCGACCTCTCCACGATGGATGCAGATTCCTGGAGACTTCTCTTGGCAGGCCAACCTATCGACGGCGTGATCGGCGGACCTCCATGCCAAGGCTATAGCCGCATGGGCAAGAATGATCCTAAGGATCCTCGCAGGTCTTTATTAGGTCATTTTTTCAGAGCAGTAAATATTCTTCAACCAAAATTCTTTATTATGGAAAATGTTGAAGGCCTGCTCGATGAAGGAAATCGTGCTGAATTGGACAATGCCATATCCACAATAGATCCTATATATACAGTTCTTAAGCCAATAGTTGTTGATGCTCATGACTTCGGAGTCCCGACCAAACGCAAACGTGTTGTTGTTATTGGATACAACCCTGCTGAAGTTCCAGAAATACTTTTGGAAGAAATTATTCCAAATGACATTCCCACAGTAAATGTTCGCGATGCAATATCCGATATCTCTCCTCCAGTAAAACAAGACAAATCTAAAGAAAACTTTGGCTGGGCGAAATATCGCACAGACTCTCAGTTATCGACATATGCAACGATGATGAGATCACCTGCGCCAGAGGGCTTTGGATATTTACCAGCTATCAAAAAACTGGCTCTTGGAGAGACATCTGGCAACTTTGATACCATTCATACTACACTTGTTCGTGAAAGATATGCCGCTACGCCTCAAGGTGCAGTTGATGAAGTGAGCCGATCTAAAAGATTGGAATGGGGTGGTGTATGTCCGACATTAAGAGCAGGCACCGGCGCAGACAAAGGGAGCTATCAAGCAGTGCGCCCTTTACACCCTACCGAACCAAGGGTGATTACTGTTAGAGAAGCAGCAAGACTTCAGGGCTTCCCAGATTGGTTCTGCTTCCATCAAACGAAGTGGCATAGTTTCAGAATGATTGGGAACAGTGTTTCGCCTCTAGTTTCCAAATCACTATTATCATTAGTAAAATCAAAACTTGATGTAGTAAACCCTATCCAAAATGTAATACCTTAACTGTGCAACCTGCATCAAGTACAAAAATAAGACTCCTATAATTAAAAGTTAGGACAACGATGCAAGAAAAAATAGAAATTACGATGGGATTTCCACAGGAGTTTGTGGAAGGTATTCTTACTAAGGATGTTTCTACTTTAGACGCCATTTATGACCTAATTGATAATTCCATCGATGCATCCAGGGATGCTATTTTCTCGAAGGGAAAATACGAGAGAGACAAATTTGGGTTACCGTCTTCATATGCCGGGTATGAAATTAATTTACTCATCTCTTCCGATAGATTAACAATTGAAGACAATTGTTTTGGAATGGATGAGCGAACCCTACAAAATGAAGCTTTTATAATCTTCAACCCATCTCAGCATAAGTATGGAATTGGCCAATATGGAATTGGGCTCAAACGCTCCTTACTAAAAATGGGAGATAGCTACACGTTTCATATCGACAATGGCAAACTTGCCTATGAAGCAAAGTTTAATAACAAACATATTGGAGGCTCAGCAGGCAAACTCTTTGCTGATGTAAAAGAGTCTACTGGAAATGCAGGAACAATTTTTACTGTTACTCATTTAAACGATGAAATACAGAGAGACATTGAAAATGCAAGATGGCTAGATAATGCTAAAAGAGGCATAAAAGATAGATATTCGATTTACTTCACGAAGGGATTAGTTATTAATTTAACCTACTTCGATGAACCACCTTTAAAGCTGGAATCAAAACTTCCATCATTAAGAACTAACGGAAAGTTTTTACCAACTCATCATACATTGCAAATTGATGATGTAAAAATAATTATAGAGTCCGGTATCCACGAAAAATATTATTTCCCTAATGAAGAAAATTACTCTTTAAGTGTTAACCGCACATTAACGGAGGACTTTGGGATTTACTTTATTTGCAACGACAGAGTCATCGTAAAAGCTAGTACAGAGAAATCACACGGCTGGGATACAAAATGGCACTCTGAATATAATGGTTTCGTGTGTACGGTACGATTTATAGCCGAAAAACCGAGTTCATTACCATGGAACACTGCGAAAAGCGCAATGAGAACAGATGCGCCAGTATTTTTAACCGTTATTGATGAGTTGCAGCCAATAGCAGATAACTATCGATCTGAAATTAAAAAAAGATACATTAAAAACAACTCTCAAGAAGATGGTGAGCCAAAGAATAGCGAGAGCGATAACAAAGCCTCTTCTAAAACATCCAAGAGTAATAGCCAAAAGAAATCAAAGAAAAGACCCGCGGAAACTTTAAAAAGAGATAGATCAGTTTTTGTAGACTGGAATAATACCGCCACCCGAGTGGATGAGCACTTTCAAAGCTCTTATGCAATGTTTTATGAGATGAGCAGATTAAACTCAGAAGAAACACCAATTGCTTGTGTTTTCTTACTAAGAGCTTTTTTAGAAGAAACTGTAAAAATTACAATTAAATCCTTGAAAATACCAGATGAGAAAAACTTGGCATCTAGAACAAAAAAGGTAGCAGAAAAATTAAAAGAATTGGAGAGAATTGATAGCGGTCTATTGCATCTAATTCATCAATACTCATCATCTGAGGGCGGGTTATTTTCTGTAAGTAACATTCAAAGCCAGATTCACTCTAGCAGATTCCATCCTGAAAAGACCAAGGTTAATACTTATTGGGATGAGCTAGATCCCTTCCTGGCTGCATGCTGGAAGTACAATTTAGATGCACAACAGAGTTAATATTAAAAAAGCCCGCTTTTGCGGGCTTTTTGTTGCAACTTATGAGGATCACCATTGCAGCTTATGGGGACAAACTTGCAACTTATGCTGTCACTCACAAAAACAGAGGCTTTAAAGCCTCTTTTTTTTAACCACACTTACTATCGCCGCAATTCAAGCAAGTCATACATCCATCCATCAGTATGCTTGCTTTGGTATTACACTTTTTACAAAGCTGAGCTCCTTTTGGGAAGCCTTCGTCGTTCGACTCTTCACCTGACTTGGCGTGTTTTTCCAGGTATTCCGCTTTTTTCTCTTCTACCAGTTTTTGCTGGTGTTCGTCTAAACCTGGTTTTTTCAGCATGCCGATTTCTTGCAGGTGTTTTTCTACGACTTCACCAATCTCGGCCACCAGGCTAGGCACAAATTTGCCGCCTTTTTTGAAGTAGCCGCCTGATGGTTCAAATACGCTTTTCAGCTCTTCTACCAAAAAGGTGACATCGCCACCTTTGCGGAACACGGCGGACATGACGCGGGTCAGCGCGACGATCCACTGGAAGTGCTCCATGTTTTTGGAGTTGATGAAGATCTCGAACGGACGCCGATGCTCTTGTGGCGTGCCTTCGTACATGATGACGTCGTTGATGGTGATGTAGAGCGCGTGCTCGGTCACCGGCGTTTTGATTTTGTAGGTATTACCCACGAGCATATCCGGGCGGCTCAATGGTTCACCCATTTGAATGATGTTTGCGACAGGCGCTGCGGCGGCCTCGGCTGCTTTTTTGTCTTCATCGGTCACCAGTTTGTAGGCGGTGATTTTTTTGTCGATTTTGATTGCCATGTTGTTCTCCCTATTGGAGCTTAATTTTTCAATAAATTCAATCTTTTAAACTAGCAAAATTTTAGATGGTTGCTGTTGCGAGCGAAGCCAGTGCCAGGCGAAAAGCGGTTTTAAACCGGAGTGTACAAATAGTACATGAGGATTTAAAACTGCTTTTTAACGCCGCAATGGCGAGCGCAGCAGGCAAACACTAGAATTTTCCGTAGTAGCCTTCTTTGAATGCGTCAAAGAGGTTAGCCGCCGTGTGAATCTCACCGTCGTACTCAATCTCTTCGTTACCTTTGGCTTCGATCTCGGTGCCATCTTCCAGCGTGAACTTATACGTAGTGCTTTCGAGGTCTTTCTCGGTCACCAATACACCCTGAAAAGCTTCGGGATTAAACCTAAAGGTGGTGCAACCTTTGAGGCCTTTGTCATACGCGTAGAGGTAGATGTTTTTGAAATCCTCAAAATCGTAATCGGTCGGCACGTTAATGGTTTTGGAGATGGAGCTATCAATCCATTTTTGCGCCGCGGCCTGAATATCGACGTGCGCTTTAGCCATAATGGTGGATGAATCGAGGAAGTAATCCGGCAATTGCTCTTCCGGCTTGTCGCTGAACGGCATGGCGTTCGCATTCACCAGTTCACGATAAGCCAGCAGCTCGTAGCTGAAAACATCGACTTTCTCTTTGGACTTTTTGCCTTCACGGATGACGTTACGGGCATAGTGGTGGGCAAAGCTAGGCTCGATGCCGTTGCTGGCGTTGTTAGCCAGACTCAGTGAAATCGTGCCGGTTGGTGCGATAGAGCTATGGTGCGTAAAGCGCACACCTTTGCTGGCGATCTGGTTACGCAGGCCTTCTGGGAATTGCTGCATGTAGCGGCTGTATTTACCCAGCAATACTTTACCTGCCAGTTTCTGGCCAACCTTGATGCCATCGGCGGCCATTTCCGGGCGTACGCGCAGCATGTCGGCGGTGACTTCAAATTTCTCGTCCATAATCGGTGCCGGGCCTTTTTCTTCAGCCAGTTGCACGCCGACTTCCCAACCTACTTCGGCCATGATGCGGGTGACCTCTTCAGTGAATTTCACTGAGTCTTCTTCACCGTATTTCATTTTCAGCATGGTGAGTGTAGAACCCAGGCCCAGGTAGCCCATGCCATGACGGCGTTTGCGGGCGATTTCCTGGCGCTGCTGCTCTAAAGGCAAACCATTGATTTCCACCACGTTGTCCAGCATACGGGTAAATACGCCGACCACTTCGCGGTATTCGTCCCAGTCAAAATGCGCGTCGTCGGTGAATGGCTGCCGCACGAATTTGGTCAGGTTGACGGAACCCAGCAGGCAGGCGCCGTAAGGTGGCAATGGCTGCTCGCCACATGGGTTGGTGGCGCGGATGTTTTCGCAGAACCAGTTGTTGTTCATTTCATTGACGCGATCAATGAGGATAAAGCCTGGCTCGGCAAAGTCGTAGGTGGAAGACATGATGACATCCCACAGACGGCGCGCTTTGATGGTTTTGTAGATGCGGCAAGCGACTTTACCGGCCTCAGGGCCTTCGGTTTTAGTCAGGTATTTGCCTTTGATTGGCCAGTCACGCCACACGACTTGTGATTCGTCGTTGACGTTGAGGCCGTCAATAATGGCTTCTTTCTCGGTCACAGGGAAAGCCAAACGCCATTCATCATCGGCTTTGACGGCTTCCATAAATTCTTTGGTAATCAGGCAGCTTAAGTTGAACTGGCGCAAACGGCCATTTTCACGTTTGGCTTTGATAAAGTCAGTCACGTCCGGATGGCTGATATCAAACGTTGCCATTTGCGCACCACGACGGCCACCGGCAGAAGACACGGTGAAACACATTTTGTCGTAGATATCCATAAATGACAGTGGGCCGGAGGTGTAGGCACCGGCACCGGCGACAAACGCGCCTTTTGGACGCAGCGTTGAAAACTCGTAACCAATACCGCAACCCGCTTTTAAAGTAAGTCCAGCTTCGTGTACCTTGGCCAGAATATTGTCCATGCTGTCTTCTACCACGCCAGACACGGTGCAGTTAATAGTAGACGTGGCTGGTTTGTGCTCTTGAGCGCCAGCGTTGGAAGTAATGCGGCCTGCCGGAATCGCGCCACGGCGCAACGCCCACAGGAATCTTTCGTGCCACTCGTGCTTTTTCTCTTCGGTGGTTTCAACATCAGCCAATGCACGCGCCACACGGCTGTAAGAATCGTCCATGTCTTGATCAACATGCTCACCAGATTTAGTTTTGAGACGGTATTTTTTATCCCAGATATCAAGCGAGACAGGCTGCACCGGAATCTCGGCCGCGACCTCTTCTGAATGGACTTTCTTTTGTTCAACTGCTTTCAGCATCGAGCTCTCCCACCTTTGGCGATTCTTATTAATTGATAACGCGCTGTGAACCGGAAAAATCCCTGCGGCTGACAACGCGTTGGCACGAAGATTGGCTTGAAACAAGCAATTGCGGGCTTATTTTGCCGCACGCGATGGCTTGCGCTGCGGCTCCAATCAAACACAACATCTTGTGTTGGTGGCAGTAATTTATGCCTATATTTTGTTGACGTCAACCCATTTTTTACGCCTTTTTTTGGTGCGTATTGCTTGCATTCTTGCAATCACTTTAACCACAAGGCCTCAGGCATAGGTGAGTCATCACTCTCGTGTTTTGCATGCATTTCATTGGTGCGTGCAGGCGAGATGTCAGCGCAAATATGCGAGAATAACGCCATGCCAAGATTCGTCTATACCCTGCTCATGTTCGCGGTAGCCGCCCTGCTGCCGCTCAAGCTATTCTGGCGCGGCCTCAAGCAACCCGAATACCGCCAGCATGTGGGCGAACGCTATGGTTTTTACACACAAACCGTCAGCGCGCCGCTGATTTGGGTGCATTGTGTTTCGGTAGGTGAAACACGTGCGACACAGCCGTTGATTCATGCGCTGCTGGCACACTATCCGCAACACCAATTACTCATGACCCACGGCACCCCTACCGGCCGTGAGACGGGTCGCCAGTTATTTGACCAGGAAATCGCCAGTGGCCGCGTATTGCAAGCTTACTTGCCCGTCGACACACCAGGCGCAGCCAAACGCTTCCTGACCTACTTCAAACCTTCATTAGGGCTATTGATGGAAACCGAGTTATGGTTCCATGCTATCGACCAGGCCACACGTTTGAATATTCCCATGGCGCTACTGAGTGCGCGCCTCTCACCCAAATCGGCCACTGGCTACGCAAAACTCGGTAGCCTCACGCGCCGTGGCCTGCAACAACTATCACTGGTCGCCGCACAAACCGCCGCTGATGCCGAACGCCTGCAAACACTGGGGGCAAAACATCCGGTCATCTGTGGCAATTTAAAATTTGACGTCACACCACCAGAAGACAGCGTGGCCAAAGGTGCCGCATTGCGCCAGCTATTGGGTAAAGATCGCACCGTCTTCATGGCTGCCAGTACACGTGAAGGTGAAGAATCACTGATACTCAATGCCGTACAAGGCACCGATGTACTCACCCTGCTGGTGCCGCGCCACCCGCAACGCTTTGCTGAAGTCGAATCGCTGCTCAAGGCACGCGGTCTGCGCTATGTATTGCGTACGGAGCTGGTGCAGCCCTTGAGTGGCGATGTACAGGTGGTGCTGGGCAATAGCATGGGCGAAATGTATACCTATTACGCGGCGAGTGATTTCGCGGTGATGGGTGGCAGCTTGCAGCCGCTGGGCGGACAGAACCTGATTGAAGCAGCGGCCATGGGTGTACCGACGATATTGGGGCCGAATATGTTTAATTTTGCGCAAGTGACGCAGGCAGCGGTCGCGGCGAATGCGGCAGTGCAATTAAGTGATGTGGCTGAGTTGCATGGCATGATTGCCACGCTGGTGGCGGATAAGATGAAAGTGACGACCATGGCGCAGGCCGCGAAGGGGTTTACGTTGCAGCATAGAGGGACGACACAGAGGCTGATGGTAGCAATTGAGCCGCTATTAAAAAAGTAATTCTTTAGCGAAGTATCAATGAGCACTTCAATACACACTCATTATTGTGGCGATTTGTTTCGCCCTTTCGGCGACCATTCTTTCTTATGCTTGTCCATAAGAAAGAAGGCAAAGAACAAGACACCCTAGCTTCCGCTTGTTTCCTGCGTTGCTCGCAAAAATAAGCGGTCACGAAACTCAACCTGGTAGCTCACACACGACGTGAGCTACTGCGGGATTCGGACAGTCGCTCCCTTTCTCCTTATTTTGCCTGCGCTACTCGGCGCGGCAGATAGGGACCCAAAACATCAGCCGAATGCCACCATTTGTTACTTTCATAAACCAATGTGTTTTTTGAATCGTTTAAATTTCTACGCTGTGAGTTTGGTGAGATAAATCCCATTCCATCACGCTGAGTAGCGGAGACGAAGTGGGAGGTTTCGGCCATCGGCTGTTCGAGTTCCGCAACAAGCCACGTTTTGTGTGGCTTGTCAGGGCGAGTTTCGATGGACGCCCACTTTGCCGAGCAACGCAAGGGAGCCTTTAGGCCGTGATGGCTGGGTGCCCTCCTCTTTGGTTACTTTCTGGGGGGCAAGCACCAGAAAGTGACTCGCCATCAAGGCGAAATAGAATTACTCATGAAACAACCTTCGCTTTGTGCAAGCAAAGAAAAGTAACTCGCTGCAAAAGCGAAAAGCTACCTCCCAATCAACCCGCCAACCATCCAAAAAAACAAAAAAAGGCGTACCTCTCAGTACGCCCCTCTCGCTCAATCGACAAACCCATTACCCAAGGTTAGGCGCTAACCACCGCTCCAGCCAATCCTTATCCACATTGCGCCGTTTCGCCATATCCTCCAGCTGGTCATTGCCTATTTTATCCACACTGAAATACCTGGATTCAGGATGCGCAAAATAGAAACCACTCACCGCGGCGGCTGGTAGCATGGCGTAACTGTCGGTCAGCAACATGTCGATTTCGGTGGCTTGTAGCACCTTGAACATATCCTCCTTGACCGTGTGATCCGGGCAGGCCGGGTAGCCAGGTGCCGGGCGGATGCCTTGATATTGTTCTTTAATCAGCGCTTCTTTGTCTAAGGCTTCACTTGCGGCATATCCCCACAGGTCTTGCCGTACGCGTTCATGCATGTATTCGGCAAAGGCTTCGGCCAGGCGATCGGCCAGCGACTTGAACATGATGGCGTTGTAGTCATCGTGATTCTTTTCGAAGTCCGCCAGGCGTTTTTCCATGCCCAAACCCGCCGTCACAGCGAACAGGCCGATGTAATCGTCTATAGTTTCATTTCTTGATGGCCCTTTAGGCGCGATAAAATCCGCCAGGCACTGGTTGGGACGAGCTACGCCGTCGATGACTGGTTTTTGTGTTTGCTGGCGCATACCGTACCAGGTCAGCGCAACCTGGCTGCGGGATTCGTCGGTATAAATTTCAATATCATCACTGTTGACCTGATTGGCAGGGTACAAAGCGATTACACCATTAGCACTTAACCAGCGGCCATCGATGATGCGCTTAAGCATAACCTGCGCCTCAGCAAACACCTTGGTCGCCGCTTCTCCGACAATCTCGTCTTTCAAAATGGCCGGGTAAAAACCGGCCAGATCCCAGGTCTGGAAGAACGGGCCCCAGTCGATATATTGTGCGATCAATGCCAGGTCGATATTTTTGAATACGCGGCGGCCGATAAATTTGGGCTTCACCGGCGCCTTGTCGCCTGTAAATTCGACTTTGGCCGCATTGGCACGTGCATCGGCCAGGCTTAACATCGGCACGCCTTTTTTATTGGCATGCTGGTGGCGCGCTTTTTCGTAATCGGCCTGGATCTCGGCTAAATAGGCACCACGCGTTTCCGGCGTCAGCAGATTTTGCATGACACTGACTGAACGCGACGCATCCGGCACATAAATGACCGGGCCTTCATAATTAGGCGCAATTTTCACTGCGGTATGCGCGCGCGAAGTCGTTGCGCCGCCAATCAGTAACGGCGTCTGGTTTTCGACAAAATGCGGGTCGCGCTGCATTTCTTTGGCGATATAGGCCATTTCTTCCAGTGACGGTGTAATCAGGCCGCTCAAGCCAATGATATCGGCATTTTCGGCTTTAGCCATGGCCAGGATTTCAGCGGCGGGCACCATCACGCCCATATTCACCACTTCGAAGTTGTTGCACTGCAACACGACGGAGACGATGTTTTTGCCGATATCGTGCACATCGCCTTTAACGGTAGCAATCACCACCTTGCCTTTAGGTTTGGCAACCAAACCAGTACGGCGTTCTTCAGCGGCTTTTTCTTCCTCGATAAACGGAATCAAATGCGCCACGGCAGACTTCATCACACGGGCCGACTTCACCACTTGCGGCAAAAACATTTTGCCCTGGCCGAACAGGTCACCGACCACATTCATGCCATCCATCAGCGGACCTTCAATGACGTGAATGGGGCGACCACCCTTATTCATAATGTCCTGGCGCACTTCTTCAGTGTCGGCGACGATAAAGTCGGTGATACCATGCACCAGCGCATATTCCAGGCGCTTGCTCGCAGGCACCGACTGCTCTGGCGTACCGCGCCAGGCCAATGTGGCTTCCGCCTTTTTGCCGCCAGCCACCAAAGTACCGGCGATTTCGATCATGCGCTCGGTCGCGGCCAGTGGATTATCCGGGTCGACCACACGGTTGAGCACCACGTCTTCGACGCGCTCACGCAACTCAGCCGGGATATCGTCATAGACGCCAACCATGCCGGCGTTGACGATACCCATGGTCATGCCCGCCTGAATAGCGTGGTAAAGGAACACGGTATGGATGGCTTCACGCGCCGGCTCGTTACCGCGGAAGCTGAAGCTGACGTTGGACACACCGCCGGAAATACGGGCGTAAGGTAAATTCTGCTTGATCCAGCGCGTGGCTTCGATAAAGTCCACCGCGTAGTTGTTGTGTTCTTCGATCCCGGTTGCCACGGCAAAAATGTTCGGGTCAAAGATGATGTCTTCCGGCGGGAAGCCCTGCCCCACCAGCAAGTCGTAAGCGCGTTTGCAAATCTCGGTTTTACGCGCATAAGTATCGGCCTGACCGGTTTCATCAAACGCCATCACCACTACCGCGGCGCCATAGCGCTGGCACAATTTTGCCTGACGTAGGAATTCGGTTTCGCCTTCTTTCATCGAAATCGAGTTAACGATGGCTTTGCCCTGCACACATTTGAGGCCCGCCTCAATCACCGCCCATTTGGAGGAGTCGATCATGATAGGCACGCGCGCAATGTCAGGCTCAGAGGCGACCAGATTGAGGAAGTGCGTCATCGCCTTGACCGCATCCAGCATGCCTTCGTCCATGTTGATATCGATCACTTGCGCGCCGTTTTCTACCTGCTGGCGTGCCACGCTGAGCGCTTCTTCGTATTGCTCGTTGATGATCATGCGTGCAAACGCTTTGGAGCCGGTGACGTTGGTACGCTCACCGACATTGACGTACAGCGAGCGTTCATCAATGATAAATGGCTCTAAACCAGACAGTTTGGTCGTGATCGGCAGGCTAGGCACCTGACGCGGCGGCAAAGCTTTAATCGCGTTGTAAATCGCGTTGATATGGTCTGGCGTGGTGCCGCAGCAACCACCAGCAATATTGATAAAGCCGCTGTCAGCAAACTCTTTGACCAGGCTGGAAGTCACATCAGGCGTTTCATCAAAGCCGGTGTCAGACATCGGGTTAGGCAAACCGGCATTGGGGTAGATGCAAACAAAGGTATCGGCCACTTTGCTCAGTTCTTCAGCATAAGGACGCATCAGTGTCGCACCGAGGGCACAGTTCAAACCGACAGTCAGCGGTTTCACATGACGTACCGAGTGCCAGAAGGCGGTCACGGTCTGGCCAGACAGAATACGGCCGGAAGCATCGGTCACTGTGCCGGAAATCATGATCGGCCAGGTCTTGCCCTGCTCATCAAAGAAGGTCTCAATCGCAAACAACGCCGCTTTACAGTTGAGCGTATCGAAAATGGTTTCCACCATGAGGATATCGGCGCCACCATCGACCAGGCCGCGGATTTGCTCCAGGTAAGAAGTTACCAGTTGGTCAAAACTGACATTACGTGCAGCGGGATCATTCACATCGGGTGAAATAGACGCGGTTTTAGGCGTCGGGCCTAATGCGCCCGCCACGAAACGTGGCTTGTCCGGTGTGCTGTATTTGACACAAGCGGCTTTGGCTAACTTGGCGGATTCGACGTTCATCTCATACACCAGATGCGCCATATGGTAATCGTCTTGCGCAACACTGGTGGCACCAAAGGTGTTGGTTTCGATGATATCGGCCCCGGCCGCCAGGTATTTTTCGTGGATTTCCTGGATGACCTGTGGCTGTGTCAGCGTCAGCAACTCGTTGTTGCCTTTGACGAACAACTCGCGCTCGCCCGGCGGGCCTTGAAAGTCTTTGAAACGCGCCCCGCGATAATCAGCCTCGGTCAGCTTGTATTGCTGAATCATGGTGCCCATTGCGCCATCCAGAATCAGGATGCGCTTGGAAAGCGCGTCACGTAACCATTGTTCAGTGGCGGAGATGGGCAGTTGCGGCATGCGTATCAACTTGAAAACAAAAGCGATATTTTATCACAAGGCGCCACGCAGCCCGGCAAACGATGCCGAGGCAGCGCAAGGCCTAGAAGTTAAAGCGCACAGTAGTCATCAGCACATGATTTTCGCGATCAACGCTGCGCGTGTTGATGTACTGATGCAGGTAGCCCGTTTCGAGATTGGAGAAATCACTGAACTTCCAATTGGCCCCGATAAACAAGCGGTTTTGGTCGATGCCACGGTGCGCACCCCACTCAGTCTGGTTCAGGTTAATAAACAATTCGTCAAACATCACCAGCGATAATTTGGGATGCACTGGCAAGGGCGTGCTTGCACGCACCATCTGCCGCAAGCGATGGCCAACATCCTGGAAGTCTTCACGCCGCCGCTGCTCAAAGCGCGTGCGGCTGGTGAAAGTCACATTGGCGACAGCATCAAACTGATACTGAAACTGCTCCCACAAACGGTTTTCGCGCTGCGAAGACTGGCCGGGCGGATGGCTGATAATGGTGTCATAGCCCAGCCAGACGCTGGCCTTGGGATTGAACTTGTAAAACACCGACGGCCGCAGGATCAATTGGTCAAAATGCTGGCCTTCGTTGCGCCAGCGCGGATGCGTATCCATGCTCCAGTAAAAATTTTCTGCCGGTAATTTGCCCTGGGTGTAGATGCTAAACCAGTAACGGCCATCTTCTTCGGTGTCGGCCATGGCTTGCGGCAGGCCACATACGGCGAATATGAAAAAAACACGGCTCAAAAAAATATAGTCGAATCGGAAAAATGACATTAACATCGCGGCATTCTATGTATCAATAATTCCAGGCATCAACATGAGCGGTAGTCCGCTCGCCTGGGCATCTGAGGGGACTGCATGATATCAGGTTTGGTTCAACTCTTTTTGTGGCAAGGCCTGGGCGAGTTGCTGAGTAAATTCTTTTTACCCGGCATTCCAGGCCCGGTACTTGGCCTGTTGTTGCTATTGGCATTTTTATGCTTAAGAAAACAGGTGGATAGCGACCTGGCGCTGGTCGCAGACAGTTTCCGCCAGCATTTGGGCTTGCTGTTTGTGCCGGCATCGGTCGGCGTATTGCTGTTTTTACCGGAACTGCAAACGCATGCGCTGGCCGTCAGCACCGCCTTGCTGGTTAGTGTGATTCTGACGATTGCTGTCACCGCGCTGGTGCTTAAAGTGTTCTGGTACTTTTCGCTCAAGCGCAATAAACACATCACGATGAATAAGGGACATCGCCATGAATAAGCGCATCCCGATTTCCGACATCTGGGTCTATCTTTCTGGTGACCCGCTGTTTGCGCTGATTATCACGCTGGCTACTTACCAGTTAGGCTACCTGCTGTATGTGCGCGCCAAGCGGCATCCACTGGTCAACCCGGTGGCGATTTCGGTCATTCTGACCTGCCTGGCCATCGCGTTAATGGACATGCCGTATGAAAAATATTTTGAAGGCGCCCAGTTTGTACATTTTTTACTGGGCACAGCGACGGTCGCGCTGGCAGTGCCGATTTACAACGGCTTCAAGCGCATGCAGGGCAAGATTTTTCACATCTGGGTGGCCTTGACCGTCGGCAGCACCGTCTCGATCGCCAGTGCTGTGGCTATCGCCAAATGGATGGGGGCATCAGATAACATTGTCGGCAGCATGTATGCCAAATCCGTCACCGCGCCGATTGCCATGGGCATTGCCGAGCGGCTGAATGTATCACCTACACTGACCGCCGTGTTTACCGTCATTACCGGCATGCTGGGCGCGATTCTGGCGCCCTACATCCTCAACGCAGTCAAAGTCCATCAATGGTGGATACGCGGCACGGCGATTGGCGTCGGGGCGCATGGGCTGGGTATTACGCGCGCCTTTAGTGTCAACGAAGAAGCCGGAGTATTTGCCAGCATGGCCATGGGGCTCAACGGTGTGATCAGTGCGATAGGTTTGCCAATCGTGTTAACTTATCTGCGACCGCATCTGGGGTTTTAGCCATGCTGGAACTAAATTTGTATTAAATAGCTTTTAGCTGCTAATAAAACATTCTTTTTCGCCTTTAGGCGAGTCACTTTCTGATGCTTGCCCCTCAGAAAGTAACCAAAGAGGAGGGCACCCAGCCATCACGGCCTTACGGCTCCCTTGCGTTGCTCAACAAAGTGGGCGTCCATCGAAACTCGCCCTAGCGGCTTGCACAAAACGCAAGCCACCGCGGAACTCGAACAGCCGATGGCCGACTACTCCCACTTTGTCTCCGCTACTCAGCGTGATGGGATGGGATTTACCTCGCCAAACTAGCAACGCAGTAACTTGGAAGGTTAGAAAACCAGATTCGTTGATTAAAATTACAAATGGTGGCATCCAGTTGGTGTTTGGGGTCCCCATCTGCCGCGCCGAGCAACGCAGGATTGGCGGGAGTCTTCGGCCATCGACTGTCCAAGTTCCGCAACAAGCCACGTTCTGTGTGGCTTGTCAGGGCGAGTTTCGATGGACGCCCGGCAAGCCGAGTAGCACAGGAAACAAGCGGAAGTTGGGGTGTCTTGTTCTTTGCCTTCTTTCTTATGGACAAGCATAAGAAAGAACGGTCGCCTAGAGGCGAAACAGATCGCGCATCAAACAACACAAGCAACTTTTTATTAAGATGCCCTTCGCTTTAGGCAAGCAAAGAAAAGTAACTCGCCAAAAAGGCGAAAAAGTAAGTGATCATCTCCAAAACAGCGCAAACGTACGCACCAACTTGGTGCACTCAAAACTGACAACCAGCTTACAAACACCGCTTTTCTTCGAACTACGCTTGATTGCGTCTTGTCATTCGCTATGTAAAAGCGTTTAATGTAAGCAATGTAAAGAGCATTTACGATAATATATTTTAGACTGTATCGATGTTGACCGATCAGCCATCTTATTTGAATAAATACTGCGCCCAAGGCGATATAACGTACACCCCACTACAGAATTGACATTTTATTTCCGTTAACTGACTTATGCATAAACATCTGAATACCGCCGCGTTGCAGCTCAGACTGTGGGTCGTCACAGTGCTGTTGGCTGTGCTCGGCTTTGCATTGGTTGCGGAGTTCTCTGACCACTCCAGCTACAGCGACGACACCGTACGCGTACGCGTAGCCGAAGTCGTTGAGTATTCTGGTGATGGTGAAACGCCGTTCTCTTCCCTCATTCCCTTAATTTCCCCACCCGCAAGCATGACGATTGCTTGCGTGATTCTGTTTGCGTTGCTGGCTCTGCCTCGCCGCCGCGTGACCCCACGCCCGGTGTTTGTTCGCCACCTGCACTCGCGCGCACCACCCAGCCATCCCCAGGTGTAATCCGCGTTTGCGCCCCTGCTCAACGCCGCTGATCGCCCCCTTCCCCTCGTTGTTACCAGCACTCCCTTAAGCGTCCACCCAGGACGGAGCCTAGGCTAGCGGTTGTGGTTTGCAGCAAGAAAGGATAGTCTGACGATCAAGACAGGCCCCCTGCAGCCAGGCATCCGCCAACCACCTGTTTTTGCAAGTATTTCTCTTCATTTTTTAAGATAAGAACACACTATGATTAAACAGAACTTAATCGTTTTAGGCTTGCTTGGCTCCCTGCTCAGCGCTTGTCATCAGGAAGAGGCGCACGAAGAAGCGCCACCGAAACTCGAAGTCACTACCCCATGGCACAAAGACACCATGATCACCAAGGAATATGTCTGCCAGATTCATGCGATTCAGCATATTGAATTGCGTGCACTGGAGCGCGGCTATTTGCAGGATGTCTATGCCGGTGAAGGCCAGGTCATCAAACAGGGCCAGCCCATGTTCAAAATCATGCCTAACGTCTACCAGGTCGATTTGCTGAAAGCACAGGCGGAGGCCAAAACCGTGCAAATCGAATATGAAAACACCAAAGCGCTGGCCGAGAAAAATATTGTCTCGCAAAATGAGCTGGCACTGGGTAAAGCCAAACTCGACAAAGCCAATGCCGAAGTGCAACTGGCACAAACCCACCTCAACTTCACCAATATCAATGCGCCATTTACCGGCATCATGGACCATCTGCTGGTGCGAAAAGGCAGCTTGCTGGATGAAGGTGACTTGCTGACCACGCTGTCTGACAACAGCCGCATGTGGGTCTACTTTAATGTGCCAGAAGCAGAATACCTGGACTTTAAGATTCACCAGAAAAATGAAAAAGGCGTGCCGGTGAAATTGCGCATGGCCAATGGCGCCTTGTTTGACCAGGCCGGTGCGATTGAAACCGTGGAGGCCGACTTTGATAACAAAACCGGCAACATCGAGTTCAGGGCCGATTTCCCTAACCCGCATAGTTTGTTGCGCCATGGCGAAACCGGCACCATTTTGCTGGAAGTGCCTTACCCGAATGCGATGCTGATCCCGCAAAAAGCCACCTTTGAAGTGCTGGATAAGACCTTTGTTTATGTGGTCAACAAAGACCATAAGATCGAACAGCGTATGATTCAAATCGCCGCCGAACTACCCCATTTGTTTATCGTGAAATCCGGCCTCAAGGACACAGACACTGTGTTGCTGGAAGGTTTGCGCCGCGTCAGAAACGGACAAAAAATCGACACCGATTACAAAGCACCTGAAAAAGTCGTTCCTGAGCTGGAACTGTACGCAGAATAACCTTAAGGTGAAAAAAACATGTTAAACATCTTCCTCAGACGACCGGTGATGGCGATTGTGCTATCGCTGGTGATGGTTTTCCTCGGCTTTCTGTCGATTAAAACCCTGCCAATTTCGCAGTTTCCGGAAATTGCCCCGCCACGCGTGATTGTGACGCTGGCATTCCCAGGCTCCAGCGCGGACGTGCTGGTACAGTCTTCACTGATCTCTATCGAGCGCGCCATCAACGGGGTGCCGGGTATGAAATACATTGTGTCTGACGCCACCAGTGCCGGTGAAGCGACGATACAGGTGATTTTTGACCTCGGCGTAGACCCGAACGCGGCCATGGTGCTGGTAAAAACCAGGCTGGACCAGGTCATGAGCAAGCTACCGCCCCTGGTGCAGTTAGAGGGGGTGATCGTCAATACCGTACAGCCGAGCATGCTGATGTATGTGAACCTGTACAGTAAAGATAAAAATGCCGACGAGAAATTCCTGTTTAACTACGTCAACGTCAGCGTCATTCCTGAAATTCAGCGTGTCCACGGTATCGCGCAAGCGCAGAACCTGGGTAGCCGCCAGTTTGCGATGCGTATCTGGCTCAACCCGGAACGCATGCGGGCTTACAAGATCTCATCCAAAGACGTGATGGATGCGATCAGCAGCCAGAGCGTGATTGGACGCCCAGGTCGTTTGGGCCAGAGCTCGGGTATTTACGCGCAATCCAAAGAGTATGTGCTGGTTTACAAAGGCCGTTACAACAAGCCTGAAGAGTACGGCAACATTATTATCCGCGCCGATTCCAACGGCGAAATCCTGCACCTCAGAGACATTGCCAAGATTGAGTTAGGCAGTGAGTTTTTTGATATTTACTCCAACAAAGACGGCTACCCTTCTGCCGCGATTGTGCTCAAGCAAAACTATGGCACCAACGCCAGCGAAGTGATTGCTGACGTGAAAACCAAAATGGAAGAGCTGAAACAAAGCTTCCCGGCTGGCATGGATTATGAAATCAATTACGACGTTTCCAAGTTCCTTGACGCCTCGATTGAGAAAGTGATTCACACGTTGGCAGAGGCCTTTGTACTGGTCGCGCTGGTGGTGTTTATTTTCCTTGGCGACTGGCGCTCGACGCTGATCCCGACACTGGCGGTGCCTATTTCACTGATTGGTGCCTTCTTTGTCATGAAGGCATTTGGGCTCAGTATTAACCTGGTCACGCTGTTCGCCCTCGTGCTCGCCATTGGTGTGGTGGTGGATGACGCCATCGTGGTGGTGGAAGCCGTGCATGCCAAAATGGCCTCTGACCATGTCGGCCCATACAAAGCGGTGCAACGCGTGCTGGGTGAAATCGGCGGCGCCATTGTGGCCATTACATTATTGATGACCTCGGTATTTATCCCGATCACCTTTATGCCAGGCCCGGTCGGCGTGTTTTACCGCCAGTTCGCCATTACCATGGCCTCTTCAATCGTGTTGTCCGGTATCGTGGCGCTGACATTAACGCCGGTACTGTGCGCCATGATCCTCAAAGACACGCACGGCCAGCCTAAACGCAAAACACCCATCTCGGTGTTTTTGGATGGCTTTAACTGGGTATTTGAAAAGGTCACCGGCCGTTATACCAACTTCCTGGAAAAAGTCGTCACCCTGCGTACTGTGACCTTTGTCGTGCTGGCGCTGTTTTCAGCCGGTATTTTCTATGTCGACAAAATCCTGCCTGCCGGGTTCATCCCAGGTGAAGACCAGGGCATGATTTACGCCATTATCCAGACACCACCGGGCTCAACGCTGGAAACCACCAACAAGGTCGCACGTCATTTGCAAATGTTGGCCAAGCAAGTGGAAGGCGTGGAATCCGTCTCCTCACTGGCGGGTTATGAAGTGTTGACTGAGGGGCGTGGCTCCAACGCCGGTACGTGTATTATCAACCTCAAGGACTGGTCTGAGCGTAAACAGTCAGTGAAACAGATCATCGAAGAGCTGGAAGAAAAAACCAAGAACTTCGGTGCCGTGGTGGAATACTTCCAACCGCCAGCGGTGCCTGGTTATGGTGCGGCTTCTGGTTTGTCACTGCGCTTGCTGGATAAAACCACCAGCGCGGACTACTACGTGTTTGACAAGATCAACAAGGAGTTCATGCAGAACCTGGGCAAGCGCAAGGAGTTGACTGGCTTGTTCACGTTCTATGCGGCCAACTACCCGCAATATGAGTTGATTATCGACAACCAGTTGGCGATGCAGAAGAAAGTATCGATCGAAGATGCCATGAACAACCTGGACATCCTGATCGGCAGTACTTACGAGCAAGGCTTTATCCGCTTTAACAACTTCTTCAAGGTGTATACCCAGGCCGGGCCTGAGTTCCGCCGTTACCCCAGTGACGTGCTGAACTACTTTGTGAAAAACGAAGAGGGTGAAATGGTGCCCTACTCCGCCTTCATGACCATGAAGAAACGCCAGGGCCCTAACGAGATCACCCGTTACAACCTGTACAACTCAGCTGCGATCCGTGCTGAACCGGCACCGGGTTATACCACTGAATCAGCCATCAATGCCGTGAAAGAAGTCGCACGTACTACGCTGCCGAAAGGCTACGACATTGCCTGGGAAGGCCTGTCTTACGACGAAGAGAAACGCGGCAATGAAGCGCTGATGATCTTTATCGTGGTGTTGGTGTTTGTCTACATGGTCTTGGCCGCGCAGTACGAAAGCTTTATTTTGCCGTTTGCGGTCATTCTGTCCTTGCCTGCAGGTATTTTTGGCTCGCTGTTCCTGCTCAAGATACTGGGGCTGGCCAACGACATTTACGCGCAAGTTGGCCTGATTATGCTGATTGGTCTGCTAGGTAAAAACGCCGTGTTGATTGTGGAATTTGCCGTGCAGAAACATGGCCAGGGCATGTCTATCCGCGATGCAGCAATTGAAGGCGCCAAAACCCGTTTCCGTCCTATCCTGATGACCTCGTTTGCCTTTATTGCAGGCCTGATTCCATTGGTGATTGCCACGGGTGCGGGCGCAGTGGGCAACCGCACCATTGGTACCTCAGCCATGGGCGGCATGCTGTTCGGTACCATCTTCGGTGTGATTGTGATTCCAGGCTTGTACTATATTTTTGGTACCTTGGCCGATCGTAAATCACTGATCCGCAAAGAAGAGACCGAGCCTCTGACCGAGACCTACAAATACAACTCCCATCAGGATGATGATGACGATGAAGAATAAGCATTTAACCTGGATGGTCGCTGGTGCAGTGTCGTTGATGCTGCAATCTTGCGCCATCCCATTTATCACCAGCAAGCAGGCTGATACCAATCTGCCAACGCAATACCAGGAGACGGCTGCCCCAGCTGGCAATAGTGCCAGCGTCAAATGGCAGGACTTTTTTGATGACCAAAACCTGGTGGCGTTGATTGATACGGCCGTAAACAACAACAAGGAAATTCATATCATGGCGCAACGGATCACCGTGGCGCAGAATGAAATCCAGGCCCGTAAGGGTGAATATTTGCCATTTGTCGGCATCGGCGCCAGCGCCGATAAAGAGAAAGTCGGCAAGTACACCCGCAATGGCGCCGTTGAAGAAAACCTGGATATCAAGGAAGGGCGCTCCAACCCCAGGTTCCTCGGCAACTACCAGTTTGGCCTGGTCGCCTCATGGGAACTGGACGTGTGGAAAAAACTGCGCAATGCCACCAAAGTGGCGGTCATGGAGTATATGGCCACCATTGAAGGCAAAAACTTTCTGGTCACCAACCTGGTGGCCGAAGTGGCCCATGCTTACTATGAGCTGATCGCGCTGGATAATGAACTGGACACGCTGGATACAAACATCAAAATTCAGCAAAACGCGCTCGAAGTGGTGAAGCAGTTGCAACAATATGCGCGCGCCAATTCATTGGCAGTGAAGCGGTTTGAGGCAGAGGTAGAAAAAAACCAGAGCCGCCAGTATGTGCTGAAACAGAGCATTGTCGAAACCGAAAACCGCATCAATTATCTGCTGGGGAGAACGCCGCAGCCGATCAAACGTGCATCAGCAAACTTTATGGCCATGCAGAACAAGGTGATGCAAACCGGCGTGCCGTCTGAACTACTGGCCAACCGCCCGGATATCCGCCAGGCCGAGCTGGAGCTGTCAGCAGCCAAGTTGAATATTGATGTGGCCAAAGCCAATTTCTACCCATCGTTCTCGATCCGGGCAGGCTTGGGCTTCCAGGCGTTTGATCCTAAATACCTGCTTAATATTCCGGCCTCGGTCATGGCCTCATTCGGTGGCGAGCTGGTCGCACCGCTGATCAACCGGAACGCGATTGAAGCGCAATACAAGAGCGCCAATGCCGTGCAGATCCAGGCGGCCTATGACTATGAGCAAAAGATTATCAATGCTTATATGGAAGTGGCTAACCAGATTGCCAATATCGACAACCTGGATAAGAACTACCAGCTGAAAAACAAGCAGGTAGAAGCATTGACGCAATCGATTGACGTGGCCAACCAGCTGTTTAAAGCCGCACGTGCCGACTATATGGAAGTGTTGCTGACGCAACGGGATGCGCTGGATGCCAAAATGGAGCTGATTGAGACCAAGCAGCAACAAGTAGCCGCCGTGGTCGATTTGTATCGCTCGCTGGGCGGTGGCTGGCAAACTGCGGAAACAACGGCAACCAAGCAATAACCTTTATTCACTTGCCAAAGGGAGAAGCGCCGTCGGCCTTCTCCCTTATTTTTTGCCCTCAGCCAAGCTGATCAACCAGTGCTCAATCACCACAACCACATACGCCTGTTCTTCTAGCGTCAGCGCCCGGCCCTCAGGAATACGGTGCCATTTACTCAAACAGCCACGGCAACAGGTCGCCGTGGCATGCTGCGCCACAAACACCGGGTGACCACGCATTGGCGTTTGCTGGCCGTCATTGGCCACCACTGCGGGTGCGAGCCGATCGGCAACAAAGCGTTCGGCATGATCAAGTATTACCGGCAGCCCTTTTTGTTGCAGGTAAGCCCAGTCTTTTGCGTTCAGCGTGAAACTGGTACGAAAGGTGGAGCGTTGCAGGGCTTGAAACAACGACTCCAGATCGCGCATGGGGTTTAATGCAGATGAGAAAGATGCAGGTCGCGCAGTTTAGGCGCTTTGATGGCAGTCACGCCAACCACGGCAATGGTCATACAGCCGCCGAATATCACTGACGGCACCAAGCCCATTAACCTGGCGGTGAGGCCGGATTCAAATGCCCCTAGCTCATTAGACGAACCAATAAAAATACCGTTAATCGCTGACACACGGCCGCGCATATTATCCGGCGTCGCCAGTTGCAGAATGGTTTGCCGCAAGATCACAGATACCGCATCCATCATGCCGGAAATCGCTAAAATCACAATCGCCAGCCAATAGGTATTGCACAGCCCAAAGGCAATCATACATACACCAAACCCGGCCACCGCCAGCAATAACCAGCGGCCGCTATGCTCATGAATCGGATGTTTTGCCAGCCAGAGGCCCGTCACAATCGCTCCGAGGGCAGGCGCCGCACGCAACACGCCCAGTCCTTCCGGGCCCATCTGGTAAACATCATGCACAAATGCAGGCAACATGGCGACCGTACCGCCAAACAACACCGCAAACATATCCAGCAATTGCGCGCCCAATACCACCTGTGTGCGCCGGACAAAACGCAAGCCTTCGCCTATGCTGGCAAACACGTTCATGGGCTCATGATTGTGATGCTCTTGCACGCGTAATGTGGTTGCCGCAACAGCCGCCGCCAGCGCCAGTATGGCTGACAAGCCATACGCAATCGATTTATCGGCAAAGCCAATGAGCAGACCACCGATGGCTGGCCCGACAATCAAGCCAATCTGGAACATGGAGCTGCCAATGCCGGAGGCTTTGGCAATGGACGCACGCGGAATAATCAGGGCGAATAAGGTGTTGTAGCTGGGTGAAATCAAGGCCCGGGCAAAACCGGTGAGGGCCACCGTCGCGTAAATCCACCACTCAGTGTGCTGTGGATGATGCTGGGCGATCAGCACCAGCAAACCTGCGTTCACCGATAAGAATAAAGCCGAAACCACGGCAAAACCACGCCGCGAAAAATAATGATCCACCGCATGCCCGGCAAACAGGGCGCTACCCATATAAGGGATGACTTCAGCGAGACCGATCAGGCCAAGCGACCAGGGGTCATGGGTGATTTCATAAATATGCCAGCCGATGGCAACCATCATCATTTGGTACGACAGCACCATAAAAATACGATAGGTCAGCAACTTTGGGAACGCATAGCCCTGATGGGCAAGAATCTGACGAACGGATAAAGACATGGTCACTATTATACGCTATCCCCATCAGCCGCCTGTGCATTGGCGTCTTGCGGCAGAATCCCCTAAAATAGCCGGGCGGGTGCAGTGAATCAGGCAGTAGGCGGTCACGCTGATGAGCCGTCGTTGACTCCGTGCGACCCTGCCGATATAGATGGAGCGCACCCGCCCTGACCTCTGCTTACAAGGAGCGCCCTCACCATGCGTCGCTTTTATCACTGTTTGCTCACCACCATACTCCTGGCACCAATATTTCTTAACTGGTCGATACCAGTGCAGGCGCAAGAGGTGATGCAAGTGTGGGTGACGGTCGACTGGGAGGGTTTGTCACTACAAGAAGACAACCTGCAAGCCATGCAGAAATTCAGGCAACAGTTTCCGCACATTCCACTACTACACCTGATCAATCCGGCTTACTTTATACAGCCCGGCGTTAACCGCGCACAAATCGGCAGCCAGATACGCAGCACCTTGTTACCGCAAGACACCATCGGCCTGCATATACACCCGATGCGCACGCTGGTGAAATATTGCGGGATCGGCTACCAGGCTGAACCCTCGATTTCCGGCGCGGACGAGCACTGCTCTCAAACCAGTTGCGGTCACACGGTCAGCCTGGAATATGCCTATAGCCAGACCGAGCTCACACACCTGGTCAGTTGCGCCAGTGAGTTGATGGTCAGCAACGGCTTCAACCGTCCGCGACATTTTCGCGCAGGCGCCTGGCAGTTTGGGCCCAAGTTACAAGCGGCGCTGGAGGCCAATCATTTCTTATGGGACAGTTCGCGTATTGATGCCAATTTACTCACCACGCGCTGGCATACCGATAGCCCGTTAGTCAAACTGCTACAGCAACTGCACCCGCAAAGCACACCCATGGATCAACCCTATGCGCTGGGCTACAAACTGATGGAATACCCCGACAATGCGGCCATGGCCGATTACACCAGCACCAAACAATTGCTGACCCTGTTCGAACAGCTCCTTAATGCCCACCGGCCAGTGATGGTGATGGGCTTTCACCAGGAATCTGCCGCCGACTACCTGCTGCGCCTGGAACGTACCATCCCACGCATGGAGCAGTTGGCCAAACAAAAGAATGTGGCCATCGAATGGATGCCATAAACAAGACCACGCCCTATGGATTTATTTCCTGAACACAGCACCGAACCTGTCGCGATCGCCGCTGGCGCCTACTGGCTACCCGGCTTTGCCCTACCAGTGATGCCAACGCTTTGGCAGATGTTACAGCAGCATCTGGCCGCGCATCCCGCACAACAGATGATGACACCCATGGGCTATTTAATGTCAGTCGCCACCAGCAGCATGGGCCATTGGGGCTGGGTAGGCCGTTCGCAAGGCTATGGTTATCTCGCATACGACCCGGTCACCGGACAACCGTGGCCAGCGATTCCACCAGTGATTTTGCAGTTGGCGGCAAACGCCGCCGCACAGGCAGGTTACAGCGACTTTGTGCCCGACAGCTGCCTGATCAACATTTACCAGGCAGGCAGCAAAATGGGCTTACACCAGGACAAAGACGAACAGGATTTTTCACAACCGATTGTCTCGGTATCCCTCGGCATTCCGGCCACATTTTTGTTTGGCGGAGCCAAACGCAATGATGCCTCAGCCAAAATTCCGCTGCAACATGGAGACGTCGTGGTATGGGGAGGTGAAAGTCGGCGCTTTTATCACGGTGTTGCCGCCATCGGGGCTCATCAGCATCCACTCACTGGCAACAAGCGAATTAACCTCACACTGAGAAAAGCAAAATAAGCCACGAACGTTAAGCAGGCGCTTATGCCCGCCCAAAGAAGTCTGCACAAATGCTGATTAGCATCAACAATCCACCTCACTTCCGGGTTGCATCCGTTTTTCAAAAGAGTAAACTGAAACTGTCTTATCGCACTTTCACTTCTTTTTTATAGGTGAAAAATTCCGACGGGACAATTTCAGAAAAAGGAGTTTGTCATGAATTTACAACTTACAGGACATCATTTAGAAATCACACCGGCATTGCGCGAGTACGTCTTATCCAAGTTCTCCCGCATCAGCAATCACTTTGATCATGTGATTGATGTCAAAGTCACCATGTCTGTTGAAAAGCTTGCCCAAAAGGTTGAAGCGACATTACATGTGCCAGGCAACGATTTGCACGCGACCTGCAGCGATGAAAATATGTATAGTGCCATCGACATGCTTACTGACAAACTTGACCGTCAGGTATTGAAACACAAGGAAAAACACGGCGACCACCATAAATCCGGTGGTGCAGTAAAACACCAGTTAAGTTCCTAAGTCTTGCCTCACATTCTCTACCCGCACGGGTAGAGAACTCAAACCCGCCACACACATCACTTTTACGTCGTTTCACCCCCACCGCTCAGCATTCAGTTGTAGAATGGCTGTCAATTCCCTGTTTACATGTTGACAACACGTATGGCGCAAATCTCAGTCGCTGATTTGTACAAGCAGATTCGCAGCAAACTCAAATTAAAATGGGTGGCAGGCGAGTCTGGCAGTCAAAAAATACTCAACTCCGGCACCGTGACCAAACCTTCATTGGCATTGGTCGGGCATTTGAATTTTGTGCACCCGAACCGCGTGCAGGTACTGGGCTGTGCCGAGATGGACTACATGGCCAGCCTGAGCATACTGGCGCTACAACAAGCGGTGAGCAATCTGTTCTCCACCGACCTGGCCATGGTGGTGGTGGCCAATGGTGAAAAAGTGCCGCCAATCATGCTGGAGGCCGCCCAGCAAACGCAAACCCCTTTATTTACCACCCCCATGATCAGCCCGCAGCTCATGGAGCTGCTCAGCCACTATCTGGCCGTGGCCACGGCAGAAACCACCAGCATGCATGGTGTGTTTATGGAGGTGCAGGGCTTTGGTGTGCTGATTACCGGCAGTGCGGCGATTGGTAAAAGTGAGTTGGCGCTGGAGCTGATTTCACGCGGCCATCGCCTGGTGGCTGATGACATTGTCGACTTTTACCGCACCTCGCCCGAGCGCATCGAAGGCCGCTGCCCGGAACTGCTACAGGACTTTTTAGAAGTGCGTGGCCTGGGCATTTTGAACATTCGCGCACTCTATGGCGATAATGCGGTCAAACCTACCAAGCCACTGGATATGATGATACAGCTGGAACTGGCCGACGAAATGAAGCCGCAAGACCTGGATCGCCTGAGCGCCAACCGGCAGACGCAACGTGTGCTGGATGTCGAAATCAGCAAGGTGATTATCCCGATTGCGGCAGGCCGCAACATCGCCGTGCTGGTCGAGGCGGCCGTACGCAACCATATGCTATTGTTGCGCGGCGTTAACGCCACCAAACAACTGACCCAGCGGCAAAAGCAAATCATGCTCAGAGAAAGCAAATTACGATGATAAGAAGTGGGTCGCGCGTATGCAATTAGTGATTGTCACAGGGTTATCCGGCTCAGGTAAAACCATCGCTTTGCGTGTGTTTGAAGACAGCGGTTATTACTGTATTGATAACCTGCCTGCCACCTTACTGCCGCATATCCAAAACCACGTCGCTGACCGCGATGCGGCAAAAGTCGCTGTCAGTATTGATAGTCGCAGCATTGCCATTGAGTCGTTGCCGGATATTTTGCAGACCCTGAAAGCGCAGGGCATTGCCGTGCACCTGCTGTTTCTGGATGCGAGCCTGGAAACCCTGGTTAAACGCTTTTCCGAAACCCGGCGCAAACACCCGCTGAGCACTCCAGACCAGGCACTTTCTGAAAGCATTAACCACGAACGCGACTTGCTCTCCGGCCTGAATAACCTCGGCCATCATGTAGATACCAGTAATTTGTCGGCCAATGCCTTGCGCCACCATACGCGTGACTGGATGCTGCAAATTGAGCAAAGCTACCAGGAAGCGCGGCCAGACGCACTGGTGTTATCGTTTATTTCATTCGGCTTTAAACATGGCATCCCGCTGGATGCTGACTTTGTATTTGATGTACGCAGCCTGCCCAACCCGCATTACGACCCGATTTTGCGTCCTTACAATGGCAAGCAGGCGCCAATTCAGCAATTTTTGCAAAACGAAGCCATGGTGCTTGAAATGCAGCGTGACATTCAGCACTATATAGAAAAATGGCTACCAAGCTTTTATCACGACCATCGCAGCTATGTCACCATTGGCATCGGCTGCACCGGGGGGCAACACCGTTCCGTCTATCTGGTGGAACAACTGGGGGCATATTTCAAGCAACAGCATCAAGTCATGATACGTCATCGTGAATTACAAGATGCCCATGCCACGGTTACCCCTTAAACTACGGAGTCTGAGAGCAAAATTATGATTGGTGTATTGATTATTGCGCATGGCAGCCTGGGCCCAAGCCTGATCGACTGCGCAACCCATGTGATGGGTAATCGCCCGGCACAGCTGGATTTCCTGGAAATTTCCAAGCATGACGACCCCGCCAGCGTACTGCCCAAAGCACAGGTACTGGTGAAGCAACTTGATAGCGGCCAGGGCGTGCTGGTGTTGTCAGATATTTATGGTGCGACACCATGCAATATCGTCACCCGCTTGCTAACACCCGATGAAATCGAAGGCGTGGCCGGCGTTAACCTGCCCATGCTGGTACGTGTATTGAATTACCGCCACGAAGGCCTACACTCCTGTATCCAGAAAGCGCTGAGCGGCGGCCGCGATGGCGTTGTCCACTTTACCAAAACCACTTGTCACCACGCACAATAATATTCACACCCTATGGTCAAACTTTCTCTCGAAATCATTAACAAACTCGGCCTGCACGCACGCGCCTCTACCAAATTCACCCAAACTGCCAGCCAGTTCAAAAGCGAAGTCTGGGTAGAAAAAAATGGCCGTCGCGTCAATGCCAAAAGCATTATGGGGGTCATGATGCTGGCTGCCGCCAAAGGCAGCATCATCGATATCGAAGCCACGGGTGCAGATGAAGCGCAAGCGATTGCTGCCTTGCAGACCCTGGTGAACGACTACTTTGGTGAGGGCGAATAATTGACCAGTTTCAGCATGCACGGCGTGGGTGTTTCCAGTGGCATTGCCATTGGCCATGCCCACCTGATTTCCCATGCCCTGCTGGAAGTGGTGCACTTTAAAATTGAGGCTGATGGTGTTGCCGAAGAAATCGCCCGTTTTGAACGTGCCATTGACCTGGTCAAGCAGGATCTTGAACAACTCAAATCCCAGCTTCCCAAAAGTGCGCCTGCCGAACTGAGTGCATTCATCAACACCCATTTGGCCATGCTATCGGACAAGTCACTCTCCGAGGCACCAAAGACAATTATCCGCAATGAGTTATGCAATGCCGAGTGGGCGCTCAAGCAGCAAATGGACGATATTGTTGCCCAGTTTGATGCCATTGAAGACGCCTACCTGCGTGAGCGCAAACAGGATGTGGTACAAGTTGTTGAGCGCGTGATCAAGGTGTTGCTGGGCCGCGACCAACTGGCGGCCAGCGAAAAGAAACTGCAAGCCCGGCAAGAGCGCGCCATGATCCTGGTGGCACATGATGTTTCACCAGCGGATGCGATCCAGTTTAAACATCACCAGTTTGCTGCCTTTATTACCGATGTCGGCGGCGTCACCTCGCATACCGCCATCCTGGCACGCAGCCTGAATATTCCGTCGATTGTAGCGCTGCAACGTGCCCGCGATTTAATCAACGACGGCGAGCTGATGATTGTCGATGGCGCCGCAGGCGTGGTCATCGTCAATCCGGATCCGGAGGTCCTGTCCGAGTATCAACTCAAACAAAACCAGTGGCAACTGGCGCAACAAAAGCTGCAACTGATCAAAACCACCAAAGCGGTGACGGTGGATGGTATCGCGATTGATTTGCTGGCCAATATTGAAGTGCCGGAAGACGTGATTAGCGCCAAGGCCTCAGGTGCGGTGGGCGTCGGCTTGTACCGGACCGAGTTTCTGTTTATGAACCGTGCAGAAATGCCCGGCGAGCAGGAGCAGTTTGAGGCCTACAAACATGTAGCCGAGGCGATGAAAGGCCATCCGGTGACCATCCGCACGCTGGACATTGGTGCCGACAAGCAACTGAACCCGGATGAAGTGGTGACTGCGACCAACCCGGCATTGGGTTTGCGCGCTGTGCGCTATTGCCTGGCAGAACCGCATATTTTCCACAGCCAGTTCCGCGCCTTGCTACGCGCCTCACATTATGGTCAGGTAAAAATCCTGATTCCCATGCTGTCGACCCTGGCCGAACTGCGGCAAACCAAGCTATTGCTGGAACGAGCCAAAGAGTCACTGCGCCAGCAAAAAATTCCTTTTGACGAACAGATCCAGCTGGGTGGCATGATAGAAATTCCTGCCGCCGCCATTAATGCTGACGCCTTCGCGCAAGAGCTGGACTTCCTGTCCATCGGCACCAACGACCTGATTCAATATACGCTGGCGATTGACCGCGCCGATGATGCCGTCGCACATTTGTACAACCCCTTGCATCCGGCAGTGCTGCGCCTGATGCAGATCACGATTCAGGCCGCGGCAAAATATGGCAAATCGGTCTCGGTCTGCGGGGAGATGGCGGGCGATATCAAACTGACGCGCTTACTGGTCGGCATGGGCATGCGCCAGCTATCCATGCACCCGGCACATATTCTGAGCGTGAAATCGCAAATCCTGCAGAGTGAAGAAAATATACTGGCCAAGCAAGCAAAAAAAATCCTGTCATTCAATGACCTGGAAAAAATCGTACCGCTGATTAAAAAATATAACGGTGAGTTGCTTTAGCAAGAGGCGCGCAGCCTCTTGCATTTAGTAAACTCATCACCATCATCAATATATACAATCACCCAAACGCGAACATTTGGCCAATAATAGGCCTCTATCAGATATTGCAACCCTCAAAGGATACGTTGTGAGCACCAATCCATTACTCGTTTTTAACGGCCTGCCAAAATTCGATGACATCCGTCCTGAGCATGTGTCGCCGGCGATTGACAGCCTGCTGGCTGAAGGCCGCACCCTGGTTGAGCAATTAGCCACAGCAACGGACACCCCTGACTGGCAAAACTTTGTGCAACCGATCGAAAACTATTCGGAAAAACTATCCCGTAGCTGGGGACCGGTTGGCCATATGAATGCCGTGGTCAATACGCCAGAACTGCGTGAGGCTTACAATGACAACCTGGCCAAACTGACTGATTTTTATAGCGACCTGTCACAAGATGAGCGCCTGTATAACAAATATAAAGCCATTCAGGCCAGTGCAGGCTACGCACAACTCAGCCGCGCACAGCAAAAGATCATAGACAATGAAGTACGCGGCTTCAAACTGGGCGGCGCGGAATTGGCAGCAGCAGAAAAAGTCCGCTTTAAAGCCATTGCCGAGCAATTGTCTAAATTGGGTAGCAAGTTTGAAGAGAACATTCTCGATAACACTAACGACTTTAAACATGTGGTCGCAACTGCGGACGAACTCGGCGGCTTGCCGGAAGACGCCCTGCAAACGGCAGCTGAAGCCGCCAAGGCCGAAGGCAAAACAGGCTATCTGCTTAGCCTGCATTTCCCGTCCTATATGCCGGTGATGCAATATTGCGAAAACCGCGCACTGCGCGAAATACTATATCGCGCCTATGCCACCCGCGCCTCAGAATTCAGCAAGCCCGAGTGGGATAACACCCGCCTGATTGCCGACCTGCTCAAACTCAAACGTGAAGAAGCACAACTGCTGGGCTTTAATAATTATGCGGAGCTGTCACTGGCGACCAAAATGGCGGATACACCAGCACAGGTGATCGACTTTTTGGATACACTGGCCAAACGCGCCAAACCGTACGCTGAAAAAGACATGGCTGAACTGCAAGCCTATGCCGAAAAACTCGGCTTTAGCGATATGCAAGCCTGGGATGTGGCATTTATCAGCGAAAAACTGCGCGAAGAGAAATACGCTTTTTCCGACCAGGAGGTCAAACAATACTTCCCCGAAGACAAAGTGCTGGCAGGACTGTTTAAAGTGGTGGAAACCATTTTTGGCGTACAAGTGCGTAAAACCGATGCGCCGCTGTGGCATAAAGATGCGGGCTTTTATGAGATCAGCGACCAGCAGCGCCAGCCGATTGCCTACTTTTATATCGACTTGTACGCGCGCCAGGGTAAGCGCGGGGGTGCCTGGATGGACGAATGCATTACCCGCCGCAAAACCGCCAGTGGCATTGAGTTGCCAGTCGCTTACCTGACCTGTAATTTCTCCGCCCCGGTCGGTGACAAACCGGCGCTGTTTACGCATGACGAAGTCATCACCCTGTTCCATGAGTTTGGCCACGGCCTGCACCACATGTTGACACAAGTCGATGAATATAGCGTGTCTGGCATCAAGGGCGTGGAATGGGATGCCGTAGAACTGCCTAGCCAGTTTATGGAAAACTTCTGCTGGGAGTGGGACGTGTTGCGCCATATGACCGCCCACGTGGAAACTGGCGAGCAATTACCACGCGCCCTGTTCGACAAAATGGTCGCGGCCAAAAACTTCCAGGCCGGCATGCAAACCGTGCGTCAAATTGAATTCTCATTGTTTGATATGCGCCTGCACAGCACGTTTGACCCCGCTGGCAAACAAACCGCTCTGGATATCCTGGCACAAGTACGTGATGAAGTGGCCGTATTACGCCCACCAGCATGGAACCGTTTCCCGAACAGCTTTAGCCATATTTTTGCCGGTGGTTATGCCGCGGGCTATTACAGCTACAAATGGGCAGAAGTATTATCTGCCGATGCCTATAGCCTGTTTGAAGAATTGGGCGTGCTGTCTGAAACAGCGGGTAGCCGCTTTAAGAATGAAGTGCTAGCGCAAGGCGGTGCCCGCCCGGCCATGGAATCGTTTGTTGCCTTTAGAGGCCGCGAACCCAGCATGGATGCCTTGCTCAGACATAACGGCATGAGCCACTAACGCAACCTCAAGCCAGGTCTCGCCAGACTTGGCTTTTTAATTTACTTTATCCAAGGACGCCTTTATGTCACACACTGCGCGCTGGCTTTTAATTGCCATATGCTTTGCTTCCTCTTACAGTTTTGCCAGCCAATCTGCCGACGACGATATTCAAGCCAAAACGCCAGAAGGCGACGAGGTAGTCCTACACTCCAACGGCTATTGGGAGTTTAAAGACGCAAAAAAAGCTGCGGTGGCCAAAGTCAAAGTGGAAGAATTTGAGCGTAGCAATGGCTGTCCGCTTGGTATGCGTCCGAGTTTTCTCGGCATGGGTCGCTGTATTTCATATGATGACCCTATCCTCAAGCGCGGCTCATTAAGTGGTAAAAGCCGTTGACCATTCAGACAGCAAGAAAGCACTAAAACAGGGCAGCCATGGCTGCCCTGTTGCATTTTGTGTGCTGCGAAGTACCCATCACTTTCATGCCAACTCACTGATAGCAATTGGTTTTCTCCGGCAAAGCCAAGTGGAACGCGCCTTGCTTAAACATGGTTTTACATTTAATGTTGAAGCACCATGATTAACTCACTCGACTTTGCCCGCCACGGCGACAAACAAAACTCAGCCTTCTTTGAGGAGTATTTACAGAAGCTGCTTGAAGAACGCGATCAGATGGGTCTGACGGAGATGATTCAGGAAATTGATGCGCTGATGATCACGGTGGACCCGGATCATTCAATTCAATATATCGCTGAATTGTCGCTGATGACCTCCTACCATTACCTGGTCACGCTGGAGAGTGAAAAGCACTGGACGCATGTGTTGCGTATAGACCTCAACTCGCCAGACTTGCTGGTACGCGAGGTCAAAGACCCCAATCTGCGTGGTATTTTCCGTTCACTGAATGAAATTTACCCGGTGGGTGCGCGCAAACCCAATAGCCGCTATATGGGCGAGATTATCCGCGTCAGCAATATGCATGAGGTGGTCAAATTACAGGAAGAGCGCGAATTCCGCTTTTTCACGCAAGACGAGGTACGCAAACTGGAGCTGCCTGGCAATGTGGCGATCAGCAAGCCGTCGCCGTATACGCATAATATCGTTGGCTATATGAAACGTGATCCTGGCGAGCTGCGTGTGTATTCACTGGGCATTAGCACCATACGCACCGATGTGCAGGCCGCGTATGAGCAAGCCAAAGACCAGCAAGCCAAGCTGCGTATAGACGACCTGATTCTGCCGGTCGATCACCTGGCCACGCGCGTCTATAGCCAGAACCGTGAAGTGGCGATTCTGGAATACCTGTCCTGGTCCAGCTATTTTTTCTGGGGCGCTTACAATATCTGGGACCAGAACTCCTCAACCAATGTCACCAAGAGTGTGCATGGTTTTGCCGAAACCAAGAGCCCGGCCAAAGTGTTCACCGCCAACAACACGCCCTACTTTGTGAATCACCTGGAGAAACTGCCCTCGCCGACCGAAACCTTTGTGCGCAACTATGGCCCGCGCTTGCACCACATTGCTTTATCGGTGAAAGACGGCACGCGCGATGGCAAGGAAAATATCGACTTTGTCGTCAATGCCATTGCCAGCCAGGGCAAAGGCTTTTTGCTGGATGTGATCGGCTCGAAAGAAGAAGGGCTGAAACAGATATTCTCCAATGCCTCGGAGCATTCATCACTGATTATTGAATACGTGCAACGCTACGATGGCTTTGATGGCTTTTTTACGCGCGACAACGTAGCCAAACTCACGGAAGCTGCAGGCGTAGAAGAAGGCGTGCTGGAAGCGCAAGCCAAACTGAGCCAGCTGGCCGGTAAATAAGCTGGCCAGCGTCATGCCTTATACTGGGTGCGATTCCATCACCTGAACACCCTATGCATCACGACTTCTGGCATCAGCGCTGGCAACATCAGCACATTGGCTTTCATTTAAACGCGGTAAATCCGTTTTTATTGGCGCACTTTCACGCTCTGGACTTGCAGCCCGGCCAACGTGTGTTTGTCCCCTTATGCGGCAAAACGCTGGATATTCACTGGTTATTGGCGCAAGGCATGCAAGTCGTGGGGGCTGAGCTCAGTGCATTAGCGGTGGATGCATTATTTGCTGAGCTTAAACTCACACCAAAAGTCACACAAGCAGGTAGCCTCAGGCATTACCGTGCCAAACAAATAGAGATATTTCAAGGTGACTTTTTCGCACTCCCCCAAGACCAGCTAGGCACCGTGGATGCCACCTATGACCGCGCGGCCCTGATTGCCTTGCCAGACGAGATGCGCAAACAATACTGCCAATCCCTGATGGCCATCACGCAAACGGCACCGCAATTGCTGGTCAGTTTCCAATATGACCAGTCCTTAGTGCCTGGCCCGCCCTTTAGCGTCCACAAAGAAGAGGTAGCCTCCCACTATCAGGCACATTATGTGCTGACAGAGCTAGCCAGCATCACGATGGAAAAAGGCTTGAAAGGACAGTATCCGGCTGAAGAAACGGCCTGGCTACTCAGCCCGAGCTAAGACACAACCGGCCAGGCTGTCATGTTGCTCCAGCCAGTGTTGCAGGCTTTCTACCACTTGATGTGCATGCGCTCTTACCAGTTCGCTTGGCTGCCGCAGATCTGGCACCACTACCACGCGCAAACCTGCGGCAATCGCTGCCTGTGCACCCAGTTCGCTGTCTTCAAACGCAATACACTCATCTGCGGACAACCCCAGTTTTTCCAGCGCCAATAAGTAAATATCCGGGTGAGGTTTACCACGTTTGACTTCCTGCCCGCTGGTGACATGGCTGAAATAATCCAGCACACCGGTGTGCGTCAAGCGATGAGTGATATGCGGAATCGGCGAAGAAGAGGCCACACTGCAGACAATGCCTTGTGACTGGTAATACTGCAACAAGGCCTGCGCGCCATGTTTGAGCGGAAATGCATGATCGCGCAGTGCTAGAAAGGCATTCAAGCCCTGCATCACGTGCTGGAAATTGGCTTCGCTGCCCAACTGTTGCGTCATCAGCCGCGTGGAATCTGACCATACCCGCCCCACCAGCTCGACATATTCGGCCTGGGTATAGGTGATGCCGATGGTGGCCGCTGCCTGGATGCAGCCTTGCATAATAATGCGCTCGGAATCAATCAACAGACCGTCCATGTCAAAAATAGCCGCTTTAATCACTGACAACGCTCATGTGCAAATAAAACCCTATTTTACCGCGACTGAGTTGCGGCTAAACACACACTTTTCAGCATATATGCGTTTATTTGTCGCCAACATCCAGTCAAATCAACACAACTTAACAAAGGGTGGCTAATATAAAAGCACATGACACCAGCACACCTGCGGTTCATGCCATACACAGATCGCCACAGCAGCGTGGATGAACAGGTGGCGGCACTTCAATCGACAAAGTATCAAATCGTAAAGGAGCCCCACGATGGACAAAGCAAAACTGTATACCTTGCGCTGGTCAGCCATGCAAATCGCCAGACTGTCTGCCGACCCGAAAGTGGATGCACTGGCACTCAGCCAGATTGAAATCCTGTCACAATTGCTGGAAGAACCGGTCCCCGAAGAGTTCAGGCCGCCGGAACCACCTCGCCCCAGTTTGCATCCGGAAGCAGTGGTCTCTGAAAAAAAGCGCTATCCGCTCGGCGAAAGAAAACTGTGGTATCCAGAAGCCGTCGTACGCACGGACATTAAACGCGCGGCACAGGGTGAATACCCCAAATCCTATCCCTATGGCGCCATCGTGCATTTCACCGCCGGACAATATACCAAAGGCCTTGAAAATGCAGTGAGTGCCATTTCGGGCAGCCCGTATTTCTTTTGCTGCATCAGCACCGACGGCAAACTGGTGCAAGCTAATCCTCTCAACCAATGGGGCTATCATGCTGGCGAAAGCGCCTGGACCATCGCTGGTGAAAAACGCAGTGGCGTCTCTAACTTTCTGGTGGGGATTGAAATCACCAATCCCGGGCGGCTCGAAGTACATAACGGCAAGTATTACACCTATTGGGATACCAGTCACAAACAGCCCATAGACGCCAAAAAAGTACGCGTGATTGATCAAAACACCGACAACATGCTGGCCGGTGCTTACTTGCCTTATAGCAAAGCGCAGGAAACCACGCTGATTGAGTTTCTGCTATGGGCCAAAGCAAACAACCCCAGCGTGTTTGACTTTGACTATGTACTCGGCCATGACGAAGTGGCTGGCCCCAAGGGCATAGGCCGCTGGCGCAAAAATGACCCGGGCGGTGCGCTGTCAATGACCATGACTGAATTCAGGCAATTGCTTAAAGATGAGTATAAAAAACGCTATGGTTAATGATGTGCAGGCAAAAAAATGCCCCGACAAGTCGGGGCCAATCGTAGACTTTACTACTGAATCTACGTCCTCACAGGGGGTAGATTAAACGATGCGCATGCCTCCAGAGTTGACTCACATCAAACCGCCTGCTGAAAACGCTGCAAATCGTGCTGAGGGTAAAGCTAAACCGTAGCGTATTCTAGCGGCGTCACCGTGACATTCACGGTCAAATGTTGCTGACCACCACCCAGCACGACGCCACGCATGGGGGACACATCGCTGAAGTCGCGACCCCAGGCCACGGTAATATGCTCTTGCTGTACCAGGCAGTTATTGGTCGGGTCAAAGTCCACCCAGCCATACACCGGGCAATACACCGACACCCAGGCATGTGACGCATCCGCCCCCACCAGGCGTGGCTGGCCTGCGGGCGGATGTGTAAGGATATAGCCACTGACATAGCGGCATGCCAGGCCCAGTGAACGCAAGGCACCGATCATCAGGTGGGCAAAATCCTGGCAAACACCGCGGCGACCTTTGAGCACTTCATCCAGCGGTGTGGAAATATCTGTCGCTTGCGGGTCAAACTCAAACTCGGAATAGATATGCTGGGTGAGTGCCATGGCGGCGTCCAGCAACGACCGCTGCGGGGTGAAACACTGGCGCGCAAAGCTGGCCAACGCCTCGCTGACTTGCACCTTGGCCGTTGCATAAACAAAAGGCGTGGCGCTTAAATGTTGCGTGGCCTGCAATTGCAAGGTGTCGTGCACGCTTTCCCAGGCCGGGCTTTGTAATAGTTCAGCTATCATAGGCCGCGGCTGCACATCCACCTGAAACCGCGACGTCACCTCCAGTGACTCATGTGGCACCAATAAGGTGACGTAATCATTATGATTGCCAAAAAAATCCAGGCGCCGTGACTGCTCAGCCGGCACCGGCTCACAGACCAGCGTATAAGACACACACTGCTGAAAATCCGTCTGGCGCGGCATCATATGCAATAACTGCTGTGACTGGATCACAGGAATATCGTAGCTGTATAGGGTTTGGTGCTCGACCTGATAGCGCATCGCCAGTCCTTAATAACGCGGTATCACCAGCGGACTGGCATAACTGAAAAAACGCAGACTCAGCCGGTCTGACAAGGTGAGTGTGACGGCATAAGTGCGGTTAAGCCACTCGGCCAGTGCGGCATTCCCAACCGTAAAGCATTGATCCGGGTCCAGTTGCAGCAAGGCTTGCCAGCAATCATTGAGCTCAGTAGCAATGCCACCAGCGTTATCTTGTGCATCCATTTCTTCCAGGTATTTCACCAGGCCTTTAATCTGGAACACCACAGAATTAGGGTTATTGTCGTCCATCAACAGCAGGTCCAGCACCGGCAACCATTCCGGCTGTGCCGCATAACGGGCACGATAAGTCACCAGGTTATTGGTCACTTGCAACAACCACTCCAGGTTGCTGTGCTGCGGCATAGCAAGTGCGCGGCTGAGCAACACACACATAAACTGCAAGCGCTCAATACGCCGCCCGAGTGACATGAAACGCCAACCGAGGTCACGCGTCATCCAGTCCATGGCAAAGCCGGTGAGCGTTACAAAATGATTGATGGCCTGCTCAATGTAAGACAAGGCGTCTTGCAAGGTGGCATGCTGGTGACGGGTAATAAACAAACGCGACAATACATTGACGGTACGCCAGTGGTCATTCGAAATGCGCTCACGCAGGTTAAATGCCTGCTGGAATAATTGCTGCACACTGGTGGCCAAGCTGCTGGATTGTTGTGAAAACACGGACTGGATCAATAGCGGTTCAATATCATCATCTGCCCATGGCTGCCAACTGGCCAAGTCTTCTTCGTCCTCGGCACAAGGCAGCAAATCAAACCACTGACACAAACCTTGCATGGTGACCCACTCGCCATCGCGCATTTCTGGCGTGTACTCAAGCAGAGCCCGGATGGTGGCACGCAACATCATGGCTTTTTGCAGGTTGCGCACTGAGTAGCGACCATACCAGAACAGGTTTTCCGCCATACGGCTGGAGAGATAGGCATTCTCGCGCACCAGATCCTGGCTGGAATTGGTTTTGCGCAACAGGCTGAATGGCGGCTGGCTATCATGTGACAACACCCAGGTATCTTTGCTGGTGCCGCCACGCTGCATGGTCACCACGCGCGCATCCTTGCCACTGGCGACCCGAGACAAGCCGCCGGGTAAAATCGCATAACCATTTGGTGTAGCAAACGCATACACACGCAGGCTCACGGCGAGCGAACCGATTTGCGGCTGATGCTGATGGCTGGTGAGTACCGGCGCATGCGAAATATCCACTTGCTCCTGGGCAATATAATGATCAGGCTGCGCCCGTAGCCGCTCAATCAACGACTCTTTTTGGCTGGGATTTAAGTCCTCGCCAAAAATGGGCGAAGACCGCACCTGCGGGTAAGCCGGTTTGATCACCAGGTCATCCAGATGCTGGATCACATATTCCAGCGCGGCGGGTTCACCACACCACCAGGTGCCCACCGACGGCATACGCAGCGCCTCGCCTAACAATGACTGGCATAAATTGGGTAAAAATCCGAGTAAAGCGCCAGATTGCAGCAAATTAGCGCCCAGCGCATTGGCAATTAGCACATTACCCAGACGGGCGGCCTGCGTCAGACCAGCCACGCCCAGCAATGAGTCGGCATTCAACTCCAGCGGATCACAATAATCATCATCAATACGGCGCAAGATGGCATGCACCGGCCGCAGCCCGGCAATGGTTTTTAGCCAGACAATGCCATTGCGCACGGTGAGGTCGCTGCCTTGTACCAGTGGATAGCCCAGATACCCAGCCAGGAAGGACTGCTCATGATAAGTCTCGTTATAAGGTCCTGGAGTCAGAATAACCACCAGCGGCGGCTCCCCCTGCCCCAGCGCAGTGATGCCAGGGACAGTCTGTGCCTGATTATCAGCCACACGGTGTCCCCAATGCGCCAGGCTGTCACGCATGCTGGCAAAAAATCCACTCAGCCGCTCAATATTCAAGTCACGGAACAACTCTGGAAAAGCACTCGAAATAATGGTGCGGTTTTCCAATGCATAGCCTGCACCCGTCGGCCCTTGCGTACGGTCAGACACCACCCACCATTGGCCGTTGGGCGCACGGGCAAGATCGACCGCATAGTGATGCAAGGCGACATTATCGTAATGCGGTATGCCGACACATGACGGCAAAAAGCCGTTATGGCCGTAAATCAAGGCGGGTGGCAATTGACCGCTGGCCAGTAAACGCTGCTCGCCATAAACATCAAGCAATACCTGATTAAGCAAAGTAGCCCTCTGCGCCACCGAAGCAGCAATGTGTTGCCATTCGTCCTGCGGAATAATCAGCGGTAGTACATCCAGGTCCCACGGACGTTGTACGCCATGCGTATCGGCGTAGACGTTATACGTCACGCCGTTATCCCGCACCTGCCTTTGCACCGCCTCAATGCGTTTGCGCATTGCTGTTGGCTCTTCGGACTCAAGCTGTGCCAACAGCGCTTGCCAGTGTGGGCGCGCCTGGCCGTTGCTATCCAACAGTTCGTTGTAGCGGTCAGAAAAATAAAGCTGATTAAGCACTGATTGCATGCTGGGTAAGGGGGCGATCAAAAGCCATTAGTTAACAAGATATATACATTTAGATGACACTCAGTGTAACAGGATGTTCAACCATTGGCCTGCCAGCGCAGGTCCAGGGTGAATGGAAAACGCGGATTGGGTGGCTCTTTTACCACATCCACCTTGCCTGGCGTATGTCCATGCGCCCAGAAACGGGCAAACCGGCGCGCCTCTGCTTCATTGGCATTGACCGGAAAAGTGCTGTAATTGCGCCCACCTGGATGTGAGACATGGTAAGTACATCCCCCCAGCGACTTTTGACTCCAAGTGTCTACCAGGTCGAATACCAGCGGCGCCTGCACTGGAATGGTCGGGTGCAAGGCGGACCAAGGATTCCAGGCACGGAAGCGGATGCCGGCGACATATTCCCCGGCATTGCCTGTCGCTTGCAGCGGCAACGGGCGACCGTTACAAGTCACCACATGGCGACCATCCGTCAAGCCGCGCACCCGCAACTGCATGCGCTCCACAGATGAGTCCACATAGCGCGCCGTGCCACCACCAGACACTTCTTCGCCCAGCACGTTCCAAGGCTCTATGGCCTGCCGTAACTCCAGCTCAATACCGTGATAGGCAACCGTACCATAGCGTGGAAAACGAAACTCAATAAATGGCTCAAACCAGCGCTGCTCAAAGGCATAGCCTGCCGCGCGCAAATCAGCCACCACATCAGCGATATCTTGCGCCACAAAACTGGGCAGCATCCAGCGGTCATGCAACTCAGTCCCCCAATGCACCAATTTACCGGTGTAAGGTGTTTTCCAGAAACGGGCGACCAGCGCGCGTAACAACAAGCTTTGCAGCAAACTCATGCGCGCGTGCGGTGGCATTTCAAATGCCCGGAACTCGACCAGACCCAAACGCCCGGTCGGTCCATCTGGCGAATACAGTTTGTCGATAGAAAACTCGGCCCGGTGCGTATTGCCGGTTAAATCAACCAGCAAATGCCGCAGCAACCTGTCAACCAGCCAAGGCTGCTGACTCTCCTCACCAGGTGTCAGCATTTTCTCCATCTGCTGGAAAGCAATGCCCAATTCATACAAATTATCGTCGCGCGCCTCATCGACACGGGGGGCCTGGCTGGTGGGGCCAATAAACGTACCTGAAAACAGGTAAGACAAGGCCGGGTGATTCTGCCAGTAAGTAATCAAACTGCGCAGTACATCCGGGCGGCGCAGCATGGGACTGTCTGCTGCCGTCTCGCCACCCAAGGTGACATGATTACCGCCGCCGGTGCCTGTATGGCGCCCGTCCAGCATAAACTTCTCTGTGCCCAACCTGCACACGCGCGCCGCTTCATACAGTGTACTGGTATTCACCACCAGTTCTGTCCAGCTTTTAGCCGGGTGGATATTCACTTCAATGACGCCAGGATCCGGCGTCACGCTGAGTAATTTCAAGCGGCTATCGCGCGGTGGCGTATACCCTTCCAGCCACAATTTAAGCTTGAGGTCGGCAGCTGTCTGCTCGATTGCACTGAGTAAATCGAGGTAGTCTTCCAGGCGCGTCACCGGCGGCATAAAGACATATAGGCGCCCTTGCCGCACTTGCACGCACAAGGCAGTGTGAATCACCTCGCGCGCCTTGGGCTGGATGGTTTTGTGTTTAAGCCTGACTTTGGGCGTATTGGTATCGCCAAGCGCCGCTTGTTCGGCAAACGAATCCAGGGCAAATGCTGGCTCAACATCAGCCGGCAACTGCCATGGCAATGAAGACAATGGCAATCGCAAGCCCATCGGCGAGTCGCCAGCCAATAAATAAAGATGTTCACGCCGCAGCGGCCACTTACTGGTGAGCCACTCACCAGCCGCCTTTGATTCTACTGGCTTTAACGGCATCACATAGCCGACCACCTTGCCCAACCCTTGATTCAGCACATTGGCCAATCGTTTGCGTTCAGCGCCATCGGTCAAATCAGCCTTGAGCGGATCCACATTGTGCGATAACTGCTGCTCCTGCTGCGCCAACGACCAGACATCCTCATAAGCAGGCACCACACAGGCGCGCGGGAAACCCAAGATATCGGCCAAATGCGAGACAAAGGCCTGCGCCTGCTTGGCGGTGTAACCATCATTCTCTGACTCAACAGAAAACAGGCTAACATCGCGCCAGACCGGCTTGCCATCTGGCCGCCAGTAGATATTAATCGCCCAGCGCGGCAAAGGCTCACCGGGATACCATTTACCCTGACCGTAATGCAGGAAGCCATTGGGGGCAAAATGTGCCTTGAGCCGCGATGCCAGCTCACCCGCCAACTGCCGCTTGTGTTCGCCCAATGCCAGCGTATTCCACTGCGCGCCATCCATATCATCAATCGACACAAAGGTCGGCTCACCCCCATGCGTCAAGCGTACATCCATTTTGGTCAGCTGTTTGTCGACCTGCTCGCCGAGCTTCACAATGGCCTGCCAGTCCGCTTCACTATACGGCTTGGTCACACGCGGATCTTCATGTATGCGGGTCACCGACATCTCGTGGTGAAAAGTGACTTCAGCGACATCGGTAAACCCGACCACCGGCGCCGCGGAAGATGGTAATGCGGTGCAGGCCAGCGGAATATGCCCTTCACCGGCCATCAGGCCAGAGGTTGGGTCCAAGCCGACCCAACCGGCACCAGGAATAAACACCTCGGTCCAGGCATGCAAGTCGGTAAAATCCACTGCCGTACCACTTGGCCCATCCAGCGCCTCAACATCGGCCTTAAGTTGTATCAGGTAACCGGACACAAAACGTGCAGCCAGGCCAAGGTTGCGCATAATCTGTACCAGTAACCAGGCCGAATCGCGGCAAGAACCCGTGCGCTTTTGCAAGGTTTCTTCGGGCGTTTGAATGCCCGGCTCCATGCGCACGGTATAGCCAATATCGCCTTGCAACCGCTGATTCACCGCGACCAGAAAATCCACGATGCCAATCCCAGGTTGCACCACCTGCTGGCGAATGTGCGCCATCCAGCCTTGCAACAAAGGCGTCATCGGCTCAGCCTGCAAATAAGCGGTTAACTCAAACGCCTGTTGCTCGGTGTAATTGAACGGAAAGTGTTCAGCATATTTCTCTACAAAGAAATCAAACGGATTGATCACCGTCATGTCCGCCACTAAATCGACCGTAAAGTCCAGCTCGCGCACCATTTCGGGGAATACAAACCGGGCGATGTAATTACCGTAAGGGTCTTGCTGCCAATTGATAAAGTGTTTTTCAGGCTTCACGCTCAGTGAATACGACAACACAGGCGTGCGTGCATGCGCGGCAGGCTTCAGGCGGACTTCGTGAGGAGACAGATTGACCAGGCGGTCGAACTTGTAACTGGTGCGGTGATGCAAAGCAACGCGAATAGCCACTGCTACTCCTTATTAGAATTATGGTTCTGAGCAGTGAGATGCAGGAAATATGCCAGTTGCGCCAGCATAAGCGCTAGCGCAACCGAAGGGGATTTTTTAAATCACTAGTTGCAGCACTATTTACCGCCGCCTACCAGGCTTTTCACGGCGCTGACGACATCGCCTGGCATGACCACAATTTTACTGTTATTGGAGTCAGCCATTTTTTGCAAGGACTGAATGTAGCGATCCCCCAATAGAAAGGTCGCTGAAGCATTATTTTCTTTCACCGCCTCAGCAATCATCTTAATCGCCTCAGCGGAGGCATTCGCACCCACCATTTGAGCCTCGGCATCTTTACGCGCCGCTTCCAGGCGCGCTTCCGCGTTCAGAATCAACGACTGTTTGGCACCTTCCGCCTCGGTCACCACCGCCACACGCTCACGCTCGGCAGCGGCTTGTCTTTCCATGGCGTCCTGCATATTGGCAGAAGGTTTGATATCCTGAATCTCGACGCTTTTCACCGTCAGGCCCCAATCCAGCGCCTCATCGGCAATAGCTTCCTTAAGTTCGGCCTTGATGCGGTCACGCGAAGTCAACGCGTGGTTTAAATCCATGCCGCCAATAATCGAGCGCAAACTGGTTTGCACCATATTGCGCATGGCTTCGCGGAAGTTTTCAATGCCATAGACGGCACGTTCGATATTAGTGACTTTGATAAACGCCACCGCATTGGCCAGAATCACCGCATTATCGCGCGTAATCACCTCTTGCTCTGGCACATCCAGAATAATGTCCTTGGTGGTGACTTTGTAGCTGACTGTACTCAAAATCGGGTTAATCACATGTAACCCTGGCGTTAAAATGCCAGCAAACTTACCCAGGCGCTCAACTACCCACTCCTCGCCCTGCGGCACAATACGTACGCCTTTAACGATGGCAATAATCGCCAATATCAATATGATGATGCTGATTTCCATGTGTATTCCTCTAGTGAAAAATATTGAGCTGCTGCATTCAGCAACCCCAAAAGTCTTGGGCTAGTGTCGCTTAGTGTTGTCTCAGTGGCGCAACACGCAAGCCATTGCCTTCCACTGCCATGATTTTGGCAGGCTGATCGATAGCGATGTCTACGTCCGCATAGGCGGTCCATTCTTTGCTGCCCATCACGCCTTGGCTAAAACGAATTTTGCCGGGCTGTGCCGAGCTGACGGCAACCGTGATCACGCCCTGGCGACCGATCTCCTCACCCTGTGCCTGCCCGACACGCGGGGCCGGATGGGCTTGTTCCCGCTTGCGCCAGATGGCGACGGCCAATACGGAAAAAATGGCATAGATGACGATTTGCCAAGCAAGACTAAAGTCTGGGAATAACCACGAAAACAACGCCATGATCAAGGCGGCGACGCCTGGCCAAAGCAAATACAAAGTACCGGACATCATTTCCAGACACAATAAAATCAGGCCGATAACGCCCCAACTCCAAACCAGTTGCACGGTGCTCACCTCTCTATTGTTTTTAATATATCCTATCAGAAAAGAACGTATTTTTGCTGCCTATTGCATACATGGCAATCACGCTGCTTGTATTAGCATGCCCTAGACTATCCGTTTAACATCGTTACCAAACAGGGAGAATTATGGAGATCGTCACCTTAGTCATATTCGCAGTTTTAACGCTTTATATCATCATGCTGTATAACAGTTTAGTCAGCGTTAAAAACAACATTGCCAAAGCCTGGTCGAATATTGAAATACTGCTGAAGCAGCGTCATGACGAGTTGCCTAAACTCATTGATACCTGCAAGCAATACATGAAGCATGAACAAGAAACCCTGGAAAAGGTCATGTTAGCCAGGTCACAGGTGTCTAAAGCGCAGCAGTCACACGACGTTAACGCCTTGGGGACAGCCGAAGGTGCATTGCGCACAGGATTAGGCAATCTGTTTGCCCTGGCAGAAGCGTATCCTGAATTAAAAGCCAACGAGAATTTTCTGCATTTGCAATCCCGTATCAGCGGGCTAGAGAACGCCATTGCTGACCGTCGTGAGTTTTACAATGAAAGTGTTAATATCAACAACGTACGTATCGAACAGTTTCCCGATCTGTTAGTGGCGAAACTATTTAACTTTCCACGCTTTGAGCTCATGCGTTTTGCCAGCGAAGAACTGCGAGACATCGATATCGGCAAACGCTTTAATAGTTAAGCTGTACTATGTTGCAGTTTTTACGCGGTCACGATAACGACGCGATCACGTCCGTTGGCCACCTGACCTTGTTGCTGATAGCCGTGTATGCCCATAATCAAAAAGTATGGATAGGCTGTTGCAGTTTGATCGGCCTCATCAGCCTCTGGGCCTGGGCAGCCAACTACCAAAGATGTCGCGTCATTTCAGATACACCGACCTCACGCATCGCCTCCGCTGCACAAGGCTATGTTGAACTGTATGGGCGCACTGCGATGGCCTACAACAATTTACTCATCAGCCCCTACAGCCACACGCGCTGTATTTGGTACCGTTATCGCGTCTATGAAAAAGAAGACAAAGGCTGGCGCCAGGTCAGCAATCATACCAGTGACAATACGATAGAGATTAGCGATGGCACGGGCAGCTGTGTGATCGATCCAGATCATGCAGAAGTCATTGCGCCCGATCGCCGGGTGGTAAACCAAGGCAGCTATAAATACGTGGAGGAGCTGCTGAGAAACGACTCAGTTTATGCCTTAGGCGAGTTCGCGACCATAGGCGGCGCTAACTCCATACTTGACTTGAAATCAGATGTGGCTGCCTTGCTGGCATCCTGGAAGGAAAACAAACAATCGTTGTTACAGCGCTTTGACCTCGACGGTAATGGCGAGATTGACTTTAAAGAGTGGGAATTAGCACGCAGGGCGGCTATGCGTGAAGTCGAGAAAGAACATAGAGATATCCGCGCAACAGATGGCGTCCATGTGATGCGGGCACCAAAGAATGGCCGACCATTTCTATTATCCAACCTATCACCACAAAAGTTACGCAATACCTATCGATACTGGGGTGCCGTGCATTTAACCATTCTCTTTCTGGCAGTGGCAGGCGCACTATGGTTCTGGCAAGGCCATACACTGATCGAACTGTTTACTTAAGTGTCTGAAAGCGCACAATGCAAGAAGTCGTGTTGTCTACCAGTGGATTGTACTCGGTGGCATTCAGTCCACGGTCAGGCAGCCACCTACCCAAGCCTCACCGCCAGCATCCTGCCTGCATAAAACGCCCCTGAGCAACTATGAATATTTGAAGGCATGGCATCACTACTTGTGTCAAAATGGTGCAATGACTCAACCGCCTACGCGTCTCACGCTTGCCTCTGACCGTTACGAACGGCTGGCACAAATCAGGGAATACTTTCCGCAAGCCACCGGGCCAGACTTGTCCCAGGCCTGGCAAGGCGGTCGCGCGGCTGCATTGCAGAAATTATCTGCCGTGGATGCGGAAGGCTATGCACGTAGCCGCAACCAACTCACCGGCGCGGTGACAGGGCTCTCGCCCTACTTGCGCCATGGCTGCGTGTCGCTACCGGAAACGGTGACAGATATTCATACCCGCTTTGGCAAACGTGCGCACAAGCTGACGGCGGAGCTCAGCTATCGCGATTATTTCCGCCAGGTATGGTACCGGTTTGGCGCAGCGGTCATGCACCCCATGGAGTCACCAAAAGTGGCTTTAGGTGAGAAACCCATGCCAGACTTTATTCCGCAGGGCTTTACCGGGCTGGTGTGCATGGATGAAATTGTGCGTCAATTGCAGCAACAGGGCTATGTACACAACCATGCACGCATGTGGTTTGCCGCCTATGTCGTCCATTGGCTAAAGATAGACTGGCGACAAGCCGCAGACTGGTTTGAAAGCCAATTACTGGATGGTGACACCGCGTCCAACCACCTGTCCTGGCAATGGATTGCCTCCAGCTTCAGCAACAAGCCCTATCTGTTTAACAAAGAAAATCTGATCAAATTTGGTGGGGAGCCCTGGTGCAAGCAATGCCGTGTCGCCTGCCCGTTTGAAGGCAGTTATGAGCAACTGCATCAACAACTGTTTACGGATGCCGTGGCCGCTGATAAACCGGTCACACACCACCTGAACCCGCCTGAACCCGAACCAAAAGGCGTCGCCAGCCTGGTGTGGATTCATGATGAAATGCTGTCACCATCGCACGCACTGCATGCATTCAACTTGCCTGCCGTGTTTGTATTTGATGCATCGCTATACCAGCACTGGCCACTCAAACGGCTGCAATTCATGGCCGATTGCCTGTCTGAAATGCCAGGGGCAGAGGTGTGGCTGGGAGAAACCAGACAAGTATTGGCGCAGCGTGCGCAAGGGCGCATCCTTACCCAGGATACCCCGCAACAAGCGCTCAAGCAGGCTGCTAGCGACCTGAATATTGAGTGGCGCGCAGAGCCTGGTTTGACAGATACTTCATTGAGCGACCATCAACTGATGCGTTTTAGCCGTTACTGGAAAGCCGTCGAGCCAACACTGACAGCTTAGTTTACGCAAACTAGCGCCTGCACCTGCGCTGCGGGCCTGCCCGCCTGTGGTAAAATCCCGCGCATGAATACTTCTAACCCAAACGCCAATACTCCTCGCGAACTCGCAAAATCCTTTGACCCAAAAACCATTGAAAGCCAATGGTATGCCTTTTGGGAAGGCAAAGGCTTTTATGCCGCAGGCATGAATCCGCAAGTGCAAGACAACTTCTGTATTTTGCTGCCGCCGCCTAACGTCACTGGCACCCTGCATATGGGCCACGGCTTTAACCAGACCATTATGGATGCCTTAACCCGCTACCACCGCATGCGTGGTGACAATACCTTGTGGCAACCAGGCACAGACCACGCGGGCATTGCCACGCAAATTGTGGTTGAGCGCCAGCTTGATGCCCAGGGTGTCAGCCGCCATGATCTGGGCCGCGAGAAGTTTCTGGAAAAAGTCTGGGAATGGAAAGAGTATTCTGGCGGCACCATCACTCAGCAAATGCGGCGCTTAGGCACCTCGCCCGACTGGAGCCGTGAGCGCTTCACCATGGATGCAGGCCTGAATAAAGTGGTCACCGAAACCTTTGTACGCCTGTATAACGAAGGCCTGATTTACCGTGGCAAGCGCCTGGTGAACTGGGATGTGAAACTGGGCACGGCCGTGTCTGACCTCGAAGTCGTGCAAGAGGAAGAAGATGGCGCCATGTGGCATATCAGCTATCCACTGGCAGATGGTTCAGGCGCACTGACTGTCGCTACAACGCGCCCTGAAACGATGCTGGGTGATGTGGCAGTGATGGTAAACCCGGAAGATGATCGCTACAGCCACCTGATAGGCAAAAACGTCATCCTGCCATTGTGCAATCGTGAAATCCCGGTGATTGCCGATGACTATGTAGACAAAGAATTTGGCACCGGCGTAGTCAAAGTCACACCAGCACATGACTTTAACGACAATGCAGTATGGCAACGCCATAAAGATGGCGCGCTTCAAGGCACTTACCCAATATCTATTTTGACGTTAGAGGGAAAGATTGAGTCAAAACATTTTGGAGCGGCTGACGCATTCAATGCCGACTTGCGCAAACAACCAAGAAAACCGGGCGCACAACCTATCAATGCGGGCGAAAACGCCCATTATGCAAAGCAAGTACACGACGCAATACCAGATTCACTTGTGGGACTGGACAGATTCGATGCCAGGAAGAAGATTGTTGCAAAGCTCGAAGCCAACGGCCTCCTGATCAAAGTTGAAAAACACAAATTGAAAGTGCCACGTGGCGACCGCACCAACGTGGTCATTGAGCCCATGCTCACTGACCAGTGGTTTGTGGCCATGAGCAAAAAAGGCGACGATGGTCAAAGCATCACCGAAAAAGCGCTCGAAGTAGTGGCTAACGGGGAGATCAAGTTTTACCCGGAAAACTGGGTCAACACTTACAACCAGTGGCTGAATAATATCCAGGACTGGTGTATCTCTCGCCAGCTGTGGTGGGGCCATCAAATCCCAGCCTGGTATAGCGATGACGGCAAAACCTATGTGGCGCACGATGAAGCCGAAGCGCAATCGCTGGCGGCAAAAGATGGCTATACAGGCGCCCTGAAACGCGACGCAGATGTGCTGGACACCTGGTACTCCTCTGCCCTCTGGCCGTTCTCTACTCTGGACTGGACCGGCGACGAAGCCCTTGACGCGCAGAACCAGGCCTTGCAGCAATACCTGCCATCCTCGGTGTTGGTGACTGGTTTCGATATTATTTTCTTCTGGGTGGCGCGTATGGTGATGATGACCAAGCACATCACCGGCAAGATTCCGTTCAAGCACGTCTACGTGCATGGCCTGATCCGCGATGCCGAAGGCCAAAAAATGTCCAAGTCTAAAGGCAATGTGCTGGACCCGATCGATTTGATCGATGGCATTGACCTGGAATCGCTACTGAAAAAGCGCACCACCGGCCTGATGAATCCAAAAGATGCCGAGAAAATCGAGAAGCGCACACGTAAGGAATTCCCGGAAGGGATCGCCGCCTACGGCACGGATGCGCTTCGCTTTACCTTTGCCAGCCTGGCCTCACCTGGCCGCGACATCAAATTTGACCTGCAACGCTGCGAAGGCTATCGCAACTTCTGCAACAAACTGTGGAACGCCACCCGCTTTGTGCTGATGAACACAGAGGGCCAGGACAATGGTTTTGGCGTGGAAAGTTGCGAAGACGGTGGCCGCAAGTTCAGCCAGGCAGATCGCTGGATCGTCTCACTGCTGCAACGCACTGAAGCTGAAGTTGAACGCGCCTTTAATGACTACCGCTTCGACCTCGCGGCCAAAGCCATTTACGAGTTTGTCTGGGACCAATATTGCGACTGGTACCTGGAAATCGCCAAGGTACAAATCCAGGGCAGCAGCGAGGCCGAGCAACGCGCAACGCGTCGTACGCTGTTACGCGTGCTGGAAACAATATTGCGCCTAGCGCACCCGATTATTCCGTTTATTACCGAAGAAATCTGGCAGACCATCGGGCCGATGACTGAGCTGAAAGACAAGTCTCGCGGCACTGACAGCATCATGCTGCAAGCCTACCCGAAAGCGGACCTGGAAAAAATTGATGAGCAGGCCGAAGCCTGGGTGGCCACACTGAAAACGGCGGTTGAGGCTTGCCGCAGCTTGCGCGGCGAAATGAGTATCTCACCCGCTGCCAAGGTGCCATTGATTGCCGCCGGCGATGCAGAGCAACTGGCCACGTTTGCACCTTACCTCAAATCGCTGGCCAAGCTGGAAAACGTTGATATCGTTGCAGACTTACCAGAAGCCGACGCGCCGGTCATGCTGGCAAGTGACTTCAAGTTGATGCTCAAGGTAGAAATTGACGTCGCCGCAGAAAAAGAGCGCTTAGGTAAAGAAATTGCACGTTTACAAGGCGAGATTAGCAAAGCCAACAGCAAACTGGGCAACGAAAGCTTTGTTGCACGTGCGCCAGCAGCCGTGGTCGAGCAGGAAAAAGCCCGCCTGGCAGAGTTCAGTGCCAGTTTAGAAAAACTGCAAACGCAATTAAATAAACTCAGCTAAGACTTAAACCTGAACACTTTGCAATGTGGCATCTCGCCTATCATCAGGCGACGGTGCCACACTTGTGGCAAAACTTGGCAAAGGCGTTTTTTCTGGCATTACAACCCACACAGTAATTGTGCAAACAAATACCGCAGTGCATACAAAAGTCGTTGTGCTCATTTTTCAGGTCAACCTGGCGCTCACAACCCGGGCAAATATTCTTGCCCAAACGCTCTAGTGCGGTGTCATAGCCCAACTCTTCACGACGCTGAAATTCAGGTTGCGACTCTGCCAACTGCTGCTGTGCCAGATAACGCTGCAGGGCAGCAATGGCATACCTGCCACCCACAACCGTTAGCAAAATACCGACCAGATAGCGCACATAACCACCATAATCTGGCAAATACGGCACCAGTTCAACGAAGAATGCCATCAATGCAAAGATAATAAAGCCCCATACGAAAGGCCAGTACTGGGATTTGCGCTGTTTCACAAATAACCAGGCAGCTAGCCCCAGCAAAGGTAGCGTCAGCAACAGCCTATACAAAAATACCCGCGTCGCCTTGTGTTGGTAGGCCTCGTCGAATTTTTTACGTGCCACCTCTTCCATGGCATTGATCTGCGTTTGCAGTTGCGCCTCATGCTGAAACAGGTTTGTTTGCTTCTGCTGAATATGCTCTACCGACTTCTCAGCATTGCGCTCCTGCACTTTCAGCGCATCCAATTGCTGTGTGCGCCTGACCAACTCATCATCCTGCGTTGATAACTGCGTCACGTCTCGCGTGGCTACCCAATTATCGAAAGTACTGCGCGCGGCCTGATAGTCTTTTTGTCTAATCGTAAGCTGCAAACTGGCTTGCTCCAGTTGATCAGCCAATCGTTGCCGTTGCTGAACAATGCCGTTCAGCTCTGTGCGCAAAGGCTCCATGGCACGGTCATTAACAAAATGCTCGGTGGTGTATTCAGCCTCCACCCGCGGCAGATCACCGATAATATTTTTACCCAAACCGGTTAAAAACCAGGCGAAGATAAAAGCAACGGCCCACAATGCGCGGTTAAACCATTTTTCGGATAAACGAACGCCTTTATTCATCAGCAGCTCCTGATTAGATGTTTATCGATGCTAACGGGCTTTGAGCCCAGCAGCAAGCCAAAGTCTGACACAGGCCCGGCATCTGCCGTTAAAATGATGTTTTAGAGGATAGCAAGATGCCTGAAGCCAACGAAGAAAATCCGAAAGAAGTTCTGTGCAGTTGCAGCGGGACGACGCGCGGGCTGATTATTGACCTGGTCGAGCAAGGCAAAGATATTGAAGGCATTTCACGCTACTCGGGTGCCCTCAGCGGTTGTGGCGGCTGCGAGTGGGAGATTACCGAACTGGTGAATGCCCTCAACGCCAAACACCTCACACAACTGCCAAAACCCTAATGCGCGCACACCGTGCAAGACGGGTCTTTTTTCAGGCGTATCGTGCGCCATTCGGCGCTCAGCGCATCCAGTAGCAGTAATCGGCCCTGCATGGTTTGGCCAATATTGAGCAAAACCTTGATCGCCTCCGCCGCCTGTGCGGTGCCTATCATGCCGACCAACGGCGCAAATACCCCGTTATCTGCACAACGCAAGGCCTGATCATCACCCACATCAGGATACAGGCAGTGGTAACACGGGCTTTCGTCATGCCGGAAATCAAACACGCTTAACTGCCCCTCAAAACGAATGGCCGCGCCCGAAACGAGTGGTGTTTTGTGGGTAAAGCAAAGCTGGTTCAGCAAGTAGCGTGTGGCAAAATTATCCGAGCAGTCAATCACTACATCGGCTTCGACAACACGCGCGGCAAGCGCGTCATCATTAAGCCGCGTTGTCTCGACATTCACTTTGACCTCGGGATTCAAGCTGGCAATCGTTGCCTGTGCGGACAGGGCTTTGTTCTGCCCGACTGCCGCTGTCGTGTGAATAATTTGGCGTTGCAGGTTGGTTAAATCCACGTGGTCAAAATCGCAAATGGTTAAGGTCCCCACGCCAGCAGCGGCCAGGTACATGGCAACTGGCGCACCCAAACCTCCGGCGCCGATAATCAGCGCATGGCTTTGCGTGAGCGTTTCCTGCCCAGCGTACTCAACCTGAGGCAACATAATGTGCCGACTGTAACGTAACAGTAAATCGTCTTGCATGAAAAATCCGTTTATTCAAGGCAGGCGCTGCGCCTGCACCATCTGCTGTATCAATACTTTGGGCGACAACATGACCAAACGGTCATCAAACACCGCACCAGCCGCTTGCTGCTGCGCTTTATCGACAAAAGCGAGGTCGCCATCAGTGTTTTCCAGCTCATCAGAATGCGTGGGTGCTGCCATGGCATGCGCTTGCCCACCAGACACCGATTGTATGCCACCCAGCCCGTTTTCGCCATGCGAAAGGACAATCGCTGCCGGACGACTGGGCGCACTGGTCACGAGCCCATTGTCGCCAGATACTTGAATATTACTGGCATTCTCAGCCGCAGACACCGAGAACCACTGCGCGTGGTGGGTAAAGGTACTATCCGCCCGGTAGCGGAAAAACCGCCCCCAGGCATCAGTTGCAACGAGACCCAATTGCAACCAGGGTAGTAAGCCCTCATCGCCCGCACAACTTTGATTCGCCGATACATTTTCCCAGCCATCTGGCGGCTGGTCAGTATCCGGGCATGGCAAATAATGATAAATAATGGCGTGACCGATCAATGCCTGCTGCGCGACATACAGCCGTTGCTCCGTTTGCTGGTATTTCTGCAAACCATGTTGTACCCGTAATGGCGTCATCAGCCAGCCCATCATTAAACTTAAAATCACCAATGCCAGCGCCATCTCCAGTAAGCTAAACCCTGACATCGCGGCCCTGATGTCGATTTGGCGGTTATGCGGCGCCCGACTCATGGCCGACTCACCTTATCTTGCAGGTCATTGCTCAGCAAGTTGAGCGTAGAGGCATCTTGTATATGCAACGCGCGCAAGGTGGACGCTTCCAGATACACGTTCAGATGTCCTTTATCCGTGATGCTGTCACGAACCTGCCCTGGTAAGCGCTCTCCGCCCAGAATGATGCTGGCTTGTGTCTGACCTGGTAGGTAAAACACTTGCTCCCGCCATGCATTCTGCTGAAACCAATGATGTTGCTGATTGCCATCCAGCACATGCTGTACTGTCCATGGCCAGTGAGCATTGACATCCAAAGGCAAGCGACCGATGCTGGTCGCCGTAGAGAGGCATTGCCCGGCACTCAATGACTGACTGCCTAGGCAACCGCTATCGCTGACTGCAGCAGCCATCGGGTAGCTCAAACATGGCACGCCAACACAGCGCAGGCTTCGCTTCACCTCTGCCAACACCTGCTTTTGCATCACTTGATGCATTTGACCCGCGGTGACTGGCCAAACCACATCGTTAAAATGCATGGAGGCTGGTGCCCTGGCAAAACCACGCGAAGTGCCCTCCTGTGGACTGGCGTTATCAGCCGCGCTATTTACATCCAGATAGTGCTTGGCAATCTCCGTGGTTGCCTCCTGACGCTGCTGCACCCAGCCCCCCTCACGCACCAGGGGCTGCATGGGCGCGATCAACACCGCCACGACACCATTGCCTTGCGTTGCATCCCACATCAACCCTTCTGACGAAGCCACACTCCAAGTGCCAGTCGTATCCAGATTTAACGGCCGCAGTCGCGGATTATTTTTATAGCGCTCGGAAACGGCATACCATAAACGCTCGCCACTGCCATCGCGTATATCGCCCACACCTAAGGTTTTCCAGGGCAGTCGTCCCAAACGTGACGTATTACTGCAGGATGTTTCAGCAATGCCATCATTATTGCGGTCTGGACAGGGCAAATCACCGGGCCGCGGGCAGTTCAGCTCACACAGCGTCAGTCCTAATGGCTGCTGCGCATAAGCCAGCAAGGCTTGCTGCGCCAAGGCAAGTGACGCCATGGTTTTTTGCATTACGCGCTGGCGGGCAAGATATGTGCCTGGAGCCATATATAGCATCCATCCGCCCATGCCAGATAGCAATAGCAACACGACCCAGATCGCAACGCCTGTTTGCACACCTCGCTCAACATGATCAGGCATCATGATTGCGCCTCCCCTTGCACGCCAATCAGCTCATCGGGTAACACATTGGGGAAGTTAAATAACACCAGATCGCACTGCGCAGTAATCACCTCGGCGCCTTCAGCCAATGCCCAGCCGCAGCGACGCACCAGCAACAAACCGGCATAAGCATGCTCAAGCTGTTGCAACCAGTCGATGACGGTAGACTCATGAGATACGGACCAATTGAGCTGTATGGACGTCGCCGTGAAGTTCGACGCTGGTGGCTGGCTGGTCGGCCATTGCGAACGACAGGTCACCGCCGTGCAAGACACGGTAGGCTGTATCTCATACGCAACATGCGGCAACGTAAATTGCTGCTGCATGGCGATCAAAGTGCGATCCCAATGATCGAAATCAGGCGACCGCATTAAACCAAATTTCTGCCAGCCTGCACGATGCGCAAGGAAATAATGCACATCAGGCTGGTAACTAGCCAGAAGCGCACTCTGTTGCTGTTGTTGCTGCAATTGATTTCTGGCCTGGCTCAACGCATCTCCAGCCTTCCATTGCTCATGCAACACGATTGCCAGCGCGACAGTGATCAGGCATAACACGATCAACCAACCGAGCAAAATTGGACGTAAAGCAGACCAATAACCTGTTGCTTTCATAGAGCGGCCGCCTGAGCATCTCGCAGGTACAGCTTAAGCACAGGTGGCTGATCAAGGCCCGGTGCTTGACCAGTATTACCCTGCCGCTGAGCGTTGCTTGCGGACGCAGACGGCATGAGCACCTCTATTTTTTCCACCTCGGGCAAACCACGTAATCGACTGAGCAGTTGCTGCCATTCGATAACAGCCTGGTCATTTTGATCACGCTGCGACCATGTCACGGTCAGCGTTTCCTTCCAAACAGAAGCCTGCTGCGTGGGTACATCATCCTGCGCGGCACTCCCTGCCAAGCCCCATTCCAGTGCCGCCACCTGCCAGTGAGAGACGCCCAGCAAAACATGCTGCATGATGACCAATGCACGATCTGGCGATCGCACGGACGACTGCAAGCCTTGCACCGCCTGCGTCAAGGCGCGCACCCCCGGCAACTGTGCCTGATTGATAGGTTCAGATGGTTTCAGCTGCCCAACAGTTAGCTGGCGCTTGATCTGCTGCATTTGCCCCTGCGCCTGCTGTGTGGCTTGTATGCCCACCCAACCTGCCAGGACAATCAAACCAGCCATCACCGCCCCTGCCCAATGCAGGCGACGCTTCATGCGCATGCCGCTATCAAGTATCAGCACAGGCTCAGGGGCCAGATTAGGTAATGGCCGACCTTTTAATATGTGCTGAATCGCCGCCCACTCCACGGCATGCAGCCCCTCTGGCAATGCGTGCCCCTTTAAATGACGCGCCCTGTCTGCTTCAGAGATATCCACCCATTGGCAACCAACAGGTAACTGTGCTTTTAACAACGGGATATCCATCGGCACCTGGCCCAGCCAGGTGAGTGATAATACATCTGCTTCTTGAAGCCAATGCTGGTGAATCAAAGTCATGCGCATTTGAGTCACCTCATGCGCAATACGGCCCACACTATCTTCAGGTGTAGCAGTATCTGGCGGCAATAGAAACAGTCGGCTAAAAAACAGCCGCTGCCGCTGAAGATAGCTAATACGGACTTGTTGTGGCGTGTATTGAACACAAAGTGCATGCATTAAACCTTGCAGGGTGGCGGGCAGGCAACAAGCAAGGCAAAGCGCTTGCGTGTATAGCCCCTGAATTCGAATCGAGTGCTTGTGCAACACGTTCAGCCAGTCAGCCAAAAGAGGAGAAGTCAGCGCCACAAACAAAAAGCGACTTTCCCGGCGCAAGCCCTGCACATTATCCAGGCGGCAAACGGTATGCATGCCTTGTGCAAAAGGCCATGTCGCCAGCTTGCGCATCAACAACTGATGCCCGGCAGACCCTCGCACTTGCGGCAAAGTTTCAACGTGATACTGCTCATCCGCATGATTAGTCAGGAACGAGATTATTGCCTGCGGAAACTGCTGCCACCAGTCTAATAGCGCCATGCGGCTGTCTTCGTCGCTACTAAACACACGCAGGGCTAACACATGCTGACCACTCACATGCACCACGCGCCAGCGCGTTTGATCAAGCAAGACAATGAAATGTTGGCTCGCCATGTTTAATAACGCAGACTTGAAAAGCTGTCATAAACCGGCAACATCACCGCTGCCATTAAAAATAACAGCATCATACCCAGCGCGATGGTGAGCGCGGGCTCAAGTAATCGCAATAACATCTGCAGTTGTGACTGTACCTCCCGGTCGTAAAAGACAGCCAGCTGGAATAACATGCGGTCGAGCGCACCAGTGGTTTCGCCCACACTTAACATACGCAACATCAGCGGCGGGAATTGTTGCGTGGCCGCAAAACCAGCCGTGAGGCTTTCCCCGGCCTGAACACGCTGATGCACTTCTGACAGCGCCTGTTCCATCACGCGCTGTTGCAACAAGGGCTGGCACCATGCCAATGCCTGCAACAAGGGAATCCCTGTCTGATACATCAACCCGAGAAAACGACAAAGCCTGGCCAATACCAGTTGATGCAACAAACGCCCAATCACCGGCAACTTCAAGAGCCGTTGGTCAAGAAAAAAAGCGAAGACCGGTGATCGACGCATCGCCAGCATAAAGGCACCCACCAGGGCAATCACGCCAAGTAATAGCCATCCGCCATAAGCCATCATCCCGTCCGACAGCGCCAGCAACAGGCGGGTAGACCACGGCAACTCCTGGCCCAGGCTTTGCAAGAAGCTGGCCATTTGCGGCACCAGAAAAGTCAGCATGACATAGGCAGCAAGCGCCACCATGACACACAACACCGCCGGGTAAGTCAGGCCCCGGCGAATTTGTGACAGCAGTTCGGCCTGCCACGACAATGTAAGCGTCAAATGCCCAAAAATCTCCGGCAACTGACCGGTACGCTCACCCGCATCAACAAGCTGACCCAGCAAGGGTGGAAAGACTTTAGGCTGCGCCTGCAAGGCTTGTGACAATAGCCTGCCAGCCTCCAGATCACGTTGCACGGTGCGCAATGCCGCCATCATGCCAGCATGTTCATTTTGGTCAGCCAGCTCGGCCACTGCCTGTAGCAAGGGCACACCCGCTTGCAGCAATTGCTCCATTTGCACGCAAAATAAAATCAATGCCTGCGTACCCACTCTGGGCTGTCGCCACACCCATGGCTGACCCAATTTGAACGTCAGTAACTCCAGGCTCTGCTGCTGTAAACTCGCCATGAGTGCCTGCTCATCGGGCACCTCCAATACGCCACGTTGCCGTTGGCCATATTGGTCGATGGCGATATAGCGATAGCTGGTCATGGTGTTGCTACCACCGCCTCAAGCGCACTTAAATCGACCACCCGACGCAACTCCTGCACGCTGGTCTCCCCTGCATTTACCCACTGCAAGCCCTCTTCCGCCAGCGTCGTATAGCCGTGCACCCGCGCCAGTTGCTGCATGGCCAGAGGTTGCGTCAGCATCGCATTCATATCGGCATGCATGGTCAGCACTTCCATAATGACCAATCTGCCATGGTATCCACTCATGCGGCAGTGCACGCAACCTTCTGCCTCAAATACAGGCCTCGCCCAGGTTTGTGCCGGTGCACATACCTGGCGCAACAGTTGCTCCAGCGCGCGATCAGCCTCGGTTTGCCGCTTGCAGTGTTTACACAAACGTCGTAGCAGCCTTTGTGCAATCACACCCACCAGGCATCCCGCCATCATATGCGGACTGACGCCCAGATCTTGCAGCCGTGAAAAAGCGGCTGTTGCACTATTGGTATGCAAGGTGGTCATCACCAGATGGCCAGTCATGGCCGCCCTCACTGCCATGGCAGCGGTCGATTCATCGCGCACTTCGCCAATCAGGATGATGTCAGGATCCTGCCGTAAAATCGCCCGGATACCATTGATAAAATCTACTTTGTTTGCTGCATTGACTGAGGTCTGGCGCATGAGCGCATGCGGATACTCCACCGGGTCTTCCAGTGTCATGATATTGACGTGCTCGTGATTGAGGTGGCCGAGCATTGAATACAAAGTGGTGGTTTTGCCACTGCCTGTGGGGCCCGTTAAAATCAGCAAACCTTCTGGCTTTTCCAGCATGGTTTTGACGCGTTGCAACTGTGGTGCACGCAATCCCATGGCCTCCAGGGGGATAATTGCCTTGTCGCGGTCCAATACCCGCAATACAAGATTTTCACCATGCAAAGTCGGATGACTGGACACCCTGAAATCAATTTGCCGACCGCATAAAAACATATTGACCCGGCCATCCTGCGGCGTACGCTGCTCGGCAATGTCCATTCCCGCCAGTATTTTTAGCCGTACACACATGGCCGGCCAGTAGCGATCATGCAAGCAGCGGATCTGCCACAACACCCCATCAATCCGGTAACGTATCCTGAGAAAGGCATGCTCAGGCTCGAAATGGATATCCGAAGCGCCTTGCTTGACTGCATCTATCAATACGGCATTCACCAGCCTGATAACCGGCCGCGAGGCTTGCTGCACAGAGAGTGAGGGTGGCGCGCTGCCCTCCTGCTCAATTTCACGCAACAGACTATCGAGTGACAGGCTATGCCCGTAACACTTGTCCAGTGCCTGCTCTAAATGTGCCTCAGTCGCCAATACTGATTTAAGCTGTATGGTGCCGCCCAGCATATGCCGCAGTGCATCTAGCACCAGCATATTATTGTGGCCGGACAAGGCCACACGCATGATTTGTTTGTCTGGCGACAAATCCAGCGGCAACAATTTATGTTGTCGGGCAAAGGCCTCCGGCACCATCGCCAGCGCTTCCGGGTCAACAATCACCTGCTGTAAATCAATGCTTTCCTGTGCATGATAATGCGCCAGCACATCGCGTATCATGGCATCAGTTACAAAATGTAGTCTGACTAATTGCTGCCCAAGTAGCAACCGATGTTTTTGTTGTTCAATTAACGCAATTTCTAGCTGGTCAGCGGTAATCATGCCTTTTGCCAACATCCATTCCCCAATACGAGTGTTGTCTGTGGCGGCCAGCATGCTCAATGCTCCAGTTGCATCAAAAACAGGTCATCCTCAGGCGTATAGTCTGGAACCTCCTGACGGATTCTGCTTAAGTAATCTTCACGCTGCTGAATCTCGCCGCGTTGGCTGGTGACGACCAGCATGCCCGCCAAGGCAATCACCTGATGGGGGTCTTGCTGTAACACCTCTTCAAAAGATGCTCCTGCTAGCACCAGCTGACCAGAAAGTAGTTGTTGTACAGCGGTGTTTAATTGTGATTTCAGGCTCGCTTGCAATTTCGGCATGGCTTGAATTTGCAACGTCAGACGTAACGGTTTGGGGGCTGGTTTTGCTGTGGCATACCCCTCCACCGGCGCCTCAGCTGCTGGATAGCTTAAGGCCGTTACCGGAGATGACTTCGTAGGCTTGAAAGTAAACAGGCTCGGCAATTTGTTTGATGTCGCCAGATTGCCCAGTGCAGGTGCATGGATAGGATAAAACGCATCCACCGGCTGACTCAAGCCAGCAGGCAACTGTCTGATAATGCCATTTTCACCACCAGACAATATATGATAGCCCTCCTGCCAGACCAGGCCACTGATCAAAACAACGCAGCCCCACAACAAATAACTTAAGCCGATCTCAACGCGCTTGAGATCTGTGATGATCAATGCGCGGCGGTAGGCGCGTTGCGCAGAGCGGCCATACCCTGGCCACGATGCCAACAATCTTAGAAGTCGATTCATGACGGCTCCCCCACATTGATCTCAAATGCATCAGCAGGTAATTCATCGGGCAATAAAGGCTGAAACGATTGCAAGTCACCCGACCGCACATCGGCGCGTCCGATGACGGTCGGCCTGAGAAAAACAATCAACTCGGTCTTTTTTGCCGCCTGATTTTTACCGGTAAACACTTGCCCAAGCACCGGCAACCTGGATACACCGGGCACGCGGTCAGTGAATTCGCGCTGATCCTCCTGCATCAACCCACCCAGCACCGCGATATTGCCGCTGGCAATATTCAGCACCGACTCCATTTCACGCACTTGTATTTCAGGGATGCTGCTGACTATCCGCGTACTACCGCTGCCCAATTGCGGATTAGGGTCTTCGATATAGCGCAACACCTTGGACACGGTGGGGCGCACATTCAAATTCACCCGCTGATGGCTGTTAATTTGTGCCGTGACGGCCATGACTAACCCGACTGGGACGGTATTGGCGGTAGTGGTGACGGCCTGTAAATTACTGCCGCTATTGCTGCTGCTTTGGGAAATTTGCGACTGAATCGTGAAATACACCAGATTGTCGACCACCTTGAGAATCGCAGTCTGGTTATTGAGCACCATTAATTTAGGGCTGGATAACACGCGCGTTTTGCCAAACTGTTCCAGCAAAGTCACGCTGGCACTGAGGTTGCCCAAGCGACTAAACGGATTAAAGTACCCTAGCATGAATGCCACACTGCCATTATTCTGGCCAAGTGCATTTTTACTGTTATTACTTTCCCAAGTGCCAGCCGCACGATTGAACTGTGCCGCATCATTGCCAAGCGATTGCGCTAACTGCCATCCGCGCTGCTGTGCCGAAGCGGACAACCGGCTCCAATCGATGCCCATCTGAAAGCTTTTACTTAACTCTACTTCCACAATCGTGGCTTCAATGAGCACCTGCCTGGCGGCCACTTGCATCACCGACTCCAGATACGACCTGACTTGTGCCTGCTGGCTTTGCGACGCCCGGATCGTCAAAATACCCGTTTCAGAATTGGCAATCAGCCGTGAAGCATGCCAGCGGACATGCGCCTGTTTGACTCTTTCCGAAACAATAGTGGCGCTGGCTGCTGATTGATCTGGCGCCTCACGCGAATGGCGAGCGGCCTGCATACTGTCGACCGGCTCCGTCGTCTGCACAGGCAAATCCAGGCTTGATGCCGTACTCTCCAGTACCTCATCACGTGCGATGCTGGCCTTATCAGTTTCGTCTAACAGCGCCTGTATATTCTCGACGACGCTTTCCCACAAGTGATAACGCGATTGCGAAGTGACCGCCGTTCTTGAGCTGTTACTGTTACCGCCTTGCGCCACCGCTGCTTGCCCGGTGCCACCATTGCCCGCAGCCCCTGCGGCGGCTCTGCCAGCGCTATTGATTTCACTGGCGACCCCGATATAGCCAGTGGTGTCCCGACTCATATTGACGTAATTCAATTTATAACTACGGATGACAGGCATGTCTGGCGTAATTAACCACACGCCATTCGACCACTCGTAATACATATCCAACTGCTTAGATATACGTGCCAGAATGGACGGCACTGACTGCTGGATCGCATTCAGACTAACCTTGCCTCGCAAGCCTGGGTGCACATCAATATTCAAACTGCTTTCACGCGCAATCGCCAGCAATACCTCCTGAACGGGCGCATCGTGCACCACCAGGTTAATCAGCAAGGTGGGGGTGGCTGACTTCAATGGCGGCTTGATACTACGGGTAGATTCAATCTCGGAAATATCGACTTCAGGATAAACTGCGATAGGAGAGGTTTCTGTCGGAGGCGTGTCTGGCAAATGCAATGCAGAGTGTGTAGACGCATCAAGCGGCTGCCGTAGGCATGCGGTGAGCCAAATACAACACAGCAGGATGAGAGCGGAGCGCATCGACTTCCCCCGTTACGATATTGACATTTTTTAACACATATTAAATACAATCAATGTGCAATGTCAAATCATCTTGAGAGAAAATGCAGGTCACCGACGAGATTGGTGGCGAGTGGTCAGTCGGCGGGCACACTTTCAGTGCCCGCACTTAGCAATATGGGAGTAAAGACTAGAACAACTCGATTTCGCCGCTAATCACGGTATCTGTGAGCAAACCTTGTGCGATCAACGTCTCATAGTAGCAAATTTGATTTCGACCGTGCTCTTTGGCGTAATATAAAGCCTCATCTGCATGCTCAAGCACCGTATTGGGCAACACATTCAACGCCATTTTTGAGCAGCCAATACTGATCGTGACCTGCCCCACTTGCGGGAATGAATACGCGGCCAGCGCCTCTTTAAACCGGTCGAGCAACATGATGATGTCATTTTCTTCGGCACAGGAAAACACGCCGACAAACTCTTCCCCGCCAAAGCGGAACAACAAGTCGCCATCCCGGAAAGCCTCCTGCATCAATCGTGATAACAGCAGCAGCACTTCGTCACCAATCAAATGGCCGTAGGTATCGTTAATTCTTTTGAAGAAATCAATGTCGAAAATCACCAGGTAGTGGTGCAAGGGGAATCTGTATTCCGGCTTATAGTCATTGAGCAGGATTTTGCCGACGCATTGATCGAATGTTTTGCGATTGAGCAGGCCAGTCAAGGCATCGCGCTCGTTTTCTATAATCAACCCGGCGTAATGCTGGAACATCTGCAAGCATTGCTCTACCAGCTCAATCTCTTCCGCCGAAAGCGTTTCGTGCTGGATCAGCAGGATGGCACTTTTGTGGGAAATACTTTGCTTGAGCGGGAACACATGCAATTTGCCGCTAGCGGTATCAAAACACGCATGCTGACGATATTCTTGATTCAAATAACCCAACAGCATCGTATAAACCTCTGGCGGCCAGGCCTCAAAGGTCGGATCAGTACTTGATTCCTGAGTATCCATCACCGAAACAAGCTGCCGTTTGGACAATACTTGCATTCTGATCGGCTGCGCCTGGGTTGCAAACACAGACATCCAGTGCTGCATTAATGATAGCAGCGCCGGATCAAGTGCAAGGCTTTCCCTGACCTTGGTGAGGTCAATCAGGCTTTGCATAAATTTTTTCAAATTCAGAGGTGTAGTCATGTTCGCGACAATGGTTGTTTCGAACACTTTATCAAAAGCATGCTGTTGGTCTATTGGTAAACAGAGCCAATTTTAGTGACTATTTTTGAATTTAAGACTTGAGAAAGCAAGAATGGGGTGGCTAATGGGACTCGAACCCACGACAACCGGAATCACAATCCGGGGCTCTACCAACTGAGCTATAGCCACCACTGGGGAAATTTTGGCCTGCCCGACAGGAATCGAACCTGTAACCCCCAGCTTAGAAGGCTGGTGCTCTATCCAGTTGAGCTACGAGCAGATAGGAGTTACATGCCGACGGGCAATCCAGAGAAACTGGTCGGCGTGGAGAGATTCGAACTCCCGACATCCTGCTCCCAAAGCAGGCGCGCTACCAGACTACGCTACACGCCGAAGACGGAAATATAACCGATTTTCTGAATTTGTGTCAATGTCGATGTGATAAAATTCTATTTTTTACGACAAATATCTTGTTCATGAGCGCTCATATTATTGATGGCAAGCAAATTGCCAGTCAACTGCTAGAGGATATTAAAGCCAACATCGACCAACGTGTGCAGGCCGGAAAACGTGCCCCGTGCCTCGCGGTAATTCTACTGGGAGATGACCCGGCCTCTGCCATTTATGTGCGTAACAAACGCCTGGCTTGTGAAAAAACAGGCATCGTTTCTATCGCCCATAATTTACCTGCCAGCACCTCACAAGAAGAATTATTTGCACTGATCAGGCAATTGAATGCCGATGATGCAACTGACGGCATTTTGGTGCAGTCGCCATTGCCACATCATATTGATGAAACAGAAATTTTGGCCCTGATTGATCCGGCTAAAGATGTGGATGGCTTTCACCCTTATAACATTGGCCGCCTGGCCGTACGCCAGCCACTGCTGCGCTCTTGCACACCTTACGGTGTGATTAAAATGCTGCAAGCCAGTGGTATCGCACTCAAGGGGCTGGATGCCGTGGTGGTGGGTGTATCCAACCACGTGGGGCGCCCGATGGGCCTGGAGCTGCTGCTGGCAGGTTGCACCGTCACGAGCTGCCATCGCCATACTAAAGACCTGGCGACCCATATTGGCCGCGCTGATTTAATTGTTGCTGCGGCTGGCAAAGCGGGGCTGATTAAAGGTGAGTGGATCAAACCAGGCGCGATTGTTGTAGATATCGGCATCAATCGCTTGCCGGATGGCAAAATCACCGGCGATGTGGATTTCGCAGTGGCCAGCCAGCGTGCGAGCCACATCACCCCCGTACCCGGCGGTGTGGGGCCGATGACAGTGGCAACACTGATGGAAAATACATTAAAAGCACTAGAGCTACGCGAGCAAGCTTCATCCGCGCGCGTTTAAAACACAGCAAAGAGCCTTTGCATGCCCTTAGAAACTGGTGTAAACTCGCGCGATTGTTGATAGACCTAATGCAGTACAAGCGCCTTTTTTGGCAATAACTATTCAGTAGTTTCGTTCTTTGGAACCATCATGGCAGATACCGTTAACAAATCCTTCACCCCTTACCAGCCAGCCGCCGGTGAGGAATACATGAACAAAAAGCAGCAGGATCACTTCCGCAAAATCCTGAATGACTGGAAGTCAGAACTGAGTCACGACATTGACCGTACCGTGCATACGATGCAGGACGAAGTCACCAGCTTTGCTGACCCAAATGACCGCGCCAGCCAGGAGTCTGACATGGCGCTGGAGTTGCGCAACCGCGACCGCGAGCGCAAATTGATTAAAAAAATCGACGAGACATTGCGCAATATTGACAGTGGCGACTATGGCTACTGCGAAGGTTGCGGCATTGAAATCGGCCTGAAGCGCCTGGAAGCGCGCCCGACTGCCACATTGTGCATTGACTGCAAAACACTGGACGAAATGCGCGAAAAACAAGTCGCGAAATAATCCTCGCCATCAGACTGAATCCGTTCAGCCCTCGGCAATAAAAAAGGCTGCTTATCATGGCAGCCTTTTTTATTACGCATGATGGGCGGTTACCAGCTCTCCTCCACCGCGAATAAACGCCGGTGTTCGCGTATGGCGTAGCGGTCCGTCATCCCGGCAATATAATCCGCCACTGCACGCGCCTGATTTTGCTTGGCGACCAATTGATATTCGTCCGGCATCAGGGCAGGATTATCCATAAACGCTGTGAACAACTCTGCAATAATGCGGCGCGCTTTGGCGCTCATGCGATTGACGCGGTAGTGCTGGTAAAGATGCTTGCGCAAAAACTGCTTGAGCTCGAGGTTCTTTTCCTCCAGCACCTGGCTAAACCCGACCAGGTAGGCAGGCGCCTTGCGCACATCGTCAATGCTGGCCGGGTTTAATGCAGCGATGGCCTGCTGGCTTTGCTCGCATAAATCGACCACCAGCACATTAATCATGCGACGTATGGTTTCATGTACCAGCCGTTTTTCTTCTATCTCGCCATACAGCTTTTTAACTTCGGCCATATTTTCAGCGAAGAGCTGAATGCCAGCCAATTGCTGGATAGTGATCAAGCCGGAGCGAAGACCATCATCCACGTCGTGATTGTTATAAGCAATCTCATCGGCAAAATTGGTGACTTGCGCCTCCAGGCTGGGCGACTCACCGCGCAAGAAACGCTCACCGACATCCCCCAGCAACTGTGCATTTTTACGCGAGCAGTGCTTGAGGATACCTTCACGCACTTCAAAAGTGAGGTTCAAGCCATCAAAACTGGCATAACGGTTTTCCAACACATCGACCACGCGCAATGACTGCAAATTATGCTCAAAGCCGCCATAATCGCGCATGCAATGATTGAGCGCATCCTGACCCGCATGGCCAAAAGGCGTATGGCCGAGGTCATGCGCCAGCGCAATGGCTTCGGCCAGGTCTTCGTGCAAACCCAGCGTGCGCGCGATGCCGCGCGTGAGTTGCGCCACTTCAATACTATGTGTGAGGCGTGTGCGGAACAGGTCGCCCTCGTGATTAACAAATACCTGTGTTTTGTATTCGAGACGCCTGAAAGCCGTAGAATGAATAATACGATCGCGATCGCGCTGGAACACATTGCGCAATGGCGACTCTTGCTCGCTGACCTTGCGGCCACGTGTTTTTTCAGGCTGTGCGGCAAAGTGAGCTAAGGTCATGACGGTTTTCTGTCTTACGCCGCCAATGACAGCGTTTGCTTCAACTTTTCGGCATCGTAATCGGCGGTGATCACCGCCTTGCCAATATCCTGCTGCAAAATCAGGCGGATACGGCCATCTGACACTTTCTTATCCAGCTGCATTAAACGCAGATACTCATCCGCCCCTAAATCTGGCGCTGCAATCGGTAATTTTGCGGCCTGCATAATAGTTTTAATACGTGCCATTTGCGCCGCATCGAGCCAGCCCATACGTTGCGACAGATCCGCCGCCATCACGGTACCGGTGGCCACCGCTTCGCCGTGCAGCCAGACACCATAACCCATGGCATTTTCAATGGCGTGACCAAAGGTATGGCCCAGATTGAGCAAGGCACGCTCGCCCTGCTCATGCTCATCGGCCACCACCACCTCAGCTTTATTCTGGCACGAACGGTAAATAGCATAGCTGGCAACGGCGGTGTCCAAGGCCATCAGGGCGGACATATTGGTTTCCAGCCAATCAAAAAAGTCGGCATCGCGAATCAGGCCGTATTTAATGACTTCAGCGACCCCTGCCGATAATTCGCGCTGCGGTAAGGTCTTCAGCGTGTCGATATCGGCCAGTACCAATTTAGGCTGGTAGAACGCCCCTATCATGTTCTTACCCAGAGGATGGTTAATGCCGGTTTTACCGCCGACACTGGAATCCACTTGCGACAACAAAGTGGTCGGCACCTGAATAAAGGGTACACCACGCAAATAAGTTGCCGCCGCATAGCCGGTCAAGTCACCAACCACACCGCCACCCAGGGCAATAAGAGTAGTGTTACGCTCGCAGCGGTTTTGCAGCAAATGATCGTAGATGATTTGCAGCGTCTGGTTGTTTTTATACGCTTCGCCATCCGGCAAAATGATCTCAATCACACTCACACCTGCATCGCGCAAGGGCTTGGCAATGGCCTCCATATATAAAGGTGCCACCGTCGTATTGCTGACAATCGCCACCTGCTTGCGTTTCAAATGCGGCAAGATCAGATCAACCTGGCCTAGCAGGCCATTGCCGATATGAATAGGATAACTACGGTCAGCCAGGCTGACGGTTAAGGTTTGCATGATGGCTCCAACGCATTGAGGGCGTTTTCAATTTTTTGGATAATCACCGCCACCGGCTGATGGCCGGTATCGACGATCAGATTTGCAGTTTCGGTATAGAGTGGATTGCGGGCATGAAACAATTGCTCCAGCTTGGCTTTCACGTCCACATTTTGTAGTAAAGGGCGATTTTTATCGTTACGGGTACGTAAATACAGTTCATTGACATTGGCACGCAGATAAATCACATACCCATACTGCTTGAGGATATCGCGGTTTTCCGGCGCAATAATGGCACCACCACCCGTGGCGAGCACAATATTATCCTGCTGCGCAAACTCCTCCAGCGTAGAGGTTTCGCGCTTACGGAAACCCGCTTCGCCTTCCAGTTCAAAAATAGTCGGAATCTTGACGCCAGTACGTTGCTCAATCACATGATCGGTGTCGTAGAAGGTTTTGCCCAGACTTTTGGCAATCAATTTGCCAACGGTGGTCTTACCTGCCCCCATCAAACCGATCAAAAATATGTTGTTTGGTATTTGCGCACCCATAAAAAAACCCAACTGTTTCAGTTGGGCATTTTAAGGCAAAGCCTGTCGGCTGTCAGTAATCGTGCGCGTTTGCTTACGCTAATTAGTTCAAAGCCAGCGTTTCATCCATCACTTTCGGCGTGATAAAAATCAACAACTCAGTTTTATCCTCTTGCTTGGTGTTGCGTTTGAACGCATAACCAACCACCGGCAAGTCACCAAAGAAAGGCACTTTGTCAGTAGATTTACGGGAGACCTGCTCGTAAATCCCGCCCAAGACCACTGTCTCGCCGTTGCCCACCAGGACCTGCGTTTGTACGTTTTGCGTATTAATCGCCACGCCACCGGGCAAGGTTTCACCACGGCTGTCTTTGCGTACATCCAAATCCATAATAATTTTCTGGTCTGGCGTGATTTGCGGGGTCACCTCCAAACTGAGCTCAGCCTTTTTAAAGCTGACCGCAGTTGCACCGCTACTGGTGGCACTTTGATAAGGAATCTCCACCCCCTGCGCAATACGCGCTTTCTGCTGGTTGGCCGTCGTCACGCGAGGACTGGAAATCACTTTACCACGTGAATCTGCTTCCAAAGCCGACAATTCAAGGTTCAGTAATAAATTGGCCGACAGCTTGAGCAAGCTCAGCGCAATGCCACCATAAGCGTTGGTCACCGGCAGATTGGACATTAAGTCAGGCTGGCCATTAGAGCTGACGGTATAATTACCTATTGTCGCACTTTGTACGGTACCGCCCTGCGTACCCAGCGTATACGTACCCGTGCCACCTGCGGTAGTTGGCGCAGTATAAGCCGTTGCCTTATTGCCCAGCGAGCCACCAATCGATAAGTTGGTATTGCTGCCCGGTGTACCGGTTTGCGAAATACCAAACCGCGCGCCCAATGCCTTAGAGAAGGTATTGGAAGCAATCACCATGCGTGATTCGATCATTACCTGCTTCACAGGCACATCCACCTTATTAATGATAGTCTGAATTTCTTCCAGTTTTCTTGGTGTATCCTGCACGAAAATGGTATTGGTGCGCGCATCAAAAGTCACACTACCGCGTTGTGACAGAATGCGGTTCATACGCCCTCCCGACGAGCCGCCTGATGCACCGGTAGCCATGCCAGACGTCGAGCCTCCTGAACCACTGGTACCACCGCCCAGCAACATGTTTCTAAAATCCATGGCTTTCTGGTATTTCAACGAGAATACTTCTGTACGCAAGGTTTCCAGGGTCTCGCGCTCAGCCTCAGCCGTGAGTTGCGCCTTTTCCTTGGCGGCAAACTCCTCTGCCGGTGCAATCGAAATCACACTGCCATTGACGCGCATATCCAGGCCTTTGCTTTTCATGATCACATCCAGCGCCTGATCCCATGGCACATCCTTCAGGCCGATGGTGACACTGCCGGAGACGGAGTCACTAACTACAATGTTTTTGCCTGTGAAGTCAGCAATCACTTTCAACACATCCCTCACATCTACACGCTGAAAATTAAGAGACAGTTTCTCGCCCGCATAACCTTGCTTGGAGCCCTGAATCAGTTTGTTCGGGTCTTTGGCCAACGGGCGGATATCCACCACCAGACGACGGTCGGTCTGGTAAGCAGACTGTTCCCAATCGCCTTGTGGCTCAATCACAATTTGCGCTTGGTGATGATGACGTAATGCATCCACATACAATACTGGCGTATTAAAATTAATCACATTCAAGCGACGTTGCAAAGCTTCAGGCAATTCGGTATCAGCAAAATCAATCACTACCGTTTTGCCTGCATTGCGCACATTGACCCCTACGCGACTGTCAGACAAATCCACCAGAATACGGCCCTCGCCATTTTTGCCACGCACAAAATCAATCTTCTGAATTTTGTGTCCGGCAGCCACTTCCTGCTCAGAAAAACGCTTGGCGGCCACGGCGGCAGCCGGGGCTTCTACGCCCTCTTGTGTGAGCCCGACCAGCAAGGTCTGATCCTGCACCTGTAACTGGTGCTGCACTGGTTTGGATAAATTGAGCACCACGCGGCTGCGGTCACTGGCTTGCGCCACTTGTACAGATTTCAATACACCCTGATTCACTGGCAGCACATTCTTGCCGGTGGCATTGCTGGCATTGGGGATATCAAAAACGATCCTGGGCGGATTACTTAAAGTGAAACTGAGTGGCGCAGTGGCGAGTGGTTGCGCCATCTGCAATTGCACGTTCAAACGCCCTCCCGGCAGTGCAGTGACATCCACGGCTTGCAGTTGGTTAGTCGCCGTCGGCAAATCAGCCGCAACGCTCCATCCCGACGTGGCGAGTGCCACAGACAAGAATGCCACCCGGGCAACAAGAAAGCTTAATTTTTTCATCATTGATGTTCCTGCAGTTCCAATGTTGTCATTTGCTCGGCCCATTCCCCGCTCACCGGGTCTTGAATCGTCTCTTTTATTTTTAACTCGTATTTCAATGTCTGGCGGTTTTCTGCCAAGGCCGTAATCACACCAAACTTTTCTCCCAGGTGTGATCCAGGCTTTACCTGATACACCATATTGTCAGACGTTTGTATGGTGGCAAACATGCTGTTCTTTTTGCTCAGTACGCCGACAAATTTGAGGCTTTCCAATGGATACGCTTCCAGCGGTTCCTTGGGGCGTTTCAAATCAGGCTGATTGGTGTTTTGCACCGAGGCCTTGCGCGGCACAAACGGATCATGCAGCACGCCATCAACGTTATATTGCTTGGGAGAAAACCCCTGCACCTCTGGCAATGGCTCCACCGGGGCCACCATAGTCTGGTCGGCCTCATTCATAAACTGTGTCAAATCGTCATCCTGTGACGTACCACAGGCCGTGAGTAACACGGCCGGAATCAGGCAAAACAAGTAATTGTTGCGCATCATTTCTTCCCTGCCTTGCTTTCTTGGGCTTTACGCGCGGCAACTTCTTCCGCATCCAGATAGCGGTAGGTTTTGGCGACAGCTTCCATCACCAGCATATCTTTATGCGGCTGCTTGTCGTCCTTGCCGGCTGGCTGGATTTGCAGGTTATGCAAGGTCACGATACGTGACAACTTGGCCACCTCAGTGACAAATGCGCCCAAATTATGGTAACGCCCTAACACTTTGATATTGATCGGCTTTTCAGCATAAAACTCGGCAAAAATCTCTGGCATCGGCACAAAGCCTTCAAAAGACAGGCCCTGGCCTACACCTGCCTGGTTAATATCCGTCAGTAACCCGTCCATCTCGGACTTATCCGGCAACTGCTTAAGCAAAGTACCGAAAGTACGCTGAATCTCAATCACTTGCTGCTCATAAGCCTTGATCTTCATAGCCTGTATTTTTTTGCCCAGGTATTCGTCACGCAAGCCTTGTTCTTTTTCTTTTTCAGCTTTTAATTCTTTAAGGTTAGGGCTGAGGAGAAACACATAGCCCACTACCAGCAGCGCTGCCGCCAGTATCGTCAACAAGACCGCTTTCATCGGCATCGGCAAATTGCCGGCCGTTTTGATATCTATATTATTAAAGTCAGAAAGTTGCATCTCTGGGTCATCCTTTGGCAGGCGCAGGCTTCTGCTTGGCAGGGTCGTCTTTAGGCGTGTCGCGCTTCAACGATACCCGCAACACAAACTCATACTCTTTAATACCTAGCGCATTGGTATTGGCCTTAATTTCAACCAGGTTAGGACTGTGCATAATGGGCGACTCACTCAGGTTGTGTACCAGCGAGGCAACCCTGGCATTGGTATCCGCCACCCCCTTGAGCTCAATCTCATCCTGCAATTGCTTGACGCTTTTGAGGAGTACACCTTCTGGCAGCTGCCTGGCTAACTCATCCAGAATCAACACGGCCTGATTACGATCGCTTTGCAAGCCTTCGACGATCTGCTTGCGCTCCAGCACATGCTTGATTTGCTCTTTCAAACTGCCGATCACGGCAATTTCTTTGTCCAGCCGCGCCGTCTCATCTAGCAAACGCTGGTTACGCGACTGTTGTGTCTGGATTTTGCTGTGGATATAACTCCAGCTCACAAACAAAATAGCCGCAGCGGCAATCGCCACCAATGATGCCATCAAGCCAAACTCACGTTGGCGTTCCGCACGCTTGATCTGACGATGCGGTAACAGGTTAACTTTAATCATGCGTCCACCCCACGCAGTGCCAGGCCACAGGCGATCATCAGCGCAGGCGCATCTGCTTCAAGCTGGGAAGGTTTAATCTTATTGGCCAGCGTCATGCCCTGAAAGGCATTCGCGACCAAGGTATGCACACCGGTTTTTTGTTCTATCAGTGCCGCCAAGCCTTCAGTGGCGGCCACGCCACCGGCCAGCAACACATGGTCCACCGAGTTGTACTGGGTAGAGTTGGTAAAAAAAGACACGGCACGCGCAGCTTCGCCTGCCAGGTTTTGCAGAAACGGCTGCAACACTTCCTGCTCATAAGAGTCTGGTAGCCCGCCCTGACGTTTGGCAATTTCGCTCTCTTCAGGCGACAGGCCAAACCGGCGCTGAATTTCCTGTGACAACATGGCGCCGCCAAAAGCCTGCTCCCTGGCATAGACGGAATGTGCGCCGACCATGACATTGATATGCGTCACATGTGCGCCGATGTCCAGCATCATGGTGACGGTTTTTTTGCTATGTTGCGGCAGCTGTTTAAGAATCTGGCGATAGGCTGTTTCGGTGGCATAAGCCTCTACATCAACAATGCTCACCTTCAAACCGGCCTCTTCAGCCACGGCGACACGGTCATCGATTTTTTCTTTTTTGGCCGCCACAATCAGCACTTCAACTTCGTCCGTGCTTTTACCCATCGGCCCCAGCACCTGAAAGTCGAGGTTCATTTCCTCAAGCGGGAACGGAATATACTGGTTGGCCTCAGACTCTACCTGCAACTCCAGGTCTTCTTCGCGCAAACCGGCAGGCATGATGACGCGCTTTGAAATCACCGCCGCCGTCGGCAGTGCCAACACTACCTGGCGCGCACGCGACCCGAGCAAACGCCAGGCCGATCGCATGGTATCGGCCACCTGCACCAGGTCATTAATATTGCCATCGCTGATGACCCCTTTAGGCAGGGTCACATTGGCGTAGCCATCCAGTCGGAATTGTTGTTTGCCTATGGCACTCAGCTCCACCATTTTGATAGCGGTTGCACTGATATCAACACCAATAAAACTGGTTTTTTTGCGTTGTAAAAAGCCCAGACTCAACTGTATTGCCCTTTTTAAGTATTTGAATGTTCGTTGGGTTATGCATCAACCATGCCAACTCACACTATTTCATGGCGACAAGCAAATGACTGGCCTTCATGGTCGCCAGAAGAATGCTGATTATTTGCATGATTCCATAATTAACTGCCATTGAATTGGCAAAAAAAGATTACAATTCATGGGTAATTCTCACGATGGCAGCAAGACGCATGAACTCAAGAAACTGGTTGCAGTCCCTTCTTTTTCTTTCCATTATCGGCAGCTTGATCGTCGCCGCCCTGCTGGTGTTGATGATCAGCATTCTCTATCCTTCACTGCCTTCACTAGACGCACTGACGGATTACCATCCGAAATTGCCGTTGCGCATTTACGATGCCGAAGGTGGCCTGATTGCCGAGTTTGGCCAGGAACGGCGTGCCTTTGTACCGATTGAGCAAACGCCCAAAGTGATGAAAGACGCCATTCTGGCGATTGAAGACCGTCGCTTTTACCAGCACAACGGCATTGATACCACCGGCATTTTGCGCGCCATCCGCAACAACCTGACTGGCCGTGGCCATGAAGGCGCCAGCACCATCACCATGCAGGTCGCCAAGAACTTCTTTAGCAGCCCGGATACGCCGCGTAATATCTGGACCAAGATCAAAGAGGCCATGCTGGCGATCAAGATCGAAAACGCCATCAGTAAAGACAAGATTCTTGAGCTGTACCTGAACCAGATTTACCTGGGCGAGCGCGCGTATGGCTTTGCCACTGCGTCCAAAACCTATTACGACAAAGACCTGAAACAAATCAACCTGGCTGAGGCCGCCCTGCTGGCAGGCTTGCCCAAGGCACCTAGCAAATACGACCCCTACATTCACCCAGATTACGCGATCAGGCGCCAGCATGAAGTGCTACGCGACATGCACCGCTATGGCATGATCAGTGATCGTGAGTTCGAGCAGGCCATGAACACGCCACTCAAATTCCAGTCGTCGAAACGACAAGTACAAGCCCTGGGAGGGGAATACGTTGCTGAGATTGTACGGGCGACCCTGTATAAACGTTATGGCGAGAAAGCGTATACCAGTGGCCTGCGCGTCTACACCACCATCAACAACAAGCATCAGGCCGCCGCGAACACGGCTGTGATTCAGGGCATTATCAATTTTGAATTGCGCCATGGATTCCGCGGGGCCGAGCAGATTATTTCGCTGCCAGCGGGCAAACTGACCGCCAGCGGTGCCAGCGAACTATTGCGGGATTTTGTCACTTACAACCAGTTTGTGCCCGCCTTGGTCACCAAGGTCGAGCCTAACCTGCTCACTTTGGTCACCAACCGTGGCGCCGTGCTCAAGTTGCAGGACAAAGCCATTTTGCTGGTGAAAAACCATATGCCCCCGGCCAAACGCACGCCATTGTCGCTGGTGCCTGGCGCGGTGATCCGTGTCTACCAGCAAAACGACGGCTGGTCAGTGGTGCAACTGCCAGAAGTCGAAAGCGGATTTATGGCGCTCAACCCGGAAACCGGGCAGGTACAGGCCCTGATCGGCGGTTTTAGTTTCCAGCGCAACAAATACAACCATGTAACGCAAGGCAGACGTCAGCCAGGCTCCAGCTTCAAGCCATTTATCTACTCGGCCGCCCTCGAAAAAGGCTACAGCCCGGCCAGCGTATTTGAAGATGCCCCCATCAGCTTCACCTCTACCGAAACCGGTAGCAATAGCAGCTGGGAGCCACGTAACTACGATGAAAAATATGCAGGCCCCATGCGTTTGCGTGAAGCGCTGGCACAGTCAAAAAATACAATCTCTATCCGCCTGATGAATGCGATTGGCGCCCGCTATGCGCAAAACTACCTGCGCAGATTCGGCTTTGATCCCAAGGACCACCCGGCTTACCTGTCTACCGCGCTGGGCGCTGGCTCTTCTTCAGTGTGGCAAATGGCAGCGGCCTATGCTACTTTTGCCAACAGCGGCTACCAGGTACATCCTTACCTGATCGAAAAAATTATCGATAGCCGCGGCAAAGTCATTCAAGCAGTACAAGCAGGCAAACATGTGTCGCCAGAACGGGTGATCGACCAGCGCAATGCCTTTATCATCACCACCATGCTGCAAGACGTCGTGCGCGACGGTACGGCCAGGGCAGCCCTGTCACTACGTCGCCCGGATATTGCCGGTAAAACCGGCACCACCAATGACCAGTTTGATGCCTGGTTTGCCGGTTACCACCCGAAAGAAGTCGCGGTGGCCTGGATGGGTTATGACAATCCACACAATCTGGGTCGCGGCGAAACCGGTGGTCGCGCAGCATTGCCGATCTGGATCAATTACATGCAACAAACCCTGACCGGCTTGCCGATCTACCAGTACAAAGTGCCGGATGGCGTATTGCAACTGAAAGTGGATGCTTACACTGGTGCGCAAGTGGGTGAAGATGACCCTGGCATTTATGAATATTTCTACGAAGAACACTTGCCACAGTCACAACCTGAAAACCTGCCCGGCCTGTTTGACCCGGAAGCAGAACATGCGCCAGAAGACAATGAACCATCCTTCCTCGAGCGCCTGATCGGCGAGCATAGTGGCGGTGGCAGTGAAGACAAGAAATTGCCGACAAACCCGGCGGCAAAGTTACTCAGCCCCAATTAGAGACGAATCCAACTTAAAGCCTGATGCGATGTTTGACGACTTTTCAAGTGATCTGCGGCAAGAAATAGCACAGTCTGCCGCGCGCCTGATGTTTGAGGAAGGCATCAGTGACTATGGCCGCGCCAAGCGCAAAGCAGTGAAACTGATGGGTATACAACAGGATGCCCCTCTGCCAACCAACGCTGAAATTGATACCGCCTTGCGTGAGTACCATGCCCTGTATGCCGATGAAAATGATGCGGCGCACTTGCTGGAGTTGCGGCAAGCGGCCTTGCACACCATGCAGCTACTCAAAAAGTTTAATCCGCATCTGATTGGCTCGGTGATGGAAGGCACGGCAGGCCCTTATGCTGACACCGACATTCATGTGTTTGCGGAAAGCGGCAAAGAGCTGGAGATTTATTTACTCAACCAGAATGTGCCTTACCGGCTGGATGAGCAGCAATTTCGCATGTCAGACCGGCCGGGTAAGCAAAAGCACGACCTGGTACGCAAACGGGTGCCGGTGTTGCTGGTAGAAACGCGTTTTGGCACACAACGCATCAGCGTATTTGAAACCGATGATATCCGCACCGCACCACGTAAAAATGGTGAAAAGTCGGGCATACACCGCATGAACCTGCTGCAACTGACTGAAGCCCTTTACCCGGGCAGAACCATCAGCGAATAAGCTTATTGCAAACTGATCTGGCCATGCCCAAGTACGGTACCAGTGGCATAAGCCATATCCACCAGCGCCACCTGGTAATCACTAATGGCGCGAATTTCTTTTAACTGCGCCTCGCCCAGACGCGTTAGCGTTTCCAGCACCTCGGTCATGGTACGCAAACCTTCATTAAACTGCTTGAGCTCGGCTTCATAGTTAATACCAGCCACCAGCACTTGCTGACGCGCTGCAATAATGCGCTGCCAATTCTGGTCCACTTTATCCAGCGAGTCATGTATCTCGCGTTTTACGGTCAGGGTTTGTAACGTTTTGGTGGTCAGGCGCTGCATGCGCTGTGCCACGGCCCGATCCAGCTTGGCCTTGCGCGCTTCGTTACTCACCGGCATTTCAAACTTCAGGCCGACCGACCAGTCGCGATAACGGCCACCAAACAAGTCCTGGCCGATATCACCGAAGCGCTCGCCGGAGCCGGACAATGCCCCATACTGGTAATCCAGCGTGAACAAGGGCAAGGTCTGGTTTTGCAGATAATCAATCTGCACCAGGTCAGCACTTAGCTTCAACTCCTGATCCAGCAACTCAATACGGCTATCCAGCGCATCGCGGATCAAATGCGCACGGTCAAACTCAAACTTGACCAGGCTAGGCGCCGTCATTGGTACCCATGGCGACTGGCCTGTTTGATCATCCGGCAAATCATTGAGTAAAAACTGTAATTGCCGTTGTGCCAGTTTAAGGTTAGTTTCTGCCACAATCAGTGCTTCCATGCGGTCAGCCACGCCTATATCGGCACGATTGATTTCTACAGCGGCCGTTAAGCCTTCCTGCACGCGGCGCTTGACCATAGCCAGGTTCTGGCTGGCATATTCAAACTGGTTTTTGCGCACATCCAGCGCCGCCCACGCCTCGTAAAGCTCCCAATAGGCTTTGTCCACAGTAGCGACAATGCGTATGGTCTGCAAGCGGGTTTTCAACTGCACGCTGTCGCGGTCCAGCTCGGCAACACGGATGCTGGCTTCGTTCACCTGCTGACCCGCATTACGTAGCAAAGGCTGGCTAAACGAGAAGCGCAAGGCACTGCGGTACTGGTCGCTGGCAAACTTGCCCAGGCTCTGCCGGTTTTCCAGTGGCGCACTCAAGGTCACGGTACCGCCCGTACGCAAAGGCACTTTGACACCCGCTTCGACATCCCAGAATTCCTTTTTTTGCGCATCCAGGTTGAGTTTCGCCAGCTCGCCATTCAACAATGCATTGTCTGACTTGAGGATGACTTTATCGCCTGCCATGGCAGGTGTGTCTTTTTCGGCATATTTGGCATAAGCAAAAATCACCTGGTCAAACTTGGCCTGCTCTTCTCGTAGCGACTGTCTCGCCAGCTCAGGATCCATTTTTGCCACTTTGATTTGCAAATTGTTTTGCAATGCCCGCTGGCGAATATCGGCAATGGTGACTTGAGAGCCTGGTGCCATTGGCACAATACTTTCACTTTCCGGGCTATCAAACGGCTTTAACGCACTTTTTAAATCGACCGTCACCGACGATTTGCGTTGCTGCTGTCGCTTGACCGCATCGTGTAGTGGTAGGCCAGGTTGCGGACTATAGGTTTCTAACGACCGCCCTTCGGTCTTTTCCAGGCGTTGCCGCGCCCGCGTGTCTGTCACCTCATCGGCCAACAATGCGCCCCAGGGCGAAGCAAGCGCCAATAGTGTTAACAGCCAGCGCGTCATGCGGCTCTGCCTCCGGCCTGTTGCAAGGGCACGGGTTCTGGCGGGATACGTGGCGGGAAGCCATTGAGCAAACGCCACAATTCGTAGCCTATGGTCACGCGCTCAAGCAGTACCCAGCCTTTGGCGCTGATGCCCTGGCGCAAAAACCTGGCCGATGGCCATTCTGGTGTACCGGCTTTATGCACAACCATGATACGGAAATGACCTGAGCCGTTATCTGTCGGATCGACAAAGGAAATTTCACCTTCAAACGTGCCAACGCCGACCTGCGCCCAACCGGGCACCTGTATCGCAGGCCAACCTTCAAACTCCAGGCGCACACTGCTGCGCGACGTAATCAGTGGTGCATCACGGCCATCAACCCATAGCTCGACCGCGCGCTGCGAGGTATGGGGCACAATCACCAGCAAGGGATCGCCCTGCTTGATAATTTGCGATTGCGAATTGACCGGTAACCTGAAAATCGTGCCGTCCCTGGGTGCAACAATGCGCTGCATATTTTGCCGTGCCAATGAGATTTCGGAATTGTGCAGGCTATTTTCACTGTCTGCGGTTTCGCCGCGAATCTTGTTGATCACCGCAGAAGTTGAGTCTAAATAGGCCTGGGTATCAGAACGGGTTTGCTGGATATCCGCCGCCGCCGAACTGGCCTCGGCTTTGGCTGATTGCCATTGCGCCTGCGCACTATTAAGGTTGCGGCTGGCAATAATATGGTCACGCTCAGCTACTTCCAAATCACGCTTAGACACCAGGCCATCGGTAAACAAACGTTGCAAACGATTGACTTGCAGGCTGGCCGCATCCAATGTCGCCTGCGCCGAATTCACCGCCTCCTGGCTACTGCGGATTTTCTGGTTGGCCACATCCAGCTTGTATTGGGCCGCAGAGATCTTGGCATCGCGTGCGGCGGTCAGGTTCTGTTTCTGTAACTCGTAATTACGCAACTCATCCTGTTTCGCACCCAGCTTGCTTTGCAAGTTATCCCGCTGCGCTTCAAGACGCTGCTTAAAATTAGGATCAGTATCGGCAATCTCCAGCAGCAAATCGCCCTCTTTCACTTGCGAGCCCTCTTGCACATGCCAGCGATTGATCAGGCCATTCACCGGCGCATCGATGGTTTGTACGCGCTCGGAAGGTGAATAGGCAGTCACCTTACCCAAGGCCGTCACGTTTTGCTGCCAGGGTAAAAATAAAAACAAGGTCGGCAAACCCACTAACAACCAGGCTAACCGTTTGATCCAGACACGCAAATGCTGCGGCGTTTGCACGCTGTGCATCAGCGCTTGTTGCAATTGATTATGCATGATGGTCTCCCGCCTGGTTGCGCGGGCTATCCAGGGTCATCACCTGCTGGAATTGCTGTGCAATATGGGGGAAGCGTGTCGTCACTATCAACATCCAATTTGACTGGTGGCGCTTAAGCAAGGTCAGCACCTGATCCAGCTCCTGCTGGCCGAGCCCATCCAGCAAGCCATCAATGATCAGCAAGTCCGGACGTCCTATCATCGCCCTGGCCAGCATCAGGCGTTGCAACTGGGTATACGTCATGGGCGCACCATAATCGGTCAATACCGTATCCATGCCCTTGGGCAATTGGCTGATATCTTCCCACAAGCCCAGCATTTGCAAGATATCGACCATGGCATCCAGCGTGATGTTAGTGCGGGTCAGGCGCAGATTATCCAGAATCGAGCCATGCTGCCACTCGACCTTGTTGGCAACCCCAATACGGTCACGCAAGTGGTCCAGGTTCAGTTGGCGTAAGTCTATGCCGCCATAACTGATATAGCCTTGCGCAGGTTGCCTGAGTCCGGTTAACAGCTCGAGCAAGGTGCTTTTACCACTGCCCAATGCACCCAGAATCGCCATGCTCTGGCCATGTTGCAATTCAAAACTCACCTGGCTCATCAGTGCTGGCTGACCAAGATGACTAAAACCCAGGCCAACTACTTTTAAAGGATGATAGCCCTCAAGGCTGGACTGATGCTCACCCAGCGTCTCCACCGGCAAGGTCTCCAGCACGCCTAATTTATCGACCGCAGCCAGCAAATCGTAAAAATACTCCAGCTTGGTCACAAAGCGCACAAAGGCAGACAGCACGCCAAAAATAATCAACTCTGCCGCCACAAACTGGCCCAGGTTAATCTGACCCTTGATCACTAAGGTGCCGCCGAGAATCAGCATGCCGGTACCGATCACCGCATACATGCCAACCGCGCCAATCAACTGCATCATTAATACGCGGAAATGCTTTACCCTGGCTCCCAGATAGTTTTGGGCCAGCACCTCAGTATTTTCTGTGGTGCGTTGTTTGGCACCATAAAACTTGGATAACCATTTATTACGTGCAATGTTTTCCAGCCAGGCCGCCATATCGTACTTGGCCTTGGACTCCTTGAGCGCGGTGGTTTCCGCCTGCTTGCCCAGCAAAAATACGACAGCCCACAATACGATCAGCATCAGGATCACCAGAATGCCGAAGTACAAGCTGTAAAACAGTAAGACCACGCTACCAATCAAACCTTGCAGCAAGGCGGTCAGGCCAACCGTGAGCAGGGTTGCCACCGATTTTTGCACCGTCTGAATATCAAAGTAGCGGTTTACCAGCTCGACTGGATTGTGCTGGTCATAGACAGAGACATGAATCTGTTGTGTGTTTTGCGCAATGAGCAAACTATGCCGCACAAATACCCGGCGTTGAATCAGCTCAACCAGGAAACTCTCAATCGCGTAAATCCCCCCCGACAAGGCCAGCAGGCAAAACAGGATAAAGCCGACCACATACAAGGGCTGCAACACGCCGCCCATGGTGACGATATTGACCATGGTCTGTACCGCCACAGGCGTCGCGATTCCCAACACGCCATAGACTAGTGTCAGGTAAACCAGAAGCAGGATATCCTGCTTTTCAAAGGCGGCGAGTTTTAATACCCGTTGTACCGGGCTCAACAGGGAGGGAGTTAGATTTGCCATAATTAAGAGTTATTTTAGTTCAGGCCCACTACATGGATACAAATGTATTTTATTAAGTTCAAAAAAAAACGGCTCAATGAGCCGTTTTCTTTTTCACATCACGGATTACAGGCTGTAAGCACGCTCACCATGCTCAGTCGTATCCAAACCTTCGCGCTCGTATTCTTCACTTACGCGCAAGCCTACAACAGCGTCTACAACTTTGTAAAGAATCACACTCACGATACCCGTCCAGATCAGGGTCACCACGACGGCGATGATTTGGGTAGAAACTTGGCCACCCATGGTCACGCCTTCGGCATAACCCACACCACCCAAACCAGGAGACATCAATACGCCTGTACCTACGGCGCCCCAGATACCTGCCAGGCCGTGCACACCGAATACATCCAGTGAGTCATCATAACCCAGCGCACCTTTCAACTTGGTCACGCCCCACAGGCTGACGAAGCTGGCAGTGAAGCCCAGAATGATAGAACCCATCGGGCCGATGAAACCACATGCTGGTGTAATCGCTACCAAACCCGCTACCGCACCGGATGCAGCACCCAACATGCTTGGTTTGCCTCTGAACAACCACTCAGCCAGGATCCAGCCCAATACCGCAGCCGCAGTTGCCAGTTGTGTGTTTACCAGCACCATACCAGCAGTGGCATCAGCAGCCAGTTCGCTACCTACGTTGAAACCGAACCAACCCACCCACAGTAATGACGCACCAATCATGGTCATGACTAGGTTGTGTGGAGGCATGGCTTCTTTACCGTAACCGATACGTTTGCCCAACATCATGGCGCCAATCAGCGCAGCCACACCAGCGTTGATGTGTACAACAGTACCGCCAGCAAAGTCTTTGGCACCTAATTCAGCCAGATAACCACCACCCCACACCATGTGTGCGATTGGGATATAAGCAAAGGTCACCCACAACGCTGTAAACAGCAATACGGCAGAGAACTTCATACGCTCAGCAAAACCACCCACGATCAATGCTGGTGTCAACGCAGCAAAAATCATCTGGAAAGTCAGGAAAACATATTCAGGGATAGTGCCAGACAAGCTGTCCGTTGTAATGCCTGACAGGAATGCCTTGCTCAAGCCCCCAACGATGGCATTACCTTCACTAAACGCCATACTGTAGCCGTAAGCCGCCCACAACACGGAGATCAATGAGAACACCACGAAAATTTGCATCAACACCGAAAGCATGTTTTTCTGACGTACCAAGCCACCATAGAACAGGGCCAAACCTGGGATTGTCATTAAAATTACCAACACAGTAGCCACAATCATGAATGCGGTATTACCTACATCCAATGTTGGTGCAGCCTCTGCAGCCGCTGACGCAGCTTCTGCAGCAGGCGCTTCGGCCGCTGGTGCCGCATCAGGGGTAACTGTTTCTTGTACTGTGATCGTTTCAGTCACAGTCTCTTCAGCATAACTCACTGGGGTTGCCGCCAGGCCAATCAAGGCGACCAGTGATAACATGGAAAGAATTTTCTTCATAGCTGAAGCCCTTTCTTATAGCGCATCCGGACCGGTTTCGCCGGTACGTATACGGTAAACTTGTTCCAGATCGAAGACAAATACTTTGCCATCACCGATTTTGCCAGTTGCAGCCGCTTTCTCAATCGCATCAACGACTTGATCAAGCATGTCGTCCTTGATAGCTACTTCGAGCTTCACTTTAGGCAAAAAATCCACGACATATTCTGCACCACGATATAACTCGGTATGCCCCTTTTGACGGCCAAACCCTTTGACCTCAGTGACTGTGATGCCTTGTACGCCAATGTTGGACAAAGCCTCACGCACTTCATCAAGCTTAAATGGCTTGATTATTGCGGATACAAATTTCATTTGCTTCTCCCGTTGTTAACTCTGGCGGGCACAATGCCCGCCAGATCTAAACTTGCTTATTTAGAATGTACGACCGACCGTTAATACCAGACGACCATCATTCAGATTTTTACTTTGCGCTTTGGTGCTGGTACCTTTACCGTTAAAGCTTGTACCACCATAGCCATTTTCACCCCAGTAGCGGGAGTTGTCTGACTCAACCCAGTATACGCCGGCGTTCCAGCCTTCGGTAGCACCAATTTTGAATGCTTTACTCAGACCAATTTTCCAGTCTGTGTAGTCTGGGTTAGTAGCACCAGAAATGGAAGTACTTGGCAAGTTTACGCCGCCATCTGGGCTAAAAGATTTGTCCAGTTTACCCGCCACATTCAAACGACCAACGTGAGCAATCAATGTCAAATCCCACCATGGCAATGGATAAGCCGCGTTCAATTCAAAATAGGTAGAGCCCTTAGTGCTGCCATCCCAACCTGTAGACTTATCCGCGCCCCACCAGTCAGTCAATGTGTAAGACAACTTACCGCTTAACCAACCGTAGGATAAACCAACGTTAGCTTCATAAGTGTCCCAACTACCACCTTTAGGTGTCAATACATCATTTGGGTTAGCCGCATTTGATGCACGGTATTTTTTCCATGAACCACCTGGATACAGGTAGCCATACAGACCAGCACTCCAGCCCAAACCTTCAACAGCAGGTACGCTACCGTTGTAACCAGCATAAATATCAATTTCAGTGGTCGAATCAGGATAAGTGTTAGGTGACACGCCTGAACCCCAAACACCAGCATAGAAGCCGCTAGAATGGGTGATATCCATACCGCCTTGTGCGGTTGGTTTGTGCCATGTTTGTGAAATACCACGTGAGTAGTAATCTGATACAAAAGAAACGTTACCGGTCGCAGACCAGTCAGATTTAGCTTCTTCTTTAGCCTCTTCAGCTGCGTATGAAGCTTGTGCAAAAGATAATGCACCCAAAACTGCTGTGAGCAAAATAGATTGACGCATTTATGAGTCCTCTCTCTGTGAAAATCTTTGATCGAATTGTTGTAAACGAGAATGAAACAACATTGACCACAAAGCAAGGCACGTGCCAACCTATATAAACTAATAAAATCAAATAATTAACATTAAAATATAAAGTTAAATATTAAAAAAACATAATAACAAATTGTTTTTTATTAATTATGAACTTATTGTATTGGGGTAATTATATTTTCAACCCTGCTATACATGCTAAAATATTGTGCAAAGGAGTGCTTACCATGCTATTTACCAATGAAAAAATTAAAGAATTATCTTTTAAAATCAAACAACTAGTTGATTCAAGCCCCATTTCAGAGCTAGAAACCAATTTGCATGCACTATTTCAGGGCGCGCTCACCAAAATGGAACTTGTTTCACGCGAAGAATTCGATATTCAGTCAGCACTATTGGCACGTACCCAGCAACAATTGAAAACACTGGAAGAAAAAATCAGCCAGTTGGAACAGGCTCAACCAGCCAAGAAGTAAAAATTAATTTACAATTGTTAGCATTCCAATATTCAGGGGTGCGAAATGAGTCTGGCGGTGTTATACAGTCGTGCACTGAGCGGCATGGACGCGCCAGAGGTGGTGGTAGAAGTGCATTTGGCCAATGGCTTGCCAAGTTTCACCATCGTCGGCCTCCCTGAAACCGAAGTAAAAGAGAGCAAGGACAGAGTACGGGCGGCGATACAGACGGCACAATTTGAGTTCCCAGCCCGTCGCATTACCGTCAATCTGGCACCGGCCGACCTGCCAAAAGAAGGCGGACGCTACGATCTGCCCATTGCGCTCGGCATTCTGGCAGCATCAGGCCAATTGCCCAAACAACAGCTGGCAAATTATGTGATTGCCGGTGAACTGGCGCTCACAGGCGCATTACGGCCAATTCGAGGCGCGCTGGCGATGACATATCAACTGCTACAAGACAAAGCGGGCACCAGAGCGGCTATATTGCCCCAAGAAAGTGCATATGAGGCGAGCCTGGTCGAAGGCTGCACCATTTTTGCGGCAGACAGCCTGCTTGATGTATGCGCGCATTTGTCTGACAAACAATCGTTGCCACAACACCCCTTGGTCACGCCGACGACAAACACCTTGCTGCCAGATTATCAGGAGGTCAAAGGTCAGCTACGCGCCAAACGCGCACTGGAGATTGCTGCGGCCGGCCAGCACAGCCTGCTAATGAGCGGCCCACCAGGCACAGGTAAGAGCATGCTGGCGCAACGGTTTGTCGGCATCCTGCCAGAAATGACCACGCAGGAGGCGCTTGAAAGCGCAGCTATTTTGTCACTGACCGGTCAGTTTCCAGCAACGAACTGGAAAAAACGCCCCTTTCGTGCACCACACCATACCGCCTCGGCAGTGGCATTGGTCGGCGGAGGCAGCGTGCCACGCCCCGGTGAAATCAGCCTCGCGCATCATGGCGTGCTGTTTTTGGATGAGCTTAACGTTTAGCTTTTCTTATAATATTGTCAATATGATTTTCATTTATATACATCAATAGTATTGATGGACACCTCCAACTTGAAAGTAATTGACAATGATCAATATCGCAAGAGCAAACATAGATTTTCCCTTTTTGGCAATTAATCTACATGTCCTGCATAAATTAGAGGAGGCCCACAACAATGTGGAATTGGGCGTTGCTTACAAGGCAAAAGCTAAACCAGTTTTACGTACGCTTGAATGCTTTTTGCAAATCACTAATCGAAAATTAAATGATTCGATTCTGCAAAGCCCTGCCTTTGGGGAAATAATCTGCCTATATGCTGGGGCTTTATACTCGAAAAAAATATTCGAAATAACTAATCAAACAACTTATACATATCTATGTATTCTATCCAGGCTTTGTGAGCAATCCCAAAAACTATTCGACTCATACCCCTTTCCTAGTTTGAAATTTCACCTGACCAAACCTTCCTTAGATGCAATCAGTTGTGTTGAAAAATTTGAAAAGCTTGAATTAAATGAAGAAAAGGTTTGGCTATGGAATGCTTGGAAATGTTCAAATAAGGAAAGTGCAGAGTACTGGGCACCCTTATACGGCATTTACGAAAAATTTGGGCGAGATTTCACACAGAAACTGCACGACATTTGCACGCTATATTACAGCGCCAGTGGAGCCGATAGAATTCATGGCCTCAAGTCTTTTGTTAATTTTATACGTCAGACTAAGGAACCTCTAAATGAGAGGAACTTCCAAGACCCCCATTTTATGGGTCCTTTTCTAAGAAGATTTCTAACATTTTATTTTGAGGAGGGGTATGCAAGCGGAGTCAAGGTCAACACATTGATTACTCGCTGGAACGGTTCAATTCTTCCGTTCCTAAATACTTATTTATTGCGTTCAGATTTATTTGCGGAACCTTATGGAGCGATCCCTTCAATCCATTTTAAAAAGGGTTCGAAATCAAGCAAAAATATAAAAATTGCTGATGAAGGGTACCTTGTCAGTCAAAAGCTATTAACTGACATTCCATTGCATGCAACTGATGAAGAAGCTATGCACCTTCTCTTTCATAATATAAAAGCTGATTTAGATATTGCCATAACATGGGCCGAATGGGCTATAAGTGAAATATGGGCAAGATACACATTAAGATTAGAAAATAGCACCTTAGGAAAAGTAGTTAAGATTGGTCAGAGTGATAAAACAAATAAAAACTCATGGTTAATTGATCGTTTTAATCCTGATCATTTAAAAAATGCAGCATCTACATATTTCCATCATGGACATATTGTAGATAAAAAAAATAACGCGCATCTTTTTCTTCCGAACCCGTTACCTCAAACTGCATACGAATTAGGCTTGCCTATCACAGGGGCACTTTTACCTTTTTGCATTATCTTGATTGCTAATCATCCACAAATAACATCGTCCTTCTTAGAGAAACTGCAACTCTTCGACAAAAATGGAAAACTGGTTGGATTTGTAAAGTCTGATAACGGTTATAACTTGATTAGTTACAAAAGTCGCAAAGGGGCTTTACTTGCTGAACAAATCATTCATTTAAATCTAAAAACAACATTTATTGTTCAGCAAATGATTGACTTAACTACCAGCTTACGCAACCACCTAAAAAAGAATAATGATGATAATTGGCGATACTTATTATTAACATGTAAACGTGGCTTTAGTTACCCAGCAAGAATTAAAAGGTTAGCAACCGATACTTCACTGAGATTTGAATCATTTGCGGAATCTTTAGCAAATACGTCCTCTCTAGACTATGAGAAGCGCCTTAAATATGCTCTTAGGTTCAGCCTCCCGGCTTTAAGAGCCAGTTGTGGTGTTCTGGTATATCTTGAGACTAGAAGTCTCAGTGAAATGTCTAAAGCTCTGGGACACACCCAGTTAGACATAAGGCTCATCAGCCGGTATCTTCCAAGGCCAATTCTAGATTTTTTCCAAGAACGATGGATTCGTATATTTCAGGCAGCAATAGTAATTCATGCAATGAAAGATAGTGACCTTATGCTTGAAGCAAGTGGTTTCGAAACAATTGATGAAGTCGATGAATTCTTGAAAACACATGCTTTGAAACAACCTACAAACCCAGCTATCCAGAACAGCAACAACTTTACTGAGCAGAGCATCTTTAAAGAAATAGTATTTGGAGTCAATTCAGAAATTTTGACAGTGTTATTTAGCTTAATGCAAGCAGTTGACCAAGCCAAAAGTACTGTCAATGCAAAAGCTAAATATTGGTCGGAAATAGCTTATTACCTAATTAATCATATCGAAACTTTAATCACGCAAAGACCAGACTTGAAGCTATATCTTGATTATGCAAAGCAAAACTCTAATCCAGGCTGGATGGAAAAGATAATCTATGCAAAGTAATAAATTGTGGCCAGAAGAGCTTAGTTTTCTGGAGTCTATCAATGGCGACCGCTTTCAGGAGTATCGTCATTGTCCATTTCTTACTGTCTCATTTGATGCTGAAGTTTGGATTCTTGATTTTGGTAAGTCAGAATTCTGTACGCTTGATTTTAGATTAAAACTTGAAAACGGTAGTTTGTTGACAGATGAGCCGAATAGACTGCTACTAGATTTATTTAAATGTTGGATTTGCATTCAGAGTCATTCGGACATAACCGGTGGGAAATTAATATCAATTAGCTCTGCTTATAACTCATGTAGAAGGGTATTTTCGTTAATCGATTATTTTTTATTAAATGCTGGTCAATTCAAATTGTCCCAATACGGGCTAATGAATGTAACTGAAAATGATATTTTCAATTTACTCGCGCAACTAGCATCTTCAAATGAAACATCAACGAGCATTTATCAGTTACCAATCAAACTCACCGAGTTTTTGAAACGAGAAATTTCGGAAGCGAACATTAATGAATTGAATGCACTCATTGAAAACAATTCTGAGCTAGCACTTGATATACCTGATGAGCAAGATTGTATGCTTCAACTCGATAAGCAAGAGATTATTTATGCAAGAGCAATACTATGGGATAAAGGTTATTACAAGTCTGATTATCGAACCAAAAAAAGCCTTGAGAGTTATCGATTCTCACCTGATTATGAAAAATTATTTGAAATAATCTATCCAAACACAATTCGTGCATTTACATCTAAGCCTCAAGCACCTGAATTACTTTTCGATCAAATTAATAGTTATGTGAAGGAATACCCCAGAGCATCAGTCACTACGACTTTGGAAGAGACGATGAGCGTCAAGGAGTGGTCAGCATATCGTTCAGCTATTAGATCACTTGGTCAACTCAAAGAAATTGGCTTACCAGTTCCAATTCTTGCACTCAATGCAACTGACTCAGCCTTCAGTCATGATAAATTCAGCTTGAAAGAAACAGGTCGCTTCAAAACTGTGCCAAATGAAATTGTTCTTAAGTCTTTAAGACAAGCCATTGAATTTACCCTGTCCAATGGTAAGCAAATATTTGACAGTGCAATTGCGGTAATTGAAGCTGCAAGAAAAGAGGGTGTAAGTTGCTTCACATACTCCATTAACAATGATATACGCCCCCTATTAGATCCCAAAATTCAGGCAATGGGTGTCAGAACTTGGAACCTCAGAACGCTAATTAGTCCATTTGAATCAAGGCATGGGCATAGCGCGCGACTGACTTCGACTGAGTATTTTCAACGATTACGAAATAATGAAGGGCTATTTGAAGTTCTCAGAATCCTATTTGGGGCAATTCAATTCAGTACAGGGACTTTAGTTGCTCGTCGACAAGCTGAATTACTTGGATTAATTGCTGGAAGATCAGTTGATTTAGAGAAAAGAAATCTAATTTTTGATAATGGAAAATCTGGTATAGGTGACATTAGAGAAAAGGAAGCTAGACCAATCCCTCCTGTAGCAGTGAAGATGATTGATTTACTAGAACACTTCCACAAGCGGCTTAAGGATATAGGAGCCAGCAATCGGCAGGTAGAGCTTTTTTCATATCCTAATATGCATACCGGCGTTCCGGGACCAGCTAACACTAAGAAATACAACTCAAATTTAGATTTGTTTTGTGATTACTTTGAAACTGGATTGAACGATAGAGGTGAACGTTATTACATGCGACAGCATCAATTACGTCGCTTCTTTGCAATGTTATTTTTCTGGGGAAATTCTTTTGGTGGGATGGAGACATTACGCTGGTTTCTGGGCCATACAGACATTGAGCATCTTTATCATTACATAACTGAATCTACACCTGGATATGTTCTTCGTGCATCAAAAGCCCAATTCGGCAGTGAAATCATCAGGACAGATCCAATAGAAAGTAAAGAATTAGCAGACATTATAGAAAAACATTTTGGCACCAGAGAATTTTCTGTTCTCGATAGTGATGAATTGCAAGAATACATAGAAGAGCTTTTACTAGCAGGTCATATTGAAATTGAACCAATATTCTTCATGACACCAGACGGACAATCTTTCCGCATTGCAATAAAAGTTAAAGAAAGCCCCCTGGAGAAATTCAATGGATAAACGTATTGAAAAAAGTAATCAATCCTTGTTGGCACTATCAAGCCTGTTACGGGAGGTTATCAATCATCCAGAAACGTATATTCATGATCAGCAACTAAACACAGCCTTAAAATCTCAAGGAGCCTTAGCAAAATTCTCAAATACATCTAAAGGAATCTTTAGCCTATCAATTAATACTCAAAAAAGAATTGCAGACTCAATTATAAATGGTGGCTACGAGGGACTAAACAAGTCAAGAATCAATGCACTGTTAGCTCTCGAATCAAGCTTACATACAAATAAAAAACCTAATAAGGAAACCAAAGCCGGACTTCTACTTGTCAATCAACAATTAGAAAAAGAAATGCAATCCATTAGACATGATCTCTTACTTTTAACTTTAGCATTTGAAAAATCATTACGGCAAGGGGCTGTTTATGCCAGCCGATCTGACTCACCTACTCAAGCCCTGTGCAAAAAAGAGCAAAGAGAGCTTTTAGACATGTTAACGCTCAGAAACATTCCGCACTTAAAAATGTGATGAAGATGAAAAATGATTAAATCTAAGCTTTATAACAGCACAGACAATAAATTTCAGCTTCCCTTATATGTTGATCAGCAACATCGAGTTATCCCCCAAGATGCAACAAATATTCCAATGATATCTTGGCCTAACGGGACGTGGTGTCTTGAGGCTAACGTTTATATATTAGAACTTTACAATAAAGGGCTCTCTAGAAGAAATCGCGGCGGGACCCTGCTCACTTACGCTACCAATATAAGTCATCTTTTAAGATATGCTTTTTACAACAGAATTTCATTGATAAACCTGACAGATAATCACTTCTGCCAATTTATCAAAATGCTACAAGCTGAAAAAAGAAAGCGTCAGCCAGAATTATTTGCACGAGACTCAAATTCGGTAATCGCTATCGGCCGTAATTGTCTCGAGTTTTTAGCATGTGTAGGAAGGCTTTATCAACTTGAGAACTTCATCGGTCGCAATGGTCAAATTAAAGCCGAGGAAAAAGAGTTTTATATCAAACAAGTCAGCTCTAATCATTTCACCGGAAAAGGAAAGCCAACAAGGAAATATTGGGCTCATCGCGCATTTCCTACTCCAGACCCTCAAAAAAAGCGGCTACCTATTGGAACAGAAGCTATTGATAAAATTAGAAAGGTGATACTTCCAACAAGTTCATCCATATTCTTACGGAAGAGACGCTACCTCATGTTGAAGCTTTTAGAAATCACTGGCGGTCGCCGTTCAGAGGTTGCTGACTTAACTTGTGAAAGTGTTCGTATCGCCGCAAGCATGCCTAAACCACTACTGAATCTAATTACTATAAAAAAAGGAAGCGGCACTGTAGCGCATAGAATGATTCCAATCGCTAGTCATGATGCGAAATTTTTACTTGAGTTCATCGAGAAAAATAGGCGCAGTGTTATACGTGCAACTTGTGGATTCAAAGAAGATGATGGATATGTGTTAATCAGTGAAAGAACTGGAAAGCAACTCCGTTCAAACACCATAACTCAGGAAATTTCAATACTTTCAAAAGCAGCTGGTATAGTAGAAAAATCTTGTCCTCATATGTTTCGCCATAGATTTATTACCAAACTATTTGTAGCGTTAATTGAACAACATGAGTTTGATAACCCTAATAGCTTTAGACGCGCTCTACTTGAAGTTGAATCTATTAAACAAATTGTTCAACAATTTACCGGCCATTCAAATCTTGCTTCACTCGATGTTTACATAAATCTCGCATTTGAAGAAGTTACAAACTTCAAAAATACATTGAATGTAGTCAATACCAAAAGAATTGTTAAGTCATTTCAGAACACTTTAAAACAACTCTCAGGAGAGCTTAATTCTGGCGCATCACCAACTGAAATATTGGTACAGATACAAAAATATTTGGATGCTTTTGAAGATGACCTAGATACTGGCCACATCACTGAATGTGTATTCCAGTGATGTGGAACAATCATTCCAGTAAGTTGATCAGCAATTCCAGTCCCACTGAGCAGTGGTTGCAACATAAATATTTTTAAATAACCATATACGTAGTTAAAGAAAAAAGCATTGTCAGTGGGGTTATGGAGCTCATTAATGTTAATGGGCTTGGGCATTGGAGTAAGTTAGCAAAAATCATGGCTTACATATTTGGACTGGTAATCACCAAATTAATAATAGAAGTCCATCAGGATAAAATTAAAGTACAGCCTCACGAGTACTTCACTTAATCATAGTCTGAGTATGAAACAACGAAAAAGATTACTTGGATATGAATTGACTTGTTGAAACTAAAATACGGTGATAGAGTAATTTGATGGTAAGATTTTTTCGTACAATTGCTGTTGTTTTGATATTTGCTCTGGCTTCAAGTCCAGTGCTGGCAGCTATTTGCGCGACTTCATGTGTTTCTCATTCTGTAATTTCATCTATGCAGTCAGATGACATGACCGGTATGAAAAACTGCCATGAAAATACAATGAGTAAAGACAAGCCGCAAAAATCTAGTCATGAGCATAAGCCTTGTTCGATGGGTGCTGGTTGTCAGTACACTCAAGTAACGCCGATTGAGTCATCGGCTAAATATGTTTTCGCAGCTTTACCCGCAGTTTCCTTTCCTAGTTTTACCCCTTCGGAAAAATCCGCAGATCTATCTCCTCCGTTAAAGCCTCCAGCTTGAAGTGATGCACTAGGGCCTAATTACGCCCTAAATCTGCACATTTAAGTTTAGGAGAGCTCTCATGAATGCCCCCTGTTTGGCGGTTACGCCAAGAATCATATGCATGTCTTTTTGCATGATGACAGTGTTGGCTATATTTTTGGAGGTTGGTACTGCAAAAGCAGAACAACCGCTGACATTAGCTGAGTCAATACAATTAGCAACACAAAACCAACCATTGCTTCAGTCACTTGATGATGCCGCTATGGCATCACGTCAAGCAGCTATCGCCGAAGGTCAATTACCAGACCCTAAGATTAAGTTTGGTGTCATTAATTTACCTGTGACCAGAAATGATAGCTTACGTTTTGATCGCGATGACCAAACTATGGCCAATCTCGGTCTCGCGCAAGATATGACTCCTCGCAGAAAACGTGAGGCGGCCTCCAATCGCATGCTAGCTGAAGCCGATCAGTTCTATACAGAGCAAATAGCGACTGCTAGAACTATTGAACGCGATGTGGCTTTAGCATGGTTGGATGTATATGAGGCTCAACGAAAGTCTGACCTCTATCAACGCATGACTGACGACATGGTGGCTGAGCGTAAAGTGCAGGCTGCCAGTGTCAGTTCTGGTGCTATAAAAACCAGCGATGTACTGCGCATGGACACCCAAATTTCCATGACCAATGAAAAGCGGATTGTTGCACTTCGTGATGAACGCAAAGCTCGCGCTACTTTGGCTCGCTGGATTGGTCAGGCTGCATCACGTTCGATCTCCTCTGAACTTCCAGGCATCACCGATACCTCCCCCCACAATGCTCTTCAAGCAGAATTAGATAAGCATCCGTTACTACTCAACGCTGCTCAATCTGAAAAAGTTGCTCAGCTCGATGTAGATAATGCGCAAGCTAATTTGGAGCGTAATTGGGGCTGGGAAATCGGCTATGGGAAACGTTTTGCAGACCGTAGTGACATGCTGAGTGTTCAAGTATCGATTGATCTGCAATTGGATCGTGCGAATCGACAAGATAGGCGTACTGCAGAAAAGCTGATTTTGGTAGAGAAAGCACGAAAGCTTACCGAAGACCGGCGACGTGAGCTTTCTTTCGAATTAGAAAGCGCTATGGCAGATGCACAGGCTGCTGATGCTCGTGAGAATGAGCATCTCTCAAAACTTATCCCCAATGCTGAAGCTAAATTAAATATCGCGCGTGCAGCATATCAATCCGGAAAGCAACCTCTCAGCGACGTTTGGGATGCTCGTAGAGATGTTTTAGAAATCGAGTTAGATCATTGGGCCATCTTGACCGACAAGCAACGGGCCGCCGTCAGAATTGGCTATTTATTAAACGATAGTCGTCTATTTAAACAAATTGAAAAGGAATAAATCATGAAAACAACATACGTCTTAGTCATTGCTACATTTTTAGTAACGATCACTGCTTGTTCCAAACAGGAAAGCCCTGCCGCTTCTAGCAGCGAAACAATGACAGAAATGCCAGCAGTGGAAAAGTCAGTAGAAGCCAAGCCTCACGCAATGCTCCCTAATGAAATTGACCCTAGCGATATGAGCGGCACTAATGTGGAACAAGATGCTAGCGGTAAAAAAATATTGTATTGGCATGACCCAATGGTGCCAGACCGTCATTTCAGTAAATCAGGCCTATCTCCATTTATGGAAATGCAGCTTGCACCTAAATATGCTGAATAACTGGACATCATTAAGGAAATAAAATGAAACGACTCCATTTAGTGATAGTTCTGATTTTATTATTACTATCAGCAGGAATAGGTTGGTCTATTGGACAAAGATCCATGCAATCACCCATGGCTCAGGATAAACCAGGCGATGATTTGATGACGACTAAATCCAGTGATGGAGTCGTTCAAGATGGCAGCGGTAAAAGAGTTAAATACTGGTATGACCCAATGGTGCCAGATCAGAAGTTTGACAAACCAGGGAAGTCTCCCTTTATGGACATGCAGCTCGAACCTAAATACGCCACTGAAGGAAGTGATGGTGAGGAAAGCGGTGTCGCAATTTCATCACAGACAGCACAAAACTTGGGGATCAGACTAGAGAAAGTGTCCTTTAAAAACTTCGGTGAATCACTCTCTGCGATTGGCCGAATCGAACCAGACGAGCGACATATCTATGCAGTTCAAACACGCATCCCGGGATTTGTTGAGCGCTTATCAGTCCGTGCAGTAGGTGATCCAGTCATCAAAGGCCAGAAAGTTGCAGAAGTCTATGCACCAGATTTGTTAGCGGCTCAGCAAGAGTATCTAGCATTATTGGGACTTCATAGTGTTGATAGTGACAACTCTCTAAAGCAAGCAGCCTTCAATCGACTGAAACTACTTGGCATGACTGAGAGTGAAGTGGCCGCTATTTCGAAATCCGGTAAAGCAAGCCCAAGATTTGGCGTATATGCCCCCGCATCAGGAATAGTCACCGAGTTAGGCGTTCGAGAGGGTGCTCAATTGATGGCCGGCAGTTCATTAATTCAAATTTCCAATCTTTCTCAAGTCTGGATGATTGCAGAGGTTCCAGAGCGCGATGCAGTTAGTTTGAAACCTGGTATTGCTGCTGAGGTTCGGATGCAAAGTCTTCCTAATGAAGTTTTTAAAGGGAAGGTAGGTTATCTATATCCGATCTTGAACGATGCTACTCGAACCATACAAGTGCGTATTGAATTACCAAACAAAGACAATCGTTTGCGCCCCGGCATGTATGCCAATGTGGAATTTACAGGACAAACCCACGAAGCTTTATCTGTGCCTACTGAAAGCATCATTGCTACAGGTCAGCGCAAAGTGGTCATAGTAAAAGAGGACAATGGTTATCGCCCCGTCGAAATCGAAACCGGACAAGAGCGTAATCAGTTTACTGAGGTTTTAGCCGGCTTAGTCGAAGGTGAACAAATTGTTGCTTCAGGTCAATTCTTGATCGACTCAGAAGCATCGCTTTCTGGTGTCCTGGCAAGGCTATCGCAACATAGAAATACTTCCGAGATGAATGACACTAAATCTGACATGCCCAAGGAGAAGATGCCTATGGGGCATGGCAAAGTAATAGATGTAGATCCAAAATCGAATCATGTCACACTGAACCATGAGCCCATCACAGAAATTGGCTGGCCTTCAATGACGATGGGATTTAAGGTAAAGGATAGTAGTCAGCTTACAAAACTTAGAACTGGGGACGAAGTTGAATTCGTTTTAAAAGCCGAAGCATCCGCTGAGCAAGGTATGCCAGCACAATACATGATTGATCGTATTATAAAGATTGAGCCGATGAAAAACAGTATGAAAGGGGCGAAACCATGATCGCTCGTCTCATACGTTGGTCATCAAACAATCGATTACTGATATTGCTGGCAACATTGATGGTGATTGCATGGGGGATATTCGCCATGCTAAGAACACCACTCGATGCAATTCCAGACTTATCTGATACACAAGTCATCATTCGTACACCATGGCCTGGTCAAGCCCCACAAATTGTTGAAAACCAGCTGACCTATCCTCTTACAACGACAATGCTCTCAGTGCCAGGGGTGAAAACTGTACGCGGCTATTCGTTCTTTGGTGACTCGTTTGTATATATATTATTCAACGATGGCACCGACCAATACTGGGCGAGATCTCGTGTGCTGGAGTACTTAAGTCAGATTTCCTCAAAATTGCCTAAAGGCGCTAATCCTAGTTTAGGACCGGATGCTACCGGCGTCGGCTGGGTGTATGAATATGCGCTTATAGATAAAAGTGGCAAACATGACTTAAGTGAACTGCGGTCATTGCAGGACTGGTTTCTTAAGTTTGAGTTAAAAACTATACCGGGAGTCGCTGAAGTGGCAACACTAGGCGGCATGGTCAAACAGTATCAGGTTCAAGTTGATCCAAATAAATTGCGTAACTACCGCATACCTTTATCCAAGGTTGTGTCTGCGATTGAATCTGCAAATCAGGAAACAGGTGGCTCTGTCGTAGAAATTGCAGAAGCTGAGTACATGGTTAGAGCACATGGTTATTTGGAGTCGATTGATGACTTTCGCAAGATCCCCTTGATGGTGAGCAACTCCGGGACACCGATACTTCTATCTGATGTCGCTCGCGTACAAATTGGACCCGAACTTAGACGTGGACTCGCAGAATTGAATGGTGAAGGAGAAGTAACTGGTGGCGTGATTGTTATGCGCGCTGGTCAAAACGCGCTTGAAACCATAGATGCAGTGAAAGCCAAACTTGCGACACTCAAAAAAAGCCTGCCTGAAGGGATAGAGGTTGTGACTACTTATGACCGATCTCAACTCATTAAACGTGCCGTCGATAACCTAACAAATAAACTGATAGAAGAGTTTGTTGTAGTCGCTTTGGTTTGCGTCCTGTTCCTTTGGCACTTCCGTTCAGCTTTAGTAGCAATTGTTGCATTGCCGATAGGTGTACTAGTCAGTTTTATTGTCATGTATTACCAAGGAGTCAATGCCAACATTATGTCGCTGGGCGGCATTGCGATCGCTATTGGAGCAATGGTGGATGCTGCAATCGTGATGATCGAGAATGCGCATCGGCAACTTGAAGACTTTAAGGCCCGACATGGCGAGCTTAGCCATGCTCAACGCCTGACCGTCATTATTGATGCTGCCTGTGAGGTAGGACCAGCACTGTTCTTTTCTTTGTTAATTATTACTTTGTCGTTTATTCCTGTATTTACCCTAGAGGCTCAGGAAGGTAAGTTGTTTGCGCCATTAGCGTTTACCAAGACTTACGCGATGGCAGCTGCCGCAGGATTGTCCGTCACATTGATTCCTGTATTGATGACGATCTTTATTCGGGGCCATATTCGTGCTGAACATGAGAATCCTATTAATAGATGGCTGATTGCAATTTACAAGCCAGTACTAGACAAAGTGCTACATTTTCCAAAAGTCACTTTATGTGTTGCATTGGTTTTAGTGCTGATCACGCTCTATCCACTAGGCAAACTCGGTAGCGAATTCATGCCGCCACTTAATGAGGGTGACTTACTTTACATGCCTACAGCTCTTCCAGGGCTGTCTGCTTCAAAAGCTTCAGAAATACTGCAATTGAGCGACAGGCTTATCAAAACTGTGCCCGAGGTAAAATCAGTCTTCGGTAAGAGTGGTCGAGCCGAAACTGCCACTGATCCCGCACCCTTGGAAATGCTAGAAACCACCATTCAGTTGAAACCGCGTGAAGAATGGCGTGCAGGCATGACTCCAGAAAAATTAGTGAAAGAACTTGATGCACGTTTAAAAATTCCCGGTATGGCTAATGTGTGGGTACAACCTATTCGCAATCGGATTGATATGTTATCTACAGGTATCAAAAGCCCAGTTGGTATCAAAATTAGTGGCGCTGATCTAACTACCTTAGAAAAACTAGGCGAAGAGGTCGAGCGCCTTATGAAAAAGATACCAGGTGCTACCTCGGTAATCTCTGAAAGAGTAACGGGTGGACGTTACATTGATGTCAAAATAGACCGACCCAAAATTGCACGCTATGGCTTGAATATCAGTGATGTACAGATGTTGGTTTCTACTGCGATTGGTGGTGACAATGTGGGAGAAAAAATTGAAGGTTTAGCACGCTTCCCAATAAATGTAAGATTTCCCCGAGAAATACGTGACTCTGTGGAAAAGCTCAAGGCGCTTCCTATCATCACCGAGCAAGGTGCCACGGTCCCCCTTGGCGACGTGGCAGCAATCACTGTGACGAGTGGTCCGCCTATGATAAAAAGTGAGAATGCTCGGCCTAATGTCTGGGTTTATGTAGATATCCAAGACCGCGACTTAGGTGGATTTGTTAAAGATGCGAAAGCAATGTTAGATAAAGAGCTGCGTTTACCAGCAGGTTATTCACTTGCCTGGTCGGGACAGTTTGAATATTTTGAACGTGCCGCCAAACGACTCAGTTATGTTGTGCCGATGACCATAGGAATTATCTTTATCCTTTTATTTTTGTCATTTAAACGCATGACACCAGCGTTGTTAATTTTAGGTAGTTTGCCATTTTCTCTGGTTGGGGCAGTTTGGTTTCTTTACTTCTTAGGGCATCATTTTTCTATTGCTAGTGGAGTAGGTATGATTGCACTATCGGGACTCGCCGCTGAGTTTGGCATCATTATGTTGGTGTACTTAGATGATGCAATTGAACGATATAGGTCCACTGGCAAACTAAATAATGAAGCAGACTTGTATGACGCATTGATTGAAGGTGCGGTCTTACGTGTACGACCAAAGGCAATGACAGTTGCAGTAATTCTGGCTGGTTTGATACCGATTCTGATTGGCACTGGAACAGGTTCGGAGGCGATGAGCCGTATTGCAGCCCCTATGGTGGGTGGCATGCTGACTGCACCATTGCTATCATTATTTGTGCTCCCTGCTGCATATATTCTGCTTAAAAGGAAAAAATAATAGTGTATTCCTGTGATATTGAGCATCCATTCCAACTAAATTGAGCAATACAAATCCATTTTTTAATTGGAGGCTTCATTATTTTGGCGATATCACGGGTGCACAGGAACGCGTTAGTTTGCTTTCCTCAAAGTAAGATTAGATTTTATTAAAAAATGCCTATTTGAAGCTTAAAATTTACTGATGATAATTAAAAAACTTTGCAGTAAGAATTATTTATGACATGGCTTTATGTCAATTGACATAATTGCATTAAGTTGCTGAATTTAAATAAAGGCAGTTAATCTCTCTATTCTGCACCTGAACTCAGTGCCTCAAGGTAATGTCACTCTTATTTAGACCTCTAAGGAGACATTCATGAAAAATTCAACTTCTGATAATCAACACCATGCAATGGCATCCATGAAATACTCAACTTTTGCTTTTATGATTATGGTCGGTACTTTCATCATGTTTGGATTAATGTATTTCAATACTTTTTCTTTAGATCATCTCTTTTTCAGTGAGACTAGATCTTATATGGCGCTCATGATGGGCGCCGTCATGGCTATGGTTATGCTGATTTTCATGTGGAAAATGTACCCCAATAAAAAGTTGAATGCAGTGGTTCTTATTGTAAGTAGTGTTGTATTCTGTGTTTCGCTATGGTTAGTAAGAAGCCAAGCGACTGTAGAAGATGTTGCTTACATGCGAGCTATGATTCCTCATCACTCGATAGCTATCTTAACCAGTGAGAGAGCAAACATAAATGACCCCAGAGTTCGAAAACTTGCGGATGGAATCATTGAAGCTCAGCGTAAAGAGATTGTAGAGATGAAAAATCTTATTCAAGATTTGGAAAAAGAATGAGCCTAGCTCATCTGAATAGTATCAAGAGCTGCAAAAATTATGAATAGAGAGTAAATAATCACCGGGGAAAAATCTGTTATTCTCGGTGATTATTCCAATCTTTCCATCAAATTAAATACACCAACAGCAAAAAGTCTAATCTGTTGAATGCACTATCTTTAACTAAATGTTAATGACCTGAATGGTTAGTTGGTTTCCTTACGTTTACCTCAAACCCGTCTTTATCATTAAACTTTTGACGCAGAACCTTAGTTGTATCTACCTCAACGGCATGGGCAACTGTGCCGCTGGGATTTTTATAATCACCTGGATTTTTGTAGTCATTTTTAGCGAGTCCATCTCGGACTTTCACGGTCGTGAACATCCCCCCCATCTCAAGTGAGCCAAACTGTCCGTTGCCCATCATCATTGGTAATGTATTTTTGGGTAATGGCATATCCATCATCTCGGACATATCTGTCATTTCCGACATGCCCGTTTCACCCATAGGCATGTAGTCAGGTACGAGGTTAGTGATTTTCTTCATCAGATCACCTTGTTTCACACCTATCATAGTGGGGAAACTGTGCCCCATGGCATTCATGGTGTGATGGCTTTTGTGACAGTGAAATGCCCAATCACCAGGCTCGTTTGCAATAAACTCAATTGCACGCATTTGACCAACGGCAACATCAGTGGTTACTTCAGGCCAACGTGCGGTTTTTGGCACCCAACCACCATCTGTTCCTGTTACTTCGAACTCATGCCCATGTAAATGGATGGGATGATTTGTCATAGTCAGGTTCCCTACGCGAATGCGCACACGGTCATCTTTACGAACCACTATGGGATCGATACCTGGGAAGGCTCTGCTATTCCAAGTCCATAAGTTAAAATCCAGCATGGTGTTCACTTTAGGGGTGAAGCTGCCAGGCTCAATGTCATATGCATTCAGCAAAAATACGAAATCACGGTCAACAGGCATGAATTTGGGATTTTTTGGATGCGTGATCCAACTGCCCATCATGCCCATGGCCATTTGTAGCATTTCATCCGCATGAGGGTGATACATAAATGTGCCGGGGCGTTTGGCTTCGAATTCATAAACAAACGTTTTTCCAGGCTCAATGGCAGGTTGCGTCAAACCACTAACTCCATCCATACCGTTGGGCAAACGTTGACCATGCCAGTGAACACTGGTTTTTTCGGGTAAGCGGTTCGTCACAAAGATACGGACGCGATCACCTTCAACGACTTCAATTGTCGGCCCAGGACTTTGACCATTGTAGCCCCAGAGATTTGCTTTCATACCTGGTGCAATCTCTCTTACGACAGGCTCCGCAACAAGGTGAAACTCTTTGACACCATTGTTCATCTTCCATGGGAGGCTCCAGCCATTCAAAGTAACTACCGGTTGATACGGTCGCCCTGTACCAGGATAAAGTGGCTCTTGTGTGTTTGCCACCTCAGAGGTGATGATTTCCGGAATAGCAGCTAATGCAACCTTGCTGACAGCACTGACGGCAACGCCAGCCATGCCTAATCCAGCATATTTAAAAAAGTTTCTTCTATCCATAGTTGTCATCTTATTGACCTTCCATCAAATGAGGACTTGCGACTAAAGTAGCTTGCAATTCAGCATCAGCTAACCAGAAGTCACGTAATGATTCGATATAGCCTTTTACACTTTGTACTTGCGCCCTGGCATCGCCAAATAATTCAAATGGGCTTGTGAGCATGCCGTTATAGCGCAATTGATCTTCATACAATATGCGTTTGCGTAATGGCACAATCTCATCGCGAATGTGACGAGTGACATCATGTTTGGTGCGATAGGTGTTATACCGTTCTCGTATCTCAGATTGCGCATTGGTCACCAACTGTGCAGTTTCCTGTACGGACTGCATATAAATGGACTCTGCCCGTGGCACCTTGGCCTGGCCCCAGTCAAACAACGGAATTTCGAAAGCGATATCGATGCCTTTCTTGTAAGGATCGCTTCTTCTGCCTTCCAATACACGTGCCGGGCCTAACTCGATCACATTGATGAATCGCGTGGTTTTGGTCAGTCCTAGCTGCTTAGCCAAAGCATCCATTTCAGAGCGCTTAACCAGTAGGTCCAATCGTTGTTCATAGGCATTTTGTTCAAAGGCTTGTAACTCTGAAAGAGATTTAGGTAGATCAGGTAGCCGAGATTGGATTTTGATCTGAGACGCTTTTACACTTAATTGCCTGGCCAAAGCCTCATATGCCCTAACTTCAGCATTTTTCGCATTAGCGTATTCAAGTGCGGCATCTGCATAGAAGCTTTGCTCACGTGACTGCTCCAAACGATTCCAGTTGCCGGTTTCATGCAGTCGTTTAGCCAACTCTGCACTGGCCTCTGCAGACTCTTTTACTTGCGCGCTATATCTGGCCAGTTCAGTAGCGGCTACCGCATTAAAATAAGCTGTACGTGTCTGATAGGCGAGTTTCAGGACTTCAATAGCGGTAGATGCTTGTGTCTGGGCAAAACGTCTTTTTTCAACCTCTACTGCTTTAGGCATAGTGATCAATGAGAAGACGTTGAACGTGAATGCTTGCTCAATCTTATACTCACCACCATTACGCGCATATAGCATAGAGAAGCGTGGGTTGGGCAGACGGCCTGCCTGTACAAGGTCCGCTTCTGAAATACCCAGCTCATAGAATGCAGCTTGTAGACCTTTGTTGTTATAAAGCGCCACCTGTACTGCGCCTTCCACATCCAAAGGTTGTGCAAGCAATGCCTGAGTCTTGTCCTGCAGGGACTTTTTAGACGCTTCAGTCTTAGCCCATTCATACTCTTGCTTCAGGTGCGGTTGAGTTTGTTTTTGTACCTCATCCATGCCGCCATCTTTTGAGAAGGTCGCGCATCCACCTAATAACAAGCTTACGGCAACAAGAATGACGCTGCGTGCCCTGAAGATTCCAATATTAGTGCTCATGTGAATCTCCTTCAGATGATGACTCATGTTGATGACCTGAATGGTTGTCTTGAGCTGGTATTGCTGATTGACTTACTTCACCATGTTGATGTCCAGCGTGGTTATGGTCACCAGATGTAGGTAAAGATAAGACACCTATGCCATGTCTGTATACCACCTCACCACCCAACCATGCAGTGATGCCAATCCCCAGCGATAAAACAAATAACAAAGTGATTGTAGATATAGATATTGCTCGCTTATAACCATTTTTAATTATGTCCCAAACAGCGAATCCGATTAACCCTGCTACAGTTGGAATCGCCCATGAGCGATGCGTTAACATGGCTAAATGACCACCTTCATCATGATTTACTGAATTAAATGCCAGCCATCCGAATAGAACAGCGATTAGTCCAAAGAAAGCTGACAACCATAAAGTGAAGTGAGTGTATGCAGTGAAGTATTCGCCCAATTGGGTTTGCCTTTTGAAAGCAGCAGCGATACCAAATAATAGGGACATAAAAGTCAGTGCGATTGGAAAATGCACAATCGCTGGGTGAACATTCGGAATGATCTTGGATTTGTATGAGTGTACAGGATTGGTAGCCTTTGAATGTGCTTCTGAAGAGTCGTTGCCCTCACTTTCCTGATGGTGATGTAAATCGATGCTCTTATCGGCTTCAGAGATTGTGTCTGAGTTTGCACTTGGCATGAGGTGATGCTCGTGTGTATGCATCGAATCATCATTCATGCTGCTAGGTGAGCCTACGTCGTTAATGTGTTCTTTGTGACTGTGTATACGGTGATTACTCTCAACATGCGCCTCAGAAGGATCATTATTGTGCTCCATGCGGGCCATTCGGGAATGATCCATATCCATCATTTCAGAGTGGTTCATAGATTTCATATCCATGCCTTGCATGTTTGAGTCATGTTGATGCAACATGTGGTTAAGCTGCATCGGAGACTTAAACTCTGTAATAACGGGTGAAATAACCGACTCCGTTTGCATTTTTTGCATATCATGCCCAGTGTGACTGTTGGATGGAGTTGTATTTTTTGTCCAATTAGAAACACCCTGTGTGGAATCGCTTTTGTAATCCTCAAATACTGATTGGTATACAGCCTCTGATCCACTATTATCAGCAGCAATAGAGACATTGTGTACCATAATTATTAGTACACCATTAACAGTAAGTAAAACTCTTTTCAACCATGAGTGATTTTTTCTCATGAATACTCCACTTCAACCAATCAGTAGTAAAAAATTTAGATAACAAAATCAGCCCTTTCCAGGGCTGATATCAATTCATACTAGTGCTTATGTGAATCCATAGAGTCACCGCTGGACTCAACGATCAACTTATAGTCAATCATCATTTGGTCCATAATTTCGCCCATCATCTTTTGATGCTCTGCAAACCACTCATCACGCTCTTTATCTGTTAAACCTGCTTTTGGCTTCATGGAGCGACAGCTATCCATGTTCTCATGCATCATTTTCATGTGATTTTCGAGAAGCTTCTGACGCTCAGTACCCTGTGCAGCTTGTGCTTGCTGTTGCACTTGCTTTGCCTTTGTGACACGTTGTATCAGTTGACGCTGTGCTTCGTCCATACCTGCAATAGCACTCGAAGCGAAGCCGGCAATACAAATCAGACTGATTGCGAGCAAGCGATTAATATTCATTCCATTCATGATTTAGCCTTTCTGAAAAGTAGTTGTAAACACTCATTGCCATAACAAACCTTGTATTTAGCTTAAGTATTTACTCAAAATTGTGCTACGCATCGCTACTAAAACCTGACCAAAACATTACAAATTTGTAATTTAATCTTTTGCAGCTCTTGTATGAGATCGTATCGCACAAGTTCTATTTTGATATCAACACCATAACTTAGCGATTACCAAAGAATTACATCTTTGTAATTTTTGCCAAGGCATCCAAATCTCATGCACAATAAAAGGACATTAAATGTCTCTAGACCACCAATGAGAATTCTGATTGTTGAAGATGAAGTAAAAACAGGCGATTACCTGAAGCAAGGTTTGTCTGAAGCCGGGTTCGTTACTGATATTACCCGTGATGGTATTGATGGGCTGCACTTATTGATGACCGAGGAATATGACCTGGTGATTTTGGATGTCATGTTACCTGGTATGGACGGGTGGCAGGTTTTGAAAAGTGTTCGGCAGATTGGGAAGCAGATGCCGGTTCTCTTTCTAACAGCTCGTGACAGAGTTGAGGATCGAGTTAAGGGTTTGGAGCTTGGAGCCGATGATTATCTGATTAAACCCTTCGATTTTTCGGAGCTACTTGCAAGAGTGAGAACGCTACTTCGGCGTGGAAAAACCAAAGAAACCGAATTGCTAGAAATTGCGGATCTCAAACTCGATATTTTAAGGCGTCGGGTGACACGTGCTGGTAAAAGAATTGACCTCACATCTAAAGAGTTTTCGTTGTTAGAGCTATTACTTCGTCGCCAGGGCGAGGTTCTGCCGAGATCGCTGATTGCTTCTCAGGTTTGGGATATGAATTTTGATAGTGATACGAATGTGATTGAGGTAGCGATGCGACGCTTACGTATGAAAGTGGATGATGAATTTGAACCAAAACTGATTCACAACATTCGTGGTATGGGCTACGTATTGGAAATACCAGAAAAATGATCATCCCTAAGTCGATTACCTTTCGCCTTACTCTCTTTTTCTCAACGGCATCTACGATTGTTTTGCTTTTAATAGGCCTGTTGGTTGACACCCTGGTGGAAGCGCATTTTGAGCACATGGATCAAAATGAATTGGCAGGTAAACTTAAACTGATTCGGCATGCCGTAGAGAATGTAAGCAGCGATGCTGACATAACCGCACTCCCAGCAAAACTTAATGATGCGCTCGTAGGCCATAATGACCTGTTTCTCGCAATCATAAATAAAAGTCATCAGCTTATATTTACGACCGCAGATACAAACTTCACTACTGCAGTGCTTAAAAGGATTGAGGAGAATACAACCAGCAAACATTCTGACCTAAAAGTATGGCGGCATGATAAAAAAATTTACAGGGGCAAGATCTCATATGCAAAAAGTCATATTCCGGAACAGCCTAATCTGCTGGTTTTACTTGCTATTGATATAGAACACCATCAAGAGTTTATGGTTGAGTTCCATCGTAATTTATGGATTGCCATCGCGGCTTGCATAGGGCTGACCATACTACTTGGCTGGACAGCCGCGCGTCGAGGACTAGCACCTGTGAGAGATATGGCGCGGGTAACGCGGGGTGTTTCGGCAAGTCACCTGGCCGCTCGTATACCCCGAGGATCTGTTCCGCCTGAGTTGATAGGGTTAGCCACCGAATTCAATGAGATGCTTGATCGTTTGGAGAGTTCTTTCAGGCGACTCTCTGAGTTCTCTTCTAACTTAGCGCATGAATTAAGAACGCCAATTAGTAACCTCATGACACAAACACAAGTGATCCTTTCCAAACAGAGAAAACGTGAGGACTACAGGGAAATTTTATACTCGGCCTTAGAGGAGTATGAGCGCTTAGCAAGAATGATTTCAGACATGCTGTTATTAGCCAAAGCAGATAATGGTCAAATCATGCCAGATATAGAGTTAGTCGATCTTGCCAAAGAGGTATCAGAACTATTTGCCTATTATGAGGCGGTCGCTGATGAGAAAGAGATTAAGCTTGTATTGGAGGGGCATGCATCAGTGCGCGGCAATAAACTGATGTTGAGAAGAGCACTGAGTAATCTTCTCTCAAATGGTATCAGGCATGCATACAGAGCCTCTGAGGTTTATGTAACAATAGAAAGTAATCCAGCTGCTAGCAAGGAAACAATCTTGGTGATTCAAAATAGTGGGGAAAAAATCTCGGGGGAGCACCTTCCCTTACTATTTGATCGCTTTTATCGAGTAGACCCATCACGCCAGAAATCTAGCGATGGCGCAGGACTGGGTTTAGCGATTACCAAGTCAATTCTTGAAGCACATCAAGGTAAAATTAAAGTATCGTCAGATGATAAATCCACTAGGTTCCAGGTGACTTTGGTCAGTGCCTCACATGCTGATTGATTTTAATTTAATTGGATAAGCCATCAAGAATTGGGCATGCAGGCCTATCGTCGCCTTGGCAGCAATGGACAAGTTTTTGCAGTTCTGATTTTATAGAAATCAGGCTCTGGATCTTCTGGTTTAAAGCTTCCACATGCGCTGTTGCCAACTGCTTCACTTTGCTACTTGGTCTTTGCGGGTCATGCCATAAGCTTAATAATTCCTCAATTTGCTTGATAGAGAAGCCTAAGTCACGGGAGTGTCTGATAAAGCTCAGCGTATGGACATCTTTTTCAGAATATTGACGATATCCAGCAAAAGTTCTTGAAGCGGCAGGCAACAAGCCGACGCTTTCGTAATGCCGAATCATTTTGGTCGATATACCCGACGCCTTGGCAGCTTGCCCAATGTTAAATAGACTCATCGCTTATGTCCAAATGATAAGTAAAAGCCTGCTGATATTGCTCAGCAGGCAGATAGAAATTACTTAGTTTCAGGTGGAAAACCAGCATCTATAAGCGCTGAAACGATCTCGTCTTTTGCAACACTGCTTTCAACGTTGACCGTTCTGGTTGGAGGATCCGTAGTAATGCTTGCTTCTGGGTCTATGGCTTTAATGGCACTTGTCACACCCCTTGCACATCCACCGCAGGTCATATTTTCAATATGAAATTCCATCATCAACTCCTTAAAGAATAATTGGTAGTAATTTAAGCTTAAAGGTTCCAATAATGGTAAGGTCAAGCATTATTATTCAAAGGTTTTGTGGATTGTTGAATTCCACTAGAGGTGGTTTGAATGTCCGTAAGCGCAAAGCATTCCCTAAAACGAACACGCTCGATAAAGCCATTGCGCCGGCAGCAAATACTGGTGAAAGTAGTAAGCCCCAGGCAGGATAAAGTGCACCAGCCGCTACCGGAATCAACGCCGTGTTATAGGCAAATGCCCAGAACAGGTTTTGATGAATATTTCCTATCGTTGCTTTGGATAAAGCAATCGCATTCGGCACTCCTTGCAGATTGCCAGACATCAAGACAACATCTGCTGACTCTACAGCGATATCTGTACCGGTCCCGATTGCCAAGCCCACATCTGCTTCTGCCAGAGCGGGAGCATCATTAATGCCATCACCCACAAAAGCGATCTGCCCGTAAGTAGTTCTCAAGCGGCGTACCGTGTCAACCTTGCCCGCAGGCATAACCTCAGCAATGACTTCATCAATGCCAAGCTGGCTGGCGATTGTATGTGCGGTCTTGGCATTATCACCAGTAATCATAGCCACTTTCAGACCTAACTGATGTAGTGCGGCAATTGCACCCGGTGTCGAAGTTTTTATAGGGTCAGCGACTGCAATAATGCCAGCCAACTGACCATCAATAGAGGCATATAAGGGTGACTTACCCTCTTTCCCCAGTTGCTCAGCAGTTTGCGCAAAGACGTTCAAATCTAACCCCAGTTGGCGCATGAATCGATCCGCTCCTACTTCAACGAGAGCACCTTCAACACGGGCTCTTACACCCATACCTGTCACAGACTCAAAGTCTGTTAACGCTGGTAGAGACTGCCCATTTTCGGTGGCAGCGGCCACAATGGCACGTGCAATTGGATGCTCAGATTTAGATTCAACCGCCCCGACTTTTGCAAGAAGACTATTACGCTCGAAACCCTCCGCTACTTCGAGGTCGGTGAGTACTGGCCGTCCTTCTGTGAGCGTACCCGTCTTGTCCACCGCGACAACTTTGGCATCCTTGAGTAACTGTAATGCTTCACCTTTTCTGAACAAGACGCCTAGCTCGGCGCCTCGCCCGGTTCCTACCATGATTGACGTTGGCGTGGCCAATCCCATGGCACATGGACAAGCAATGATCAACACGGAGACTGCATTCACAAGTGCGAAAGTCAACGCAGGCGAAGGCCCAAAAATCATCCAGCTTGTAAATGTGATCAATGCAGCACCCATGACAGCAGGTACAAACCACATAGTCACTTTATCGACGAGCGCCTGTATGGGTAGCTTGGAGCCTTGTGCCTGCTCTACCATGCGTATGATTTGAGACAGCATGGTTTGATTACCAACGGCTGTCGCACGCATCTCTAAAATCCCTTTCTGATTAACAGTGCCGCCGACTACAGAACTGCCCAGGGTTTTCTCAACAGGAATGGGTTCACCAGTGATCATCGATTCATCAACGAAACTTTTACCATTGGTGACTTCACCGTCTAACGGCACTCTCTCACCAGGTCGCACTTCGAGTACATCATTGAGCACCACTTCATTGATAGGGACATCCAAAAAGCCATGATTGCGCATCACATGCGCTTCTTTAACCTGCATTTTTGCCAGGCGCTTGATTGCTTCGGAAGTCCGCCCCTTGGCACGGGCCTCCAAAAATCTGCCAAGTAATATCAAAACGACAATGACTGCAGCCGCTTCATAATAGACATTGACCGCTCCTTCAGGCAACAGTCCGGAAGCAAAGGTCGCGACCATTGAATATCCAAAAGCTGCAGCGGTACCTACTGCTACGAGCGAGTTCATGTCTGGAGCAAGCCTAAACAGTGCAGGAAAGCCTTTCTGGTAAAAGCGTCTACCAGGGAAAGCCAATACCAGAGCCGTCAATACAAACTGCATGTACCAACTAGTTTTCATACTAATAGTATCCATGATTAATTCATGAACACCTGGTATCAGATGCGCACCCATTTCCATTAAAAACACTGGTAACGATAGTGCTGCTGCCAGAATGAGGTCCCGCTTCAATTTGAATAATTCACTCTCTTTTTGACTTTCTGCTACAGCCTGTAAGGAGGATAGAGAGTCAACGACCTTAGCTTCGTAACCGATACGCTCGATCGCGGAAATCAATTCTGCTGGGGCAGCAGAACCATATATGGAGGCACGTTCAGTGGCTAAGTTAACTGTTGCTTCAACGACCCCTGGTACAGATCTGAGGGCTTTCTCAACACGCCCAACACATGACGCACAGGTCATGCCAATAACATTGAGCTCTATCTTGGATGTTGGAACTTCATAACCGACTTTATGAACAGCTTCGATCAAGGCTGTGCGATTTACCTCTTCGGTAACGTGAATAGTCGCTCGCTCAGTTGTCAGGTTGACTGAGACACTTTCTACGCCAGGGACCTTTGTTAAGGCGGCTTCAACACGCCCAACGCAGCTGGCGCATGTCATCCCTTCGATAGGAAGTGAGATATTTTGGATGGCATTACTTAAAGTCTTTTTAGACATGCTCATAATCCAGAAACTTGTATTAACTATATTTCCAGTCTAAAGCTTCCCTCCATGGGAAGGTCAACTGATTTATTGTAAATTAAAGAATCCTATTAGGTAGCACTTTAAGCTAGATCAAACAACGCCTCCATAATTGCTTGCGTTAAGAATTCTTTCAACTTCTACAAGACCAGCAGTTGATTCGCACATTGTTATGGGAGTCTTGCCCTAAAATAGGGTGGTATTGATGAAGCCACTCATGAGCCTTAGATTCCGAAACAAAGGTACTGACCGCTAATTCATAAATGTAAGCCTGGTTAGAAGATATGGATTCACGCTCTATGGTCTCGGCCTCAGAAATTCTATTTGAAGATTAAACGCTAGTGGGATTTGTGCATGTTATAGGCGAAAACGGACAAACCGATGGCAACAATCGTACCGATTACACTCAGGAAAACTGCTACATTCGGCCGTAATGATACATAGTTGGCATTTGTGATTATTCTTCATTAGAGGATGAATGCTCAAACGAATTGGAATTACTGCTCTATTTGAATCGGAATGGGTGCTCAGCAATTATTAGAATCTATGCTCATCTCATGATGGCGAACACAACTGAAGCTAGATAATCAAAAATTACTTAGCTTGAGACTCCCTTATTATCCGTCGCAACTGCATCATGGTCTAATGAGTTATGTAGATGTCTGGCAGCCTCCACATATGGCGTGCACATACTGGAGCGGAAATCATACGCTACCAACAATGAGCAGAAGACATCATCATGGCTAAGCACGGCACTTTTATGTTGCCTTAAGTGATTTTCTGGAAAGGCAGATGAGTTGCCAGTCCAAACTATCAGTGGAATTTTAGTTTGCTCTTTGGGTGCAATCATCACCGGTGCTGCATGCAGATACATCCCGTATTCTCCGAGCGACTCACCGTGGTCCGCGATATACATCATCCCAACATCATAATTCTCTTCATAGGGCTTTAAAAACTTGATGACCTCTGACAAAAAATAATCTGTATAGAGAATTGCATTATCGTAAGAATTGTCTATTTCCTGTTTGGTGCAATCTTTTAGCTCTTTGGATTTACAAACTGGGCTAAATTTCTCGAAGGCAGCGGGGTATCTTCTGAAGTACTCAGGACCATGGTTTCCCATTTGATGCAGCACGATCAAAATGTCTTTATCACCCTTAGATTGAATATGTTTATCAAGGCCATCCAACATGCCGATGTCCCTGCACTCTGGATCGCAGACTGGGTTCAATGTTGTGGACTGGAAGTTTTGGTATTTAACCCTTAAGGCAACGCCTTTGGAGTCGGAGTTATTATCCCTCCACAATACATCAACGCCATTCCTGGCAAGCACATCAATGACATTCTCCTGCTTTAATGCTGCCTGTTTATCGTAATTTCTCTTACCTAGGGAAGAGAACATACACGGCACAGAAACGCTTGTAGACGTGCCGCAAGAGGATACATTATCGAAACTAATCACATTAGCGTTCGCCAGATTTGGATTGGTAATTCGTTGATAACCATTGAGGGAGAATCTGTCAAAGCGAGCCGTTTCGCCAACCACCATAATCATCAGTTTACGTTTGTTGCCCATCGCGGAGGTTTTTACTGCATCTCCAGCAATGGTTTTGAGCGCTGTATTGCGTGCTTCGTAAACCTTGGCCTCTTGATTCAGGTAATTGTAGGCAGAGTAAATGGAGTAAGTGGGGTTCGCGTAAAACCTGACGATTTTATGCTCTCTAATGAATGAAGCGTAACCTGCAGTAAATGGTGCAACGACTACGATAGCAGTTAACACAAGAGCAGAAATCGCTTTGATTCGACCTTTGATTTCTTGTTTGAAGGCCAACCCTTTGGGAAAGAATTTGATGACCAAGTAGGCTGGTATGCAGCCTAATAGAACCAGTCTGACCAAGAGCTCAATGCTTATTAACCCTTGCATTTCCTTAAGGTCAGTTTGCACTACGTTATCCATCATGGTGTGATCGATAACCACACCAAAGCTATCCATAAAGTACGCATTAATAGAGGCAACGATCAGCAATATGGCTAATATCCACTTTGCTGTTGTTCTGCCAATACAAAGAATCTGAAAGACGATAGCGATCGTCGCAAAAAAGAAAATTATCAGAGAGGCCAGGAAAGGTAGGTTATGGAAATTTAATGGATATGTTTTCAGCAAGTTTTGGCAAAGGGAGAGGTTGCCCGTCACCATAATGAATAACGAAATTGCCAATATCCACTTGGTTTGTGTTTCCGGTACAGAAAGGTATTTTGCAATCCCTGTTTTGAAAGTACTTGAAAGCATCGTCATATCTTCTAATGATTATCATTCTTGATAAGCAATTCAGATGCCAATTCATAACCAATTGAATTTTATATGTTTAATCCAATTTAATATTGATATTCATGCATTTTTTGCAGAGTGATAGGTTAAATGATCTGCAAAAAATGCAGTTATAAATGATCGATCCTATTGATAGTTCACAGAAATAAAAAAGCAGATTCAAAAGTTTTATTTTGGGATTTAGGCTCTCGTACATTTAGTTACACTGAAATCATTGACTCATCAATGAGTTATTGTTAGATTTAAAAAAGGCATGTATCAAATTTTCAAAAAATTCATGGTATTTCTTGCGCTGATCTCAGTGATGAGTTCATCGGCGTGGGCCTTTTCGCCTGAAGTTTTATTTGATGATGCGGTAACGTCTCAAGCGGTTATGCAAGATGTCCATTTGATTAATAAGTCACAAATCACTTCGGTCTCAGATAATCAAACTGTCCCGATGCCTGAGCAGTTTTGTGATCATGCTTGCCACATTTCTGCGCATATCACGGCTATTGAGACCAGTGAAGTTGTTAGTACACTTCCTCAATTAGATTCGATGACTTTCCAAATCGAACCTAAAAATCAGTTCACCAATCCTGTCTTGAAAAGTCTCTACAGACCTCCTGCACTCGTTTAGTCAATTTTTCTAAGATGCTGACTCGATTCGGCATCTTGATCATTGATCTAACGAGAGAGGTCTTACCGTGTTTGAATCATCTATTAGAAGATGGCTATTACTTTCAATAGCTTTCTTCATAGCTCCAGCTATACAAGCTGAACCATTAACATTGGATGCAGCTTGGAATATTGCTGCCCAGAATAACCCTGATCTGAAACGCTTGATCGCTAACCAAAGTATTCCGGCTGGCGAATTCCAGGATGCATCAGGGCCACTTTATTACAACCCAACAGTCAACCTTGAGGCGAGAACACGTCGTATTGCTCAAACTGGCGCATCAGACCCATATCGAGGCGAATATGGCATAGGTGTTTCTCAAACCTTTGAGATTGCCGGACAGCAAGGTTTCCGTAGGCAAGCAGCTGAGGAAAGCAAAACGGCAATTAACCAGGACATTGCTGAAGAATACCGTGTCCTGCATGCACAATTGGAAGAGCAGTTTATTACTGTGCTTGCAGTACAAAAGCGTATCGAAGTTGAGAAGCGCATTCTCAAACTCATAGAGCAAAACACCTCACTGTCTCGCAAGCGGGTAAGTGCCGGTGAAGATAGTTTGCTTGATGGCAATCTAGCCATCGTTGATGCTGAACGCGCAAGAAATCAGCTGATCTCTTTGAATGAGCAATTGCTGCGTGCTAGAACCCAACTGGCTGCCACACTACAACTTAATGCCAATGACTTTCCCGAGGTCACGGGTCAGTTAACTCCAAATCAGACGCAATATACACTGCAAGATCTTTTCAACAAATTAGATTCCCGCCCAGGCATTCAGGCACTAACCAGTAAAGAAGCTTCTGCACGCTCACGTTTGGAGCTGCAAAAAAGCATGCGCTATCCAGATTTAACGGTGAGTCTGATCAATACCACCGAAGCCAGCTTGGCTGGTAGCGACAATATCTCCTCCATCGGTGTTTCTTTGCCGTTGCCTATCTTCCGCCGGAATGCTGCTGGTGTAGGTCGTGCGGCCGCTGAGCTTACTCAATCAGAAATCAACCGCACCTCTGGTACTCGCAATGCAAAAGCGACTATAGAGGCAGCATGGTTACGTCGTGAAAATATCAAAGACCGTGTAAGACGGTTAGATAGCGAGGTATATCCGAGGTTGGAAGAAAACCTGACGCTTTCCAGGAAAGCCTTTGAAAACGGAGAAATTGGCTTACCTCAGTTGTTGATTGTGCAAAGACAGGTCGTGGATGCACAGCGCGACATTATTGATGCTCAAAAAGAGCTTCGACTTGTACAGATCGAACTGGAATATACATCTGGCTGGCTGTCGCCTATAGCTGCAGTTGATCAAAACTAGGAAACTAAAATGCTAAAGTTATTCAGAAATCTATACATCATAGCGCTGGCATTGTCAGTCATCATTTTCTTCACGCTTTTGAGCGGGTGCAGTTCCAAAAATAACCAGTCTCAAGAGTCGAAAACAGAAACCTCAAGTGCCGTAGCAGAGGCTAAGGCTGATGAGGATTTAATTAAATTAAGCCCTGCCGAGATACAGCAAAGTGGTGTCACCGTAGCTAAGGTAACCAAGCAACCAATACAGGATCAGCTCAGTTTTACGGCGAACATTTTGGCCAATCAAAATAAGCTGGCCCATGTCACGCCTCGTATTGAAGGGAAACTGTCCAAAGTGATCGCCAATCTTGGAGATCATGTAAAAACAGGCCAAACCCTAGCTGAGATTGACAGTGTTCCGATGGGAGAGGCTCGTGCACAATTCAGAAGCTCTAAGACCGATCTAGCGCTAGCTCAGGCGAACTTTGATCGTATATCAAAGCTGTATGAAGACAAGGTTGTGCCACAAAAGCAATTCATTGAATCTCAGTCTGCGCTGGAGCGCGCTAAATCAGCTCTCTACGCAGACTCTGAAAGATTAAGAATGTATGGTGGTCTGGATCAGCAGAGTGGATCTACCTACCTATTGAAAGCACCATTCAACGGCATCGTGATAGAGAAAAATGCAGTGATTGGTGAATTAGCCAATCCAGCAGATACCATTTTCACCATCGCGGACATGTCCACGGTGTGGATTGATGCCGATGTTCCAGAAAGGGATTTGCAATATCTGGAAGTCGGTAAAACAGCCAGTGTGACTGTGACCGCTTATCCCGATGAAGTATTTACCGGGAAAGTGAGCTACCTATCTAGTGTGGTGGATAAAACCACCCGTACGGTCAAGGCGCGTATCGAACTGCCTAATACAGAGCAAAAGCTTCGCATCGACATGTTTGCCAAGGTCGTTCTGAATCATTCTGGTACGAAGGATGTTCTAGTTGTACCTAATACATCTGTCGTGATGGTACAAGGTATCCCTAATGTCTACGTGAGCGAAGATGGCGGATTTAAAGCAAGAGCTGTAGAACTAGGTGCCCGATATAACGAGTATGTCGAAATCAAAACTGGATTAACTGAAGATGAAAGCATCGTTCAGACAGGCGTATATGCTCTAAAAGCTCGACAACTCAAATCACAAATCAGTGATGAGCACTAGGAGAACAGCATGTTGAATTGGATATTAGATGCTGCCCTCAAATACAAGCTTCTTGTCATTCTTGCCTTTGTTGTCGTGGTTTTTTTCGGTGTCAAAGCATGGCAGGAAGTCCCTTTAGATGCCTTCCCAGACGTGACCCCTGTGCAGGTAAACGTGTACACGGAGTCTCCTGGACTTGCTTCTGAAGATGTTGAAAAGCTAATTACTTTTCCAGTCGAGAGTTCTTTGGCTGGCCTGAAAGGTATTGAGGAGATTCGGTCAGTTTCATTGTTTGGTTTGTCTTATGTCAGTGTTTATTTTTCTGATACTACTGACATACAACAGGCTCGCTTTTTGGTGGGTGAAAAGCTAGCTGATGCTCGCTCCAGAATGCCGGCAGGTTATGGCGAACCAACACTTGGCCCCAACACATCAGGTTTAGGTCAGGTACTTTGGTATACCTTGAAGTCCGATAAGCAAAGCACTATGGATCTTCGCACATTGCACGACTGGAATGTGCGTATGGTGATGCGTACCGTACCTGGAGTTGATGACATCACATCCTGGGGAGGCAACGAGAAACAATTTCAGGTTCAAATCGACCCTCAAAAGCTATTCAAATATGGCCTGACCTTCTCTGAAGTCATCGACAGATTAGTGGCAAATAACCATCAGGTTGGTGGGCAATACGTCAATATTGGCCAAGAGCAGTTCTTGGTTCGCGGCTTAGGGCTGGTTAAAAATAGCCGTGATATTCAACGTATCGTCGTTTCCGAGAGCCAAGGTACGCCAGTCTATGTAGAAAACATCGCCAAAGTAGTTGAAGGCGCAGGCCCTCGTTTTGGTGCTGTTACGCAAGATGGCAAAGAAGTTGTGATGGGAATGGTGCTTGCTAGGATTGGTGAAAATGCTCAGCAAGTGGTTGATGCTGCCAAAGAGAAGTTGGAGCTGGTGAAAGCCACCTTGCCTAAAGGTGTGACACTGGAAACTGTTTATGATCGAACCGCGATCATTGACAAGGCTATACGTATGGCAGACCGCGCCATGATTGAGGGCGCATTGCTAGTCATTGCTGTGCTGTTCATGTTGCTTGGCGAAGTGCGTTCGGCTTTAGTCGTCGTTGTAGCAATCCCAATGGGCCGTCTGATCGCTTTTATCTTCATGGAGAAATATGGCATCTCAGCTAATCTGATGTCATTGGGTGGTTTGATTATTGGCCTAGGTATGACCATTGATGGCCCGCTGGTTCTTGTTGAGAACTGCTTCCGCCGTTTGGCACACTTCGCCGGTCAGAAGGTAGATAGATCCAAAGTTGTACTGGATGCTTCACGAGAGGTGATCAACCCCATCACTTTTGGTGTGTTGATCATCACAGTGGTTTTCCTGCCTATCTTCTCCCTGACGGGGCTGGAAGGGAAGCTATTTAAACCATTGGCCATCAACATGACTTTTGCCATGATTGGCTCAATGATTCTGACGCTGACACTCATTCCAGTGTTGTGCTCTTTGGCATTGAAGCCAAAGGAAGAGAGAGACCCATGGTTGATTCGTTTAATCAAGCCTAAGTATGTATCTCTGCTGAAGTGGTGCCTGGCACACAAGAAGCTAGTCGTAGGCTCTACGGGCATTGCCTTCATTGCAGCTTTAGCGATGTTTCCATTCCTGGGCAAAGAATTTATGCCTAACCTGCAGGAACAGGACATCCTCTTTAGGGTGACAGGCATTCCTTCTACCTCACTTGAGCAATCCATTTTAGTCTCTGATCGTGTGGCGAAGAGCCTGAAAAAAATGCCCCAGGTACAAAGCAGCTTGGCTATGATCGGTCGAGCTGAAAAGGGTGAAACCGCTGACGTGAACTATATGGAAGTGCTGGTGCATTTAAAACCAGCAGATTCATGGCCTAAAGAAATTACCTATGGCGACCTCGCACAGCAGCTCCAGGAGCAAGTTGAAAAAGATGTGCCTGAAGCTGTTATTTCGGCTTCTCAACCTATCCAGTCTCGTGTTGAAGAATTAATCTCGGGCGTCAGGGCAACATTGTCTGCAAAAGTCTATGGTGAAGATCTTGCAACCATTGATCGTATCGCTAATCAGGTAAGAGCAGTGGTCTCCAAGGTTAATGGAGTTACAGATCTGGCGCTGGAAGCCAACATAGGAAAACCGCAACTCATTATCAATGTGGATCGTGAAGCGATCGCTCGTTATGGCATTAATGCTGATGATGTCTTGCAAGTTGTGCAATCAGGTATTGGTGGCAAGCCCGTCTCTACACTAATTGATGGTGTGAAGCGATTTGCCATCCAAGTATGGCTACAACCTGAGTACAGAAGTGATATTCGAGCGATTAACGATATTCCTATCTCAACATCTCAGGGTGCGTTGATTCCGTTGTCTCAAGTTGCTAGCGTTGATATTGAAGAGGGTTATTCATTTGTCAGACGTGAGCAATTGCAACGTTATGCAGTGATTCAAATGGACGTGCAAGGTCGGGACATTGATGGCTTTGTGAAAGAGGCCCAAGCCGCGATTGAGCAGCAAGTAAAACTTCCAAGTGGATATTGGATTCAATGGGGTGGCGCATTTGAGAACCAGCAACGAGCCATGACTAAGCTAGCAATCATTGTGCCGCTTACTATTGGTCTGATATTCGTTCTTCTCTACACAGCCTTCCATTCACTACGTTACGCCGGACTGATTATTGCCAATGTGCCTTTCGCAGCAATCGGCGGCATTTTCTCTCTGGCAATTGCCGGCCAGTACCTCTCAGTGCCTGCGGCGATTGGCTTTATCGCAGTGTTCGGGGTGGCCATGCTGAACGGTATTGTCTTGGTGGAGTTTATCAATGGCTTACGCGAAGAAGGCAAGTCTGTAGATGAGGCTGTACTGGAAGGTACCACTCTCCGATTAAGACCTGTGATGATGACGGCCATGGTAGAGATCTTTGGTTTGATCCCGTTCTTACTTGCAACCGGTGTCGGTTCAGAAATCCTTAGACCACTTGCTGTCGTGGTTATTGGAGGCCTTCTCACGGCTACGGCACTTACCTTGGTTTTTCTGCCGGTTGCGTACGACTGGATGGAAACAAGGAGGGAGCTCAGCGAAGCTAAAAGCCCAAATTGATTTGGAGTTTTGGTTAATTAAGTGATCGGATCAGGTTGCATTTGTAGCAGCCTGATCATCAGCATAAATGTTTCATGATTCCATCAAGGAGAATATCGTGAATAGATCTAAGAATCATAAAAATGAAGCTAAGCAATGCAGTGATTGCATTGATAAAGAACCAGTAATTACTACTGCACCTTCAGAGGGTACATTGACAGCCTCTTTATCTACTGTAGATCAAGCAAGATTTCGTATTCCATCCATGGATTGTGCTTCTGAGGAGGCTGAGATTAGACGTGCGCTTGCAAAGATTGATGCAATCAAAAGCTTAAGATTTAATTTGGGCGCACGTGAACTGATCATCGATGCAGATGCGAATAGCATCCCATTAGCTATGGAAGCAATCAAGAAATCAGGTTTTGAAGCTGAATTAGTCCTTGACGAGAAAAACTCTGAAGTCATTACAGCGTCTCCAAAAGGATTTTGGAGTAGTTGGGGTAAACCAATCGCCGGCTTGGTTTTGGCGGTAGCAGCCGAAGTCCTGGAGTTTGCATTTACAGGTACTCAAGAAATTCGATATCTTGGAATGGCTTTGGCTGGTCTCTCAATCGCTTTGACAGGGTTAGATGTTTATATAAAAGGACTCAAAGCATTTAATGATGGGCGTTTAAACATCAATGCATTAATGACCATTGCTGTCACCGGTGCATTTCTCATTGGTCAATGGCCTGAGGCTGCAATGGTGATGGCGCTCTATGCAATCGCAGAAGCTATCGAAGCTAAGGCTGTAGATAGAGCACGGAACGCAATTAAGAGCTTGATGGAATTAACCCCAGAAGATGCTGAGGTTTTGCAATCGGATGGGGTCTGGAAGCGTGAATTGGTCAAAGATATTCCAATTGATGCAAAAGTGCGTATTCGACCAGGTGAACGTATCCCGCTAGATGGCATTGTGATCTCCGGGCAGAGTGCTATAGACCAATCACCTGTTACCGGCGAAAGCCTACCTGTTGATAAATCTCCAAACGATGCAGTGTTTGCAGGGACGATCAACCAAGCGGCTGAATTAGAGATTCGAATCACTGCCCTTTCTTCGAACAGCACAATATCCAGAATCATTAATGCGGTTGAGCAAGCCCAAGGCTCTCGTGCACCGACACAGAGATTCGTAGACTCCTTTGCGGCAATCTATACACCAGCGGTTTTTGTTCTTGCACTGATCGTGGCTCTCTGGATGCCATTCTTACTAGAGTGGACCTGGATGAAGTCTATTTATAAAGCACTTGTATTACTAGTGATTGCTTGCCCTTGTGCGTTGGTGATATCGACTCCCGTAACTGTAGTAAGCGGTCTTGCAGCAGCAGCGAGAAGGGGCATTCTCATTAAAGGCGGAGTGTATCTTGAAGAGGCCCGTAAGATAAAAGCGGTTGCGCTAGACAAGACAGGAACGATTACTGAAGGTAAGCCCAAGCTATCTAGTTTTGATGTATTTGATGTGCAGTCTAAATCCTCGGAATTGAAAAGTATTGCCTATAGTTTGGCATCTCGGTCAGATCACCCCGTGTCAAAAGCAATTGCTGAGGGCTTATCTGGGGAAACTAAGGATGTGAAGAATTTCAAAGCTGTTGCTGGACGTGGAGTACAGGCAAAAATTGGAAACAGTACTTTTTTCTTGGGAAACCATCGCTGGATTGAGGAGATGAACCTTTGCTCCTCCGAATTGGAAACTCAATTAGCCAAGCTAGAAAATGCCGGTCGCACGGTTAGCTTACTGGCCACTTCCGAAAAGGTGCTGGCAGTCTGCTCTGTAGCGGATACGATCAAATCCTCTTCAAAAGAAGCGGTCTCAGAACTCATACGACTTGGAGTCACACCTGTAATGCTAACAGGGGACAATCTTGCTACCGCTAAAACGGTAGGTATCCAGGCTGGCATTAATGAAGTCAAAGGTAATCTATTGCCAGAGGATAAATTAAAGGAAATTGAATCCCTTCAGCAACAATTTGGTGTGACTGCGATGACGGGTGATGGGATCAATGATGCGCCATCATTAGCACGAGCTGATATTGGTTTTGCGATGGGAGCAGCTGGGACACACACTGCGATGGAAGCAGCAGATGTTTTGGTAATGAATGATGATCTACGTAGGTTGCCTGAAACAATTCGCCTCTCAAAACAAACGCATGCCATTCTTTGGCAGAACATTGTTCTAGCCTTGGGCATCAAGTTTGTATTTTTGTATCTTGCCTTATTTGACAATGCATCTATGTGGATGGCTGTCTTTGCTGATATGGGTGCAAGTTTGCTAGTGGTATTTAATGGTTTGAGATTGATTTACTTCAATCGACAATTAAGAACCTAATACAAATCAACAGCTTTTATTTTAGGAGGTCTAAATTGATACTTAAGAAATTAGATGCTGAACTTAACTTTCACCAAGCAGCACTGCGCGTACGCAACCAACGCCAAGAATTACTTGCATCAAATATCGCCAACGCTGACACGCCCCAATACAAAGCGCGTGACATTGACTTTCAATCTGCAATGCAGTCAGCGCTTCAACAAAGTGCTGGAGTTGGTCCTGCAACACAACCTGCAAGTGAAATGCAGCAAACCAAGAATGCTCATATGAATGGTAATGCTGGCAATGGTTACCCCGGATCAGGTGACGTATTATTCCGATCATTGAGACAAGGATCCGTAGATGGCAATACCGTTGATATGGACGTAGAGCGAAACGCTTATGTAGATAATGGAATTCGCTACGAAGCAAGCCTCACGATGATGACTGATAAAATCAAAGAGGTGATGGCGGCTATTAACGGGCAAGATAAATAACGGTCACTATGGCATTATGCTGAGTCGAAATACTAATCTATGACCATACATCCTGATGCAATTTATGCGATATTAGCTGCCATTCTTTTTGGCTTGGCAACCCCCGTCGCCAAGCTTTTGATTAGTGATGTTTCACCACAAATGCTCGCCGGTTTATTGTATGCAGGTAGTGGACTTGGCCTTTTTCTGCTGTATGGCTTCACTCGATTATTTCAACGCGATAATCATGAGCGCCTGCCTATCCAGGCACCGGATTTGCCATGGTTATTAGGTGCAATAGTATGTGGAGGTGTGCTTGGACCAGTCTTACTTATGCAAGGATTGCTATCCACACCTGCTTCGATGGCGTCACTATTACTCAATCTTGAAAGCGTCCTGACTGCACTACTAGCCTGGTTCATATTCAAGGAGCATTTTGATCGTCGTATCTTGATTGGGATGGTCAGTATTGTATGTGGCAGCTTGTTGTTATCATGGCCTAAGCATTTGGATACTGCTTTTCCTTGGGGTGCGGTGGCGATCGCAGGAGCCTGTGCGTGTTGGGCAATTGACAACAATCTCACGAGAAAAATATCGGCCAATGATGCTCTAGAAATTGCTTGTATCAAAGGTTTGGTAGCTGGTTTTATGAATCTGGGAATCGCATTAAGCCTTGGTAAAGCATTGCCCGATTTTTCTGTGGGAGTAAGCGCGGCTATTATCGGCTTCGTGGGTTTCGGAGTCAGCCTGGTATTGTTTGTCATTTCTTTGCGCCACATTGGTACAGCCAGGACAGGGGCATATTTTTCTGTGGCTCCTTTTGCTGGCGTAATCTGTTCTTTTCTATTACTACATGAGCGGCCAGATGGCTTGTTCTGGGCAGCGATGGTCTTGATGATCATCGGTGTATGGCTTCATTTAACCGAACATCATGCTCACCTACATCATCACAGGGAATTACGTCATCAACATATTCACTCTCATGACGAACACCATCAACATACACATGATTTTGATTGGGATGGATCGGAGCCTCATATGCACCCGCATGAACATATGGCATTAAGTCACAGTCACCAGCATTTCCCTGATTTACATCACCAGCATAAGCACTAGGGTTTGGTGGGACACACCCGAAGTTACATGCTACGAAGGTAGATGGTTTGCAAAACTTTAGCAACCTTACCAACTTATAGTGACGCTGAATCTTGAGGTAAGTTTCTGACGACAACAAATATTTCAACCCTCAAAATTTGGCCACATTGGACTTCAGCCGTTCTGTTTTAGAAATTATGATGTGTCTAGCAGAGCGGCTGAAGTCCAGTTACCCGATATCCAATAGCCCTGCAGATAAAAGGGCTTGGTAGGTTTTTAAGATTTCCTCATCATTCAAGAGGTTGGCTGAGTTCGCAATTAATTGTAACGAGGGATCATTTGCCGCATTCAGTCCCATGAGTTTTTGCCGCGCCACCTTTACACTCACTCCCTTCATTAGAGTATTCGCTAAATTGAAACTTGGCACCTTTGGTTCAACCTGCTTAGTATCTTTGGCACCTACTGTCTGGAGCGCTTTTAGATATGCTCTCTTCGCCATAAAGCCCTCACTCTTCGTAAAAGAGTCATTGTCTTCATCTAGTACCTCTCTATCAGGCAGCTTTATCACCTGATGTGATACCGCTTTAGCTATATTGAATAACTGCTCAATAGATTGCTTTGATTGTTTAGTCATAACGATTCCTGTAACCCTAACTTGTCATACTTACGCCTAATTGCCTTTAAGGCACTTGCATACTGTACGGGTGTTAATTCCATTAGCTTCTGTATTTCTGCGGGCTGCAAATTGTCCATTTGATAAGTCAAAATTTCCATGGACCTTTCATCCCCCTCAAATAACTGTTTGAGTGCTTGCAGTGTTTGGTTGGCAATCATCTCTTCTTCAGGTGTACCAATCCTGCTGTCCAGCATATCCATCAGTTCTATAGCATCCTCACTATCTAATGGATGTATCGTGTTCTCCAAGGGGTCTGATTTACGCCTCTTAATAAAAGCATCCACAACACTTTCCATTGCATGATAAATAAAGACCTCCATCGGCAACTCTCTTCGACATCTCCGCCTACCCTCAAGAGCTCTGCAGATCACGATATGTAAAAGATCAGCACCCTCAATTGGCAAACCTCTGCATAGGTTATTTGCTGTCTTACCAAGCTTTATCCATTGAGCTTCAGTAAAAGCGTCAAAGCCTACCTTTATTTCAGATATGGTTAAAAAATCTTCTAAATTTTTATCGCTCAGCGCCAATTTATGTTCCATAGAATGTATGGCTCTAAAAACCCCAGTCGCAGACAAAAAAATATTCTTTTTTTAAATGTCTGAATGCCATCCTTTCGTAGCCCTTTCAATTATGCAGTATATGAATATAGTTTTTAACGGAGAACATCATGAGTGAAATTGAAAAAGAATCACAAGCAGACAAAGCAAAGGGCCACGAAATTACAATCATCGTAAATGCTACCCAGCATACAGTAGAAGACAAAGATCTAACCTATTTAGAGGTGGTTCAACTAGGCTTCCCTGGTGCGGTTGTTGGTAGCAACGTAATCTACACCGTCACATACAGAAAAGGCCCCTCCTCTAATCAACAAGGATCTATGGATGTTGGAGATACAGTTAAAGCAAAGAAAGGCATGGTATTCAATGTCACACCAACTGATAAATCATAGTCCCGACCTAAAAAGGTTACGTGATGAAGGATATGAGGTTCAAATAAAATCAGGCCACTTATTGATTTCAGGCGTACCTTATATTAACTCGAACCGAGAACTGAAGTATGGCACTTTGGTTTCGACCCTTCATCTTGCGGGCAATGTCACAACCAAGCCTGACACCCATGTGGGAATGTTTAAAGGTGACTACCCTTGCCACAAAGATGGGTCACCTATCGAAGGCTTTAGACACGCATCCCACAATCAAACCTTGGCAGAAGGTGTTGAAATAAACCATTCATTTTCTAGTAAACCTCGTGATGGCTTCGGCTATCCCAATTACTACGAAAAAATGAAACGCTATATCGACATCATTTCAGCACCAACTGGATTGAGTGCATGTACGTTTAAGACTATTGAATCGGTCGATTCTGAATCCGTTTTTCACTATCTAGACTCATGGTCTAGCAGAGCTGGTATTTCAACAATAAACGATAAATTCAAACATAAAAAGATCGCGATTATTGGGCTTGGCGGCACTGGATCATATGTATTGGATTTAGTAGCTAAAACACCTGTGGCTGAAATTCATTTATATGATGGCGATAAATTTCTACAGCACAATGCCTTTCGGGCGCCAGGTGCAGTTAGTCTTGAGCAGTTAAATGCACAAAGCTTCAAAGTAGATCACTTCAGAAGCATCTATTCAAATATGCATAAAAACATAATTGCGCATTCTGAATATCTCAATGAGTCCAACATCAATGAGTTACCTGACTTTGATTTCGTTTTCATATGCATTGATAAGGGAGAGATTAAAAAACTGCTTATCGCAAAACTTGAAGGTGACGGTACATCTTTTATAGATGTTGGAATTGGTGTGCAAGCAATAAACGATGCCTTAATTGCTACAGTACGTGTCACAACAAGCACCCAGACCAAACGTGACCACGTTGCTAGAAAAGTATCGCTCCATGACAGGGATGATGATGAGTATGCACAGAATATTCAGATCGCGGATTTGAACTCATTAAACGCATCACTTGCAGTCATTAAATGGAAAAAACTCAGTGGTTTTTACCATGATCACGAAAACGAGCATCATTCGACTTACACAGTCGATACAAACTTGTACTTAAGTGAATGTGAAAATGAAAACTAAATTTCTTAAACCAGAGTTCGTAGAGTTTATGCCTCCCTCTTTAGAAGAGGGAGTCATTTACGTTTCCATGGAGTATGGAACAGCGATTCATAGCTGTTGTTGTGGCTGCGGAGAAAAAGTCGTGACACCACTATCACCCACTGACTGGAAGCTAATGTTTGACGGTGAGAATGTTTCGTTACATCCTTCAATCGGGAATTGGAGCTTTTCTTGTCAATCCCATTACTGGATCAAAAATGGCAGCATCAAATGGTCTGGGAAATTTACCAAAGAAGAAATCGACGAAGTAAGGAAAAGAGACAAATACGCAAAATCTCAGCACTACAAGGTTGCCGATATGCAAGAGAATCATCGTCCGAACTCTAACGCTCAGCCCGAGAAGATCGATCAGAATTTAATCATCACTCTTTTCAGAAAAATATCTCGCTTTTTTCAATAACCCTAAGAACAAGTTATCGCTCCAAACGAATAACTTGTTCTTACTGAAAATTCTTCGAACTGATCCAAACTCATCGAATTTGTTGCGCTTGTTACAAAAAAGATACATTTTTCTAAAAGATTATTAGCAGAATCTTTTAAAGAACGAATAAACATCTGCTTAAAATGCAAATGAACGCACTTCTTAGCCGATATCTTCCAAAATCCACCTTAACACACCAATAATCTTCCGCACGCGCCATAAGGCAACGCCTAAAGATTAAGCGCCATTCGCAGCCATCGAAGTCATCGCATTCACAAGGTCCCGTTATTGACAACCAAAATTGTCAAAGAGATAATTTGCAAACAATATAGATACTTAAGTCGAGATTGATAGCAATCTCTATTTTTTTGCGTGATTATCTAAACAACACAAGAAACCTTTATCATATTTAAGGTTTCAAATTTAAGCATAGCAATTAAACTTTGCAGATTAAGCGTCGTTATCATGCTTAAACATTGGAGTTAACCATGTCTAATCTAGGTTTATTCGTTCTTGAAGTAGCAAAGAGTGAAAGCAAAACCGTTCCGATGCCTGAAGATAAAGCACAGGAAATTCGAAACAATCTTTCTAATCAGATTTCGACCAAAATTGAAGAAATTCGTAATGAACAAAGACGGGCTGTAGAAGAGTCATTAAATATTACAGTCTTTTGATTTTTATTGGATAATAGAGCCGTCATAGGACGGCTTTTTTATGGATCCAAGAATAACAATTCACAATATCACGGACTATAATTCTCTTCTGAGTATTGTATATTCAGAACTTGAGTCCATTTCACGCCGTAAACCTCAACAATCTGTTGACACTCAGAATCCATTACTAAAATGCTGTGAAGCGCTTTTTCAGGCTGGCGCCATAACCATAATGGCTCAACACAAAGTGCTTGATCCAGATTTTCTAGCAGAATATAGCTCGTACTACAGCAAGCAATTCAATGAAGTCAGTCGCTACTGTACAAGACTGCACTTCTTCAAAGAGTCTAAAGCCACCGAGTTAACCCAACTGGAATATATTGACTCGACTCCACCTGAACATTATTTAGGTTTTATTACTCTCAGACCAGTTATTACGAGTCCAGTAGGTGCGACAATCTTAAGCTCAGAAGTAGTAACTGGATTTATACGAAGCGCCGATAAATTTCCTGTGCATATTATGGGCAGAGAATTGTCTGTCTTCGGAACACCGTTTATGCAGCAAGATAATGCTGTAGGCGCATGTGCTCAAGCCTCCATTTGGATGGCCCTAAGAACCCTGCGCAAACGGGAAGGTGATCGAGCTCACGATCCCGCACAAATTACAGATGCTGCTACTCGCTATAATGCCAACGGACGTATCAAACCGAATCGCCAAGGATTAACTCAGATTCAAATGATGGAAGCGATTAGGTCAGCAGGTTATTCTCCACATTCTATTTGGTTAGGACAGTGGCATAACCAAAGCCTAGATGCCATGGATCCTGCTGATGTTCAAACAGCAAAACGAACTATCCACCCATACATTGAATCTGAAATACCAGTCGTTTTACTACTAATCCATAAAATTGGTGGACATGCAGTTGTTGCAGTTGGCCATACATGGAATGCCGACACCACAGAATTCCAGACGGTAGAGGTCTCAAATTCAGCAAGCCTAGATTTAAGGTTAGTACATGCTTCGAGTTGGATTCCGGACTTCATTATCAATAATGATAATTCTGGTCCATACATGCCGTTTCCTTCTTCATCTGGAGGTGGCACCGGTTACTCAATGGAACAAATGGTGTACGCATTACCATTGTTACCAGCTGATGTTTTCATGTCTGGTGAGGAGGCGTTAAGTATTGGTTTAACTGTCGTTTCAGATATATACGAAGGCTTTGCTACCGCTGCAGATAAAGAAGCACTCGAACTGTCCGCATCAGATATTGCTATTAGAGTTCTATTAGTTGAAAAACGGAAACTCAGAACTTGGGCAGCTACAACAACTATGCCAAAAGAGCTGCAGGACGAACTTAGGACGATGCATCTTCCTAAGCGAGTATGGATACTTGAGCTACACTTAAAAGCTGTTTACGGTGCCCACGATAAAGAAAACATAGTCCCTAGTTTAGTAGCATTCGCGTTAATCGACCCAACGGGCGACACAGTTGCGAACTCCATATTGATGTTCTATTTAAACAAAAACTATCCCTTAGATATCATCGAAGTTGGCACATTCCTTCAGTTCCAAGATGGCTTGGTGAAGTCGGGAACTCAAACCACTGATAACACTCCTTTGGAGCCAATCAGGGGCCGCACGCCCTAATGATCATTGAATGTAGCAAAGACTTCCGCAAAATATGAGGCAAGATACATTGAGAATGTATAACGACAGATCGTAATTAGTTGGAAGCTCTATGCCACATAATCAAAGCCCCTGGCAATAGAAATTGAGCAACTGCTATCAGTTAGGATGTGAGAGTGAAATCACCTCATAATGGTTACTAATCAAATCTTTTAAGATCCGCCATAATCCTAGACATCAAATCTAACGCAGAATTATCTTTGTCAGTTGATAAGTAAGTCTGAAACAATAAAGAGACAGGATGCACACCAACGACCTCAGACAATTCATCTAACTTTTCCAAACTAATTGAAACCTTACCCCGCTCAATATAGCTAATGTAAGACCTTGAGCTAACCTGCTCAAAATCGTCTTGTACCAACTTCGCACTCTTTCTTGCTTTTGCGAAAGTTTTCCCAAATGCTTGTTTAATATCCACAGCAAACTTCCAGTCAAAAGGAAGCTTGAATATTTGCTTACCGACCAATATATAACCACGCAATATATTGGTCATTTAGGAGTGGGACATGTATTTATACTATTAATGGCAAGTTTTTATATTTAAAGAATTAGTATATCTTTGAATAACATACTGAGATAATGAACAATATATTGTTCATAATATTGTGTTTGACTTCATGTTCATTGCCAACAAAGACAACTTCATTCCTTCATTTTGGGAGGATTCATTTAACTTCTCTGGTGTGGAGCTTATTTCGTTTTCGCCCTGGTTTATGTGCGAGGTACCTCAATTTGAAAAGGGCTCTGTGGAGGCGATTTTCAGATCGACTCACCTAATTGGTGATGTAATTAATCTTCATCATTTTGCAAGCATGAATGAGATTGAGAAGACTTACATTGTAACCCCAGCTAATTTGAATAAGACTGAAAGCTGGTCTATTCAAAGGCTGAGGTCGATTTCAAAAGCGATCTACCAAATTGAAGATTACGCGAATATTATTTACCGATTTGAAACTGAAACCGGTAAGTTTTTAGATTACGATCTTGGTGGGTTTGGTGGAGATTTACTAAATCTTAAATTCGATACAATCTTAAAGTTCAGCTAAGTGGTTATTAGTGCCCTCAATCTTCTACGCGCCTTAAGAGGACAAAAATGAAGAAAGTCACAATCAAAACTGGATCTGATGCAGACTTTTTCAAAAGAGGGGTTGTCATTTCTAGAGCGTTAGATGCATGTAAGCCAGCCCCCAGTAAACTAATTCTAACGTTTGAAGATCCAAGTGACCTTATAAAACTAATTTCCGGGGCAAGATTAAACTTATTCAGAGCCATCATGAAAGAGCCTGGGTCAATTACTGCTCTAGCAAAAAGACTTAAGCGAAATAGAAGCACTGTAAAGCGCGATATTGATGCTATGCAAGCTGCAGGCATGATCATCGTAAGAGAAAAAGTCCAGCCGGGTCTTAGGCGTATTAAAGTGGTATGCGCTGTTGTCGAACAAGTGACCCTTGAATGCAGATTCACATGAAAGCGCACTCTAAGCAAATAACTATACATTTTGAAAGTGACACTGAGACCTCAGTTAGCTTGGAAACAGCTAATGCTCTCATGACAATCACCGGTACAACATCGATTGAATCGTTGATTCAGTTAGCACTCATTAGCTTAAGAAATTCGTTAAAAATTGCATACCCTTCTGATGACGGCCTGCCAACTGCCGATCAATTGGCGGCAATAGCCCGATTAGCCCCACAAGATCTGGAGCGCAAATTAATTTCAAGTTTGTTTAATGAGTCTTCAGAAGATCAACAAATAAACACTGATCAAACAGATCTCGCCAAGTTGATATCAATGGTTACCGAAGAAAATAAGCACGCTAAAATTGACCTTTAAGAGAGCGTTGGCAGAGAAAATCAGTAAGTTTTATCTTCCATCACGAGCTTATGAAGATATGGACTACATTTATTGTAAAGCATGGTAAAAAGCAAAATGCCGGAGTTTGACCGCAAGGTGCTGGAAGTATTACGCGAGCCGCTCGAAAATGGCAGCATCACCATTTCACGTGCCGCCAGGCAAGCCACTTTTCCGGCACAATTTCAGTTGATTGCCGCGATGAATCCCTGCCCATGCGGCTACTTCGGGCATTACAACCAGCGCTGCCGTTGCACGCCAGAACAAATCTTACGTTACAAAAACAAGCTGTCCGGTCCCTTGCTTGACCGCATTGACATGAATATAGATGTCCCAGCCCTTAAACCAGAGGAGTTGAGCCAGCATCAGCCAAGTGAAAGCAGTGCCAGTATATGCGCCCGCGTGACGCTGGCAAGACAGCGGCAAATGCAACGCCAGCAAAAGCCCAACGCGATGCTAGGCCCGCTGGAGATTGCGGATGTTTGCCAGCTCGGTGAACAAGCCAGTCAGCTGCTGCAAACTGCCATGCACAAGTTCTCATTATCCGCCCGTAGTTATCACCGCATTCTCAAAGTTGGCAGGACTATCGCTGATCTGGCCGGTGCAGAACACATGAGTGATGCGCACATTGCAGAAGCGTTACAATATCGGCGTTATGACTATTAAGAGGATTACGCCATGCATTTATATGATGTCAGTATTGCGCCATTGCTGCGCACCTTGCAAAACCTGAAACACATCCTGCAACAAGGTGAATTGTATGCTGAGCAGAAGAAAGTAGCGCCCGAGGTACTGCTGAACAGCCGTTTATCTGTCGATATGTATCCGCTCACCCGACAAGTGCAACTGGTCAGCGACATGAGTAAAGGTGCAGGCGCTAGACTGGCCGGATTGGAAATTCCGCAATATGCCGATGATGAAACCAGCTTCGAGACGCTTTATGTCAGAATTGATAAAACCGTAGATTTTCTGGCGCAAATCAAACCAGAACAGTTGGAAGGCGCGGCCAGTAAAGAAGTCGTGTTGACAATCCGCAAGGTCGACCTGACGTTTACCGGGCTCGACTATCTGGAGAAATGGGTGATGCCCAACGTCTACTTTCATACCACCACGGCCTATAACATTTTGCGCCACCTGGGCGTGCCGTTAGGAAAAACAGATTATCTCGGCCAAAAACGCTAATCACTCAGGCAGGTTTACGCCAATAGCCAGCCACGCCTGGCTGCGCGTTTAACATGGCCTGCCGACGCAGCGTTTCATAAGCCTCAGCCTCAGAAATACCCTGCTCATGTGCGATACGCGGCGCTTGCTGATTGGCTTGCGTTACCCAGACCGGATTCTGCTCATAGCCGCGATCCTGCATGCAGCGATCTAGCACCCGTGATTGCCTGGCCGCCTTTTCCAGCTTTTGAAACGGCAAGACTTCAGGCAACTCAGCCGCGGCCTTGCTGGCAATCAGGTCACACTGATTAATCGCCTGCGCAACATCGCTCTGCGGGCTGATGGACTCAGCTTCCGTCAGTGACTGCCAATACCAGAAACCTGCATAGCCTAGCAACAACACCCCAAACACAGCGACTATCCTTGCAGTCTTCATCAGCCACCCCTCGCTCTAAGTGCTTTTATTGTGCGCCATTTCAGGGCAGATGAATAGCAAGGTCACTGTCATCTAAACAATGCATTCACTTCATGAAACCTTCACACAGCCTGATTAACATAGTTTTAATCGATGGTGATATGGAAAACCGCCATAAACCAGAATGCCCGACTTAAGAATGGAACAAGCATGACGTTAATACAGTTATATATACCAGCAAATAAAGGAAGAATCATGAGCGAATGGCAAGATGAGCCACTGACCTACACCGCCAGCATGCCTGAGCTGATGACTGCACAGGATATTATGTACCTGGCTGAAGATATTGTGGCTGACAATAATATTCAAGCAATCTACAAACCTGCAGAACTCTCCCTGGAAGTGGTATAGCACCAAGCATTGTTGCCCGGTACACAGCCGCGGCCAATCTGTACCAAATTCACGCACGACCTCTGCAACATCCCCCTCTGGGCACGCGTTTCAGGCATGCCTAGACACACCCCCGGTGTTTGCCTAAAATAAACCTTCGACCATCACCATCACTGGAGGCAACCATGTTTTTAGGCGCGGTAGGCATCTATACCCTGATTGGCGTTGTTGTAGCGATTTGCCTGATTTTGTATGTGTTTGCACAACGGGTGAAATAAGCCGCAGGTAACAAAAAAGCCCCGTTAGGGGCTTTTTTATTGGTGACACTTTTACTGTATCAACTCATGCCAGCTTTGCTTGGTGCCGTAACTGCCGTTGGCCTTTTGTTTAAAGATTTCGGTCGTAGTGCCCGCACCAGACACCCCAAAAACTTGATCATCCATTGATAATTGTTGCGGCGTTGGGTCATTACTACCAGTGACCACTACATGCGGTACACCTTTACTGTCATACACAATATTGTAGCCTACGGCTGGCGTGGTCATTTTCTCTGAGACAATGCCACTCGCTAATAATGAGCTGCCTTTTTTATAATCAAAATAATTAAACCAACCATAACCCGCGCCGCTACATGCTTGGCTACTAGGCACTAAAGTAGGCATCAGCAGCACACCGTTTAATAGTAACGGATCGAGATTGACCCGCTCACCTGCCGGAAAGTCAACATACCAGCCATATCCCGTCTCGAAATCTGGCGTTTTGCTAGATGTCACCTTACGGTCAGCACTCAGCGTAACAGGGGTCAATGCGTTGGACTGCGCACGCGAAATAGGTGAAGTTTGACCACCGTCCTTAATGACATACGCTGAGTTAACGGGGGTATTGGTTAAATCTGCAGGCTCTAAGAATTTACCAGTGCCTATCATCAACACCACATTCTTGTCGACTTTACCCAGCTCAGGTTGAGTGGTGATTTTTTGCGCCTCTGTACCTATAGACAACGTTGCAATTTTGGTCACGGCACCGGTGTTAATATTAAAACGCCAGACATTACCATTCAAATCACCTCCATATATATTGACGGCAGTATTATTTTCAAACATCTGGTCTGCATATGCTGAAATGCGCGACAAGCCACTAGGAGCAGCCGCATTGCCTTCACCGCTGGTCAGGGTTTTAACTTCTGCGCCTGTGTTAGCATCGCGCACAAACAAATACCCACGCCCATCCCCTTGTGGGCTATTAGGTTTCAAAGTGCCATCTTTAAACTTACCAGCATCATTACCATTGTTATACCCTGAGGTAAATACAACAACCCAACGACCGTCCTGCATTTTAGTGATCACAGGATTGCCATAAGTAAAGCCCAGATTGCTATTTGCACCTGAAGGTTGCGCATTAAACTCCCATAGAACAACAGGGGTCTCAGGCACAGTGACATCCAGTGCAAAATAACCACGACCACCACCATTTAATCCTGACACCAAAATAGTGCGCCATACAGCACTACCGCCGCTACAACCTGATACACACACATCCGCGACTTCAGGACTACCATTTACGAAATTAGTGTGGTAACTAGCGCCGTACTCTTTGTCAGCTAAGTTAGCCAAGTTAGCGATGGCTGGTGTTGGAATAAACGCCCACAGTTCATCTCCAGTATTAGCATTAAAGGCATGCAACATGCCATCGTTGGCGCCTACATAAACCGCGGGGGTACGACTAGCCGTAGAGGCTTTAAACGCTTTGTAATTACCATCAAGATATCCAACATTAGAGGTCTTGAAATAATTCGGGCGAGACTGCGAGATATCCCCCAGAGTGGCTTGCCGTTCACGAAAGAGCCGATTAGCGGCCACAGTGTTGATGCTGGTGTCCTCATAGGTTTTATTGCCGCGCAGGTAGTCAACCAGTTTAGAGACCTTGTTAGGATCCTTAATCTTCGCATCTGAATCTGGCAGGCCTTTCATCTGACTCAAAGCCAGATATCCTTTAGATAAAGTATCGCGTTGATCGCCAGTCAAACTATCTGCGGTAAAAGGCACCAGGCTATTACCTGAGTTAACGAATATCTTACGTGTGCCGTTTGCTACCTGTGTCTGCAAGCGGCCTTTACAACTACCCGCGACCTCTACATAACAAGAAGATGTCTCGCTTGTGCCAAGCACAGCCCCTAAAATACCGCCAGCTTTATCGCAACTGGATTGATCTGAGTTGCTGGATTTACAGTAAATAGAAGTACTGCCGTTACCGGTAATACGCGTCTCTTCTGTGGTAGCTGGGCATGCAGTAGCAGTGACATTCTCAACACACCAGACCGCATTTGTAGAAGTTTCTAAAGACTTCACATCAACAGTGCGCGCCTCCAGATTGCCTGTCCATTTAACAGTCTGGTAACTGGCCACATATTGAAAGTTATCGCCTGTAGTCGGTGCCAGGCTGCTGGCTGCGGCAGCGGCACTCGCACCTTGTATGGCTTTAATCTCAGATAGGCCCTTAGCTAGGGATTCGCGCAATAATTTAGGGTTTTTTGCACTATAGTAAGTCCCACCTGCATTGACTGCAGCATGCCACAAGTCATCAATACGGGTACCATCGGCTCTAGGCAGGGGGTTAGGCCAGTTTTTATTCCCTAATTTCAAGTCGTTGTAATCGCCCACTGATTGGTTTTTATAATTATCTGTATAGACCAAGGTGCCATCAATACCTAGCCCCAATGTGAGTGTAACCATATTTTGTTTAGGGTAGTCATTTGTAGTGCCGCATACAGAACTGCCTAAAGCCCCATTACAATTTGAGAGTGAAACATCTCTGATATCAGTGTCATAAAAATACTTGGCAGTGTCCGCGAGCGTGTTGGCTGCACTACTACTATCAAATTGAGGGCTAGGCGTGGAATCACCATCTAAATTACCTATATCTACCAAGCCCAAGATTCTTTTTGGAGTGGGCTTACCACTCCAGCTATCTTCATTCCAATAACCATCCGTTGTTAACAACGTAAAGTTTGATTGGCATGCATACTGCATAGGGTCAACAGAATTCAGTTTTTTTTCGCCAGCAAAATAGCGTCCAGCTTGCGATAAGGCAATCCTAATCGGCGTATAACTGCACACATCAGAGGCTGCATATAATCGGTTATACCAAGTCGACTTTTGTGTACTATCAAATGGTGCAACGGGCAAAAAAGTACTGGAATTGCCTGGATCGCAGATTCTCATAAACCCAATACGATAGCGCGAGTCCATGTTACTGAATGCCAAGCTGGCAGCTGTTTTCATTGCCTGCAATCTGGTTTTATAATACGTATACCAGTTTGCATAATTAGCCATTTCCTCCTGATAGGTACAAGTAGCCACCTTACAATCAGTCCGATCTGGACTCTTCTCTACCGAACCTGGCGACGTGTATTTATCTAAGGTATCAGCAATTTTGACGTACACCAGGCTGCCTGGTACATCTGCGCTTGATTGATCCCAGGTACCCACGATGGATGCGGTTCCCCTAAATGTAATCTGTACAGGTGCATTTGGATTGATCGGTGCACCCACAATGGTCGTAAATTTAATGACCCCTGACGAATTACTGCTTACAGCCGTCTGGGCAGCCTGACAATTACCATACACTCTGATGGTGGATGTCGCAGTCACGGCAGACGAACTGGCAGAGTCACACAGCCCGTTCTTACTATTTGAAGCTGATTGCACGATTGCATTTGCAAGATTGTTGTTACTGGTTGCCGAAACGGTACCGGACAATAACTCAATATTATTAATCTTGATACTATCGACATAGACCTGCCCACTGACACCTGTAATTCTCAGCGTGTAGGCTGCACGTGGCTGCCTTAAGTATTTATAGGTACTCTGATCATTAATACCCTGACAGGACATTGAGGCTGTTATGGTTGCAGCTCTAGCTTCAGTAGAGGAGTTGCACCAGCGAACGTCTGCTGGAAACATATTCGCCGCGGTTTGCTGGCTGCTTTTTTGGCAACTGGTCAAGGCTGCAGTTGTGCAATACTCTCCGGCCACAAACCCAAAATAGTCTGCGCTGCCTGTTAAATTCACCGTGCCGCCTTTGGCTGCTCCCGTGTCCGTCACATCTACTTTCACAGCAGTAAAAGTAGTTTGACTACCCATGGAGACATTATTTGCAGTTACTGCTGGCAGATAAGTCACATTTGGATTGTAGTACTGGGTATTATACGAGGCGTTTTCAAATAACGCGTTATAACTGGTCGTGGCCCAGTCAGGGGTGTACGTATTGCCCATACTCCCGGAGTCATCCAATATAAACATCAAATTGGGCTTCACATCTGAGCTGCCTGAGGTTTGTAATGGTGTTGTCGCCAGGTCCAAAAACTCAGCGTGTGCAACTACAGGCAAGAAAGCACCCAGCCAGATGAGTTTACGTATCGTAAAGTGTTTAGTCATCATTCCACCTGTTTAGTTGGAAATAAAAGATTGCATATAAGTCACCGTATTTTTAGGTCCGGTAATGCGTAAGGTCACGCGGTATAACGGCGAATCAGAACTGGTAACACACTGTCTGAATAGCTCACGATTGTTGGCGTTGTGAGAGCATTTTTGCCCATTACTCGGAGAGCTCGCCATCATGCAACGTGAGGCGTCACTGACCGCGTTCCCTGCATCCAGCTCAGTCTGGGTGTAGTTACACATCCGCTCTACTACATAGCGGATTTGATTACCCTGACGATCAACGCCGTTACGGATTTCGTCATTGCCGTCTGTTTGCGTGGGGACTAAAGCACTATTACTGCTGTCCCAAGTCACCATAGTCAGCCTGGTTCCATCGCATGCTTGTACATCCGGTTGCGTATCAAATTGACTGCAATTAGCGTAATAGCCTAGCGTTGGATGATTGGTGGTACTTGCTGTCAGAGAGACATTTTTGGCAATCACCTCGGTAATACCCTCGAGGGCGACGTTGGTTGTCGTATTGGCAGATTGGCGGAACACCAGATTGCCCGACAGTAAAGCATTAGTGTCCACACTACGAATCAGGGCAACGGATGCGATAGACATGACCGCCAGTGCCAGTAAGGCAAAGAACAGGACAATCCCAGATTGGCCGACATCATTAAGAGTTGAATGTCTATAATGCATCGCGATTCCAAAGAATATTTCGAAGGGGGATGGTGGCTTCAAACACACGATAGCGGTAACGCTGCCAGTTTGGAATTGTGCTTAAGTCAACGCTGGCAGGATTGGCATCAGCGCGCCAAATACAGACACGGTTCAAACCATCTTCGGTACCATTACAGGCCTGACTTACATTGTTTTTTTGCAAATTACCATCTCTGGCAATCACCGCGATCCTGATCGCACGAATCCGGTTTCTATCCAAGAGCGCCATGCCAGGTCCATATGTTCCCGTCGCATCTGTCCATTGATCTACCCGATTTAAGAAACCAGCACCGCTAGTCGATGTTGATGCCGGGTCTGGTGTAGTCGTGACGCCATACTGCGCTTGCAATGAAACGATATCGCTCGCCACTGGTATCGGCAGGTTATTAGGGAATGGGTTACTACCAGCTGTGCCACCCGTGCGTGTTAACTCAAAGTTAGCAGTGGCGGTGTATTCGTATTGGTTCCAAACTCCAAGGCAAGAGAATCTAACCCAGTCAGCACCATTGAGATTGGTGACGGGTCGTTCCGTAGGAAGGGTATTCAACTCAGATAACGCATTGATGGTACGATCCGGGTTGATTTTTTGCAAACGTGCCATGCTGCAATTGGGACTGTCTGGAGTCTGATGAAACAAGACAATGTCATTTTCTTGACAACCAATCAAGCGACCATCAAGAGTTGGGGCTGCCATATTACCCGTAGCGCGTAACGATGCACCACCACCGGCCGGGTTACCATAACGAATACGCACAATATCGTTCGCAGCTCCTCCATCCACAATGACCACTGGCGAGAGATTAATCAGCACACCCGCCTGATTAATAGAGGTATCTATCGGGCATAACAAAGGCGAGGGGTCACTACTATTATAGAGTGGCAGACCAAACCCGGCATTCTGGGCATCTCGCTGTATGTAATACATGGCCAGCACGCCACTCGATTGGGCATCTGAACCGCCGCTAATTATCCGTTTACGTGCTTCAAAGCCACTGAACAGGTTGCTGATCGCCAACGTGGCAACCAAGCCGATGAGGATACCAACTAGCAACTCTACTAGACTCATGCCAGACTGCGCACGACCTCTGGCTGCACAAGTTTGCAGGCCTGACCGCTTCATCACTGTATCACCTCAAACAAATAACTAGAGGCGTTGACCTGATGGCGATTACCACCTGGCAGCTGCCAACCAACACTCACAGTCACCATGCTATTGGTCAAGGCTGAAAAAGTAAGCGTGCCATTGGGCAGTTGTGACTTGATCTTGTTTTTGTCAATCTTGGCAATATAGGTTGCCGCATCGCCTCCATAGGCCATCATGTTGGCAATATGCGTTTGTGCAATCATCTGTGCTTCGGCGCGATAGCGGTTATCACTACTATTTTTAATCATGGTGCTTTGTAAGCCCACGAGCGCCAAAACACCCATGCTAAAAATAGTCACGGCCACCATCGCCTCAATTAACACAGATCCCATTTGGCCGCGTTTGTTGGCTGGCCTCTGTTTTGATCGACTATTTAACATGTCCGTGTATCTCCCACTATGTTCACTGAGGGATCACATACTTTCACATTACCTCCCGCATTAAGGATCACCCGCAATGCCTTACGCTCTTCACTTTTAACTTGGGAGTTAGTGACATTCACCACGGTTAGCGCCGACGCGGCTGATGGATCTCTTGTTCCAAAGCTGCTAAATACCACACTGTAGTTATCAGCACTGACCGTCGTGTTACTAGAGGACCCCTCTACTGCGTTTTTCTGAGTAACCACCGAAGGGCAATCAGCCCCTACTGTGACGCAACCAATTTGCCAAGCACTACTCGTTTGCAATGTAAACCGTACGCGTGCGTTGCGCTTTATGGCTTCTGATCTGGCCTGTTGTAATCCATTGCGTATCGACTCGGTGACCGTACGGATTTGTGCATTGCCTATTGAGCTTTGAAAGGCAGGAATCGCGATCGTACTCACCGCCACTAACACAGCAACCGTGACTACCATCTCGATCAACGTGAAACCTAGTTGCCGCATCAGCAACTTCCTGAAGAAGAGGTCAGCCAGCAGGTGGTGCCTGCTGTTCCATCGTAAGTGGAAGTTTTAGCATTGTCCTGGTTTACGGTAAACGCAAAGTTACCCATGTTTTGTGCAGATTTTCCGGTCGCCGTCAATGTATAGGTCGTCGCCGTCTGATCATTCACCGCATAGTCAAAAAATTTGGCGTCACTAGGCACACAAACAAACCCCACATAGGTGAAGTTATCCTGATAAAACTGCTCAGCCTGCACATGACAATTAGCCAGATTCGCTGGCGCTTCAGCTGCATTGCCGCTTTTCACGTAATCCTGATACCCAGGCACGGCAATACTGGCCAGCAAGCCTATGATCGCCACCACTATCATCATTTCTATCAGGCTAAAACCATATTGATTTGGGCGCTTCATGATCAAATCCCTTTTTAAGATAGCCTTATCATGCAAACAGCAGGCTGTCATGTCCAGCAGCAGCCGACCAGTGGTTGAGATTGCCCGACAAACGGTCAAGTCGCGGTGCAGCCACATGAGCCACTGACGGTTTAATGGTAAAATGGCGCACTATTTATATTGGACGGTGGATCATGCTTTCCTTCTGGACGAGATTACTGGCTGTTGCCTTATTGTTGGCTCAACTGAGCGCCTGTGGTCTCAAAGGGGATTTGTATATTCCTGAACGCCAATATCCTCAAACCCCTCAACAAGATAAGTCTTCATCGTGACCGCGCTTTCAACCCAACCTTTTTCTACTCAACAGGGCTGGCTACATGCTGAGCATGTGGCTCTGCATGAGATCGCTCTGGCACATCAAACGCCTACTTACGTCTATTCGCGTGCAGCATTAACGCAAGCCTTTGAACGCTTTCAGGCTGGCCTGGTTGGCCATGACCATTTGATTTGCTTCGCAGTGAAAGCCAATCCCAGCCTGGCCATTCTGAATCTGTTCGCCAGATTAGGCGCCGGGTTTGATATTGTGTCTGGCGGCGAATTGGCGCGCGTGCTTGCTGCAGGTGGCGACCCGAAAAAAGTCGTGTTCTCAGGGGTAGGGAAATCACATGCTGAAATTAAAGCCGCGCTCGAAGCGGGCATACTGTGCTTTAACGTAGAGTCAGTCAATGAACTGGACCGCATCCAGCAAGTAGCTGCCAGCCTGGGTAAACAAGCCCCGGTTTCTCTACGCGTGAATCCCAACGTAGATGCCAAAACGCACCCTTATATTTCTACCGGTCTCAAAAACAACAAGTTTGGCGTGGCGTTTGAAGATGCACTGAACCTGTATGAAAAGGCGGCGCAACTGCCTAACATTGAAGTACATGGTGTGGATTGCCATATCGGCTCGCAAATCACCGAGCTGTCGCCTTTCCTCGATGCACTGGATAAAGTACTAGGCCTGGTAGATGCATTGGCTGCCAAAGGCATTCATATCCAGCATATAGACGTCGGCGGCGGCGTAGGCATTACCTACAGCGATGAAACTCCGCCAGACTTTGCTGCCTATACCGCTGCTATCCTGCAAAAACTGGCAGGCAGAAATGTGAAAGTGCTGTTTGAGCCCGGCCGTGCACTGGTGGGTAATGCTGGCGTGTTGCTGACCAAGGTTGAGTACCTAAAGCCCGGTGAATCCAAAAACTTTGCCATCGTCGATGCCGCCATGAACGATCTGATGCGCCCAGCGCTGTATGACGCATTCCACAATATCACCACCATTGCGCCATCGGCTGCTGAAGCGCAGGTGTATGAAATCGTCGGCCCGGTTTGTGAGAGTGGCGACTTTCTAGGTCATGACCGTAACCTGGCCATTGCCGAAGGCGATTATCTGGCGATTCATTCTGCAGGTGCTTATGGCATGAGCATGTCCAGCAACTACAACACACGTGCGCGTGCCGCCGAAGTGCTGGTAGATGGCGACCAGGTGCATGTGATCCGTGAGCGCGAACAGATTGCCGACCTGTTTAAACTGGAACGTACCCTGCCATAAGACGCACGGCACCCAATAAAAAACCGAAGCCTGAAGCTTCGGTTTTTTATTTGCAGTACATCCGTTTTAATCAAAAATCACGGTCTTGTTCGCATAGAGCAAAATACGATGCTCAATATGCCAGCGCACAGCTTTGGAGAGCACCACACGTTCGAGGTCGCGGCCTTTCTGGATTAAGTCTTCAACCTGGTCACGGTGAGAAATCCGCGCCAGATCCTGCTCGATAATCGGGCCTTCATCCAGCACTTCAGTGACATAGTGGCTGGTGGCACCAATCAACTTCACACCACGTTCAAAGGCACGGTGGTAAGGACGCGCGCCGATAAAAGCTGGCAGGAATGAGTGGTGAATATTGATGATTTTTTGCGGATAACGCGCCACAAAATCCGGTGACAAAATCTGCATATAGCGTGCCAGCACGATCAAATCAATGCCATATTGATCAAACAGCGCAAATTGCTGGGCCTCAACCTCGGCTTTGGTTTCCTTACTCATCGGCAGATAGTGGAAATCAATGCCGTAAAACTGTGCCAGCTTCTCGGTGTCTCTATGGTTGCTGATAATCAAGGGAATATCGCAAGCCAGCTCGCCACTATGATGGCGGTGCAGCAAATCAACCAGGCAGTGGTCATATTGCGAGACCATGATCGCCGTACGTGTTTTTTGCTCGGACAGTTTGAGCTGCCAGGTCATGTCAAAACGCTGGGCAATCGGGCCAAACGCCTGCTCAAAGTCAGCCACGGCGACATTAAAATTGGTCAGGTCCCATTCCACGCGCATCAAAAACAGATTATTTTCCGCATCCTGATGCTGGTCTGCGTGTAAAATATTGGCATTGTGCTCATACAAAAATTGCGCAATCGCCGCCACAATCCCTTTGGTATCCGGGCAGGTAATCAGCAAGGTAGCAGTGTTTTTCATAACATGGGCTTCAACGAACAACAAAAATGCAGATTATACCTGATGCCTGCCAGACCTTGTGGTTGACCTTGGTATTGGCAGGCGCAGAATGCAGCATCCTAATGACGGAATTCATTATGCAAACAGAAGTGACACCCAATATTGTACTGGCTAACCCGCGCGGCTTTTGCGCCGGGGTAGACCGTGCCATCATCATTGTCGAGCAGGCGCTGGAAAAGTTCGGCGCACCGATCTATGTGCGCAATGAAGTGGTGCACAACAAATTTGTCGTTGGACAGTTGCGTGACAAAGGCGCAATTTTTGTCGATGAGCTGGAAAAAATTCCGGCAGGCAGCATCGTCATTTTCAGCGCCCATGGCGTGTCTAAGGCCGTGCGCGCAGAGGCAGAGTCACGCGGCCTGACGGCATTTGACGCCACCTGTCCGCTGGTGACCAAGGTGCATATTGAGGTGGCCAAGATGCGCAAAGATGGCATGGAAATCATCATGATTGGCCACAAGGGCCATCCAGAAGTAGAAGGCACCATGGGTCAGTCTGAAGCAGGCATGCACCTGGTGGAAACACCTGAGGATGTGGCCGCACTGCAAGTGACAGACCCGGACAAACTGGCCTATGTGACGCAAACCACATTGTCCGTCGATGATGCTACGCAGGTGATCAATGCCTTGAAAGTGCGCTTCCCAACGATTAAAGCACCCAAGAGCGATGACATTTGCTATGCCACGCAAAACCGGCAAGACGCAGTCAAAGTCATGGCCAAAGACTGTGACCTGGTGATTATTGTCGGTTCACCCAATAGCTCAAATTCCAACCGTCTACGCGAAGTCGCGAAAAACCAGGGCGTAGAAGCCTATATGGTCGACAACGCCAGCCATTTGCAAGCCGCATGGTTACAAGGCAAACGTAAGATCGGTATCTCGGCGGGCGCCTCTGCGCCAGAAGTGCTGGTGAAGGAAGTCATTGCTGCGTTGCAAAACATGGGCGCAGCCCACGTTGAAGAACTACAAGGCGTGGTCGAAAACGTCGTTTTCCAGTTGCCAAAAAACCTGGTCAACGCCGAAAAGCGCAATCAGGCTTAATCAAGCGGATTTCATCAAACACCATTCTGGGCAAAAAAAACCCAAGCTCGAAAGCTTGGGGCAAGCAATATCCTCGGGAAAGGATAATCGGGGAACGATTGCTCATTGTTGTGGTTATATGCAGTTTGCTTCAATACTTACATTTTGGAGATTGCAAGGTCGCCCAACCTGCAAGCTGAGTGACTATCTCTCTAACTGCATATAACGTGCCAACTCCCCGAAAACCGCAAGCCATTGATTATTAATCAATTAATTTTTTCATAGATTGAACTGCAATCGCAGTCGGCTGAAATAAACCACCATATTGGTTTTCTAAAACCAGATCACCCATTACGATTTACGACGGCGTACATCTGAGAACAACGGGAACAACAAGGGCAGCAATAACAAGGTGAACAAGGTGGCGGTAATCAACCCACCCACAATCACCACCGCAAAAGGCCGCTGCGTTTCTGAACCAATGCCATGCGAAAGTGCCGCAGGCATCAGGCCCAGCCCAGCCATCAGCGCCGTCATTAAAATGGGGCGTAATCTTGCCACCGCACCGTCGATCACAGACTCAGTCACACTGCGTCCTTCACGCATCAGGTTTTTGATCTGCTCGACCATAATCACACCGTTTTGCACCGAGATGCCTGCCAGTGCAATAAAACCAACCGCCGCAGACACAGACAGGTGCAAACCTGAGACCGCCAAACCTGCCAAGCCACCTACCAGCGTAAACGGAATCATCAGCAATACCAGCAAGGCATTTTTCACCGACTTAAACGCCCAGAACAGCAATACAAAAATCAGTAATACCGACAACGGCACAATGACCATCAGTCGCTTCATCGCGCGCTGCTGGTTCTCAAACTGGCCGCCCCAGGTCATGGTGTAACCCGGCGGCAACTTCACTTGCGCCTTAACTGTCTGCATCGCCTCTTTCACAAAGCTGCCCTGGTCCCTATCTGTAATATTGGCCTTGATCGACACAATGCGCGCACCCGCTTCACGACTCACCCGCGACGCCCCTTGCTTGATCGTCACCTCGGCCACCTCGCTCAATGGAATACTGCCGCCGCCATTAGGCAAGGCAATCGGCAATTCATCAATATCATCGACAGAATCCCGGAATGGCCGGTCTAAGCGCAATGTGACGTCAAAATGGCGGTCACCATCATAAAAAGTATTGGCCGGATTGCCTGCCAATGCCGTTTGCACCGTATTGTTCACATCGCCAACCATCAAGCCATAGCGCGACAACTGATTGCGATTCAGGGTAATGTCGAGCTCAGAGTTGCCGGAAATACGCACCGCTGCGACATCGGTTGCGCCGCGTACCGTATTCATGGCATCAACCACTTCTCCAGCCTTTTGTTCAAGAATCGCCAAATCCGGCCCAAAAATCTTCACGGCGATCTCACCTTTTACCCCGGACAATGCTTCTTCCACACTGTCCTGAATCACTTGGGAAAAGTTGGTAGGCACACCAGGAATCTCATGAATGCGGCGCGACATGTCTTTAATCAGCGCTTCTTTATCGGCAAACTTCCATTCGCTATGTGGTTTAAGGTCGGCGAGGATTTCCATATGGTATGGTCCCTTAGGGTCTGTGCCATCATCCGGGCGTCCGACATGCGCAACCACTAACCGCACTTCCTGGTAACTATTGAGAATGTGCCTGATTTCACGCTCAACGTCCTTGGTTTTTTCCAGGCTGGCCGAAGGGGGCAGGTCAACCGTGAGCCAGATATTGCCTTCATCCAGCTTGGGTAAGAACTCCGAACCCAGCATAGGTGCAGATACCACAGATACCACCAATATCGCGACCGAAGCAATCACTACCAGCGCCCGGGATTGGCTACTTTTGAGCAGGATATTGCGATAAGTCTCCTGCAATCTGTGCATCCAGCCGCTGTGTTTTTCCGCCATGTCTTCGCGACTCATGGTGTATGACAGTAAGGCTGGCACCAGGGTTAAGGTCAGGATAATGGCGCCCAGCAAGGCAAAGCTAAGCGTAAACGCCATGGGCGAGAAGATTTTGCCCTCTACCCGCTGGAAAGTAAAAATAGGCAGAAACGCGGTAATGATGATGGCCTTGGAGAACAGGATGGGATGCCCCATATCAATGGCCGTACTTTTCAGTGTTTGCATGCGCCAGGCCAGGCCGGTATGCGTCGGATTTTTATCAACCTCTGCCACTGCCAGACGCACCATCAATGCTTCGACCAGCACGACAGCACTATCGATAATAATGCCGAAATCCACCGCCCCCAGTGAAATTAGGTTAGCAGATACACCGCGCAAATCCATCACAATAAAGGCAAACAGCAAGGACAATGGAATCACCGAGGCCACAATCAGCGCCGCACGCCAGTTACGCAGAAACACCACCAGAATCGTCACCACCAGCAAGGCGCCAACAATCAGATTTTCTGACACCGTATGCACCGTATGTTGTACCAGGCCGGTGCGGTCATAGAATGGCACCACTTTCACCCCGGCCGGCAGTGACTCATTGACCACTTCCACCTTGGCACGCAAAGCCTCGATCACTTTGGCCGCATTTTGGCCCTTGGTCATCAGCACGATGCCTTCAATGATGTCATCCTGCTGGTTAAACGACACAATGCCAGAACGCGGCCGGTCACCAATCACCACCTGGCCGAGATCACTCACCAGAATGGGTTTACCGTCACGTGTGTCTACCACCGATTGCGCAATATCATCCAGGCTGTGAAACAGGCCGATGCCACGCACCACCAGCGATTCATCACCACGATGCATCAAGCCACCACCAACGTTGCTGCTGTTGTTGCCTACGGCCTGATTAACCTGGTCAATGCTGACGGCAAACTTTTTCAGACGATAAGGGTCCAGCTTGATTTGATACTCTTTGACCGTACCGCCAAAGCTGGTGATATCTGCCACGCCAGGCACCATGCGCAGTTGCGGAATAATTTTCCAGTCCTGGATCGCGCGCACTTCACGTTGCGGCATGTCTTTGGGTGCTTCCACCAGGTAGCGGTAGACTTCACCCACCGCCGTCGTCAGCGGCGCCAGGGTTGGCTGCAAGCCTGGCGGCAGACTCACGCCCTGCAAACGCTCCAGCACTTGTTGCCGGGCAAAATAATCTTCGGTGCGTTCGGCAAACGTCAAGGTGACAACAGACAGACCTGTGATAGACACCGAGCGGATTTGTGCCAGGCCAGGCACCCCGCTCATACCATGCTCTATGGGTAAGGAAACCACCCGCTCCACCTCTTCGGGCGCCATGCCGGGGGATTGCGTGACAATGATGACATGCACATCCTCTACATCCGGGAACGCTTCAATCGGTAGATTCTGGACGGCAACCCAGCCAAAAATAGTCAGCACCACCGCGCCGATCAGCAGGAAGACGCGTTGTTGCAGCGAGAAAGTGATCAAGCCTTTTAACATGCTTTATTTACTCACTGATAAATCAGAGTTCAATAAAATCGCACCACCGACCACCACGCGTTCACCCGGCTTCAAGCCGTCTTTTACCGTGGCATATTCCCGACGTTGCAGGTCGAGTGTCACTTTGCGTTTTTTAAAATGCAAAGGGCGCTCTTCAACAAACACATAGCTATACAGGCCTTCTGTAATCAGCGCGCTATTAGGCAAGCGAATCACCCGGTGCTGGCTGTTATCCAATGGCGTGATGCGTGCATACATTTCCGGCTTCAGTTTGCCATTGCTCTCCACCACACAACGCACGGGGATACGGCGCGTGGTCGGGTCGACCATGACGCCTATGGTTTTGACCTCGCCACTAAACACTTCATCAGGATAGGCATCGACTTCTACGCTCAGTTTCTGCCCTTGCGAGATTCTGCTTAAGTCACGCTCTGGCAAATCAATGCTGGCCCATAAATGACCAGGGTCGGTGACAATAAACAAAGGCTCTGCAGCATCTGGCCGCACTTCACTGCCAGGATTGATTTTGCGATCAACCACCACGCCTGCAATCGGTGAACGTAATGCGTAATTATCATTGGCAGCCGTTGAAACCCCGAGATTTCTCAGTCGGGCCGTCGCACGCGCCGACTCTGCGCGGGAAGTTGCCCAATCGGCTTGCGCCACTTCCACCTCTTTCTTCGCCAACACGCCACCTTCAACCAGCATACGACTACGCTCCAATGCCTGCTGCTTCAGTTGCATGTCTGCCTGCGCTTTGCGCACATCAGCCACAGCACCACCCACGTCTGGTGAGTCCATCACCAGCAAGGTCTGCCCGGCTTTCACGCTGTCGCCCACTTGCGCCTTGATGGTCAGCGCCCGTCCGGCCACCGGCGAAAAGATACGCGCCGTCCTGTTCTCATCCAATACAATCTTGCCATTCAAAGGCTCGGTGACTGGCACCGGAATTTCTGTCACCGGCTCGACCTTTAAGCTGGTCAGTTGTGGCGACCCTGCAGTCAGTACGATTTCATTGGCATCGCGTGTGTTGCCAGTACTTTTGTCTGTCGCACTGGCCTGGCTGGAAAACATTACTCCAGCCAGCATGACCATTAAAAAATAGCCGCTGCTTGGCATGGCCCGCATGAATATTTGCTTAGAGTTAGGCGTGGTCATAGTGTGTTAGTCTTGATAAGTAAAAGCCTGGCGGGTGGCGGCCAGCCAGGCATACAGTGATTTGGCATAATCCGCTTTTACACTGGCGGCTTCCAGTTGCAGGGCACGTAAAATACGTCTGGCATCCAGCAGGTCCATCACACTCATGGCACCATGCCGATAAGCAAATTCGGCAGCATCGGCCGCTGTTTGCGCTTCGCTCAGAATACTCTGGTCAAAACGACGGTTTTTATCCACCGCCGCCTGCAAATCTGCTTTGGCACGACGCATTTCAGCCACGGCCGCTGCCCTGACCTGTTCTTTGGCTTCCATGGCAGTGGTGTAATCCACTTCGGCCCGCGCCGCTTCGCCTTCATATTGATAATTGGTAAATAACGGAATACTCACAGAGGCACCCACTGTATCCGGCGCAGAGCCGGGTTCTTGTCCCGGGAAGTGTTGATAAGCCAGCGACCAGGTCAGGTCCCTGGTTTTGAGGGATTCGGCCAGTTTTCTGGCCTGCTGCGCCTGCTCCATGCGCGCCTCAGCGGCTTGTACATCTGACCGTTGCGGTAGCCAGTTGCTTTCCGTCCCTGCCAGCTGGCCTGAAACCAGGCTGGGCCAAGGGTCAGATACATATAGCCTGGCAGCATCCTGATCTTTACCCAGCAAATAGGCCAACAAAGCCTGCGCTTTCTGCAAGGTGGCCTCTGCCTGCCGCAAATCATTGCTGGCGCGCAGGGCATCCACCCGAATGCGCGCCACATCCGCAGAAGCCACATCGCCCGCTTTCAGCCGCAGTTGCGCCGCCTGCAAGGTTTTATCATAAGAAGCGACATTGGCCTGCTGTATCAGCAACGTGTCTTGCGCCAGTTTGAGGTCAAAATAAGCAGTGGCCATCACCAAGGCTTGCTGGCGATAAGTTTCTTTGAAATCGAAGCCGGAAGCCTTCACCGCACTTTCGGCCACAGCGGTACGCAGCTCACGCTTGTTACCACGCTCGTACAACTGACTAACTTGCAACGCGGAGTTATAAGTTTTCTCCCACAGGCCGTTGGAACCGTTCTGGTTCATATTACCCTGGCCGCGATTGACGTTAACACTGGAGAGTCCTAGCGACAGGACCGGGTTAGGCCGCTGCCCTGCGATCAAGGTATCCGCCTCGGCGCCCTCAACTGCGCGCTTGGCTGCCAGCAACTCGCGGTTGCCCCCCGCAAACAGTTGCTCCGCCTGCCGCAAAGACAATTGATTTAGTACGATAGGATCTGCGATACCAGTAGATGCGGCATCAGCAGCCAGTAAACACCGCGCACTCACTATCAGCATGAAACATGCCCAGCCTAGCTGACGCCTCAACATTGATCATTCCCTATTTTTAGATACTTTATTTTTTGATCATAATACTCAGAACGGCTTACGACAATCTTTCACTGCACGAAATAAGCACTTTCAGTATTAGATGCCATCATGGACAATATAACGGCGTTTATAGACAATACTTGCATGACACAACATTACAAGACCCCGGTTTCTGCCCTGATTCTGATCCATACGCCCGATTTGCAGGTGTTATTGCTGGAGCGCGCTGACAAAGCAGGCTTCTGGCAGTCGGTCACTGGCAGTATAGAAACTGGCGAAACACCCTACCAGGCGGCTATCCGCGAAGTGAAAGAAGAAACCGGGCTGGATGCTCTGGATTATGATTTTCAGGATTGGCAGGCTAGCAATAGCTATGAAATCTATCCGCACTGGCGCCACCGCTACGCGCCTGGCGTCACCGAAAACACCGAACACCTGTTTGGATTATGCCTGCCATCCGCCATGGCAGTCACACTGGCGCCAGACGAGCATACACGCTATGAATGGCTGGATTGGCGCGAAGCAGCCAAAAAAGTATTCAGTTGGACCAATGTCGATGCCTTACGGCGCCTGGGCGAGAAGCATAATCTGGTTTTATCAGGCACTAATATGATTGGGATTCAGTCTAATCAGCTGTAAAATAACGTTTTTCGTACCGGGCCTGGCCCATACACTTAAAGCATGCAAACAGCCACCATCCAATTTGATAAATTCCAAGCGGCCAAAGACGATGATTGTCAGGCGCGCATCCTCGCGGCCCGCGAAAAACTAGGCAAGCGCCTAGTGATCCTGGGTCACCACTACCAGCATGAAAGCGTCTATCGCCACGCCGATTACTCTGGTGACTCCTTAAAACTGTCCAAATATTGCGACAGCCTGGATGCAGAGTTCATCGTCTTCCTCGGCGTGCATTTTATGGCCGAGGTCGCTGATATTTTGAGTCGTCCCGAGCAAATTGTCGTACTACCCGACCTCGCCGCTGGTTGTTCCATGGCAGACATGGCCAACCTGGCCAAGGTCGAACGCAGCTATCGCGAGCTGAGTAAAGTGCTCAACTTTGATGAAACCATCACCCCGGTCACCTACATCAACTCCGCCGCGGATTTAAAAGCATTTTGTGGTGAGCATGGCGGCATCGTCTGCACCAGCACCAACGCGCCGAAAATCCTGGAATGGGGCTTTAGCCAACGCGAAAAAATCCTGTTTTTCCCCGACCAGCACCTGGGTCGCTGGAGCGGCTACAAAATGGGCATCCCATTGGAGCAAATGCCAGTATGGGATCCAGACCTGCCGATGGGTGGCCTGACTGAACAACAAATCAAGGATGCCAAAATCCTGTTGTGGAAAGGTCATTGCTCGGTACACCAGATGTTCCGCAAACAGAATATCGACCAGTTCCGTGCCCAGCACCCGGATGGCAAAGTGATTTCGCACCCGGAAACCGCATTTGAAGTCTGCATCAACTCAGACTATGTCGGTTCTACCGAATATATCCTGCGCACCGTGAGCGAAGCCGAACCAGGCACCAAATGGCTGGTCGGCACCGAGCTCAATCTGGTCACCCGCCTGGCTGAAGAAATGAAACCGCAAAACAAGCTGGTGCAATTTATGAGCCACGTCGTCTGCGAATGCTCGACCATGGCACGTATCGACCCGCAACACCTGGCCTGGTGCCTGGAAAATCTGGCCGAAGGCAATGTGGTTAATCAGATCAAAGTGCCTGAGCATGAAGCCAAACTGGCTAAACTCACCCTGGACAGAATGCTGGCAGTTTCCTGATGAGTCAGTGCCCACTTTGCCTGCCAACATCGCAGGACTTGCTGTGGCAAGATGACTTTTGCCGGGTCGTGCTGTTACACGATGCCGATTACCCGGCGTATTGCCGTGTCGAGTTGCTAGCCCATGTAAAAGAAATGACTGACCTGCTGCCAGCCGACCGCGCCCGCACCATGAAAGTGGTGTTTGCGGTGGAAACTGCCGTGCGTGAAGTGATACAGCCGGACAAAATAAACCTGGCAAGTTTGGGCAATAAAACGCCGCATATGCATTGGCATGTATTGCCTAGATTCGAGAGTGACAGGCATTTTCCGAATAGCCACTGGGGAGAATCTATGCGGGATTCCGAGGTGCAGCCACTTAGTACCGCGATTAGAGATCAGTTACAAAAAATAGTGGCTGAGCGTGTGGAATGTGCGCTGAAGTCATAATCTATTGAGTCTCAAATTCTGTTTCTAACTCGATAAATTTATTTCGCCTGTTGGCGAATCACTTTCTGGTGCTTGTCCCCCAGAAAGTAACCAAAGAGGAAGACACCCAGCCATCACGGCCTAAAGGCTCCCTTGCGTTGCTCAACAAAATAAGCGGTCACGAAACTCAACCTGGCAGCTCACACAAAACGTGAGCTGCTGCGGGATTCGGACAGTCGCTTCCTTCCTCCTTATTTTGTCTCCGCTACTCAGCGTGATGGAATGGGATTGATCTCGCCAAACACACATTGTAGAAATCTGAACGGTTGGAAATCAGATTGATTTGTTAAGAGCACTAATGGTGGCGCTCATTAGGTGTTCGGGGTCCCCATCTGCCGCGCCGAGCAACGCAGGGTTGACGGGAGTATTCGGCCATCGGCTGTCCGAGCTCCGCAACAAGCCACGCTCTGTGTGGCTTGTCAGGGCGAGTTTCGATGGACGCACGGCAAACCGAGTAGCACAGGATACAAGCGGAAGTTGGGGTGCACTTTCTTTTGGTTACTTGTTCTTTGTGCAAGCAAAGAAAAGTAACTCGCCGAAAGGGCGAAAAGCAACGTATCCTAAACGCATACACATTAAGAATTACCTTCCCTCCAAGATCCCACCCATAAATAAAAAACCAGGCGCACCTCTCAGCACGCCTGGTTTTAAGCTAACTTGCAAGTGAATAGGGACTAAACGTGCTTCCGCGCCAATCTCCCCAAACCCCGCAACCAGCCCAATAAATCATCCACATAGGTATACAACACCGGAATCACCACCAGACTGAGCAAGGTTGAAGTAATTAACCCGCCAATCACCGTAATCGCCATCGGCGAGCGGAAACTCGGGTCTGCACTCCAACCCAGCGCAATCGGCATCATACCGGCCGCCATGGCAATCGTCGTCATGATAATTGGCCGTGCACGTTTATGGCAGCCGTCGATAATGGCGTCAAATCGGCTCAATTTGCGCTCTTTTCGCGCCATGATGGTGTATTCCACCAGCAAGATAGAATTTTTGGTGACGACGCCCATGAGCATCAACAAGCCAATCACGCTCGGCATAGAGAAGCTGTTATGTGTCACTAGCAGGGCAAAAAAGGCACCACCCAATGACAACGGCAATGCACCCAGGATCGTCACCGGCTGTAAGAAATCGCCAAACAGCAGCACCAGCACCACATAGATGCACATCACGCCGATAATCATGGCGCCGCCAAAACTGCTAAACAATTCATTCATACGCTTGGCATCGCCCGCTTCGAGTTGCTTCACACTCGGCGGTAGGTTTTGCATGGCTGGCAGTTGCTGCACTTCGCGCAACACTTCACCAATCTGGCGTTTATTCAGCTCAATATCAAAGGTGACATTACGCATGCGGTCCATACGGTCAATTTGCTGCGGGCCGCTGCCCATGCGCACAGTCGCCACAGTTTCCAGACTGACGCTGCCATTACGCGATGGCACGCGTAGCTGTGCGATTTCTTGCAGACTGCTACGCACGCTAGGACCTAAGCGCACGCGGATTGGCACCTGGCGCTGCGGTAAATTCAACTTGGGCATGGTATTGGTGAAGTCGCCCGATGTTGCTACGCGTATCACTTGAGCAATAGACTCCACAGTGACGCCTAACTCAGCTGCTTTGTCGACATCGGGAATAATCTGCACCTCTGGCCGCTGCAAACTGGCACTGGAAGTAATATTGCCAACACCATTCAAAGTGCGCAATTGCTGCTGTAACTGCTGGCTGGCACTGGTCAGGGCATTGGCATCGTCACTGGCCAGCGTAATTTGCAGCTTCTCGCCGGACTCGCCTATGCCTACGGTCACCCGTGCGCCTGGCAGGCTTTTCAGCCGCTCACGCAAGTCCGCTTCAATTTCAGATTGCTTTTGTTTGCGTTCACTACGATCCGTCAAGCTGATCACCAAGCTGCCTTTACGCACATCCGTCGTATTTTGCGCAGCATTCGGCCCACCACCACCGGTGCTGGCAGAACCTGCCGCACTAAACACGGCCTTCACCTCTGGATGCTGCTTGACGATGTGTTCGGCCATCTGCACCACCTGCCGCGTTTGCGCCAGAGGCGTGCCCGGTTGCAACTCAATATTGACCTTGGTCTGGCTGCTGTCAGAAGAGGGCACGAAGCCTTTAGGCAGCAAAGGCATCAGGCTCAGTGAGCCGACAATAAACAACACAAAGCCTGCCACGACGGTTTTGCGGTGCTGCAAACACCAGCCCACCCAACGCAAATACACACGCATGGACGAAGAGTCTTCTTCCTCTTTAGCTGCATGCGGCTTGAGCAGATACGCAGACATCATGGGCGTTAACAACCGCGCCACCACCAATGAGCCAAGAATGGCAATGGCCGCCGTGATACCAAACTGCTTGAAAAACTTGCCAGGAATACCGCCCATAAACGCCGTTGGCAGGAAAATCGCCACCAGCGTAAACGTGGTTGCAATCACGGCAAAGCCAATTTCATCGGCGGCTTCCATCGCGGCCTGATACGGCGTTTTCCCCATGCGCAAGTGGCGCACAATATTCTCAATCTCCACAATGGCGTCATCGACCAGAATCCCGACCACCAGGGCCATCGCCAGCAAGGTCAGCACATTGAGCGAAAAGCCTAAATATTGCATAAACGCAAACGTGGGAATCATAGACAGCGGCAAAGCCACGGCGGCAATAATCGTGGCGCGCCAATCGCGCAAGAACCACCAGACCACCAGGATGGCCAGCAGCGCACCTTCATACAGCAGGTGCATGGAGCCTTCGTAGTTGTCTTCTACCGGCTTCACCATGTTAAAGGCTTCGATAATTTTGACCTGCGGATGCAATTGCTCAAACTTCTCCAGCGCCGCACGTACATCTTTGGCCACCGTGACTTCACTGGTGCCTTTGCTGCGCGTAATTTCAAAGCGAATGACCGGTTTGCCATCATAACTGGCATAGGTCGTGCGCTCGGCATAGGTATCGAGCACCTCGGCTACTTGCGACAACTTGATATGGCGGCCATCACCAAGCGGAATATCCAGATGGCGCACCTCGTCTGCACTGTGTAGCGCGCCCAATGTGCGCACAGACTGGATATTGTCGCCAATATCGCCACGCCCGCCAGAAGCGTCTTGCTGCACGCGCTTGAGCTGTGCCGACACATCGCTGACATCCACATCCAAACCGGCCATCAAAGTAGGGTCCAGATTCACCTGTACCTCGCGGTCTACGCCACCGGTACGCGTAATCTTGCCCACACCGTTCACCGCCAGCATGGCTTTGCTGACTTCATTGTCAACAAACCACGACAGCTCGCCTTCGTCCATATTCTCGGCCGAAGCGACAAAGGTCAAAATAGCACTACCTGAGGTGGTGAGCTTGGAAACCGTAGGCGTGGTCACAGCGGCAGGCAATTCAGAACGGGCACTATCGACCGCATTGCGCACCAGGTTCAATGCTTCTTCACTGTTGGTATCAATCGTGAATTGCACCGCGATGCTGACACTACCATCGGTGATGGTGGTGGTCATGTGCTCAATGCCACCGATGGTCGCAATCTTGTCTTCGATCTTGCGTGCCACTTCAGTCTCAAGTTGCGGTGGCGCAGCGCCCTCCAGCGTCGCACCCACGGTGATCACGGGCAATTCAATATCAGGAAAGTTTTGTTTGCCTAACTGGTTAAGTGATTTGAGGCCGAGAAAGCTCAGCACCACAAATAGCAAAATGGCCGGTACCGGGTTACGGATAGACCAGGCAGAAAAATTCATACTTAAGCCCCACGCTTGGTCGTGGTGATGACTTTGACCGTATCACCATCATTTAAAAAGGCACCGCCACTCAATACCAAGGACGCCTCGGCAGTCACGCCACTGAGCAACTCAATCTGCTCGCCACGGGTGCGGCCGGTTTGCACCTTGCGCTGAATCACTTTACGCAAACCCTGCGCATCGGCAGCCGTCAATTCAAATACATAGGCAAACCCATCACGGTAAGTCACTGCCCCCAATGGCACAGCCATGCCTTGCTGCTGGCCAATATCGACCTGGCCTTGCACATACATGCCAGGTTTGGCACTGTCTTTAGGAATGTCCACATACACCAGCGCATTGCGCGTATTGCTATCGACCGTCGGCGAAATCAGGCGTACCTTACCCGTTACCGCTTTACCGCCCGACAAATTCAGACGTACAGCCTGACCTGCATGCAAGGCCGTTTGCTGATCTGCATTCACTTCGCCCCGCCACTCAATACGGCCCTGACGCACCAACCGGAACAATTCGGTGCCCGCAGACACCACATTGCCCAGATTGGCAGAACGGGATGAAATCACGCCATCATCCGGCGCCACCACTTTGGTTTGACGCAGGCGGATCTTCTGGTTTTCCAGCTCAGCCTCAGACAAAGCCAGATTGGCCCTGGCAGTTTGTTCGGCGATCATATATTCATTTATTTTCTGCGCCGACAATGCCCCGCTGTCCTTGATTTCACGCGCACGATCCGCATTGCTTTTGGCCTCGGCCAGCGCTGCTTTATCTTTTTCCACCGTGGCCAGTTGCTTTTGCAAATCTGCTTTCACGGTCTCATCGGCCAACAGTACCAGCGATTGCCCCTTGCTGACCTGCGCACCCACGTCAGACAACACTTGCTGAATACGCAAGCCAGCGATTTCTGCACTGACGAGCGCCTCCTGCCACGGATAAATACTGCCATTGAGTACCAATGTCATCGGCCATTGCACAATCGCTGGACGCGTCAGCTCCACACTCAGTGCAGCTTTGGTGGCCTGGCCATGCTCAGCCGGTTGATTGGCAGCCGTGCTGCCTACAGGCTGCCGGTTACCGCGTTTTTCGGCCAGCTCCGCCTGATGTAAAGGATGTTGCCAAAACCACACACTAACGCCAACCAGCAACGCTGAAATGATTAAAAACTTGGTTTTTTTTGTCAGTTTATTTGCCATGATGCTTACCTTTTCTCCATGGGTTTCAGTGGAGGTTTAACTGTTTTTTGTGTTTCCAGCCAATCGCCGCCAAAGGCTTTATACAAGGCGATCCACTGTAATACCCGATTCTTTTGCTGCGTAATCACATTGAGTTCAGCGTTAATTTTTTGGCGGCGCGCGTCCTCCAGCGACAGCAAATCCAGGCCGCCAGACTTCCAGTTGATTTCAGCCGCTTTAAAATATTGCTGATATTGCTGCGCACTGGCTTGCTCAGACTGCGCTCGTCGCGTTGCACTATCCAGATTGACCAGCGCTTGCTCGACCTCTTTCACGGCACTGCGCACATCCTGTTTGTAGGTTGCCAGCAAACTGTCGAAATTGGCACGCGCTTCAGCCAGGTCTGCACGTAACGTACCGCCGTCAAAAATCGGCAATTTAAGCGTCGGGCCATAAGACCATGAATCCGTCCGCGTGACCGTGCCGTTAAAATTCGTCCGGCGGTAACCAATAGAGCCTGTCAGACTCAAGCTTGGATACATTTGTGCCTTAGAGACGCCAATATTGGCGCTAGCTTCAGCCAGGTTGCGCTCGTCAATCGCCAAGTCCGGGCGACGGGTCAGCAGATTTGCTGGTAACGCGCTCACATCAAACATCGCTGGCTCCGGCATCCCTTTGCCTTTAGCGAGTAAATCGCGCAAGGCAGGTTCTGGCAAATTGGTGAGCTCAACCAATGCTTTGATTAGACCATCACATTCCGCTTGCTGACCATCCAGCGTCGATTCGCTGGCGCGCGTGGCTGCCTCTGCCAGCGCAAGATCAGACGGTGCAGAGAATCCTGCCTTGGCAGAAATGCCTGTCAAACGCGCGGTCTCATAACGTGAATCATAAGCCTGTTGCAACGCCTGCACCGAAGCTTGGCACGCACGATAATTCACATAGTTATTGGCAACTTCCGCCGCCAAGGTCAGGCGTGCATCGTGCCAGGCTATCTTTTTCGATTCGAGCTGGGCTTTGGCCGCCTGTTTTGCCGCTTTCACTTTACCAAACAGGTCAACCTCCCAGCTCGCATCCAGCGACACGGAATCGATTTCTATGGTGCTGGAGGGAAAAGCTGCGTTACCGCCACCACCTTTGCTCTTGGTGACGCTGCCGGTGCTGGTTAAATCCGGAATACCTTGCGCACGTGCAGATAGTACGTTGGCGCGCGCCACACGGATATTGGCCAGCGCGATCTCCAGCGAAGGACTTTCTTTTTGCGCCTCACCCAGTAGTTGGTTGAGCACCGGGTCGTTGAATTGTGCCCACCAGTCTGTTAATGCAGCCACGCTGCCGCTGTGCGGCAAAGGGGCTTGCCACTGCTCGGCAGTGACTGGTTTTGGGCGAATATATTCGTCAATCACCGAACAACTGGCCAACGGCAAACACAACAATAGCCAACGCCAATATTGATAAGCCTGTCCATGTTTATCATTCCGCATGACCCGGCTCCATTCCTTCTAATCCACGTAAAAACAAATTCACCACAAATGCCAAATGCGCTTCTGCATCCCAGTCTGGTTCCAGCACACCAAACAGTGCCTTGGTCCGTGGCGCGGCAATGAGCAATTCACAATATGACTCCGCCGCCCGCATAAAATCCTGGGCGGGTAACTCGCCGCGCGCCGCGTAAAAACGGAACACATCCGCCAGCATCTGATGGATGCGTTGCGGCCCAACTGTTTTCATCGCACGTGATAACTCAGGAATATGCGCAGCCTCGGCAATCCCTATGCGGAAAAATGACAGCATGCGCGGCTCCATCACGCGGTTGAGCGCAAAGCGGCCAATATCGGTCAGTACCTGCTGCAATGACTGGTTAGGCAGATCCTCTACCTTCACCATGGCAGACACATCCTGCTCCACCATATGCCGCATGGCCGCAATCAGTAACTCATATTTATTGCTGAAGCGCTCATAGATGGTCCGCGTCGAGACCCCACACACAGAGGCAATATGCGCCACACTGGTTTGCGTCACGCCTTCTGTCATGAACAGTGCTAACGCCTGCTCCAGCAGCAAGATATGACGCTCCTGTTCAGTGCCTGATTTTGGACGGCCGACTTTGGTTTTCATTGGTGACGCATCCAGGAGATTGGGGGATGAAAGTGCTTGCATAAAATAAAAATAAAACGTTTCATTTTTATTTTACATGGGCAGCTTAAAGAAGCAAGCAATTTGTTGTAGCCTGGCAGATACATACGTCGCCAGCCCCATGTGCACGCGCATGTTTGCTATACTCGCAGCACTTTTACTTTTATCACTCAAGCCCACTGACGCATGGCCCTGAAATCCACCATTTATAAAATCGATGTCAATATTGCAGACATGGATCGGCACTATTACCAGCAACATCATCTTACGCTGGCCAAACACCCGTCCGAGACCGATGAACGCTTGATGGTGCGCCTGCTGGCCTTCGCACTATATGCAGAGGAAACGCTGCTATTTGGCAAAGGCCTGAGCGAAGATGATGAGCCCGACCTCTGGCAAAAAGACCTGACCGGGGCGATTGAACGCTGGATTTGCGTGGGCTTGCCTGATGAGCGCGACATCCGCAAAGCCTGCGGTCGGTCGACGCAGGTAGTGCAAGTGCTCTATGGCGGCAGAACGGCGGATATGTGGTGGGATCAGAACCATAAAGCAGTGCTCAAGCACGACAATGTGACCGTGATTAATCTGCCCGAGACTGAGCAATTGGCGGCCGCTGCTGCGCGCGGACTGACGATCAGCTTTACCATCCAGGACCGGCAAATCCTGGTCAGTTATGAGGGCGGTAGTTTTGAGCTTAGCCCGATCTGGTTAAAAGAAGCCCGTTAAATACAAAAGCCAGCAATGCTGGCTTTTGTATTTCATCAGTCGATGTTTACGGAAAGAGCCGATGCTCTGCTGGCCAGACACCACTATACATGGCCTCCGGATGATGTCGCATCAGCCGCTGACGCACCTCACTCAGCCGGCGCAAGGGCACAGACACAATCATCAAGATATTGCCCTGCTCAATTTGGGCAGAATATGACTTGATCCGGTAACTGGGCGCGGCTGTCGCCACCGTCGCTGCCCAGGCAGCACATGACAAGGCGCCTAATACCATGCAATACGGGATCACCATCAACGTGACCTCACCAAACCACCAGGGCACCAAATAAGCCAGCATGCCGCCAAACAGCCCGAACACGGCACCAAACACAAAACCCGCCATCGCGCTGTAAACCACATCAGACTTTTCTACCGCGTTGGCTTTTGGCAAGTTACCCAGGGTCTGCTCATTTTTTGCATGAAAATGAATATGATCTTCATCAATGCGTTCCAGCAGCAACTCATTCATCATGGCTTGCGCACTTCTAATATTGGGTAAAACAAAATAGAGCCTGCGTCTCATGTCGTTCTCCTATCAATATTGCCAGTTTTCGCTGGTTTTACTTTGATAGTGTTTAAGCACAAAGATTCACTTTTTAACAACTGTTGGACTTGGCAGTATTGTCATCCATCTTTGAGCATCGCTTTATCGATCATCCAGCTTACCGACCCAGACACTGCGCAGCTTGGCCAATTTATAGCGCAAGCCTGCGCCCTCGTTGGAAAGTGCATCCAGAAACAATGACAGCCGCCTGGATTTAATGACGGTGTAAAACGTGAGCAAGCTGACCGGGATAAACACGACCGAAAAATAGGCCAGTTTCTCCAGTGTGCTGGATTGCGTAAGATCAATCAAGTTCATACCCAGCAAACCTGTGGTCATGGTGCCAATCAGGCCCAGAATCGTCACGACGGTCAGGCGGACGACGGTGTCGGCCTGGCGCTTGATTTCCTCACCTTCCAGATACTCAGCCATATCCATAATGCGACGACGGGTTTTTTCAAACAGGCTCACCGAATCCAGTTGTTTCAGCATCAGTGAAAACAAGTCTTTAGCCACGGCCTGGTCTGAGACATTTTCAAACCAGTAACGATGCGTAAAACGTAAAAACACCGCAGTAGCGTTACGAATACGATTGCGGAAATTTTTCACCGAGTCTTCGCTCTGGATATCGAGGCGGCTAATAGCTTGCACCATGCGGTCTGACAACATCAGTAAAGCGGCTTTTTGAAAATGTGCGATTAAAAACAGCAGGAAATACTGGTTCTGGTAATGGCGCTTGATACCGGTCCGCTCATTGGTAAATACGCGGTGCTGATGACTGCCGACCACGACAAAATTTTGCCCGGTACACATGATGCGGGTAGTACTCCACGGGTCTTGCCGCGCTTCATCCCAATAGCGGTCATAGCAATTATGCTTTTCGAATTCCTGCAAAAAGTGTTCGGTAAATGGCAGGGTTTCTGAATGCCAGGGCTGACACACCAGACCAAGGCGAATCAGGTCGCCCCGACTCAGCTGGCTGACATCGTCAAATGACAGGTAGGCCATCAAGGGCATGCGCTGGTACTCAATTTCACGGTAGCGTAAGGCTCCGGCCTGGTCGGAATAATGGGGCACCAAAGGATGCAGCAACGCCAGCCAGTGCAATGACACGCAAGGCACATGGTTTTCTTTCACATAAGAGAGATAACGCGCTTTGTCTTCATAATCGGAGCGCGCAAGCACTTGGCCCTGCTGATCCAACCATTCAATTAACTGGGCACAGTGACCGCCTTCGCCCGTATCATCCCAATAGTTAGGGTAAGTCCGGCCCAGGCGGTACATCACCTCCATGGCAGATTTCAATGGCAGGTCTTTACCTGTCACCTCAAATGCCAGCATGGCGACATCAATATCAAAAAAGAAATACAACTCGACGTGAGACACCCGCAGGACGATGGGCTCAGGTTCGCCATGCAGGGTAATACTCACCTGGTGAATATCGCTACGCGTGAAAATATGGATGGGCGACTCACCATAGCCACCAGACTCACGACCATGTTTGCCTTCACCATACAAAAAGCGCTGGGCAAACGGCAAAAACGTCACAAACTCCTGATAGCGTGCTTCGCTCAAATACGGAGAAGCCTGCAGAAACTCGTCTTGTATCTCAACCCAGGGCGAGTCAGGCGCGGCTTTTAGCAGTTGCCAAGGACAATGCACCTCGCCAGCACTGTGCTGGTCGGTCATCAACTGTATCGGCCACAACAATGTCTGCCGGAAGTCTCGTACGATACTGCTTTGCAGGTTGTCCGCCATGATGGATGCCCTTTAGCCGCTTGAGTAGATGGTGGACTATAACGCGGGTTGCTATGACAGAATCAGGGAATAAACGCCGCAAATACCTGCCAAATAATTCATCCGCAATGCCGGTATAAGTCCATCATGGTGCGGCCGGCATTGACCAGCTCATACACCAGCGTGCCTGCACCAGTAAATACAACGAGCAATACCGTCGCCAATACCACCTTACCGGTACTGAGTGCATGGCCTTGCAGATACAGCGCCCATAGCCGACCTGACCAGATCAGCAGAATAAGCAATGCCAGCAATTGCAGTCCGGCCGCCAGCTTAAACAAGGGCCGGTCGGTTGCCTGCAGATAAATGGCCTGCAACGCCGCCAGCTGAGATTGTAGTTGTGTGCCCAGCTGCGCATTGGGACTCACGTCACCCGTCTGGGCATTGGTCGCGCAAAGCACGCCCTGCTCCAGCAAGGGCTTGAGCTCTGCCATACCTTTTTCTAGCGCGATCCACGATTTTGCGGTGACCGGGTCAGCCAGGCTGATATTGGTGAGCGAGGCAGCCAACACCTGTATCACCAGCATGACGCCGCAAGCCGCACACATCACCCCGAAAAAGCGCTGAAAACCACTTTGCACCCCCGCGACTTTAGCCGCCAGATAAGCCAGCGCCGACAAACCCAATAATTCGAACAATAACCGTACCGCCGCCAGCGCATGTACGGCCATGCCTGCTTCATCACTGGCCAATTGCACAGGATTGGTCATTTCGGGAAACACCACCGCCAGCACAACCGCAATAGTGAATGAGAGTAACAAGAATGCAATCGACTGCTCCAGCCTGGTTTTGGCATCGTCAGTCTGCAAATGGTCACGCACCAGTTGCTTTGGCTGCGTCAGCATCTGGGTAAAACTACCCAAATAAGCAGGTAATTCTTTCAGCACATTATCCAGAATAGACGACATGGCACACCCCTTTGGCATAGATAGACAAACCTTAACACCGTTACCGTGACTGATGTTGTGCCCGAGGCACTTTGCAGAAAACAGGCCGCATATTGTCTGGCACGTGTCGCAAATAGCCATAAAAAAAGCCAGCATCGCTGCTGGCTTTTAAGCGTTAATCAGATTGCTTACACCTTCTGATAAACCTCGCTCCCTTTTTTCACGAATTCAATCGCTTTTTCCTGCATACCTTTTTGCAGGGCGGCTTGTTCATCAACCCCCAGCTTATCGGCATAATCACGGACGTCTTGTGTGATCTTCATCGAGCAGAAATGTGGACCACACATGGAGCAGAAGTGGGCTTGTTTAGCGCCCTCTTGTGGCAAGGTTTCGTCGTGGAATTCCTTGGCTTTTTCCGGATCCAGGCCGAGGTTAAACTGGTCTTCCCAGCGGAATTCGAAACGTGCTTTTGATAAAGCATTGTCACGAATTTGTGCGCCTGGGTGACCTTTTGCCAAGTCTGCAGCGTGCGCAGCAATCTTGTAAGTAATGATACCCACGCGTACGTCTTCTTTGTCCGGCAAGCCCAAGTGCTCTTTCGGGGTGACGTAACACAGCATGGCACAGCCGTACCAGCCGATCATGGCGGCGCCGATACCGGAAGTGATGTGGTCATAACCTGGTGCAATGTCGGTAGTTAAAGGCCCCAATGTGTAGAATGGGGCTTCGCCACAGTGTTCCAGTTGCAGGTCCATGTTCTCTTTAATCAGGTGCATCGGCACGTGACCTGGGCCTTCAATCATGCACTGTACATCGTGCTTCCAGGCGATTTGTGTCAGTTCACCCAATGTTTTCAACTCGGCAAACTGCGCTTCGTCGTTAGCGTCATAGATAGAACCAGGACGCAAGCCATCACCCAGTGAGAAGGACACATCGTACTGCTTCATGATTTCGCAGATATCTTCGAAGTGCGTATACAGGAAGGACTCTTGGTGATGTGCCAGACACCATTTCGCCATGATGGAGCCGCCGCGCGAAACGATACCGGTCATACGTTTTGCGGTCATCGGGATATACGCTAAACGCACACCGGCGTGAATGGTGAAGTAGTCCACACCTTGCTCTGCCTGCTCGATCAAGGTATCGCGGAAGATTTCCCAAGTCAGGTCTTCGGCTTTACCGTTTACTTTTTCCAGCGCCTGGTAGATAGGCACTGTACCAATCGGCACAGGTGAGTTACGGATAATCCACTCGCGGGTTTCGTGGATATTTTTGCCGGTGGATAAATCCATCACGGTATCGCCGCCCCAACGCGTGCCCCATACCATTTTCTCTACTTCTTCAGAGATCGAAGAACCAAGGGCTGAGTTACCGATGTTGGCGTTGATTTTGACCAGGAAGTTACGGCCAATAATCATCGGCTCGATTTCCGGGTGGTTGATGTTGGCTGGGATAATGGCGCGGCCACGGGCCACTTCGTCACGCACAAACTCTGGTGTAATCACGGCTGGAATGCTGGCGCCATAATTCTGGCCAGGATGCTGTGTTTGCAGCAATTCGCTCATGTTTTCACGGCGCTGGTTTTCGCGGATGGCGATAAATTCCATCTCAGGCGTAATGATGCCTTTACGCGCATAGTGCATCTGGCTCACGTTTTGGCCAGCCTTTGCCCGCAATGGTTTACGGTGCAGGTTAAAGCGCATTTCTGCCAACTGTGGATCGACCAGGCGCTGATGACCAAACTCTGAGGTCGGGCCATCCAGTTGCTCCACATCGCCACGCTCCATGATCCACTGGGCACGCAGTGCTGGCAAACCATTACGGATATCAATCTCGACCGTCGGGTCAGTGTAAGGGCCTGAAGTGTCGTAGACCACGACTGGTGGATTGGTGTCACCGCCAAAACTGGACGGTGTATCACTCAATGAAATTTCACGGAATGGCACCTGGATATCAGGGCGGGAACCTTCAACGTAGATTTTGCGCGATTTGGCAAACGGTTTGGTAGCAGCTTCGTCAACTTTGGCATCAGCGTTGACGAACTTGATATTTTTATCAATAGCGTTCATTGGCATCCTTAAAAGAAAAAGACGTAAGGATGCATGTGAAGGTTTGCATTCCCTACGGTGGTATTAACCACATCAGGTTCGAAGGGTAACTCTCACTGCAAAACTTTCAATAAATGAAGGATTTACAGACCCCTAGCAACGGACGAATTGTGCGCGAAAACACCTGATAACGCAAGCAAAACAAAGTTTTGCAACTGCCTGCCATTGACAAATAGACAGACCTGTCTACAATCATGTCACCCGACTATAAAAACATACGGGATTTATTTCAATCAGGAACTCAGGAGAGATCATAATGGAAGCTTTATTAATAGGGGCCGTGGCCTGTACTACCGCTTTAATTCTGTCAGCATGGTTGATGACATTCGCGCGCTGGTTTCCCATCAAAGGCATAGATGGTGACTTTCTGGTCGATTACAAAACCATGATACGCGCCCACGTTGACTATGCCTTGATGGCACTGTTTAACCTGGGATTTTTTGGGGCGGCCAAAGCGGCAGGTATTGAGTTGCACTATTTTGCCTGTGTCTGCGTGGCGATTGGTGGCTTTACCAACCCGACCGTGTTTGTGATTGCGGCGTTTGACCCGGACTTCTGGAGCAAAACCAAGTGGAAAGTATTTTCCGCCATCAGCTTCGTCATCACCACCGTCGGTTTTATGACCATTTGCTACCAGTTGATTTGCCACGCGCTTTGCACACACTAGCATGAATTGCTTTGCGCCAAAAAACCCTGCTTCGGCAGGGTTTTTTAATCAGGCTGATCGCAATATCAATCAAAACGAGCAGTAATTTAAAAAACTAAGCACCGAACCTGCAATTATTCCGCTATTTAGTGCAGACCTGTACCCGCTAGACTATACGTGGGAAGTAGTCAAACAGGGACTCACAAGGCAAATCAAGCATGGATTGGTACGGTATTTTCTTTTTCAGGGCAGGCACTCCAACCGCCTTGCTCTATGGCAGCTATGATGATTGGCTGGTGGTGTTATCGGCCGTGGTCGCCATTGGCTCCTCTATTCTGGCCCTGCAATTAACGCGCCTGTCACAAAAACAGACGTCTGTGGTTTCACGCCGGTTTTCGATTATCGCCAGCTCAGTATCATTAGGTGCCGGCATCTGGGCCATGCACTTTATCGGCATGCTGGCCTATCAAATCTGCACGCCGGTTTCCTATTATCCCGATGCGACCCTGGTCTCTATGATGCCAGGCATCCTGGCATCACACTATGCCCTGAGCCTGATGTCTGAAAACCAGATCGACTACCGCAAATTGATTAAAGGCGGATTTGCCGTCGGTGCAGGCATTGGTGCCATGCATTACATCGGCATGCTCGCCATGCGCATGGAGCCTGTGCTCAAGTTTGATCTGGTATGGGTACTGGTGTCTGTCGTGGTAGCGGTTGCTTTATCCACGCTGTCCCTGTGGACAGGCATCTTTTTAAACCAGAAAGGTAAAATCCCGCCCAAAGTGAGCATCATCCTGGGCGGCGTACTCATGGGCAGCGCCATCACCGCCATGCACTATACCGGCATGGCGTCTGCGCGCTTTCTGGGCGAAGCGAAACCCGGCTTTAACCCGGATGACAACCAATCCATCACCATGGCGCTAGGCATTACGCTGGTCACTATCCTCATCGGCATCATCGCCACGGCGATTAACGCCCTGATACGCTACCGGCAAATGCTGGCGACCATCCAGGCCAGTGAAACACGCTTGTCGACCATTCTGGATACAGCCGTAGACGGTATCGTCACCATCAATACCACCGGCGAAATGATCGCCTGCAATGACGCCGTCGAAAAACTGTTCGGCTGGACCAAAGCAGAAATGAAAGGCAAAAATATTTCCCTGCTGATGCCAGAACCGGACAGCTCCAATCACCTTTATTACCTGAAAAATTACCAGGCAACAGGCCAGGCAAAAATCATGGGCGAAGGCCGCGATCTGGATGCCATGCGCAAAGATGGCTCAACCTTTCCGATCCGGCTGGCGATTGGTGAAGTCAAGCTTGCCAATGAAACCTTATACGTGGGCTTCATCACCGACCTCAGCCTGCGCAAAGCCATTGAAGAGTCTGTGCGACAAAAAGATCAGCAGATTCAATCAATGATGAACAATATCCCAGGTGTGACTTTTCGCGTCAGCCTGGCGGGCGACTGGAGCATACAACTGATCAGCGACGCCGTGCTACAGATGACAGGCTGGCCCGCGCAGGACTTTCTCAGCGGACAATTACGTTTTTCGCCCTTGATGCATACTGACGATATTGCACGTGTGCGCCCGATTGCCGCAAAAGCCATTGCCAAGCTTGAAAGCTTTGAAGTGGAGTTCAGGATCACGGATCGCAACGGCAGTGAAAAATGGGTATCCGCATTCGCTTCCCCGCTGCTGAATAAAGACGGCATACCGTATGCCATGGATGGCGTATTGCTGGACATCACCGAGTCCAAACAGAAAAATGCCGAATTCGAAGGCATCGTCAACGCGATCAATTACTCCACCAGCGTAGCCGAATTTACTATCGACGGCTTTGTGATTTCGGCCAACCAGAACTTCCTTGACCTGCTGGGCTACCAGGCCGACGACATCGAAGGCCGTCATCACTCCATTTTTTGCCCGCCCGACTTTGCCCTGACCGACACCTACAAGAAAAAATGGTCATCCTTGCGCCAGGGTGAGTTCGTGCATGGCGAGTTTTTGCGTTATGGCAAAGCGGGCAAAACGGTTTGGATCAACGCCTCATACAGCCCGATTCGCGATGTCGATGGCAAGGTGATTAAAGTACTGATGTTTATGATGGACATCAGCGAACGCAAGCAAATGGAACAGGAAATGCGACAGGCAAAAGAAACCGCTGAACAAGCGGCTAATGCAAAAAGTACATTTCTGGCCAATATGAGTCATGAGATTCGCACACCGATGAATTCCATTATCGGCTTTAGCGAATTGCTGCTGGATACCTCCATGCAACCGGAACAGCGCAACTATTTATCCACCATCAGCCAATCCGCCAAGTCCTTGCTGCATTTGCTCAATGATATTTTAGACAGTGCCAAACTGGAAAAAGGCATGCTGGAGCTGGAGATGTTGGATTTCTCCATGCGCGAAATGGTAGATAGCCTGATCTCATCCCTCTGGTTACAGGCGCGTAAAAAACAGCTGGACTTGCGGCTGAATTTAGCCCCGGAAACCGCTGGTTATTACATCGGCGCCGAGCATCGCATTCGCCAGGTGCTCACCAATCTGCTGGGCAATGCGATTAAATTTACCGAAAAAGGTCATGTTGAACTCAACGTGCACCTGACACCGCAAGGCGAAGTGCAATTTGACATCATTGATACCGGCATCGGCATTGATGCAAACCGGCTGGATGTGATTTTTGAGCCATTTACCCAGGCCGATGCTTCAATGAGCCGCCGCTTCGGTGGCACCGGACTGGGCACCACCATTAGCAAACAATTGGTAGAGTTAATGGGCGGCCGCATTACCGCCAGCAGCAAAATTGGCAACGGCAGCTGTTTTTCAGTGATTTTGCCGCTCACAGAAGGCAGCGCGCCAGAAAACTCGGCACAAAATAATGCGTTAGCATTGGCCTTGCCCGCGCTGAAAATTCTTGCTGCAGATGATATTGAGCAAAACCGCAGGCTATTAAACATTGTGCTGGAAAAACAAGGCCATCAACTCACACTGGCCAGCAATGGCCAGGAAGTCGTCGACGCCTGGCAAACCCAGCCGTACGACGTGATTTTGATGGATGTCCAAATGCCTGTCATGGACGGCCTCAGCGCCAGTATGCATATACGCGCATTAGAGCAACAATCCGCCAGGGCCAGAACGCCGATTATTGCGCTGACAGCCAGCGTGCTTGATCAGGACCGGGTAGCCGCCGCCGAAGCAGGCATGGATGGCTTTGCCTCCAAACCGATTGAACTGCCATTATTACTGGCAGAAATTCAGCGTGTATTACAACTGGAACCTGTGGCAATGACCACCGATACCACCGCATCCATACCCGCAACGACGCATTTCGACCTGAAAAAAGGCATCCAGTTGTGGGGTGACCAGCAAACTTACCTGCATGAAATCAATGTTTATGTGCAAGAGTCACGCAAGCACATCACTACCCTTAAGCACGCAATCGCAACGCAGGATTACGCCACGGTGAAGCAGCTCGCGCATGCCAATAAAGGTGTCAGCGCCAATCTCGCCCTAAGCAATATTCAGGACAGCTATCACGCACTGGAACAAGTGAGCGAGGATCAGTGGCACACCTGCCCTGCACTGGTGACTCAGTTGCAAACACACGTACAGTCACTGCATGCGTCCATCACGCCCTTGCTATTGCAGCAGGCAGTGACCGCCTCTACGCATGAGACTCAACTACCAGCCGCTCAACTATTAGGCTGGCTGCAAGAACTACGTACACTGATCGTCATGAATGAGCTGGATGATGCGCTCGTCAGTAAACTCGTTCAGCACGCCCCTGCGGCGTGGCGCCAGGCCTTGAATACCATTGCGCAGTTATTGAATGACTTTGACTTTGAGCAAGCGACCGTGCATATTGACCAGCTACTGGCAATCCAGACCCAGGAGACTTCCTCATGATGGACAACACCGCGCAACAAGCAAAAATTCTGATTGTTGACGATGAACCACTTAACCTTAAAGTGTTGAAGCAGGTGCTACAGGACAATTACCGTTTGAGTTTTGCCAAAAACGGTATGGACGCATTGGAGTTGGTCAAAAAAGAAAGACCCGGCCTGATTTTGCTGGATGTGATGATGCCAGGCATGACTGGCTTCGAAGTCTGTAGACAGCTCAAAAGCGACCCGGAAACCAACACCATCCCGGTCATTTTTGTCACCGCATTGGCGGAAGAGGCCGATGAATCTGAAGGCTTTGCTGCTGGCGGTGTGGATTACATCAATAAACCGATTTCACCTGCCCTGGTGCGAGCGCGCGTCAAAACGCACTTATCACTAGTGCATATCGATGAACTGAAACGCACCCACCTGGAGCTGATCCAGCGTTTAGGCCGCGCTGCCGAGTTCAAGGATAATGAAACCGGCATGCATGTCATGCGCATGAGTCATGTGTCTGGCAGGCTGGCCTTGCAAATGGGTATGGATCCGCATTTCTCCGAACAATTGATCCATGCCGCGCCCATGCATGACATCGGCAAAATTGGCATTCCTGACCATGTATTGCTCAAACCAGGAAAATTGAACGATGAAGAACTGGAGTTAATGCGGAAGCACCCGGAAATGGGTGCAAAAATCCTCGACAATTCCACATCCCCCCTGATCAAGCTGGCGCACTCCGTCGCCCTCTACCACCATGAAAAGTGGGATGGCAGCGGTTATCCGTTCGGCTTAAAAGGCGAGGCTATTCCGGTGGAGGCTCGCATTGTGGCGGTGGCTGACGTATTTGATGCCTTACTCAACAAGCGCCCCTACAAAGAGGCCTGGCCTGTGGAAGATGCCATTGCAGAAATTGAAGCCAATCGTGGCAAGCACTTTGACCCGGCTGTCGTCGACGCCATGTTGCAGTGCCTGCCAGATTTGATTGCCATTAATAACAACTGGCTTGAAGAGGAATAAAGGCCAGTCAATATCCTGCTGCCAGATGACAGCAGGATCATTCGTTTAACCCAATTTAGCCTTAAGCAGTTCGTTGACTTGGGCGGGATTGGCCTTGCCTTTGGAGGCTTTCATACATTGGCCAACAAGCGCATTAAAAGCTTTTTCTTTACCGGCTTTGTATTCATCCACCATCGCCTGGTTAGCGGCCAGTACTTCATTGATAATCGCTTCAATGGCGCCAGTATCAGAGACCTGCTTGAGGCCTTTGGCCTCAATAATGATATCCACTTCGCCCTCGCCGGCCCACAAACCTTCAAACACCTGCTTGGCGGCATTGTTAGAGATAGTGTTATCAGCAATACGCTTGAGTAAAGCAGCCAGCTGCACAGCAGACAACGGGCTATCAGCAATGGCTTTTTCTTCGGCATTCAGCTTGGCTGACAACGCGCCCATCACCCAGTTAGCGGCCTGTTTAGGCTCAGCACCAGCATTGACCACAGCAACGAAATAATCGGCCAGACTGCGTGAGGCAGTGAGGGTGCTGGCATCATAACTGGAAAGTTGGTATTCACTGCTGAAGCGCGCTTGCAAGGCTTGTGGCAGTTCTGGCATCTCGGCCTTCACACGTGCCTTATCTGCTTCGGTGACTTCCAGCGGCAATAAGTCAGGGTCTGGGAAGTAACGGTAATCGTTGGCTTCTTCCTTGCTACGCATGGCACGCGTTTCACCCGTATCCGGGTTAAACAGCACGGTTGCCTGCTGGATGGTGCCGCCATCTTCCAGCGTCTCAATTTGCCATTGTGTCTCGTACTCGATTGCCTGCTGCATAAACTTGAACGAGTTGAGGTTCTTGATTTCGCGACGGGTACCTAATTTCTCAGTGCCTTTTGGACGCACCGACACGTTGACATCACAACGGAAACTACCTTCTTGCATGTTGCCATCACAGATACCTATCCATTGCACCAGTTCATGCAATTTCTTGGCATAAGCCACAGCTTCCGCTGCGCTGCGCATATCTGGCTCAGTCACAATTTCCAGCAACGGCGTCCCTGCACGATTGAGGTCTATGCCGGACATGCCTTCAACCGCATCATGCACCGATTTACCGGCATCTTCTTCCAGATGTGCACGCGTGATATTGATGACTTTTTCGTAGGCTTCGGCATTTTTAGTCGCAGGCACCTGGATGGTGATTTTGCCTTTACCTACCACCGGCAACTCAAACTGGCTGATCTGGTAGCCTTTTGGCAAATCCGGATAAAAGTAATTCTTGCGGGAAAACACACTGCGTGGCGCCATTTCGGCATCAATCGCCAGGCCAAACTTAATGGCACATTCGACGGCTTCTTTGTTCAGTACCGGCAATACACCGGGTAAAGCGATGCTCACTTCGCAAGCCTGCGTATTTGGCGCAGCACCATAGGTGGTCGAAGCGCCGCTAAACTGTTTAGATTTAGTTTGTAACTGAGTATGAGTTTCCAACCCGATGACGACTTCCCACTGCATTTAAATTCCCTCCGGCATACGTGTGTGCCAGTCTGTCACTTGTTGATAAGCGTGGCCAATCTCCAGCATGCGCGCCTCATCAAAATAATTACCGATAATCTGCAAGCCTACCGGCAAGGACTTACCTTCTGAGTTAGCCGCAAAACCGGCTGGAATACTCATGCCTGGCAAACCGGCCAGGTTAACAGCGATGGTATACAGATCTTCGAGGTACATGGCGACCGGGTCACTGGTCTTCTCTCCGGCCTTAAAGGCTGTCGAAGGGGCAGCTGGCCCCATGATCACATCACAGTGCTTAAACGCTTCGACAAAATCTTGCGCAATCAGACGGCGAATTTGCTGTGCTTTGAGATAGTAAGCATCGTAATAACCGGCACTTAATACATACGTACCAATCAGGATACGGCGTTTGACCTCGGCACCAAAGCCTTCGGCGCGTGACTTCATGTACATGTCCATCAGGTCGTTGTATTCGGCAGCACGGTGGCCATAACGTACACCGTCAAAACGTGACAGATTGCTGGAGGCTTCTGCCGGAGCTAGCACGTAATAGACCGGAATCGACAGATTGTTATTAGGCAAACTGATTTCTACGATTTCGGCGCCCAGCTTTTTGTATTCGGCAATAGCGGTTTCGATGACCTTGGCCACATCGGCACTCAGGCCTTCGGCAAAGTATTCTTTAGGCAGGCCTACGCGCAAGCCTTTGAGTGGCTGCTCGCCGGTCAGGGCAGCCAGGCCGCGGGTGTAGTCTTCTTTTTCACGGTTGACGCTGGTGGAGTCACGCTCATCAAACCCCGCCATGACATTCAGCATGAGTGCACAGTCTTCGGCGGACTTGGCCATCGGTCCCGCTTGGTCGAGTGAAGACGCGAACGCGATCATGCCGTAACGCGACACCAGGCCATAGGTGGGCTTAAGACCGGTAAAACCGCACAAAGAGGCCGGCTGGCGGATGGAGCCGCCGGTATCGGTGCCAGTCGCAGCGGCACACAAACGTGCGGCCACCGCGGCGGCGGAACCGCCTGAGCTACCGCCCGGCACACGGTCAAAGTCCCACGGGTTTTTCACGCCACCAAAATAGCTGGTTTCGTTAGAGGAGCCCATGGCGAACTCGTCCATATTGGTTTTACCCAGGTTCACAGCGCCTGCAGCATCAAACTGGCTGATGACATGTGCGTCATACGGAGAGATAAAGGTCTCCAGCATTTTTGAGCTACAGGTGGTGCGCCAGCCTTTGGCACAGAAAATGTCTTTTTGCGCCAGCGGGATTCCGGTCAGCGGGCCGAAATCACCAGTGGCAATGCGCGCATCAGCTGCCTTGGCCTGCGCCAGCGTTTTATCCTCGTCTATGGTGACGTAGGCATTAATGGTCGGATTGAGCTGCGTCATGCGCTGCAAATAGGCTTGCGTCAGCTCGACACTGGATACTTGTTTGCTGGCCAACTGCTGGCCCAGCTGCTTGAGACTGCTGTTAATCATAATAAGAACCGTAAAATCGCCTAGAAAACCGCTGTTATTCGATGACTCTTGGCACCAGGTACAGACCATCCTGTGTTGCCGGGGCAATAGACTGGAACAGCTCGCGCTGGTTCGTTTTGGTGACCACGTCTTCACGCAGGCGCTGCGTCACGTCTTGCGAGTGCGACATAGGGACAATGCCTGTGGTGTCGACCGCCTGCATTTGCTCGATCAAACCGAGGATGCCGGATAGCTTGTTCAGGGTTTCCTGCGCTTCACTCTCGCTGACCTCAATACGGGCCAGATGAGCGATACGCTTGATATCATCTAGATTCAGTGCCATGTTCTGGTTAATTGTCTGTAAGATTTTGAAAGCACATCTTAATTTCATGTGCGTTTTGCGCTATTATACCTTGATTTTATGCCGCACTTAGCGAGCAGTTCTAAAGTCGGAAACTTCACAGGATAAAACATGTTCGGTTCACTCAACAGCTACTTCTCCAATGACCTTGCCATTGACCTTGGCACCGCCAACACCTTGATCTACGTGCGTGGTAAGGGCGTCGTTCTGGATGAACCGTCGGTGGTGGCGATTCGTACCGAGGGCGGTCCAAACGGCAAAAAAGTGTTACTGGCAGTGGGTTCAGATGCGAAAAGCATGCTGGGCCGTGCACCAGCCAACATCCAGGCCATCCGCCCAATGAAGGATGGGGTGATTGCCGACTTCACCATCACCGAGCAAATGCTCAAGTTTTTTATCCGTAAAGTACACGAATCCCGCTGGTTCTCCCCTAGCCCACGCATTATTATCTGTGTGCCGGTAGGCTCCACCCAGGTTGAGCGTCGCGCGATTAAAGAATCCGCTGAGCGCGCCGGTGCCAAACAAGTGTTTTTGATTGAAGAACCCATGGCTGCTGCGATTGGTGCCGACATGCCAGTCGCTGAAGCGACAGGTTCCATGGTGGTGGATATCGGTGGCGGCACCACCGAAGTGGGCGTGATCTCACTGGGCGGCATTGTGTACGCCAAGTCTGAGCGCGTCGGTGGTGACAAGTTCGACCAGGCAATTATCGACTACATCCGCCGCAACTACGGCATGCAAATTTCCGAACCAACCGCTGAAGCGATCAAGAAAAGAATCGGCTCCGCCTTCCCGGGTTCTGAAGTGTTGGAAATGGAAGTCACTGGCCGCAACCTGGCAGAAGGCTTGCCACGTAAATTCACCATCTCCAGTAACGAAATCCTGGAAGCCCTGACCGAACCATTAAACTCTATCGTTGGTGCGGTGAAATCTGCCCTGGAACAAACCCCACCAGAACTGGGTGCCGACATTGCCGAAAAAGGCATGGTATTGACCGGTGGTGGCGCCCTGCTGCGTGACCTGGATCGCCTGCTGGTGGAAGAAACCGGTTTGCCAGTCATCGTGGCAGAAGACCCGCTGACTTGCGTCGCACGCGGCTGTGGTCGCGCACTGGAAGAAATGGACAAGCTGGGCAACGTTTTTGCTAGCGAATAATTCGGGGCAACGATGGCGCGCACCCGATTATGCTAAAAGGCATACACCAACAGCTTGATCCGCAGGAGTCCCCGGCTTTTTTTATCCAGGGGCCCAAGCCTTTCTCACGCCTGATGTTTTTTTGCACGCTGTCACTGGTCATGATGGCTGTGGACGCGCGCTTTGACTACCTGAGCCAGGTCAGGCAATGGTTCAGCACCGCCCTGCACCCCCTGGAAGTGCTGGCCAGCGCGCCCAATGAGTGGGGCCGCAACATCAACACCTACTTCACCTCACACAACCAGCTGATTCAAGACAATTTCAAACTCAAGCAGCAGTCACTGATAGACAATGCCGCCTTGCAGCGCCTGGCGACCGTGGATGCTGAAAATGCACATTTACGCACACTGCTGGCGGGCGATGCACCGATTATTCCACAGGCTACCCTAGGCGAAGTATTGCACATGGGTCGTGATCCGTTCAGCAACATCATCACGCTCAACCGTGGCAGCCGCCATCACATCACGCCAGGCCAGGCCGTAGTCGATGAACAAGGCGTAGTCGGGCAAATTACACGTGTCTATACCTTTACCAGCGAAGTAACGCTGATTACCGACAAAAAACTGTCGATTCCCATTCAGATTGAGCGCAACCAGTTGCGCGCGATTGCCTTTGGTGAAGGCAAGCGCAACACGCTGGACATTCCCTACCTGCCGACCAGCGTGGATATTAAAGTGGGCGACAAGCTGGTCACATCCGGCATTGATGGCGTCTACCCGGCGGGTTTAGCCGTCGCCGTGGTCACCCAGATCAAACAAAGCCAGGATTCGCCTTTTGCCAAAATCATCAGCCGCCCGATTGCTGGTGTGAATAACCACAAGCATGTGCTGATCCTCAAAGTACCTGAGTCACCCGCCATTAACCCATCCAGCGAAAACAAACCGGTGTTACCACGCAACAACGCACAGCATCTGGATCAGTCTGTGGTTGAAGTGCTGCAAAAAAATAATGCCGCGGTTGACCCGCACCCGGCGACCGAAACGCCGGTGCTGGACTCCCCCAGCACCGAGCCTGGCGCCGCTGCAGCCCCTGCCCCTGAAAACACCACGGCCCCTGCCGCGCCGGAGCACCCATGAAACCGGTAAAATTCAGCACTTTCCTGTTCACCATGTTGGTCGGGCTGATATTCCAGCTCTACCCCTGGTCTAACACCGGTGTCATTATCCGCCCTGACTTTTTGCTGGTGATCATGATTTACTGGGTGCTACAAGCCCCGTATCACTGCAATATCGGCTGGGTCTGGTTTGCCGGGTTACTGGTCGACTTATCCACTGGCAGCCTGCTGGGCCAACACGCGCTGACATTTGCCATCACCGCTTTTCTGGGCCTGATTTACCAACGGCGCCTGGTGCTGTTTAACCGCTGGCAATTGTATTTGTACGTGATATTCCTGTTTGGTGTACAACGCGGGCTGATTTTACTGCTCAAACTGTTTGCTGGCGGCGAACTGCCGGACTGGACCTACAGCCTGCCCGTGGTTTCCGACCTGATATTGTGGCAATTCATGATTATCTGGTTTGGCGAGCTGACCCGCCCGAAGAAGTTATAAGCACATGGGGTATAGCACTGAACTCAAAAACCATCAAAACGAACAGCACAAGTTCCGGGTTCGTCTGGTTTTTCTGATCTTAATGGTCCTCAGCGCGTTCTCCGCGCTGCTTGGTCGTTTCTATTTCCTGCAAGTCTACCGCTATGACTACTACCAGACGCTGGCAGAAAATAATCGTATTTCGATTGTCCCGATCACACCTAACCGTGGCCTGATCTCAGATCGTAATGGCATTATCCTGGCACATAACTTTTTTGTGTATACGCTGGAAATCACGCCTTCTAAAACCGATGGCTTGCAGGACACCATTGCCGAATTGGGTGCACTGGTTGAAATCTCGGCCTCCGATTTAAAACGCTTTAAGAAGTTGCGCGCGCAGAGTCACACCTTTGAAAGCATCCCGATCCGCACCCACCTCAACGAATATGAAGCGGCCAAGTTCGCCGTCAATCGCTTCCGCTTCCCAGGTGTTGAGCTCAAATCACGCCTGTTCCGCCATTATCCATATGGCACCTTGGGCACGCATGGTATCGGCTATATCAGCCGTATCAATGAAAACGACCTCAAACAGCTCAAAGAAAGCAACCAGCTGTCGAATTACAAAGGCACTGAGCACATCGGCAAAGCCGGGGTCGAGCAAGCTTATGAAGAGGACCTACATGGCATCACCGGTTTCCAGCAGGTAGAAATTGACGCCGATGGCCGCGCGGTGCGTGTGCTATCCAGCGCATCGCCCACCTCAGGCAACAATATTGTGCTGTCTATGGATGCCAAAATGCAAGAGATCGCCGAGCATGAGTTTGCTGGCAGACGTGGTGCATTAGTGGCGATCCAGCCAAAAACCGGTGAAGTGCTATCTATGGTGAGCATGCCGTCGTTTGATGCCAACCTGTTTGTCGATGGCATTGATTTTGACAACTGGAACAACCTCAATAACTCACCAGACAAGCCATTGATTAACCGCAGCCTCAAGGGCATTTACCCACCTGGCTCGACATTTAAACCATTCGTTGCACTGGCAGGCCTGGAGTCTGGCAAACGCCAGCCCCCATTTACCATTAGTGACCCCGGCTATTTCACCCTGCCCAATAGCCGCCATCGCTACCGGGACTGGAAACCGTCCGGCCATGGCGCAGTGGATATGCGCAGGGCGATTACCGTCTCTTGTGACACTTTTTTCTACGGCCTGGCAGTTGAGCTCGGCATTGAGCGCCTGACAGATTTTGTGCGCCATTTTGGCTTTGGTGAAAAAACCAATATTGATATCCAGGGTGAGTTGTCCGGTCTGTTGCCAACACCTGCCTGGAAGCAAAGGCGCTATAAACAACCGTGGTACATGGGCGAAACCGTGATTGTCGGTATCGGCCAGGGCTACACGCTGGTGACGCCCATGCAGCTAGCCTATGCCACGGCCACGCTGGCCAACAACGGCAAGGCGATTCGTCCGCACCTGGTCAATGCCATCGTTAACGCCAAAACCAACCAGGTGAAAATGTTGCCCCACATCATTGCCGACCAGCTCAACTTGAGCGCACAGAACCTGGATATTGTGAAACTGGGCATGATGGATGTGACCCGCCCAGGCGGTACCGCTGCGGCAATCGGCGCCAATGCCGGCTATGACATCGCGGCTAAAACGGGTACTGCACAAGTGGTCGGCATCAAGCAAAATGAAAAATACAACGAAAAACTGATTAATGAACGCCACCGCGACCATGCCTGGTTTATTGCCTATGCGCCAGCCGAAGACCCCAAAATTGCCGTGGCGGTGATTGTTGAAAACGGCAGCCACGGTGGCTCTACTGCGGGCCCCATTGCCCGTAAGGTGATGGATTATTACTTGCTGGGTAAAGTCCCGGTGGACCCGGCAGCGGCACAAGCTGCAGCGGCGGCAGAAGCAGCTGTCGTCAACGCGCCAGAAGTCGAGGAGGAGCCTCATGATTAGACAATGGATAGGCCATTTTATCCGGCATATCGACTCGATTTTGCTGGCCACGGTGCTCATGGTGCTGGTGGTGGCACTCATGGTACTTTACAGCGCCTCGGGCCAGTCACTGCTTAAGGTGAATGCGCAGTTAATCAACATTGTGGTGATGCTGGGGGTGATGTTCCTGGTCGCCAACACCCAGCCACAACATATAGAACGCATTGCGCTACCGGCCTACCTGCTTGGACTGGCCTTGCTGATTGCGGTAGCACTGGTCGGTGATATCAGCCACGGCGCACGACGCTGGCTCAACCTCGGTGTGACCAAAATCCAGCCGTCAGAACTGATGAAACTGGCGGTACCCATCATGTTGTCATGGTACTTTTCCAAACGTGAAAGTATGCTGCGTACCGCAGACTACATCGTCGCTGGCGTCATTTTACTCACGCCCGTGTTGCTGATTGCCAAGCAACCCGACCTCGGCACGGCCACACTGGTATTTGCGTCAGGCTTTTATGTCATTTTTCTGGCAGGGCTGAGTTGGAAGTTTATTTTGGGCAGCGCTGTTGCCTTCGGTGCCGCATTGCCAATCCTGTGGTCCATGCTGCATGATTATCAGCGTCGTCGGGTGGAGATCCTGATTGATCCCAGCCAGGATCCCTTAGGCGCTGGTTACCATATTATCCAGGCCACCATCGCCATTGGCTCTGGTGGTACCACTGGCAAAGGCTGGCTCAATGGTACGCAGTCACAACTCGACTTTGTGCCAGAAAGAACGACCGACTTTATTTTTGCGGTGTTTGCTGAAGAGTTTGGCCTGGTTGGCTGCAGCCTGTTATTGCTGTTGTTCACCATTATTATTGGCCGCGCCTTCATTATCGCGTCACAAGCCAAGAGTACCTTTTCGCGCTTGCTGGCGGGTAGCATCGCCGCCACTTTCTTTACTTATTGCTTCGTGAATATGGGCATGGTGAGCGGTATCCTGCCTGTGGTCGGCATTCCATTACCACTGGTCAGCTACGGCGGCACCTCACTGTTAACCCTGGGCCTTAGCCTGGGCTTGCTGATGAGCGTTCAATCGCACAAACGGCTGGTGGCGACGGATTAAGCGCGTAAACACCGATTAAGGAACAGGATGTTTTTTTACTTGCAACGGTTATGCATCGTCACGCTGGCTATCTGGCTGGCAGCTTGTAGCAGCAGCATGCCTCCCCGGCAAACCGCACCGGCGGCACCACCGACCAGGCCCGCCACCAGCGGCGCTGCCAGCTCGACACCTACCCCCGCTACCAACAACCCCGCAACGAATGGCTCAGTCATTGGTGGCCCCAAAGTCATTAACATCGACCCCAAACCAGAGACTAGCGGCAATCCGACTGACGGCATAGACCCGAACATCCCGCTCGAAACCACAGTCACGCCCAAGCTGGAACCGATTGTCAAAGGCACCACCAAACCCTATATCGTCAATGGTGAAACCATGACGCCGATGTCTGAAATCAATACACCGTTCACACAAACCGGACATGCTTCGTGGTATGGCAAAAAATTCCATGGCCGCCGCACTGCCAGTGGTGAACCCTATGACATGTTCAAATTAACCGCTGCGCATAGAACATTGCCTATCCCCAGCTATGTACGCATCACCAACCTCAGCAATGGCAAAACCATCATGGCACGCGTCAATGACCGCGGCCCGTTTGGCCGTGACCGCATCATAGACCTCTCTTACGCCGCGGCCAAACAACTGGATATTATTCGCCATGGCTCGGCACAAGTTGAGGTGTCACTGATAGACCCGACCCAGCAAGCGCCGTCGCAACAAATCCCATCGCAACAACCATCGGCATCACCTGCTGCCAGCAATACACCGACCCAGGCAATCACCACACCAGCCGTAGTATCCGCCAACCCACTGACGACACTGGAAGCCGGTGGCATTTATGTACAAGTGGGTGCATTTGGCCAGGAAGAAAATGCGGACCGCCTGCACCAGCGCATTTTCACCACCCTGCCAGAAACACAATCCCTACTCAACAAAGTGTATAATGGAAAAACGTTCCAGATTGTGCTGGGGCCTTATCCGGATCACGCATTAGCAGCGCAAGCCGCCAGCCAGATGCGTGACAAATTGCAGTTACCTGCACTGATATTTTCGCGGTAGTCTTTTTCCGTTAGCAGTTTTCTTCTCATTAATTTTTATTCTCGTATAAATGATGACCATGTGGCGTTCCTGTATTGCTTTTCTACTTTCCATTCCTTTAATGACCGTGGCGGCCGAAGCCATCACTGGCAATGTGCCGACACCGACATTGGCGGCCAAAGCCTTTGTGCTGCGCGATGCCAATACCGGCAGTCTGCTGGCAGCGAGTAACCCGGATATGCCGGTTGAGCCTGCGTCACTGACGAAAGTGATGACGGCTTACCTGACGTTTGAAGCGGTAAAGCAAAAACGCCTGGCACTGACACAAACCTTGCCGGTCAGCCAAAAAGCCTGGAAAGTCGAAGGCTCTAAAATGTTTATCGATACCACCATGACGGTCACGGTGGATGAACTGTTACATGGCCTGATTATCCAGTCTGGCAATGATGCCGCCATTACCCTGGCAGAAGGCATTGCGGGTAGTGAAGAGTTATTTGCATCATTAATGAACAAAAAAGCGGCGGCCCTGGGCATGAAAAACAGCCACTTTGTAAATGCCACAGGCTTGCCAGACCCTACGCACACCACCACTGCGCGTGATTTGTCGATCTTGGCCAATGCCCTGATTCGCGACTATCCACAAGACTATGCGCGCCTGTATTCACAAAAGTCTTATACCTATAACAACATCACGCAGCCTAACCGCAACCGCTTGCTGTTTCTCGACCCCAGCGTGGATGGCATGAAGACCGGCCACACGGAATCTGCAGGTTATTGCCTGATTTCTTCAGCCAAACGTAGTGACTTCCGCTTGATTTCTGTGGTCCTCGGCACCACTTCAGATAATGTACGCGCGGCCGAAAGCCAGAAACTGCTGAACTTTGGTTTCCAGTTTTATGAGTCCAAGCTGATTTACGCAGCAGACAAAGCCATTACGCGTCAAAAAGTATGGAAAGGCACCGAAAGCGAAGTCGACTTAACGGTCGCCAAACCAGTCTATTTAACATTACCGCAAGGTGAGTATGCCAATATGAAGGCGAATCTGCGTATTGCAAAACCACTGGAGGCGCCATTAAAAGCGCATCAAACCGTGGGTGCAGTGGATTTTAGCCTGGGCGGCAAAGTGGTACACAGTGTGCCGCTGGTGACCGTGCATGCCGTTGAGGCCAGCAATATCTTCTCACGCATGATCGACCAGGTCCGCCTGTATTTGCAGTAAACCCTTGTTGTCATAACGCTGAACGAACACAAAGGTAGGTGAACCCCATGACCCAGCAAGAACAAACGCCTGCGGCGGAAGAAACCCTGATTGAGTTTCCCACCAACTTCCCGATCAAGGTCATGGGCGAAACACATGACGACTTTACACTCGAAGTCACGCGCGTGATTCAAGGCCATTGGCCAGAATTCGACACGCACCTGATAGAAATGCGCGGCAGTAGCAATGGCAAATACCTGAGCCTGACCTGCCTGGTGTATGTCACCTCCAAACCGCAACTGGACGATATCTACCGCAGCCTGACCTCGCACCCGATGGTCAAGGTTGTGCTGTAACCTGCTTTGCCTCCATGCCTGCTCTGCAAATCCGCCAGCTGGGCTTGACTGATTATGCAGCCACGCTGGCTGACATGCAGGCATTTACCGCAGCGCGCCACCAAGACACACCAGACCAGCTGTGGGTCACCGAACATCCGCCGGTCTATACGCTGGGCCTTAACCGCCGTGGCGTGCGCCTGCCGCAAAACGACATCCCGGTGGTCAATGTAGACCGTGGCGGCAAAATCACTTATCACGGCCCCGGGCAATTAATCATTTACTGCCTGGTTGATCTGGCGCGCAGCCACTTGAATGTGCGGCAACTCGTCTCCATCTTGGAAAACAGCCTGATAGAATTTCTGGCCGCACACGGCATTGCCGCCGAAGCGCGTGCCGATGCACCCGGCGTCTATGTGGATGGCAAAAAAATTGCCTCACTCGGATTACGCCTGAAAAACCAGTGCTGCTATCATGGCCTGAGTTTGAATATTGAGATGGATCTACAACCGTTTGCCGACATTGACCCTTGCGGTTATGCTGGCATGCAGATGACGCAAACCCGGGATTTAAATATCGCGCTGACGATGACTGACATTGCAGCGGATTTAACCCAACGATTGAAAGAGAAACTGACGCATGTCAGATAATTCCACCCAAGAACATCCAATCGACGCGCGCCCGGCCAAAAAGGTGGCAGGTGTCAAAGAAATCGACGCAGCCAAGACTTCGCGTATTCCGATTAAAATCGTGCCGCAACCCATGCTGCGCAAACCGGAATGGATACGCATGAAGGTGCCGGATTCGGCCCGTTTCCAGGAAATCAAACAGGTATTGCGCGATAACAACCTGCATACGGTGTGCGAAGAAGCCAGTTGCCCCAATATTGGTGAATGTTTTAGCGGCGGCACCGCCACCTTTATGATTCTGGGTGATATTTGTACCCGCCGCTGCCCGTTCTGCGACGTCGCCCACGGCAAACCGTTGCCACCTGATGCCAATGAACCGGAAAACCTGGCGCGTACCATCGCGCAAATGAAGCTGCGTTACGTCGTGGTCACCTCGGTCGACCGTGATGACTTGCCTGATGGCGGCGCGCAACATTTTGTCGATTGCATCCGCGCCATTCGCGCCCAATCCCCGCAAATTAAAATAGAAATCCTGGTACCGGATTTTCGTGGCCGCCTGGATGTTTCACTCAAAATCCTGCGCGAGGCGCCACCAGATGTCATGAACCATAACCTGGAAACCGTGCCACGCCTCTACAAACAGGCACGCCCAGGCTCTGATTACCAGCACTCCCTAGACTTGCTTAAGCAATTTAGCCAGATGTATCCGCATGTGCCTACCAAATCCGGCCTGATGCTGGGCCTGGGCGAAACTGATGAAGAAATTCTGGAAGTGATGCGGGACTTGCGCGCGCATGGTGTCAGCATGCTGACATTAGGTCAATATTTACAGCCCAGCGTGCACCACTTGCCGGTATTGCGCTATGTCACGCCACAAACCTTTGACTGGTTTAAGCAACATGCAGACGCCATGGGCTTTGATAATGCCGCTAGCGGCCCGATGGTACGCAGCAGTTACCATGCAGACCAGCAAGCGCATGCCGTGATCGAACAACCCTCATCATAAGCAGTGCCGGCATCCCCGGCCAACAATAACAAGCACAGGAGCAACCATGGTTCCACACTTAACAACGGCTTTGAGCGGACCACTGTACACGCTGGAAAAACGCGTGTTACAGGCGATGCCGGACATCGAACACTGGTTTCGCACGAAATGGCAGGAAATCCCCGCGCCGTTTTATGCCAGTGTGGACCTGCGTAATGCCGGTTTTAAAATCGCGCCGGTAGATACCAATTTGTTCCCAGGCGGTTTCAACAACCTTAATCCTGAATTCTTAAGCCTGTCTGTGCAAGCGGCACAAGTCGCCGTCGAAAAAATCTGTCCTGACGCGCGCCGTTTATTGCTGATTCCGGAAAACCACACCCGCAACACTTACTACCTGCGCAATGTAGTGGAATTATGCAATATTCTCAAAGCCGCAGGCATGGAAGTGCGCGTTGGTAGCCTGTCACCAGACATCACTGAAATCACCCGACTGGAAACCCATGATGGCCTGCCCTTGATCCTGGAGCCGCTGGTGCGCGTGAAAAACCGCCTGCAATTAAACGCGGCTTCGTTTGAGGGTGTCGATTATCCAGCCTTTGATAGCTGTGCCATCCTGCTCAATAATGATTTGTCCGGCGGTGTGCCTGACATGTTACAAGGCCTGGAGCAAAACCTGATTCCACCTTTGCATGCTGGCTGGTTTATCCGCCGCAAATCACAGCACTTTGCCGCCTACGACAAAGTGGTCGAGGAGTTCTCGCAATTACTGCAAATCGACCCCTGGTTGCTGAACCCCTATTTTGACACTGCCAGCGGTATTGATTTCCATGCCCGCGTCGGTGAAGACTTGCTGGCAGACAAAGTCGATGCCATCTTGAAAAAAATTCAAGCCAAGTACGATGAATACGGCATCACCCAACAACCGTTTGCCATCGTCAAAGCCGATGCCGGCACTTATGGCATGGGTATCATGAGTGTGAAGTCAGCGGATGAAGTCCGCGACCTTAACCGCAAGGCACGCAACAAAATGTCGGTGATCAAAGAAGGCATGCAAGTGTCTGAAGTCATGATCCAGGAAGGTGTGTATACCTTTGAGAATATCAACGATGCAGTGGCTGAACCCGTCGTGTATATGATGGATCACTTCGTGGTTGGTGGTTTTTACCGCGTGCATACCGGTCGCGGCATTGATGAAAACCTCAATGCTCCTGGCATGCATTTCGTGCCACTGGCGTTTGAAAAGCCCTGTACCCTGCCCGACTGTGCGGGCGCCCCTGATGCGCCGCCTAACCGCTTCTACGCTTATGGCGTGGTTGCGCGCCTGGCCTTGCTGGCAGCCGGCATGGAGTTACAGGACAATGACCCACTGAATGCATAATTGAGCCAGAGGCGCATGATGAAATTGCTGTTTATTCTCGACCCGCTGCATACCCTTAAAGCGTATAAAGACACCAGCCTCGCCATCATGCGTGCTGCGCAAGCGCGCGGACACCAGTTATGGGTCTGCGAGCAACACGACTGGCACTTGCAGCGCGAAGTGGCGCTAGTCGATGCCCAGCCCTTTGCATTGAATGACAGCAGCTGGACTGTGGGCGAGAAAACCACACAGACGCCAGGCAGTTTTGATGCTGTGCTGATGCGCAAAGACCCGCCGTTTGATAACGAATATCTCTACAGCACCTATTTGCTGGAGCTAGCGCAACAACAGGGCGCGCGCATCATTAACGACCCTGCATCTATCCGTGGCTGGAATGAGAAATTGTCCGTCGCGCGCTTTCCGCAATTTCCGCCACCATTCATTGTCACCAGCAAACAAGAGAAAATACTGGCGTTTTTGGCCGAACATGAGGACATCATCGTCAAGCCTCTTGATGGCATGGGCGGCAGTGGCATTTTCCGTTTACGTAAAGATGACCCGAATATCTACGCCATCCTCGAAACACTGACCCAATTTGAAACGCAAACCATCATGGTACAGCGTTACATTCCAGAAATTGTCAAAGGTGACAAACGCATTCTGATCATCAATGGCGAACCGTTACCGTATGCTTTGGCCCGTATCCCCAAAACCGGCGAAACACGCGGCAACCTGGCCGCCGGTGGCAAAGGCGTCGCCCAACCATTAAGTGACCGTGACCGAGAAATCGCCGTGACAGTTGGTCAAATACTCAAACAACATGGCCTGTTTCTGGTCGGCCTCGATGTGATTGGCGATTATTTAACCGAGGTGAATGTCACCAGCCCGACCGGCATGGTTGAGATTGCCGCACAATCAGCAACGTGGGCGCTGCCATGCGACCCGGCCATGGTGATGATACAGGCGCTGGAAAAGCTCACGCCCTAGCACGCTCAAAAAACTCAAACTATACGCCTCTCGATTATCAATTTTGATAATATGGCTTATGTCATTTAAAACATAAGTGATATCGTCAGTTGCAGTCGTAGGAGTGTCATCATGCGTGTGTTGGTGCTGGGTTCTGGTGTTATTGGCGTCACAAGTGCTTATTACCTGGCATTAAAAGGCTTTGAAGTAACAGTCATCGATCGCCAGCCAGCGGTCGGCCTGGAAACCAGCTTTGCCAATGCAGGCCAGATTTCACCCGGCTACGCAGCGCCCTGGGCTGGGCCGGATGTGCCGCTCAAAGCGCTCAGATGGTTGCTGCAACGCCATGCACCGCTTTCCATCAGACCAGACTTCAGCGCATGGCAACTACAGTGGATCACGCAGTTCTTACGCAACTGCTCAAGTGAACGCTACGATCTCAACAAATCCCGCATGGTGCGTCTGGCCGAATATAGCCGCGATTGTCTGCGCATTCTACGCACAAACACCGGCATCCACTACGAAGAACGCAGCCGCGGTACGCTGCAAGTCTTCCGTACACCAAAACAACTCTCTGCCGAAACCAAGGATATTGCCGTACTTAGCCGCATGGGCGTGCCCTTTCAGCATGTAGACCCGGAGGGTTGCGTGCGCATTGAACCGGCACTGGTGCATGTGAAAAACCAGCTGTTGGGTGGTTTGTATTTGCCCGGTGATGAAACTGGCGATTGCCAGCTATTTACCTCCCGGCTGGCGCTAGCAGCACAAACACTGGGGGTGCAATTCAGGCAAGACATCGCTATCGAGCGCCTGATCACACAACAAGGCAAGTTACTTGGTGTAGAAGTGAAAAATGCGCATGGTACCGACACTTTGATGGCAGATCATTATGTGGTCGCCCTGGGCAGTTACTCACGTCAGCTGATGCAAGGATTGGGCTTGAATTTGCCCGTGTATCCGGTCAAAGGCTATTCACTGACCGTACCGATTATGCGTGCTGACGCTGCCCCGGTCTCGACAGTGATGGATGAAACCTACAAAGTAGCAATTACCCGCTTTGATCAGCGTATCCGCATAGGGGGCATGGCAGAACTGGCCGGTTTCGATTTAACCCTCAACCCACGCCGACGCCAAACACTGGAGATGGTCTTAAATGGATTATTTCCACATGCAGGCGATATATCACAAGCGTTGTTCTGGACTGGATTGCGCCCGATGACACCGGATGGCACCCCCATTATTGGCCAGGCAGACTTCCGCTACCCTAATGTATGGCTAAATACCGGCCATGGCACTTTGGGCTGGACCATGGCTTGTGGCTCAGGGCAGGTGCTTGCCGACCTGATAAGCCATGACAACCCCGCCATTGGCGCTCAAGAATTCAGTCTCAAACGCTATTCTGCTTAACGCCTTCCTTGTATTTGCCCTGTGCCAAAATGTAGCTTTGAACTGCAATTTTTAAAATTGATGCCATGGCTGATCAATTAAAAAACTTGTAAGCGGCGCGAGGTCAATCTAGCGCTCAACCCGTCGATGCCAACTTTACCGACTTCCAGAACGCGGCTCTACCGCTTATTTGTAGGAAAATCGATGGGTATTTCTTATAAAAACAATACGGATAAAGAGAAGCCAATCATCGTGGCAACTCCACAACAAAAAAATAGCAGGCATGATTGCATGCCTGCTGTGAAGCAACTTCGACCCCGGGCGCGCGATGTCCCATAGCGAGCCGGGTAATCCGCACCTACAACATTAATGCAGGTGCGGAAAATTAAGTCAGACTCTACGGCGACGAACTGTTGCGCCGATGACACCTAAGCCTGCCAAGAGCATGGCTATGTTCTCTGGTTCTGGCACGGGAATAACCGAAACCACGTCAAAACTTAAGGTTGGTAATGCTTGCCCTTGTCCACCAGTGAAAATAATCATCCCCAAAGTGTCGGCGGTACTCATCAGATAAAATGAAGTCTCTTTGTTGCTACCACTTGCTGATGCAGAGAGGATGTCCGAGAAGAACGACGCGTCTGATGCAAGGTTATAGCTCAGGCTGACGTATCCGGTACCACCGGCAGGTACGGTAAAGGTTTCCGACCCCAGCAGTGCGGTGCTACCTGCCCAGCTTTGTAGCGCTGCAGCGTTGCTGGCGTAGACTGGGTTGAGTTGGCGATCTGTCGGCGTGCCTTTGGACTGTGCCCAGTCGTCATTGCCCACCCAGTAAATATCGAAAGTTCCAGAGCCAATGCCAAAGCGCGAGTTGTTCTGAACAGAGTATGAGGATGTAAAGGAGAGACTGGCGTTGGCGACATTCCAGTTGCCAGCCCCATAGGTGGTGTTTAGAGAGTCGACAATCGAGCCGATATTAAAGCTGAAGGCTTCGTTGGCTGCCAATGCATTGCCCCCGGTATTGGTCTTAGAGAGGCTGCCCTGGACGCCACCCGCACCACCGGCCCATCCCCAGCCATCGACGGCACTGTAACTTGAAAATATCATGTCGCTGGCCGTTGAGCCCGTGCCGCCAGCCCCCCCGCTACCCACAATCGAAATGCTTTCATGTGTCAGCGTCGCTGCACTGACATTCCCGATAAAGGTTGCGCCAAGTAACCCTAGAAGGATGGTTGGTAGATGTTTGTTCACCTTAAGACTCCTACGCGTTGTTGAGTAAATGAATGGGACTTATATTGCTCCCCTAGATGCATTATACATATCGCTATATACGAGTGTATATAGCGATGTCGCCAGCATTCTTTGCTGGGATTGGTTAGTTCCCTAGGATTGTGGCAATGTAACGAAGCGGATGTTGATGAAATCGCCCAGAATCTGGCTTTATACCGACCCGGCCCGCAGATCGCTGAAATTCAAGATGCCGAGATGCATTCCGATATTGCTCTTCATGAATAAAGACTCATCTAAAACTTGAACGTGACGCCAACCTCCGCATACCGACCCGGTGCAACAAGATATGCCGCGGTGTAATATTCTTTATTGAACAGGTTTAGAACCTTGACGTAGTAGTCGCTATTTCCCACGGTCTTATTCACCTTCAAATCAACCACATGGTAGTCCGGTAAATTCTGGGTTCCGAAATAAGTAGCGACACCATTCACCACGTTAGTGTAATTTCCATCGCTACTGGCGTTACCGCTACCCTGGCTATACATGCTTCTCACCGGCCCAACATAGTTTACGTTCACATGTGCGGTGAAGCTGCTCCCGGTGTAATTGACGCCATACGAGTATTTACGCAATGGAATATCGGCCACTTGCAATTTCATCGCCGTGTCATAAGCATTCGTATAAGAGTAATTTGCAAATACCTTAATGCTTTCGCCAACCATTTGGCTAAATTCCGCCTCGTAGCCCAGCATTTCAACTTCGGGTATGTTGAAGTACTGGGTATGCCCGCCACCGCCGCCTGCACCTTTGATCATGTTCGTAATGCGTCGGTTGAATCCCGTCAGACCGAACCTGAGTCCAAAGTCTGTTAAAGCCTCTACCCCCACTTCACGATTGAGACCTACTTCTGGCAAAACAGTCGCACCAAAGTAAGGAATAATCGTCCCTCCACTATTCAAAGGAGCCAGTGCGGGTGCAGATCTTTCCATCGCGGTGGGGGCTCTGAAACTCTTCCCGATGGAGGCACGTAGCGCAATACTTTCGATTGGCCTGAAATTCAAAGCCAACACTGGATCGTCGGATGAGTACACACCTTTCTGCTCTTTATTGGCTGGTCTCGTCCATGTGACGTTCTTGACGGCGACATGATCTTCGACTTCGTTGTGCCGAAAGCCTAAGCTCATACTGAGTTGGCGGGTGACACTCCACACGTCTTGCAGATAATAACTCTTGGCTGTGTAATTGTAGTCGCCACTGGCATAAGTCACCGGAGGAGTGCCTGGTGGCAGAGGGGTTTGCTCCTCAAAGCGCCGTCTTTCTTCCGTATATCCCCAAGTGGCTGTATTGGCTTTGCCGATTCTGATCGTGTGTTGCAATTCATAGCCACTCGTATTGCCACTCCAGTCTATTTGCTGGAAACCGGATGTTGTGAGCAAACTACTTAATTCGGACCGAAAAACTTTCAAACTGATATCGTTATTTTCGTTCAGCTTCTGGTTATATACGGTGCCCAAATATGACTCCTTGATAGGGTCATATCCCCAGTCATAAGTGGGACCACCACCGGTGGCGCCCCCACCGAAATAATTGTTTTGCATCGTCAGTGTACTGCCCCCACCGGGATACCCCACACGAGCTGTTGCGTTATATCGGTTCGGCAATTGCCTCGTCGTTTCCGAATGTGATCCGAACACAGTAAGAGAAGCCTTTGGATTGATATCCCACTTCAGTTTTCCGTTGAGGTATTGCGAGTCTTCGGCCGTATGGCTTTTAAAGCCCCCGATGTTGTTCGGATTGTCGTCATAGCCATCTGTGCTGCTCAGCTTCGCGCCAAGGTAATAGCTGACATTTTCGGTGCCTCCAGCCAGCGAGGCCGAATATATTTCTGAACCCCAGCTTCCCTTAGCTAGCCCCAGCGAGCCGGAAAGTTTTCCGCTGGCATTTTTCGTTGTGATGAATATCACGCCACCGGGCGCATTGCTGCCGTAAATGACGGGAACAGGCCCCTTGAATATTTCGATTTTCTCAATGTTGTCAGTGGGGATGATAGACAAATCGATTCTTGCGTCCCCGCCGCCGTTGATCATCACTCCATCGATAATGACCTTGGTGCTATTGGCATCGCTACCGCGTATCTGCGATACCTTTCGCCCCTTCACATTGCTGCCGGTCACGTACAGACCTGCGACATCCTTCACGGCCTCATCTACCGTTTGCGCCCCTTTGGCCTTGATCTCTTCCGCCGTCACAACCGTTGATTTCACGGGGATTGCGAGTGGATTAAGCTTTTTACCTGTGACTACGACATCACTCAGCTCTATATGGCCAGCACCTGTATTACCTTCCTCTGCGGCGGGCACGGCAAAGGCGAAAGCCAGCAGGGCTGTAAGAAAAAAAAGTTTGATACCTTTCACGAAATCGCTCCCTACGCGTAGTGAATACTTATACGAGTATGGTTAACGAAATCAATGCGTGTCAGCCGCCGGTAGCGGGAACACCCAAGGGCCTCCAGCTTCTTTGTCGGCAGCCACCAGATCGGCTTGGCCAGCGTGGCTGACGAGGTAATCTGCAAGTTGCCGGGCAAGTTCACGTTGGCGTGTATTTGCTGGGTGACGAGGCCCCGGCTCAACCACCACATATACCCGGCGCATGGCCGGATCACCCTTGAGCAACACCGCCATGCCTTTGCTTGGCATCTTGCCGAATGCCACAGGAATGTGGCCAACCACCGCGTAACCATGCTTGTCGACGGCGGAGCGCAGCACCTGCTGGGGCGACTCGGCATCGTCGTATAACTGCTGGCGTGGCCCCGGTCGAAGGCCAAGGGAACGGAAGAGGCCGTGCACGATGCCAAAGCTACCGGGATCACGGAAGCCGATCAGGGGCGCGTCGGCGGCCACGATACGGCGCATGGCCTCGGCGGCATCCGGTGCCTCGGCCACCTTGGCTGGATCATCCTTTGGCCCGACGATCACATGCTCATTCATTGCCCAGGCACGCAACGGCGCAGCCACACCGGCGGCTAACAGGCCGTAGGTCTCATCGCTGCCATGAATCAGCAATAAATCGGCCTCACCATCGCGAAAGATGGGCACCACGCCTTCTTTGGGGGCCGCAGCCACAGTCTCGATCTTAAGGCCGGTTTCTTTGCTGACCCGTTTGGCAAGAGCGGGCCAGACGCCCGAAAGCACCAGCCCGCCTACCACGGCCACCTTGACCCGCGCCTCGGCAGTCGTATCCTGTGCTGCTTCACTCGTCGCCAAGCAAATCGCCAGCAGGATGGCAAGATACCCGCGGCAAGCTTTCATGGTCTATCCTTTTTTAAAAGTGGTGTCCGCCCGAATGGCGGATCGTTATATCCATCAGTATATAGCGAACATCGCATTAATCCTATTGAGGAATAGCTAAATTCGGCTGGAAATCCAAAATGCCATACCAATGAATTACGCACTTGGACGCGAGTGGCTTCACCGCCACTATGGCATGGCGGTGAAGCCGATACGGGCAGAATACGCTTTCTCCAGCTGAGTAAAGAAGAGCGGGCAACCCTGCTGAAATTTCTAGAGTCGCTTTAGCAATGACGTGCGCTACATGAGTACAAATTCTTTTGGCACTGGCGATGCGGGTAGCGTCTCATCGCCCAACGCTTCCCTGAGTTCTATCTCAATCAAATCGGTCAGTGCGTTAATCGGTAATGCGTTGGCAATTGGCGCAAAAGGCTCCTCCAGTTCGTTACCCAAGGCATCCAGCCCAAACAAGGTGTAGGCGGCTAGCGCGGTCACAAAGGGTGTTGCCCAGCCCAAGGTGTTGGCAAAACCAAAGGGCATTAAAAAGCAAAATGTGTAAGCCGTGCGATGCAAAAGCAAGGTATAGCCAAAGGGAATCGGCGTGTTCTGAATACGCTCACAAGCGGCCTGAGTCAGTGCCAATTTCTGAATTAATTCCTCTAGCAGGTTAAATTGGATAGGCTGAATTCGACCATCCCTTAACGCTTCGATCAAGATACGCTCCATGGCGCGCAAAATGACCTCCGGTGGATTTTTACTCTGGGTAAATGCGCTAGCAGTTGCCGCAGGCAACAACCGTGTTATTTTTGGCAATTGATCACCTGGCCTGAGCTGCATGAGCAGCGCATGCGCGTAAGCGATGTTGTGCTCCAGAAGCTGTCTACGTGACGGGCTGAGGCTGCCATCCAGATGATCTAGAATCTGGCTTAAACGCGCCAGGTTTCTGGCTGTCAGCATAAATTCGCCCCAAATTTTTCTCGCCTCCCACCAGCGCTCATAACAGGCATTGTTTCTAAAAGCGAGAAAGATGGACAAGGTAATGCCCAGCAGGGCAAACGGTCCACCATCAAACTTGGGTAACCAGTCGGGCTTCAAGGTGTACACAGACACCACCGCGGCGGACAGCGTTGCCACGAACACCAGCAAGGGCATGATTCTGAGCACGATCGAGCCTTTGATGATAAAAAACAGCTCTAACAAATGTGGTCTGGGTCTGACGATCAAGGGAAGTCTCCTGCCTGGCGAACCATTGCGATAATGTTATACTCGATAGTCTGTAGTCTATCTGCCAGTGCAGCACCTGTATGTTTGAAAAAGACATGGGAAACCACTGGTTTAGCATTTTTTGTCGTCTGTGCCGTGCATCATCGCTAATGGATTAACATCATGTTGAAATGGAAAGATATCCTGAAACTTGCCAGGGAAGGAAACCTGGCCCCCGATCACAAATTACAGAAATCCATCCGTGCCTGGCGCGAGATTCTGGATGACGAAGTATTCGCAATCACGCGCCTGAGTGCGACCGAGCGGCCATTTTCGTCAGAAATGTGTGTCGCTTTCACGCCAGGGCGTTACGCCTGTACCTGTTGCGAGCAAGTGCTGTTCGATTCCGGGCAGAAATTTGAATCCGCTTCCGGCTGGCCCTCATTTGACCAACCGTTGGCCAGCAATGCGATCGCCTACTTTGCCGATGAGAGTCACGGCATGCAGCGCGTTGAGGTGAAATGTAATGTGTGTGACGCGCATCTGGGGCATGTGTTTCCAGATGGCAAAACCGAAAGTGGCTTGCGTTATTGCATTAACGGTAAAGCCATTACGTTTGTCGCCAATTAAAAAAGCGCTGACCTAATTAGGGCCAGCGCTTTGTCTCTTGCAGCTACTCGCTAAACTTAATGCGCAAGCCTTCTGCCAAAACTCACCGCATAAGCCGTAGGGCGTGCCAGCAAGATAGGATCCTGGCTAGGCGCAATACCGTCCGTCAGCTGTAGCGGGTTAAACATAATCGGCTTCTCTGCCGCTTTACTATCAGCCACGGCTTTATTGAGTGTTAACGTGCCCAACTCTATCGTTTTACGGCTATCCGGCCATACCACGGTCGCGTTATTCACTTCATCGCCCTGCTCAGCCAGTTGCAGCAACAATTTGTATTGCACACCTTTGGCCTGTACGCGCTCCACAATATCGGTCATCAGGTAATCTGGCGCTGCCTTATCCGTGGCTTCCTTGCTTAAATATTGCGCACCGGCGACGGGCACAATCTGATAACGACCGTAGACTGATTTACCCGCCGCATTTGTAAACTGAAACGCATTGACGCCAAAAAATGGCTGGGTGGCAAAACTCACTGGTGCTGGTTTAGGGGTGGTCACAAACTTAAGAGCTGCCGGATGCATGCCTAAAAACTGTTCCACCGGGCTAGGTTTGGCCGTGCTGCCTGCTGAATCACGCACGGCATTCAGCAGGCCCAGAAAATCCTCAGGTGTCGCTGCCGGAAAACCATTGACCGAAATACTCACAATGTCAGTCGCCGTACCATCTGGCAATTGAAAGCGAATCGCGATGCCTTTAGGAAAAGCGTTGCCATTGGCATCGGGAATATTAGGCACCCCAGTCGCGTTTGAAAAACGCACCAGTACCGGCGACGCTTTCTGGAAATGCGCCGCCTGGCTAATACCTGCCGCCTGCGCAGTTGGTGTAAACGTGCCCTCAACCAGCACACCCTTGGCGTGGTTGGCGCGATAGCCTGCATGCGGGCCGCCGGAGAGCGTCGTCAAGGTATCGACCAATTGCTCAGTCACTGGTTTATCATCGGCCCATGCTGGACTCGCGGTGGCAAAAGCGGCAGCGAACAACGCGCTCAGGATTGCTCTTGTTTTCATCTTCATTCCCTTTCACTAAAATTTAAAAAAATGATCACACAAAATTAAATCGTGCACTACTTAAATGTCAAAAAAATGAACACCCGCTTTTTTAAGTTGCCCGGGGCTTAGGCAACATGCTGAATCAAATGATTACGCAAGCTATTCAGGCGCTCACGCAATGCACCAAGTTCCTCCAGTGAACAGCCCATGGCACACAGCATGTCATCCATAATGCCGGCCGCCTGCTGGCGCAACTGCCGCCCTTGCTCTGTCAGGCAAATAATCACCTGGCGCTCATCCTGGCTGGAGCGTATGCGTTGCACCAGCGCAGCAGATTCCAGCCGTTTCAACAACGGCGTTAACGTCGCCGAGTCTAAAAATAACTGCTCACCGATATCACTGACCGTACGCTGATCACTTTCCCACAATACCAGCATGACCAAATACTGTGAATAAGTGAGATCCAGCTTTTTTAACAACGGCCGATAGACCTTGTTGATCGCCAGTGACAGCGAATATACCGAGAAACATAGCTGGTCTTGCAATATCGGGGTTTTGCTTTTCACAATCTCATTCATATGCATCGATTGTAAATAGCACACTATACAATAGCAATAGATTTAAAATCTATTTATGAAAATAATTGATCACATAGTGAACAATGAAGTTTGCTTTTTTATGCATTCTGATCTGGCTCATTTCAATCTCCTCTAAGAGTGAGAAACCATCATAAACCCGATATTTGCTGAAATAAAGTTGAATGTTTTTATCCAACATATAAGTAAAACTTATCGCCAGGCATAAGAAAGCCTCACTATACAGTGAGGCTTTTGCCGGTAACCCAAGTTTATTCGCCGAGATTATCCAGCTTGAAAGGGTCTTGTGCTTGCTGGTCAATCTCCAGCGGATTAATGTCGTAGGACAAGTCATCGCCGATATCAATGTCGATCTCGTTTTGGCCTTCCCAGCGCTCCAGCCAGATGGAAAAGTCTTTTTCCGGCATCGGCTTGCCAATAAAGTAACCCTGGCCTTCGTTACATCCCAATTTGGCTAATTGGTTGAGTACAAACTCGTTTTCTATGCCCTCCGCCACCACAATCAACCCCATGTTGTGCGCCAGGTCTATGGTCGATTTCACAATGCTGGCATCGCCGCTATTTTTGTCCATAAACATGACAAATGAGCGGTCAATTTTGAGCTCTTGTACCGGCAATTGCCGCAAATATGCCAGCGACGAGTAGCCAGTACCGAAGTCATCAATCGACAGATGCAAGCCCATCGCAGCCAGTTTTTTCACCACCACTTCAGCACGCTCAGGGTCTTGCATCAAACTGCCTTCGGTGATTTCCAGCTTCAGCGACTTGGCATCCAGGCCATGCGACGACAATAAATGCCCAATCTGTTCAGGTAACTCCATATTGTTCAGGTCGCGCGTGGACAAGTTAACTGCCAGAGTGATGTGCAAGCCTTGTTTCTTAAAGCCGGCCAGCACCTGGCAGGCACGTAACAGCATCCAGTTAGTAATATCACTGATGACACCGGTTTGTTCGGCAAACGGGATAAACTGGTCAGGGAAGATCATGCCTTTTTCAGGATGCACCCAGCGTATCAGCGCCTCGCCGCCTAATGCCCGGCGCGTCGTCACATCAATTTTGGGCTGGATATACAGCAATAACTGGTCATGCTGTATGGCTTCTTTCAAGTCAGAAATCAGGGTCAAGGTTTCTGACTGATCAATTTCCAGCGCAGTGTTGTAGACAATCCATGGCGATTTTTTGGCTCTGGACTCCTGCAAAGCCGTTTCCGCATGGTTCAGCAAGGACTCTTCGTCCAGTCCGTGATCCGGATACAAGGCAATGCCGATGCCAGTACGCACATCTATCGCCTGGCCTTGCACGCTGACCGGTCGCTCAAACACCTGCTGAATCTTGTCTGCATAACGCGTGGCCTTGGCCTGGTCTGTTTGTTGCAACAGCACAGCAAATTCGTCCGCGTCCAGCCGCGCCACCATATCTTGATCACTCAACACGTTTTGCTTTAACACCTGGCCAACATGCCGCAGCAAATCATCACCAAAGTCGCGCCCCAGCGTTTGATTAATGGGTTTAAAGCGATGGATATTAATCACGATGACACTCAACTTTTGCTGATTGTCAGCATGTGTCATGATGGCCTGATGCACGCCCTGGTTAAATGCCAGGCGGTTAGAAAGGCCCGTGAGCTCGTCGTTAAATGCCAGGCGCTGGATACGCAAGGAGCGTTGCAACACTGCTTCGCGCATGCTGTTAAGCGCTTTTGCCAGATGGCCGACTTCATCGGTGCTATTGACCTGGATTTCTTTTTCGTAATCGCCCATGGCAATGTTATCGGCATCGTTGACCAGAGCAGCAATAGGCTCCGTCGTTTTACGCGACACATACCAAATCAGCGCGGCAAAAATCAACACGCCAATAAACGTTAATAACACCATCACCTTGAACAGCGTATTCAAATCCTGAGTGAAAGGCTCAACAGAGCCTTGCAACACCACCAGTAGCGCATCGTCTTTAGTTTCATGCAGTGAGCGGATTTTTAAATGATAGGCCTGGCCATTGAGATCCACACGGTGTAATGACAGCTTCTGGCGATAAATATCGGCAACCGTTTTCACCAGTAAGTTAGACAGTTCACGGGTGGAGGTACTACTCACCAGTTGCCAGTCGCGTTGATGTGTTTTCTGGACAAAAGTGACGTCGAGATGCGTCAATTGCTTAATCTGGTCGGCCAAGCGGCCATCCACGGCAAAGCCCATGACAATCCAGCCGATGGTCTCTGGCGCTTTCACTGGCACCGTAATCAACTGGTACGGTTTGCCTGCAATAATATCGAACTTAAGCGTGCCACTTTGGTTTTCGAGCATCGCTTGCCGGGCATCTTCTTTGGCATTCGAGCCAAACAGGGCCTGTTCATTATCCGTGGTGCCAATCACCAAATTGTCATTATTGCTGATGTAATAGGCTATCTGCGCGCGAATCCGCCCCTGGTAACTCTCCAGCGCAGACTCAATGGTCTCGGCATCATTGGTTGCGACGGCTTCCCTAAAAGCAAAGTCAGCCGCCAGCACCTGTGTCGCCTGTTTCAGGCTTTGCGTGTTATGTTGCAACAAGCTCACAAATACGCGCTCACCGACATTGATCTGCTCTGCAGCCAGCGTATCAGCATGCTTACTCAGCGCATATTTAAGCGGAAGCAGCCCGGCCAGCTGAATGGCAACCACCACTGTCAGAAATGTGAAAGCGATGCGCGAGCGGATATGTTTGAACTTGATCATGCAGTGTGATTGTTATGGGAGGGTGATCTTGACTTCGGTCGCACCCTCTATGGTTATCTTTTGTTCTACGCCAGGTTTATTCTGGCCCGGTAGCCAGGCCTGGTAACTGTACTGCCCGTCATTTAACTTGAGGACAGCTTTGCCTTTGTCGTCTGTTTTGGCAAAAAAGGGCGTATCCACGACATAGATGTACCCTACCATAGAATCGTGAATGTTGCATCCCAAGGTCACCACCCCGGCCTGCTCAAACGGTACCGGATTGGTGGGCACGCCTGCATAGAGTTTCAATTCAAATTTTTTGGCGGGGGAAAAAGAATACACATGATGGCGGACGGTATCTTCATTAGGGAAATTAATGCTGGTCCCGGTTTGTACGATAGTCACTTTGGGATTGAACATCTTGTTCTTTTGTACAATCTTTCCGGCCGCATTCGGGTTGATAGCGGGTGTTTTGCCATCATAAAAAGCCACCACCGCATCAGCCACCGGCTTACCACCCGCGTCACTTACCAGCAGCGTGACCTCCACCGCCAACGCCGATCGGCTCATGGCTATCAACAGCATTCCTGCACATCCAAGCCGAAACATCACGCGCAACATCCACATTCCTTATATCAGGTGATTAATTGGTCACAACATCGCGCTTCATGGGCGCCAGTATCTTCAACAATTCGTTTTTCTCTTTGGTACCGACCCCGTTTATATCCAACCGTTCGCGCAACACCTCTACCATGAGCTCAAATTCGGCAGTAGTGATATGCAGGTCCGCATGGGAGTTCTTCATGGTTTCACCCTCATACACGCATTCACCACCGGTTTTCACGCACAAAAAGTTGGTCAGGCTTTCTTTGAGTGCCTTCATTTTTACGTCTTTAAACGAACGGCTGGTGCGCGGGTCTTTACTGACAATGTCCAGGGTCTGGTTGGAAACTCTGCTCAACATGGGCAAGCCACCAATGCGTTCAAACAAACTAGCCTCTGGCTTGGGTTGCGCGATACAACCGCACAAAAACAAGGCAATTGCCAAAACATAAAAACGCATTCCATTCTCCATTCCTTGGGTCGACTATCGCATACTACGTGAGCAGCCCTCTGGATGAAGCGTCGATCAACCAGCTGAATGCGGCTTTTTTTGAGCAATTGTGCTTATCGTGAAAATGAAACAATGCGATAACTAAAGTACCCACAATATTCTTATGCGACTATTTACATCAAATTTGTCACGGCTGATGGCGGTGTTTGCCTGGGCTGCACCTGCGCTCGTTGCGCACGCGGGAGACCGCCTGTTAGCCACGGGCGGCGTCACCCAGATTGAAGGTGCCGCAGGCGGCGGCCTGATGCCATGGGCTGTGATTAGCGGCTACGGCACGGACAAGCAAATCGGTGGCTCACTGTTTTATACCCATGCTGAAACGCGGGGTGACTTCAAGCTTGATACCACAGGTGTTTCGCTGGGGTTCTTTAATCGCGTCGAAGTCAGCGCCAGCCAGGCACGTTTTGGCCTGAGTGATACGGTGCCAGGGGAGCAGATCCGCTTGAATACGCTAGGCATCAAACTGCGCGTATTGGGCGATGCCGTTTACGAACAGGATAGCTGGCTACCGCAGGTATCTGTCGGTGCGCAGTATAAATATAACGAAGACTTTAACTTTGTGCCTAAAACGCTACTTGGCGCTAAAGACCGCAGTGGCGTGGATTACTATGTCGCCACCAGCAAGTTATTTTTAGGGGCGATTAATGGCTACAACCTGCTGCTCAACGCCAACCTGCATGCCACCAAGGCCAACCAGTTTGGCATTCTAGGCTTTGGTGGTGACAAGCATGATAGCTACCGTATTCTGCCAGCCGTGTCCGCGGCGGTCATGCTGTCCGATAATTGGCTGATTGGGACAGAGTTTCGTGATAAACCGAATAACCTATCGGCTTATAAAGAAAACAGTGCGCACGATATTTTCATGACCTGGTTCCCGCACCGCAATGTGTCAATTACCGGCGCCTATATCGACCTTGGCCGTATTGCCAACAAAGACAATCAAACCGGTTGGTATATCTCCGGCCAGATCAATTACTAAACTATTGTTAATGTGGTGAAGTCAGGCCACAATCTGCTTGTAACTTCTTATCCAATTGCTTGAATTCAGCGCCATTGCCAGTGGCAAATGCATAGGGATTGCTAGACAGATAGCGGTTGTATCTCACTTGGCGTGCTGTATATTTTTCTGCCAGACCATCAACATAACACTGACAGGCAGCAGGCGCTTTCACGTTGAGCGACTGTTGGCAATCCGCTGTTAGCACTTGCTTGTCAGCACCCGTCCATGGCTGTGCATCACTTTGGCCGTTAGCCCTGGCTTGGGTCAGCATGGCGTACATCAACTCAACACTGGCGCGCAACTTGCCTAAAGGCGCAGTTTGCAAGGTTTCCTGATGTTTCACTTGCAAACTAGCAACATCGACGACAAAGTCAGCGTCCAGGATGGGCTGCTCAGGAATCTGGTAGCCTTGTGCGGCCAGCATGATTTGCTTGGCAGGCTCTGCCTGCAATAGCGCTTGTGCTTCGGCAACATCGGCCGCAGGTACGCTCAATCGCCAATGCGCCTGACATGAAGCGGGTGTTTGTGTCGTCATTTGGCCCTGAATCAATTTGTCAGCCACGGCATCAGCAAACGCTGGCGGAATGCGCTGCAGCATGTACTGCATTTCCTTATCTGCCAATACATTCAACGCCTGTGCATCCAGACAAGCCGACACAGGCAGGTGATAACACAATAAGCCTATCGTGGTAACGCAGTGCGCTAAATAAACCGTGTTTTTTTGCATATTCTCAGGCGCCGTCAATGATCTGTGCATTCGAGACTGCATGACCGTAAAAAGTTTTGCAGCGAATATCAAATAAAAACGGGCGCCTAAGCGCCCATTCATGTCATTAAGAACAAATTATTTGTTCATAACGTACATAGTTACTTCGAAGCCGAAACGCATTTCGGTAGCAGCTGGTTTAGTCCACATAGTCATTTCTCCTTGATCCTGATTTCGTTCTAGCGATTGCTATCAACGTGTGACCATATTAAAACTGCCCGGTGCGCTTGTCGTGATTAAACTACGCAACATGCATTCATGATTTTCATGAGTGTGGCCTGATATACACCTTAAGCAAAGCGGGATTTGATATAGCGCAACAGCTTGCGTATGCCTTTGCGCCCCACTGTGCGCTTGAGCGACACTTTAAAGTCATAGACATAAAACGGCCATAAAAACTTTCCTTGCAATCTGCGCCCGGTCATCCCCAGATACATTTGCAAAAACTGTTTGCGACCATCCCAATGCAATTTATGCAGCGCCCGCGTCAAATCGGCCAGCCGTTGCTTGATCATGGTCGCGGTGGGTGTTGCATACAGGCGCGCGGTGTCGATCAACACAAACTGTAATTGCTCGCCCTGCCGCTGTACCAGGATATTGCCACCAGAAAAATCACGGAAATAAATACCTGAATTGTGCATATGTAAACAGAAACGGGCAAAGGCGTGATACAGGGTTTCGGCAGCAATGCCTTCAAACTGGGTTTCACCATGCTTAAATGCCAGAAAGGCTTTTGAAATAGCAAAATCGTGTGGCACAAAAGCAGAGATATAAAAATTGCGGCGCAAGGTCGGGTCATTGGCATGCTCGATATAAGCGAGCGGCATCGCCGTCCCCACACCACGGCGCAATAACTCCATCGCCCCATTCCAGCTGCGCTTGGCTTTGCTCGGTTTATGTTTGTCCAGCCAGGTTTTGTGCCAATACATGCGTACCGGCTTTTTCACGGTCACTTGCTGCGTAGCGTCTCGCGGATCCGGCAGTGACCAGATGGCATTTCTGGCATGGCGCAAAGCCTCTGCTTTAGCAGGTGGCTGTAAGGCCTCGGGATGCCAGGCCTGCCACAACTGTTGCGCTTGTTCGGCATTGGCCGCCAGGATCATGCCACGCCAATCGCCCTCTTGAATCGGGAAATACTGTTGCCCTGCGATGTGTGCGTGAATCACGGCGCCGTCCAACACTGGCCGGGTCGTACGCAATACAATCTGCTCGGTCTGTGGCCACACCAGGTAAAGCGGCGACTCTGTCAGCATGGTGCGATCATGCACACGCTCACCATCGCGGTTGAATATCTGCGCTTGCTGCAAACTGTGCGGTGAATAAATCTGGTCCAGCAACGCACATTGGCCATTCACGGTCCAGGCAATATGCACGGCTTGCCCATGCTGTTGCAAGCGGTGAATTTCGAGACCATTACCAGTGCTGACCGGCGCAATATACTGCGCGCCATTCAACCAGTAACTGACCATTTTAAAAGCAGCAAAACTCGGATTCTGCTGATAATCAGCCACCACGCCATCCGCTGACTTGTAATAAGCAACGCGCTCCAGCGCTGGGTAATCAGCATCCTTCAAGCCATCATCAATCAAGCCTTCACGATGGCAGACAAATGCTCCCCAGTTGGCATGCCGTAACGCGCCTGCCGCAGCGAGCAAGGTGAAATAACGTGTGACATAATCGGCCTGCTTCTGTGCGCCATCCGGAAAACGGCGCTTGATACGGTAAATCGCCCAAAATGCCACCGGTGACACCAGCGTAGGCACTCCGAGATCATCCCCGATCTTTTGCAGTAACTTGGCCTTCTTAATCAGGTTGAATTTGAGGGCACGCGTCCACTTATGCTTGAGGATGCGGAAATCTGCCAGTTCAGGTTCGACTACGCGTTCCACAAACAGATTATTGCTATGCACATCCGGCAGCCGACGCCCTTCGCCCAGGGTCTTGAGCAGGCTGATGTTGTATAAGGGTTCAAAGTCCTGAATATTAGGGCCAACCACCACCACCTGATATTCCCTGGCCAGGTCGTAAGCAATTTGCCAGGCCGTCATAAAGCCGGGCATATCATAGCCTGCCCATTTTTTGCGATTGACCGTATTGCCTATCTCCAGTGCAGCAATACTTGTCGCATAACTTTGCAGCAGCTCGCTGATAAACTGCTTCCAGCCCGCCTGTGCCTCGTTGCTACGCATATTTCTGGCCGCCTCATAAGGCTGTACGGCATGCAGCGTCACCGAAAATTCCGCTGCCAGTAACCGGCGCAAAAAGCGCTCCTGAAATGGTCGCGCATCATCATCACTGATATCCAGGCGCACGCGTTTAACGCCCAATGCTTGTAACTGCGCAAGCACGTAGTCATCAGTGGCAGGATCTGCATTGCTGGCAACACACAGGCCGATGAAATCATCAGGAATCGTGTGGTTAATGGTTGGCAAATGGCTGTTTTTAAGCCATAACCCACCCGCGGCAATATATTTGAGGCCATCTATCATGACCTGGCGGGTGAGCATCGAAGGTTGTGCTTTATTCAAAAAAACCCCTATTGCGGCAAGCGATAACGCTGCTCTTTATAGAGCAACGCCGGTAACAGGCTGTTGGCTAGCGCACGCTCGGCCAGGGCCGCCCCGTCAGCAGGCACGGCCGTATTTTGCAATTGCTTGCTGGACGGATCGTAATGCCCAAACGCAGCAGGCTTGCCTTCACGCAGTACCACCACCTCATTCTCTGCCACCGTTGGCCCGATTTGCTGCATCCAGCCAAAATTGTAGTTATATTGCATTAAAGCGCGACCACGATAGTCAGCACTCACATTCGACAAGTCTTTGCCAGTCATTGGATGCTGCGCTTCTATGCCCATTAATGACAACACCGTCACCGGCAAGTCAATCTGGCTGGCAATCGCATCCACTGTTTTTGGCTGCACGGCCCCGCCCAGAATCAGGGCCGGAATATGAAAGTGCTCAATCGGCACCAGCGAATCCCCCCGTACACGGATATCATGATCGGCCACGATCAGAAATACCGTGTCTTGCCAGTAAGGACTGGCTTTGGCCTTTTTAATAAATTCACCAATCGCATAATCAGCATATTTCACTGCATTATTGTCAGTCGCTTTCGGTTGCTCATACAACTCAATGCGGCCATCAGGGAACTCAAATGGCGCGTGGTTAGAAGAGCTGAATGCAAGCGTGAAAAATGGCTTGCCGCTGGCATGATGCGCCATGAGCTGCTCGTGGGTTTTATTCAGCAAATCCTCATCTGACGCGCCCCAGCTGGCGACAAACACCGGGTTTTTGAAATCCGGCTGGTCGGTGATTTGCTGAAAACCATTACCCATAAAAAAGCTGCGCATATTATCGAAGTGCGACTCGCCACCGTAAATAAACTCAGTCAGGTAGCCACGCTTGGACAATAACGATGCCAGCGTAAAAAAGTTTTTCTGGCTTAAATCCAGTTTTACTGTGCTATCCGACGGTGTCGGCTGAAAGCCAGTCACCACGGCCTCAATGCCACGCACCGAACGCGTGCCAGTCGCATACAAGTGTGTGAACCAGATACCATCTGCTTTGAGTTTTTCCAGATTCGGCGTCACCGGCTTGCCGCCCAGTGATTCAACAAAACCCGCACCCAGACTTTCTTGCAGCAAAATGACCAGGTTCAACGGTTTGTCGCGCTTGACGCCAGGCACCAATGTCGTCAATGTAGGAATGTCAGCTTCTTGTGCACCAGTCAGCGCAAAGATTTTTTCACGCGGCAGCTTGCCATAAATCGCACTTGATTTCGCTTCGTGCTGCAGACTATAAGCGGCATAAAACACCGAGTAGGTAGAATTCAGAATCAGGCTGTTGACCATGCTGTCTTGCGTAATGGCAAACAGGGCAGGATTGGCCGGGCGATGCGTCAGTGATGAGCGTATCCCCAATACCGTCAGCACCAATACCAATGGCCACACCAGCCACACGGCTGGGCTTGCCCACTTGGCCTCAGCCTGACGCCATGGGTTAAGCAGCTTGGCCACAGCGGCAAAAGCAATGATCGTCATCACCAGGCCAAATATCAGCTCGGTTTTAAAACCCTGCCACAACATGCCAAACACTTCGTGCGGATATTTGAGGTATTCGACAAAAATACGGTTAGGACGCACATCGTATTCGAGAATAAAGCCAGGCGTGGCCGCTTCGAGAAACACCAGCAATACCAGTGATAGCAATACCCACCAGTAGGTGAATCCGCGCCATACCTTGAATAGTTTGCGTGTGGCCAATACGGGTGAGAGCAATACAGGAATGATGGCCAGCAAACCCAGCTGGATCACATCGACGCGTACGCCTTGCAGCAGAATCTGGCACAGCTCGCCAGTGGCTTGTACGCGCTCCCACTTCCAGGCCACCAGGCCCAGACGCGTGAGTGAAAGCAAGACCAACCCACTGATCAACATGACAATGAGCGGCGCATATGGGCCAAAGCAATGGCCGATTGCCCAGAGTTTTGAAGAAGAACGTGGTTTGCCGAAATAACTGGATTGCATGTTTGCTTAATCAGATGGGATTCAAGCGTGTGATTATAACGGGTAATTCGCGATTGTTCGCGCAGGGCCGAGGCTAGCCAGGCAAAACAGACTTCTTGCGCAAGTCGAGATACACCGCAGACAGCAATCCTACCGGAATCACAAACCCGACCAGCAGCGGCACCAAGTCAACCAGCATATCGACAATACCGGTCTGGCTGGTCAATAAACTCCATGCCTTTGCCAACAGAGGAATCACTGTAAACAATAAAGTGGGGATTAAAAACCAGATCGTACTGGTCGCCCCGCGCTTCGCCAAACGTGCACATAGATAAGACACCACGGCCACAATCACCGCCGCCCCTGCGCCCCACACGGCGCCTGCCACAATAGTGATCCAGGCACCTACCTGGTAGAGCAATAAACAAATGATCGCGGTCAGAATCAGTTTCCGTTGGCTAGCCAATGACATAAAGCGCTTCTTTTTATTAAGTTAAAGCTAAGACAGGTTTTCATTATAAAAGTGCAGGCGATGCCATGGCATCGCAGCAAAATGGGATTGCCCAAGCAATCCCATTATACCCGCCACCTTAATTGGTCGTCGCTGGCGGTGCTGCTTCATATTCAGTCGGTTGCACAGGATTTCCGTGTGTCGTCCCGGCTTTTTCGTCTTTATTCCTCAGCACTTTGTTTTTGTGCCTTTTCATGGGTCGATCGGCCGAGCCCTTGTCCGTGCGTTGGGCCTGGTCTTTAACCTGAGGGCTCTCCGAATTGCCCAAGTTGCTAGCATCATTAGACACTCCATCTTGACTGCTACCAATAGGCCCTTTGTCTGTCCGGCTTTGCTGCCTGTCGACTTGCGGGCTTTTAGACGTCCCTAATGTTGCGCCATCATCTTTGCTTTCAGCCGCATAAGACGACGTGATTGAAATCACAGAAACCAACAATGCAATCAGTAATTTGTTCATTTTTTGTCCTTAAATAAAAAATGTGGTTTGGCATTTTTATTTAAAAGGGAATCATGAATCCTGCTTATCCGTGCTTTGCTTATTTTGCTGTAGGAAGAGCGCGCCTTAACAATTGCCTCAGTCCTTTCAGCAATACCCAGGCGAGCCCAATCACACTGATTAAAAACAGAATCGCCGGAATCGGCAATATCGCAGGCGCCTTTGGTTGGTGCGCCAGTCCCTCTTTTAACGGTTCAGGCAAGGGGTTAGGTGTCACTGGGATTATTTGCCACTGGCTTCTATCCGCCGGGGCTTGTTGCAGATATTGCGCAAAGCTATATACAGGTGCCAACCCATATGCCCGACTGGATGGAATTTGCGGGATACGTACAAAATAAATGGCTTCAAGCTGCGCTGGCATTGCTTGCATAGCACCAGAGCGCAAGGTTGATTGATTGCCCGTTTGGGCGATTTTAAGCAAATCGTTGCCTATCGCATCAAACGCCACGGCCGGAAACAGCCTGGTCATTTCTGTGTTGAGATAATCATAAATGGCACGGCCTTTTTGCAAGCTGCGCTCAGTCGCCGCCACATACCAGTAAGCGGCACTGGCTTTGAGCAGGCTTTCGACACCACGTTTTGGCACTTGCCAGCCCAACTGACGCAGCGTATCAATGCTGATGCCAGCGCAGTTTTCCAACGCGTGGGCATAGACAAAGTCGTTGCGGTAAAAATGCTGGAACACCCGGTTATTGAGTGCTTGCACCTGTTTGGGAATCTCCGGCTGACTAAACACTGCCACCAGCATATAAGACGGGCGGTAAAATGCCTGGCCGCTATTGAGGTCGCCCATGTATTTATCAAACGGCGTCACGCCGGCAATGATGCCCTTCTCACTATTGCTGGCCAGGTTGTAATAATTGTTCACCAGCCAGGTCGCATACTCACCGTCAGCGCCCACAACGCCAGTGGCCAGTGCAAAATGACCACCATGCGCTTCATCGTCATCACCTTGCGCACCATTGAGTAAAATACCAAGGGCAGCTTTGCCGGGCGACTGTTGCGCTGCGCCGGGTGACTTCTCCCATAACAAGCGGACCTGGTAAGGGCTGCGTGCGCCACCATTGGCAAACTGTACCAGTGATTGCAGGCTTTCTCCTGACTGCAAAGGCTGTGTACCAGCAGTGAGATTGAGTTTAAAGGGTTGCGGCCAGACGGTGCGTGCCACCAGCGTTTGTCCCTCCAATTCACCACGGATCGACAGTGGCTTTTGGCTGAGATAGCGGCTGGTTTCGGCGTTCCAATAAGAACGATTACTGACGATCTTAGGCACCAATTTAAAACCAAATCGATCCCCTTTTACGCTAGTGACTGCAGTTGCCTCAGCGTTTAAGGTCAGTGCCGTCCAGTGCTGACTGGCGCCCGTCCACACCAAAGTGGGCAATGCATCCGGATTTAATGCCTGCGTATCTTCAACGCCACGTTTGCTGGCATCAAAGCTGACCACTGGCGCACCACTTTGCGGCAAGGCAAAAGTTTCATGACGAAAATACCATAAGGCTTGTGGTGACGCCTGGCATTGCTGGCAATCCCCCGCAACCGTTTGAAATTGGTTTTGTGTATATAAGCCCAATTGCTCGCCACCAGGCTCACTACAGGCAAACGACGAGACCAAACCTAACCCCACGCCCACGATACGACGCATGCTTATCCTCTCAAGCCACGCAGGTAAGCACGCACGGTGTGCCAATATTCCGGCTGGCGAAAACACAGATAAATGGCGACCAGCACGTTGACCGCTGCCGTGATGGCAAACAATTGCGTAATACTGAGACCCATACCAAACAGCAACACCGAGAAACCAGCCGAAAGCACCATAAACAAAGCATTCATAATATTGTTAGCCGCAATCACGCGTGACTGATAACCCGCTTCAGCGCGGCTTTGCAACAATACATACAATGGCACAATATAGAGACCACCACTCACGCCAAGCAATGCCACATCGAGCAACATGCGCCAATCATCCACCCCGGCCAGTGCATGCAAAGTCAGTGCTGGATTGGCTAATAACTGTTGCTGAATACTGCTGGCAGTGCTGGCAAAATCCCAGGCGAATAATGACATGCCTGCCGCGCCCAGCATGACCAGGCCCAACTCCTGTTTGCCTTTGGAGAGCTTTTCGCACCAGACCGAGCCCACACCCACACCGACCGAGAAAATCGATAACAGGCTAATAAAGTCACGCTCGCTGCCTTGCAACACATTTTTCGCCAGGTTAGGAAACTGTGCCAGCAAGGTCGCCCCAAAAAACCAGAACCAGGAGATGGCGACAATCGCTACCCACAACGTTTGCTGCGCCCAAAACGTGCGCACATTTTTGATGGTTTCGGTGATCGGGTTCCAGTTAATGGTGATTGCAGGCACAGGGGCCGGTGACAACGGAATGCCGCGGCTTAAGTGATAGCCTGAGATGGCAATCAGTAACACACTCAAACTGGTAAACAAGGCATGCTGCTCCAGACTACCTAACCAGGCGCCCAATACCTGCCCCAGCAAAATAGCTACGAAGCTGCCCATTTCAACCAGGCCATTACCAGCAGTAAGCTCCGTAGGCTGTAAATGCTGCGGTAAATAAGAATACTTCACCGGGCCAAACAAGGTGGAATGCACGCCCATTAAAAATAGTGCCAGCGCTAGCATCAACAAGCTGCGACTTAAAAAGCCGATACTGGCAAACAGCATGATACAAATCTCCAGCACCTTCACCAGCCGGATAATCTGTGACTTTTCATATTTGTCCGCCAATTGCCCGGCCGAGGCTGAGAACAGGAAAAACGGTAAAATAAACAGACCGGGCAGCAACGTCGCCAATGTTGCGCCATCTAATGTGGTCAGGCTGGACGTGTTAAAAGCCACCTGGGTAATCAATGCGGTTTTAAATACATTGTCATTAAACGCACCTAACCCTTGTGTCCAGAAAAAGGGGCCAAAGCGTTGCTGGCTGAGTAAGTTGAATGGATTGGTCATGTTCGCTCAAAAATATGTCTGGTTTCAAAAACAAGAGGAGAAAAGCTTTGGCCATTGATATTCAACAGCCGTTTCAATGCAAAGTCGTATAACAAGGGATGGTGGTTTTTTAAAGTGATTAAAAAAGGCTTGTGTGCCTCACTCAACCAGCCATTTGCAATTAATGTGTTTAAGTTAGTGAGTGGCATGATGCCAGGCAACGGATAGTCCGAACCATTCAGCAGTCTTGGATGCCAGTGTTGTCGCTTGATTAACTCCGGTAAAACCCAGGCATGATTAATCAATGTTGTGGCTGAAATATCGCCATACAACAATGTCTGGTAGTCCGGCGTCTCCATTAAACGGTTGAACAAATCAAAACTGCGGATGCTACGGTTTCCATGATCCATGTCTTGATCCATGCCATCACTTGCGCAATGTGCCAGAATCACCTTCACACCATGATCGAGTGCGCGACGCATTCGAAGTGGATTGCCATATGCCTGATCACCGCCCGGTACAGCACTCTCCTGGCCGGTATGACTAATAATAGGGATGCCTAGACTTGCCGCTCTTCTGTAGAAAGCATCGCATTTGGCAGAGGCGGGATCTATACCCATCCCTGAAGGCAGCCATTTAATGGCTTTGGCGCCATGTGCACAGGCGTGCTCAAGTGCATCAACTGCATCTGGCCTGAATGGGTGAATACTCGCGACCCATTCATAGCGACCTGGTTGGCGTTGTGCAATCGCTGCTGCATATTGGTTAGAAATATGGAAAATTGAATGCTGCTTGAGAATCCTTCCTTGCGCATCATGATGCCAGTCAAACGCAAACAGCATCAGCTTCATACCTGGTGGTAATGCTTGTACCAACTCGTCCATTCGGCTCACTGATGTCACATCGATTTGTGCAGGATCAGCGCATGTAGCATTCATATAAAATGACTTTTGCAGCTTGAGCTGGGGATGTAGCCACTCATCCATGGCTGGATTAAACCATGTTTCTTTCGATGCATCACCAACTCCGACCAGGTGGACATGTGCATCCCACACCTGGTCGGGCCGTATGCCTTGCCACAGCACTTTCCAGGTTTCATGGTCGCGCAGTGAAACTGGAAAAGCCTCACCGCATGGGTGTTTCAATCCACTGTCTGGCACATATTTCCATGCAGCCTCTGTTAACCCAGCACAGAGTAAGGCACTGCCAGCGATCATAAATTGCCTGCGATTCATGTGGCCGTTTCCGCCATTTGTTTCAAAGTGACATAATCGGTTTTACCGGTACCCAATACCGGGATGTGCTCAACCACGATCAACTTACGGGCGATGGCAATTTCGGGCGAGCCCAGGTTTTTGGCGACAATTTGCAAGTCTTCGCGCTTGAGTTTGGCATCGGTGGTGAAGAGCACAATGCTTTCGCCACGGCTGGCATCTGCCACGGTAGTAGCTGCATGCTGCTGCTCGGGTGCAGCGGTGTTGGCAATCTTTTCAACGACTTCCAGTGAGACCATCTCACCAGCCACTTTGGCAAAACGCTTCACCCGACCTTTGATATGGATAAAGCCTTCAGCATCCACTTCAACGACATCGCCCGTTTCATACCAGCCATCTTTCGGCGCGACCAGCACGCCCGGATTGTCGTACAAATAGTAGCCTTGCATGATGTTGTCGCCTTTCACCGTCAGCAAGCCGCCTTTTTCTATGCCGGGCACCGGGCTAAGTTTGTATTGAATCCCAGGAAAGAATTGGCCGACACTGCCGTTGCGGTTGGCCATGGGCGTGTTGGCAGCGACCACGGGCGCGCATTCGGTGGTGCCATAACCTTCAAGAATGCGGATGCCAAATTTTTCATGATAAATCTTGCGTACTTCTTCGTTGAGCTTTTCTGCCCCGGCAAACACCACGCGCAATTTATAAAAGTCATACGGGTGCGCATATTTGGCATAGTTGCCCAAAAAGGTGCTGGTGGAGAAAAACACCGTGCACCCTTTGTCGTAAATCACTTCCGGGATCAATTTATATTGCAGTGGTGATGGAAACAGCAACAGTGGGATGCCGTTGAGTAAAGGCAGCAGCGCACCGGTAAAACCAAAGGCGTGAAACAGCGGCAAGGCCATCATGAATTTATCAGCCGGGCTGAAGTCCAGTGTCGCCAGGATCTGGTGCGTGTTGGCCAAAATACTTTTATGGCTATGCACCACCCCCTTGGGTTTACCCTCAGAACCGGAGGTAAATAAAATCACCGCCGTATCCTCGGCAGTCACAGGTTCCATCGCCGCGCGCGGGTAAAGCAAGGCGTAACCCATGAGCCAGGCGCGATCCAACATGCCAAACTGGCCACGCAGGTCTTCAAGGTAGACAATATTCAAATCGCTCATTTGGGCGACCGTTTCTTCCAGCTTGGCCGCTTCAATAAACTTGCGCGAACTGATGACCGTTCGGATATTGGCGGCGATACAGGCATTGCGCATGCCATCCGCACCAGCCGTGTAGTTAAGCATGGCAGGGATTCTTTTAAAGGCACTCATCCCCAGCACCAGCGCCAACGTGTTGGTGATATTAGGCATCAACACCCCGACCGCTTCGCCAGGCTGGCTCACCTTGGTGGCAATGCGACCCAGCGCCAGGCTACGCTTGAGCACCTCCTGATAGGTGTCCTCAACCTGGTTCATATCCTCGATGATGCGTGTCTTGGCACCGTATTTATCCATGGTGTCGAGAAAAGCTTCAAACAGGCTTTTACTTTGCTGGGTTTTAAACAGCATATGCTGCATGATGCTGCGCATGGCTTCACCGGCAATGCGGCGGCGCTGCTTGGCCGTGAGTGGCGCATGATGCCCATGTTGCTCAATACGGATTTCCGTCGGCGGCAAGATTTTCAGGGTCACGCGTGGTAACAACTTGCGCGGATGCACATCCGACAAACGGCCAAAATAAGATTGGGCGGCACCTTCAACGCGCACCGGCAAGATTTTGACGCCTGTTTTAGCCGCCACAAAACCGGGGCCGTCATACACCTTCATCAAGGCCCCCGTCAGGGTAATCCGGCCTTCAGGAAAGATCACTACGTTTTCGCCCGCATTCAGGCGCTGCACCACTTTCTTCATCGCCAGAGGGCTGGCCGGATCAACAGACAAATGTGGCGTCAGCTTTAACCACCAGCGGAAAAAAATGTTCTTCAACACGCCGGTATGCACGACAAAGGTCGCGCGCTTGGGCAAAAACAAGCCCAGCAACAAACCATCCAGAAAAGACTCATGGTTGGCAATAATCAACAATCTGTCTTCCTGCGGCACATTCTCCAGCCCGGTGACACGCACTCGGAACAACAGACGACACACACCCCTTAATACACTGACCAACATGGTTTGCTCCCGGTTAAATTCTTTTTATATTTCGTCTTTAATATAGTCCAGCACGTTTTGCAGTGCCTGCTGCATGAATGGCTGATTGACCCAAAAATAAACTTCGCGGCCGATCTTTTCACTCTGCAGGGCACCGCCGCGTTCGAGTACTTTTAAATGATGCGTCACTGCGGTGCGACTCAACTGCGAGCCCTCCACAATTTGCAGAATGGTGAGCCGCTCGTTTTTTTCGAACGATAGCAAAATCCGTTGCCGATGGGCATCACCCAATGCAACAAATAGCTCGGAAATGGCATTCCAGGGTTCTGGAACTTGGGTCACTGTTTTCATATAACTAAATAATTAGTTATTTAGTTTATTTTGTCAAGCACCATCATACAATTCTGTTTTGGCCATGGACTAGTCTGCGCTTCACCAAAGCATCATCCAACCTTGGCGCACGCCCTATTACACTGCAATGCCGCATGTAAAGGAGTGTGAGATGTTACGCCTGTCAGTATTGTCCTGTTTGCTTGTCTGTTTGCCGTTGGCGAGTCACGCCAGTGCAGAAATCAGCCTGGCAAGCACGAGTTGCTCGGGCGACATGTCGCTGTCAACAGGCAGTGGGATCTCATTAGCCTGTACTGGAAATCTGAGTCTCGATGGCGGCTGGCTCAAGTCTGACAGTCTGATATCACTGTTCGCCGGTGGAGACCTGACACTGAACAACCTCAGCCTGTACGCGCAGGAAATCAGTTTATCAAACCTGACCGGCAACTTGACAATAGGCAGCAACGTCCTGCTCGACATCACGCACGCGCCCGCAGTCGCCAGCGGCGCTATCAATATCAGCAGCGGCTTGCCCAAGCCGGTTATCGCGTGGCAAAGTTTTGATATTGGTTTGAATCCCGGCGCGATCATCACAGTGGGTACGGGTAACGCAAGCGTGATAAATCGCGTCATGGGTCATAGACCCGACTTGGCCGGCAGCTTGTCTCTCACATCCGCACAGAGCCAGTTATCACTCAATGCATCACGGCTAAACCTTATCAATAGCGCAGGCATTCATGTATCTGCGGTGCCTGAGCCTGATAGTTACATGCTGCTGCTGACAGGCCTGGGGCTTATGGCTTGCAGACGCAAGGCCAAACAGACCGCAAAAAACTAGCCAGCAATAGGTGAAAGATGGGTTTGCAGCAGACTGAGCATGGCGACATCGCCAGACTGGTCTGCGCTGAATGCAGTCAAACCGGATGCACGCGCCTGCTCGGCAATGCGGGCATGGTTGACGAATAAAGGAGTGGCTTTTAACCAGTCGCCATCACCAGCCAGCGCCAGTAAAAAACGCAAGGCTTCGGTACTGGTGACAACAATGCCATGTAATTGGCATTGGGCATAAGCTTGCTGCAATCGTTGGGCGCTGCTTTGCGGATTCACGCGGCGATAGCATTCACCAAACACCACTTCAGCGCCGCGCTGCTTCAGGGTATCCGCCAGCAATTCACGCCCACCGACGCCACGCACAATCAGCACCCGCTGCCCTTGCATGTATTGCAACTCAGGCAGCGCCAGCAAAGCTTCGCTATCAAAGCGCTCACTCGGCGTCAGCACCTCTGCGACACCATAGCTTTGCAAACTGGCAGCGGTGGTTGGGCCGATAGCAGCAAATTTGAGCGATGGCGAAATACCTGCCTGTTGCAGCAAAGGCATGCCATGCTGCACGGCATTTGTACTGATAAACACAGCCCAATCAAACTGGCTAAGCGGCGTGACCGCCGCATGAAAAGCGCTCAGGTCTTCCAAGCCTTTGATATCAAGCAAGGGAAAAGAAATGACTGTACCGCCTGCACCGATGATCGCCGCAGTGAGCTTGGTGGCTTGCTCGGGTGGACGCGTCACCGCGATATGCACCCCAGCCAAGGAGAGTGTCATTTGACGCCGTCCAGTGTGGCCAGGATTTTATCGGCACCGCGTGAGACCAGTTGCAGCGCCAATTGCTGGCCGAGTTTTTCTGCATCTGCCGCATTGCCGGTCACGGTTTCCTTCAGCATCTGCTTGCCATCAACGCTGGCGACAAAGCCTTGCATGCTGATGGTGTCGCCCTGCTTGGTGGCATAAGCGCCCAGTGGCACGGTGCAGCTGCCTGCCAATGCGCGGCTAAAGCCACGCTCGGCCAGCACGCACAGCTCAGTGTCTTGGTGGTTTAGCGGCGCCAGAATGGCTCTCAAATCAGTGCGTGCAGCATTGATTTCTATGCCTAAGGCACCTTGGCCGACGGCAGGAATACTGTCTGCCGGATCGATAAAACCTTTGATGCGGTCACCTAACTCCAGGCGGATCAGCCCGGCCGCCGCCAGAATAATCGCCGCATATTGGCCTTCATCCAGTTTACGTAAGCGGGTTTGCACATTGCCACGCAAAGATTCGATTTTGAGCGTAGGAAAACGCGCCTGTATCTGACTTTGACGGCGCAGGCTGGAAGTACCAACCACACTGCCCTCAGGCAGCTCTTCAAGGCTGGCATAGTTGTTAGAGACAAACGCATCGCGCGGATCTTCACGCTCACCGGTGGCCGTCAACACAAAGCCCTCGGGCAAATGCATGGGCACATCTTTCATACTGTGCACGGCCAAATCTGCGCGGCCATCGGCCAGTGCATTTTCAAGCTCTTTGACGAATAAACCTTTGCCACCAATACGCGACAACGGGGAATCCAGAATCTGGTCACCCGTGGTGGTCATGCCTAAAATACTGACATCACATTGTGGATATAAGGCCTGTAACCTGGCCTGGATATGCTTGGCCTGCCACATGGCGAGTGCGCTTTCGCGCGAGGCAATGACTAGCTTGGCTGGAGGGTTTAATGTACTCACAACGATGTTACCTATGATGGATTTAGCGCGCTATTTTAACACGGCATCGGCAGACTTCTGCGCCCCTTACGTGCCAGGCTAAGACGCACCTTTACATGAACCTTTTGTTCGCCAAGGCAGTCGGATTGAGTTATGCTGATGCCTGCATAGCAACCCGAAGTGGCTAGAAAAGTCGCTATTCAATGATAAAAATGGAGGACTATCCATGCAATACCAACTTGAAATTTTTCTTTCTTCTCTCAATCAATTCTGGGTCGAATTGGTCCATTTTGTACCCAAATTACTCGCTGCCATGGTCATTCTGTTTTTTGGCTGGCTGGTCGCCAAAGCAGTCAGATTAGGCGTAAAACGCATTCTTGAAATTTCACACTTTGATACTTTTGCGCAAAAATCCGGCCTCGAAGCCTTTATGCGTAGTGCCAACTATAAAGTCACCTTAAGTGGCATTATCAGCCAGGTCATCTATTGGCTGGTGATTCTGCTATTTGTCATCACCGGTGCCAACTCACTGGGCCTGACAGAAGTCGCTTCATTGCTCAAAGAGCTGGCCAGCTACCTGCCGCATATTATCGTGGCGATCCTGGTGGTCATTTTCGGCACCCTGTTTGCACGCTTTATCAACCGCCTGGTGTTTGCCTGGCTGCATAGCATCAAGTTTGAGCAAGCGCTGATCATCAGTACTTCAGCCGAATATTGCATCCAGATTCTGGCGATTTTCATTGCACTGGAACAACTGGGCATTGGCATGCAATTGATACATTCACTGTTTGTGATTGTATTTGGTGCCGTGTTCCTGGCGCTGGCGATTGCCTTTGGCCTCGGTGGCCGCGATTGGGCTGCCAAGGTCATTGATCAGGCGCAGAAGAAGAAGTAATGAAAAAAGGCCACCGTCAGGTGGCCTTAATCACATGTTGGTGACGTCGGCTAACAAGCAATGTCTCCGGAATGCCCTTGATTAACACCACCCACGCCGTTTCTCCAGCCTCTTCGCCTTCCGAAATCCGTTGCTTTTCAAACCCGCTGATGGCCGCACGTGCGACCAATGCATTACGGTGTATGCGTACAAACTGCGCCGCGTAAATTTGCTCCAGCTGGTTCAATGAGGTTTCGAGCAAGTAACTTTTGTCACGCGTGCGTACCGTCACATATTTCAACTCAGCCCGCAAATAGAGCACGTCTGCGATGGGCACCAGCAATACTTTGCCACGCTCGTGGATGCTTAGATGGTCATGCGTTTCCTGCAGTGGCCACAAAGCCTGTGACTGGGCGGCTTGTAGTGGCTGCGCTTTAGCTAGTGCGGCGGCCAGGCGCTCACTGCGTATCGGCTTGAGCAGATAATCAATGGCATTGAGCTCAAATGCCTGCACGGCATAATGGTCATAAGCCGTGGTAAAAATGAGCTTGGGTGGCTGTGACAAACCACGCAGGTGTTGTGCCAGCTCAATGCCATCCATCATCGGCATACGGATATCCACCAGCACAATATCTACCGATGCCTCTTGCAATATGCTGATTGCCTCGACGCCATTGGCGGCCTCTCCCGCCACCTCATAGCCACCGACATCCCCCACTAAATCACGCAACCGCTGCCTGGCCAGTGGCTCATCATCGACGATTAGCAAACGCGGACTAGCCATGCATCACCTCGGACAACGGCCGTGTTGGAATCACGATTTCGACGATATAACGCTGATCTGCTTCGTATTGGCGCAACTGTGCTTCCAGGTCGTAGTGCAAACGCAAGCGTTCACGGATATTTTTGAGCGCCATTTTATTGCCGCCAGATTTATCACTACGGGGCGGCAAAGGATTACTGATACGTAACAGCAAACTCTTACCGCTAGGCTTGATTTCAATATGCACCACACCGCCTTGCGACTGCGGCTCTATACCGTGATAGACGGCGTTTTCGAGCAAAGGCTGCAAAATCAGTGGCGGAATCATGACTTCCGGTGGAATATCCTCTAATTGCCAGTCGCATTGCAGCCGCTCATCCAGTCGCAGCTTTTCAATATTCAAGTATTGCTGGCACAAGGTGATTTCTTGCGATAAAGGCACCAGGTCACGGTTATCTGCCATCAGCACACGAAACAGCTCCGCCATATCTTCCAGCGCAGTCTCCGCGCGCTGCGGCTGGCTGCGGATCAAAGATAGTGCAGCATTCAGGCTATTGAACAGGAAATGGGGGCGGATACGTGCCTGCAAAGCCTGCAAACGGGCCTCGGCAATGGCGGGCGAATAAGCCCGCTGTAACAGATCGAGATAATATAAACACACCAGCACATCGGCCACACACAGCAGCATCACCTGCCAATATTGTGCGGATGTGAATGGCAAGATCCAGCGCTGGTATCCATAGGCAGACAAAGCGGTGATGCCAATAGCCAGCAAAAAGATCACCATCAACGCCAGGCGATAAGGCCAGCGGTTGATCACAGGATACGCCAACGTGAGGGCGCCCATCACCAGCAGCAGTGGCGGCAACCACTGGCTGCCAATCTGCGCCAGGTCATTTAGCCATGACGACACACTCCAGCCGGACTGGCCGTCATAGACCGTGAGCAATGCCAGCAAACACAGATGCAGCAACAGTACACGTAAGTGTATGCCCAGATTGCGGAAATTGGGGATGCGGCTACTTTTACGCACGGCGTGATGTTCGTTTATAATGTCGTGCCAGCATCATAAGTATTAAGTGCCACGGGCGCAAGCCGCGACCAGTGGGCAATTTGAAGGTGCAAATTTTGGCAGAAAGAATTTTGCTTTGACAACTCAGCAACCCAACACACAATCTTCGCTACACCAAAAAGACCAGGCATGGTCTGGCCGCTTTAATGAGCCAGTCGCCGAACTGGTCAAACGCTATACCGCCTCCGTCGATTTCGACAAACGCCTGGCTGCATTCGACATTCAAGGCTCGATTGCCCACGCCACCATGCTGGGCACGCAAGGCATTATTTCGGCGCAAGATGTAGAAGATATCAAACGTGGATTGGGTGAGATTCTGGCGGAGATCGAAGCCGGTCAATTTACATGGCTGCTGGACCTGGAAGATGTGCACCTCAACATTGAAAGACGCCTGACCGAGAAAATCGGCGATGCCGGCAAACGCTTGCATACCGGCCGTTCACGTAACGACCAGGTCGCGACTGATGTGCGTCTGTGGCTGCGCAGTGTGGTCGACGACGCCATCGCCGGTATCCGCGCGCTGCAAACCTCGTTGCTGGATCTGGCCGAACAACATGCTGCCACCATCATGCCAGGCTTTACCCACTTGCAAGTGGCGCAGCCAGTGACCTTTGGCCATCACCTGATGGCCTACTTTGAAATGCTCAACCGCGATGCCGAACGCTTTGCCGATGCACGCAAGCGTATCAACCGCCTGCCATTGGGCGCCGCCGCACTGGCAGGCACCAGCTACCCGATCAAACGTGAATTAGTAGCAGAATTATTAGGGTTCGACAGCGTCTGCCAGAACTCGCTGGATGCCGTCTCCGACCGTGACTTTGCCATTGAATTTAACGCAGCGGCTTCATTGCTGATGATGCATTTGTCGCGCTTCTCTGAAGAACTGATTTTATGGATGAGCCCACGATTCGGCTTTATTGATATTGCCGACCGTTTCTGTACCGGCTCCTCCATCATGCCGCAAAAGAAAAACCCGGACGTACCAGAACTGGTGCGCGGTAAAACTGGCCGCGTCTATGGGCATTTGATCGGCTTGCTGACCCTGATGAAAGGCCAGCCACTGGCTTATAACAAAGACAACCAGGAAGACAAAGAGCCCTTGTTCGATGTGGCCGACACCTTGCTGGTGACCTTGCAGATTTACGCCGACATGCTGCGCGGCATCACTGTCAAAGCCGACAATATGCGCCAGGCGGCACTGGAAGGCTTTGCCACCGCCACCGACCTCGCCGACTACCTGGTGAAAAAAGGCATGCCGTTCCGTGATGCGCACGAAGTGGTCGCCCACGCCGTCAAAGCTGGTGTGGAAACAGGCCGTGACCTGGCCGAATTCAGCCTGGGTGAGTTGCAAGCTTTCAGTAGCACCATCAGCGACGACGTGTTTGAAGTACTCACCCTCGAAGGCTCTGTTGCCAGCCGTAACCACACCGGCGGCACCGCGCCCGAACAAGTGCGCCGCGCCATCGCCCAAGCCAGGCAGCAATTAGGACACTGATGCCCCACCGCCATCATCCACCGAGTAAGTGCAAATCACACCCGGTAATGATGGGGCTGGTGTTAGCCATCAGCCTGTTGGCGACCCAGCCCACGCAAGCAGCGCTTGGCATCGCCAACCCCAAACACGAACAGGCCATGCTGTGGCCACTGTTGCCGGGTGAAAGCGTCAACAGCCTAGCCACCAAGCTTTATCCACAAAGCCCGGTGCTACAGCAGCGCTTTGTGCAGCAATCCATCACCCTCAGCCGTGGGCGCGGTATTTTGTTACGCCCGGATGAACGCAGTGAAACAGCACAACTCATTGCCGTGCCCAATGCGCAAACCTTGCACACCCTCACCCACCGTATTAAAAAAGCCGATGAAGTCGATACTGAGGCGTTTGTCACACCAGGCTTGGTGATGAGTGTGCAACTCACACAAGCATCGCAGCAAAACGCGACCGGGTGGCATTTGCCAAAGCTGAACCTGCCAGAAGGACTCTCGTTAAAAGGGTATTCTTTTTCTGTGTCGAATTTGACCGGACGAATTGCAGCCGCAAAGTCACATATTGTGGAAACCTATCAGGCCAATGCACGGGCGATTGCGCGGACGCCAGTGAAGAGGCTTTATCAAACACCGCAATTGGCGGTAATTGTAGTGAGTGTGATCTTGTTGCTGGTGTTGAGTTTGAGTTGGGGTGTTTTGGAAGAGCGGCAGTCTAAAAAGTAATTCTTATAGATACTCGTCACTTACATTTTCGCCTCTCGGCGAGTCACTTTCTGGTGCTTGTCCCCCAGAAAGTAACCAAAGAGGAGGGCACCCAGCCATCACGGCCTGACGGCTCCCTTGCGTTGCTCGGCCAAGGACTTTCGTCCGTACCGGACTCCAGGTGGGCGTCCATCGCAACTCGCCCTAGCGGCTTGCACAACCCGCAAGCCACCGCGGAACTCGAACAGCCGATGGCCGAAAGCCCCCACTTCGCCTCCGCTACTCAGCGTGATGGAATGGGATTTATCTCGCCAAACAACCATTAGTGAAAGTTTAACGGAAGCATAATTCTTCTGGTTTATTGATAACAACCAAGAATGGTTGCAGTCACTTGGTGTTCGGGGCCCCCATCTGCCGCGCCGAGCAACGCAGGGTTGGCGGGAGTTTTCGGCCATCGGCTGTTTGAGCTCCGCAACAAGCCACGCCTTGTGTGGCTTGTCAGGGCAAGTTTCGATGGACGCCCGGCAAGCCGAGTAGCACAGGATACAAGCGGAAGTTGGGGTGCACTTTCTTTTGGTTACTTGCTCTTTGTGCAAGCAAAGAAAAGTAACTCGCCTAGATGGCGAAAAGCAACCTTACCTAATCAGCAAAAACACTGATTAAGGCAAAAACATCCCCAATAACTCATTCAAAAACCGTTGCCCTTTTAACGTCGGCGCAATCACTCCACTCGTTTGCGCCAGCAATCCCTGCTGCTGTGCTTCCTGCAAAGTAGATTGGATACTCCGTAACGGCAATCCCGTGCGCTGCTGAAATAAATCTGCGTCCACACCATCCACCAGCCGTAACGCATTCATCATAAATTCAAACGCCAAATCCTCGCGGCCAATCTGCCACTCACTATCGACCGTCTGGCCTTTGGCCACACTCTCCAGATATTTTTTAGGATGCTTATGTCTACTCTGGCGGATAATTTTGTCGTGAAAACTCAGTTTGGAATGCGCACCAGCGCCTATGCCCAAATAATCCCCAAACGTCCAATAGTTGAGGTTGTGCTGGCACTGCTGACCAGGCTGTGAAAAACCAGAAGTTTCATAATGTTGATACCCATGACTAGCAAGCACCTTCTCAATTTCCTCTTGCATGATGGCGCTGGTATCGTCATCCGGCAAGCTCGGCGGCGTACGATGAAATGGTGTGTTGGGTTCCAGGGTCAGGTGATAAAACGACAAATGCGCCGGTTTGAGTTGGCAAGCCGTTTCGGCATCTTTCAATGCATCTTCCAGGCTTTGCTCCGGCAAGGCATACATCACATCCAGATTTACCTGATCAAAGGTATTTAACGCCAATTCTGCCGCTGCCAGTGCTTGTTCGCGATCGTGAATACGACCTAGCGCTTTAAGATATTGCGGCTGAAAACTCTGGATGCCCAGCGAAACCCGGTTCACACCTGCCTGCCGATAGCCTTGAAAATTAGCGATATCCACCGTGCCTGGGTTGGCCTCCAGCGTCACTTCAGCACCATACTCCAGCGGCGTCAGCATACGCACATGACTCAGAATCCTATCAATCGCTTCAGCAGAGAAAATGCTGGGCGTGCCACCACCAAAAAACACACTACGGATTTTGCGCCCCCACACCAACGGCGTCGCTTGTTCCAAATCCGCAATCAAGGCATCCACATACGCTGCTTCCGGAATTTCTTGCCGGGCTTCATGAGAATTAAAGTCGCAATAAGGGCATTTGCGCACACACCAAGGAATATGGATATACAGAGAAAGTGGTGGCGGATTGGTCAGACCACTGAGAGTCACGTCACCCTCTAGTGGTGCAGGACTCAAGCTATTGGCAGGGTAAATCGGGATCATTCGGGCATTTTAACGTGGAATGGATTTAAAATAGTTTCTTCTCGACTCTAGATTTTTTCCATATTAAAGTTATTAATAATAAATTTGGTGAAGATTTTAAGTCTTAAATTAACTGAAGAAATACTCCTCAACCTCATTAGAATTAATATATTTAAAGCACTCCCTATCCTTAAACAAAGGGAGTAAATAATTTATTTGGGAATTTTGAATGAAAATATATTTTCATCAAGGCGAAACATGGAGATGGTGGCCAAGTAACCTTGCAACTGAGTCATCAATGCTGGCATTGTCATATAACAATTGGGATGACTATGATATTAAGTCAACTTTAAATGCAGTTTTATATATTGAAAATGATGAAATTATTAGATTCTCACTTAAATTAATGATTGAAGGAATAAAAGACTCTCCTAAATTTCTTAATAGTCTAAGGGTAGAAGAAAAGTGGAATGGCTTTTTCCCAATTCCGAATGTAAATTATGTTTCCGTACCTAGTGATATTGACTTGTACAGCATACTCCTAAATAAATTAGGAAAACAATCGGCTGAAGATGTTTTGAAAAATATTAGAGACGCAGGCTATCTACTCAATGTAGTCCAAGATAACTCCTCAGATGAATTAATACATAATTTGGATTTCAAGACATCACTGCTTCGCGAAGCTGGAGCTAAAAAAGCGTTCAATGACGGATGGAGACTATTTACAGATTCTGAATCCAGCATCAACGACTTCGATTTGAATATTATTCAAAAAGACAACTCAACAGAGTCAATCAAATTTAAATTCAACTCCAAATATCTTCCATACGATATTAATATTTTAATTGGCCCCAATGGGGTCGGAAAATCATACACGTTAAAATCACTAGTAGAGTATTGGTTAGGTGTTGATAGCGGCAATAAATTAGCACTGGATAAAATTAATCATATTCCCTTCAACAATCATCCAAATATTGCCAAATTAATCTTAATTTCCTACAGCCCTTTTGAAGATTTCACCATCGATCTAAAGGATGCAGAACTTATTGATAAGGAAGCATACAAATACTTTGGGTTTAGGCAGATTGCCGCATCTGAGAGTGGTGATAAAAGAATTACAATTAGCAGAAATCTTCCATCACGTGATGCTGTGAGTTCGATAATAAAAGCTGTTACCGATGATATAAAATTTGACTTTATGTCATCATGGATTAATAAATACAAAACAATTGAATCTGTACTTATTCCTGCAGTCGGTTTTGATAGCATAGCTTGCGAGATGGCTAGCAAAGAGTTTGTAACTGACGGTGGACCTCCTTTTAATAATTCCTTACTTATCGAAGATATTCCGTATCTCCTAATTAACAGAGAGACAATTAATAATTTCTCTCGTTATGAATTAGAGATTTCGGACTTTATTAAACCAACATCGGGCGTTACATTTCTTAAAGATAACAAACCAATAAATTTAAGTTCGGGGCAAAGATTATTCTGTTTTATTGTAATTAACGTTGTAGGTGAAATTAGAAAGGATAGCCTTGTTGTAATTGACGAACCAGAATTGTTCTTACATCCACAACTTGAAATTCAATTTATTTCTTTATTAAAGAATGTATTATCGGCCTTCTCTTCAAAAGCTATTCTTGCTACTCACTCTGAAGTGATTGCGAGAGAAATTCCGTCTAAGTGCATCCATGTTTACCACCCTGACGAAGAGCAAGTTTTGATTCAGAATCCACCTTTTGAAACATTTGGAGGTGATTTGCAAAGAATCTCATCATATGTGTTTGGTGATAGCCATGTATCAAAACCCTTTGATGCATGGATTACAGAGAATATAGATAGATTTCCATCTAAAGAAGCATTTATTGAGGAAATTGGTGCAGAACTCAATGAAGAAATGCTAATGAAAATTCTAAATTATCAGGATAAAAATGGTTTGCCCAGTTAACTTACCCTCCGATGATTCATTAGCCACTTTAGATAACATTCTTAGCGAGAGAGTAAAGTTTAAGAGCTTCTTTACCGCTATTGAAACTGATTTAAAGACTAACTTTAGGGGTTACATTGTTAATAAAGGGAATCCTGAGTTAATTAACATAATGGATTTATCCCAATATACGTCTGAAGTAGACGATAGAAAAACAACTCTTAAAGGATTGTACAGCCCTCGGAAAGACAAGTATCCGTTCAAAGAACTAGAGCGCATCAGAAAGCACAATGGTTTAGTTGTGTGTCCATCTTGTGGCGAACTAGGTCGTCCACGCACTCTGGACCACTATTTACCGAAAGACATATTTCCAGAGTACTCCATTCTGCTTGCTAATCTTGTGCCTATGTGTGATTGGTGTCAGGGTGCAAAGGGTACAATGTACAAGACCGACTCCAATAAGAAAAAGTTTATTCACCCTTACTTCGATAAAATATCAGTACCTGTCTATTTTTTTAAATTTTCCAAGCCATTTAGCTCTCCAATAATATCCTTGACAGTTAATCCTGACTTGGACTCGGAGCTTACAAGGCTCGCCCACGAGCATTTAACTGGAATAAATCTGCTAGAACGCTACGTGGATTACTTCAGTACCTCATACATTTCCATAATGAGAAAAGCTAAAGAATATAAAGAAAATGGCAATATCAATAATTTCAGAAGTTATTTGACAAGCTGTTTATCGATTTTTAATGATAAAGCGATAAATTCTTGGGACTCAGTTTTATATCGATCAATTCTTTTAAATCCCGAAATATTAGAATATTTAGAACAAGGAAACCTACCCAAGAATTTGTGAACTCTTACAGTTTTAAACCATCTCTTCCAGCACCTGCAAAAACGCATCGCCGTATTTCTGCAATTTGGCCTGCCCTATCCCGCTAATCTGCCCCATTTCATCTAATGTCTGCGGTTTTCGATTATGAATTTCCAGCAGCGTACTATCGTGAAAAATCACATAAGGCGGCACGCCCTGCTCTCTTGCCAGCTCCAACCGTTTGGCTTTAAGGGCTTGCCAGAGCGGATCGTCATTGGCACCCGCGAAGGCTTCTTTGGCACGGGCGCTGCGTTCGGCTTTGCTCATGCGTTTTTCGGGTTCGGCGTCGCGGCGTAGCCAGACCTCTTGCTCGCCTTTGAGCACTGGCCTTGCCGCTTCGGTCAGTTTTAAGCCACCATACGCCGCCATGTCGGCCTCAAGCATGCCAGCCGCAATTAGTTGGCGATACACACCACTCCATTGGGCTTGATTGAGGGTTTTGCCTATACCAAAGGTGCTGACTTTGTCATGGCCGAAGCGCTCGACTTGCGGAGTGAGTTTGCCGATGAGCACATCGATTAAATGGCCGACGCCGAATCTTTGCCCGGTGCGGTAAACACAGGAAAGTGCCATTTGCGCGACTTGGGTAGCTTGCCAGGTTTCGACCGGGTGCAGGCAGTTGTCGCATTGATCACAGGCGCCGGGATGGCTTTCGCCGAAATAGCGCAGAATGGTTTGATGTCGACAGGCGGTAGATTCGCAGTAGCCGAGCAAGGCATCCAGCTTCAGGCGTTCAAGCCGTTTGCGCTCTTCGGAGGCTTCGCCGCTATCTAGCATTTGCCGCATGGAGACGACATCGCCCATGCCGTAGACCATCCAGGCATTGGCGGCTAAGCCATCGCGACCGGCGCGGCCGGTTTCCTGGTAATAGCCTTCCATACTTTTTGGCAGGTCTAAATGGGCGACAAAGCGGACGTTAGGTTTATCGATACCCATGCCAAACGCGATAGTCGCCACCATGATAATGCCTTCTTCACGCAGAAAGCGGCGCTGGTGGTGTTCGCGCAATTGCGCAGGCAAGCCAGCGTGATAAGGCAACGCTGACCAGCCTTTTTCGACTAGCCAGGCGGCGGTTTCTTCTACTTTTCTGCGCGACAGGCAATAAATGATGCCGGCATCATCCGGGTGCTCACGCTCAAGAAAGGCCTGCAATTGCTGGCGCGCATTATTCTTGATCCCGACGTGGTAGCGGATATTCGGTCGGTCAAAGCTGGAGACAAACTGGGCGGCGTTTTCAAGGTTAAGCTGGCTGATGATTTCGGCGCGCGTGGGTGCATCGGCCGTGGCGGTGAGCGCAATACGTGGCACTTGCGGAAAGCGCTCATGCAGCACAGTCAACTGGCGATATTCTGGCCTGAAATCATGCCCCCATTGCGACACACAGTGGGCTTCGTCGATGGCAAACAGTGCCAGGCCCACATGCTGGTGCACTTCGTCGAGCAAGCTTAAAAAGCTGCCGACCATGAGCCGCTCGGGGGCGACGTAGAGGAGTTTTATTTCGCCTGCGAGTACTTGGCGCGTAATGCGGCTATTGTCTTCTGCGCTTAAACTGGAGTTTAAAAAGGCGGCGTTGACACCCAATTGCTGCAAAGCCTCGACCTGGTCTTGCATGAGGGCGATTAAGGGCGAAACGACAATTGCCAGGCCTTCGCGTGCGAGGGCAGGAATCTGGTAACACAGCGATTTGCCGCCGCCCGTAGGCATCAGCACCAGCGCATCGCGCCCGTCGATCACGTGCTCAACGATGGCTTGTTGCTGGTGACGGAACTGGTTGTAACCGAAAACGTCGTGGAGGATTTGCTGCGGTGAGAGACCTGCCATATTGGCAAGCCTATAGCTTGTTGTAAGGATTAACCAGCGTATCGACGAGCGCATGCAGCGCAGCACGCATCTGCTCTTCGCTGACTTCCATCAGCAAACCGTCTTCCATTGCATCCTGGGCGATTTGTTTGAGTTCATCAAAATTTTCGGCCATGACTTTGACCTTTTCGGTGCAGGAGACCACCGAACCGTCATCGCGTACCCATTTTGGCCATTCGTTTTTCATACACTGACTCTTTCCAAGGCTTGCAGCAATTTTACCAAAGCCTGACCGCGATGGCTCATGCGGCTTTTTACTTCCAATGGTAATTCGGCAACCGTTTTACGGCTTTCAAGATCCATAAATAACGGGTCATAGCCGAAGCCTTCCGTGCCGCGAAATTCGCGCAAAATTTCTCCACGCCACAGGCCATCAGCAATAATCGGTTGCGGATCTTGTGGCGAACGCACCAGCACCAGCACACTGTAAAAATACGCCTGGCGCTCGCTGATACGTGACAATACTGTGAGCAGTTTATCGTTGTTTCGTTCATCTTGCGTGAGCAGGCTATTGGCCGGTTGCGGCCCGGCATAGCGCGCCGAAATCACACCTGGCGCCCCTTGCAAGGCATCGACACACAGGCCGGAATCATCGGCCAACGCAGGCAAGCCTGTGTGCTGGCTGGCATGACGCGCTTTGGCCAAGGCATTTTCAATAAAGGTGCCGTAGGGCTCGGGGCATTCCGGCACATTAAATTCTGATTGCGACACGATGTCGATATTCAGCGGCGCCAGCACATGCGCAATCTCGCGGATTTTGCCTTTATTGCCAGAGGCAATGACTAGTTTATTAAATGGCAAGGCCATGGTTATTTTGCCAATGCCAGGGTTTGCAGTTGGCCCAACTCATGAATGCCTTTGGCAGCCAGGTCCAGCATCTGATTCATGGTATCGCGACTAAATGGCTCACCTTCGGCTGTGCCCTGAATTTCAACAAAGCCACCGTTGCCGGTCATGACCACATTCATGTCGGTATCGCAGTCTGAATCTTCGATATAGTCGAGGTCCAGCACTGGCGTGCCCTGATAGACACCAACTGAGATTGCTGCCACTGAGTCTTTGATGGGCGTTTCGGTGAGCAGGCCTTTTTGCAGCAATGTGCCCACGGCATCTACCATGGCGACATAAGCGCCGGTGATGCTGGCAGTACGGGTGCCGCCATCGGCCTGGATGACGTCACAGTCAAAATGGATGGTGCGCTCGCCCAACTTTTGCAGGTCAATCACCGCGCGCAGGCTGCGGCCGATCAGGCGCTGAATCTCTTGTGTGCGGCCACTTTGCTTGCCGCGTGCGGCTTCGCGGTCCATGCGGCTACCTGTTGAACGTGGCAGCATGCCATATTCAGCCGTCACCCAACCCTGGCCTTTGCCCTTCAAAAAACCAGGCACTTTTTCTTCTACGCTGGCAGTGCAAATCACGTGCGTATCGCCAAATTTCACCAATACTGAGCCTTCAGCATGTTTGGTGTAGTGGCGGATAATTTCGATGGCGCGCAATTGGTCATTCGCGCGCTGGCTTGGTCTGATCATGGTTTACAACTTCCTGTTATTTAATATGTTGCCGGGTTCTGCCCAGCGCTTCCTGTATTTCGGCAATCGCCTTTTCAATTTCGTCATCGGTCAGATCCAGCGCATATTGGCTGGGCGGGGCCGTGGTTTCATTCATCATGGTAGTGGTGACGTCTACCGGTAAATCCAGTGTTGAAATCGTCAGCGGGCTGGTCACACGCTGCCCCCACTGCAGAGCAATCGCGCTCATATTATCGCCGACGGTAATACTGGCGGCATCGGCATCGTCCAATAAGCGGTTCACGCCATCGTTAATATCTGCGGCCAGCATATGTTGCGCCATGCTGATATCAGGCACGGTGTTCCATACACCATCCGAGCACAGCATAATGACATCGCCTTCGCGCAGCGGGATCGGCGCCGCCAGCTCCACTTTTGGCGGGCGCTCTCCCCCTACGCAATTATAAATTTTATTACGGTGCGGGTGATGATCCATCTCATCTACCGTAATTTTGCCTTCTCTTAATAACGATTGCACGACTGAGTGGTCCTCGGTCTGGTGTTCGACCAGGCCGTTCCGATACAGGTATAAGCGGGAGTCACCCACATGGGCACAAAACAGTTTGTTGTGCTGGATTAGCGCGACGACAATGGTGGTACGTGGCGATTCCAGCAAACGTTTTTGCAAACGCACATTTTCGATCACATCATGTGCCCGGGCAATTTGCTCACGCAAAAACTGCGCAGGCTGGGTAATCAAAGGCTGCGATTCGCGCTGAAAGGCTTCTATCGTGGTTTTCACCGCGATTTCGGCGGCCACATCACCATGCTGGTGTCCGCCCATGCCGTCAGCCAGCACCATGAAAATAGCATGCCGGTGGTAAGAATACGCCAGCCGGTCCTGATTATAAGGCCGCGGCCCCTGGCGGCTACCTTGTGCAATGGTGAATTTCATAGCGGTTTATTCAATACCTTGATGATTTTATCCACCAGCGAACCACGAGGATCTTCTACCACGCGGATGCCGATCATTTTTTTCTGTAATGAGAACACGCTTTGCGGCCGTAACAGGTAGTCCAGCTGCATGCATTCATCAATAATCGCCAGTAATTTTTCAGAGTATATCTGTTTACCGAGCTCAATCGCAGGCACCAGCGTATCATCTTTCAGCCGCACATTGGCCGAGATGGGCGATGCGCGTTGCAAGCAGGCATACATGCTGGCACCTATGCTGTAAATATCACTCCAGGGCCCCAGGTGCTTACGGTCTATGTATTGCTCCGGCGGCGCAAAACCCGGTGTGTAAGTCGGCGCCAATGTCACCTCAGACAAGGCCTGGCGCGCTGATCCGAAGTCCAGCAGCATGGGTGAGCCATCCAGGCGGATATAAATATTGGCGGGCTTGATATCCAGGTGCAGCAACTTGCGCGTATGCACTTCACGCAAGCCATTGAGCAACTCCACAAACATGCGGATCAGGAAACTCTCAGGCACCGGCTGCGACAAGGCCATGATGTAATCTTGCAGCGACTTGCCGCGCTCATACTTCATGACCATGTAAACGGTGTTGTTGGCACGGAAGAAGTTTTTCACGCGCACAATATTTTTGTGCTCAATATTGGCCAGCGCCAGGCCTTCTTCAAAAAAGCACTTCATGCCATGTTTGTAGGCAGCTTCATTTTTGCCATTGGAGCGGATATGCGTGTGCTCGTCACGCTCAGCCAGCGTCACTGGCATATATTCCTTGATGGCGACGGTATTTTTTTGCGGATCCTGCGCCAGATAGACGAAACTGAACCCGCCCAGACTCAGCACCCGTGTAATGGTGTAGTCATGCAGCGCAGTGCCTACCGGCAAGGCAAAATCGAATTTATTAGAAAGCTTCACTAGCGCTTTAACGTCACAATCATGGCTTTTATTAAGGGAAACGCCGAATTAAGTGGCTTGCCGTCTCTGCCATCAAACCGGGTTTCTTTTATCTGTACGCTATTTTCGCATATCGATAGCGCATTTGATACAATCGTCCAGTTTGCCCGGAGCGCGATAATGACTGCCAACAAAACCACAGAAAAAGAAACCAAAAACGCACACCCCATTTTAAGCATGACCGGCTTTGCCGCAAGTGAAGCCCGTTTTCCGGGCGGCCTGTTGCTGATCGAACTGCGTGCAGTGAATCATCGCTACCTCGAACTCAACGTCAAAATTGAAGACAGTTTGCGCCAGTTTGAAGCGCTGATACGCGAACAACTGCAAACCCGGCTCGGCCGCGGAAAAGTTGAATGCCGTATGAGTCTCAAAAGTGACAACGCAGCCACCACCCTGGCGCTCAACCCGGCCATGGTGGCGCAAATTGCACAAACGCTCAAAGACCTGCAACAGCATTTTCCGCAAGCGCAACCGATCAACCTGGTCGATGTCTTCAAACTGCCCGGCGTCTTGCAAACCGAAGCGGTGGATGCCGAAGCCATGGCACAAGGCGTACAAAACGGCCTGTCACGCGGCATTGATGAACTGATTGCTGCTCGCCAGCGCGAAGGTGAAAAGCTCAAACAGGTATTGCTCGATCGCCTGCAAGGCGTGCGTGAACAAATCAGCATTGTTAAACCACTGCTGCCGACGCTGGTGAGCCAATACCAGGAAAAACTGACCGCCAAACTGCAAGAGGCCATGCAAGCCGATGACGACCGCGTGCGTCAGGAAATCGTGCTTTACGCGCAACGCATTGATGTGGACGAAGAGTTGGCGCGCTTGCAATCCCATATCACCGAAATGGACCGCATCCTCAATGCCGGTGGCGCCATGGGTAAAAAACTGGATTTCCTGATGCAGGAAATGAACCGCGAAGCCAATACCCTGGGCTCAAAATCGGTGGCCATCGAAACCACACAAGTGTCTATGCAACTAAAAGTGCTGATCGAACAAATGCGCGAGCAGATTCAGAACATCGAGTAAGCGGCTTAAATGTAAAACGGCACTGCACCAAAATCGTGACGCCAAAACGCACCGCAATGGTGCGTTTTGCTTTGGTAGCAACAGCTAAAAAACAATAACAATATGATTTAAAACACTATTCTTTGCTGGCACACGGCTTGCTCTTATTTAATTGAATTTTACAAGTAAGGCAAAGGTCCAGCATCATGACGCAATCGGCCAAACAGTTTTTTGATGAAATGCAGGGCTATGGGGGCAATGTACGTGCCATCTATCAGGCGTATAACCGCTGGTTAAGCGATGTACCGACACAACAGCTGGCAGCCAAGCGAGCGGAAGCTGAAGTATTGTTCCGCAGGGTTGGGATTACGTTTAACGTCTATGGCGAAGAGGATGGTGCCGAACGTTTGATTCCGTTTGACGTGATTCCGCGCATGATCTCCGCCAGCGAGTGGGCACACCTGGCCAAAGGCGCCGTGCAACGCGTGCGCGCACTCAATATGTTTTTGCATGATATTTATCATGAGCAGGAAATCATCAAGGCCGGCATCGTCCCCAATAGTATTTTAAGCAACTCACAATACCGGCCGGAAATGGTAGGCGTCAATGTGCCTAACCAGGTGTATGCACACGTCGCCGGTATCGACCTGGTACGCACCAGTGAATCACAGTTTTATGTGCTGGAAGATAACTTGCGCACCCCTTCTGGCGTCTCTTACATGCTGGAAGACCGCAAAATGATGATGCGGCTGTTTCCGGATTTATTTAAAAAATACCCGATTGCACCGGTCGAGCATTATCCGCACGTGTTACTTAATAATTTGCGCTCGGTGGCCCAAACAGGCGTCACTGATCCGACCGTGGTACTGCTTTCACCAGGCGCTTATAACAGCGCTTACTTTGAACATGCCTTCCTCGCCCAGCAAATGGGCATCGAGCTGGTGGAAGGCCAAGATTTGTTTGTCCGCAATAACGCCGTCTACATGCGCACCACGCAAGGCCCGCAAAGGGTGGACGTGATTTACCGCCGCATCGACGACGACTTCCTTGACCCTCTGGTGTTCAAGCCCGACTCCCTGTTGGGCGTGCCAGGTCTGCTCTCCGTCTACCGCAATGGTGGCGTCACATTAGCCAACGCCGTGGGCACCGGCGTTGCTGATGACAAGGCGACGTATGTCTACGTGCCGGAGATGATCAAGTTCTACCTGGGTGAATCTCCCATCCTGCAGAACGTGCCTACGTATCAACTCAGCAAGGAAGATGATCTGGCCTACGTGCTGGATCATCTGCCCGAGCTGGTCGTAAAAGAAGTACAAGGCTCCGGCGGCTACGGTATGCTGGTCGGCCCCACTGCCAGCAAGCAGGAAATTGAAGAGTTCCGTTTACGCATCGTCTCCAAACCGGCCAATTACATTGCGCAACCGACATTGGCCTTATCGACCTGCCCTACGCTGGTAGATCAGGGCATTGCACCACGCCATGTCGACCTGCGGCCGTTTGTACTCTCGGGTAAAACAGTCAGTGTGGTGCCAGGTGGCTTGTCGCGCGTGGCGCTCAAGGAAGGTTCATTGGTGGTCAACTCCTCACAAGGTGGCGGTACCAAGGATACCTGGGTGCTGGAGCGCGATGATGTCTGTGTAGAAACCTCGCAGTCGCAAATGGCTGCCCAACAAACAACGCAAGAGGCTGTCATATGTTAAGTCGTACTGCAGATCATTTATACTGGATGGCGCGTTATATCGAACGTACTGAAAACGTGGCGCGCGTACTGGATGTGACTTACAACATGTCGTTGCTGCCTTCCGACAGCAGCAATGAGGAAGAACTGTGGGATACGGTATTGGAAATTGCCGGTATCCGCGATATTTATGACAAAACTTACAAAGAACTCAATGCCGCCAATGTGATTAAACATCTGGTGATGGATAGCAGTAATCCTTCCAGCATCTACAGCTCGTTGCGCAGCGCACGTGAAAATGCCCGCGCTGTGCGCGTGGCCATGACCACCGAAACCTGGGAAAACATGAACACGCTGTGGCTGGAGTTTGGCCAATATATCAAGCAGGACCTGACACAGACTGGCTTGAGTGAGTTTTGTGAATGGGTTAAAAGTCGCTCGCATTTGTTCCGTGGCGTGTGCTTTGGCACCATGTTGCGCGATGAAGCATTTAGCTTTGTACGCCTGGGCACCTTTATGGAACGTGCTGACAATACCGCACGTTTGCTCGATGTAAAGTATGAATTTTTAATCCCTATGCAAGAAGCGAATGACGGCGCGGTGGATTATTACGAATGGAGTGCCGTGCTGCGCTCGGTGTCAGCTTTCCAGGCCTACCAGAAAGTTTACCGCGATGCGATTGAACCGATGAAAGTGTCTGAATTGCTCATTTTGCGCGAAGACATGCCACGCTCACTGCATGCCTGCTACGCCGAAATCATGCCGATTTTGCGGCAGGTGGCTGGCAGCCGCCAGACTGAAGCCGAGCGCCTGGCTGGCCAAATGCATGCCAGGCTGCACTACGGCCGCATGCTGGATATTTTGAAAGATGGTGTACACCACTTTTTGGATGAATTTATTCTGGCCAACCGCAAACTCGGTGAAGAAATACAACGCAATTTTTTAAGTGCGACGGCCTGACAACGACAATAGATTGCCATGAACCCCCTCATGCGCAGACTGTTTAACACAGCGCTGCGCTTTTTCACTTTGGCACACCACACATATGCTGCTCAATATTGAACACCAGACCCACTATGCTTTCAGTGACATGGCGCAATACACTATTCAGCAATTGCGCCTGACGCCACGCAATGGTCACGGCCAGCAGGTCAAGCATTGGCAGATCAAGGTCAACGGGCAGCTGGCTGCGTTTGAGGATGCCTTTGGCAATCTGGCGCATACCCTGGTCATCGACCAGCCGCATCATGAATTAATCATTGCCGTGTGTGGCGAAGTGGAAACCGGGGTTGCAAGCACCCCGCCTGAGCACACACTCCCATTAGACATTTACCTGCGTGATACACCCCTCACCCAGGCCGATGCCGCCATGATTGCATTTGCCAAACGCTTTGCCGATGCGCCACTGCCAGACATGATGCAGGCTTTGCGTGCGCAGATGGAGTACATCACAGGTGCGACCCAGGTCGATACCTCGGCAGCCGAGGCCTTCAGGCTTGGCAAAGGGGTTTGCCAGGACCATGCGCATGCTTTTATTGGCTGTTGCCATAGCCTGGGGCTGCCCGCACGGTATGTCAGCGGTTATCTGTTCACCGAAAACGGCAACCTGATGCAAACGCATGCCTGGGTGGATGTGTGGCAACACGATCAATGGCTAGGGCTGGATGTGTCTAACGGCACATTGGTAAACGAAACGCATGTCAGATTGGCCACTGGCCTGGACTATCGTAGCGCCAGTCCGATCACGGGTTCGCGTATCGGTGGCGGCACAGAGGGCATGGCGAGCATGGTCAGTGTCAACCAGCACGGCGGCCTGACAGATAAACAGCGCGAGCAGCATAAACAACAGCTACGACAGCAGGCACAAAGTGCGCAGCAGTAGCTTGTCCGTGCATGCTATGATCACTTTTAAACATTAACCTACTCCTCTTTTTCTTATGACTTATTGTGTCGGTATTTTGCTGCAACAAGGCCTGGTATTGGCTTCTGATACGCGCACCAATGCTGGTGTCGACCAGGTAGCGATTGCGCCTAAAATGCACCTATTTGAAGTACCGGGCGAGCGCATGATTGTGCTGCTGACGGCGGGCAATCTGGCCATTACACAATCGGTGGTCAACCTGTGCCGTGAACAGCTCAAATCGCCTGAACCGCATGCCCACCTGCATAATGTCCAATCGCTGTTTGAAGCCGCCAGTGTCGTCGGCGCCGCCATGCGCACCGTGCATCAGCGCGATGGCAAAGCCCTCAAGGAACATAGCATAGACTTTAGCGCCAGCATTCTGGTGGCCGGGCAAATCAAAGGCGAGCAGCCACGCCTGTTTAATGTCTATGCGGCAGGCAATTTTATTGAAGCCACCTCGGACACGCCTTATCTGCAAATCGGCGAGACCAAATACGGCAAACCGATTATCGACCGTGTCATCAAACATCAAACCAATGTCACAGATGCGGTAAAATGCGTGCTGATTTCATTTGATTCCACCATCCGCAGTAATATTTCTGTGGCTTTACCGATTGATTTGATGATATACCGCACTGACACCTTTAGCGCCGATTGCCGGCAACGCCTGACGGAAGATGATCCTTATTACGCCTGTATCCGCAAGGGTTGGGGCGAGGGTTTGAAATCCGTCTTTTCTTCACTGCCTAACCCGGAGTGGTGTGCATCATGAGTCATGGTCATTTATATGTGATTTCTGCTGCTTCTGGCGCTGGTAAAACCAGCCTGGTGCGTGCCATGCTGGCGCAAGACCCGATTTTAAAACTGTCGGTGTCGCACACCACGCGCGCACCACGCCCGGGCGAAGAAGACGGCATCCATTACCACTTTGTCTCAGAGGCCGAGTTTTTAGGCGTGCTGGATAAAGGCGGCTTTCTCGAAAGCGCCCATGTGCACAGTGCGCGTTATGGCACGGCACAAAGTGAGGTAGAAAACGCCCTGGCATCCGGCCGCGATGTGATTTTGGAAATCGACTGGCAAGGCGCTCAGCAGATACGCAAACTGTTCCCGCAGGTCACCTCGATTTTTATTTTGCCGCCTTCGATTGAGGCGCTGGCGCACCGCCTGAACAACCGCGGCCAAGACAGCGAAGCCGTGATTACGCAACGTCTGGCCGCCGCACGTGAGGAGATGCGTCACGTGCATGAGTTTGATTATGTTACAATTAATGATAATTTTGACGTGGCCTTGCAGGATCTGATGGCGATTGTTCGCGCCCAGCGCTTGCAGTTAAACCGCCAGGTTGCATGCCACGCGTCATTGATTCAATCACTTACCTGACCCAGCGCGCATGCACGCTGCATGTAGGCTCACATATTAAGAGGTTTTTATGGCACGTATTACTGTCGATGATTGTTTGGACAACATCTCTAACCGTTTTCAATTGACATTGGTGGCAGCTTACCGCGCCAGACAATTAGCCAATGGTTCAGACCCATTAGTGAGCGGCTATTCACAAAAAGACAAGCCAACCGTGATTGCCTTGCGCGAAATCGCTGCTGGTAAGATCGGTGTAGAGTTGTTAGAGAAAAAGGGCCACGCATAAACAGCTATGCCCCATAGCCAAGGCGATTCTGCCCATCGCAAGTCCAGGTCTCCCCTGGAGGAAGTGGACTTGCTCCCTGCTGACCGTGAGGACTCCCCCCTTACCCAGCTGATCCGCAAGTACCTCAACGAAGAAGAAGTGCAACTGGTCTGGCAAGCGTATCGCTATGCCGAGCAGGCGCATGCCGGTCAAACCCGCAAAACCGGCGAACCCTATATTACCCATCCTATTTCGGTGGCCTGCATTCTGGCCAAACTGCATCTTGACTTGCCCACCCTGCTGGCCGCCCTGTTGCATGATGTGGTGGAAGATACCGAAGTCGATAGTGCGGCGATTGCTGAGCGCTTTGGTAAACAGGTGGCCGACCTGGTAGATGGCCTGACCAAGCTGGACAAGGTAGAACTGCAAACCGCCACCCAGGCGCAAGCCGAAAATTTCCGCAAAATGCTGCTGGCCATGAGCCAGGATGTGCGTGTGATCCTGGTCAAGCTGGCCGATCGTTTGCACAATATGCAGACGCTGGAAGCGATGCGCCCGGAAAAACAGAAACGCATCGCGCGCGAAACGCTGGATATTTATGCGCCAATTGCCAACCGGCTAGGCCTGAACCCGATTTACCATGAGCTGGAAGACCTCAGCCTCAAGTACCTGTATCCAAATCGCCACCGCGTGATTGATAAGGCCATTCGTCTGGCACGTGGTAACCGCAAAGAAGTCATCAGCAAGATTCAGGACGCCATTGAGAACCAGCTGACGCAATACCAGATCGAATATGATGTACAGGGGCGCGAAAAGCACCTTTACAGCATTTATAAGAAAATGGCTGAAAAATCGATGAAATTGTCGCAAATTGGCGACATTTACGGTTTTCGCGTCATTGTCAAAGATACCGCAGCCTGCTACCTGGCATTGGGCGCATTACATGCGCTTTATAAGCCGATTCCCGGCCGCTTTAAAGACTATATTGCCATCCCCAAAGCCAATGGTTACCAATCTTTGCATACCACGCTGTTTGGCCCATTTGGCACGCCGATTGAGGTCCAGATCCGCAGCCAGGAAATGCACAATATTGCTGATGCCGGCGTGGCCGCGCACTGGCTGTATAAAACCACCGATGCGCACCTGACCAAACTGCAACAGCAAACCCACCAGTGGTTGCAACGCCTGGTTGAAATCCAGACCGAGAGTGACGACAGCCACGAGTTCCTGGAGAACTTTAAAGTCGACCTGTTCCCCGACGAGGTCTATGTGTTTACGCCTAAAGGCAACATCATGGCCTTGCCACGTGGCTCGACCGCGGTCGACTTCGCCTATGCCGTGCACTCCGATGTTGGCAACAGTTGTGTCGCCGTTAAAATCAATAATGAACTGGCGCCACTGCGTACCGAGATGCGCAATGGCGATCATGTTGAAATCATCACCGCACCGCTGGCGAAACCGAATCCGGCCTGGCTCAACTATGTGGTCACCGGCAAAGCCCGCTCACATATCCGCCATTACCTCAAAACCGTCAAGGTGGAAGAATCGGCACAATTGGGTGAACGCATGCTGAATGTGGCGCTACGCGCCATGCATATAGAACCGGCCGAGATTTCAGACAAGCAATGGCAAAAGGTCATGAACGACTATGGCAGTAAAACCCGCCAGACGATTTTGACCGATATCGGCCTTGGCAAACGTAACAGCCTGATGGTGGCGCACCAGTTACTGGCGCATCCGGCCGATGCTGAAGATAAATCCGGCAAAGTACTGGATACCATTACCATCCGTGGCTCGGAAGGCATGGCGGTGCAATTTGCCCCTTGCTGCCGCCCGATCCCTGGCGACCCGATTCTGGGCTTTATCAATAAGGACAAGGGCCTGGTCATTCATACCCACGATTGCCCGGCCATCCGCAAGTTCAGGCTGGACCCGGAAAAATGGCTGGACGTGGAGTGGGATGCCGACCCGAAAAAACTGTTCAGCGTCAACTTGCGCATTACGGTGGTCGACGAACGCGGCATGCTGGCCAAAATTGCGGCGACCATCTCCAATGCGGATGCCAACATTGATAATGTCAGTGTCGAATCCAGCGACGGCAGCCAGTACTCCAATGTAAACTTTACCGTGCAAGTGCATAACCGCGTGCACCTGGCGACCTTGATCCGCAATCTGCGCAAGATTCAGCAAATCGTGCGTATCAACCGGGTCAAAGGCAACCAGCTGGAACAACGTATCCAGTAAACCAGCGGTGATGCCAGCATGCGGCCCTTGAACGAGATTAAAGGTTTCACGCCCGCCGTATGCAGCCAGCTGGCAAAATTGAATATTCATTCAGTGCAGGCCTTGTTGCTGCATTTACCGCTGCGCTACCTGGACGAAACCCGCATCACGGCCATCCGCGATTTACGATTGGGTGAGCAAACGCAAATCGAAGGCGTGGTAGTACACAATGAAGTGGCCTACAAGCCGCGCAAAATGCTCAATGTCAGGCTGCAGGATGACACTGGCATCATCAATCTGCGTTTTCTGCACTTTTATCCCAGCCAGGTCGCTGCCATGCAAACTGGCCAGCGTTTACGCGTGTTTGGTGAGGTGCGGCCTGGTTTTTTTGGCTATGAAATGGTGCACCCGACACAGCGCAAAGTCGATGAAGACACGCCGGTCAGCAGTGCACTCACCCCGGTCTACCCGACCACAGCAGGATTGAGCCAGGCAACCATACGCAAAGCGGTGAACCGCATCTTGCAAGCAGAATATTTGCACGAAACCCTGCCAGGTTGGGTATACCAGTCCATGCAACTGCCCGACTTTGCCAGCAGTCTGCATTTGCTGCATCAACCCCAAGCCGAGATAGCACTGGCGACACTGGAAGACCGCACGCACCCTGCCTGGCAACGCCTGGCCTACGATGAACTGCTGGCACAACAGCTTTCCATGCGACAACATTACGCGCGCCGCAAACAATCGCGCGCACCTGCCATCTCCGCCTCACAGACATTGGTTGGCCGCCTGCTGGCCAGCCTGCCGTTTGCACTGACGTCTGCCCAGCAAAAAGTGGTGGCAGAAATCGGGCACGATCTCAACCAGCCACATCCGATGCAACGCCTGCTACAGGGTGATGTCGGTAGTGGCAAAACCATTGTCGCCTGCCTGGCGGCCTTGCAACTGATAGAACATGGCTGGCAAGTGGCGATGATGGCGCCGACGGAAATTCTGGCAGAACAGCATTACAAAAAGCTATGTGACTGGCTGCAACCCTTGGGGGTGACGGTCGCCTGGCTGACGGGCAGCCAGAACAAAAAACAACGTGAGCAATCACTGTCAGCCATCGCCAGCGGTGAAGCCATGCTTGCCGTCGGCACGCATGCTTTATTTCAAGACGATGTGCACTTTAAGCAACTGGGGTTGGCGATTGTGGATGAGCAACATCGCTTTGGCGTCGGCCAACGGCTGGCATTGCGTAAAAAAGGCACGGCCTCGCCAGGGCAGGCACACAACCTGGAGCCGCACCAGCTCATGATGTCGGCCACGCCGATTCCGCGCACCTTGTCCATGAGCTATTACGCTGATCTCGATGTATCAGTGATTGATGAGCTGCCTCCCGGCCGCACACCGATTGTGACCAAACTGGTGGCCGATGACCGGCGTGATGAAATTTTGCAGCGTGTACATGACGCCTGCGCGCAGGGCCATCAAGCCTATTGGGTGTGCCCGCTGATTGAAGAATCAGAAGCGCTGCAACTGCAAACGGCCAATGATACCTTTGCCTATATGCAGCAAACGTTCCCCGAACTCAAGGTCGGCCTGGTCCATGGCCGCATGAAATCGGCAGAAAAACAGGCGGTGATGCAGGCTTTCTCTGCCAATGAGATTCACCTGCTGGTCGCCACCACCGTCATTGAAGTCGGCGTCGATGTACCGAATGCGAGTTTAATGGTGATCGAACATGCGGAGCGCATGGGACTGAGCCAGTTACACCAGTTACGTGGCCGCGTCGGCCGCGGCGCAGCCAAGAGCACCTGTATTTTGCTTTATAGCAAACAGCAATGTTCGCAAATTGGGCGACAGCGCCTGAAGGTCATTTTTGAAAGCAATGATGGCTTTCAAATTGCCCAGGCCGATTTACATATCCGCGGCCCGGGAGAATTGCTGGGCACACGCCAGAGTGGTGTTCCCATGCTTAAAATTGCCGATCTGGAACGCGATATGCAATTACTGGAGATGGCCAAAACCCAGGCAGATCAACTATTACAACGCGACCCTGCTGCCGTCACTGCGCACCTGCAGCGCTGGTTAAGCCAGGGCGAAGAGTGGATCAAGGTTTAACCGAGTCGGCTACGTAATACTTTGCGCTGACCGGTTGCGGATGGCGCAGCGCCACCGTGCATCGCTGATTGCAAACTGGCTTCAAACTCATGCAAAGGCAGCGGACGGCTAAACAAATACCCTTGAAAGGCGTGGCAGCCCATATTTTGCAACATGACCATTTGCTGCTGCATCTCCACCCCTTCAGCAATCACACTGTGGCTCAGGTTTTTGCCCATATTGATGATGGTTTGCACAATAAATGAATCATAGTTGTTATGCACAATATCTTTAATAAAGCTGCGGTCTATTTTCAATTCGTCTAACGGCAGCCGCTTCAATACTGACAACGACGACTGGCCAATGCCAAAGTCATCCAGCGAAAAAGTGATGCCCAGTACTTTCAGGGCATTGATCTTTTCAATCACTTCATCGATATTTTTCACAATCAGGCTTTCGGTCAGTTCCAGGCGCAAACAGCTTGCATCGCAACCACTCGCCAATACCGTTTCTTTCACCATCTGCACAAAGTCTGGCTGGCTGAACTGGATGGCACTGACATTGACCGACAATTTAAGCTGGGCGGTATGCACAGACTGTGACCAGTGCTTGAGTTGCTGGCAAGCTTGCGCCAGTACCCATTGCCCGATGGAGACAATTTCACCGGTTTCCTCGGCAATCGGAATAAACTGGTCTGGCGGAATCATGCCCAAGGTCGGGTGTTGCCAGCGCAACAAGACCTCTGCACCCGTTGGCTGCTGCAACTCATTGACTTGCACCTGGTAATATAAAAGCAATTGCTTGCCCTGCAAGGCAAATGCCAGCTCGTTTTCAAGCGTGGCGCGCATTTCAACCGCCGGGTGTACAGCCTCATCATACATCTGGATGCTATTGAGGTTATCGGATTTTTTGGCTTGATACATGGCAATATCAGCGCGCCGCAACACTTCATCTTCTTTAAGCAAATCCCCCAGGAACAGGCAAATGCCAATGCTGGGTGCAGTGCGGTATTTACTGTTTTGCAACTCAAAGGGCTGCGAAAACACCGCCATCATTTTTTCAGCAGTGGTCTGCGCAGCAGTAATCGCTTCTGCCTTGTCGGTAGATAACTCGTCGAGCACAGCAATAAATTCATCGCCGCCCATGCGGGCAATGGTGTCTTTTTTACGCAAGCATTGTTGCAGCCTAAAAGCGACTTGTTGCAACAACTCATCCCCCGCCTGGTGCCCTTTACTGTCGTTCAGGCCTTTGAAATTATTCAGGTCCAGGCACAATACGGCGCCATAGCTCTGATGGCGCACACAGCGGGCAAATGCCTGATTCAAGCGGTCTGTCAGTAAACGGCGGTTTGGCAGGCCGGTTAAAAAGTCATAATAAGCCAGCTGATGTACCTTTTTGTTATCCAGATTGGAGGCAATCCGCAACGAGATATTTTCACGTAAGCTGTTAGCCAGGCTGCGGCCTGCCACGGTCACATAGAACACATACACCATAAACAACACGGCGAGCGCTAGGGAGACTGAGCTGCCATGAATCAAAAAGCGTGGAATCATGAATAACACGATGCCGCCGCTAAACAGGTTGGTGCTTAAGGTATCGACTGAATAAATAATGATGCCAGCCCCAGACACCCCAACCAGCGCGAAAATCAGAAATGCCTGATGTGCGGTGTCGGCTTCTGGGAAAAGAAGGATGCCACCCAAGCCCCAGGCCAGGCCGCAAAAACAGGTGCTGGCGCGAAACCACTGTAGCCATTGGCGGCTATGCAGTTCACGTTGCTGGTCTTTTTCGTATTGATAGGTCAGGTAAGCACGAATGCCATAAGCCACCAGGAAAATGCTGGACCACACGGCGAGGATGGCATGGTCGATGAGGTGCCATTGCACGAGCAAAAGCGCAATCATGACCACGATGGCAGCCATCAATGATCTTCGATTGTTTGCATACAGCATGCCGACAATTTCTGCGTGTAATGCCGATGATTCCGCCGTCGTGTTCAACGCACGTATCCCCCATGTATATTATTGTTAACATCTTAACAACGGTTATTGCAGGCTGATACTTTAGTTTTACGCACTTATCATGCGCTCAAAATTAAAAAAACACACTATACAACGGCTTGTTTTTAATAGAAAAATAGAAAATATAATCTAAGAAATGTCAGCAATGCCATTCAGATAACCACGTCACAACAGGTAACTATACGCTGCCAAACGGGCAGCCAGCGGAGAAAAGCCTATTGTGTACTGAACAGCGGCTTTAACTCAGCCACCGCCAGGTCAATAAAACCACGCAACTTGGGTGGCATAAAGCGTTGCTTCGGGTAAACCAGGTGCACGGCATCCGCGCGCCCGCGCCACTCTGGCAATACATGCTGCAAGCCGCCAATCTCTACCGTCGGCTGGCAGATAAATGTCGGCAACAAGGCCACGCCCTGCCCGTTTTCGGTCATCGCTCTGACCACGCCAATGCTGTTAACCAGGGTACGCGCAGCCAAGGGTACGCGTATGGCTGTTGTACCGCGCTGCAAATCCCATTGATGCCGCCCCATGGGCGTGAATTGCACACATTGGTGCTGGCTGAGGTCAGTTGGCGTGGCAATCTGCCCCGCCAACTGTAAATACGATGGGCTGGCAAATAGCGCCCATTGTATGGTGCCTAGTGACTTGGCAATCAAACTGGAGTCGCGCAATTCCCCCGTTCGAATCGCCACATCCACGCCTTCTGCCACCAGGTCAACATAACGCTCGGTGAGCATTAATTCCAGTGACAAGGCCGGGTAGGTGCGCTGCATCTGTGTCACCAAGCCACCCAGCAAAGCATCCCCGAGGTCAGCCGGTGCCGTAACTTTTAACACGCCTTGCGGTTGCTGACGCGCTTCGTCCAGCGCAGCCTCCGCCTCGAGCAAGTAGCCCAGGCCGGTAGAAGCATGCTCAAAATACAATGCGCCAGCTTCAGTCAGGTTTAAGCGCCGCGTGGTGCGTTGCAACAGGGTGACGCCCAGCCGTCGCTCCAGTCGCGCTACGCGGGTGCTAATGGTCGAGGTCGGCAATCCCAACTGTCGAGCGGCAGCGCTAAAGCTGCCCGCCTGCACCACCTTCACAAATACAGCGGCTTCATTAAAGTCCATGACTCAATTGTTCATTTAATTGAAAAGTGATTTCATATTTAACCATCTAGTGCCTTAAAAGTCATGTGTTTATAGTGTGAACCATGCAAACACGCAAACATTTCTGAAAGGGAATCATCATGAAAAAACTGGCTTTTATCAAACGCAGCAACGGTAATCACTGGGTAGGTGACGGCTTTCCGGTACAAAGTATTTTCTCTTACCGTGACATTGCCAATGACATTTCGCCTTTCTTGTTGATGGATTACGCCGGTCCTGCCAGCTTTGAGCCGACCACGCACAGACGGGGTGTTGGCCAGCACCCGCACCGTGGCTTTGAAACCGTGACCATTGTTTATGACGGCCAGGTCTCACACCACGACTCCACGAACGCTGGTGGCACCATCGGCCCAGGCGAAGTGCAGTGGATGACCGCAGGCAAGGGCATTATTCATGAGGAGTATCACGGTGATGACTATGCACGTACAGGTGGCCCGTTTGAAATGATCCAGTTATGGGTCAACCTGCCGGCCAAGGACAAAATGACCCCGCCAGGGTATCAGGGGATTACCCGCGATCAGATTCCGGAAGTGGCTTTGCCAGGGGAAGCGGGGAAAGTTCGCGTGATTGCCGGTGAATATGCTGGTCACAAAGGCCCGGCAAATACCTTCAGCCCGATGAATGTATGGGATGTGCGCCTGAATGCGGGCACACGCACCACCTTCACCTTGCCGGAAGGCCACACCACCGCCATTTTTGTGCTGCATGGCGCGGTGAAAACCGGTGAAGTACATACCATCCGCCCGGCCGAACTGGCGGTGATGCAGCGCGAGGGGAATGAGCTGGTATTGCAGGCCCAGCAGGACACCGTGCTGTTGTTACTCAATGGTGCACCGCTGAATGAGCCAGTAGTGGGTCACGGCCCGTTTGTCATGAATAGCTGGGAGGAAATTGACCAGGCGATTAATGACTTTAACCAGGGCCGCTTTGCCACCGCTTAAATCGGTAAACTATTTTAAAAACAGGAAACACGGCAGCCAGCGCCCCATTCTTTATTGCTGGCTGCCGTGATCTCCAACCAACATATCTTGAGAGGATATTCACCATGAACAACAAACCTTATGTACGCCTGGACCGTGACAACGCTGTCGTCTTGCTGGTAGACCATCAGGCTGGCCTGCTATCGCTGGTACGTGATATCGAACCAGACCGTTTTAAGAATAATGTACTGGCGTTAGCTGATGCCGCCAAGTTTTTCAACTTGCCCACCATTTTAACTACCAGCTTTGAAACTGGCCCAAATGGCCCGTTGATGCCAGAATTGAAGGCCTTGTTTCCTGATGCACCCTATATTGCCCGCCCTGGTCAAATCAACGCCTGGGATAACGAAGACTTTGTCAAAGCGATTAAGGCCACCGGCAAAAAACAATTGATTATCGCCGGGGTAGTCACCGAAGTCTGTGTTGCCTTCCCTGCACTATCAGCCATAGAAGAAGGCTTTGAAGTATTTGTCGTAGGCGATGCCTCAGGCACCTTTAACGAACTGACGCGCGATGCGGCATGGCGTCGCATGGAGGCCGCAGGTGCACAAATGATGACCTGGTTTGGCATCGCCTGTGAACTGCACCGCGACTGGCGCCATGATATTGAAGGCCTGGGTGCCTTGTGCGCCAATCATATTCCTGACTATCGCAATTTGATGACTGCATTCAATGCGCAACAAGCCAGGTAAAAATTGGCAAGTTGTGGAGAGATACGGAACTTTTTTTGCGCACTTTTTGTCTAATAGTTGCATGGCATTTTTTAGTTTTATGCCATAAAGCGTTTCCTACATCACAATAGGAACATTGCTTATTAAGTATTCAGGTCAATTAGCGTAATCTGCAATTGTCGTGTGTGAAATGAAGTGTCGAATGCATTTCGAGTTTCATTCATCACATGGCAAATACGGCAGCCTTAACGGCTGCCGTTTGTACTCAACGAATGAAGGAGTATGCATATGCCTAGAGGATCCAGTCCCAAGCGCGAACAAGAATACGAAACCCTCAAACACGCGTTCAAGCAAGACCATCGTTACCCCGGCCGCGAAGAAGAAGTCGCCGCCAGAATTGTCAACAAGCAACGCAAACAAGCTGGTGAAACCAAGGATAACTCCTCCTGAGTCTCCCAAGCTTTAACCCATCAATACAGTGCCAATGTAGTGCCAATGTTTGGTAAACATGCTCAAAAAATCCATTCAGGTTTGAAAGGGTGAGTCTTTTATAAAACCCCTGCCAGACTTGCTTAAAAAGTGGGGGTTGTTATGCAACAAACTGCTGATATTGGAATTTCACCACTCAACTATCAACCAGCGTATGAAGTGCTGGCGGACAGCGAAACCCAAAGCCGGGAAAACCTGCAATATACCCTGCGTAAAATCTCCGAAATCACGGCCAGACATTCTGCTTATAGCGCGCGTAGCGTGCATATTAAAAGTCACGGCCTGATCTCTGCAGAAATGGAGATTTACGATAACCTCCCCGCGCCCCTGGCACAGGGCATGTTTGCCCAAGCGCAAACCCTGCCGCTGGTCATGCGCTTTTCAACCGTGCCGGGCGATATTTTGCACGACAAAACCTGCACGCCACGCAGCCTGGCCATCAAGGTGCTTGGCGTCAATGGTGACAGATTGCCTGGCAGTGAGAAGGCCATCACGCAGGACTTTTTATTTGTGAATGGTGCCAGTTTCCTGTCGTCCAGCGTACAGGTGTTTCTCTCCAACCTGAAGCACATCGCCTCCACGCCAGAAACCAGCACTGAATTCAGGCATTTTTTATCACAAATATTCCGCTCAACGGCCAAGCTGGTCGAATCGCTTAAAAATGGGCAGCAAACCCTGATCAGAAACCTGCACCAGGCACAAGAAACCAATATTCTGGGTGAAACCTATTTTAGTCAGGACCCGATTCTATACGGCAACTACATGGCCAAAATTGCCTTTGTACCGATCGCACCCGACCTGCTCACCCTCACCAACAAACCGATTGATACCCTCGCCTCCGATGGCCTCAGAAAATCCATTGTCGATTACTTTATTGCCCACACTGCAGTGTGGGAGTTGCGCGTACAGTTATGCACCGATATCAAGCAAATGCCGATCGAAGACTCTACCGTGATCTGGTCAGCAGATGTGTCGCCCTATATCCCGATCGCCCGCATTACCGCTAAACCACAAATTGCCTGGAGTCCCTATCGTTCGCATGTAGTGGATGAGGGCATGATGTTCTCGCCCTGGCATGGCATTCAATCGCATCGGCCCTTAGGCTCGGTGATGCGCTTGAGAAAAATGAGCTACGAGATGTCCAGAAACCTGAGCGCGGCACCGACAGGCATGCCGGTGTGTGAGCCAACCAGCCTGGATGACTTGTGCTGATGCACAGATCACCACAACCTCTCAACAAATCGTCCTAGGCGGGGTGACGCGCACGCCAGCGGTATGCCCACATATCCGGCAGGTAGGTGGCAATCACCATCAATGCCGCCAGGGTTAGAAACAGCCACTTGACCGAATAGCTGGTGACAAATTTGGCGGCGGGCGTTTGCGACTGCACAAACGTATAAAATGCCGGTTGGTCTATGCCTTCAATATATTGACCCTTGATCTCCGTCGCCATCTCCTTCAAATGTTCCACATCCTGGCTGGATAAATAGCGGTCAAACTCCGCATACGCTACCGGCGGATCAGGATCATCCTTGCTGGCATCACTGTAATTGACACCGCCGCCCGCGCTTTCGGCCGCGGCATCGGTGCCCCAATAACCGACAAAGTGATTATTCGAATTAAAGCGTTTGATCGGTGCAGGCTCCTTACCGCCGACGCCAACAAAAATAACATTTTTGCCTATACGCACATCGCTGATATCCAGTTTATTAATGCCGTTGGCTTTGGGCGCTTCGTCACCATCGGTAAAAAACAGCATTTGCGCCGGAATATTCAGGTAATCAAACGTCGCCTCGGCGGCCTTCACGCCAAACGTCATGCGGCTGTTGCCACTCCAGGCCATACGCCATTCCAAGTGGTTAATACTGTCAGTGATAATATCGAAGTTAGCGCACACTTCCAGTGGCATAAACAATAAAGCCACGTTCTCCGCGGCAAACACGCCCACGCTGACATACGTACCGCAAGGCGATGTTTTCACCACTTGCTTCATCAGGTGCTGTGTATAAGCCAAGCGCGTGGCGGGTTTGTGATCGACCTGCATATCTTCCGCATTCATGCTTTGCGAAATATCTGCCAGCAACAAATAATTGTGTACTTCTTGTTTGAGTTGAATGTCCGGCTTGACCAGCGCCAACAGCAGAAAGACAGCAGCTCCCAGCAAAAAAGCCGTTTCGTAGTGCGCTTTTAACAGTGAAAAAAAGCGTTTCATGGCAACCCCTGTGGCAAATTGCTGATTTCCATGCCTGAAGGATCCTGCGGCACAGTTTTGATATGGGTCGGAATCACGCCATGCAATAAACTCAAATTGAACTTGGCCGCCTGGTTGCCCGGGTCAAGTTTGAGTGACTGCTCATACGCCGCCCTCGCCTGCAAATAATCAAACTTGGCTTGCTCCTGAATCGCACCATCTGCCTCCACCAGGCGTTGCAACCCGGACCGGAACAGCTGGTTGCCGATATTGAAATGGATCTGTGACTTTAACGTTTGACTAGGCGTGAACAAGGCCTCATCGTGCTGTTTAGGCGCCTCTAACAACTGGCCGAAATTCTGTATCGCATGCTTGTAATTACCCGTTTTACCTTGCTGGTAAGCATCGGCAAACTTCTGGTGAAACGGGAACAAGTCGCCCTCCAACACGTCACCATGTTGCAATGCTGTATTGGCCGAAGTGATTTTGTGCACCTGGTAAGCTTCGTAGACACTGCCCAACACGCCGACAATGAAGACAACTCCAAGCAGCTGGTTTTTGCGCATTAAATGGTTTTTCATTCGTACACCCTCAAATTTTTAATCACCAGCATCAACAACACCAGCAGCAGCGCAGAAACCATAAACACCTTGGAATAGTCATAGCCAGCAATGGTCTCGCGATATTGAATCGCCTTTTTTTCACGTGAATCGATGTCATTAATCGCCGACTGCAAGGTCTCCGGATCATCCGCCTCATAGGCTTTGTATTTCAGGCCCAATGACTGGAAATACTTATGTAGCACGATGGAGTTTGGCGTACGGTCTTCGTCATATTGCTCTTTGGAGAAAATACTCGGCTCACCTGGTTCGCGTAACATGATCCAGTAAATACTCAGCTTGCGGCTTTTCAGGCGCTCACTCAGTAAAAACTTCACGCGCGGACTGAGTTTACCGGCGCCGTCCGAAAGTAAAATCACCGCCCGTGAACCAGAGCTCTGGATGTTATCGAACAAGCCAACAGCCTCGGTTAATCCGGCGCCGATATTGGTCTGGTTCAATGACGGGCTGGTGGCCGCCACGATCGCCGCATGAATCGCATCGCGGTTAGTCGTAATCTTGATGCCATACAACGCCGAGTTGGTGAACCCGACGACACCCATCATGTCATTCGGCCGTGAGTCAATAAACTGCGTAATAATGCGCCGCGCTGCAGCAGACTTGATTTCCGCCACATGCCCTGAAGCATCGCCCGCAAACGGGTGGTCCATACTCACGCTACGGTCTATCACCATCACGGTTTGCGCACCCTTGCCCACGCGCGGCACTTGCTCATCCGCGCCGCGCGGTGCCGCCAGCGCAATGACGATGCTCAGCAACAGCAAAGACATAATGACCTTCACCGCCAGGTTCAACCGGTCTGAAAACAGGTCTTCCGGGATGATGTCCAGCCAGCTGTAATGCTGGCCTTGATGGCCCTTTAACCAGAAAGGCAACAGCGCGATAGGCAATAAGGCAAACGCCCAGGGATTTAAAATAATCATGCCACGCCCCGCTCGCAATCCCGCAGCTGCTTGCTGAATTGCACCAGTTGCGTAATCACCTGCTGGCTATCACGGGCACGCACGTCATACAGGGATTGATTCGAAGCGGCAAAAAACTGTGTGATCTCAGGCTGCAGGTTTTTAAAGCTCGGGCGCAAACGCACAAACTCATCCACATCCCGCGCAAAAATATTGGCGCCATAGTGCTGGTTAAACGCCTGGTGCAAATAGACCAATGCCTTCTTCTCTTCTGCGGCGGTTTTGGGACGGGAGGATTTTGCCAGGCGCTTGAGCTGCCGGTGCGCCCGCGCAAAGGCGCCGCCCATAAATGGCAACCAGTGGCCATCAGCATTCATATAAAGCAAGGCCAGCAGGCTTGTGATTGCCAGGGTTAAAAACAAGCCCAGGCGTTGTCGATCGGCACGGCTGTCTATCAGCGGGGTGTTCACTTCCGGCAATATATTTCTCTTGGCGGTTGATGTGCCGCCAGTCACCAACGGTGAAAACCAGAATCCCCACGCCGGGATATCAATAGTGGTAACGCTTGCCGCAGGATGACTGAAATTCAGTTTCTCAGCGGGTAAATGCATCACACTAGGCGTCGTGCTCACCGCAAATACCTGATAACGCAATTGCAAGGTGTACTGGGTGTGGTCCGCCTGCGCTTTGGTTTGTAAGGCCACATCGACCAGCTCGATGCCATCATGTTTGCTGCCTTTTTTAGGCAGGCCACTGTCGGCCAGTTGATACGCGGTTGGCGCATCCACAATAACGGTTCTGCTGAGCACATCGCCAATATGTACACCATGGCTTGACGCTGGATTAGTCACGCGTAATGTTGGTGATGCTGGTTTGCTTGCGGACGTATCTGCGTCTGCTGCCAGCGCATGGTTAACCGTGAATAATAGACTGCTGACGATCAACAGGCGTTGCAGCGCCCTGGTTGTCGTCCTGTTTGAAATCTGTGTTTGCATGATGGTCTCTTCGCGTCACATGGCTTGTTCAAAATAATGCGTCATCAGCTCTGGCCTGTAGTCGCCATGCATAAACAACGCCGGGCTCTCAAAGCGCAAAAATAAAGCCTCTAGCGCATGCCTGCGCGCATTAAATGCGTTGATGAATTTGGCTTTCACTTCACTGCGGAAAAACAGCGTACGATTGCGGCCACTTTCCAGGTCTATCATGGTGCCAAAGCCAAACTTGGGCAGTTTTTTGTATTCCTCGTCGTCCCACAATACAATCGGCACCACTTTGTGGGCAGACATCGCCAGCAAGGTTTTCTCGATCACTGGCAGCGGCATATGAAAGTCCGAAATCCAGAACACCAGCGCACGCGTCTGGCCCAAAAAGTTAGGCACATCCGTCACACCATCCACGCCAATACGCAACTGCTGGTAATCATGTAACAAGCCGATGGTTTGTTTGCTCTGGTGATAATTGCGGCTCAACGGCAAGGTGAAGTCTTCGAGCACTTGCTGGTTGTAACCAATAAAGCCGAATAAATCGCCCATGTGATAAGCCGAATTCGCCACCGCCGTTGCGATTTCAATCGCCGTATCCAGCTTGCGTTTATGGCCCTTGAATTGCATGGAGCTGGACAAATCGCATACGGCATAAATCGGCGTCGTGCTGTCCTGGTTAAACTGCCGCACCTGCACCTGCTCAAACGGATCACGTATGGTTTGCCGCAAATCCATGCGCCTGGCATCCGGGTAATCCACCAGGTTAATCGTGCCACGATAATCCGAGCCAAGGCCGCGCTGCGTGCCCGGATGATCGCCCAGCTGGATGCTGTCCGACTTCCAGCCGATCACATAGTCAAACGGCCGCGCATAGCTCGCCTCATCGCGATGCGCGCGCGCCTGGCTGTCGACGGCTTTCCCCGCCCCTTTTGTGAATGACCGCATGATTGCTGCTTTCATATGCAGAGACCTTAAGCAGCTTTGCTAAACGACAGGCTAGGCACAGCCACAGTGCGGATAATATTGCTGGTCAGCTCCCTGGCCAGCGCCGTCCTGCGGTTTTCATAGGCCGCGTTAAACACCAGGCGGTGCGAAATCACCTCATGAAACACGGCATGAATATCTTCCGGGTACAAACTGTCTCGGCCATTCAGCCAGGCGTTTACACGGGCAGCCTTCATCAGCATACCCATACCGCGCGGGCTGGCACCCGTCTGGATCACACGCCCCACATCCACACTGTCCATGGTCACGCCGAATTTTTCCGGATGCTGCGTCGCATCCCACAAATCCATGGTGTACTCTTCAAGCACATCGCTGGATTTGATATGGTCCTGCAAACGATCAGAAAAAGCATTCAGCTGGTCGAATTTCAAAATATCGCTCTCAACCTGTTGCGTCAGTTTTTCGGCATGCTGGAACTTGGTATTGAACACCAGTGACTTTTTCAACTCACGATCGGTTGGAATCTCAATCGGGATTTCCATCATAAAACGGTCACGCGCCGCAGATGGAATCTCAAACGTCTCGTTCTTTTCCACCTGGTTGCGGTCGGCAAACACAATCATGTGCGGCATGCGATATTCTTTTTTAAACGCGCTGATATGGCGCTCGGCCATCACCCGCAACATCAGGGCATGCACCTGCGGCCGCGCACGGTTGATCTCGTTAAAAAAGAACACGGACAAATTCTCACCCGCACGCAGCAACGGGCCCTCATCAATCTGTGGCCGTCCATCAGGCCCCAAAAACGTGTGATAGATCAGGTCATTCGGCATCAGGTCGACCGTGCCTTCAATCCGCTCATACGCTCCGCCAATACCGCGCGCAATTGATTGCAGCAAGGTGGTTTTACCCACGCCGACGCCACCATCCAGCAACACATGGCCACGGGCAAAAATAGCGATGTTCATTAATCGCACGGCTTTGCTTTGCCCCACGATCACTTGATTCACCTGCTTTTCAAGGTTCAAAGCATGCTGACGCCAGTCTGTCAGTTGGGTATCTAATGCCAATCGAATATCAGAGGTAGGTGACATGAATCTTTCCTTTAATAGAATGTTTCAAAAATGTAACAGAGTGTTACAAATCCACAATCCTCCAGTTTCAAGATCTTTGCTGGTCCAGTGAGTTGTGAGATATAGTGATACTTGAGTAATCCAGATTGACGCCCAAGGAAAGGGATTTTTTCCCGACATTGAGGCTGTGCTGTGAGTAATGGAGAGATGAAAAATGCTACGTTCGTGGAGTCTTAAACTAACAATTACCGAGACCTCAGGCTTGCCGGTCTATCTGCAAATTGCCCAGCAAATCATGGAAGAAATCCAGAAAGGCCGACTCGCGCCCTCCACCGCCATGCCAGGCACGCGCGAACTGGCAGAAAAGCTCAATGTGAACCGCAAAACGGTGATCCTGGCCTATGACGAACTGATCGCGCAAGGCTGGCTGGTCACCGAGCAACGCCGAGGCTCGTTTGTGTCGGCCAACCTGCCCAATTTCAATACGCAAGCGCAAACCGCCAAAACCAGCCAACAACCCGCCAACGTGGTAGCCGCCACCACGCATCCGCTGCTGTGCTACCAATCACCACTTGAAGGCGTCATCGACTTTAATGACGGCATCCCCGATTCACGCCTGATCCCGTTTAATATTCTGTCACGTGCTTTCCGGCATGCTCTCATCGGCTCCAGCAAAGGCAACAACCTGGGCTACGGCGATCCGCGCGGGACGCTGGCATTACGCCAATCCATCGCCACCATGCTCAATATGGAAAGAGGCTTGAGTGTCGATATCGACCAAATCTGTATCGCACGTGGCAGCCAGATGGGTATTTTCCTCGCCGCGCGCGTCCTCACCCGGCCAGGTGACAATATCGTGGTGGAGCAACTGAGTTACCCGGCAGCCAAAGAAGCGTTCAGGTCTTGCGGTGCCAATATCCTCACCGTGAAGCAAGATAAGCACGGCATTGATGTCGTTGCCCTGGAAAAACTGTGCAAACAACACCCCATCCGCGCCATTTATGTCACCCCGCACCACCAGTTTCCCACTACCGTCATCATGACCGCCGAACGCCGCTTAAAACTACTGATGCTGGCCGAGCAATACGACTTCACGATTGTGGAAGACGACTACGACCACGAATTCCACTTCTCGCATCACCCGGTATTTCCATTAGCCAGCACCAATCACGGTGGCCGTGTCATGTATGTCGGCTCACTATCCAAAGTGCTCGCCCCCGGTTTGCGGGTAGGTTACCTTGTAGCAACACCAAGCCTGATAGACCGCTGTGCAAAAGAAGTCATGCTCATAGACCGACAAGGCAACTCGATCACCGAACTGGCCGTGGCTGAATTGATGGACTCCGGCGAAATAAAACGCCATATCCGCCGGACGTTTAAGGTGTATAACGAACGCCGAAACCTGCTGATTGCGCTGATTAAAAAAGAACTGAAAGAATATGTGACTTTCGACGCACCCGATGGTGGACTGGCAATTTGGTTACGTTTGAAAGAAGGTTACGATGTGGAGAAAGTCGCCGAACAAGCTTTAAAACATAAAGTACGCATTTTGCCCGGCACTTTATTTTCAGAATCGCAGCAAAGCGTACATGCGATTCGATTAGGCTTTGGTAGTTTAACGACTACGGAATTGGAGAAAGGCGTATTAGGGCTAAAGGTAGCTTTTTTAGATAGCTGAAAAACTATAGAAAAGTTTAGTTTAGTGTACTTTACTCGCTGATAGCTTAACGGCTGAGTCAATTATTACAAGCTCTGAAGCAACACCATTTGCTTTTATAAATTTGTTTTTTATTTCTAGAATTTGCTCCGCTTTAGTACCCATATGGCCTACATCTAAAATTAGATAAAACCCTTTAGTTGTTTTTTCTGCGCTTTTATAAATTTCAAGTTGACTCTCATAACCTGCTACAACATACCCATGATCTGAAAATTTTATTTCTACGAGTACTTTTGCGTCATAACCTGATGAAAATTTAAAATCTACAGCCCCTCTACCTATATCTGCTTCTGGTGTAATGTCTATATTATTTGCTTTTGCGTAAGAGTCAGCAACAGCAAAAAAAAGCCTCTGTGCAACCTCTTCATGAACTCTAATTTCATTTGATTTTTTCCAAAGCAAATTGGATAAACCTCTTTCTTCAATAAGCCATTTGAATTGATCAATAACTCTGGACACAAAACCCATCATTGACTCTGCATTTTCAGATTCAATTTTTAACGCTAATGGGTACTCTTTTGAAACAGCATCTTTTACAGCCATCCACGTAAAATGACCATCTGGGTCATTTTCAAAGTCGTAAGATTGAGGTGAGGCATGCCTCAATGTTTCCAAAATACTCATGAATGCATCTGCACTTGCCAAAGCTTTTTCTCTCAATGCAGACTTGTTTTGTTTAGACTTTACCTTCCATATTTCACCAATAAGTTTATTGACTTGCCCCCTTAGAACATCATTCTCCGCAGCAACAGAACAAACTTCCGCCCAATCATTAGCAAGCGGCAGTTCCCTTAAAATATCCATCGGCAATAAAATTATTGGAGACTCATTTGTTTCTGTTGGATTTTCTGGAAGCAGTATCACTCGCCCGCGAATTTTGAATTCTTTAGTAGAGATTTTAAGCTCTGAAACAATTCGCTCATTAAAATCTAGAATATTTTCAATAACGATATTAGTGACCATATCGCTAATAAGATCAGGACCAATATTTTCTTCTAGTAACGGTATTGCCATAAAAAGATCGGAGTCTTTTACGCCAATATCAATAATTTGCTTAGCAGTATTAGTTGTTTTTCTTGCTTTAACAGGGCCCCATCCAGATCCATGAATTCCTGACCCATAACCAATGCATGTCCCAGAAATTTCTTTGAAAAGGAATTTTTTATAAGCTGTTGTCCAAGGCAAATCATTTTCTGCCTTTGATTGAAGCAGTAACTTTATAATTAATTCAAAGAAATCATTTATTGTTTGATCCGCCTGCTGCATTTCTAAATGATTACTCTCACACAAAAGCATCGGATCAATAAAGAGTTTCGTATCTACATTCAATATTGGATCAAAAACCTTTAATGTCGCAAGAGTTGATCTCTCTAGTCCAAAATAGTCTGAAAACAGTATTGGATTTTTGATTGTTTTAGACATTCAATACCCCCGAATAATTTTATGTTTCAGATATCAATTTAGTCATTTCATTTACTACTATACAACAGTTAAAAACTCACCAAGAACCTCTACAGTTTCCAAATCACGCTCAAAAATTATTGGTTTGTAGCCAAAAGCTGTAGTGTCTGGTTTTAAAACTACCTTCGAATTTACTGCTGCATCCTCTTCAATAGTTTTTTCACTGTTATAGACCTTTACTGTGTACTCGCCTCCGTGATCAGGGTCCTCAATTTCCCGATGCTGAACCAGCACAACTTTGCCATTGCGAGTGCCGCCTGGATTTGCCTTAAACAAGCACCATGATCCATTGGGTATGCGACGATTCATAGACTCGCCGACAACCTGCATTACAAACATGCCCTCGCTAACGTTGATATGACTTGGCAACTCAACCCACCGACACTCTTCCAAGACTTGAAAGTCACTGAATCCACCAGCTGCTGCTTTTAAGTCATAAATTGGAACATGGGTTTTATATGGTTTCGCCAGCTCAAATGGAACAACATTTAAATCTAAACCCTTATATTCCATAGTCACATCTGTAACTTGCTCTTGTCGTTTTGCTATTTCTTTGAAGTATTCCCGTGTTTCTTTGTCAGTACAAAAGATATAACAACCCTTTTGCCCTCGAGTCATTAATGTGCGATATGTATTTTTAATAATTTCGCCAGTTAGTTGCTTGGCTTTATCGTGTTCATTTTTTAATAAGGTCTTATAGCCACGTATCGATTTATCGTTTGAAGAACGTTTTCCAGCATCTGTTATTGCAACACCATCACGTATAACAAAGTCATCGCCAATAATCACACCGATATAATCTAGCTCCAATCCTTGGCAAGTGTGAATGCATCCAATTTGCTCTACAGAATGCTCTGCTATTAGCCACAGACTACCGTCTTCATCTAAGTTCCAACGCGCTTTAAAATTAAATTCTGGAATGATGATATCGAATGCAGATTTATCTTTTTTGCTTGTCCAATCCCAACAATAGCCTGCGACTAGACGAGCTTTATTTGAAGCCCGGTTTTTATCGACTATCGCCGCTCTTAACTGATTAGGATTATCAAACACTTTGACTTCATAATCGATATCCTCAAGTGTTGGATTAGCGGTTTCTCGGATTTGCAAACTGTTATCCACCCACGCCAGATAACCATCGGAACCATTGCATCTAAACTGAGAAACTAGCTCCAACTCAGTAACAGTGGAGCCAATTTTATTTGCCCAAAGTTTTATTTCATTGATCGTACCAATATCGCTCAAAGTCACTCGTTGAGCTTCATCAATGAAAAACACATTAAATCTTGATGACACTATCAACTCTTTAATCTGGTTCTCGCCAAGATTGCTATAAAGACCGGATTTCTCGTTAAGCCGATGCGCCTCATCAATGATTAATGCATCAAACTGATTTTCCTCGACTTCTGTGTAAGCGCCAGAACCTTTGAACATTTGGTCAATGTGCGTTTTCTTCTTGGAGCCAGTTAGCTTTTTCTTGAAAACTTCACGAGGGGCAGCATTTTTTGAAACATACTGCACCAACATTTCACGCTTAGTCAGCTCACCTAATAAATTGATAGCTACAACTGATTTACCTGTTCCTGGCCCGCCTTTTACTATCAACGTTTGCTTTTTGCCGTGCTGGGCCTGATGCGCCAAATCAAGAGCAGTTTCATAAACTAATTTTTGCTCATCAATCATCAAAAATTCTGCATTGCCTGCCAGCATTGAAGCTAACGCATCGGCTAAATTTTTAGATGGTTTAATAACTCCATGCTCAATGCGATACATGATGTTATTGCTGTCGCCATACTTTACGTGTCGCTTTAAAAACTCTGACAACTTGATGGCATCTTGGGAGACAAAGACTGGTGCTTTTTCAGTGTGGCTTGAATAAAAAGGATCGTCTATTACTGACCTCGATTTGAGGTTATGGAGATAGGCACATGGTTGCAATCGAATGGACTCTTTACGAACCGTTTCGTTATAGTCCTCAATAAGTGCAGCATAAGACCATGCTTGATATGAGGGGTGGTTTGTTTCTACATCACCGCGTTGTAAACGCGTTCTGACGATCGCGTCTTTATTTGTTTTTTCTACGTCTTGCCACTGTTTAAGTTCGACAATGATGGCAGTGTCATTGTGTTCTTGATCTTTGCCAGTAAGAATGAAATCTACCCGCCGATTTGTCATCGGTAAGTTATATTCAATTGCTACTCCAGCCGCAGAAGGAATTTCCTCATCCCAAAGAATTTGGGACATATATTGAAGAGAGTTTTCCCAAGATAATCTCTCATTTCGAGGAGAGTTACGATTTAGTTTTCGCAACACCTCGCTCTCGATGATTTCAGCGATTCGATTGGATCGCACATCATCAATAAATTCCCTTTTTGTTGCTGAGTAAACAATCATTAAATTGATACTTTCTTATTATTCGTATTGATTATATTTTTTAGAGCTACTCTTTACCTTATCAGCCGGATATTTTTCCTCATTTTTAATGATCTTTTGATCAACGGCAGACAATATATCTACGCCGAGTTTATCTGCTAATTGAATTAAATATAATTGAACATCAGCAATTTCATCAATAACCGCAGCTAATTGTTCAGTGTTTAATGAAAGAGATTGCTCTTCCGTCAGCCATTGGAAACACTCTACTAATTCACTTACTTCAACACTTAAAGCCATTGATAAATTTTTAGGAGAATGAAATTGCTCCCAATCACGAGCATCTGCGAACTCTCGCAACTTTAACCGTATTGCTTCTAAATCACTCATAACTTCTCCCCAAAAAAATCATTGCATTCCTGCATTATCTTTTCTTATGGTTTTATGTTGAGTCGCTGTAATCTCCAACTGCGTATTTTTATCCACCAACCCTATTTCCACAGGCTTTCCTGTCTCAGTATCTATCAATAAAACATTAGGCCCTTCTTCAGCGTAATACTTGTTCCCCCACTGCATAATTGTCAATAATACCGGCCTGAAATCCAGCCCCTTTTGGGTAATCACATATTCATACCTCGGTGGTTTTTCACAATACATATTTTTTTCGAGTAAACCTGATTCGACCAGCGCATTCAGGCGTTTGGTGAGTGTGCTTGTGGCGATGCCCAAACTGGTTTGAAAGTCATCAAACTTGGTGACGCCCAACATGGCTTCACGCAGAATTAATATATTCCACCATTCCCCCACATGCTCCAGGCTTCTGGCAATTGGGCATGGCATATCGCCCAGACTTTTATTTTTCATTGATGATCCGTGTATGTGATTGAAGTTACTTTTATATTGAAAGTTACTGTACTATAGTGACTTCAGTTACGAAAGTGACAGTATAAATAGTTACGCTTGAGGAAGATATGGAAAGAATTGTCATTACTGGTATGGGCATGGTTTCTCCTTTGGGTTGTGGTGTGGAGCTGGTCTGGCAGCGCTTGCTGGCCGGGCAATCCGGTATTAAAAAACTACCGTCAAATATTGCTGATTTTCTGAATACCAAAATCGCTGGCATTGTGCCGGATAAGGCTGAAGATGCTGCTGGCGGCTTTGATGCCGAGGGTGTGATTCCGGCCAAGGAAATCAAAAAGATGGATAGGTTTATCCAGTTTGCCTTGGTGGCGGCGGAAGAAGCGATCAAGCAGGCGAAGTGGTTTCCCAGTAGTGAACGCGCCAAGGCCAGAACGGCGACGGTGATTGCTTCTGGGATTGGTGGCTTTCCAGCCATTGCGAATGCGGTGCGCACCACGGATAGCAAAGGTGTTTCACGTTTATCCCCTTTTACGGTGCCGTCTTTTTTAGTGAACTTGGCTGCGGGGCATATTTCTATTCGCCACGGTTTTAAAGGGCCATTGGGTGCGCCGGTGACTGCTTGCGCTGCAGGTGTGCAGGCGATTGGCGATGCGGCGCGCATGATACAGGCGAATGAGGCGGATATTGCCATTTGTGGCGGGGCTGAAGCTTGCGTGGATTTGGTGAGTCTGGGCGGTTTTGCCGCGGCCAAAGCACTATCAGCTGGTTTTAACGATCACCCGGAACAGGCTTCGCGCCCATTTGACAGCCAGCGTGATGGCTTTGTGATGGGCGAAGGCGCAGGAGTGTTGGTGATTGAAAAACTGAGCCATGCACTGGCAAGAGGCGCGACGCCGATTGCAGAAGTGGTCGGTTATGGCACCTCTGCCGATGCTTACCATATCACCGCCGGGCCAGAAGATGGCGATGGAGCCAAACGTGCAATGGAAGCGGCCATTGCGATGGCCGATATTTCGCCTAGTGATATTCAGCACTTGAATGCGCATGCGACTTCTACCCCGGTGGGTGATGCCTGTGAGATTGCGGCGATTAAATCTGTGTTTGGCGCTGACAACTCGGTGGCAATTGCATCGACTAAATCATCGACAGGACATTTGCTGGGCGCAGCCGGTGGCATTGAAGCGATTTTTACCGCATTGGCCGTCAGGGACCAGATTTCGCCATTCACCTTGAACCTGGCAGACACGGATGCACAGGCCGAAGGGCTTAACTTTGTAAAAACCTGGCCACAAAAATTGCCGATTGATTATGCGATTAGTAACGGCTTTGGCTTTGGTGGTGTGAATGCCAGTGTGATTATCAAACGCTTTAGCTAGATTCCATCACCGCTAAAATCACGAGGCAATGACACACTGCTTAAGGCGGCTCTTAATTCCGCGGCGTCAATTTGCCTGACCAGGCGCTGGATCTCGACGCCGTCTTGCATAAAGATTAATGTGGGCCATAGTTTCACGTGGAACGACCGGCCCAGCCTGCGACCTTTGCCGTCTTCAATTTTAAGATGGCGAATGGTTGGGAACTGGGCCAGTCCAGACACAATTGTCGTTTGCGCTGCCTGGCAATAGCCGCACCAGCTGGCGCCAAACTCGATCATGGTCGCGCCTTTGAGGCTATTCACCTCGTCACGTGAAGGTTCTGGAGGAGTCAGTTTTTCCATATTGACCGTTATCGTACTGCAATCTGTGCCGCCTGGCGCCTACATTCTAAAGCTAAGCAGAAACACGCATCGCTTCCATCGCCCAGGCAAGTGTGATAGTTTCCCCTGCAAATAGCACACTCACAAAGGCATGCATGAATACCTCCAGCTTTCTCGTCCAGGCAGCGATCTACCTGTCTGCCGCCATTATTTTAGTGCCCGTATTCAAGCGGCTGGGCTTGGGCTCGGTGCTGGGGTATTTGATTGCGGGCATTTTGATTGGGCCTTATGCCTTAAAACTGATTGCGGACCCGGAACATGTGCTGCACTTTGCCGAATTTGGTGTGGTGCTGATGTTGTTCCTGATTGGCCTGGAACTGGAATCGCAAAAAGTATGGGAGTTACGCAAGCTGCTGTTTGGGCTGGGTGGCTTGCAAGTGACGCTTACCATAGGCTTGATGACGGTGATTGCGCATAGCCTGCATTTTAGCTGGCCTGAGGCACTGATTATCGGCATGGGCGTCGCCATGTCTTCGACCGCCATTGGGCTGACCGCGCTGATTGAGAAAAAACAATTACACACGGCTGGCGGCCAGGCCGCGTTTGCCACTTTGCTGTTTCAGGATTTATCGGTGATTCCGCTGTTTATGCTGCTGGCGTTTATTGCGCCTAATCATACAGGCGCCAGCGTTGACCTGTTGGCTGTCGCTAAAGCGGTTGCCGTGATTGTAGCCATTATTCTGGCCAGCCGTACGGTGTTGCGCCCTATCATGCGCGTGATCGCGCAAACCGGTGTGCGCGAGATTTTTGTCGCTTTTTCATTATTGCTGGTGATTGGTATTTCGCTCGCCATGGAATCAGTAGGCTTGTCGATGGCACTGGGCACGTTTCTGGCCGGTGTGTTATTGGCCGACTCGGAATACCGCTATGAGCTGAGGCTGGATATTGAGCCGGTAAAAGGCTTGCTGCTCGGCCTGTTTTTTATTGCCGTGGGCATGACCGTCGATTTAGCGCTGGTTACCAACCAGCCATTGCTGATTTTTGGCGGTGCCTTACTCATTGTACTCACCAAACTATTGGTGCTGGTCGGCCTGGGCTGGCTGTTTAAATACCCGCTGCGTGACAAGTTGTTGTTCGGCGCATCATTGTCGCAAATCGGCGAGTTCGCCTTTGTGATTTTTGGCCTGGCGCTCGCGCAAGACTCTATTTCACGCGACACCTACAATATCCTCAATGCCATGGTCGCCGTCTCCATGCTGACCACGCCGATACTGCTGTTGCTGTATGACGCGTTTGTCGGCCTGCAATGCAGCGAACGCCCCAAAGACGCCATCCCGGAAAATAACGCCGTCATCATTGCCGGTTTTGGCCGCTTTGGGCAAATCGTCGGCCGCGTACTCATGGCCAAAGGCATCACCCCTACCCTGATTGATAACGACCCTAACCAGGTTGATTTAACACGCCAGTTTGGCTGGCGTTGTTATTACGGCGATGCCTCCAGACTGGACTTGCTGGAAGAGGCAGGCATTGCCGAGGCAAAACTACTGGTGATTGCGGTCAATGACTCCCATGCGGCGTTGGAGATGGCGAGGCTGGTTAAAGAGCGCTGGCCGCAGGTGGCGATTGTGGCCAGGGCCAGAAGCAGAACGGACGCGTTTGATTTACGTGAGCTGGACTTACATCCGATTCGGGAAACGTTTTACTCTTCGTTAGAAGCGGCTAAACAATCGCTGGTCGCCATTGGCGAAACTGCCAGTGCAGCGGCCAGAATCATCAAGCAATTCGAAAAACACGACCAGGAACAACTGGAAGCCACACTTAAAATCAGGCATGACAGAAAAGCCTTATCCAGTGTGATGGAACAAGGTCGCCAGGATCTGAAAACCCTGCTGGAAATGGAAAGCACCAGTGCCGAAAAAAATGAGGCGCAGGCAGCGCCTTGATTCAGCGTATGTTCTGTAGCAAGCTACATTCAGAAAATAACTCGGCCACCCACTCAATAAACGCCCTCACCTTGGAGGAAAGGTGCCGGTTTTGTGGGTAGAGCGCATTGATAGGCAAGCTGCCGGCCGGGTAATCCTTCAATACCTTTTCTAACTTACCATCACTTAAATAGCCTTGCACCATAAACGTAGGCAATTGACAGATGCCTATGCCCGCCAAAGCGGCGGCGACGATGGCATCGCCGTTATTAATGGCCAGTTTGCGTATGGTAGGGATTTCTTGCTCTACGCCATTTTGCTGAAGAATGAAGTTGCGCACTTTGCCGGTTTTGGATGAAAAGAAGTGCACCGCCTGGTGGCGTTGCAGGTCGTCAGGCGTGTGTGGAGTGCCGTAGGTTTTTAAATACTCTGGCGAGGCTACCAGCAAAAACTGCATGGTGCCAACACGGCGGGCGACCAGGCTGGAATCGAGCAGATTGCCGATGCGGATCACGCAATCGACGCCCTCTTCCAGCAAATCAATCGGCCTGTCGTCACAGCCGATCTCCAGTTGTATTTCCGGGTAACGTTTAAAAAAATCCGGCAGCGACGGAATAATCACCAGCCGCCCAAGCGGTGTAGGGACATCTACCCGTAACCGCCCTTTTGCACTGATCGTGGCCTGGTTAAGCGAGGCTTCGGTTTCTTCGAGCTCGTTTAATAGCCGGATCGCCCTTTCGTAATAGGCGGCGCCATCGGTGGTGACGCTGATACGCCGGGTGGTGCGGTGCAGCAGTTTAACGCGCAGGCGTTTCTCCAGCGCCAGCACCTGCGCCGAGACCGTGGTCTTGGGCAGATTAAGCGACAGCGCAGCTTTAGTGAAACTCTCGAGTTCTACCACTCGCGTGAACGCCAGCATGGTGTCAAAGCGGTCCATACACTTCCTTGTTGATCTTGATTGTCCAATAAATTAGCACAGTGATTGCATATTTAGCTTATTTATCTGTGATTTTTATTTATTTATAGTGGTCACCAGATTTAAACAACTTCATTACTTTTTATTTAGGAGATTTTTATGAGCAAGAAACTTGAAGGTAAAGTGGCCGTGGTGACTGGTGCATCCAAAGGCATAGGCGCTGAAATTGCCAAACGTTTTGCACGGGATGGCGCCGCAGTGGTCGTTAATTATTTATCCAGCAAAGCAGGTGCAGATAAAGTGGTGGCCGAGATTACCCAGGCCGGTGGCAAGGCGGTTGCCGTGGGTGGCAGTGTGAGCGAGGCGGCCGAGGCGCAAGCCATTATTGAAGCAGCGATCAGCAACTTTGGCAAACTGGATATTTTGGTCAACAACTCCGGTATCTACGAATTTGCCACCATTGAAGAGATCACCCCTGAACATTTCCACAAACAATTCAACATTAACGTGCTGGGCTTGTTGCTCACCACGCAAGCCGCGGTCAAATACTTGCCTGAGGGCGGCAGCATTATCAACATCGGCTCCGTGGTCAGCCGCTTAACGCCTCCAGGTGCTGCTGTATACACCGCCACCAAAGGCGCAGTGGATGCGATTACTGGCTCATTATCTAAAGAACTGGGCCCACGCAAGATTCGCGTCAATGCCTTGAACCCTGGCCTGGTAGCAACAGAAGGCACACAAACCGCTGGTGTGATTGGCTCAGAGATGGAGAGCGGCTATGTGGCACAAACACCACTGGGGCGCACAGGCCAGCCGAATGATATTGCATCAGTGGCAGCCTTTTTAGCTTCTGAGGATTCCTACTGGCTGACTGGCGAGCAATTGTTGGTAGGCGGTGGCTTGCGTTAATTTTAGAGAGTAAATAAATGATCAACTTATACACATGGGCAACGCCGAATGGTCGAAAAATCTCCATCCTGCTGGAGGAGTTAGGACTCGACTATGCGGTGAGCCCGGTTGATCTGGGCAAGCTGGAGCAGTTTTCTGCCCATTTCAGCGCGATTTCGCCCAACAACAAGATTCCGGCCATTATCGATACTGAACCAGATCGCGACCCGGTCGTGATTTTTGAGAGCGGCGCTATTCTGACCTACCTGGCCGAAAAGTACAGCCAGTTTCTGGCACCTCATGGACAGGCACGCTATAGCGCTATGGAATGGTTGCACTGGCAAACCAGCGCACTGGGGCCAATGTTAGGACAGCTTGGTTTTTTCGCAGTGAGAAGCCAGGAGAAATCACCATTAGCCATTGCGCGATTTACCGAAGAAGTGGAGAGATTGCTCACCGTGATGGAGAAGCAGTTAACAAGCAATGCTTATCTGGCTGGTGAAGAATATTCAATCGCCGATATTGCCTGTTACCCCTGGGTGCAAGCGGCTACGGTCTATTTCAAAGAAGCCTTGAATGGCTCGTTTGATACTAAACCAGCTTTGCAACGCTGGTTAAAAACAGTGGGCGAACGCCCTGCGGTTAAGCGAGGCATGGCGGTGCCAACACTTTAAGCCATGTGGACAACAACCTTTGAATACTCGGCCAGTGCAACACCAATTACTTTGCAGGTGTTTGGCAAAGGCGATGCTAAACGCAAACAACCCGCCCTGATTTATTTTCATGGCGGGTTGTTTAACTGCGGCAGTATTGAAACCGCTTATGACATCGCCTATGCGCTCTCTGAGCACATGGTGGTGGTGTGTGTCGCCTATCCCTTGGCGCCGGCCATGCAGTTTCCGGACACCATAGAAGTCGCCTACGAAGCGCTGGCGTGGGTAAGTGCGCACGCGAAAACGATAGGCGCGGATGCCAAAAGGATCTTTGTTGCCGGGGAGCAAGCGGGAGGCAATCTGGCCGCAGTCGTCGCCATGCTGTTTCGCGACCGCGGATTAACTTGCCGCAATCAATGCAGCCTGCAGGGACAAATATTGATCAACCCCATGCTGGATGCGCTGCAAACCTCAAAATCACTGGCAGCTGTGGCAGATAGCCCGTGTCGCCGGGCGTGGGCAGATTATACGCAGGTGGCCAGCAATGCCTTGCACCCCTATGTGTCGCCAGTCAACTCCTGTCGACTGGCCGGACTGGTACCCGCTATGATCATCAACAGTGACACCAACCCGCTCAGGGATGAAGCTGAAACCTATGCCACAAAACTGGTGCTCGCTGGCGTGCCAGTGCAAGTACAAAGACTGGAAGATAATGCTTTTAACTTAAGTAACAGCCAGCATCCTGCTTTTCACACACTTTGCCAGTTAATCAGGCAGTTTATCGGGCAGACCGCATAAATTAGCGGCTGACTCAGTGGTAATTCATCCTGTCGAGCGCCAGGGCCTGCCCTTTATCTGTCGTAGATGTAACAGAAAGTGCTAGCAAGGCCGCCTAGCGCACGAATAGGCTGCCGCCCACCCCAATGTATGGCCTGGGGAATATTTTGATCGCAGGCGCGCCGATAGTGATATCAGCGAATCATCCGGCAACGCTAAAAATCAAACGAATGGCGGAATAATAAAAAAGCGCCCTCAGGCGCTTTTTAATTCAGATGAAAACGAATTTCCTTAGACATCCAGTGAGCTGACGCTAAGCGCATTGCTTTCAATAAACGCACGGCGTGGCTCCACGTTGTCGCCCATCAGTGTCGTGAAGATTTCATCAGCACCGATAGCATCTTCAATTTGCACTTTGAGCAGGCGGCGTACGGTTGGGTCCATGGTGGTTTCCCACAATTGTTCCGGGTTCATCTCGCCCAAGCCTTTGTAACGCTGAATATTCAGGTTATGTTTGGCTTCGCCCAGCAACCAGTCCAGCGCTTGTTTGAAGGTGCTGACCTTTTGCTCTTTCTCACCACGCTTGATCAATGCGCCCTCGCCTAACAGGTTGTTGACCATGTTTGAGGTACGGTTGATCTGACGGAAATCGCCACTATTGAGGAACTCGGCATCGATGACGCAGCTTTGCAGGTTACCGTGCACGTATTTGTTTACTTCCAGGCGATAAGCACTGGTTTCAGTATCTTGCGCCACAATGACTTCTGAACCAACCGCACCCAGGATAGGGCGCAATTTTTCAGCTGCAGTATTGGCCGCAGATTCCGTACTCAAATCCAGGTCACCTAAATCCTGAATCGCGCGCAACACGCTTTCATCGTAAAGGTTGGCGATACGGCGGATCACGGCTTCTGTCAGTACCATTTGTTTGGCAATGCTGGTCAGGGCGTCGTCTTTCAGAATGTCGCCACCGTCTTTGGTCACCAGCACGGCATCACGCAGGGCTGAGTTAAGCAGGTATTCATCCAGCTCGTGCTCATCCTTGAGATAACGCTCGTCACGGCCTTGTTTGACCTTGTACAACGGTGGTTGCGCAATGTAGATATGGCCGTTTTCAACCAGCTCAGGCATTTGACGATAGAAGAAAGTCAGCAGCAGGGTACGAATGTGCGCACCATCCACGTCCGCATCGGTCATGATGATGATGCGGTGATAGCGCAATTTTTCCAGGTTGAAGTCATCTTTACCGATGCCCGTACCCATGGCAGTAATCAGCGTGGCGATTTCCTGTGAGCCCAGCAGTTTGTCAAAACGTGCTTTTTCTACGTTTAGGATCTTACCTTTGAGCGGCAGAATCGCCTGGAATTTACGGTCACGCCCTTGTTTGGCTGAACCACCCGCAGAGTCACCCTCGACCAGGTAGAGTTCACTTAAGGCTGGATTTTTTTCCTGGCAATCAGCCAGCTTGCCTGGCAGGCCCATGGTATCCATTACACCTTTACGGCGGGTGATTTCACGCGCCTTACGCGCCGCTTCACGCGCACGCGCTGCTTCTACAATCTTGCCGCAAACAATTTTGGCATCGACCGGGTTTTCTTCCAGGAACTCGGCCAGTTTGGCTGCCACAATCTCAGAGACCACTGGCTGCACTTCGCTGGACACCAGTTTGTCTTTGGTTTGTGATGAGAATTTAGGATCTGGCACTTTGACTGACAGCACGCAGGTAATGCCTTCGCGCATATCGTCACCGGTGGTTTCAACTTTGGCTTTTTTAGCGAATTCGTTTTGTTCGATATATTGATTCAGCGTACGCGTCATCGCGGTACGCAAACCAGTCAAATGGGTACCGCCATCGCGTTGCGGAATGTTGTTGGTAAAACACTGTACGGTTTCAGAGTAGCTGTCGTTCCATTGCATTGCCACTTCAACCGTCATATTGTCTTTTTCACTGATGGCATAAAACACTTTTGGGTGCAGTACCGTTTTAGTACGGTTCATGTACTCCACAAAGCCTTTGATACCACCGCTGAAAGCGAAGTTTTCAGATTTGCCTGTGCGCTGGTCGATCAACTCAATTTTGACGCCATTGTTCAGAAAAGACAGTTCACGGATACGCTTGGCTAGAATTTCAAAGTGATATTCAACCAGGGTAAATGTTTCAACCGATGCCAGAAAATGGACTTCTGTGCCCTTCTTTTCAGTGGTACCGGTGATGGCTAACGGCGCTTGTGCCACACCACGATGAAACTCCATCTGATGCACTTGGCCCTTGCGGTAAATTTTCAGTCTCAGCCAGTCAGACAAGGCGTTCACTACAGACACACCCACACCGTGCAAACCGCCAGACACTTTGTAAGAGTTCTGGTCAAACTTGCCGCCCGCATGCAACTCTGTCATCACAATTTCAGCGGCCGAGCGTTTAGGCTCGTGTTTGTCGTCGTCTTTAATATCGGTTGGAATACCACGGCCGTTATCAGAAATACTGATGGAATTATCCGGATGGATAATCACTTTAATATCGTCACAGTGGCCTGCCAGTGCTTCGTCAATCGCATTATCGAGCACTTCGAATACCATATGGTGCAAACCGGAACCATCTGACGTGTCACCAATGTACATGCCCGGACGTTTACGTACAGCGTCCAAACCTTCCAAAATCTTGATACTGTCTGAGTTATATTCTTGTGGCTGTGCCATAACAAAAGTTTCTTTAATTGAGATTTAAAAGTCACTGCACCCGTGTTTCACGTGAAACACGGGTGCAGGCATTATATGCGCATTGGCATCACAACGTATTTATAGTTGCTATCGCTGGCAGCTGTGATCAGGCAACTGCTATTGGCGTCGGCAAAAGCAAACTCAATTTGCTCATCACTCAGGTTATTCAGCACATCAATCAGATAAGTGACATTAAAGCCAATATCCAGCGCTACCTGGCTGTAATCAATTTCCAGTTCTTCTTCCGCTTCTTCTTGCTCGGTGTTAGTACTAATCAGCTTGAGCAAGCCTTGCGTGATGACCATGCGAATACTGCGGTATTTTTCGTTAGACAAAATCGAAGCACGTTGCAAGGCACTCAAAATCGCTACCCGGTTCACCATAAAAGTATTTTGATGGCCGGTTGGGATCACGCGGTTGTAATCGGGGAACTTGCCGTCGATCACTTTGCTGATCAGTTGAATATCACCAAACTCAAAACTGACCTGGCCATTGAGTAAATCAATGACGACAGGTGCTTCAGATTGTTCATCCAGTAACTTGGTCAGCTCCAGCACGGTTTTACGCGGCAAGATGACTTCCGTTTTTTCAAAACTCTGATCCAGCGTGGTGTTGGTATAGCTCAAACGGTGGCCATCAGTGCCCACAACATGCAACTGGTTGCCATTCACTTCCAGCAACAAGCCATTCAGGTAATAACGGATATCTTGCTGTGCCATGGCAAACTCAACCTGTTTCAACAGGCGCTTAAGCTCTGACTGCGCCAGGCTGAAACTGATGTTCTGGCCGCTGGCTTTACTCATCAAAGGATAATCAGCTGCAGGCAAGGTTTGCAAGTTAAAACGGCTCTTGCCTGCCTTCAGCGTAATGCGGTTGTCCTGGTTGTTCATTTCAATAGACGAGCTATCTGGCAATGAGCGACAAATATCCAGTAATTTTTTTGCAGAGATGGTGGTACTCAGCTCACCTTCTACCCCACCATTGACTCTCAGCGAAATCTGCATTTCCAGATCCGTGGCTGTCAGATGCATTTCTTGCTGCTTGATGTTCACCAGCAGATTAGAAAGGATAGGCAGTGTATGTCTGCGCTCTACGATGCCAGTGACACTATTGAGGGGTTTAAGCAGTACCTCACGGTTTATTTTGATTTGCATGGCCTGACCTGATTAATAACTTTATTTCAATATATAAAAGATAAGACTAATAGTAATGTACGACTTTTTTGTGGGTAACTCTAAAAATTAATTTAATTCAAAGACTTACAAACATTTTAGCTTGTGCATAAATTGCGTTTTAAACATGCATTATTTGTGGCTGATATTGTAAACTGATTTTATCCTGTCTATACGCAATATTTAAACACACGTCATTCTCAACTTATCCACAGCTTATCTTGTTAAAATTTTTTTCCCTAATCACGAATGACTTGCGTCAGCAAACCAATATCGCGCGCTAACGTTTGGTCATTTAAGCGTAATTGTTCAATTTCTTCACAGGCATGCATCACGGTGGTGTGGTGACGTCCGCCAAAAGCTTCACCGATTTCCGGGAAACTGTGATTGGTCAGTTCACGTGCCAGTGACATTGCGACCTGACGTGGTCTGGCGACATTACGTGAACGTTTTTTACTAAACATGTCGCTGACTTTAATCTTATAGTAGTCAGCGACTGTTTTCTGGATGTTTTCAATGGTGATCTGGCGTCCACGTACGGCGATCAGGTCGCGTAAGGCATCTTTAGCCAGATGCACATCAATGGCATGGCCGGTGAAATTGGCCATGGCAATAATACGGTTTAGCGCACCTTCAAGCTCACGCACGCTGGAGCGAATCTGTTTGGCCACGAAGAACGCCACATCTTCATGCAGGTTGATTTTGAGGTTTTCAGCTTTTTTGCGCAAAATCGCGACGCGCATTTCCAGTTCCGGCGGTTCAACTGCTACAGTCAGGCCCCAGCTAAAACGCGTACGCAGGCGCTCATCCATGTCTACGATCTCTTTGGGATACGTATCGCAAGTGATGACGATTTGTTTTTTCTCTTCGATTAAGGAGTTAAAGGCGTAGAAAAACTCTTCTTGTGTACGGGTTTTTTTGGCAAAGAACTGAATATCATCAATCAATAATAAATCGAGCGAATGATATTGCTGCTTGAACTCGTCAAAGGCCTTGTTTTCGTAAGCTTTTACAACATCAGACACATAACGCTCAGCGTGCAGGTAGCGTATATTGGCTTCTGGCTTGGCTTTTTTCAGCTCATTGCCAATCGCCTGCAACAAATGGGTTTTGCCCAAGCCCACACCACCATAAATAAACAAGGGGTTATACGCCTGGCCAGGATTGCCTGCTACTTGAATGGCTGCAGCACGTGCTAACTGGTTGGCGCGGCCGGTGACATAGTTATCAAACAGGAAGCTGTCATTGAGGCCACTGCTTTTCTCTGACTTGAGATGTTTGGCCGGGGCGCGGTTGCTCACTGGTTTTTTATCAATGACTCTGGCCGAGTGTTGTTGTGTGGCCGCTGCAACCACCGCTTCTACTGGTGATTGCGCAGATGGCGCAGTTTTTATTGGCGCCGCGCTAGGTGCGGGCGCGGCCTGCTCAGACGTATCTACGATGAGTTCGACGACTGCGCTGGGAGATAATTCGGTCGCAATGGTGGCAATGCGGGTGAAAAACTTGCTTTTTACCCACTGCATGACAAATTTATTAGGCGCGACAATCTGCACCGCCTCGCCATTGACGCGTGCTTTCAGGGGTTTAATCCAGGTATTGTATTGTTGTGCCGAAAGTTCTTTTTCGAACTTGAGCAAACAATAGGCCCAAAAATTTTCCATTGCTCCAGTGCTTTTTAAAAGTGTCAGCAAAAAGCCAGCCTGTTTCCGTGTTTCAGGCGCTGTTTGCGTTTATTCGTTATAATTGCCGGGAAGAGTGGCAGAAGACGTGGTCTTGATGGTGATTGTCACCTTGACCTGTTGCAGACATTCTAAACGTTTTAACCTGAGTTATCCACAGCCACGACCTATAAAAAAATAAAAAAAATCATTGACATAAGGTCGCGATTTGCTGTTTAATTAAGGGTTTTTGAAATCGGCAAATATTCACTGTTAAATCAGCGTTGCCGGATTAGAGTTTAATTGCCAATTTGGCAGGAGTTTAATAATGAAACGTACCTATCAACCATCCAAAACCCGTCGTGCACGTACCCATGGCTTTCTGGTACGCATGAAAACCAAAGGTGGCCGTGCAGTGATTGCTGCTCGTCGCGCTAAAGGTCGTAAACGTCTGGGTCTGTAATCCCTGACGATGCATTGCTTGAAACTCAATGCATGACATTGTACAAGCTAAAAAAAACGGATGAATTTTCATCCGTTTTTAGTTTCAGGAAACGGTTTTATGGTGAGTGGCTGTTTGCCAACATCATGCCTAACCAGCAAGACCATCATCGCTACGGTTTGGTCGTGTCGAAAAAAGTCGCCAAACTGGCGGTTAAGCGTAACTATATGAAGCGTGTCTTGCGCGAGTTATTGCGCGCACAAACCTCTCCAGTAGCCAGTGGTTTTGATGTGGTGCTGCAAGTGCGCAAGGCTTTTCAACACGAAGATTTTCCGGCCATACAACGTGATTTGTCACAATTGCTGGCTAGACTGAAAAAAACTGCACCTGTTTCCTAATGACGCTGATGAAAACGATACTGATTACATTAGTAAAATGTTACCAGTGGGGGTTAAGCCCCTGGCTGGGGCGTCAGTGTCGTTTTCATCCAACCTGTTCACACTACGCCATTGAGGCGCTGCAACGCTATGGTGCCTGGCATGGTAGCCTGTTGGCCTTGCGCCGCATTGGTCGCTGTCATCCGTGGCATCCGGGTGGTGTGGATCCCCTTCCCTGACTTGTAAATACGAAACCTTATGGATACTCGCCGTTTAATTCTGTTCGTGATCTTTTCCTTCTCCATTATGTTGCTATGGGACGCCTGGCAGCAGCAGCACGCACCTGCGCCAGTTGCACAGCAAGAGGCAGTGCAAACCTCGCCTGCTGACAAACCACAGGAAAATGGTTTTAAACTCAGCCAGGGTGCACGTATTGCTGTGAAAACAGACCGTTATGCGGCAGTGATTGATACAGTTGGTGGCGATTTGCGTCAGCTGTCCTTGCTGGAGCATAAGGCCGATGACAACTCCGGCCCTTATGAGCTTATGAGTGATGCCAGTGCAGATAAACTGTATGTGGCACAGACCGGTTTAAAAGGGGATGGCTTACCTACGCATTATGTAACGTTTACGGCCGCTGAGACTAATTACAGCCTGCAAGAAGGCCAGGACACATTGGAAGTGCGTTTAACTGCGCCAGAAACCAATGGTGTGGCTGTGGATAAGGTATATCGCTTTCACCGTGGTCAATACCTGATCGATGTACAGTATGAAATCAAAAACAACAGCGATAAAGCGATTTCGCCTTCTGTGTATTACCAGATTATTCATGATAACGAGTCTAACCAGGGCTCTAAAATGATGCCGACGTTCACTGGCGGCGCTTATTTTACTGAGGCAGACAAATACAACAAGGTCAAATTTGATGAAATGGCCAAGAAGGATGTGTCGATTAATGCCAAAGATGGCTGGGTAGGTCTAGTACAACATTATTTCGTCAGCGCCTGGGTGCCGCAATCCACGGCTGAGCGCAAGTTCTACACGACCAAGCTGAGTGAGCATGATTTCTCTATCGGTACTATTTTGCCTGTCGGTGAAATTGCAGCCGGTAGCAGTAAAACGGTAGATGCGAAACTGTTCAGTGGCCCACAAGCTCAGGATGACCTGGCAGCTGCTGCGCCTGGTCTGGAGTATGTGGTGGATTACGGTATTCTGACCGTGATTGCCAAACCTCTAATGTGGTTGTTGACCCATATTCACGAACTGGTGAAAAACTGGGGCATTGCCATCATTGTACTGACCATTCTGATCAAGGCCGCATTCTTTAAACTGTCTGCTTCTGGCTATCGCAATATGGCGCATTTACGTGAAATGGCGCCTAAGATGCAGTCTCTCAAAGACAAATTTGGTGATGACAAGCAAAAGTTGCAACAAGCCATGATGGAAATGTACCGTACCGAGAAAATCAACCCGATGGGTGGTTGCTTGCCTATTTTGGTACAGATTCCGGTATTCATTTCACTGTATTGGGTGTTGCTGGGTTCAGTTGAGTTGCGCCATGCGCCTTTCTTTGGCTGGATTCAGGACTTGTCAGCGACCGACCCCTACTTCGTATTGCCGGTGCTCATGGGCGCGACCATGATTATTCAAACCTTTTTGAATCCGCCACCAACGGATCCGATTCAAGCCAAGGTAATGAAAATCATGCCAGTCGCATTTAGTATTTTCTTCTTCTTCTTCCCAGCTGGCCTGGTGTTGTATTGGTTGGTGAACAATATTCTGTCTATCTGGCAGCAATGGGCGATCAACCGCATGATTCATGCTGAAGCTGTGGCAAAAAAAGGGCATGGCAAATAATCAGCTCGCCTTAAGCACTGACACCGTTGCCGCCATTGCAACGGCGCCTGGTGCAGGTGGTATTGGTGTGGTGCGGGTATCTGGGCCATTGGCAGCAGATATCGCCACACAAATCCTCGGCCACTGCCCTGCCCCACGGCATGCGGCTTACCTGCCTTTCTTGCAAGCCGATGCTACGTTGATTGACCGTGGTATCGCCATTTACTTCCCTAATCCACACTCTTATACCGGCGAAGATGTGCTTGAGCTGCAAGCGCATGGCGGAACTGCGCTAATGCAAATATTGCTGGCACGCTGCATAGAATGCGGCGCCCGTCATGCACAAGCTGGTGAGTTTACCCAACGTGCTTATTTAAACGACAAGCTCGACCTCGCACAAGCAGAGGCTGTTGCTGACCTGATTAATGCGGCAACGGTAGAAGCTGCACGCAGTGCTGTACGCTCCCTCTCGGGTGAGTTTTCACAAGCCATACAGACCTTGTTGCAACAACTGGTCGATTTACGCATGTATGTTGAAGCTTGCTTGGATTTTCCTGAAGAAGAGATTGATTTCATCACCCAGGGCCGCGTGTTGGAAAAGTTACAGGCGAACCAGGCGGCCTTGCAACATATCTTTCACCAAGCCAAGCAAGGCGTCTTGTTGCGCGAAGGCATCAATGTCGTACTCATTGGGCAGCCCAATGTAGGTAAGTCCAGCTTGTTGAACGCCTTGTCAGGTGAAGAGGTGGCGATTGTGACGCCGATAGCTGGTACCACGCGCGATACCATTAAGAGCGTCATCCAGATTGAAGGCGTGCCTTTGCATGTGATTGATACTGCTGGCTTGCGTGAGACCGAAGATACGGTGGAACAAGTGGGTATTGCCCGCACCTGGAAGGCGATTGAAACTGCACATGTCGCTTTATTGTTGGTGGATAGCCAGCATGGCATTGGCGATCAGGAAAAAGCTATTTTGCACAAATTGCCAGCAGAAGTGAAAAAAGTCTGGGTGCATAACAAGATAGATGTTTCACGTGAAACATCGCGGATTGAAAAACGTGAAAATGAGCAGCACGTGTTTTTATCGGCCAAGACAGGTGATGGTATTGCCAGCCTGCAAAAAACGCTGCTAGAGATTGTGGGTTATCAGCCTGGTGGTGAAGGTGTGTTTATGGCCAGGGCGCGTCATTTGCAAGCACTTGCAGAAGTTGAGCAGCATTTAGACCTAGCAATGTTGCAAATGCATGCGGCCGAACTAGTCGCAGAAGAGTTGCGTTGTGCGCAAGAAGCGCTAGGAACGATTACCGGTGAATTCACACCGGATGATTTGTTAGGTGAGATTTTTAGTCGATTTTGTATCGGCAAATAAAAACCCGCATTAGCGGGTTTTTTTTCGAGGGAATGGCGTATTGCGTTGATCAAACCGTTCATCAATACTACACACCCGTTTACAACCGGTGATCATGGCCCAGATCAGGTTGTCGTGATGAATGAAACTTTCAAAAATCACGCCTAATACATGCACCACCACCACTGCCAGCCAAGTCCAGGTTGCATAGTGATGCAGTACCTGCGCCATATCGTCATCAATAAAGCCCCAGCCGCTGTTATACACAATGCAACCAGAGCCTACGGCAACAATTCCTAAACCCAGCATGGCATAAATAGCAATTGAGCCAGTGGGGTTGTGGCCAATATAGTGTCTGGCAGTGCCTTTGAGTAGCTTAAACAGGTATTTCGCAGCCCAGACCGGATTTAATGGAAAGCTGTGAAAGTTGGCGTAACCTGTAGCAATCAGGCCCCAGATAATACGCGCAACGATTAATGTACCGGCGACATAGCCCGCGTAAGCATGGTGTAGCCGGTCCCACATGGAGGCGTGGGTATAAAAAGCATACCCGAACGCCGCCACTAGAGACCAGTGGAAGATCCTGATGAAAGGATCCCAGACATACCGTAGCATTTGAATTATTTGCTAGGTTTGGTTTCTGTTAACAGATAAGCAATAAAGTTGGCTTTTTCTGAAGGAGAGCAATCAGCACCCAGAATGTCGTTGCAATGTTTGGTGAACTCTTCTTCTACTTTATCAAGGTCAGTAAAACGTTTGGTGTTCACACGTGGTGCCAACGGTGGGATCTCTTTGTTGGTCACAATGTTTTTGCCGACGTTAGCTGGATTGTTGGTGTGGCATGATGCACATGCCGCTTCTTTACCGCTAGGTGTTTTGAATTTGCGGTTAAAGAAAATTTTACCGTCTGTAATAGAAGGTGCTTCGTACATTGAGTTGGCGGAGTGTGCGATGTTGGTGTACTTGTATACCAGTTTTTCGGCATTAGTCACATCAGCCATGGCGTGTACAGAAAACAAGACCCCGAATGTAGCAATAATTGTTTTGATTTTCATGGTAAGAGCTCCTTGGTTGTTTTGAAAAAATTCTATTCTTTTTATGTTAAGTAAATATGGCCTGCTTGTAATTGATTTGTATTAAACCGTAATAACTTTGTATTAAAGCATGGAACAAGTGTATCAAAGCAGCGAATTAAATGACCATTTGATTAGTTTACGCTAAAATCACAATTCTTTTTAAATCAAACAGTTCAAGATTATTTATGATGGACTTTCCTGATCGATTCGATGTCATTGTGGTGGGTGGCGGCCATGCCGGTACCGAGGCTGCGCTGGCGGCTGCCCGTATGGGGCAGAAAACACTGTTGTTAAGCCATAACATTGAAACATTGGGACAAATGTCCTGTAACCCTTCTATTGGCGGCATCGGCAAGGGCCATCTGGTGAAAGAGGTAGATGCGCTTGGTGGTGCCATGGCAGCCGCGACGGATGAAGGTGGCATACAGTTTCGTATCTTGAACTCAAGCAAGGGTCCGGCGGTACGTGCCACGCGCGCGCAGGCAGATCGTATTCTTTATAAAGCAGCGATTCGGCACCGCCTGGAAAATCAGCCTAATTTATGGCTGTTCCAGCAGGCGGTCGATGACATTATTCTCGAGGGCGATCGGGCTGCAGGTGTTGTCACGCAAATTGGCCTGCGTTTTTACGCAAAGTCGGTTGTGTTGACGGCCGGTACGTTTTTGGGTGGTTTGGTGCATGTTGGCCTGCAAAATTACAGCGCCGGTCGCGCCGGAGATCCGCCAGCCATCTCACTCGCTGCGCGTTTGCGTGAAATTGGCCTCCCGGCCGGTCGCTTGAAAACCGGCACCCCACCCCGTATTGATGGCCGCTCGATTGATTATAGTGTCATGACCGAGCAACCTGGTGATACGCCGGTGCCGGTATTTTCTTTTCTGGGGAGTGCCGCACAGCACCCGCAACAACTGCCTTGCTGGATTACGCACACCAACCAACAGACACATGACATTATCCGTAGTGGCCTGGACCGTTCTCCGATGTACACGGGGGTGATTGAAGGTGTGGGGCCACGCTATTGCCCTTCTGTGGAAGATAAGATTCATCGTTTTGCGGATAAGGAATCACACCAGGTGTTTCTGGAGCCTGAGGGGCTAACCACGCACGAAATTTATCCAAACGGTATTTCTACCAGCTTGCCATTTGATATTCAGTTGGCACTGGTGCGATCTATTCGTGGTTTGGAGGGTGCGCATATCTTGCGCCCCGGATACGCTATTGAATATGACTATTATGACCCGCGAGGCTTGAAGTCGACTCTTGAAACAAAAACTGTTCGCGGCCTGTTTTTCGCCGGTCAAATCAATGGCACGACTGGTTATGAGGAGGCGGCAGCCCAGGGTTTATTAGCGGGTGCAAATGCGGCGTTATTTTCACAAGACAAAGAGGGTTGGTGCCCTTCCCGTGAGCAAGCCTATTTAGGTGTGTTGGTGGACGACCTGATTACCACCGGTGTAAATGAGCCTTACCGTATGTTTACCAGTCGCGCTGAATACCGTTTGCAATTGCGCGAAGATAACGCAGATATGCGCTTGACAGAAAAAGGTCGCGAGCTCGGTTTGGTGGATGATGTGCGTTGGGAAGCATTCTGTAAGAAGCAGGAAGCGGTTACACGTGAGCAAGCCAGATTGAAGCGTACATTTTTGCAGCCGGATAACGGTCAGCCTGCAGGCCAAAATAAAATTGTTTCACGTGAAACACAGGTAGCCGTTTTTGGTAAGCCTCTGGAGCATGAGTATTCATTGTTCGAATTATTGCGTCGTCCGGAAATTGCTTATCAATCGCTGTTGGATTTGGTACCTGCACCAGAAGTGCTGGCTGAAGATGTGTTGGAACAAGTTGAAATTGCTGCCAAATACCAAGGGTATATTGATAGGCAGAACGAAGAGATTGCCCGTCAGAAAAATAGCGAGAATATTAAACTGGGTGATGCTATCGATTACAATGACGTGCATGGCCTGAGTAATGAGGCGCGTCAAAAATTGCTGGCGCAAAAGCCAGAAACGATTGGGCAGGCAGGCCGCATACAGGGTATTACGCCAGCGACCATCTCCTTGTTGCTAGTGTATCTGAAGCGTAAGCATAAAAAGCAAAGCCAGTCGGGCGATATTGCAGCAGCATGATAAGTGATTTGTTGCCGCAATTAGCCGCCGGGGTGGAGGCACTTGGTTTACAATCTGTAGTGACGGCGGAAAAGCAGGCGCAGTGTCTTGCTTATTTGGCTTTGCTGCAAAAATGGAACAAGGTGTATAACCTGACAGCGGTGCGTGATCCGCAAGAAATGCTGGTTTTGCATTTGCTGGATAGTTTGAGTGTGCTGCCTTATATTCATCCTGGAAGTTTGCTGGATGTGGGTAGTGGAGGTGGTTTGCCTGGTTTGGTGGTTGCGATCACGCGGCCAGATGTGCAGGTGACGACCATAGATACGGTGCAAAAAAAAGCGATCTTCATGCGTCAGGTAAAAGCCGAATTGGGCTTATCGAATGCACAGGTGGTACATGGTCGGGTGGAGGCTTTTCAACCGCCCTCGCCTTTTACGCAGGTTATCTCGCGTGCTTTTTCCGATATTGCTTTGTTTAAGCAGTTGACGACGCATTTGATGGCGCCGCATGGCCGTTGGTTGGCGATGAAGGGGGTAGTGCCAACCGATGAAATGCAACAGGCTGCGGTGTTACCTAAAGAAGTCATTCGTTTGCAGGTGCCCAACCTGCAGGCAGAACGGCATTTAATTGTGTTTGAGAATACATAATGAAAATAATCGCAATCACCAACCAAAAGGGTGGTGTTGGTAAAACAACCACCTGCGTCAATCTTTCTGCGAGCTTGGCAGAGCATGGCAAAAAAGTATTGTTGGTTGATCTGGATCCACAAGGTAATGCCAGTACGGGGAGTGGTATTGACAAGACGCACTTGAAAGACAGTATTTACCAGGTGCTGATTGGTAATAAAACCATGCAAGAGGTGGTGATTCACGCCGAGGCTGCCAAGTTTGACGTTGCTCCCTCTAACCGTGACCTGGCAGGGGCTGAGGTTGAGTTGGTGAATGAGATGGCCCGCGAAACGCGTTTAAAAAATGCCATCCTTAAGTTGGGTGATGATGCCTACGATTATGTCCTGCTAGACTGCCCGCCTTCGCTGAACCTGGTGACTGTGAATGCCTTAACCGCCGCGCATTCGGTGATGATTCCCATGCAGTGTGAATACTATGCGCTTGAGGGCTTGTCAGATTTGGTCAATACCGTCAAGAAAGTGCGTGCTCACTTAAACCCTGTGCTTGAGATAGAGGGCTTGTTGCGAACCATGTTTGATAATCGCAATATGCTGGCACAGCAGGTGTCGGCGCAACTGGTCAGTCATTTCGGCAAAAAAGTGTATCAAACCATTGTGCCGAGAAATGTGCGGCTGGCCGAGGCGCCAAGTTATGGTATGCCAGTGTTGCTGTATGATCGCTCCTCCAAAGGGGCGCAAGCCTATCTGGAGCTGGCGCAGGAAATCATCCAAAAACAGTAGCAATGAAAATCACAATTTTTACAGACAGATTAAAGGAAGTAGCAGCATGGTAAAGCCCAAAGGACTTGGACGCGGACTCGACGCATTGTTATCAGGCGACACGGAAACGATTGCCCAGTCAGATACCTTGCGCACCCTGCCCGTTGGTCAGTTGCAACCGGGTAAATATCAGCCTCGCTCATACATGAATGAGGAGGCGCTGCAAACGCTGGCGGACTCGATCGCGGCACAAGGCATTATGCAGCCTATTCTGGTGCGTGAAATTGCAGCAGACAAGTTTGAGATTATTGCAGGTGAACGTCGTTGGCGCGCTTCGCAAAAAGCCGGCCTGACAGAAGTGCCGGTGTTAGTGCGTGAGATTGCTGACGAAGCTGCGCTGGCAATGGCGTTGATTGAAAACATCCAGCGTGAAGATCTGAATCCGTTGGAAGAAGCCATGGGTATCAAGCGGTTGATTGATGAGTTTGATATGACGCATGAAAAAGCCGCTGCAGCCGTTGGCCGCTCACGTGTGGCGGTCTCTAATTTGTTGCGCCTGCTCACATTGACGCCGATGGTGCAAGACATGCTGCTGGATAATCAAATCGATATGGGCCATGCCAGGGCGCTGGTCGGCAGTGAGCCGGCACAGCAAATCCTGCTGGCGAATAAAGTGGTACAGGATGGTTTGTCTGTGCGCGAAGTGGAGCGCCTGATTCAATCTGAGCCCGCCACAGGTAAAAAGGCCAAGCAAGCGGTGCATCCCGATGTCGTTTCCTTGCAAAATCAACTCAGCGAGCAATTGGGTGCCGAGGTTGCGATTAGCAGTAAAGCAAGCGGCGCTGGTGTATTAAAGCTGAGCTTTTCAAACCTCGATCAACTGGATGATTGGATAGCGAAACTGACCGATAATCGCCTGAAATCGTAAGTTAAATCGCGTATCAGCCATCCGAAAGCAGATTTTTCCCAAACATTCAGACAGTTAAGTCATGTTTGGTGCTTGACTTCGGCGAGTGAATAATTCAAAATCTCGCGTCTTTGTAGTATTTTGCCTTGAATTTTAGCGGTCTAACCCCATGAGTGGTCAACAAAACACTGCGGCTGGCATGTCGCTTTATAGCAATGTGCTGCGCTGGCAGCTCATGGCGACAGCGGCTGTCACGTTGATTGCCTATGCTGTTGGTGGTTTAACGGCTGCATTATCTGCATTAATGGGTGGTGTTTCTGTGGTCATCGGTGCATGGTTTGCAGCGAGAATTGCAGAAAAAGGTCGTTCAAAAACAGACCCCACGGCAGTGTTGTTAAATTTACTCAAGGCAGAAGCAGTAAAAATATTGATCATCGCGATTATCCTGTTTGTGGTTTTCAAGCTGTACCAGGCATTGGTGCCCTTTGCACTGATTGCTGGTTTGGCGGCCGCCGCGCTGTTTTCTGGCGCAGCACTGGCAAAATCACAAGTGGATGTGTAGACACGTTAATTTAAAAATAGTTTGAAGATATGACAACTGAACACGCACAAAACGTAGAACTCACCCCTTCTGAATATATCGCGCACCATTTGAGCTTTAATGCTCAGGGCGTTAACGGCAATACTGCCTCTGAAGGCTTCTGGGTGTTGCACTACGACACCTTGTTGACCTCTGTTGTCCTGGGTTTGCTGGTCATGGGTTTGATCTGGTGGGTGGCACGCGGTGCAACCGCTGGCGTGCCGAGCAAGCGTCAGGCCTTTGTTGAGTTGGTGTTTGGTTTTGTCGATGATCAAGTCAAAAACATTTTCCACGGCGACCGTCATTCATTTATTGCCCCAACAGCTCTGACTGTCTTTATCTGGGTGCTGGCGATGAACTCCATGGATTTCCTGCCGGTCGACTGGGTGGCTGGTATCGTGTCATTCTTCGGTGGCGAACACGCAAAATGGCGTATCGTCCCTACTTCTGATATCAATACCACCTTTGCGCTGGCATTGGCTGTCTGGTTCCTGATGATTTTCTTCTCCATCAAGGCTAAAGGCCTGGGTGGCTGGATCCACGAACTGTTCTGTGCACCATTCGGCAGCAATCCGCTGGTATGGCCTGCCAACTTCCTGTTCAACCTGATTGAATATGTTTCAAAACCACTTTCTCACTCATTGCGTCTGTTCGGTAACATGTACGCCGGTGAAATCATCTTCCTGCTGTTGGGTATGTGGGCTGCCACAGGCCTGAGCGGAACCGTGTTTGGTGCCATTCTGGGAGCTGGCTGGTCTATCTTCCACATCCTGATTGTGGCATTGCAAGCGTTTATTTTCATGATGCTGACTGTGGTCTACCTGGCCATGGCGCATGAGTCACACTAGTTTTTAACTTTGTAGTTGTTTTTAATTCTTTATAAGAGAGGGTATTAAATGGAAGCATTAGCATTGATTCAAGCCTACACAGGCGTTGGTATCGGTTTGATCATTGGTTTGGGTGCCGCTGGCGCTTGTATCGGTATTGGTATCATGTGTGCAAGTTTCCTGGAAGGCGCTGCTCGTCAACCAGAAATGATCCCAGCCCTGCAAGGTAAAGTATTCCTGCTGTTAGGTCTGATCGACGCATCTTTCATTATCGGTGTTGGTCTGGCAATGATGTTTGCATTTGCAAACCCATTGTTGAGCGTTGTTACCAAGTAATTTTTACTCGGTAATCTCCGCCCGGTAGGGTTTAAGTGTGACTTAAACCTTTCAACCAATCAGTATGATGGATCCAAAATGAATATTAATTTCACACTCATCGCGCAAGCTATCGCATTTGCAGTGTTGATCTGGTTCACGGTGAAATTCGTTTGGCCGCCGCTGTTAACAGCGATTGAAGCACGCCAAAAGGAAATCGCAGATGGTTTGGCTGCTGCCCAGGAAGGCAAAAGTGCCCTGGAAGTGGCTGCCAAAAAATCTGAAACGACGTTGAACGAGGCCAAACAAAAGGCAAGTGAGATCATTGGGCAAGCCGAAAAACGCGCCGCTCAAATCATTGACGAAGCCAAGGGTAATGCCAAAGCCGAAGGTGATCGCATTATCGCCGGTGCCAAAGCTGAGATCGATCAGGAAGTGAACCGTGCCAAAGAAGGTCTGCGCGCACAGGTTTCCACATTGGCCGTGGCCGGTGCAGAAAAAATCCTGCGTAAAGAGATCGACGCCAAAGCACACAGCGAAATGCTGGCTAAACTCGCTGCGGAACTTTAAGGTAAAAGGGATAAAACATGGCTGAACTCTCAACCATTGCAAGGCCTTATGCTGTCGCTGCCTACAAGCTCGGCAAAGAGAATAAGGCTTTAGCAGCATGGTCTGAAATGTTGGCATTGGCTGCGGCAGTCGCGGCAAATGACCAAATGAAAACCCTGATTGATGACCCTAAACTGAATGCCGCTGATATTGAAGCAGCATTTCTCAAGGTCTGTGGCGACAAGCTCAACGAACAAGGGCAAAATTTGATCAAGATTTTGGTTGAATATGGCCGTTTATCCTTATTGCCTGCCATTGCTGAAGCTTTTGAGGCTTTAAAAGCACAAGACGAAGGCACCTTGGACGCTCAAATCATTGCAGCTGCCAAACTGACAGCGACACAAACCAAAGATTTGGTGAAACGTCTGGAAGCCAAGTTCGGCAAGAAAATTGAAGCAAGCGTTTCCGTAGATCCGGAAATCATCGGCGGCATCAAAATTATTGTTGGCGACACCGTTATCGACGCGTCTGTCCAAGGTCAGTTACAAAATTTAGCCTATACGCTCACAGCATAAGGCATAGGAGAATTAAATGCAGTTATCTACATCAGAGATTAGCGAGCTCATTAAGAGCCGTTTGGAAAACTTCTCTACTTCTGCGGAAGCCCGTACTCAGGGTACCGTGATTTCCGTAACAGACGGCATTGTGCGTATCCATGGCCTGTCTAACGTGATGTCCGGCGAGATGATTGAGTTTCCAGGCAACACTTTCGGTTTGGCATTGAACCTGGAGCGTGACTCCGTAGGTGCCGTGGTATTGGGTGATTACGAGCACATTACAGAAGGCGATACCTGTAAATGTACCGGCCGTATTCTGGAAGTGCCAGTGGGTCCGGAACTGATTGGTCGCGTAGTGAACGCGCTGGGTCAGCCTATTGATGGCAAAGGCCCGGTTAACGCCAAACTGACTGACAAAATTGAAAAAATTGCGCCAGGCGTGATTGCACGTAAATCCGTGTCACAACCAGTGCAAACTGGCCTGAAGTCTATCGACTCCATGGTACCAGTTGGCCGTGGCCAACGTGAATTGATCATTGGTGACCGTCAGACTGGTAAAACAGCTGTTGCCGTTGATGCGATCATCAACCAAAAAGGTCAGAACATGACTTGTATCTACGTTGCGGTTGGCCAAAAGGCTTCAACCATTGCCAACGTGGTACGTAAACTGGAAGAGCACGGCGCGATGGCTTACACCATTATTGTTGCGGCTTCTGCTTCTGACTCTGCTGCCCTGCAATTCCTGGCACCTTATGCCGGTTGTACCATGGGTGAATACTTCCGTGACCGTGGTCAAGATGCATTGATCGTTTACGATGACTTGTCCAAACAAGCGGTTGCTTACCGTCAGATTTCCCTGTTGCTGCGCCGCCCACCAGGCCGCGAAGCTTACCCAGGTGACGTGTTCTACATCCACTCACGTTTGTTGGAGCGTGCTGCTCGTGTGAACGAAGAGTATGTTGAGAAATTCACCAACGGTGAAGTTAAAGGTAAAACAGGTTCATTGACTGCATTGCCAGTGATTGAAACCCAAGCCGGTGACGTGTCTGCATTCGTTCCAACCAACGTGATTTCGATTACCGATGGTCAGATTTTCCTGGAAACTGACTTGTTTAACGCGGGTGTTCGTCCTGCGATCAACGCCGGTATTTCTGTGTCTCGCGTGGGTGGTGCTGCACAAACTAAAATCATCAAAAAACTGGGCGGTGGTGTACGTCTGGCTTTGGCGCAATATCGTGAACTGGCTGCGTTTGCGCAGTTTGCTTCCGACTTGGACGAAGCTACCCGTAAACAGCTGGACCGCGGTCGTATGTTTACCGAGTTGATGAAACAGGCACAATACGCGCCATTGAACGTGGCAAACATGGGCGTAAGCTTGTTTGCAGCGAACAAAGGTTTCTTTGATGACGTGCCAACCAATAAGGTATTGGCATTTGAAAATGCATTGCATGGTTTCCTGAACTCCAAGTACAAGAACATCATTGATGCTATCGAGTCCAGCAAAGATCTGAGCGGTGATAACGAGAAAGCATTGGAAGCTGCGATTCAAGATTTCAAAGCAACCAACGCTTATTAATCTCTGACACTTCGACTTAGGAACCTAATATGGCAGGTAGTAAAGAGATTAGAACCAAGATCAAAAGTGTAGAAAATACACGCAAGATCACCAAGGCGATGGAGATGGTAGCTGCTTCTAAAATGCGTAAAGCGCAGGACAGAATGCGTGCTTCCCGCCCCTACGCGGATAAAATCCGTAACGTGGCGGCTCACCTCTCCTTTGCACAATCCGAGTATCGTCATCCGTTTTTGATTAAACGCGACGTGGTGAAAAATGTCGGCCTGATTGTGGTCAGTTCAGACAAAGGTCTGTGCGGTGGTTTGAATACCAACGTATTGCGTTTGTCGCTGAGCCAGATGAAAGCCTGGGAAGCTGAAGGCAAAGGCATCAGCGTCAGTGCGATCGGTAACAAAGGCTACGGCTTTATGAACCGTATCGGCGCGCAGGTGAAATCCCATATCACCGGTTTGGGCGATACTCCGCATCTGGAAAAGCTGATCGGCACCATCAAGGTCATGCTGGATGCGTACATTGCCGGTGAAATTGATCAGCTTTACATCTGCTATACCAAATTCATCAACACCATGAAGCAAGAGCCGACCATGCAACAATTGTTGCCATTGACCGGTGAGCAACTGGGCAGCCCGAATGGCCATTGGGATTACATCTATGAGCCTGAAGCAAAACCAGTGGTAGATGAGTTGATGACGCGTTATATCGAATCACTGATTTACAACGCAGTGGCCGAAAACATGGCGTCCGAGCAATCTGCCCGTATGGTGGCGATGAAATCTGCTTCTGATAACGCGAAGAGCGTGATTGGTGAGCTGAAGTTGGTATACAACAAAGCCCGTCAGGCAGCGATTACCAAAGAGATTTCAGAAATCGTCGGCGGTGCGGCAGCAGTCTCCTCCTAAGGCGCGTGCGTTAAAAGCATCGTGAAAGAATTCAATTAGATCTGACTCATACAGTTAGGAAAAGAAAATGGCAAAGGCAAATCAAGCAGTAACAGGTAAAGTAGTGCAGTGTATTGGCGCTGTGGTTGACGTGGAATTTCCACGCGATCAAATGCCTAAAGTATTCGATGCATTGATTATTGATGCAAAAGACAGCAATGCAGAAGCCGGTTTGACACTGGAAGTGCAACAGCAATTGGGCGACGGCGTGGTCCGTACCATTGCCATGGGCTCTTCTGACGGTTTGGCACGTGGTACCGCCTTCAAAAACACGGGTGCAGCGATCTCTGTACCAGTGGGTGAAGGTACTTTGGGTCGTATCATGGACGTATTGGGTCGCCCAATCGATGAAGTGGGTCCAATCGACTCTACAGAGTTCCGTTCTATCCACCAGAAAGCCCCGGCTTTTGAAGAGCTGTCACCGTCTGTTGACCTGTTGGAAACAGGCATCAAGGTGATTGACCTGGTTTGCCCGTTTGCTAAAGGCGGTAAAGTGGGTCTGTTCGGCGGTGCGGGTGTAGGCAAGACCGTTAACATGCTGGAACTGATTAACAACATCGCTAAACAGCACTCCGGTTTGTCCGTATTTGCTGGTGTAGGTGAGCGTACCCGTGAAGGTAACGACTTCTACCACGAAATGGCAGATGCTGGCGTGATCAAGCTGGACAACATGAAAGAATCCAAAGTAGCCATGGTGTTCGGTCAGATGAACGAACCTCCAGGCAACCGTCTGCGCGTTGCTTTGTCTGGTTTGACCATGGCTGAAAAATTCCGTGACGAAGGCCGTGACGTATTGTTCTTCGTGGATAACATCTACCGTTACACATTGGCCGGTACTGAAGTATCTGCGTTGCTGGGTCGTATGCCTTCAGCCGTAGGTTACCAACCTACCCTGGCTGACGAAATGGGCCGTTTGCAAGAGCGTATTACTTCTACTAAAGTAGGTTCTATTACTTCTATCCAAGCGGTTTACGTACCAGCGGATGACTTGACTGACCCATCACCAGCAACGACTTTCCAACACTTGGACTCTACTGTTGTGTTGTCACGTGACATCGCTTCCCTGGGTATCTACCCAGCGGTTGACCCACTGGACTCTACTTCACGTCAGCTGGATCCACTGGTGGTTGGCGAAGAGCACTACTCAGTTGCGCGCTCTGTACAACAAACACTGCAACGCTACAAAGAATTGCGTGACATTATCGCGATTCTGGGTATGGACGAACTGTCTCCAGAAGACAAATTGGCAGTAGGCCGTGCACGTAAAATCCAACGTTTCCTGTCGCAACCATTCCACGTGGCTGAAGTGTTTACTGGCGCGCCAGGCAAATACGTGCCACTGAAAGAAACCATCAAAGGCTTTAAAGCGATTGTGGCTGGTGAATACGATCACTTGCCAGAGCAAGCGTTCTACATGGTTGGTGGTATCGAAGAAGCGGTTGAAAAGGCTAAAACACTGAACTAATCGTTGTTTGTGCGGGCAGGTTTAAATATCTGCCTGCATCACAAATCTTCAGTGATATAGAAAAGAGAACATTATGGCAAATACAGTGCATATCGATGTTGTGAGTGCCGAAGAGTCCATCTTCTCTGGTGAAGCCGAGTTTGTGGTTGCACCAGCTGGCGCAGGTGAAGTGGGTATTTATCCACATCACGCACCGATGATTACCACCATCAAGCCAGGCGCATTGCGTATCAAGCAAACTGCCGAGCAAGAAGAGACTGTGATTTATATTTCCGGCGGCATGCTGGAAGTACAACCAGGACTGGTGACAGTGCTGGCAGACACCGCGATTCGTGGCCAGGATCTGGATGAAGCAAAAGCCATCGCAGCGAAAGAAGCCGCAGAAGAAGCATTGCGTAACCGTTCTTCAGAGATCGATTACGCAGCTGCCCAGGCTGAATTGGCAGAAGCGATCGCACAAATCCAGGCAATCCAGAAATTGCGTAAATCTGTGCACTAGATTCCTGTGGAGTCTGGCAATAAAACAGGCGGCTTTCGAGCCGCCTTTTTTGTTTCTGAGATAAAATAACAGCATGACTGATTTGAATATCGTAATTCTCGCCGCGGGTAAAGGCACACGCATGCGATCAGACCTGCCTAAGGTGCTGCATGCGGTGGGCGGTAAGCCTATTCTGCATCATGTGATTGACGCGGCACGTCAGCTGAACCCGCAAACCATCACGGTGGTGTATGGCTTTGGCGGCGAACAAGTACAAAAACAGACGCCAGGCGATGACTTGCAATGGGTATTGCAGGCAGAGCAGCTGGGCACTGGCCATGCGGTACAACAAGCCCTGCCCACCTTGCCTGCTCATGGTAAAACACTCATTCTGTTAGGGGATGTGCCACTGGTTGATGTGGCGGCTTGCCGTGACATGCTGACGCAAGCCGATCAGCACCTGGTTGTGCAGACGTTTATCAAGGCAGACCCCAGCGGTTATGGCCGTATTGTGCGTAATGACAACAACGAAGTCGTCGCGATCGTCGAGCATAAAGATGCCAGCGTAGCGCAACGCGCGATACAGGAAGTGAATACCGGCATTATGGCGATGCCGAATGCACAGTTGAAACATTGGTTGGCTAATATCAGCAACCAGAATGCGCAACAGGAATATTATCTAACCGATATCATCGCCCTCTCCGTCAAGGAAGGCCGTGCGGTGTTGCCGCATGTGGTTGCCGATGCTTGGTCGGTCACCGGCATTAACTCCAAACTCGATTTGCAGCAAATCGAGCGCGAGTACCAGCTGCGTCAGGCAACTGTTCTGATGACACAAGGCGTGACCTTGCTGGATGCGCAGCGTATTGATATCCGTGGCGCATTACAATGCGGCCGCGATGTGTTGATTGATGTGAACTGTGTCTTTGAGGGTCAGGTCACGCTTGAAGATGATGTACAGATTGGTCCGCATTGCGTGATTAAGGATGCCGTGATCGCCAAAGGCGCACGCCTGGCGGCATTTACGCATATTGATGATGCCAAGGTCGGCCCGGGCAGCAAAGTTGGCCCGTTTGCGCGTTTACGCCCTGGTACGCAGTTAGCCGCAGAGACACATGTCGGCAATTTTGTTGAAATCAAAAATGCCATGGTCGGCGTCGGCAGTAAGGTCAACCATTTGACTTATGTCGGTGATGCTAGCATTGGTGCCAATGTGAATATCGGCGCCGGTGTGATCACTTGTAATTATGACGGCGCGAACAAACATAAAACCATCATTGAGGATGATGTGTTTGTCGGCTCGGATACCCAATTAGTTGCGCCAGTGACTGTGGGCCGTGGGGCAACGATTGCAGCAGGCTCAACCATTACCAAAGATGTGCCGGCAGATAGCTTAACGCTGTGCCGCGCACGGGAACAACGGTCAATTCAGGGATGGAAACGTCCAAAAAAGGTGAAAAAATAAGCGTATGTGCGGCATTGTCGGTGCGGTCTCCAATAGAAATATCGTTCCACTCCTGATCGAGGGCTTAAGCAGGCTCGAATATCGCGGCTATGATTCGGCCGGGATTGCCGTGCTTAATCAAACCATAGAGCGCGCACGCGCGGTTGGTCGCGTGGCTGAGTTGCAATTAAAAGCACAAGGCATGCATAGCCACGTTGGTATCGGCCATACGCGCTGGGCCACACATGGTGGCGTCACTGAGCAAAATGCACACCCGCACGTCTCTCCTGGGCAAGACCAGGCGCAAATTGCTGTGGTACATAATGGCATTATCGAGAACCACGACGAACAACGTGACCGCTTAAAGGCCTTGGGCTATCAGTTTTATTCACAAACCGATACCGAAGTCATTGCCCATCTGGTGCATTATTATTACCAGCAAAGCCATGACTTGTTCACAGCGGTTAAGCACGCGATTGCCGAGTTGACAGGTGCCTATGCGATCAGCGTGATTGCCTTGGATCAGCCGCAGCAAATGGTGGTTGCCCGTCTTGGCTGCCCATTGTTGATCGGTCTGGGCGAAGGCGAAAATTTCGTCGCTTCGGATGTGTCTGCCGTGCTGTCAGCTACCCGTAAAGTGATCTACCTGGAAGACGGTGATGTGGCTACTTTGCAGACGGATGCCGTGGTGATTGTCGACAAACGTGGCGAAGTTGCTGAACGCAAAGTGCATATGAGTGATGTGTCACTGGCCTCACTAGAGTTGGGCCCATATAGCCACTTTATGCAAAAAGAAATCCATGAGCAACCACGTGCGATTAGTGACACCATTGAAGCCCTGATTGACGATGGCGCGTTCAGGAGTGAGTTGTTCGGCCAATCAGCGGCTGCCGTATTTTCTCAAATTGACAGTGTATTAATCCTGGCGGCAGGCACCAGTTATTACGCCGGCCTCACCGCAAAATACTGGTTGGAAAGCATCGCAAAAATTCCGACCTCCGTGGAGATTGCCAGTGAATACCGCTACCGTGAATCTGTGCCTAATCCTAAACAGTTGATAGTCACCATTTCGCAGTCTGGCGAAACGTTGGACACCATGGAAGCGCTTAAGCACGCACAGAAACTGGGCCACGCGCACAGCCTGGCGATTTGTAACGTGCAGGAAAGTGCGATTCCCCGCGCTTCATCATTGATTTTCTACACCCGTGCCGGCGCTGAAATCGGTGTGGCGAGTACCAAGGCGTTCACCACACAGCTGATCGCGCTATTTGTGTTGGCAGTAACATTAAGCAAAGCACGTGGCTTACTCAGTCAGGCACAAGAGCAGCAATATTTATCCGATCTGCGTCAGCTAACAGGCGGCGTACAGATTGCGTTGAATCTGGAACCGCAAATCCGTGAATGGGCCCATCGTTTCGGCGACAAAGACCATGCCTTGTTCCTGGGGCGTGGCGTGCACTTCCCGATCGCGATGGAAGGCGCACTCAAACTCAAAGAGATTTCCTATATACACGCCGAAGCCTATCCGGCCGGTGAATTGAAACATGGACCATTGGCACTGGTTGATAGCAATATGCCGGTGGTGGTCATCGCCCCTAACGACGCTCTGCTGGAAAAAGTAAAATCCAATATGCAGGAAGTCAAAGCGCGTGGTGGCGAGTTATTTGTGTTTGCCGATGCCGACAGTCATTTTAAAGAGTCTGAAGGCGTACACGTGATTCGTACCCCACGCCATGTCGGTGTACTCTCGCCTATTTTGCATGCCATTCCGGTGCAACTGCTGGCTTATCATGCTGCTTTGCTTAAAGGCACGGATGTGGATAAACCTCGCAACCTGGCCAAGAGCGTGACCGTAGAATAAGCGATAAAGACCTAAAAAGCCCCGATAATCGGGGCTTTTTTCGAATAAGAAAACGACCAGTTTCCCTTATACTGATCTTAGATGCTCATCAGGAAGGCAGTCATGACCACGTCGCAACACAGTATTATCGGCCGCCAGCCGATTGTTAACAGTCAACAACAGATTATCGGCTATGAGTTCTTTTTCAGGAACGATAGCAATGGCAGCAATGCGCCTTTTGAAGAGGATATTCAAACCTGCGCCAAAATCCTCTCAACCACGATTGATGAGATGCAAGAAAACTGGCTGTTGGGGCAGCAACTGGCTTTTATCAACGTTGATCATGTGATGCTTAACAGTGTATTTCTGGAGTTGATGCCGGCAGAAAAAACAGTGCTTGAGGTTGTGCACACCGTGCAAGTCACGCCTGAAATCATCGCGCGCTGCGGTGAGTTAAAGGCAAATAAATTCAAGATTGCGCTGGATAACCCGCAACATCACCCGCAGCTGGAAGCGCTGATTCCATATGCGGATTACATCAAGCTGGATATGCGTGACGTCGATATTGCCCAGGCCACGCTGTGGCTGAAAAAATATCAGGCTTCCGGTTGCAGCTTAATTGCAGAAAAAGTTGAGCAAAATGCACAATTCAGCAGCTTGCTGGACGCCGGCTACCAGCAGTTTCAAGGCTATTTTTACGCTAAACCGGAGAACCTCAACAGCAAGGTCATTAACCCCAGCTTTGATGGCGTACTGCATTTATTGAACCTGGTGAGCCAGGAGGCGGACAATAAAACTATTGAGAATGGGTTTAAGCGAGACACTACCCTGAGCTACAAACTGCTGCGTTACATTAACTCGGTTGGTTTTGGTTTGTCCTGCGAGGTGCAGTCCATTAATCATGCCTTGACGATTTTAGGCCGTAACCAGCTCTATCGCTGGTTAACGTTATTGATGGTGACGGCAGGCAATAACACTAGCTCCCCTGCCCTGATGAAAACTTCGATCACGCGCGGGCGCTTGACTGAGCTGTTGGGTGAGCCCTTTTTTGATAAGCGTGACCGTGACAATTTATTTGTGGTCGGTGTATTTTCATTACTGGATGTGATGCTGAAAGTCCCGATGGACACGGTGCTGGAGAAACTGCAACTGCCAGAGCCGATTGTGGATGCCTTGACCAAACGTGAAGGTATTTTTGGGCCGTTTCTCAAACTGACTGAAGCTTGCGAAGACGCCAATAATGAAGAAATCTTGCAACTGGCATCCTTGCTGCAATTGAATCCAGACAAAGTGAACCAGTGTCATATGGATGCCTTGGCCTGGACGGAGACCTTGGGTATTTAGTCTGCTGACCCTTGAAAAAATAAAGCGAATTCCCATATTGAACATACAGATGCTTGCAGTTTGAGGTCTGTGAATCATGTTAATCGCTTTATTTTTAAAAGGATCAACCCATGCGTACTTATGACTTAAGCCCTTTCTACAGAACCGCGATTGGTTTTGACCGTTTGGCTAAAATGCTCAACGAAAACCAGCGTAGTGAAAACGAAATCAGCTATCCGCCTTATAACATCGAACTGGTCGACGAAAACGCCTACAAAATTGTGATGGCCGTCGCCGGGTTCCAGCAGGACGAGTTGGAAATCGAAACCGAACATCAGGCTTTGCGTGTGACTGGCCGCAAAGCGAAAAGGGAACAGGAAACCACCTTTTTGCACCGTGGCATCGCCACGCGTGATTTTGAACACAAGTTCCAGTTGGCTGACCATGTCAAAGTGACCGGAGCCAACCTTGAAAACGGCCTGTTAACCATTGCCCTGCTGCGTGAAATCCCAGAGGCCTTGAAGCCACGCAAAATCGAGATCGGCACACAAGCACAAGCCAACACCACGTTTATTGAACAACGTGCCGCCGCTTAAGTGATGGCAAAATAAAAAAGGGCCGAAAGGCCCTTTTTTCATGTCGAATACTTTTATCTACAAGCTAATTTTGACTGCGCGTATTAAAATACGCACTTTCAATCACCGTCCCGGAATTTCTCATGGCGCAATATGTGATGTCCATGCTCCGCGTGAGCAAAATCGTGCCGCCAAAACGGCAAATCATTAAAAATATCTCCCTGTCATTTTTCCCGGGTGCCAAAATCGGCCTGCTGGGTTTAAATGGCTCGGGTAAATCCACTGTGTTGCGCATCATGGCGGGTGCCGATAAAGAGTACGAAGGCGAAGTACAATGGCAGCCTAATTTGTCCATCGGCTACTTGCCGCAAGAGCCTCAGCTGGATCCGGACAAAACTGTACGTCAGGAAGTCGAAGCGGGTTTGGGTGCCATCATGGAAGCCAAGCAAAAGCTGGAAGAGATTTATGCGGCTTATGCCGAGCCGGATGCCGACTTTGACAAACTGGCCGAAGACCAGGCCAAGTATGAAAATATCCTCGCGGCCAGCGGCAGCGATGTCGAGCAACAGTTGGAAATCGCCGCCGATGCGCTGCGCCTGCCACCATGGGATGCCGTGATCGGACCATTGTCCGGTGGTGAAAAGCGCCGTGTGGCCTTGTGTAAATTGCTGCTCTCCAAGCCGGATATGCTGTTGCTGGATGAGCCGACCAACCACCTGGATGCGGAGTCTGTGGAATGGCTGGAGCAGTTCCTGGTGCGTTTCCCGGGCACCGTGGTTGCCGTTACCCATGATCGCTACTTCCTTGATAATGCTGCTGAGTGGATCCTGGAACTGGACCGTGGCGAAGGTATTCCATGGAAAGGTAATTACTCAAACTGGCTGGAGCAAAAAGAAGACCGCTTGGCGCAAGAGCAGAAACAGGAAGATGCCCACCGCAAAGCCATGAAGCAAGAGCTGGAATGGGTGCGCCAGGGTGCAAAAGCACGCCAAAGCAAGAGCAAGGCGCGTCTGGCCCGTTACGAAGAAATGTCCAGTGTTGAGTACCAGCGCCGCAATGAAACACAGGAGATTTTTATTCCGCCAGGCGAGCGCTTAGGCAATCAAGTCATTGAGTTTAATAATGTCTCTAAAGGCTTTGGCGACCGTCTGCTGATTGATAACCTGTCGTTCAGCATTCCGCCCGGTGCGATTGTCGGTGTCATCGGCCCTAACGGTGCCGGTAAATCCACCCTGTTCCGTATGTTGCAAGGTCAGGAGCAGCCGGATAGCGGTAAAATTATCACAGGGCCAACCGTCAAGCTGGCAGCCGTTGATCAGTCGCGTGAAGGCTTAGATGACAGCAAAACGGTGTTTGACGTGATTTCTGGTGGCCTGGATATGTTGAACGTTGGCAAGTTTGAAATGCCAAGCCGTGCCTATATTGGCCGTTTTAACTTCAAAGGTGGTGATCAGCAAAAGGTGGTTGGCCAGCTTTCTGGTGGTGAACGCGGCCGTTTGCACTTGGCCAAAACCTTGATTTCTGGCGCAAACGTTTTGCTGCTGGATGAACCGTCAAACGATCTGGACGTGGAAACCCTGCGTGCACTGGAAGATGCCTTGCTCGAGTTTGCCGGTTGCGTATTGGTCACCTCGCATGATCGCTGGTTCCTCGACCGGATTGCGACGCATATTCTGGCAGCGGAAGGTGACTCGCAATGGACCTTCTTTAACGGTAACTACCAGGAATACGAAGCCGACAAGAAAAAACGGCTGGGTGAAGAAGGCGCCAAACCCAAGCGTATCCGTTACAAACCAATCACGCGTTAAAACGAAAGCCCATTCTGTTGAATGGGCTTTTTTATGGCGAATGTTAAGGGATGTTGTAAATCATCCACAGCCGCATTTTTCAACACCTTTTAAAAAGGACGGTTCTTTACAAAAATGAGCAGAAATCGCAAGATGAATCTGGAATCGTTGTAAGAATTTCTTTATTGATGATAAACAGAGGAGCGAGCGATGGCAGGTTGGTTTGAACTAACAAAAAGTGATGCAAACGGTCAATTCAGTTTTGCATTGAAGGCGAGCAATGGTGAGCAGATTCTTAAAAGTGAGCAATACACCACCAAGGCCGCGGCACAAAACGGCATTGAGTCTGTGCAGAAAAACAGTCCGCTGGATGAGCGTTATCAGAGGCTGACGGCCAAAGATGGCCGCCCTTATTTCAATTTGCTGGCAGGCAATAGCCAAGTCATTGGCACCAGCCAGATGTATTCTGCGGAAGCTGGGCGTGACAATGGCATTGCTTCGGTGAAAACCAATGGTGCGAGCGAAACGATTAAAGATTTGACCTAGTCAGCTCAGCGTAGGATTTAAAGCCTCGCCTTGTGCGGGGCTTTTTTCATAATAAGATCCCACACGCACGCGGGTAATAAGCGCATCAGGCGTGCTACCACGCCCATTTGCCACGGAATAATGGTAAAGCGCCGCTTGGCTGCAATCGCCCGCTGTGCTTTGCGTGCAAATACATCGGCTGCCATTAAAAACGGCATGGGATAGGTGTTGATATCGGTCATTGGCGTGCGGATATAACCAGGTGCAATGGTGGTGACGGCGATGTCGTATAACTGCATTTCTACGCGCAGGCTTTCCAGGTAAGTGATGGCGGCAGCTTTGCTGGCACTGTATGCGCCCGAGCCTGGCAGGCCGCGAATACCGGCAACACTGGCAATGCCAACCAGTTGCGCAGGCTCCCCTTGACCAGCAGCGGCTTTCATGGCCTCAATCAAAGGCTGGAAGGTATGCACCAGTCCCATGACATTCGTCTCAAACACCGCTTGGAACGCCGGGATATCTTCGGCAAATTCGGTTAAGGTGCCACGGCTGACACCGGCATTGCCGATGACGATATGCGGTGCGCCAAACCGTTGTAAAAAGTCCTGCGCCATGGACTGCATTTGCGCGGCGACACGTACATCTACGCAATAAATCGCGCAGGTAGTTTGATATTGCTGCTTTAAACTGTCAGCCAGTGCCTGTAAGGCGGTTTCATTTCTACCACATAAGGCGATCTGTAGTTGCTCACCATATTGTTCAGCATAGGCGGTTGCCATCGCAGCGCCAAGGCCACTGGAGGCGCCGGTAATTAAAACACGCATGGCAGACACACTATTTTTCGACATAAAAACATCGCAGTAAACAAATTTTAATCGGGTAGAATGCCATAAAACAATGCTTGGGGAAACGTAATGAATTTGGAAAAAGTGATTTTTGGCTTTTTTATTATTCTGGCCATGACACTCAATTTTGGTTTTTTTGTCGGCGAAATTGATAATCCGCAACACCATTTGCATTACGAATTATATGTGGCGATTGTGGTGAACCTGATTGCCACCGTCCTCAAGTTTGGTGACCGTACCCAGATAGGTGCGATTCATCTGGCCACCAGCCTGGTTGCTGACATACAACTGATTGCCGCAGCGATTATCTGGGTGGTTGCCGGGAGCAAAGGCGCAGAGCCGGAGGTGATTGTGGGCATTGTTTCCTTGTCTGGCGGCGCGTTTCTGGCCAATATCACTTCAGTGATTTTACTGATCTACGAAACCGTGACTTTGCGCCGCTAGCGTGCATTAACGGAGACAGCGGTGAGTCTCAATCAAATCATCTTCCTGATTTTGCGGCGCATGCGTGCGCCGCTGCTGATGGTTATCATTAGCTATGCCATCGCGCTGATTGGTTTCGTGCTGATCCCTGGCGTAGATGATCATGGTCAGCCTTATCGCTACGGTTTTTTTGATGCGTTTTATATTCTGAGCTATACCGCGACCACTATTGGTTTCGGTGAAATCCCCTACCCGTTCACCACACATCAGCGTTTGTGGATGACTTTCTCAATTTACCTGACGGTCATTTCCTGGTTCTATGCCATCGGCGCGATCATTGCGCTGTTTCAAGAATCCGCCTTAAAGCTGGCGTTTAAAAACGCCATGTTCCAACGTGATGTGAGAAACCTGATGGAACCGTTTTACCTGATCTGTGGCTATGGTGAAACAGGTGGTGAACTGGTGCGGGCGCTGGATAAAAATGAACTACGCGTTGTGGTGCTGGAGATTTCGCCGGAGCGTATCAATGAACTGGAAATGACCGATTACCAGTTCTATATCCCGCATTTGTGCGCAGACGCTAAATTGTCAGAAGTGTTGTTGTATGCTGGCATTAAAAACCCGATGTGCCGTGGTGTGGCCGCCCTGACCGATGATGATCATGCCAACCTGGCGATTTCGGTAGCCGTGAAACTGATCAAGCCGGATTTGCCGGTACTGGCGCGTGTGCAAAATGATGTGATTGCCGCCAATATGGCGTCATTTGGTACTGACCGCATTATTAACCCTTACAATATTTTTGGCGAACATCTGGCCATGCGCTTAAACGCGCTGGGCACCTATTTGTTGCACGAATGGCTGACCAGGGCGCCGGGAGATGCGATTGCTACGCCAGCACCCGTGCCGCAAGGGCATTGGATCGCCTGTGGCTTTGGGCGTTTTGGCAAATCGGTAGTCAGTAGTCTGCAAAATGGCGAAATGCATGTCACCGTGATTGAGGCTGATCCGCAGGGCACGCAATGTGAAGACTGTATTATTGGCAGCGGCGTTGAATCGCACATTCTGCAGCAGGCCGGGGTCGAGCATGCGGTGGGGATTGTTGCCGGAACCGACAATGATATTAATAATTTGTCGATTGTGATGACAGCACTTGAACTGAATCCAAAGCTGTTCGTCATCATCCGCAAAAACAAACGGCATAATGATCCGCTGTTCCAGCACTTTAATGCCGATATTACCATGCAGCCCAGCGATGTGATTGCTCACACCTGTTTGTCTTATATGGTGTCACCGATGCTGGCGGAGTTTCTGGTGACTGCGCGGCATCAGGGCAACGCCTGGGCCAATGCCGTGATTGCGCAACTGGTTTCAAAATTAGGCGAGCAAGTGCCTGATACCTGGGATATCACCATTACAGGTGACATGGCTGTGGCTGTATGCGCCTTGATGGAGCAAGGCATACACCCTGCGCTCAAGCACTTGATGATGCGCCCGGCCGGACAGCAGCGACATGAGATGCCGGTGGTGCCATTGATGCTGGTGCGTGGCGAGCAAAAAATGTTATTGCCGGAGTTGTCCACACCGTTGCAAATTGGCGACACGATTTTATGTTGTGGCCTGGATCAGGCCAAATCGATACAGCGTTTTGTGATGCATGATATTAAGACCTTGCATTATCTGGTGACGGGGACGGAAATGCCGGAAACCTGGATTGGGCGTTGGTTGAAGGCGGGTCGTTAAGGTATTGATTTTGAAGGATTGATAAGGTGATTGTTAGATTTCCTTTCTTTTCCGACGTAACAGTATTTCGTGAGCATTTGTTGCGCCTTGTTGGCGAGTGACTTTTCTTTACTTGCCCAAAGCGAAGACTATTCTATGATCGATCTATTTCGCCTTTCCGGCGACCGTTCTTTCTTATGCTTGTCCATAAGAAAGAAGGCAAAGAACAAGACACCCCAACTTCCGCTTGTTTCCTGTGCTACTCGGCTTGTCGGGCGTCCATCGAAACTCGCCCTGACAAGCCACACAAGACGTGGCTTGTTGCGGAGCTCAGACAGCCGATGGCCGAAGACTCCCGTCAACCCTGCGTTGCTCAGCGCGGCAGATGGGGACCCCGAACACCTAGTGAGTGCCACCATTTGTGTCCTTAATAAGCTAATCTGTTTTTTTGAACCGTTCAGATTTCTACAATGTTAGTTTGGCGAGATAAATCCCATTCCATCACGCTGAGTAGCGGAGACAAAATAAGAGTAGAGGGAGCGACTGTCCGAATCCCGCGGTGGGCTGCGTCGTTTGCAGCCCGCTAGGTTGAGTTTCGTGACCGGCTTATTTTGTTGAGCAACGCAAGGGAGCCGAAGGCCGTGATGGCTGGGTGCCCTCCTCTTTGGTTACTTTCTGAGGGGCAAGCATCAGAAAGTGACTCGCCGAGAGGCGAAAGAAAAAGCTAGTACTCAATAAAAAATGCTAGCAATGTGTGTGGTTGTTTAATGAACTGATCTGTGTTCATCGACGGTCAATGAAATAGCTTTTTTAGTCTTTCGCAGTATCAAAACAAAAACGCCTGATGTGGGGCATCAGGCGTTTTTTAATTCAAGCGGCGGGTTTATTTTTTACCTGCAGCTCTGTCTTTACGCACATTTTGAATAATGAAATCTGCGGTTTGCAGGGCCGCTTCATTGCCACCGGCCATGGAGCTACCGGTGATGAATTTACCGTCGATAATCAGGGCTGGCACGCCGGTCGCGCCCGAAGCGCGGAACGTTTGCATGGCTTTATTCATTTGCATGTTGACGGCAAACGATTTGAACGCTTTTTCAACTTTAATCTTGTCTAATCCGCCCTGCTTGATGACCCAGTCAATCGCCGCGGCTTCGTCAGCCTGTGGACTCAGGGCTTTGCTTTTGTGGATGGCATCAAATAACTGGCTATGCAGTTTTTCAAGTACGCCGAGTTCTTGCATGGCAAAATAAGTTTTAGCCAATGGTGCCCAGTTGGCATTGGGCAGCGCTGGGATGCGTTTGAAATAAACATCGGCTGGCAGTTTTTTCACCCAGGCTTGCAGTGGCTGTTCCATGTGGTAACAGTGCGGGCAGCCGTACCAGAACAATTCCATGACTTCGATTTTGGCCGGTTGGTCGGTCGTGATTTGCTGCGCAACCTGATCAAACTGTTCACCCATCTGCGGGTCTGCCAGTGCTGAGGTCGCGGTAAAGCCAGCCCAAAGCATCAAACTCAACAACATATTTTTCATAAAGTCAGTTTCCTAAAGTTTTGTGGAACATCATGCAATAACGTGGCAGCTGTGCGTACGATGACAACGCGATGACAGCGGCATTAATGGGTTGAAGATTCGATATTGACCTTGATCAGATTGGCCTGGAAGCCATTGGTTTCCAGATCGTGGCTAATTTTGTTAATTTTGGCCAAGTCATTGAGCGGGCCAATACGCACGCGGTGCATGGTGCCTTTGTTGGGGATTTCTGCCGTTTGCACAAATGCCTCAAACCCGACCAGTGCCAGGCGGGTTTTGAGGTTGTTGGCATCATCCTCTTTGGCAAAGGCGCCGACTTGCACAAAATAGCTTTCTTGCTTGATGGTTGGGTTCTTTTTCACCTGCTGTTCACTGATCTTGCTCTCGGTGTCTGGCAAAATGGTGTAGAAATCAAACTTGTTCGGGTCCTCAATAGAAGCGCTACCAGGTTTGACTTCTTCTTCGGTGACGGTGCTCTTGATTGGGATTTCTTGCTGGCCCTCGTCTTTTTTGAACGCGCTGGAGAATGGGCTGTGATCACCTTTGATGTAGATAATCAGGGCCACGGTCAGCGCGACACCCAAAAACAGGCCGACCAGCAGGCCGTTAAAGAAAGTGCTGCCGCTGCTTTTGCTTTTTGCTTTGGCTTGTGAGGGTTTGTAGTCGCGACTCATTGTAAGGTTAACCAATCAATTCAGCAGTCATTAAAGGGATGCTTACATTTTTTCCGGCGCGCCAACGCCCAATAATGCCAAGCCATTACGCAACACCGTGCGGGTGGCGGTGATCAGCGCCAAACGTGCCAGTTTGACTTGTTCGTCATCCACCAAAAATTTGGTGTCATTGTAATAACTATGCAAGGCACTGGCTAGCTCCTTGAGGTAGTTCGCCACCATATGTGGTGCCAATGCCTGGCAGGCACTGCTCACCACTTCAGGGTATTGGCCCAACGCTTGCATCAGCGCTGTTTCTGTAGCGCTTTGCAGCGGTGACAGTTCAGCCGCCGTTAAATTGGCCACGTCGCCGTTCCATTGGGTGAGTACGCTGCAGATGCGGGCATGTGCATACTGAATGTAATAGACTGGGTTGTCGTTGGTTTGCGCGCGCGCCAGGTCGATATCAAATACCAGTTGCGAGTCCGGGCTACGGGCTGCCAGGAAATAACGCGTGGCGTCGCAGCCGACTTCTTCAATCAGGTCACGCAAGGTGACGTAGCTACCGGCGCGCTTGGACAATTTGACCTCTTCGCCACCGCGCATGACGGTCACCATCTGGTGCAGTACGTATTCCGGCCAGCCTTGCGGGATGCCGACATCCAGGGCCTGCAAGCCTGCGCGCACACGGGTAATTGTGCTGTGATGGTCTGCGCCCTGCTCGTTGATCACGCGTTTGAAGCCACGGTTCCATTTTTCGCGGTGATAAGCGACATCCGGCACAAAATAGGTAAAACCACCTTCTTTTTTGCGCATGACGCGGTCTTTATCATCGCCAAATTCGGTGGTGCGCAGCCACAAGGCGTCATCCAGCTCGTAGGTGTGGCCGCTGGCGATCAGTGATTGCACAGTGTTTTCTACTTTGCCTTCGCTATATAAGGCGCTTTCGAGTGAAAACACATCAAACTTGATCTGGAAGGCTTGCAAGTCCAAATCTTGCTCATGACGCAAATAAGCCACGGCAAACTTGCGGATGGACTCGGTATCTGCCACATCGCCGCTGGCGGTTACTTGCATATCGTCAGCGGTGATGGTGGCTTTGGCCAGGTAGGCTTGCGCAATATCGACGATATAGTCGCCGCGGTAGCCGTCTTCCGGGAAGCCGGCATCGTCAGGGTTGATACCTTGCACGCGCGCCAATACTGACTTGGTCAGGTTGTCGATCTGGGCACCGGCATCGTTATAGTAGAACTCACGGGTCACTTCCCAGCCATTGGCATCCAGCAGGCGGCACAAACAGTCGCCCACCGCTGCACCACGGCCATGGCCGACGTGCAAAGGTCCGGTCGGGTTGGCCGAGACAAATTCCACTTGCACTTTTGCCGCTTGGCCAGCCTGGTTGCGACCAAACGCAGCGCCTGCTTGCAGTACTTCGTGCACAATTGCCTGTTTGCTGTCAGCCGATACAAAGAAGTTGATAAAGCCTGCACCGGCGATATCTACTTTGCTAATGACATTATTGGCGGGCAAGGCATCAATAATCTGCTGTGCAATCGCGCGCGGATTTTGCTTTAAAGGCTTGGCCAGTTGCATGGCGATATTAGTCGCAAAATCACCATGGTCGGCAGACTTTGGCCGCTCAAGAATGATAGTGAGGCTGGAGGTATCTTCTACCAGTGGTTTCACTGCTTGCAGAATGAGTGCTGTGATCGTTTGTTTCAAGGTTAAAATGGTGCTGAATAATCAAACCGCCATTTTAACCTAATTAAGCATTTTCACCCATGTGTTCAACTGTCACCGACCTTCAGGCCGCAACCCCTGCCAGTATTGTGCGCGTGGTGCTGGACGTGCCACTGGATCGCCAGTTTGATTATTTAAACCCCGGCTTGCCGATCTGTGTAGGCAATCGTGTCGTGGTGCCTTTCGCCGGGCGGCAATTGGTGGGCATTGTCATGGCGCTGCTGAGCGAAACTGATGTGCCGGCGCACAAGCTCAAAGCCGTGCTGCAAGTGTTTGATGACGTGCCATTTGACGCCGCGACCTTGAAGTTGCTGCGGTTCTGCGCCGATTATTACCATTATCCTTTTGGCCAGACGGTGCTTGCCAGCTTACCACTGCGTTTGCGTCAGATTAAACCGGCAGTGACGCGGAAAATGTGGCTGTACCAGTTGGCGAAAACCATTCCGGAAGACTTTATTGGTAAACGGCAGCAAGTGCTGGCCAGACTGGTGGCGTCCCTGCGCCAGCATGGTGAATGCAGTGAAGCGATGTTGAGTGAGGTGTCTGCCACCTGGCGTAAAGCCATACAGCCATTGCTGGATGATGGCTATGTCTCCAGGCGTGAAGTGATTGCCACGCGCCCTTCCCTGCCTGCATCAGATCTGGAACCGACACTGAATGATGAGCAGGCGCAGGCGGTCAAGGCGATTTTGGGCGATTTAGAGCGTTTCCAACCCTGGTTGTTATTCGGTGTCACCGGCTCGGGTAAAACCGAGGTCTATATCCGTTTGCTGCAAACCGTGCTCGCGGAGCCACAGGCGCAAGCACTGATCATGGTGCCTGAAATTAACCTCACGCCACAACTGGAGAGCCGTTTTCGTAGTCGCTTAAGTCAATTCTCACTGGTGACTCTACATAGCCATTTGAGCGAGAGTGAGCGCTTGCAAAACTGGCAGGCGGCGCAGTCTGGCGCAGCCCGCATTGTTATCGGCACGCGTTTGAGTGTCTTCACACCCATGCCGCATCTGAAATTGATGATTCTGGATGAAGAGCACGATACTTCGTACAAACAGCAGGATGGCATGCGTTACCATGCGCGGGATGTGGCACTGGTGCGCGCCAAGCAATGCCGGATCCCGGTGGTATTAGGTAGCGCGACACCTTCGCTGGAAAGCTGGTACAACGCGATGGGTGACCAGGGGCAAGGCGTGCCGAATGCCAGAAAAGCCAGCTATCGCTTGCTGACGCTGACCAAGCGGGCGGCGGCCCAGGCAAAATTGCCACGTATTTTTTGTATTGATACCACGCACAGCCCGCCAGAAGCCGGGCTGACGCCGCAATTAAAACAGGCCATTGAGCTGCGTTTGCAGCGCGGAGAGCAAAGCCTGCTGTTTATTAATCGCCGCGGTTATGCACCGGTATTGCATTGTTCCGCCTGCCAATGGCTGGCGGATTGCCGTCGCTGCTCTGCCAAGGCGGTATTGCATTTGCGGCAGCGCGTCTTGCGTTGTCATCACTGCGGTGATGAGCAGCCGATTCCGGTGCAATGCCCAAGTTGCGGTAATCCTGATTTGCGCCCGGTTGGCCAGGCCACGCAGCGGGTTGAAGAAAGCATGCAGCAACTGTTTCCACAAGCGCGGGTTGCCCGCGTGGACCGCGACACCATACAGGCCAAGGATGCTTTAACGGAGCTATTGTCCGCGGTACATGCGGGTCAAATTGATATTTTAATCGGGACGCAAATGCTGGCCAAAGGCCATGATTTTGCCAATTTGACGCTGGTGGGTGTGCTGGATATAGACAGTGCACTATATAGCCCGGATTATCGTGCCAGTGAGCGCCTGTTTGCCCAGCTCATGCAAGTGGCGGGCCGGGCTGGTCGAGGCGATAAGCCCGGTGAGGTGTTGATACAAACTGCTTTTCCGCAGCATGCCTTGTTTGCTGCGTTGCGCGAGCAGAATTATGCCGCTTTTGCTGACGATTTATTGCAGGAGCGCATGGCCATGCAGTTTCCGCCTGCGACCTATATCGCGGTGATGAAGGCAGAAGCGGCCGATTACAGTCTGGTCAATCAGTTTTTAACTGACTTTAGCCAGGCGGCCAGGGACTATGTCACTGCACAAGCGGCAACCCTGCCTGACCAGCCTTTGGTCTATGACCCGGTGCGTCCCGGCATTGCCAGACTTAACCGCATGGAGCGCGGGTATGTGATGTTGCAGTCTGCACATCGCGGCGCCTTGCAGCAGCTATTGCAAGTGGCGGTGGACTGGGTCAGAACACATCCCCTGCAAGCCAAAATCCGCTGGGTGCTGGATGTGGATGCTTTGGAGTATTAGCAAAAGTTACAAATATGCTACTAAATAGACTTTTATTTGTAAAAGAACGTTAGCATTTGACTGTTTTTTAAAGTAAATTTTGGCGTTGTTATACTATTGAAAAGTTTATAGATTTTATAAAGCTTGTGGGGAGTCATCTTGAAAAAACAATTAAAGCGTATAGGCCTGTTGCAGTTACTGGCATTGGGTTATACATCGCAAGTACTGGCTGGGGGCGTATCTTTGCCGGACATTCAGCAAAACTTACCTAGACCGGCATTGCCCGACCCAAGACCGATTCTGCAGGTACCTGCAGAAACACCGGCACCAGAAAAAAAACAAAAAAAATCCAGCCTCAAGATTGTTGTAAAAGAGTTTAAATTTTCCGGTAACAAACAGTTTTCAGATGAGGTGCTGGCGGCGCAACTTGCGCACCTGACCGGCCATGAAATTGGCATGCGTGAACTGAATGAAGCGGTGGGTACAGTTCGTAACTACTACCGCCAGCGCGGCTACATGCTGACGCAGGTCTATTTACCGACACAGGATTTGCAGAAAACCACAGAAGCTGAAGCTGTTGTAGAGCTTTCAATCCTGGAAGGGACCCTGGGCGAAGTGAAAGCAGAAGCTGGACAAGGCCTGGACCAAGATTACTTCCAGTCGCTATCAGAATACGGCCTGAATAAGGGTGATGTGCTCAATGAGCGCAACCTTGTGCGTAACATTATGGTAATGAACGGTTTGCCGGGCATTCAGGTGACTTCACAGTTAAACCCTGGCGAGGCTGTAGGTAGTTCGGATGTGGCCGTGGCGGTGGAACCACGCACTCCCCGTGTCACTGGTTTTGTCAGTGCGAATACCTATGGCAACCGCTACACAAACCATGAAACCTTAGGCTTTGGTGTTGCCGTCAATAACCTCCGTGGCCGTGGTGACCAACTGGCTGTGGTGGGTAAAACTTCCAGAGATGAAGGACAGCGTTCTATCAGCGGTTTGTACTTCACACCGGTAGGCAGCGCGGGCACGATTATGAATCTGGCCTACAGCTATGTAGATTACAAACTTGGCGGTGACTTTAAACAGTTTGATGCGTCTGGTGATGCCCATTATTTTTACGGTTCGCTTGAGCATCCATTGCTGCGTGAAACCAAAAAAGGGGTTGCATTCAAGGTCGGCGGCAACTACAAAATTTTAGATGATGATGTCGACGCATTTTCGATTAACAACCGTCGCGATATCAGCAGCCTGGAATTAGGCCTGGTTGGTGACTGGATTAATGATATCGGCAGCGTGGCCTATCAATGGAGCTTTGTGGTTACAGGCGGTAACGTTTCATACAAAGACGGTGCGGCAAAAGCCAATGACAAAAACCAGCTGGATACGCAAGGTAGCTTTATCAAATGGAACTGGACCTCTAGTCGCACGCAGGTGTTTGAGAATGGTGTGAACTGGATCGTGCGTGCTGATTATCAGGGCGCCGGTAATAATCTGGATATTGCGGAACGATTCGGCATTGGTGCCATTAACCGCTGGCGTCAATTCTCTGAAATCCCAAGCCAGGCGGATCAAGGCTGGATGGTTGGTACGGATGTACGTAGAACCTTTTTATCTAGCGCTGCTGATGTCACACCTTATATTCAGTCTGTGACGCCATTTGCATTCTATGATGCAGGTCGCGGCAAGCTCAACCATGACCCGATTGGAAGCAGTAATTACGTTAGATCGAATATGGTGGGTATCGGTACTGACATTCAGTTTCCGGGACAATGGATCTTAACGACTACCTATACCCAGCAAAAACGTGACCTCGACGGTGCGGCCAGCAATACAGAGTATCAACTCTGGGGTCAGTTAAGAAAAAATTTCTAGTTTTAAATCTGTAGTAAACAATGACCCGGGCAAAAAGCCTGGGCATAAAAAATAAGTAGCCTGCGTGAGTGCGGACTCATCCAATTGGAGTTGGATGAGTCCTAGCTCGCATTAGTCATAGTGGGCTACATACAAAAATAATTTCCTGAACCAAAATTACACCCATATCAGGAAAAGAGAGAAGTGATAGTAACCCGCTGGCCCTTATCAGGATCAGTGGCGTTTCTTACTAAAGGAGAAGTGTCATGAAAGCAGCATCCTTAAACCATGTTTATCGTTTGGTCTGGAGCAAACTCCAGCAAGCTTGGGTCGCAGTGGCCGAAACAGCACGTGCACATGGTAAATCCAGCGTGAGCGGCCAAACAGGAACTGCGCCTGCGGCAAATGCTGCACTAAACGTTTTATTCACCCAGTCTGGAAAATGGCGTTATGTGGTTGCAAGCGCTTTTGCGGCCATGGTCATGCCACTCTCTTCTTATGCCGCCGATACCAATGTGATCGCTGGCGTGCCTGTAGGGGATTTAACCGTAAAAGAGGTGACTCCAACTCAAACGCAGTATATCCATACTGCGAATGTCAACATTGTAGACTTCTACAAATTTGGCGTGATGAAGGGGCATCAGCTGGATGTGATTATGCCGGATGCTGGCCGTGCGCTGTATCGTGTGATTGGTAATAGCCGTTCTGAAATCATGGGTACGTTGAACTCTAACGGCAGCCTGTTCCTGATTAACCAGAACGGCGTCTTGTTTGGCCAGGGTTCAGAAGTGAACGTCGGTAATATCGTGGCTTCGACCTTGAATATCTCCAATGATGACTTCCTAAAAGGTAATTACAATTTTACGGTTGGTAGCATCAGGGGTGATATCGAAAACCATGGTGTGATTAAAGCAAAAAATGAAGGCTACATTGTCCTGCTTGGCAAAACGGTTGATAACAGCGGTACATTAGTCGCCAGCAACGGCAGCGTCGTGCTTGGTTCTGCACAAGCCGCGACATTGGACTTTTTCGGTAATGGCCTGGTAAAAGTCAAATTGTCAGGTGACGCCCTGGAAGCCACTATTAAAAATAGCGGTAACATTTATGCTGATGGTGGCTTTGTACAAATGGCGACCAATGCGCGTTCTGCCGCGATCAATATTTCCGGCATTGTGGAAGCCAACCAGTTGGTTGAGCGTGAAGGTGTGATCCGTCTTGAAGGTGGTGATAACGCCAAAGTCGAGGTGTCCGGTCAATTGCTCGCTAAAGGTCAAGGTACGACAGGCGGCACGATTGAAGTGACGGGTGAACAAGTGGCACTGATGAATGGTGCTTTGCTAGATGCCTCTGGTGATACAGGTGGCGGCACGGTGTTGGTTGGTGGTGATTATCAAGGTAAAAACGACGCCGTTTATAACTCAAGAACCACTTATGTGGCCAGTGGCGCAACTATCAAGGCTGACGCACTGCAGCAAGGTAACGGTGGTAAAGTAGTTGTTTGGGCCAATGATTTGACCCGTTATTACGGCAGCATTTCCGCGCAAGGCGGTGCAGCCAGCGGTAACGGTGGTTTTGTAGAAGTGTCAGGCAAGCAGAACCTGGCCTTTCTTGGTACGGTAAATGTCGCTGCGGCTAATGGCATCGGCGGTACAGTCTTGCTGGATCCTGAAACAATCAATTTGATCAGTGGCGGCTCTACCCCAGCAGATAATGCTTCAGGCACACCAGACGTGGCATTTGCCGATAATGCCGGCGGCACAACTAATGTTAATGTCGCAGGTATCACAGGCTTTAACGAGTTGTTCCTGCAAGCAACCAAAGACATTAACGTAAATGCAGCCGTCACAATGACAAACTTGGCTGGCAATATTCGGTTGGAAGCTGGTAATGACATCAATGTAAATGCCGCATTGACTACGACAGGTACTGGCAGCATTAATCTGAAAGCAGATGCTGATACCGATGGTGTTGGTAACCTGGCGATTGGTGCCAATATTACTGGCCGAGGCGGTGTGATTTTGTCTGCTGCTACTTTAACTCACACAGCAGGTAACATTAGCGCCAGTGGTGATATCACCGGTTTTGGTCATGCGGGTAGTGTAAGTATTACTGTGGCAGGCCTGGCAGATTTAGGTTCTGCCAATATTACTGCGAACGGACGTTCTGCTTCAAGCGCCAACAATGGATTTAATGGTGGTAGCGTGGTGATTAAGGCCGGTAGCCTGAATATGACAGGTAATATTGATACCAGAGGCTCTGCTTCCGGCACACCAGGTACCGGGACATCCACACCACCTTTGGGTACAGGCGGCACAGGTGGTAAGGTCGACATTACAACTACCGGTGATGCAAAAGTTGGCAATATTACAACTGGTGCGGGTAACGCAGGTCGCAACTCAATCGTTTCTACTACTTCTGGTGAAGTGAGTGTTAAGAGCACTTCTGGCAATGTGACCGTAGGCGATGTGACAACCAAGGGTGGCTTTAACTCAATTGGTAATAAAGTGACGCTCTCAGCGGCTAACGGTAGTGTGACGGCTGGCAATATTGATACTAGTGCTGGCGCAGGCCGTAATAACACGGACGGTAAGAGTGCGGGTGCGGTTGATATTACTGCAGGCACAGGGATTACCACCAAGAACATTACTGCTTCAGGGGCCGATGGCAATGGGACGAATAAGTCTGGCGGTTCAGCGGCTGAAGTGAAATTGCAAAGCACCAATGGCGATGTCACAGTCGAGACAGTGACCGCTAATGGTGGCGCAAAAACAGGCACTGGCATCCAGGGCAATTCCAAGACGATCTTTATTCGTGCCGGTAATGATGTGATCCAAAAAGGGAATATTGTCACAACCAGCAACTCACAAGATGCAGTGACATTGGTTGCCGGGCGGGGTTACAAAAACACCGGTAATTTTGGCATCACAACCGGAGCTAGCGGGCGCTGGTTAATATATTCTGCATCACCAGATGTTGGTCAGCGTGGTACTCAGATTTATACCAATTACGACTTTAAACAATATGGCACTACTTATGATGGTGTAAAAGGTGGCACTGAACAAATCAATGCTGCAGCGACTGGTAACGGTTTGATTTATTCAGAGAAGGTTGCGATTACACCAACGTTAGAGGGTTCTGTTACCAAGGTATATGACACAACAACCGTGGCGGATATTTCTGGTTTAAGTCTTGTTAGTGAAGGCCGTGATGGGGATGTGGTTAAGTTGAGTGATATTACCAGCGCGAATTACGATAACAAGAATGTTGGCGTTGATAAGCTTGTGACAACGAACCCGCTGTCAATTGTGAGTGTGAAAAATACAGTTACCAGAGGTGGTGTTGAAGTTCAAAGGTCTGTATATGGATACACACTGGCAACCGATCAGGCTTCCGGTAATGTGGGTACAATTACCCGGGCACCAGTCACGGTCAGCGGAATCACTGCTAACGACAAGTTTTTTGATAACACGACTGCGGCAACTGTGAATACTGGGCCAGCGACAATTAATGGTGTATTTACAGGTGACCAACTGGCAGTTGTGGCAGCGAATGGTCAGTTCCAAGATAGTGCAGTTGGTAATGGTAAGCCAGTTTTGGTCTCTGGCATCACCTTAGGTGGGATTGATGTAGGTAATTATGAGTTGCTGAGCAATACTGGTGAAACAACCGCAAGTATCTTGGCGTTGCCTGTGACACCACCAACAACTGTGCAGAATATTTCACCACGTGACAATGCAGGCCTGGGTGGCTTGATTCCAAACAACCCGATATTGAATACGATGTTTATCGTTTCTCTGAACCCTGCTGCTGGTGATGAGGAAGATTTGGATGCGGTTGCTTGCCCAACCAATGAAGATAGCCTGGGTAGTACGCCTATCCTGAGTTCTGGCGTGAAATTGCCAGATGGTGTGAACTCAAATTGTATTTAATCACATGCGTTTAACAAAAGCCGGACAACTGTCCGGCTTTTGTTTTTGTGCTGAATAATGTTTTGTATTCGACGATACACCAAGTAAAATAGCGGTCATTCGTTCGCGGCTGTAGTTCAATGGTAGAACGCCAGCTTCCCAAGCTTGATACGCGGGTTCGATTCCCGTCAGCCGCTCCAAAGGAATTTTCATGGCCAATACTCCACCCACCGTTTTAACATTTGCAGCGACCGATCCGAGCAGTGGTGCCGGTGTGCAAGCGGATATCATGGCGCTAGCCAGTATTGGCTGTTACCCGCTATCTGTGATTACCGGCGTGACGGTGCAGGATACCGTTGGTGTGGAAAGTGTGATGCCGCTCGATGCCGATTGGATTAATGACCAGGCACGCGCGATTCTGGAAGATGTCTCAGTAAGTGCTTTTAAATTAGGCTTGTTAGGCAGTGTTGAAAACGTGGCGGTGATTGCAGAAATCGTCGCTGATTATCCGGATGTGCCGTTGATTATCGATCCCATCCTCGCTTCAGGCCGTGGGGACGAGCTTTCCAATGAGGAAATGCAGGCGGCCATGTGCGAATTACTTTTTCCACAGGCAACACTGATTACCCCTAATAGCCTGGAGGCGCGTCGCCTGGCTTATTATGATGAGAGTGACGAAGTTAAACACAGCTCGCTCGAAGAGTGTGCATTGCGCTTGTTGGGCATGGGCAGTGAATATGTGATGATCACGGGCACACATGAGCGCTCTAATGATGTGGTCAACAGCTTGTATGGCGTGCAAAATGAGATGCCAGGGCTGATTAAAGATTATCACTGGGAACGTTTGCCTGGCAGTTATCATGGATCAGGTTGTACACTTACCAGCGCAATTACTGCTTGCCTGGCGCATGGATTGACCATGGAAGAGGCTGTGCATGAAGCGCAGGAATTTACCTGGCAAACGCTACGTCATGCTTTCCGTCCTGGGATGGGGCAATTTATTCCTGACCGCTTCTTCTGGGCGCGCGAGTCTGATGTGCAGGAAAAAGCGAGTGAACTTCAGCATTAGCGGTTTATATCTGGTCACACCGGATTGTGATGACACCGCCTTGCTGTGTGAGCAGGTCTCACAGGCGTTACAAGGTGGGGTTTCACTGGTGCAATACCGCCATAAAACCGCGAGCGATGCCTTACGTTTAGAGCAAGCGACAGCCTTGCTGGCGATTTGCCGCCAAGCGCATATTCCTTTACTGATTAATGACCACGTCACACTGGCTGCCGAACTTGATGCTGATGGCGTGCATGTCGGCCAACATGATAGTGCGATTGCTGCCGCACGTGCGGTGCTGGGACCACAGAAAATCATTGGTGCTTCCTGCTATAACCGCTTTGAGTTGGCCGAACAGGCGCAGGCAGCGGGGGCTGATTATGTGGCATTCGGGGCCTGTTACCCCTCTTCTACCAAGCCAAATGCACCGCGGGCAAGTGCTGCCTTGTTCACACAAGCCAAGCAGTTATTGGCAGTGCCGGTCGTTGGTATCGGTGGCATTACGCTGGATAACGCTCGCCCATTGGTTGAAGCAGGAGCCGATGCATTGGCGGTGATTACTGATATTTTCCAGACTGCAGATATCGCTGCACGCTGCCGTCAATATCTGCCACTATTTGCCAAAAATTGAGCGGTAATCGCTACCGCTTTACCAGACGTTGTTTGGTAAAATGCATGCATTCATTGTTTTGGTAAAGTCTATGCACATTCACGTCCTTGGTATTTGTGGCACTTTTATGGGTGGCATCGCCGTGCTGGCCAAAGCGGCCGGACACCGTGTCACCGGGTGTGATGCCAATGTTTATCCCCCCATGAGCACGCAACTCGAAGCGCAAGGCATCGAGCTGATTGAGGGCTTTGACCCTGCACAAACCAGCCTGAATCCCGATATCTATGTGATTGGTAACGTGGTGACCCGCGGCAATCCGCTGATGGAGGAAATCCTCAACCAGGGCTTACCTTATATTTCTGGCCCGCAATGGCTGGCCGAGAATGTGTTGCAAGGTAAATGGGTGCTGGCGGTCGCAGGTACGCATGGCAAGACAACTACTTCTTCTATGCTGGCCTGGGTGCTGGAGTATGCAGGACTGGCGCCTGGCTTTCTGATTGGTGGTGTGCCAGAGAACTTTGGAGTGTCTGCCCGTTTGCCACAAACACCCAGGCAAGATCCCAAATCCGTTTCGCCGTTTTTTGTTATTGAGGCCGATGAATACGATACGGCTTTCTTCGACAAGCGATCCAAGTTCGTGCATTACCGCCCGCGCACGGCGGTGCTGAATAACCTTGAATTTGATCACGCCGATATTTTTGAAGACCTGCCTGCGATTGAAAAACAGTTTCACCATCTGGTGCGTACTGTGCCGCAACAAGGCTTGGTGGTTGCCAACCAGCAGGACAGCCTGGACCGGGTGATTGCGCGTGGCTGCTGGAGCGGGCTGGAGCGTATAGACAGTGCCAGTGGCTGGCAGGTACAAAACGTCGATGCACAAGGCCGGTTTGATGTGTATTTTAACGGTGAGCGCCAGGGCAATGTGAGCTGGGAGTTGCTCGGTGAGCATAATCGTAATAATGCACTGGCCGTGATTGCCGCCGCACGTCATGTTGGCGTGGCGCCATGTATCGCGATTGAAGCGCTGGGTGAGTTCAAAAATGTGAAACGCCGCATGGAGGTCAAAGGCGTGGCTAATGGCGTGACGGTTTATGACGATTTTGCCCATCACCCGACGGCAATTGCCACCACGGTGGCTGGTCTGCGTGCCAAAGTGGGTAAAGCCCGTATTTTGGCCGTGTTGGAGCCACGTTCCAACACCATGAAACTGGGGGTGATGAAAGATGCCTTGCCCGGTAGCCTGCGTGATGCCGATGCCGTGTTCTGCTATGCCAATAACCTGGGTTGGGACGCGGCGGCGGCTTTAGCGCCCATCCAGCATAAAGCGCAAACCTATGATGACCTGGGGCAGTTGGTGGCTGCGGTGGCCGCCGCCGCGCAAGCAGGGGATCAGGTACTGGTGATGAGTAATGGCGGCTTTGGTGGCGTACACCAAAAATTGTTGCAGGCCTTGCAGGGATAGTTGGGCAGACGCCGCATGGGCTTACCAGAGAGTTTCCGCAAACGCTCACCGCTGGTGTGGGCGTTGTGGTTTTCGCTACTGGCACATGCAGTGGTGCTAACACTGCATTTCCAGCCGGAACTCAAGGCTTTTAAAGACCAGATTCCTTCATTGGAAGTGATGCTGGTTAACAGCAAAACCAAAAGTGCACCCGAGAAGGCAGATGCGCTGGCGCAAGCCAATCTTGATCGCGGCGGCAATACCGATGAAAAGCGGCAGATGAAGAGTGCCTTGCCCAGCGTGCAACAAATGCAGGCTTCTATGCCACATGCCGCACAGGCCACGCTACCGTCGGCAACAACTGCGAGCAGCCCGCATGAAGCTGAACTGGTGCGTGAAAAGCAGCGTGTGGCGCAATTAGAGCAAGAGGCGCAAGCCCTGCTCACACAGTTAAAAGCCAGCCAGGCCGTGACCAGCCTGCAAACACCGCCGTTGTCGCAGCCACATGCGGCTGCCAGGCAGCAGCCACCTTCGCAACATGTGCCGGTGCAAGCGCAGCCGCAAACGGCAGCCATGCAAGAGATGGCCAAGCTCGAGGCGCTGATTGCCAAGCAGCAAGAAGAATACGAAACGCGGCCCAAGCGCCAGTTTGTTGGCGCGCGCACGCGTGCATATCGTTTTGCCAATTATGTAGAACAATGGCGGCAAAGAATCGAACGCGTCGGTAACCTGAATTACCCGCAAGCGGCGATGATACAAAAGCTCTATGGCAAGCTGCAAATGACCGTTTCGGTGAAAGCCGATGGTAGTATAGAAAGTATTCGTATCCACCAGAGCTCCGGGCACCGGTTGTTGGATGAATCTGCGCGCCGTATCGTCCAGCTGGCGGCACCCTTTCCGGTCTTTCCGGAAGATATTCGCCAGGATACCGATGTACTGAGCATTACGCGTACCTGGACCTTTACCAGAGATGACCAACTCTCCACCGAATAAGCGTTGCATTCGGTGCGAGGTTTTACAAGGCAATCGTTATGACCGCAAGCCACTTTCAATATCACGTATTTTTTTGTCTTAACCAGCGCGAAAACGGCGAAGACTGCTGCATGAACAGAGGCGCCGAGGCTGCGTTTGACTACATGAAAAAGCAAGTCAAACAACAAGGCCTGGCTGGTGCGGGCAAAGTCCGCATCAATCGTGCCGGTTGCCTGGACCGTTGTGCCGAGGGGCCGGTCATGGTGGTTTACCCGGACGCGGTGTGGTACACCTTTGTCGATGAAAGCGACATTGACGACATTATTGAGAGCCATCTGCAGCAGGGCAAGGTGGTGGAGCGTTTGCTGGTTTAAGGTGACGCCATCATGCTGAAAAAATGGTGCCTACGCCTCATTATTAGCCTGTTGATTGCCTGCTTGCTGGCCATCCTCGGCGTGACGGCCTGGGTTTGGCAACCTTATGACAAAACGGCCTGGCGGGTAAAGTTGCCAGTAGGCAGTGGCATACAAGTGCGCGTACTGCCCATGCTGATGCTGGCGACTTCTCCAGCCGGGCGCTGGCTGCTGGATAAAAAAGGCTTCAGCCTGCATCATGGCGATGTCCGGCTGTATGATGCTGATGGTTTGCGTGTGCATTGCCAGCACTGTTGGCTGGAAGCCAAATCCGTCAGTGATAAACCATTGATGCTGGACTCTGTTGAGTTGTTGTTAAAGCTCGATGGTCAGCAATTAAATGGTTATTTATTAGTAGACGCGGCCAAACAGCCATTCAAAATTGATTTTGAAGGCAAGGCTACCATGCGCTCATTAAAGCTGAACTGGACCCTCCCAGCCACGCCTCTGGCCAGTTTGTTGAGTCCTTTGCGCGGCCATTCAGAGGCGATTTCGCAAGCCACGGTATCAGGGTCTCTTTCGGCCACTGGCATTTTGCGCTGGCCCCGCCAAAGCTGGAGTGTGCAACCGCAGCTGGCGAAACTACACGTGAGCGGACTGGACTTAAGCAAGGTCACCGCTTCGTCTGTGCAATATGATTGCCCGCTACTGGATGAGCAAAAGCACCCGGAAAAAGTACATTGGCTCAACTACGACAAAATGGGCCGCTGGTTACCGATGGCAACCATTATTGCCGAAGATGCCGAGTTTAGGCACCATCCTGGCTATGCGCTTACGCAAATGCAGCAACTGCTGGGCAAGGAAAGCACTGACAAGGCGGTGGGTGGCAGCACGATTACGCAGCAAGTCGTGAAGTATATGTTCACCAATGGCGAACGCACCTGGAAGCGCAAAATAGAAGAGTTGCTTTATGCGGTGCAACTGGAAAACACGCTGGATAAAACAAATATCCTTAACTTGTATCTGAATACGGTCGATTGGGGTCCGAGTTTATGTGGCGCACATGCCGCGGCAAATTATTACTTCGGCCTTTCTCCTGCGCAGATGAATCCGATACAGGCCGCCTGGCTAGCGGGAATCATCAAAAATCCGCATCGTGCCTGGAAGCAGCAGTTTATGGCAAAAAAACCGGAGTTGGCGCGGGCCGAAAGCATTTTACGTTATATGCCAGAGAGTGCGCGTAAGCAGCCGGGTAGCCTGAATTTTCGTGCGTCAGCAGCCAAATAAATTACAATAGCAACTTATTCATCTTTCATTAGTGAGAAGACTGTTTTGTCTACGCTCAAACTCAATAAATCCCCCGCCACCGCAGATCAAAAACGCCAGAAACCGGTCAGGCAATTGTCACCGGAGCTGCGTGATCGTACTAAACCACCTGCCAAAAAAGAGGTGTATGCCGAGGTGCAACAAGATGCTGGCTCAAAAGAGCAGGCACCGCGCAAAGACAAAGTCTTTAAAGATAAAGATCAGCGTAAACCTGCTGGCAAACCAGCCTATGCAGGCGGTGGACGCCCGCCGGCAGCCAGAGCTGGCGCAGGCCGCAGCGAGAAGCCACGTGATAAAGATCGCCCATATGTTGCGAAAACAGGGGATAGACCACCCGCCCGCAGAGCGACGCCAACGCCAACGGTAGCAGATGCTGACTTGCAACCGCGCTTGTCCAAAGTGATGGCAGACCGTGGCCTGTGCTCGCGCCGTGAAGCCGATGACTGGATTGCCAACGGCTGGGTCAAGGTTGATGGTGAAATCATTGAAACCTTAGGTACGCGGATTGCGCCGGATGCCGAGATCGTGATTAGTGCCTATGCCAAAGAGCATCAGGCCGAAACGGTGACCATTTTGCTACACAAGCCTGTTGGTTACGTCAGCGGGCAAGCCGAGGATGGTTATGAACCTGCGGTTGTGCTGTTTAATCCGGACAATCAATGGTCAGAAGATAGCAGTGGCATCGATTTCAAGCGCGGGCATTTGCGTGGTCTGGCCCCGGCAGGCAGATTGGATATCGACTCCACCGGCTTGCTGGTACTTACCCAGGATGGCCGCGTTGCACGCAAGCTGATTGGTGATGACTCCAATGTAGAAAAAGAATATCTGGTGCGGGTAGAAGGCCAGCTGAGCAATAATGGCCTGGCGTTATTAAATCACGGTCTCAGTCTGGATGGTGTTCAGCTAAGGCCCGCTAAAGTTTCTTGGCAAAATGAGGACCAACTGCGCTTTGTGTTGCGTGAAGGCCGCAAACGGCAGATTCGTCGCATGTGCGAATTGGTTGGCTTGCATGTGGTCGGTTTGAAACGCATTCGGATTGGCAGCATTAATTTGGGGAAATTACCGCCGGGGCAATGGCGGTATTTAGGCGCACACGAGCGGTTCTGATGCTGACCACATTGCACCAGAGCAAGCAATAGTGCCTAAGTACACTACCTTTGGTTTACAATTGACAATAAATGTTAGCCTTTCTGTTTCTACCATCTAGGCGAAACAGGCTTTCTTATTGATCAACCGCATATTTAGAAGGAAGAAAAAATGGGATTATTCGATAGCGTCGCTGGCGCCATGATGAACAAAGTCATGGGTGATAAAGGTCCATTGGCGAAACTGGCCATGGAGTTGTTTCAGCAATACGGTGGTTTACCTGGCATTTTGCAAGCACTGAAAAATGGCGGTTTGACCGAACAGGTAGATTCCTGGGTGAGTACCGGCGCTAACCTGAATGTCAATGCGCAGCAAATTGGTGCGGCCTTAGGCGGTTCGGTGCTTGCCGGAATTGCCGGTAAATTGAATATGAGTACAGATGACCTGACGGGTAAAATTGCCGAGCATTTACCGGATGTTGTTAATCAGCTGACGCCGAATGGTGCGGTGGAAAATAACCCGGCGCTTATCATGTCCCGCTTAATGGGCATGTTGAAATAAATAAAGCGAGCATTTGCTCGCTTTATTTATTGGAATTTTTCCTTATCGAACGCAATACTGTGTGCGATAAGCCTCAATGGCTGGGAAATACTGTGCCAGCTTCTCATTGCCTTGCAAATACGCAAACAGGTCAGCCAGTCTGGCAATGCTGACCACCGGCATCTGGTTGGTTTGCTCTACTTCTTGCACAGCTGATAACTCACCCAAACCTTTTTCCTGGCGGTCCAGTGCAATGCTCACGGCGCAAGGTGTGGCACCCGCATTGCGAATCAGCTCGACGGATTCGCGGATAGACGTCCCGGCAGAAATCACATCATCAATAATCAGCACGCGGCCTTTTAATGCGGCGCCTACCAGCGTGCCGCCCTCGCCATGGTCTTTGGCTTCTTTGCGGTTATAAGCGTAAGGGTAATTTTTGCCCATGCGCGCAAAAGCGATGCTAATCGCGGTGACTAAAGGAATGCCTTTATAGGCCGGGCCAAACAGCATGTCGAATTGCAAACCAGACTGTAGAATACTGTTGGCGTAGAATTCACCCAGTTTGAGCATGCTTTCGCCATCATCAAACAGGCCAGCGTTAAAAAAATAGGGGCTTAAGCGCCCTGCTTTGGTTTTAAATTCGCCAAAGCGCAACACCTGTTTCTGGATGGAAAAAGCAATAAAATCGGCACTTAATGTGTTTGTAGTCATTTTTAAAAGCAGAAAGTATTTAGACAATGCGTATTATAACCTTGAACCTCAATGGCATACGGTCAGCCTGTAACAAAGGCTTTTTGCCCTGGCTGGCAAATAGTGGCGGCGATATTGTCTGTTTGCAGGAGCTGAAAGCGCAAGCAGGTGATATGCAGCCTGACATGCTGCAACCACCCGGCTATCATGGCTATTTTCACTATGCCGAGAAAAAAGGCTATAGCGGTGTGGGCATCTACAGTAAACAGCCTGCTGATAAAGTCATCATTGGTTTGGGTCATGCGTACATTGATGCTGAAGGTCGCTACCTGGAATGCCAATATGGCAATTTGAGCGTGGTGTCTTTATATCTGCCCAGTGGCTCCAGTGGCGAAGAACGCCAGCAATTTAAATTTCAGGTCATGGATGTATTCTTACCGCATCTTGAGCAGTTGGTCGCTTCTGGTCGTGACGTGGTGATTTGCGGTGATTGGAATATCGCGCACCAGGAAATCGATCTCAAGAACTTTAAAGGCAACCGTAAGAATTCAGGCTTTTTGCCAGAAGAGCGTGCCTGGATGACAGATGTGCTGGGGCGTGTGGGTTGGGTGGATACCTACCGTAGTCTATATCCGGATACGACGGATGAATGCTATACCTGGTGGAGCAACCGCGGACAGGCGTATGCCAAGAACGTCGGCTGGCGTATTGATTACCAGTTGGCAACACCGGCATTAGGCGCAAAGGTGATTGCGGCCAGTGTGTATAAGGCGGAACGGTTTAGTGATCATGCGCCGTTGACTGTGGATTATGCGGATTGATTAAAAAAGGTCATTCTTTGCGTGGAGAGTGGTGATTGGGGCGTTTTGTTTCGCTTTGTTGGCGAGTTTCTTTGCTTGCTCAAAGTGAAGGTTGTTTGATGAACTATCTATTTCGCCTTTTCGGCGACCGTTCTTTCTTATGCTTGTCCATAAGAAAGAAGGCAAAGAACAAGACACCCCAGCTTCCGCTTTTTCCTTGCGCTACTCGGTTTGCCGGGCGGCAATCAAAAACTCGCTCCTTTGGAGCTCAAACAGTTGCTTGCCGAAAACTCCCGCCAACCCTGCGTTGCTCGGCGCGGCAGATGGGGACCCCGAAACCCAGATGAGCGCCACGATAATGGGCTGAACAAACCAATCTGGTTTTTTAACCGTTCAAACTTCTATGCTGTAAGTTTGGCGAGATAAATCCCATTCCATCACGCTGAGTAGCGGAGACGAAGTGGGGGCTTTCGGCCATCGGCTGTTTGAGTTCCGCGGTGGCTTGCGGGTTGTGCAAGCCGCTAGGGCGAGTTTCGATGGACGCCCACTTTGTTGAGCAACGCAAGGGAGCCGAAGGCCGTGATGGCTGGGTGCCCTCTTCTTTGGTTACTTTCTGAGGGGCAAGCATCAGAAAGTGACTCGCCTAGAGGCGAAAAAGAACGTTTGGTTTTAGCAACCAATTATTACCGATCTCGCCACCCCGCCACCTTAAACAACAGCAACATCCCCGGGATCGCCAGCAAGGCACACACATAAAAAAACTGTTCCCAACCCAGGCTCTCCACCATGCCGCCTGTGAGTGCATTGAATACAGAGCGTGGTACGGCAGACAGACTGGTAAACAAGGCGAGTTGGGTCGCGGTATATGCCGGGTTGGTTTCACGTGCCATGTAAGCGACATAAGCCGCCGTACCTAAACCAACGCCAAAAGCTTCAACCCCGATGACAATGCCAAGCATGCTGCGCTCGGCCACGCCGATTTCGATAAATGGCCCGCTGTGTGCCAGCCAGGCGAATCCGAGAATCGATAAAGCCTGAACCACGCCAAAGACCCACAGGCCGCGATTAATACCGAGTTTAAGCATCCACAGGCCGCCAACAAAGGCGCCAGCAATCTGCATCACTAGACCACTGCCCTTCACAATCGCGCCGATATCGGTTTTGCTGTAGCCCATATCAATATAGAAAGGGGTGGCGAGCGCGGTGGCCATGCTGTCACCGAGTTTGTACAACAAGATAAACAGCAATACCCATAATGCATGTTGCCAGCCACTGCGTTGCATGAATTCTTTAAACGGTTCCACAACTGAGGCCAGGAGTGTTTTCGGCACGCTGACAATGACGGGTTCTTGTGACCATAAAGTAAAGCCGATGCCCGGTAACATGAACAGGCCGACAATCAGGAACACTTGCGACCATGGCAGGTGATCGGCCAGTATCAGCGCCAGTGAGCCGGGCACCAGCCCGGCAATGCGGTAGGCGTTGACGTGTATGCTGTTGCCCAGGCCAAGTTCCTGGTCGCTTAAAATTTCGCGACGGTAAGCGTCGATGACGATGTCCTGACTCGCAGAAAACAGGGCGACCAATGTCGCAAGGATAGCGACCATAGTAATGTCTTGTTGTGGTTGAAACATGCCGAGGCTGATGATGCTGGCAAGTAAGGCCAGTTGGGTGGCTAATATCCAGCTGCGACGGCGACCAAGCGCTTGTAGCAAGCTGTATCTGTCCATCAGCGGTGCCCATAAGAACTTCCAGGTGTAGGGCAACTGCATAAAAGCAAAGACGGCAATGGTTTTGAGATTAAGACCTTCGCTACGCAGCCAGGCGGGTAGCAGTTGCAGTAGCAGGTAAAGTGGCAGGCCGGAGCTAAAGCCGAGTGCCACACACATCAGCATGCGGCGGGTAAACAGGGTTTGTGCGATGGTCATGCCCGCATTGTAAACGCTTTTAACTGGCCGCCAATCTCAAGGCAAAAAAAAGCCAACCCTTGCGGGTTGGCCACACTCGGAGATCAATGGTAAAACGTTGGAAATGCAGAGTCAGTGGAGGCGCCGTTGCAAGCATGGCAGCCATATTCCAGCGCTGCCACTGACTCTTTATTTCACAGGGGAACTACAAACTTAATACCCACTGGACGATGGTCTTGATATCGTCGTCCTTCACTTGTGGGCTGTTAGGTGGCATAGGCATCTCGCCCCACGCACCGCTACCGCCAGTTTTAACTTTTTGAATCAACTTGGCTTCTGCGGTTTTGTCACCTTTGTATTTGGCTGCGACATCTTTGTAAGCAGGGCCTACAATTTTTTTGTCCACGCCGTGGCACAGCAAGCAACCGCTTTTCTGAGCCAATGCTTCGGCACCGCTACCCGCAATCGCGGAGGCAGTGGCCGCGAGCAAGGCTGTCGCCAGTAAAGTTTGATTGAATAATTTCATCAGAAATCCTCTCTTATAAACTGAATACGTTCATGCCACCGCCACCAGGCGCGGCGTTGTATTTGGTCAGCTCTTTGTAACCACCCGCTGCACCCAAACCATCGGTATCGTTGGTCAGGCCCAGGTTCATCGCCACACCCGCCCAGCCACCAATGCCAGACAATACACCGACGTATTGCTTGCCTTTGTGGCCGTATGTGATCATGTTGCCCACCACGCCAGAACCGACCTGGAACCTCCACAACTCTTTACCGGTTTTGGCATCCAGGGCTTTGACCCAGCGATCCAGCGTGCCGTAGAACACCAGATCAGAGGCTGTGACCAATGCGCCGCCCCAGGCAGAGAACTTCTCTTTGTTGTACCACTGGGCTTTGCCTTTGAGGCCATCCCAGGCCATAAAGCCACCCATCACACCGTCAGGACCGGCAAACATGGTCAAGGTGGCGCCTACCCATGGTTGGCCAGCCACATATTTGGATTCCACTGGCTCATAAGTCATGCACACATGGTTAAGCGGTACGTAAAACGTTTTGTTTTTTGGTGAGTAAGCCGCTGGCTGCTCGTCTTTTACCCCCAATGCAGATGGACACACGCCTTTTGCGTTGTAATCCTGGTGCGTGGAGTACTTAGGATCTTTGACCGGAATACCTGTTTTCAGATCAATCTTGGTTGCCCAGTTAACGAACGGATGCATTTTTTCTGCCACTAACAGCGTGCCGTTGGTGCGGTCAAACGTGTAGCCAAAACCGTTACGGTCAAAGTGTGAGGCCAGTTGCTTGCCGTTGGCTTCCCACAAGATGATCTCGTTCATGCCGTCGTAATCCCACTCGTCATGCGGCGTCATCTGGTATCCCCAGCGTGCCATGCCCGTATCGAGGTCACGGGCAAAAATCGTCATTGACCATTTATTGTCGCCTGGGCGCACGTCCGGGTTCCAGGTGCCTGGGTTGCCTGTGCCGTAGTACATCAGGTTCAATTTCGGGTCGTATGAGTACCAACCCCAAGTTGGGCCGCCACCATTTTGCCAGCCATCTTTCTGTTGCTGCGGTTTCAACCAGGTGCGTACACCCAGGTTGGCTTCCGGAAATTTCAATTGGGATTTGTCCAGGTTCTTGAATGAACCACCCATTTTGTTACCGCCGTTCACGTCTTCATATAAGGACAGGGCGCTGTACTGCGGATTTTCCTTGTTGAAGTCTGCGCCTATCATGACTTCACTGTCAGAGCCGGTGCTGTAAGCTTTCCAGATCAGGCTGCCATCTTTCAGGCTGTAAGCACTGATATGGCAACGTACGCCAAATTCACCGCCTGAACAGCCGGTAATTACTTTGTCTTTAAATACATGCGGTACGTTAGTATTGGCTGAACCGGTTTTCGGGTCATTCACTTTCACGTCCCACAATTTGGCGCCGGTTTTGGCGTCCAAAGCCACTAAGACGCCATTATTCTGTTGCAGCAGAATTTTGCCATCGCCGTAGCCCAAGCCTTTGTTGACGTTATCGCAGCACAATACAGACTGCACATCCGGGTCCTGTTTAGGAAAATAAGACCACAGGATTTTCTGGTTGTCGTTCAGGTCCAGCGCATACACGTTATTCGGGAATGCGGTATGGATATACATGGTATTGCCAATCACCAGTGGCGCACCTTCGTGGCCGCGGTTAACGCCAGTGGCAAATGTCCATGCCAGTTTCAATTGTTTGACGTTGCTTTTGTTGATTTGTGACAAGCGGCTGTAACCCTGGTTTGCGTAGTCTTTACGCGCCATAGGCCACTGGTTGTCGTCTTTCATCATGGCGTCCAGTTCGGCATTTGCCAATACGCTGGTGCTCACGCTGGCTAGCATCATTGCAGTGATGGCGAGCTTGATACGTTGTTGCATAAATAACCTCCAAAATGGTTGCGGTGAAGCTGGTATGTGTAGTGTTGCAAGCGGTCAACAAAGGCTTCTTTTGTGACTGCCTGCCATTGATTGCAACGCACGTGCCAACTGCATGCGTTATTTTGGAAAATGTAAAAAATGAATTAAAATCAATTGCTTAATCTGGTATGAAAACATTCCTGGGGATTCGCAACACGGCGAATACTGTTCACGACTGTGCCATACTGGTACAGTTGTTCAATCTGATGTGACAGGTGTTCAGTTTTAAATGCCCAACAAATATTCCCCGCCCGCTTCTCCAATGCCGCAGCCCGGCATGCGCGACGACCAGCGCGCGATTGCCGAGGCGATTGCGCGTTCCTGGCGGCGTTGCATGGTCAAAGGGGTGGATGAACAGGCACCAGGTGAAGACCAGATTATTACGGCACAGGAGCTGGCGCAGCGACTGGAAAAAAACCGTTTGTTGCTGACGCATGCCGAGCCGGAAATGCTCACACTCAGCGAGCAAATTGCCCATACGCGCAGCCTGGTGATTTTGACTGACAGCGAAGGCGTGATTTTGCGCACCAGAGGCGAAGGTGTCGAAGAAAATGAAGTCCGTGCCTCATTGTTGCCGGGTGCCTCCTGGAGCGAGGAGCACCGCGGTACGAATGCCATTGGTACTGCCTTAGTGGAGCGCTTGCCCATCAGCGTGCAAGGGGCCGAGCACTTTATGGCTTACCACCATTCGTTAAGCTGTTCTGCCGTGCCTATTTTTGCCGCCAATAATCATTTGGTAGCGACACTGGATGTCTCTAATGATTTAAATGCGCCGCAGCAGCACACGCTGGCGCTGGTCAAAATGGCGGCACAAATGGTGGAAAATCGCTTGTTCCATGCCACCGCAGACGGCGAAATTGGTGTGCATTTTCATGTGCGGCCTGAATTCATCGGCACCTTGTGGGAAGGCGTTGCCCTGTTTGATGCGCAAGGCCAGTTACAGGCCATTAACCGTAGCGGCCAGTTTCAGTTTGGCCTGCCGCTGGATCAGGATATATTGTCTGCACGCCGCATTCCGTTTGAAGATATTTTTGACGAGTCCTGGCTGGCTTTCAAGCAGCGTGGTTTGTCGTCCGAGGTGTTGTTCCCATTGCGCTTGCGCAATGGCGCCCGTCTGTTTGCGCGCGCTTCCAGCATGCAGGTGCCTGGTATTTCCAGTAAGCCGGTGCAGTCTGTGCCACGTGAATCGGCAGCCAGCCTTGAATTGCTGGATAGCGGTGATCCGCAATTAAAATTAGCCATCAGCCAGGTCAAGCAAGTGCTTAACCGTGATATCCCGATATTGATATTAGGCGAAACCGGTGCTGGTAAAGAATTATTTTCACGGGCGATTCATGATGCCAGTGTGCGTAGAGCGCAGCCCTTTATTGCCGTCAATTGCGCAGCGTTGCCGGAAGGGTTAATTGAAGCCGAATTGTTCGGCTATGAAGAAGGCGCTTATACCGGCGCCAAGCGTAAAGGCAATGTCGGCAAAATCCAGCAGGCCGATGGCGGCACGTTGTTTCTGGATGAAATTGGCGATATGCCTTTGTCGTTACAGGCCAGGTTGCTGCGTGTATTGCAGGAGCGCAGCGTGACGCCTTTAGGTTCCAGCAAATCCATTCCAGTCAATTTTACCCTCGTCAGTGCTACTAACCAGAAACTCAAGGATAAAGTGGCCGCAGGCGAGTTTCGCAGTGATTTGTATTACCGCATTAATGGTTTAACCGTGCAGTTACCTGCCTTGCGCCAGCGTCAGGATATGTCGCGTCTGATTCAGATGATTTTGCAAATTGAACAGGCACCACAAGTCACGCTGAGTGATGAGGTGCTTGCCGTGTTTGCTGTGCATCCGTGGCCGGGCAATGTGCGTCAGTTGCATAATGTGTTGCGTACAGCGGTGGCGCTGGCCGATGGTGGCGTGATTGAACGCCAGCATCTGACGCACGACTTTCTCGATGAAATGGCGGTTGAGGCCGAGCGTGCAACGGTGCTGCAACCGGTATTAACCTTGAAAGCACAGTCTGATGAGGCGATTCGTGTCGCTATGCAACAGCAGGCGGGCAATGTGTCTGCGGTGGCGCGCCAATTGGGCATGAGCAGAAATACCTTGTATCGCCGCTTGAAAGCCTTGCATTTGAATTAGTGTATCGCTAAATAAAAAGCCCCGGCGATCCCGGGGCTTTTTTCATGGCTTTATTATGCGGTGATTATTTGTTGCGGCGACGTACAACAGCACCCATCACACCCAGGCCCAGCATCATCATGGCATAGCTGTCAGCTTCAGGCACTGAAGACACGGAGGCGACTTGATCAACCTGGAATGCCAGCGCTTGTGAGAAACCAGCGCTGAAGCTTAAAGTATAAGAAGTAATTGGTGTAGAAACGCCGCTCAAGTCCCAGGAGTAGTAGTAATAGTCATCCACAGTACCGGTATTCACAAAGTTAACCAATGTGCCTGCGATTGCCTGGCTACCACCGTTGTAGCTCAGCGTAATGGTATATGCTTCACCACCGAATGACGCATTGAAGTCATTGACGATGCCCTGAAATGCCAGTGCGCTGATGTTGCTGGCAACGGTATTGTCAGTGAATGTCAGGTTGCCATCACCATATAAACCAAAACCAGCTGGGTAGTAGCTGCCAGAAACCTGGGTCAGCAATGCGTCGCCTGAACCGGCAACGTTACCTGCTGTGCCTGCGGCCAATTGCGCTGCGGTCAGTGGGTTTGCAGCGCCATTGTTGTCAACGCGGTTGCGGTTCAGCTGATTCCAGCCATCAAATGAGACGGAGTCTGCCACGTCAACAAAACTGCTGTAGGTGGTATTCGCTTGTGCCAGACCTGTGATTGCGAACAGAGTTGCACCGATGGCGATGTTTAAATATTGAGCTTTCATTTTACTAACTTCCTTTTGAGTAATTATTAATGACTGGCGTCTTTAATGCGCGCCAGAATCTTTTAACTGGCTGCGTTACTCACAAACGTCTTACCATGTATTCTTATTTAATTGATAATAAGAATGATTATCATTATTGATAAATAATAGATGGAAGTCAATATATCTGTTATTTTTAATTGTTGGTCTTTTGTGGGCAATAGGGCAGCATGCGAGATGCGCCCTATTGTTGGTAGTGGTTATTCGTCAGCCAGTGTAGGTAGCGAATATTAGAGTAATTGTTTGCTGTGGCGGCGATCAGGCGCTGTATTTTCTTAGGCGATACATCGCCAGGTTGCCCATCAGATTGGGCAGTAAGTGCACATCCTGGCCGCCGGTAATCACCTTGCGCTCTATGACCTGAATCTGGTGCTGGACGCAAAAATCGTCAAAGTCATTGATCGTGCACAAGTGTACGTTCGGCGTGTCATACCATTGGTATGGCAGACTTTTGGAGACAGGCATGGTGCCGAATGTAATCTGCATGCGGTTGCGCCAGTAGCCAAAATTGGGGAAAGTCACGATCACTTCGCGGCCGACGCGCAGCATTTCTTGCACAATGCTTTCGGTGTTGTGCATGGCTTGCAGGGTTTGCGACAGAATCACGGTATCAAACGACTGGTCCTCAAAGCCGGACAAGCCTTCTTCGAGGTTCATTTGAATCACGTCGACACCGTTTTTCAGTGCGGCCAGCCAGTTGGAATCATCTTTTTCAATACCATAGCCGGTGGTTTCCAGTGTCTCGTGCAAGTGGGTCAGCAAGGTGCCGTCCCCGCAACCCAAATCTAAGACTTTGGCTTTGGCATTTACCCAGTTTGTAATTAATGCAAAATCTGGACGAATATTTGTAATATTTACATTCGTCATACTTTAATTTGCTCCAGGTAAGCACGCATGATGTTGTGATAATACGGGTCCGGCATCAAAAATGCGTCATGGCCGTGGTCAGAGGTCACTTCGGCATATTTCACTGGCAGAGCATTGTCTAACAGCGCTTTGACAATTTCACGCGAGCGCGCGGGCGAAAATCGCCAGTCAGTGGTAAATGAAATCACCACAAATTTTGCCTGCGCGCGACGCAGCGCTTTGCTCAAGTCACCGTCATAATCCAGTGCCGGATCGAAGTAATCCAGTGCGCGCGTCATGCGCAAATAGGTGTTGGCGTCAAACTCACCGGCAAACTTATCGCCTTGATAGCGTAAGTAAGATTCCATTTCAAATTCGACATCAAAACTGTATTTCACATCACCATGGCGCAGTTTACGGCCAAATTTTTCGCCCATCACGTCATCAGACAAATAGGTAATATGACCCAGCATGCGCGCAATGCGCAAGCCGCGGCGCGGTACCGTGCCGTGGTTGTAATAATCGCCGTCGAAAAACTCAGGGTCGGTAATGATCGCCTGGCGTGCCACCTCGTTAAACGCCATGTTTTGCGCGGTTAAATTAGGGGCAGAAGCAATGACAAAGGCATGGCGCACGCGCTCCGGGTAGACGATATTCCAGTGCAGTGCCTGCATGCCGCCCAGGCTGCCACCAATCACAGCGGCCAATTGATCAATGCCCAGATAGTCTAATAAACGCGCTTGTGATTCTACCCAGTCTTCCACGGTCACCACCGGGAAAGTCGCACTATAGGGTTTGTCGGTCAGTGGATCGACGCTGGAGGGCCCGCTACTGCCATGACAGCCACCCAGGTTATTGAGGCCAATCACAAAGAATTTATTGGTGTCTAACGGTTTGCCAGGGCCAATCAGGTTGTCCCACCAGCCTGGATATTTATCGTCTGGCGAATAGCGACCCGCGACGTGATGGTTACCAGACAGGGCGTGACAGATCAGCACGGCGTTGTTTTTGGCCGCGTTGAGTTCACCATAGGTTTCATAAGTCAGATGGTATTGTGGCAACACTGCGCCGCTTTTAAGGGTGAGCGGCTGGGTGAAATGCGCAACCTGCGCTTTGACGATACCAACAGAATTCGATTCAGACATGCTGCAATTATACTATGCAGCATGCTGAAACGGCGAGACGGCTGGCGTGCAATAGTGTTGTCTTTTTATGAGTGCGCAGAGATCGACAAGCCACCCAGCAAAGCAGGTAAGTCGGCAATCGATGCAATCGTGGCATCGGGCTCCACTGCAGATAAGCGGGTATAGGTTTCGCGATATTTGCCGGTTTTGACCAGAATGCCATGCAGGCCGGCGTCTTGCGCACCACCAACGTCGGCATCGATATCATCGCCTATCATCATCACTTCGGAAGGCTTGAGCCGTAGCGCATCAACCGCCATATTAAAGAAATGCTGTGATGGTTTACCCATCAGCATGGCTTTGGTATTGCTGGCATATTCGAGCCCGGTGACAAAGGCGCCAATATCCATTTGCAACCCGGTTTCAGTCTGCCAGAAGCGGTTTTTGTGAATCGCGATCAATTGCGCGCCATTCACCAGGCAATGAAACACCTCATTCAGTAATTCATAAGACCAGCGATTACCAATATCACCAATCACCACACAATTGGCCGCTGTTTCCGACTGGTCAAAACAGGCGAAATCTTTTTTCACGTCGTCGGCCAGCAGCAATTTGCACACCGGATTAGGCTGTTTTTTCAGGTATTGAATGGTCGCTTGTGGTGCACTCATGATTTCTTCCGGCACTATATTGAAGCCGAGATCGTTGAGTTTTTTTTGCAAGGCCAGCAAAGAGAGTGTACTGGTGTTGGTGACAAAGCGCACGGCGATGCCTGCCTTGCGGATCTTGGCCACCGCTTCAATGGCGCCATCCATTGGCTGCTGCCCGATATAGAGCACGCCATCCAGGTCAAACAACACGGCTTTGATCGAATTGAAATTAAACATGATTGGCCTTTCACTACACACAGATAGACTGCTAGCAGCAAAAATCGTGCGCAATGTGTATGGACTACTTTTTAAAGGGATACAGGAATTGCTTCCAGTAGCCATTCGGTACCGGATGGCCGCCGATGCCATAGCCACTTGGCCATTGGTTTTTTGGCATGTAATAAGTGCCAAATAGCTTATCAAATAACGGGAAGTGAATGGCAAAATTGACATCAATCGCTTCTTTTTCAATACCGTGATGCCAGTGGTGAAAGCGCGGCGTGACAATCAATGGTTTCAGCCACTCCACATTAAAGCGCACATTGGCGTGGACAAAGGTGGCGTTGAGGTACACCAGCAAAATATAAAGATGCAATGCGCTTTCGGCAAAACCCAGTGCATACATGGGCACCACTGTCATGCTGCGCAAACCAACGATTTCAACGATGTGCATGCGTGACCCTGCCAGCCAGTCCATCTTTTTGGCGGAGTGATGCACGGCGTGAAAGCCCCACAAGAATGGCACTTGATGGAAAGCACGATGAAACCAGTACTGCACAAAGTCGGTGAGAAACATGATTTCGATTACCTGCAGCCACAGTGGTTGGCTGGCAATGGTTTGTCGCAGGGTTGCCCAGTCGCCGGTGTGATGCACAATGGTCATCGCAGGCGCCAATGTGAATAAGGTCAGTGTTTGCACAAACACGCTGCTGATCAGGAAATAAAATAAATCTTCACGCCATTCGTCCCTGAACAACGCTTGCTGGGTTAAGCGGCCAAACAGTTTCTCCAGTGGGATAAATAACAAGCCGGTGAGCAAGATATTCAGGACAAACCAGTCCAGGCTAAGCGCAACGCCGCTGGCACGAGCAGCTTGTGCATTGAGCGTTTCAGCAATGGTGATGGTGAGCAATACCAGCAAAATCGCGGTAAAGCCCAAAATACGATTACGGCGTAACACCAGGTTGCTGCAGGCGAGCAGAAAACTGGCAACAAGTAATACCTGAATCATGAGTGTGAACTGTGGCAAGGCATACAGCGGTGAGAGAGCTTGTGTTGAGAATATGCCTTGCAGACGCTCACCCAGCAACAGGCACAGACTGGCAATACTGAGTACCAGTGCGGCGACACCGCTTAACCAGCCGGAGCCAAAGTGTCTGGCTTCTTCTGGTGCCTCTAAATCATTACGGATTGCCAAGCGTAATTTGTGAATCATGGAGTGTCTCCCTGTGAGTTTTTTATTATTGGTGTGTCGATGCTGTGGGCCATTGCGCAAGCGTGACTCTGGGATTGCCGCCCAAATCCTGTAGCGTTTGAATCTGTTCAAACCTCGCTGCATGATACAGTTGTTGCACGGCCTCGGCCTGATTGTAGCCATGTTCCAACAGCAACCAGCCACCTGCATTTAAGTAGCCAGGCGCCTCGGCGACAATCTGCCGGATATCTTGCAAGCCATCTGCACCAGAGGCCAGCGCGCTGATGGGTTCAAAACGTAAATCGCCTTGCAGCAAATGTGGATCATCTGTTTCGATATAAGGCGGATTGCTGACAATCAGGTCAAATCTGTGCACAGGCAAGGTCGCAAACCAGTTGCTTTGCACACATTGCACATTGTTTAAGTGTAATGCTTGTGCGTTTTCCTGGGCGACGGCCAGCGCCGCGGTTGAAGCATCTACCGCGATCACTTCGCAGTGCGGTGCATGTCTGGCAATCGCTAGTGCAATCGCCCCGGTGCCAGTGCCTAAATCGAGCACACGCATGGCCCCGGTGATTTTTTGCAGCGCAGCTTCTACCAGGGTTTCGGTATCCGGGCGTGGAATCAGGGTGTCTGGCGTGACTTTGAGTGGCAAGCCAAAAAACTCGCGCGCACCCAAGATATGGGCGATGGGCTCGCCTTGCAGGCGACGTTGTAATAAAGGCTCAACCATGGCAATAGGCGTTGCCGCGAGAGGGTCTTTGGCATGTGCGATCAGCCAGGCACGATTCACGTTCAACACATGCATCAATAATACTTGTGACTCAATATTTGCCTCATCTGCCGGGACAAACTGCGCCAGCTGTTGCCGTGCCGCTTGCAACCATTGTTGCACGGTGCGTGACATTACCTGCCCCCAGCCGCTTTGCGCAAAGCAATGGCCGTGGCATTGCCTTGCCTGGCCGGGTGACGAACTGCATGGCGGATCACCCATTTCAGGTCTTTATCTGCATTGGTGAGCCAGCGCTCACATACTTCAAACGCCAGTGCTGGATGATCTTTGGCAATGTCACCCAGGTGGTTAGCCACACTGCGCCTTACATACAAGCTGGGGTCGTTTTTAAGGGCCTCCAGAATCGGTAACACTGGCGTCGGGTCGGCAATCAGTTGCGGAATGCGAGCGCCCCAGGGCAAGCGTGAACGGCAGCCTTCAGAACACAAGCGGCGCACATGCGGGTCCGGGTCATTCAGCCACAAGGTGAGTTGATGTAAGGTGCGTTCAAAGTCATGAATCAAAAAAGGCCGGATTGAAAACTCTGCGGTAAAGCGGCGTGTCAATTCATATTGTGCGCGCATTGCTGCTTCAAACGGATCTTCGCCACCATTGTGCTGTGCATCGCGGCCATACTCGGCAATAAATCGTGTATGTGGCAGGTAGAAAAACACGCCCAGCCCAAGGCGTTCGGTATGTGTATTGGGGGGCGTGAGTGTATTGATTAATACTTCGGTTGCTTCTGAAAACTTGGCGGGCAGAGTGGCTTTTAACGCAGCTGCAATGTGTGCCGAGCGATCCATAAACCCCAGTGGCGCAATATTGGTCAGCGCTAATTGTTTAAAGGTTTCTGCATCAAAGCTGGTATGCACCAGCCCAATATTGTGTGCCAGGCAATCAATCGCCTCGCTATCCAGCAAAAACTTGATTGGGTTATCTTTCTGGATACTGCGCGGTGCGGCGGGAATACGGAGTTGAGTCATTTTTTAGTCAGTATTCTGTTAAGGTCGCTCTGCGTATTGCGGCGCTGTATCGTGAATATCGTCCCATTCGGCTTTTGAACCAACAAATATATGTGCCGATACGTGCGTCGCTAAGGGGGTATCCAGCGAGCCAACGCGCAGCCTCAAAGCCTCTGGGGTGCTTTCCCGGTACGCCATGATCGGCGAGCCGCAGTGACTACAAAACGTACGGCAGACTCCGGCGTCACTGCGGTAGGTGTTTAGCGCTGCCTCACCCTGCGTGATGGTGAAATTTGCGCCAGAAATAGGGGTGACGGCATTAAATGCAGAACCGGAGGCTTTGCGGCAACGCTGGCAGTGGCAATATACCAGCGCCCCAAGCTCACCACGCACTTCGTAGCGTACTGCGCCACACAGGCAACTGCCCGTATGTTTGGAGATAGTCGCCGTGACCGTCATCTTAGGTGTTACGCGTCTTCGCCCAGGCTGGCCAGCAAATCTGCCTGATACTCGGTCGCCAGCGCATTAATCAACTCGTCCATATCGCCTTCGGTAATGGCTTCAATTTTATACAGCGTCAGGTTGATGCGGTGGTCGGTAATACGGCCTTGCGGGTAGTTGTAGGTGCGGATACGCTCAGAACGGTCACCCGAGCCAATCAGGTTGCGGCGTTCGGAGGCAATTTTGCTTTGCTGCTCATCGACCTGTTTGGCCTTGATGCGAGCGGCCAGCACTTGCATGGCCTGTGCCTTGTTGGCGTGCTGGCTACGGCCGTCCTGGCATTCCACCACGATGCCGGTTGGTGCATGGGTAATCCGCACGGCAGAATCGGTTTTGTTAATGTGCTGACCACCGGCGCCTGACGCGCGGAAGGTGTCGATACGGATATCGGCCGGGTTGATCTCGACATCACCCACCTCTTCTACCTCAGGCAGAATGGCGACGGTACAGGCTGAGGTGTGGATACGGCCTTGGGTTTCGGTGTCTGGCACGCGTTGTACGCGGTGGCCGCCGGATTCGAATTTGAGTTTTGAGTAAGCGCCGTAGCCGATGATTTTGGCAATCACTTCTTTATAGCCGCCGACTTCACCCTCATTGGCCGAGACGACTTCCACTTTCCAGCCCTGGCGGTCGGCAAAGCGTGAATACATACGGAACAGGTCACCGGCGAACAGGCCGGATTCGTCACCGCCGGTACCGGCGCGGATTTCAAGGAAGATGTTTTTGTCGTCGCTCGGGTCTTTGGGCAACAACAGTTTCTGCAAAGCCAGCTCGACTTCTTCCAGGCGTTTTTTGCCGCTGTCTATCTCTTCTTGTGCGAATTCTTTCATCTCCGGGTCGGCCAGCATGGCATGCGCCTCTTTCAGGTCGGACTCGGTTTGGATGTAGATATGGTATTGCTCAACAATAGGCGTAATTTCCGTATGTTCCTGCATGATCTTACGGTAGTTATCCATGTTGTCAGTCACGCCTTCGCTGCTGAGCAGGCGGTTGAGTTCTTCGAGGCGCTCGCTTAAGTTAGCGAGTTTTTGCAGCATGCTTGGTTTCATTGTGTTTACCTAATATTCAAAGATTGGCGGCTGCCAGTCTTGAAAAAATTATTCTTTGATTTGAAAGAGTTGTTTCACCAGGTGCTCCATGTGGGCGTGAGCATCTCCCTGGCTATTGTTTAGCGCATGGCTGGGGCCATGCAGAAATTTATTGGTCAGTGCATTGCTGAGGGCTTCGAGTGTTTTTTCCGGGCTTTCGCCTTTTTGCAGCAATTTGAGGGCTTTTTCCAGCTCGGCTTTGCGCACCGTGTCTATCTGGTCGCGCAAGGCTTTAATAGTAGGCACAGCTTCGCGCTGTTTGAGCCACTGCATAAAGTGCTCAACACGTGAATTCACAATCAATTCGGCGTTGACAGCGGCTTCCTGGCGGTTGCCTAGCCCTTCTGTGACTACTTGTGCCAAGTCATCTACAGAGTACAAAAACACATCGTCCAGCGCCGAGACTTCTGGCTCAATGTCACGTGGCACAGCCAGGTCGACCATAAACATCGGCCGGTGCTTACGTGCTTTAATCGCGCGCTCTACCATGCCGAGGCCGACGATTGGCAACTGGCTGGCAGTGCTGGTGATGACAATGTCAAATTCTGGAAAGCGCTCAGGCAAATCATTGAGCAAAATCGCCTGTACGTTTAGGCCCTGTCCACGAATTTTCTCTGCCAGTTGTTCACCGCGCTCCAGGGTGCGGTTGGCAACGGTGATTTTTTTCGGTTTTTGGGCGGCAAAGTGATCTGCGCAGAGCTCTATCATTTCACCGGCGCCGATAAACAGCACGCTTTGTGAACTCAGGTCACCAAAAATACGTTGCGCCAGTTTAACGGCAGCAGCGGCCATTGAAATCGAACTGCCGCCAATGTCAGTATTGGTGCGCACTTCTTTGGCCACTTCAAAGGTGCGCTGGAACAATTTGTGCAGCATGGTGCCCAGGGTGCCGGAATCTTGCGCAATTTTAACCGATTGCTTGAATTGCCCCAGGATCTGCGCCTCGCCCAATACCATGCTGTCCAGCCCGCTGGCGACACGGAAAGCGTGTTTCACTGCCTCTTGGCTGCTTAAGGTGTAGGTGTAAGGTAAGAGCTTGTCGGCTTCCAGACGATGGTAGTTCGCCAGCCAGTCAATGACGACCTCTGGCCGGATAGACTGCACATAAATTTCTGTACGGTTACAGGTCGATAAAATAGCCACTTCTGCCACGTTGTGTCGGGCCAGATCCGCCAGCGCATGCGGCAAGGTGTCGTTGTTAAACGCAACGTTCTCGCGGATGGCAATAGGGGCGGTGGTGTGGTTGACACCAATGGTATACAGTTGCATGGCGCTATTTTACCTGCGGGACAGGGTGAAAAGACAAACAAATCGGCGCTTGCAAACAGTTCATGGGCGTTTGGAATTGAAATCCATGGCTAAAGTGCCGACATTTTCTTATATTCACGCGCCACAAGCAAGAATCCTGTCAATTTGACACAAATTGGCGGTAAAATATTGGTTTTGCTAAATTTTTATTAGATTAATTCACGGAACCCAACCTACGGAACACCAGCATGGACAAAACTTTTCGCATCGCCCCAAGTATTCTTTCTGCCAACTTTGCCAAGTTGGGCCAGGAAATCGAAAACGTGATCAAATCCGGCACTGATATCGTGCACTTTGACGTGATGGATAACCATTACGTGCCTAACCTGACTATTGGCCCTCTGGTATGTGATGCCATTCGTGAGTTGTCTCACAACGCTGGCGCGCTGATCGACGTGCACCTGATGGTAAAACCTGTCGACCGCATCATCCCTGACTTTGCCAAAGCGGGTGCTGACATCATCACTTTCCACCCGGAAGCGTCTGACCACATCGACCGCAGCCTGGCGTTGATTCGTGACAGCGGCTGTAAAGCTGGCCTGGTATTCAACCCAGCGACGCCATTGCATTACCTGGACTACGTGATGGACAAAGTCGACATGATTCTGTTGATGTCTGTGAACCCGGGTTTTGGTGGCCAGAAATTCATTCCAGCCACTTTGGATAAGCTGAAACAGGCACGTGCACGTATTGACGCTTACACTGAAAAAACCGGCCGTCAAATTTGGCTGGAAGTGGACGGCGGCGTGAACGCGAACAACATCGCTGACATTGCTAAAGCCGGTGCCGATACATTTGTAGCGGGTAGCGCTGTGTTTGGTGCAGGTAAAGACACTGACCCTAACCGTTATGACACGATTGTTAGTCAGTTACGCGCTGCGTTGGCAACGGTCTAAATTTAAAGCGTTGCAAGGGTAATTCATATGCGGTTCCAAGTCAGGGTGGTGATGTTCGATCTGGACGGCACCCTGCTTGATACCGCACCGCAAATTGCCGAAGCCGCCAACCGTATGCTGGTGGCTTTAGGCAAGCCGATGTTGCCACAAGCACAAATTACTACCTATATTGGTGAGGGCGTGCAAAACCTGATCAAGCGTTGCTTGACCAGTAGCATGCATGGCGAGCCTGGCGAGCAAGAGTTTGCCAGTGCGCAAGTGCTTTATCATGGCTTTTATGATGCCAACGCCACTGAAAGCCAGGCTTTTGCGGGGGTGTTACCGGCACTGCAACAGTTAAAAAAACAAGGTTATCGCCTGGCGTGTGTGACCAACAAGCCGGAAAAATTCACCCTGCCCTTGTTGCAACATGCCGGATTGGCGGATTTTTTTGAAATTGTGGTATCTGGTGACACTTTGCCCAAGAAGAAGCCAGATCCGTTGCCGCTGTTGCATATTTGCCAAAAACTAGACACCTTGCCAGCTGAAGCGATGCTGGTCGGTGACTCTGAAACCGATATTCAGGCCGCGCATGCAGCCGGGTGCTTTGTCGTGACCGTGCCTTATGGGTATAATCAGGGTCGCGCGATTGATGCCAACACTGTGGATGCCACGGTGCAGCAACTCACCGAAGTGGTGAATTTGCTGGAGTTACCTGCTCTCTTAAGCGGGCATAACAAAAAATTTACCCATATATCATGATGTTTTGTGCTCATCATTCTTCCAGTTGGCCAGTATTAAGCTGGCGTCGTTCGTGGCGAGGCTAGCCCTGCCCCACGCGCAGGTGTACGCCATTTGCACCACGCTGTCGTGACGTTTGCGCGCGACACATTCAACGAATCAAACTGGAAAAAAGCATCATGTTAAGCACTTTGAGCAAGACCGAATTCGACGCGCTGGCGGCGCAAGGCTATAACCGTATTCCGCTAGTGATGGAAACCTTTGCCGATATGGATACGCCTTTGTCGCTGTATCTGAAACTGGCGAATCAACCCTACTCTTACCTGCTCGAAAGCGTACAAGGCGGCGAACGCTTTGGCCGTTATTCGATTATTGGCCTGCCAGCCACCACGCGCATTGTCGTGCGTGATGAGGCCTTGCAAGTCATTCAAGGCGATCAAGTCATTGAATCGCACACCGATCAAAACCCGCTCGATTTTATCAAGTCTTACCAGGCCCGTTTTAAAACACCGCCATACGATGGCTTGCCACGTTTCACCGGCGGCCTGGCGGGCTATTTTGGCTACGAGACCATTCAATACATTGAAAAGCGTTTGGGCAAAAAGAAAAAGCCGGATGCGATTGGTGTGCCTGATATCTTGCTGATGGTGTCAGAAGAAATTGCGGTGGTGGATAACTTATCTGCCAAATTATATTTTATTGTCTACGCTGATCCGGCCAAAGCCAATGCCTACGAAACCGCCTGCGCACGCATGCATGCCTTGCTGGAGAAGTTGCGTACACAAGTCGAGATTCCCGCAGCCTTGCCAACCAGCAAAACCCCGGCCGTGTCAGAGTTTGGTGAAGAAAACTTCAAAGCGGCGGTTAAAAAGGGCCAGCAATATATCCTCGAAGGCGACATTATGCAGGTGGTGCTCAGCCAGCGCATGGTGCAAGACTTTGATGCATCGCCACTGAGCCTGTATCGTGCCCTGCGCAGCCTCAATCCATCACCTTATATGTTCTATTACGACATGGACGACCACCATGTCGTCGGGGCGTCACCAGAAATCCTGGTGCGTCTGGAAGACACCACGGTGACTTCGCGCCCGATTGCCGGTACGCGCCCACGTGGCAGAAATCGCGATCATGACCTGGCGCTGGAAGCCGAGTTGCTGGCTGACCCCAAAGAACGTGCCGAGCACGTGCAACTGATGGATTTGGGCCGCAATGATGTCGGCCGTGTCGCGCTGACGGGGACGGTGAAAGTCACTGACAATATGACCATTGAGCGTTACTCGCATGTGATGCATATCGTCAGCAATGTCGAAGGCCAGCTCAAGCCAGGCCTGGATGCAATTGATGTCCTTAAAGCGACATTTACTGCAGGCACGGTGTCCGGCGCACCCAAAGTACGCGCCATGGAGATCATTGAAGAGCTGGAGCCTTCCAAGCGTGGTATTTACGCGGGTGCAGTGGGTTATTTAGGCTTTAACGGTGATATGGATGTGGCGATTGCCATCCGTACGGCGGTGATTAAAGACAACAAGCTTTATGTGCAGGCGGGTGCCGGTATTGTTGCCGACTCGGTGCCGCAATCTGAGTGGGACGAAACCCAAAATAAAGCCAAAGCGGTGATTCGTGCTGCCGAACTGGTGCAGGCCGGCTTGGATAATCAAGCGGCTAATATTCAAACCCATGCAGGAAAGGGAGCCTGATATGTTGTTGATGATTGATAACTACGACTCTTTTACCTACAACCTCGTGCAGTATTTCGGCGAGCTGGGTCAAGATGTACATGTGCATCGAAATGATGAGATCACGCTGGAACAGATTAAAGCGATGCAGCCTGAGAAAATCGTGATTTCTCCTGGCCCCTGTACGCCGAATGAGGCTGGTATTTCTGTGCCACTGATTCATGAATTCGCTGGCAAGATTCCGCTGCTGGGCGTGTGTTTGGGTCACCAGAGCATCGGCCAGGCCTTTGGCGGCAAAATCATCAAGGCTAAAACCCTGATGCATGGTAAAACCTCATTGATCCACCATACCAATACCGGCGTTTTCAGGAACCTGCCTAACCCGTATACCGCGACGCGCTACCACTCGCTGGTGATCGAGCGTGAAACCATCCCGGATTGCCTGGAGATCACTGCCTGGACTGAAGATGGCGAGATCATGGGCGTCAAGCATAAAACACTGGCCGTGGAAGGCGTGCAATTCCACCCCGAATCTATCTTGACCGAGTACGGACATGAGTTGCTGGACAACTTCCTGAAGGGCTATTAATGGTGAGTATGACGCCTAAAATCGCCTTGCAGCGACTGATTGACCATACCGATTTCACGCATGAAGAAATGCTGCAAATCATGCAGCAGATCATGAGCGGCGAATTTACCCAGATCCAGATTGCGGGCTTTTTGTCTGCTTTGCGCGTCAAAGGCGAAACCGTCACTGAAATTGCGGCTGCCGCGCAGGTGATGCGTGAGCTTTCCAGCAAAGTGGATATCAGCGATACGCGTCATTTGATTGACACCTGTGGCACGGGTGGTGCGCCTAACAAGGTATTTAATGTTTCAACGGCATCAGCCTTTGTTGCCGCCGGCGCGGGTGCAAAAATCGCCAAACATGGTGGCCGTGCAGCGTCTTCAAAAAGCGGCTCTGCCGATGTGCTGGAAGCGCTGGGCGTGAATATCGCGTTGACGCCGGAGCAAGTGGTACGTTGCGTCAATGAAGCGGGCATTGGCTTTATGTTTGCACCAAATCATCATGCAGCCATGAAGTATGCCGCGCCCGTACGTCGCGAACTTGGGGTGCGTACCATGTTCAACTTGTTAGGCCCAATGACCAATCCGGCCGGTGCCAAGCGCCAGGTCATGGGCGTGTTTCATCGCGATCTTGTGCCCTTACTGGCTCAGACTTTGCAAAAGTTGGGTAGTGAGCATGTGATGGTGGTACATAGCGCGGATGAAATGGATGAAATATCTTTCTCTGCCGACACTTATGTGGCGGAACTCAAAGACGGACAAGTCAGTGAGTACACTTTGAACCCGGCCCAGTTTGGCATGCCATTACATGACATCAACAGTATCCGGGTGGAAAGCGCACAGCATTCCAGCGAGATTATTATGGGCTTGCTGTCCGGTGAAAAAGGTCCGGCGCGCGATATTGTATTGCTGAATGCCGGTGCTGCCATTTATGTGTCTGGCCTAGCAAATGATTTGTCATCGGGCATGACGCAAGCGGCGCAATCCATTGACTCAGGCGCGGCCTTGAATAAACTGCAACAACTGAAAGCCTTGAGCCAGGCGGCATGAAACGCTACGCCTTGATTGCACAATTCTGTGCGCTGGTCTGTTTGCTGGCTGCTTGTCAGCAAACGTCGCAACAGGGCGCAAGCGGCTATGGTACAAGCAATCAGCCGCAGTCAACCGTTGAAGTTAAATCGCCGGCTCAAACGCTTAACCTGCAATCACTGTCTGCTGGCCTGACCGCGGAAGACAATACCGCCGTTAAGCAGGCCTTTGCCCAAAAGCAAAGCCATGTCTGGCTGGCGGGGAGCGGTGTGGTGAAAAAACTGTTGCCTGACGATAACAAAGGTGCCCGGCACCAGCGTTTTTTGGTCAGTATTTCGCCCGAACAAACCTTGTTATTTGCGCATAATATTGACCTGGCACCACGGGTGGAAGCATTGAGTGCGGGCGATGTGGTGACCTTTAAAGGCGAGTATATTTACAACCCCAAAGGTGGCATCATGCATTGGACGCACCACGATCCGCAAGGGCGCCAGAGCGGCTGGATTAAACATCAAGATCATACTTACCAGTAAGCGCGCATGCGCGCAGCCAGTAAGTGAAACGATAAACATGCGAGTACATTATGTCTGATATCTTAAATAAAATTTTAGCGACCAAACGCGAAGAAATCGCCAAGGCACAAGCGATCAAGCCGCTGAATGCGATGCGTGATGAAGCGCTGGATCAGCCTGATTGCCGTGATTTTATCGGCAATATTGTTGATAAGGTCGATGCGGATAAACCAGCGGTGATTGCTGAAATTAAAAAAGCCAGCCCATCCAAAGGCATTATTCGTGCGGATTTCAATCCGGCTGAAATTGCCAAAAGCTATGAAAAAGGCGGCGCCGCCTGCTTGTCCGTACTCACGGATGAACAATATTTTCAGGGCTCCGCAGCTTATTTAAAACAAGCCCGCGCCGCTTGTAAGCTGCCGGTACTGCGCAAAGACTTCATGATCGACCCTTATCAGGTCTATGAAGCCCGCGCCATGGGCGCTGACTGCATTTTGCTGATTGTTGCCGCGCTGGAGTTGGCACAAATGCGAGAGCTGGAGCTCACTGCCCATAACCTCGGCATGGCGGTGCTGGTAGAAGTGCATGATGCAGACGAACTGGAACTGGCCCTGCAACTGGAAACGCCTTTGTTGGGTATCAATAACCGTAACCTGCGCACTTTTGATGTCAGCTTGCAAACCACGCTCGATTTGCTCGAAAACACCCCTGAGGACCGCTTTGTGGTCACAGAATCTGGCATTTTTACGCCTGAAGATGTTGCATTGATGCGTAGCCATGACGTGAATGGTTTTCTTGTGGGTGAAGCGTTTATGCGTCAGGACGATCCCGGCGCTGAACTGGCCAGGGTATTTGGATAAAGCAAAAGGACGCTCATGAGTAATCAATTTCTCGCTATCCGCCCACGCCGCATGCGTAAAGATGAGTTCTCGCGCCGTTTAATGCGCGAGAACGTCCTCACGGTGAATGACCTGATTTATCCGGTATTTGTGCTGGAGGGCGAAGGTAAGGTTGAAGAAGTGAAATCCATGCCTGGCGTACAACGTCAAAGCATAGATGTGTTACTTAAAACGGCTGAAGAATGCGTCAAACTGGGTATTCCGGCGCTGGCCTTGTTCCCGGTGGTGCCACAGCAATACAAAAGCCTGGATGCCAAAGAAGCCTACAGCCCGGATGGCTTGGTGCCGCGTACGGTCAAAGCCCTAAAGCAAGCCTTCCCTGAACTGGGCGTGATTACTGACGTCGCCCTGGATCCTTACACGACGCATGGCCAGGATGGCCTGATTGATGACACGGGTTATGTGCTCAATGATGAAACTGTTGAGGTCCTGGTCAAACAAGCCTTGTGTCACGCAGAAGCAGGCGCTGATGTGGTCGCGCCTTCTGACATGATGGATGGCCGTATTGGTGCCATCCGCGATGCACTGGAAGAGCACGGGCACATCTACACCCGCATACTGGCCTACTCCGCCAAATACGCCTCTGCTTTCTACGGCCCGTTCCGTGACGCGGTTGGCTCTGCTGGTAACCTTGGCAAAAGCAATAAATACAATTACCAGATGGACCCGGCCAACTCTGACGAAGCGCTGAAAGAAGTTGCGCTGGACCTGGAAGAAGGCGCTGATATGGTGATGGTGAAACCAGGTATGCCGTATCTGGATATCGTACGCCGCGTCAAAGACGAGTTTGGTGTGCCAACCTATGCTTATCATGTCAGTGGTGAATACGCCATGCTCAAGGCTGCTGCACAGAATGGCTGGCTGGATGAGAAGGCGTGTGTGCTGGAGGCAATGCTTGGGTTTAAGCGCGCCGGGGCGGATGGTGTGTTGACTTATTATGCGATGGATATTGCGCGATGGTTGAAGGGTTAGTTGTTTAACCCGCTCTTTTCGTCGGTAGTCACGTTATTTTAAAGTAAATTTTTGGCCGATTTTTTTTCGCCTCTAGGCGAGTGACTTTTCTTTGCTTGCACAAAGCAAAGGTTATTTCATGAGAAATTCTATTTCGCCTTTTCGGCGACCATTCTTTCTTATGCTTGTCCATAAGAAAGAAGGCAAAGAACAAGACACCCCAACTTCCGCTTTTATCCTGTGCTACTCGGATTGCCGGGCGTCCATCGAAACTCGCCCTGACAAGCCACACAGAACGTGGCTTGTTGCGGAACTCGGACAGCCGATGGCCGAAAGCTCCCGCCAACCCTGCGTTGCTCGGCGCGGCAGATGGGGACCCCGAACACCTAGTGAGTGCCACCATTAGTGCTCTTAACAAACCAGTCTGTTTTTTTGAATCGTTCAGATTTCTGCGATGTGAGTTTGGTGAGATCAATCCCATTCCATCACGCTGAGTAGCGGAGACAAAATAAGAGGAGAGGGAGCGACTGTTTGAGCTCCGCAGCAGCTTGCGGGGTGTGCAAGCTGCTAGGGCGAGTTTCGTGACCGCTTATTTTGTTGAGCAACGCAAGGAAGCCGTAAGGCCGTGATGGCTGGGTGCCCTCCTCTTTGGTTACTTTCTGAGGGGCAAGCATCAGAAAGTGACTCGCCGAGAGGCGAAAAGGGTAGCCAAATAAAACCTAATTAGTCACCCTTTTACTTAGGTGCAAACGTAAACGCATCACTATAAAACTCTTCCTCCGGCAGTCCTTGCTCCACAAACGTCTGCTTGGCAATATCCACCATACCAGGTGCGCCACACACATACACTTCAAACCCGCTCAAATCCGCATGATCTTCCAGCACTGCCTGATGTACCAGCCCGCGACGACCATCCCAATCATCCCCATGATTACCGTCTGAAATCACCGGGATATATTGAATATTCGGCATAAACTGCGCCCAGCGTTGGCAAAGGTCGTTCATATACAAGTCGCTGACCTGGCGCGCACCACGGTAGAGATACACAGGACGCTGGATTTGATTAAAAATCATGTGTTCTATCATGCCTTTAACCGGCGCAAAACCAGTGCCGCCCGCGACCATGATGATAGGCTTGTCATTTTGTTCGCGCAGGAAAAAGCTGCCTAGCGGGGCTTCTATACGCAGAATGGTTTTTAATGGCATCTCATTAAACACTTGCTCGGTGAAGTGCCCACCGGCAATTTTGCGAATATGCAGCTCGAGAAGGCCTTGTTCATGCGGCGCATTGGCGATGGAAAAAGCGCGGCGGCGGCCGTCTTTGAGCAGGAATTCGACATATTGCCCGGCCATAAAGGTCAGTTGTTCGGTGCCTGGTAACTGTAAATGCAGCACCATGACGTCCTCACCCAGTTGTTCTTTGTGTTGTACGCGCACCGGTAAAATGCGCGGTTTGATCCCTTGTACCGCATCGATCTGGCGGCATTCTATGACCAGGTCTTCCAGTGGGCGCGCACAGCAAAACAATGCCAGGCCTGCGGCTAGTTCTGCATCGGTCAACGCGCTGCCCTGAAAATCATCATGCATGACTTTGCCGGTCAACACTTTGCCTTTACATGCGCCGCAGGCGCCGTTGCGGCAGCCGTATGGCAGGTTGATGCCTGCTTCAATCGCGGCTTCGAGCACGGTTTGGCTGGGGCGTACGTCAAAAGTATGACCACTGTTTTCAATCAAGACACGATTCATAAGGCGTTGTTTTCTGTCTGGTTAGTCTTTGCGAGGTAAATGCACCACGTTGTCTGCTGGCTTGCTGTCATCTACTTCGGTAAATTCGCCTTCAATCACTTCGTCGTTGGCGCTGGCACGATACTGCGCGCTGTTTTGATTGCCAGTTGTGCCTACGCCCGCATTGTTGCCGGGAATCAGCAGCAATATGACGGCGAGCACATCGCTGATGACGCCAGGGATCAATAGCAGTACACCGGCAAACATATTCCTGGCCGTTGAAAACATGGCGGCTACCGGATTGCTACCGGCCCCCATTTGCTGGAACATGCGTGCCGCAATCTGGTCTTTTTCGTTGCGTATCAATTTCAAGCCCAGATAGCCGATAATCACCAGGTACACCAATACCCACCAGCCATAGCGTTGGCTGAGTTCGATCAGGACGGCTATCTCCAGGAACGGAAAAGCCAGTAGAATAGCAAAGATGAGAAAACGCATGTCAGAATCCTGTCTGTGAGTCAGCGCCCGTGACGCCAAAAGAGGAAATTATAATCGTGTTTACGCATGTGCCGAACAGGGCATGTGCTGAGCATATCGCGCAGACGCTGGTTACAGAGAAGTTGGCGACATGCGTCAATATTTCAAGTCCTGTCACCTCGATCTATCATTGGCAAGGGCAAATCGAGCAAGCGGAAGAGATTGGATTGACTATCAAAACGACTTGTCAGGGCTATGCTGCTTGTGCGACTAAGTTAAGGATGCTGCATCCTTATGAACTTCCGGAGATTGTAGGCATCCATGTGAACGAGGGTTTGCCAGAATATCTGGCATGGGTGGCGGCAGAAACAAGGGTGCGGGAGTAAATCGTTGATGACAATGTGGTTAAGAAGCTGGATCGTGCTGGTGGCGCTGTTGCTCGTCATGCCACCCGTGCATGCGGCGTCGCAGTTTTCAAAACTGTTTACTGAAGAGAGCAGTGAAGATTTCTTGCCCGTCGATGAGGCGTTTAAAGTCGAGGCCGGTTTGGTAGATGCCAGCCATGCGCAGCTCAAGTTCACCGTGGCACCGGGACATTATTTATACCGTGAGCGTATTCAATTGGTGTTGCCTGCCGGAGACACTGCCAAAATCACATTGCCTGCGGGCGAAACTAAAAATGACCCTAATTTTGGTGAGCAGCAGGTATTTCACCATGACACCTTAGCCGAGGTCACGTTTACGGGCGCCGCGCCTGACACATTGCAGGTGCGCTATCAGGGCTGTAGTGAAAAAGGCTTGTGCTATCCACCGCAAACCAAATCACTACCTTTGTCCAAGTCAGCCTCCTTTGGATCTGCGGTTTCTTCTGGCAGTACCACATCTGTTGCGTCAGGCGTTGTGCCTGTTGAAGAGGAGTTCTCCGGAAAACTATTATCTTCTGGTCGCTGGTGGCAGATTGTTGCGGGTTTTTTTGGGGCGGGCTTGTTGTTGGCATTGACGCCTTGTGTGTTCCCCATGATTCCAATTCTGTCCGGCATTATTGTCGGTAAAAATGCGCATGTTTCGCGCGGTAAAGCCTTCACGCTGTCATTGGCCTATACCTTGGGCATGTGCCTGACTTATACGCTGGCAGGAGTTGCAGCTGGTTTGTCGGGGCAGTTATTGAGCAACGCCTTGCAAACGCCCGCTGCTCTGATCACGGGCGCGTTGATTTTTGTGGTGCTGTCATTTTCGATGTTTGGCTTTTATGAGTTGAAGTTGCCAAGCGCGGTTGAGAATTACTTTTTTAACTGGAGCCACCGCTTTAAAGGTGGTCATTTACTTAGTGACTTTCTCATGGGTGCGATTTCCGCCCTGATTATTAGCCCGTGCGTGGCCGCGCCGTTGGCGGGTGCCTTGCTTTATATCAGCCAAACCCATGATGTCACGCTGGGTGCGGTGGCTTTGTTTTCACTTTCCTTAGGCATGGGCGTGCCATTGTTATTGATCGGCGCCTCTGCGGGCACATTATTGCCCAAAGCCGGGGAGTGGATGAATACGATTCGACGTTTGTTTGGTGTGCTAATGCTCGGTGTGGCGATCTGGGTCATCAGCCCGATTTTGCCGGTGGCGGCACAATTGGTGTTATGGGCGGCACTTTGCATTGTGCCTGCGATTTATTTGCGGGCAATTGATCCATTACCTGCTACGGCGGGCACGGTACCGCGCCTATTTAAAGGGTTTGCGGTCATCTTGCTGCTATATGGCATCGCCTTGCTCGTTGGTGCCTGGTCAGGGGCGCGCTCGCCGCTGAAACCATTACAAGGCCTGATGGCAAGTTCGCCTGCCAGTGTGCAGCCATTGGCGTTTGAGCGCGTGCATAGCGTGCAAGCACTTGAGCAACGCTTGAAGTCTGCCCATGGCCAGCCGGTGATGCTGGATTTTTATGCCGACTGGTGTGTTTCGTGCAAGGAGTACGAGCAGTTTGTATTCAGCGATCCTGCCGTGCGGGCTGCATTGCAAGGCGTATTACTGTTACAGGCAGATGTCACAGACAATCGTGCCGAAGATGCGGCGTTATTGAAACAGTTTGCCTTATTCGGGCCGCCCGGCATCGTGTTTTTCAATGCCCAGGGCCAGGCCGTGCAGCCGGTCATTAAAGGCTATCAGGATGCTGAGCGCTTTGTGCGTACCGTCCGCGCGCTGAAGTTAAAGCCAGTGGAGGTTTCGCCACATGCGTAATGTTGCCCGCGTGGTTATGACGGTTTTATTGATGGTGGTGCTGGGCAGCGGTTTTCGCTGGTTATATCTTAACCGCCACCAGTTTATGGCAACAGAATCCGCATTGCCGAGTGCGGCAGACATTGCGCCAGTATGGGCCACCACCCTGTTCGATCATGGCGGTAAAGCATATCCATTGGCGCAATATAAAGGCAAGCCGCTTATTTTGAACTTCTGGGCGACCTGGTGTGAGCCTTGCCGCGAAGAAATGCCGGAGATTTCTGCTTTGGCCAGTGCACATCCTCAGATTGCTGTATTGGGCCTGGCGATTGATGAAGCGGCCGCCGTGCATGAGTTTATAGAAAGCACGCCCGTGAGCTATCCCCTGCTGATAGCCGAGAATGAAGGCATGCCATTGGCTGAAACATTGGGTAACCATAAAGGTGTGTTGCCTTATACGGTGGTGATCTCCGCGCAAGGCGAAGTGACGCAGATTTTCTTTGGCCGCGTCAATCGCCAAATGCTGCAAAATGCACTCAAGTTGTAGCGTTTTTCTTGCTTTTTTCTAGTGTACACAGGCGGTCAAATCCCGCCTGTTCGCTGCAAAACTCCTTCAATTGTCGGCTAAATTGGCGACTTTCAATTTTCTCTAAACTGCGAATTTCTCTGGACAAAATGCAATAACTTCGGCAAACTTCGACGCCATGAAGGTTGTACTTTTCTCCATGAGAGGCGTGTGAAATGGGCACCAAATCCATCCTGGTGATTCACGGACCCAATTTAAATATGCTGGGCACCCGTGAGCCGCAGCATTATGGCAGTCAAACACTGGCAGACATTAATCAGCGTTTGCAAGATTTGGCGCGCGCTGATCAGGTGCGTCTGGATACTTTTCAAAGTAATTCTGAAGCCGAGATCATTGAGAAAATACACGCACTTTCCGTGAACCGCGTTGATTATGTCATTATCAATCCAGCGGCATTCACACATACCTCCGTTGCCATTCGTGATGCCCTTTCTGCGGTCAATGTGCCATTTATTGAAGTGCATTTGTCGAATGTGCATGCACGCGAGTCATTCCGTCATCATTCTTATTTCAGCGATATTGCAACCGCAGTGATTTGCGGTTTGGGCGCAGAGGGATACTTCGCCGCATATCGTTACATCCAACAACTCTAATAACATTAAAACATTTACATTCGAGGCTTTTATGGATTTACGCAAACTCAAAAAACTGATTGATCTGGTAGAGGAATCGGGGATTTCCGAACTGGAACTGACCGAGGGTGAGGAAAAAGTACGTATTAGTCGCGCCATGGCGCCTGGCGTTGCGCCGGTCGCACAATATGTGGCTGCCCCCGCGCCGGTTGCGGCACCTGCCGCCGCGCCAGCTGCTGCTGCGCCTGCCGCTGCCCCGGCTGAAGTGCTGGATGGCAAAGTGGTTAAATCACCGATGGTCGGTACTTTTTACCGCGCTTCATCCCCTGATGCCAAATCCTTTGTTGATGTTGGCAGCAGTGTGAGCACTGGCGATACTTTGTGCATTATTGAGGCGATGAAGCTGCTCAATGAAATTGAGAGCGAGTTCTCCGGCACGATTAAAAAGATTTTTGTTGAAAACGGCCAGCCAGTGGAATACGGCGAACCATTGTTCCTGATTGGTTAATCCGCTATGTTTGAAAAAAATCTGATTGCCAATCGTGGTGACCAGCTGCCTGCAGGCAGCGCAACAACGAAGTTAAATTGCGTTGTGGCTGCAAGCCACGTGGCTATTGAGACGCGGAGTTAATAATGTTTGAGAAGATACTGATTGCCAACCGCGGCGAAATAGCCTTGCGTGTGCAACGCGCCTGCCGTGAGCTGGGGATTAAAACGGTGGCGGTGCACTCTGAGGCCGACCGCGATGCTAAATATGTCAAATTGGCCGATGAGTCTGTGTGTATTGGCCCTGCGCCGTCAGCTAAAAGTTACCTGAATATTCCGGCGGTCATTAGTGCTGCAGAAGTGACTGATGCGCAAGCGATTCACCCTGGTTATGGCTTCCTGTCTGAAAACGCAGACTTTGCCGAGCGTGTTGAACAAAGTGGTTTTGTGTTTATCGGCCCGCGTGCCGAAACCATCCGTTTGATGGGGGACAAGGTTTCCGCTAAAGATGCCATGAAAAAAGCGGGCGTGCCTTGTGTGCCAGGTTCTGATGGCGCCTTGAACGACGATCCGGCCGAAATCATGAAAACGGCCAAACGCATTGGCTATCCTGTCATTATTAAAGCCGCTGGTGGTGGCGGCGGTCGTGGCATGCGCGTGGTGCATACCGAAGCGGCGTTGCTGAATGCGGTGAATATGACTAAAGCCGAAGCACAAACGGCTTTTGGTAACCCCATGGTTTACATGGAAAAATTCCTTGAAAATCCGCGCCATATTGAAATCCAGATCCTGGCTGACCAGCATGGTAACGCGGTTTACCTGGGTGACCGTGACTGTTCCATGCAGCGCCGTCATCAAAAAATCATCGAAGAAGCGCCTTCGCCACTGTTAACGGAAAGAATCCGTGACAAGATTGGTGAGCGTTGTGCAGAGGCGTGCCGCAAGATTAAATACCGTGGCGCCGGTACTTTTGAGTTTTTGTACGAAAATGGTGAGTTCTATTTCATTGAAATGAACACACGTTTGCAGGTGGAGCATACCGTGACCGAAATGATCACTGGTATCGACCTGGTGCAACAACAGATCTTTATTGCTGCGGGTGAAAAGTTGCCGTTCCGTCAGCGCGATATCGTCTTGAATGGTCACGCCATTGAGTGCCGTATTAACGCTGAAGACCCGTACACTTTCGTACCCTCCCCTGGCTTTATCAACCGCTTCCATATGCCTGGTGGTCCTGGCGTACGCATGGATACCCATGTCTATGGCGGTTATACCGTGCCACCACATTATGACTCCATGATCGGCAAGCTGATCACGCATGGTGCGACCCGCGAACAGGCGATTGCCAGAATGCGCGTGGCTTTGTCTGAGATGTATGTTGAAGGCATTAAAACCAATACTGCGCTGCATTCTGACCTGATGGCCGATTTGGCCTTCCAGCAAGGTGGTACCAGCATTCACTATCTGGAGCAGAAGCTGGGTATCAGCTCGAAATAATGTTGCATTGGCTGTTACTTAAAATTCAATCGACCGAGCCGCAGGCCGAGTCGCTTAGTGATGTGCTCATGGAGCATGGTGCATTGTCTGTCAGCATAGAAGATGCGCACGCCGACACGATGGCCGAGCAGGCCATTTTCGGCGAACCTGGCGACCCGCCACCGGGTATCTGGGAACAGAATATCGTCACTGCCATGCTGGATGCCGAGGCAGATGTGCAGGCGCTACTGGCGAATGTGCAGTCTGACTTGCAACTGGATGGCTTGAAGTACCAGGTGGAACAGATTGAAGAGCAGGACTGGGTGCGTGCGACACAGGCCCAGTTTGATCCGATCCGCGTGACCGATCAGTTGTGGATTGTGCCTTCATGGCATCAGGCGCCGAATGCCGATGCCATCAATATCGTGCTGGATCCAGGCCTGGCTTTTGGTACCGGTAGTCATCCAACCACGCATTTATGCTTGAGCTGGCTGGCGCAATTGCCCAAGCCCTTATTGGCCAAGGCCAATGTGCTGGATTACGGCTGTGGCTCAGGGATTTTGGCCATTGCAGCTAAAAAGTTAGGCGCGCAGAGTGCTATCGGTGTTGATATTGACGGGCAAGCCGTGATTGCCAGCCGCGATAATGCGGCTAATAATCAGGTGGATGCCGTATTTTATGATTCTGCAGACTACCTGCATGAGCCATTTGATATTGTGGTGGCTAATATTCTCTCCAGTGCGCTGATGGTATTGGCGCCAGTGATTGCCAAATCTTGCAAAAGTGGCGGCAAAGTTGCATTATCCGGCATATTGGATAGCCAGCAGGACATCTTGCTGGCACGTTACTCAGAGTGGTTTGATATGGATGCCCCCATCCAGCAAGATGGATGGGTCTTGCTGACGGGAAGCAGAAAATGTCCTTAATTACGGCCTGCCCGGCCTGCCAAACACAATTCGAAGTCACTGACGAACAATTGCAAGCCTATGCAGGCAAGGTGCGCTGTGGCGAATGTGACCATGTGTTTGATGCTGGTTCACATTTGTTATCGTCAATTACGCCACCCTTGCCGACCGCCGATACGACTGAAGTGGCCAGCGATGCCGCCGTGTATTTTAAAGTGAGTGCCGAAGCGGCACAGAGCGACAATACTGCCGCAGTGCCAGATTTTTCGCTGCGACCAGACCTGCCATTAGACGATGCTTTTTCCACGTCATTGCATGCAGAAGGCGCGGATTCAGAACCTGTTATCCCGGCATTTTTACGTGATATCTCCCTTGCTGATGAGCGGCCAGTGCCTGTGGAAAGCGCTGCCAGTCAACGTGTGTTTATCGCGCTAGCAGTCGCCCTGCTGTTACTGCTTGGCTTGCAATTAACTTATTTCTCGCGCACCAGCCTGGCGGCCACTTACCCGCAAACCAAACCGCTATTGCTGGCATTGTGCAAGCCGCTGCATTGCGACATCAGTGTGCCGCGTGAGATTGCTCAGTTGACCATTGATGACGCTGATATTCAGGAGCATAAAGAGCGTCAGGGCGTGCTCATTTTTTCCAGTGTGCTAATGAATCATGGTAGCGTTGCGCAGGCTTACCCTACAGTAGAACTGACCCTGACCAATACCGCTGATGAGCCGGTGCTGCGTAAAACGCTCGCACCATCGGAGTATTTGCCTGCCGCGGTCAAGGTTGCCGATGGACTGGCCCCGCAGCAAGAGCAAGCAGTGAAAACCTTGCTCGGCGTCGATGAAAAACTGGTCACCGGTTTCCGCGTCGCCATCGCCTACTAAGTACTCCCGTATTTAGCGGCGAGCAAGTTGCGCCTGCGTTGCACCCACTTCCATCATTACTTTTCCCAGCACCTCAATAGCGGCGGTGCGTACAAAGCTTTTACGCCAGGCCAAGGCAATGCGTCGGCTAGGCGCGGGTTTGCTAAACGGGATGACTCGAATCAGCGGATTTTGATAGCGTGATACGGTTGCCATGGCCGGTAATACCGTGATGCCCAGGTTAGAAGCCACCATATTACGTATGGTCTCCAGTGAATTCCCTTGCAATACCTCCCCTTTGCGGCTCAACTCCGGGCAGGCCTGCGTCACCTGGTTACTAAAACAATGACCGGTATTCAACAACAACACTTTCTCGTTACTTAACTCATCGGCATGAATGGTCTTGCGCGTCGCCCATGGATGGCTCACCGGCACAACGACATTAAAATCTTCATCGTAAAGCGGGATGGTTTCAATGCCAGGCACATCAAATGGCAAAGCAATCACGGCGGCATCAATGACACCATTTTTGAGTTGCTGCTCCAGGGTCGCGGTGATGTTTTCTTCCACCTCCAGCGGCATATGAGGTGCCGTTTTTATCAATGGTGGAATGATTTCCGGCAGCAAGTAAGGCCCTACCGAGTGAATCATGCCCAGTTTAAACAGGCCGTTGAGCGGGTCATTGCCATGTTTGGCCATGTCTTTGATTTTGGCCGCCTGCTCCAGCACGATATTCGCCTGCGCAATAATCTGCTCGCCGATCTCGGTGGGCGTGACCTCATTGCGGTTGCGTTCAAACAATGACACGCCTAGTTCTTCTTCCAGCTTTTTAATACCCAGGCTCAGCGCGGGCTGGGTGACAAAGCATTTTTCGGCTGCGCGGCGAAAATTACGCTCTTGTGCCACGGCTAACACAAACTTCAATTCAATCAGGGTCATGGCGGTGCTCTTATCAGGTGATGGTTGATAGTGTAATTCTATTAATTTTATTAATCAATAATATCAAAACATACAATTATACAAATTAATATCGCTTGCCTAGAATGCAAGTCATGTACTCACTCGTACTTCATTCATAAGGAGAAAACATGTTGGCCTGGCTGTATACCGAACCGCCTGATTTGCAGGAAACATTGGCGGCTTACGCTGCCTGCTTTTAATCAGCAACAAGATTGCTTTGATCAATTGGACGATGAACTATTATCGCAATAATGAAGAAGTAGTATATTGATCATCTGGTCGTCTCTGGAGCCTGGATGATCATAATCAAAAAAGGAGCTTAAAAATGGAGAATAAACAACACGCGACCGGCAAGTGTCCTTTTAGCCATGGGGCAATTACCGCCAGCGGCCAATCCAATACCAATTGGTGGCCCAATACTTTAAATCTGGATATCCTGCATCAGCAAGATCGCAAGACCAATCCGCTGGGGGAAGCTTTTGATTATCGCCAGGCTGTCGCTACCCTCGATGTGGCGGCCGTGAAAAAAGACCTGCATGCTTTAATGACCGACAGCCAGGCATGGTGGCCAGCTGATTGGGGGCATTATGGCGGTTTAATGATTCGCCTGACCTGGCATGCGGCCGGGACTTATCGTGTAGCGGATGGCCGTGGCGGCGCTGGTACCGGTAACCAGCGTTTTGCGCCACTCAATAGCTGGCCGGATAACGTCAACCTCGACAAAGCGCGTCGCCTGTTATGGCCAGTGAAGAAGAAATATGGCAATAAACTGTCCTGGGCAGATTTGATCGCCCTCGCCGGCACTATCGCTTATGAGTCCATGGGCCTCAAAACCTTTGGTTTTGCGTTTGGCCGTGCCGATATCTGGCATCCTGAAAAAGATATTTACTGGGGTAACGAAAAAGAGTGGCTGGCCAAAACCGGTAGCGAAGGTAATCGTTATTCCGGCCAGCGCGATCTCGAAAACCCGCTTGCAGCGGTGATGATGGGCCTGATCTATGTCAATCCAGAAGGTGTGGATGGCAATCCTGACCCATTAAAAACAGCGCACGATATCCGTGAAACTTTTGCCCGCATGGCCATGAATGATGAAGAAACTGTGGCATTGACGGCAGGTGGTCACACCGTGGGCAAGGCACACGGCAACGGCCAGGCCAGCAACCTGGGTGCCGACCCTGAAGCCGCCGATGTGCATGAGCAAGGCCTGGGCTGGAACAACCATACGACACGTGGCATTGGCCGTGACTCAGTCACCAGTGGCATTGAAGGCGCCTGGACCACACACCCGACGCGTTGGGATAACGGCTATTTTGCCATGCTGTTTAACCACGAATGGGCGCTGAGCAAGAGCCCGGCTGGTGCATGGCAGTGGACGCCTGTGAGCATCAAGGAAGAAGACAAACCGGTCGATGTTGAAGATCCTAGCATTCGCTATAACCCGATTATGACCGATGCTGACATGGCCATGATTAAAGACCCGGCTTACCGCCAGATTTCGGAGCGTTTCCGTGATGACCAGGCGTATTTTTCCGAGGTGTTTGCCCGCGCCTGGTTCAAGCTGACCCACCGCGATATGGGGCCGAAAGCCCGTTATATTGGCCCAGATGTGCCGCAAGAAGACCTGATTTGGCAAGACCCGGTGCCTGTCGGCAATGCGCTGAGCGAGGCGGATATTGCTGCCTTGAAAGCACAGATTCTTGGCAGCGGCCTGACCACGGCTGAGCTGGTTGCTACCGCCTGGGACAGCGCCCGTACTTTCCGTGCGTCGGATTATCGTGGCGGTGCCAATGGGGCGCGTATTCGTCTGGCGCCGCAAAAAGACTGGCTGGGCAATGAGCCAGTCCGGTTACAGAAGGTGCTGGCTGTGCTGCAAGGGATTCAGCAAGCGTTTGGCAAACCAGTCAGTCTGGCCGACCTGATTGTGCTGGCAGGCACTGCCGCAGTTGAGCAAGCAGCCAAGGTGGCAGGTGTTGAGGTGAAAGTACCATTTGCTGCGGGTCGTGGCGATGCCACCGCTGAGCAGACCGATGCGGAGTCTTTTGATGTGCTGGAGCCAGTGCATGATGGTTACCGCAACTGGCTGAAAGCGGACTATGTGCCCAGCCCGGAAGATATGTTGCTCGACCGCACCCAATTGATGGGCCTGACGGCGCCAGAAATGACAGTGCTGATCGGTGGTCTGCGGGTACTGGATAGCAATTACGGCGGCAGTAAACATGGGGTATTTACCGATAGGCCAGGTGTGCTCAGTAACGACTTCTTTGTTAACCTGACTGATATGCGTTATACATGGGTGCCAACAGGGCAAAACCTGTATGAAGTACGTGACCGCAGCACGGGGGCAGTGAAGTGGACTGCGACACGTGTGGATCTGGTGTTCGGCTCTAACTCGATATTGCGTGCTTATGCAGAGCTGTATGCGCAAGACGATGCCAAGCAGAAATTTGTGCAGGATTTTGTGGCTGCCTGGACCAAAGTCATGAATGCGGATCGGTTTGATCTGAAGTAATTGCTATTTTTGTAAAGCGAAAGCGCCTCGAGCAATCGAGGCGCTTTTTTATTTGCGGGAATCAGTCGGGAAAGTAATTCTTTGGGGCAGCTTTTTTTAGGAGGCAGGTTGCTTTTCGCCCTCTCGGCGACCATTCTTTCTTATGCTTGTCCATAAGAAAGAAGGCAAAGAACAAGACACCCCAGCTTCCGCTTTTTCCTTGCGCTACTCGGTTTGCCGGGCGGCAATCAAAAACTCGCCCCTACGGAGCTCAAACAGTTGCTTGCCGACAACTCCCGCCAACCCTGCGTTGCTCGGCGCGGCAGATGGGGACCCCGAACACCATGCGACTGCAACCATTAGCGAATTGAAGAAAAAAGAATCTGGTTTTTGAACCATCCAAACTAAATCAATGCAAGTTTGGCGAGACAAATCCCATCCCATCACGCTGAGTAGCGGAGACAAAATAAGAAGAGAGGGAGCGACTGTTCGAATCCCGCGGTGGGCTGCGTCGTTTGCAGCCCGCTAGGATGAGTTTCGTGACCGGCTTATTTTGTTGAGCAACGCAAGGGAGCCGAAGGCCGTGATGGCTGGGTGCCCTCTTCTTTGGTTACTTTCTGAGGGGCAAGCATCAGAAAGTGACGCGCCTAGAGGCGAAAAGGAACACTCCAGAAAACGAGCAACCTTTTGTTCCCACTTCACTTCGTTTGGACTCCAGCCATACCGCAATAACGCAAAACGCTACATTTATGACTAAATATTTCACGGTATGACTGATCCTGCTAATTTTCCCAACACCCCGCAAGTCCTTTGCAGTGTCTGCTAGAATACAGTCATGGATATTTATTTGATGCTGAAGGCCGTGATCATGGGCCTGGTCGAAGGCGCGACCGAGTTTATTCCTGTCAGTAGTACTGGACATCTGATCATTACCGGGGAGTGGCTGGATTTTCTCTCTAAAGATAAACGCGATGTGTTTGAAATCATCATCCAGCTGGGCGCGATCCTGGCGGTCTGCGTGGAATACCGCCAGCGGCTCTGGAATACGGTGCAGCGCATTCAAACCGACACCAATGCTCAACATTTTGTACGCAACCTGATTATTGCCTTTTTACCTGCTGCGCTGATCGGCCTGGCATTTCATCATCAGATTAAAGAACATTTGTTTTCCTCATTCACGGTGGGTATTGCGCTGGTCGTTGGCGGCGTACTAATTTTACTGATTGAAAAATTTGCGCCTGCAGGCAAAACAAGCGATGTTGACCAGATCACGGCCAAGCAAGCATTACAGATTGGTTTTGCCCAGTCGCTGGCCTTGTTCCCCGGCATGTCACGCTCAGGGGCTACCATCTTGGGTGGCATGTGTTTTGGCCTGAGTCGTCAGACCGCGACTGAGTTTTCATTCTTTCTGGCGTTGCCGATTATGTTTGCGGCGACCGGGCTGGATTTATACCAGGCGCGTGATTTGTTGTCTGCTGATGATGCGCTGATTTTCTTGATTGGCTTTGTGGTTTCGTTCCTGTCTGCGCTGGTGGTGATTCGTGCGTTGATCCGTTTCGTGGCCCAGCATTCATTTGCGGTGTTTGCCTGGTATCGCATCGTATTTGGTATTCTGATATTGGCCTTTTTTGCACATTAATCTGTTTAAGGTGTGAGTCATGAGTCGTGCACTGTTTAAAAAAATTGCGTTAGGCATCGTTGCGCTGCTGGCGGTGCTGCTATTGGTGGTGGTTTACCTGGCGGTGACCTTTAATCCTAATGATTACAAGCCAACCGTGATTCAGTTGGTAAAAGACAAAAAACAGCGCACGCTGGATATCAAGGGTGACATCAAGCTCAGTTTCTGGCCAAAAATCGGTGCTGATCTGGGCGAGATTACCTTGTCCGAGCATCAATCTGACAAACAGTTTGCGGCGATTAAAAGCGCCAAAGTGGCGCTGGCGGTATTGCCCTTGCTCAAAAAAGAAATCGTGGTGGATACCGTTTACCTGGATGGCGCGCAGGTCAATGTGATTCAGCATGCCGATGGCAGCTTCAACTTTGATGATTTGCTGAGCAAGGAAGAGGAAGAGTCACAGCAGATTAATTTTGATGTGCAAGGCGTCAAAATCACTAACACCCAGGCCAGTTTTAGCAATGAAGGCACCGGGGCTAAATATAGTGTAGACCAGTTTAATCTGACCACCGGTCAGGTGGCGTTGAAAAAGCCGTTTGATGTGGCGACAGATTTTCACCTGGCGGCTAACCAGCCTGCCATCGATGCGAAAGCGGCGATCAAGGTCAATATCATGGCTGACCCGGAAGGTAAGCATTTTGTTGTTAAAGGCTTAGACGCACAATTAAAGGGTGCGCTGCTGGATGGGCAGGACGTCACAGTCACTGCGCAAGGCTCAGTGGATGTTGATGCGGCGAAAACTGCATTGGATGTATCTGGCCTGAAACTGGCCATGCAAGGGAACTTTAAAGGCGCTCAGCGCGATGTCGGCGTACAGGCGCCTGCCTTGACAGTAAATCCAACGCTCATCAGTAGCGACAAAGTATTGCTGTCACTTAAGCAAAAGGATGCCAACGGCGATGTGGACTTGGCCGTGGTACTGGCTGAATTAAAGGGTAATCAACAGGCAGTGGAAAGCAAAGGCATTACAGCGGATATTAATGTCAATGCGGGTGCGCGCAAAGTGGAAGGCCACTTCGCATCCCCGGTGAAAGCTAATCTGACCGACCTGATTTTTGAAGTACCTGCGTTGGCTGGCAAGTTTGATATTAAAGACCCGGCTTTGCCTAATGGTGCCATGCAGGGCCAGTTCAAACTGGCAGCCAATGCCAATGTGAAGCAAGAGCAGGTTAAAACCACGTTTGACTTAGCGCTGGCGGAAACCAAACTGAATGGTGATGTGAGTGTCGCCGGTTTCAGTACGCCGCATATTGGTTTCAAGCTGCATGCTGATACTCTGAACTTGAACGCACTGCTCGGCAATGCTAGTGGTAAAAAAGACGTTGCAGCGAGCAGCACTAAAGCCAGCACCAAAGCAGATAAACCTGCTGACCTGAGTGCGTTAAAAACCTTGTTCCTTGATGGCAGCATCAACATTGGCAAGATTATGTACAGCCCTTATACATTAAGTGGCTTGAATGTTGGCATCAAAGCCGATGGACAAAAGCTCGCCTTGCAAGGTCTGGATGTCAAACTGGATGACACGCGTATTCAAGGTAATGTCGGGGTTAGCCAGTTCAGCAAGCCTTTATATACGTTTGACCTCAATATAGACAAGCTGGATTTGAATCGCTACTTGCCGCAATCGACGGCCAGCGCCAGTGAAAGCAAACCTGCTGACAAAGCGGCCGATAAGACTGAGCAACCGATTGATTTGTCTGCCTTGAAAGCACTGAATGCGCAAGGCAGTATCCGTGTGGGCTGGTTGAAATATGGCAAAACAGAAGCTAAAAACCTGAATATCGGTTTGAAAGCACAAGATGGGCTGGCGAGTCTGGATCCGCTGAATGTGGATGTTTATCAGGGCACGGTGCGCGGCGCAGTCAAGCTGGATGCGCGCGCGACCCCTGCGCTGGCGATTCAGCAAAACCTGCAAAATATCGCCGTGGGCCCGTTGCTGGTCGATACTATTAATAATGACATGCTGTCTGGCAACGGTAACTTGAATTTAAATGTAACAGCGCAAGGTAATACGGTGACGGCGCTAAAAAAGTCACTGGGCGGCTCGGTTGATTTGCGTATGGCTGAAGGCGCCGTGAAAGGCTTTGATCTGGCTGGCGCGATCCGGGACGCCAAAGGCAAGCTGAATGTGCTCAAAGGCCAGTCGGATGCCGATGCGGATAAAGGCAAAAAAACAGACTTTAGTGAGTTGACGGCAACGTTTAATATCAAAAACGGTGTTGCGCACAATGACGACCTGGCCATGAAGGCGCCGGTTTTTCGGTTGACCAAGGGCGAAAGCAAGGGCGATATCGATATCGGCAAAGAACAGATTAACTATCTGGCAAAGCCAACGCTGGTCAATTCGCTCAAAGGTCAGGGTGGTAAAGATGCCGAACAGCTTGGTAGCGTGGGTGTGCCGGTTAAAATAACGGGCACTTTTGCCGCGCCTAAATTTGGTATCGATATGGCCGCGCTGGGGCAAGCATTGGCGAAATCCGTGGCACTGGATGCGCTCACCGAAAAGCTTGGTGGCACGAAGGCAGATGCTTTAAAAGGATTGCTCAATGGTAAGTCATCCAGCGATAGTACGGGTGGTGATGCAGCCAAATCCGAGAGCGGGACGACAACGGAACCAGCCAAGCCCGCCGACCAGCTCAAGCAAAAGGCTTTAAAAAAGCTGTTGAATTTCTAGTTGTGAGTGAATTTGCCGAAAAACTGATTGCCTGGCAGCAGGTGCATGGCCGCCATGATTTGCCATGGCAGCAAACGCGTGACCCTTACGCAGTTTGGGTGTCTGAAATCATGTTGCAGCAAACCCAGGTGTCGGCCGTCATTGGCTACTATGACCGCTTTATGCAACGTTTTCCCACCATTGCTAGTCTGGCCGAAGCCGAGCAAGACGAGGTCATGCGCCATTGGAGCGGTTTGGGCTATTATTCCCGCGCACGTAACCTGCATCATGCTGCGCAGACTATCATGCGTGTGCATAGTGGTATTTTTCCAACAGATTTCGATACTATCCAAACCCTCAAAGGTATAGGCCGCTCAACGGCCGCCGCGATTAGTGTGTTTGCTTTTAATCAGCGGCAGACCATTTTAGATGGCAATGTGAAGCGAGTGCTAGCCAGGTTGTATGCTGTAGATGGCTGGCCAGGCTTGCCCGAGGTGGAAAAGAAACTCTGGCAAATCGCTGAAGGTTTATTGCCAGATAATGGTTTGCCTGCGTATGTACAAGGCTTAATGGATTTTGGTGCGACCTTGTGCACGCGCAGCAAGCCACGCTGCGATAGCTGCCCTATGCAGAGCCAATGTCAGGCCTATCAACAACAGCGTGTGGCCCAACTGCCCGCCTCTAAACCGCGCAAAACATTGCCAGAAAAGCAGGTCACCATGCTGATGATTGTGGATGCGGGTGAGATTTTGCTGGAGCGTCGGCCCAATCAGGGGATATGGGGAGGGTTATGGAGCCTGCCTGAATTATCTTCTACGCAAATAGCCGTGCCGCATGTGCATGATAGCCTGGGATTGGAAACCGAGACACTCGAAGTGTTGCCAGTGTTGTGGCATACCTTTACACATTTCAAACTTGAAATTACGCCGCAACCATTACAGCTGACCGGGCGACGGCCTGCCCTCCCCCCTCATATGCAGTGGCTGACCTTCTCTGACGCGATTTCAGCGGCACTGCCAACGCCAGTGCGTACTTTAATTAAAGCGTTCAAACAGCCTTAGGCGGGTGCCTAGAGGTTTGCGAGTCGAAATACATGGGTGGCCAACTCGGCCTGGTTGTTCTTGAGATGTTTTAATAAAGAAGGCGCGCTATCAGGTTTCACCAGCGCTTTTGTGTAAATCACAGGCAACTCAAAAATAGCGATTTCGCGCTCAACAATATTCAAGTTCGCGTGCGCAGAACCTTGAATCACATCCATAAGCTTGTCGTAGACATTATCCGTGACGCGGGTGTAAGGGAATAAAATCCAGAAGTCAGTGCCTTCCCTGCCGACTAGGTCTGAACGTCTAAACGAACGCTGCAAATCGTGTGTCAAAGAAGAGAGCTGGCGCAATGCCTCAGGCGCGCCATAAGCCTCGCCCAGGCTATTGTCATCACCATAGGCAATTCTCACCAGGGCGACATTGAAGTCATCAGAGTGTCTGATCAGCACTTGGCAAATCCAGTCTAATGTATCTATAAAACGACTACATAACTGAATGTCAGAAATCATGAGAAGCCCCGGTTATAATCATATATAAAGGTATGGACAGCAAAAGACACTGTTAAACATTGCTATCCTAGCAGAAACTTTTAGATAAATTCAGTTTGAACAGCCTAGTAAAACCGCTCCTTTTCATAACCTTGCAATTTCCAGAACTAGTCAGACTGTTGCAATTCTGCAACAAATCAAACTTGCGCTAAGCAATTTGACGTATTCACTTGCGCCCAAAGCCCTGCATTTGCAAAAATTGCTCTGACCTTGTTGGAAATGCTTTAAGTGATTCCGCAGGAGTTCTCGAGTATGAGCGTTTTTGCGCTCATCTTAAAAAGCAATATCCTTACACAAGTTGTGAAAACAACATTTTTGGAGATTCGTATGAATACAAAATTGAACGTTGCAGTTGCAGCAGCTCTGTTCGCTGCCGCTACTGGCGCACAAGCTGGCATCACTATCCCAGCTGGTGACTGGACTCTGGACATCGGTGGCGTTGTTAATGCTTACTACACTCAAACTAGCTTCAGTGGCGACACTGGCGCAGGTACTTCAGCCTTGGGTTTAGGTAATGGTAATGCTGATAACAGTGCAAACATCACTACCGGTTTGCTGCCAAACTACCTGAGTGTTTCTGGTAAAACACGTCAGAACGATCTGGATGTTGGTTTCACAATCAGCATTAACCCAGGTGCATCTACAACTGGTGCTGGTGTACAAGGTTCACAACAAGAAAACCGTCAAGCTTTCTTGACATTCGGTGATGCCTCTTGGGGTTCTATCAAGCTGGGTAAAGACCTGGGTATTTTCGCTTCAGACGCTATCTTGAACGACATGACATTGTTGGGCGTTGGTGGTGGTGCAGGTTCATTGGCTGGCAACACTACAACATTGGGCCGCATTGGTTCAGGTTTTATGTATGCTGACTGGAAATCTCAAATTGCTTACTCATCACCAAACTGGAATGGCTTCCAGTTTACAGCTGGTTTGACTCAAGCATGGGACGCGCAAAGCAGTGGTATCGGTTCATCTGTAAGCGGTAACAATGGTACAAACAACCCTAACGCATTCAGCGGTCGTCGTGGCGGTGGTCAAACTGCATATGAAGGTAAAGCTTCTTATGAGTGGACTGGTGATGTAGCAGGTAAAGTTTGGGTTTCTGCAATCCATCAAAAAGTTGAAGACATTACTTCACTTTCTGCAACTTCTGGTTTCACCAATGATCGTGCATATGCTTGGGATATCGGTACAACTATCAAAGTTGCTGATTTTGGTTTGACAGGTTACTACTACGATGGCAAAGGTATTGGCCAAACATTCCAATTGCGTGATGGTTTTGACCTGAATGGTAACCGCCGTGACTCTAAAGGTGGTTATGTACAAGGTACATACACTGTACCAGGCGTAGCTACTAAGCTGGGCGTGAGCTGGGGTCAGTCAAAATTGGACGGCAACAGTGTTGATGCTTTCCGTGATGTAACTGACTCTATGTGGACAGTTGGCGCTTACCATCCTCTGACCAAGCACCTGAACTTGGTTGCTGAATACTCACAAACTAAACGTGAGTTGGATAACAAAGGTGCAGCAGATTTGGATGCTAAAGCAAAAACCATTTCTCTGGGTGCGATCCTGTTCTTCTAGTTTAATTGCAGTTTAACTGCTTAAATTAAAAGTCAGAAAAAACGGCAACTTCGGTTGCCGTTTTTTTATCTATAAAAGGCTTTTACTAACTAATGGTTAATGAATTATGAATTTGTATCCTGTGACGATTGTTGAAAACTTTTATGAAGATGCGGATGCAGTGCGCACTTTCGCTCTCAATCAGAAATATCAGTATCGCCATCAATTAAAGGATGTGCCTTATGTGTTTCCTGGTGCGCGGACGAAAGATTTGTCGGTAATTAATAAGCCGTTATTTGAGAAGGTAAGCACAAAGATAGTCTCATTGTTTCATAACTCAGAATTTGAGCGCATGCGTTGGGCCATTTCGACCAACTTCCAGAGCGTGAGCGAAGATTATGGTAGAGGCGTGATTCACACTGATGGCAATGCGGTATTTGCTGCTGTGCTGTATTTGAGTCCTGATGCACCCTTAGACTCAGGCACTTCGCTGTTTAGGCCAAATAAGAGTTTTGATCAGGTGGCTTACGAAAGAGCATTAAAAGAAAACGATAAGCGCTTTGCAGATGGGACAGTGAAGATGGATACCGCTTATCACAGTATGTTCGATGAAATCGTAAGAATTAATAATGTCTACAATACATTGATTTTGTATGAGGGCCGACATTTTCATGCAGCAAATAACTTTTTTGGTAAAACGTTAAAAGACTCACGTCTGGCGCAAGTCTTCTTCGTCAGCAGCATCGATGCGCAAAAACACAGTTCATTCCCGCTATGGCGTAGCCAGCAGGTACATGTCTAATTAGTCATCAATCCCTAGTTCTTGAATTTTGCGAGTCAGGGTGTTGCGCCCCATGCCTAACTGATTGGCCGCTTCAATGCGGCGGCCATCTGTGTGGGCGAGCGCACGCGTGATAAGGATACGCTCAAACTCTTTGGTTTTTGCATCCAGAATATTGGTTTCACCTCGATTGAGCGCATCGGTGACTTCTTGTGCCAGGGCTTCTTGCCAGGAGCCGGCTGTACTATGTTTGCCGGTGTCTTCTTTCAGTTCTGGCGGCAGGTCGTTCACGTCGACGTTCTGGCCCGGTGCCATCACTGTCAGCCAATGGCAGACGTTTTCCAGTTGGCGCACGTTACCGCTCCAATTGACTGACATTAGGTATTTGATGGCCGCTTGGGATAACTGTTTAGGCTCTACACCCAGTTGCTGAGCGCTGTGGGCGAGAAAATGCTTGGTCAGCAAGGGGATATCTTCCCTGCGCTCGCGCAAGGGCGGCAGGCGCAGGCGGATGACGTTTAAACGGTGAAACAGGTCTTCACGAAACAGGCCTTGTTTGACGCGCTCTTCCAGGTCCTGGTGCGTGGCCGCAATGACGCGCACATTGACCTTGATGGGCTGGTGACCACCGACGCGGTAGAACTGGCCATCGGACAGCACGCGCAATAAGCGCGTTTGCAAGTCTGCGGGCATATCGCCGATTTCGTCTAAAAATAAGGTGCCATTGTCAGCCTGCTCAAAGCGCCCTCTTCTGGCCGCTGCGGCACCGGTAAACGCGCCACGTTCGTGACCAAACAATTCGGATTCCAGCAAATCTTTGGGGATCGCTGCGGTGTTAATGGCGATAAATGGTTTGTCTGCGCGTGGGCTATGTCTATGCAATGCGCTCGCTACCAGCTCTTTACCACTGCCAGACTCACCATTGATGAGTACGGTGGAGTGCGAACGGCTCAATCGGCCAATCGCGCGGAAAACCTCTTGCATGGCTGGTGCCTGGCCGATAATTTCAGGGGACGGCCCTGTGTCTTCGACGGCTTCAACCGATTGGCGCATGCTCTCTTCAACCGCACGTTTGATAATTTCAATGGCTTGGTCGACATCAAAAGGCTTGGCCAGATATTCAAAGGCGCCACCCTGAAACGCAGCCACTGCACTTTCCAGGTCGGAGTAAGCGGTCATGATAATGACGGGAATATCCGGGAAGCGCTGTTTTACCTCTGACAGAAAGTCCAGTCCTGACCCGTTAGGCATGCGAATATCGCTGACAATCACTTGTGGTTGTTCGCGGTTTAGCGCATTCAGTGCTTCTGCAGGAGACGAGAAGGTTTTGAAATCAAAGTCTGTGCGTGCCAGTGCTTTTTCAAACACCCAGCGGATGGATTTGTCGTCGTCTAAGATCCAGATTGGTTTCATAGCTATTTCTCGTCAATTATTATGCTGATGATTTTAATTGCGTACTTTCAATCGGTAGCAATATATGAAAGGTTGTTTTGCCTGGCTGTGAATCGCAATCTATCATGCCATGGTGCTGCGTAATAAATGTTTGCGCCAACGCTAGCCCCAGTCCTGTGCCGCCTTCGCGACCAGAAACCAGGGGGTAAAAAATACGTTCTTTAATGCCTGCCGGGATGCCAGGGCCGTTATCAATAATTTCAAGATGGATACCAACACGGTAGCGTTTTCTGGCCAGCGTAATCTGGCGTTCTGCACGCGTGCGGAAGGTGATGCTTGCGCTTTCTGTCTGGCTTTGTTGCATGGCTTGCGCGGCGTTGCGGGCGATATTCAGCACTGCCTGAATGAGTTTTTCGCGGTCGCCTATCAGCTCAGGCAGGCTGGTATCATAATCGCGAATGACGCGGATATGGTTGGGGGATTCCGCCAGCAATAAACTGCGTACGCGTTCCAATACTTCATGAATGTTGGTCGGCTCGTATTTGGGTACGCGATGGGGCGCCAGCAGTCTGTCCATCAAGCTGTGCAGGCGATCAGCCTCTTTAATAATGACTTGCGTGTATTCTTTCAGGCTGGCTTGTGGCAGTTCGAATTCAAGCAATTGCGCTGCGCCGCGCAAACCGCCCAAGGGGTTGCGGATTTCATGTGCCAGATTGCGTAGTAATTCTGAGTTGGCTTGCTGTTGAATCAGCATGCGCTCTTCGCGCGCAATGCGTAATTGCTGGTCCATTTGCACAAACTCCAGGATCAGCATGTCCTCTGGCGTTTGGTTGAACGTGGTTGAAATGGGTGTGACGGTACAAGTGACCGCCGTGGTGTGCCCGCGTTGTGTGGTCAGCGTGAATTCGTGTTCCCGAAAGGGGCCTTGAGTTTGTATGGCATTGGTGACTGCCATTTGCAGAATCTCGCAATTCACGAATACATCGTGAATGTGCAGGCCGTGAATTTGGTTGGCGCTAAACGCGAACAGTATCTCTGCACTCGAGTTTGCATAGGTTACTTCCAGCTGGTTATTGAGCAGAATCACTGCTGTTGCAATGTGCTCTAAACCGCTAAACCCGTGGGGAGATTTTTGAACCATATCCTAAGCTTGTTAAAAAGAGTGAATCACGCCCTGTTTTAAAGCAAAAGCCAAGCCAATTCTAACTCAGGTGTCAAAAATGGTTTAAAGAATTCCCAAAATGGTGCGTTTACAGATTAAGTTCTTTGTTGAGTAGCTCGATGTTACGCTCATGGGCCTGAATTTCGGCTTCAATCACATGTAGTTTTTCATCGTATTTTGCGACGTTTCTAAAGGTTTTTCCATTGGCGCCTTTATAGACTTCGGGCGTATTTTGCGCCTCTTCGTAGAGCTGTTTTGCATGTTCAAGTGCTTGTTTTTCTTGCTCTAATTCACTCATGAGCAATTCGCGGCGTTTTTGGTCGCGCTGGTTTTGCGTCTGGTTATCCACTTTGGGGAAATTAGCCGGAGAGGGGGCTTTTGCGCTAGGTTTTTTTTCACGCGCAACGGGTGGTGGCTCCGCCGTTTTTGGGCCGCTAATGACCAATTCTGCTTTGCTGTGACCTTCTGGCTTGATATTGGTGTAAGTGGTCACACCATTGCTGTCCGTATACTTGTAGATATCCGCCAGGCAGCTGCTTGATGCCAGTACAAAAGCGAGAACGTAAAAAAGTCTTTTCATGGCAATAGTTTAGAGTAGATTGTTGAGGTTATCAACGTGTGTTTACTGCAAAAGGTTGACGATGCGGAGTGTGCATAAAAAAACAGGGCAGCCTAAGCTGCCCTGTTTTGGTGCGTCTCTTGCGATTAGCAGGAGTAGTACAAACCAAACTCAACAGGGTGTGGTGTTTGACGCAATTTGGTAACTTCTTCCATTTTTAATGCAATGTAAGAGTCAATCCAGTCATCAGTGAACACACCACCGCGTGTCAGGAACTCGCGGTCTTTGTCCAGGTACTCAAGCGCTTGCTCCAATGAAGAACACACGGTTGGAATCAATGCATCTTCTTCTGGTGGCAGATGGTACAAGTCTTTTGTCGCTGGTTCACCTGGGTGAATTTTGTTCTGAACGCCGTCCAGGCCAGCCATCAGCAAAGCTGAGAAAGCCAGGTATGGGTTGGCAATCGGGTCTGGGAAGCGAGCTTCAACACGACGTGCTTTGTCTGAATGTACGAATGGGATACGGATCGCAGCAGAACGGTTTTTAGCAGAGTAAGCCAGTTTTACCGGTGCTTCGTAATGTGGCACCAGGCGCTTGTATGAGTTAGTGCCTGGGTTAGTGATCGCGTTCAATGCGCGCGCGTGTTTGATGATGCCGCCGATGTAGTACAGGGCGAAATCGCTCAAACCAGCATAGCCGTTACCTGCAAACAGGTTTTTGCCATCTTTCCATACGGATTGATGCACGTGCATACCAGAACCGTTATCGCCAAACATTGGTTTAGGCATAAAGGTTGCAGTTTTACCGTAAGCGTGCGCGGTGTTGGTCACTACGTATTTCAGGATTTGTGTCCAGTCAGCACGTTGTACCAATGTTGCAAATTTAGTACCGATTTCACATTGACCAGCAGTCGCCACTTCGTGGTGATGCACTTCAACAGGCACGCCCAACTCTTCCAGTGTCATCACCATCGCAGAGCGGATGTCGTGCAATGAGTCGACTGGAGGCACTGGGAAGTAGCCGCCTTTAACGCCTGGACGGTGGCCTGTGTTGCCGCCTTCGAATTTTTCACCTGATGACCAGGCTGCTTCTTCGGAGTTGATCTTAACGAAGCTACCACCCATGGTGGCATCCCATTGTACGCTGTCAAAAATGAAGAACTCTGGCTCAGGACCGAAGTAGGCTGTGTCGCCCAGGCCGCTGGATTTCAGGTAGGCTTCAGCGCGTTTCGCCAAGCTACGTGGGTCGCGGTCGTAACCTTTACCATCTGTAGGGTCAACAACATCACAGGTTAAAACCAATGTTGGCTCGTCAAAAAACGGGTCAATGTATGCGGTGCTTGCATCAGGCATCAGTTGCATGTCAGAGGCTTGAATGCCTTTCCATCCAGCGATGGAAGAGCCGTCAAATGCATGGCCTTCAGTAAATTTATCTTCGTCGAAGTGAGAAACTGGCACAGTCACGTGCTGCTCTTTACCTCTGGTATCGGTAAAACGGAAATCAACAAATTTGATGTCGTTTTCTGCAACCAATTTCATTACGTTTGCAACGGACATTACATTCTCCTCAATGATCAAGGTCTAAATTTTAAGTTGCACACGCAAAAAGCGGGGCATGTTGCGGATGTCCCGTAACGTGAGCAAGTGTCAAACAATGGATAGTTGGAATTCAGCCGGATGACCGAATCCCAGGAAATCTCAATGTGTAATATTAGCAGGAAGCATGCCACGCCAAAATAACCATTTTGCATGGTTAAGGGGTATCTTACATAAAATTATAAAAACATCATGCACTATTTGTGTGCAATGCAACAAATTGAGCACCAAAATTGTGCATTGTGATTTTGACTTGCTTTCGCGGGTATACTCGCCGTTTTAGTCCTTGTGTGAATGAATGAAGGTGTGATTTGGAAAGCGTAGAAAATATCTTAACTCAGGCCCATACCCGCGCCTCACAAACTGGCTTGTCATATGCGGGTGCGGTGACACCACAAGAGGCCTATGCATTGATTAGCCAGAATAGCGAAGCGGTGTTGGTCGATGTACGCTCACGCGCCGAGTTGGAGCTGGTCGGGCGCGTGCCGGTAGCGACTCATGTAGAGTGGGCGTTTTACCCTGGCATGGTGGCAAATGCCGAGTTTGCTGCACAATTGCAAGCGCAAGTGGATAAATCGCGCACTGTGATTTTTATGTGTCGTACCGGCGGACGCAGCCATAATGCGGCGTTGTTGGCGCAGCAACTGGGCTATAGCAATGCTTACAATATGATTGAAGGCTTTGAAGGCGAGGCCAATGCGCTGAAGCAAAGAACCTTGATTAACGGCTGGAAGCATGCTGGCCTGCCGTGGACCAATTAACGCTGTATCAATCACTTTAGACAAATGAAGCTTTGCCGCGTATGACCGTTGAAAAGTATGCAGTGATTGGTCATCCAATCGAACATAGCAAATCCCCCCTCATTCACCAGGCATTTGCACGGCAATGTAATAAATCCATTGTTTACGAGAAAGTGCTGGCGCCTTTGGATGGGTTTGCTGCAACGGTGGCACGCTTGCAGGCCGATGGTTACCTGGGTGCCAATGTGACGGTGCCATTTAAGTTTGAGGCATTTGATGCTTGCCAGGATTTATCTGCACGCGCGCAAGCTGCAGGCGCGGTGAATACCCTTAGCTTTAAAGCGTCACAATTGCTTGGAGACAATACGGACGGTTGCGGCCTGGTTAACGACATCCTCAAGCATCAGCAAACATCATTGGCAGGTAAAACCATCTTGTTGCTCGGCGCTGGTGGTGCAGCGCAAGGCGTGGTGTTGCCTTTGCTTGAACAGCAGCCCTTGCAACTGACCGTTGCTAATCGCAGCCTGGATAAAGCGCAGGCCATGGCAGATCGTTTTGCCGTAGACGCTGCGCATGTGCAGGTGAAATTGCAGGTGCAGACATTTGCCGACTTATCGCAAGGCTATGATGTGGTGATTAATGCTACCTCAGCCGGTTTAAACGATAGTGTGTTGCAAATTCCAGCACTGGTATTCCAGCAACATACGCTGGCCTACGACATGATGTATGGCAGAGACACGCCATTTATGCAGCAGGCGCGTGCAGCAGGCGCGCGCGTGGCAGATGGCTTGGGCATGCTGGTAGAACAGGCGGCCGAAGCGTTTTATCTCTGGCACGGTGTGCGTCCAGACACTGCTTCTGTGATCCAGTCTTTGCGTCAGTCCTAGGTTCCTCACAATGAAACAAGCCATTAAACTGTTTTTTGGCCTCTTGCTGCTGTGGGTTTGCCTGTACCAGGTGTGGGTGCTATTGCATATTGTGTGGTGGATTGAGCATAACCCGACCTCAACTGCGTTTATGGAAGCACGCCTCGAAGTCATGCAGGAAAGTCACCCTGATGCAAAGTTGCAGCAGCAATGGGTGCCCTATGCAAAAATCAGTAACCACTTAAAGCGCGCTGTGATTGCTGCGGAAGACAGCAGGTTTGTCGACCACGAAGGATTTGACTGGGTGGGCATAGAAACTGCGTTCGAGAAAAACCTGAAAAAAGGCAAAATTGTGGCGGGTGGTTCCACCATCAGCCAGCAATTGGCTAAGAACTTGTTTTTATCCGGCCACCGGACGCCGTGGCGCAAAGCGCAAGAGGCGGTCATCACCTTTATGCTGGAAAAGTTATTGACCAAGCGCCGTATTCTGGAAATTTACCTGAATGTGATTGAGTGGGGCGATGGTGTGTTTGGTGCCGAAGCGGCCTCGCGTCATTACTTTCATGGGAATGCCAGATCACTTGGACCAGCAGAGGCTGCCAGGTTGGCGGCCATGATTCCCAACCCGCGCTTTTATGATGTACATCGCAGCACACGTTACCTGAGTCGTCACGCTGGCACCATACAGGCGCGCATGCGATTGGTGAAAATACCCTGATTTTAAGGGCTTGTTTAAGCTATTAAACCCTCATACCGCCACATACAATGTTTTATATAAATATATGTATGTGGCTTTACCACATCCGTATTGGATGCACTGTCAAATGACAGCGCATCTCGGGGACCGGTTGCATGTTGACCTAGCCCTTGACAGCGAGATGTTTTAATAAGGGTATGAGGTAACGGCCAGTATAACTGGCCGTATTTTTTGCCAGTTCCTCAGGCGCGCCTACGCCAACTACCACACCGCCACCATCACCGCCCTCAGGCCCCATGTCAATCAGCCAGTCAGCCGTTTTAATCACATCCAGGTTGTGCTCAATAATTACCACCGTGTTGCCTGAGTCGCGCAGTCTATGAATCACATCCAGCAATAATTGGATATCGGCAAAATGCAAACCTGTCGTTGGTTCATCCAGAATATACAGCGTGCGGCCAGTATCGCGCTTGCTCAGCTCCAGTGACAACTTGACCCGTTGTGCTTCACCACCCGACAGCGTGGTGGCAGATTGCCCCAGCGTAATATAGCCCAAGCCCACATCCAGCAGGGTTTTCAGTTTGCGTTCTATCACCGGTTGCGCATTAAAAAACTGGTGCGCCTGCTCCACGGTCATGGCCAACACCTGGTGGATATTTTTGCCTTTAAACTGAATTTCCAGTGTTTCACGGTTATAGCGCTGGCCTTTGCACACATCGCACGGCACATACACGTCCGGCAAAAAGTGCATTTCTACGCGCAGTACACCATCGCCCTGGCACGCCTCGCAGCGACCACCTTTGACGTTGAATGAATAGCGGCCAGGGCCATAACCACGCGCACGGCTTTCAGGCACGCTGGCAAATAAATCGCGAATAGGGGTGAACAGGCCGGTATACGTGGCCGGATTGGAACGCGGGGTGCGGCCGATCGGGCTTTGGTCAACATCAACCACCTTGTCAAAGAACTCCAGGCCGTCGATGCTTTCATGCGGCGCAGCTTCGGTGGTGCTGCCATACAAATGTGTTGCCACTACGCGATAGAGCGTGTCGTTGATCAGCGTGGATTTGCCACTACCGGAGACGCCGGTGACACAAGTGAGCAGTCCAACCGGGATTTCGACACTGACATTTTTCAGGTTATTGCCGGTGGCATTGTTCAGTTTGATCCAACGCGCAGGGTCAGGTTGGGTGCGCGGCAATTTAAAGGTGATCTGTTTTTTACCGCTGATATATTGCCCGGTGAGTGAATTGGGATCGGCCTCAATTTCGGCCGGTGTGCCAAAAGAAACAATATTGCCTCCATGCTCACCAGCACCAGGGCCAATGTCGACAACAAAATCAGCCAGTTGAATCGCATCTTGATCATGTTCGACCACAATGACGCTATTGCCGATGTCGCGCAGGCGCTTCAGGGTTTCCAGTAAGCGGTCGTTGTCGCGTTGGTGCAAGCCAATCGAAGGTTCGTCCAGCACATACATCACGCCGGTCAGGCCGCTACCGATTTGTGATGCCAGGCGGATACGCTGCGCTTCGCCACCAGACAAGGTTTCTGCCGAGCGCGACAATGACAAATAATCCAGGCCGACATTGGTCAGGAATTTCAGACGGTTTTCAATCTCTTTGACAATTTTGTCGGCAATCGCCAGCTTTTGGCCGCTGAGTTGCAGTGTTTCAAAAAAGTGCAGCGCCTGTTTTAGCGGCACTTCGCAAATCTGGTGGATGTTGCGGTCGCCGACTTTGACGTGACGCGCTTCACGGCGCAAACGTGTGCCTGCACAATCCGGGCAGCTGGTCGCGTTGATGTATTTGGCCAGCTCATCGCGTACTGCCGTTGAATCACTTTCGCGGTAGCGCCGTTGCAGGTTGTTGATAATGCCCTCAAAGGTGTGCGACTTGCTGAAAAACGTACCGCGTTCATTGAGGTATTTAAAGGTGATTTGTTCGCGGCCAGAGCCAAACAGCAGAATTTGCTGGGTGTCTTCCGGCAGATTCTCAAACGGCGCTTCCAGGTCAAAGCTGTAATGCTGGCTCAGGCTGGCCAGCATCTGGAAGTAAAACTGATTGCGTTTGTCCCAGCCTTTAATGGCGCCGCTGGCGAGTGACAAATGCGGAAAAGCTACCACGCGCTTGGGGTCAAAAAACGTGACCTGGCCGAGGCCGTCACATTTGGGGCAGGCACCCATGGGGTTGTTAAAGCTGAATAAGCGCGGCTCTAGCTCGACCAGTGAGTAATCACATACAGGGCAGGAAAACTTGGCCGAAAACAGGTGTTCTTTTTCATTATCCATTTCCAGAGCAATCGCTTTGCCATCGGCCAGACGCAGTGCCGTTTCAAATGACTCAGCAATACGCTGTTTCATATCTTCGCGCACTTTGAGGCGGTCCACTACCACGTCCACACTGTGTTTGGTTGTTTTGGCCAGTTGCGGCAGGCTGTCCATTTCGTAGACCTTGCCATCAATACGCAAGCGCACAAAGCCTTGTGCTTTAAGAGTGTCAAACAGGTCAAGCTGCTCGCCTTTGCGGTTAGAGACCACCGGCGCCAAAATCATCAGTTTGGTGTCTTCTGGCAGCTTGAGGATGCTGTCCACCATCTGGCTGACAGTTTGCGCTTCGAGTTTGATGCCATGATCCGGACATTCCGGGTCACCTGCGCGTGCATAGAGCAAACGCAGGTAGTCATGAATTTCAGTCACGGTGCCCACGGTAGAGCGCGGGTTGTGCGAGGTGGATTTTTGCTCGATGGAAATCGCCGGCGATAAGCCTTCGATCAGGTCGACATCGGGTTTGTCCATGCGAGCCAGAAACTGGCGGGCATAGGCCGATAAACTTTCGACATAGCGGCGCTGCCCTTCTGCGTAGAGCGTATCAAAGGCCAGTGAAGATTTTCCGGAGCCGGAGAGGCCGGTCACCACCACCAGTTGGTTGCGCGGAATATCCAGATTGATGTTCTTCAGATTATGGGTGCGCGCCCCGCGAATTTTGATAAATTCCATGATACTTTCACGAACAGACAGCCAACCTGATAATATACGCAATTATTCAAAATTAAGCCAAGTTTTCTTACAGATTCATGCAGTTCTCCGAAAAAATGACCCGAATAGAAACGCGTGCCACTGCGGCCTTGGCGTCTATCTACGGGCTGCGTATGTTGGGCATGTTTTTGATCCTGCCTATTTTTGCGATTTATGCTGAAACTTTGCAGGGCGGGGATAACCACGCACTCATCGGCCTGGCACTTGGTGCCTATGGCTTTATGCAGGTGATTTTCCAGTTACCGTTTGGCATGGCATCTGACCGTTTTGGCCGCAAAAAGCTGATTTACCTGGGCTTGATCATGTTTGCGGTGGGCAGTGTGTTTGCCGCCACCGCGCAAGATATTTACATGGTGATTGTGGGCCGTGCGATTCAGGGTGCGGGCGCGATTTCTGCCGTGGTCACCGCGCTGGTGGCAGACTCCACACGTGAAGAACACCGCACACAAGCCATGGCCATGATAGGCGCCACCATCGGCGTCACATTTGCCGTGTCGTTGGTGGCAGGGCCGATTTTGAATCAATGGATAGGGGTGTCGGGCATTTTCTGGTTAACCGCCGTGTTATCTATTTTAGCCATTGGCGTAGTGAAGTTTGCTGTGCCAGAGCCCTTGCATGCGCACTTTCACTCCGATGCGCAGGCCGCACCGGCTAAGATTCGTGAAGTACTGCGTGACACCCAATTATTGCGCCTGAACTTTGGCACTTTTTGCCTGCATGGCGCACAAATGGCCATGTTTATGGTGGTGCCGTTTGCCATTAAGCACAGCACGGGCATGAATGAAAATACGCACTGGAAAATCTACCTGCCGGTGTTGGTGCTGTCATTTATCCTCATGGTGCCTGCCATTATTTATGCCGAGAAAAAAGCCAAACTGAAACCGGTGTTTATCAGTGCAGTCGGCCTCATGTTGCTGACACAAATTGCATTTATGTTCAGCCTGAATAGCTTATGGGGCATTGTGGCGACGCTGTTCTCATACTTTGTTGCGTTTAATGTGCTCGAAGCCTCTTTGCCGTCGCTGATTTCAAAAATGGCGCCGGTGGCGGCCAAAGGCACAGCGATGGGCATCCACAATACCGCGCAATCATTTGGCATGTTCCTAGGGGCCGCGCTGGGCGGCTGGTTATCACACAGCTATGGCAGCCCCACCGTATTTGTCTTCTGTGCCGCCTTGATGGTGATCTGGTTTGGTCTGGCGCTTGGCATGCAGGCACCGCCTAGTGTCAAAACAAAAATGTTCCATATACAAGAAGGGTATAATGACGAACAAGCCGCCATGCTGGTGCAGGATATCCGTGCCATGGAAGGCGTGTATGAAGTGGTCGCCATTCCTTCAGAAACCATGCTCATGGTAAAATTGGAAAATCAGCGCAGCAAAGAATTTCAGGCGGCATTGTCGCAAGCAATCATGAATAGAATAGGGGAGTAGTGACACCATGGCATCAGTCAATAAAGTGATTTTGATGGGTAATCTGGGGCGTGACCCGGAAGTGCGCTATATGCCAAACGGCGAAGCCGTGGCTAACTTCAGCATCGCCACCACCGAAAACTGGAAAGACAAATCCGGCGTACGCCAGGAAAAAACCGAATGGCACAACATTGTCATGTATCGCCGTTTAGCCGAAATCGCCGGTGAATACCTGAAAAAAGGCCGTCCGGTGTATGTTGAAGGCCGTTTGCAAACCCGTAAATGGGAAAAAGATGGCGTTACCCGTTACAGCACCGAAATCGTGGCTGACCAGATGCAAATGCTGGGTACTGGCCGCGAAGGTGGCAGCGCGCCTTATGAAGGCGGCGATATGGAACAGGGCGGTGGAGGCATGGACGATTACAACCAGGCCCCGGCGCGCCAGCCAGCCATGGGTGGCGGTAATAATGCGGGCGGTGGTAACCGTAATGCATTCCAGCCAGCACCAGCGAGTAAGCCAGCCGGTAATTTTGACGATTTTGATGACGATATCCCGTTCTAATCAGTCATTTTTAGCGCTAACATCCAAAGCCCGAGCAATATGTTCGGGCTTTTTAATTTCTGGCAGGTGGGCGCGATGCGTTTAAAACAGCAAAGATTGATTTGGCGATTATTTGGTGTGGTATGGCTGGTGTTGGTGACGATAAATGCGGTGCAGGCGCGCCCAGTCAAGCAATTACCATTGCCACCACCGTTGACCACCAAACAGGAAATGAGCGCACATACCGATGATCTGCGTACGTTGATGCAGCAGTTATATACCGAATACCCGGATGAGTTGGCTAAAAGCACCCAAGTGGGGCCGCGTGAAATGACCGAGTGGGTCTTTGATGGTAAAGCTAACTGGAAGTTTGAGGGCATCCGCCGCTTGCAAGGCACTGATGCAATCAGTCTGGTATTTGATCCCGCTTTTACCGGCGACCATATCATGGCATTGGTGGTGGGCCTGGAAACATTGCTGTTTACAGCTTATGGCAGTCAAAATGAATTTGAGATACCGCCTGAGCGTGATGGGCCAAGGCTTGCCAAGCTGCAATGTCAACTGCGGTCTGTGCAATTGCGCTTGCAGGCTAACACACCGGCAGGCACGCTCTTGAGCCAGGCCTTTGCACGGCAACAGGTTGATCAGGCGCTCAGCAGCGTGTTGCAGCGGCTGCAAGCGCAGCATTTAGCAATATGCAGCTAGTTTTTGGGTGGTGAATGGCTATCTATCAATGCCAGTTGATGACCCAGTTTGTGTTTCTTGGTGGCGAGGTAAGCAGCACTTTGCGGATTACCTGCCACTTCTAGCGGTACGACGGCTTCAACCGTCAGCCCCCAATCGGACATGGCTTTTGATTTGTCAGGGTTGTTACTGAGCAAGCGAATCGAGGCGACCTGCAAATGCTGCAGTATGCCAACCGCGATATCATATTCACGCTGGTCAACTGGCAGGCCTAGCGCTACATTGGCCTCTACCGTATCCAGCCCTTGTTCTTGCAATGCATAGGCGCGCACTTTGTTGCTGATCCCGATGCCGCGCCCTTCATGCCCGCGTAAATAGACAATCACGCCTGCACCCTGTTGCTGTATCAGTCGTTGCGCCTGTTTGAACTGCTCACCACAATCACAACGTTGTGAGCCAAACACGTCACCAGTTAGGCATTCCGAGTGAATACGTGTCAGCACCGAAGATTGCCCTTCGATCTCTCCCAGCACCAATGCGATATGCTCTATGCCGCATTTGTGGTCGATAAATGCGTGTAGTTGATAGTGGCCATAGTCTGTAGGCAGGCTGGCAACCGCCTGTGGCGTGATTCGCGCGCGCAAGTCCACAGGCACAGTTTTGAGCGCAAGGTTACTTGAGGGCATTGATCGCTCCCATTTTGATCAACTTGGCGCGCAACACATTGCGGCTTAAGCCCAGCAGTTTGGCGGTTTGCACCTGGTTATGATGGCAGTGGTGGTAAGCGGCGCGTACCAGGGCATCTTCAAAGTAATCGTAAAGCTGGGGTTTGCCGGACTCAAACAATTGCTGCAAGGCTTCCTCCAGTAAGTCGGGTGCATGACTACCGGCCTGTGGCGTGTGCTCCTGCTTCGGTCTGTGCAGCGAGATGGAGGATAAATGTAAGTCTTCACTACGCACCAGGTTGTTGCGGCAAATCAGCAGCGAGTGGTGAATCACGTTCTCCAGTTCGCGGATATTGCCAGGCCAGCTGTGTTGCACCAGTTTCTGTTTGGCCGAGTCATCCAGGCGGATCTCTGCGTAACCCAGGCGGCGTGTATATTCGCTGACAAAATACTCCGCCAGCGGCAAGATGTCCCCCGGCCGGTTTCTTAAGGTAGGTAACTCCAGATGGGCGACACGCAGGCGGTAAAACAGGTCTTCGCGGAAATTGCCAGCCTGTACGGCTTCTTCCAGGCGGACATTGGTGGCGGCGACCAGGCGGACATCAATCGGCGTTGATTTTCTGGCACCCAGGCGCACCACTTCGCGCTCTTGTAACACGCGCAGCAGTTTGACCTGGATGCTCAGCGGCAAGTCGCCGATTTCATCTAAAAACAGCGTACCGCCGTTGGCGGCTTCAAACCAGCCGGCCTTGGCGACAAATGCACCGGTAAAAGCGCCTTTTTCATGCCCAAACAATTCGCTTTCGACCAGGGTGTCAGAAAAGGCGCCGCAATTGACGGCGACAAAGGGTTTGCCTTTGCGCTTGCTTAAAGCATGCACATGGCGTGCAATGAGCTCTTTGCCGGTACCGGTCTCGCCGATGATGAGCACATTCGCGTCGCTGGGCGCAATTTGCTGGATACGACTGAGCAAGGCAATGGATTTAGGGTCCTCAAACACTTGTGCGGTGGCACGAATAGACGTAGTGAGCGCGCGGGAGTTGGGCAGCGTGAGTAGCTTCTTCTCATTCTCGCCGTAGTCCAATTCACTCGCCTGATCCAGATTCTCGATAAATTTGTCCATAATATTCATGAGTAAAATGTAGGGTTAGGGAAGCTACCAGTCAGCGCCCATTCACCCAGCTCCTTAATTTTGTAATCTAGTGGATCGTGCAGCGTATGCGTTCTTAAATTGCGCCAGTGCCGGTCCAGCCGCAGTCCGGCATGCGTGGCGCGGGAGCCTGCCACTTCAAACATCCGGCTGGTGATATCTAGCCCGGTGCGCGTTGCCATGACCTTGGCGGCACTGATACTGGTCGCCAGCAAGCCGCGATCTTCCTCGGTGAGTGCCAGGCCCTTGGCCCAGGCGATATCCAGTTTTTCTGCCGCCTGGTTAGTCAGTGCACGCGTTGCTTCCAGGCCGACCCAAAATTCGCCGTAATGGGCGAGGATGTAAGGGTCCTGGCTGGTGATATCAACATTGGCATTTTTCCATGGCCGGGCTTCGCGCAAGGTGTAGTGTTGCGCGTCGTTAAAAGCACCTTCGGCAATACCGAGGTAGATATTGGTCAATATGAGCTGTGCGATCAGCGGCCGCAAGCAGGCAAACGGGTTGCTGAGTGGTCCGGGCTCGGTGAGTAGCTCGTTTTCTTCCACCCTGACTTTTTCAAAGTTCACGCTGCCGCTGTCGGTTTGGCGTTGGCCGATATTGTCCCAGTCATCGAGGATGGTCACGCCGGTACGCAGGGTTGGGATGGCGGCAATCACCAGCTGGCCATCCGTCTTTTTAATGGCAGAAGCAATCAGCATCTCGGAGTCCATGGCACCCGAGCAAAAGCTTTTTTTGCCTGAGAATTCATGCCAATGGTCATAACTTTTGCACAGCGTACGTTCATCCAGCGGATTGAGCGCATTGCCCCAAAACCAGTTGGATTGCGCGGTTTGCTCGTACCAGCGCTCCCATTGGTCGGGCCGGGAGAAGAGGCGTACCGTTGCCAGCATCAGATGTTGAAAGCCATAGACATGCGCAATCGAGCTGTCTACTTTGGCAAACTCTCTGACCACTTGCAGCGTCTCTTGCCAGTTGGCGCCGTAGCCGCCGTACTGGCGTGGGATGATCAATGACAGCAGGCCGCTGTTGCGGATCGCATCCCGTTCCAGTTTTGGCGTACCGCCCTGATGATCCCGTTCCACGGCGGTCAGCGAAAACGATTCTGCCAGTTGTTTGGCGACCGCCAATGCATGCTGGCCTTCATTGAGGCGTGCCGTTGGCGGAATTGCAAAAGTATTTATATTCAAAAGTAATATCCATCTGGTTGCATATGCTTAATAGTTCAGCATGATTTGTGCCAACTCCGGCAGGGGCCGTGAATCACTACTTCTATGGCATCAATTGCCGGATAAATATAAAAATTATTCTTATAAATCATATGGTTGAGAAAATGTTGAATGGTTTTCCGGCCGCATCGTTTTTTACCGGACAGCGATCTCCGTCACCCTGTTGCTGAATAATCAGCACACATGCTGCTGATACAGCAGCACCCGCAGAAAATATGCTGATTATTCAGCAACAGCATTCGGTGTCTTTGTAAGTGACTGAATCTAATGATTTTTATTTGTGGCATGCTCTTTGCACTAGGCTTTCCATGTATGCAGCATGAATAGAAGGAAACACACAACATGGAAATATTCTGGTTTTTACCCACGCACGGTGACCAGCGTTATCTTGGCACCAGCACAGGTGCCAGACCGGCAACACTCTCTTATTTAAAACAGATTGCACAGGCAGCAGACCGCCTGGGTTACGGCGGGGTGCTGGTGCCCTCCGGGCGCTCTTGCGAGGATGCCTGGGTGATTTCCTCGGCCTTGATCAATGAAACCAAACAGCTCAAATTTTTGGTCGCAACGCGGCCCGGGTTTATTTCACCGGTGGTGTCTGCGCGCATGGCATCGACGCTGGATCGTATTTCCGGCGGACGTTTGCTGATTAATGTGGTTGCGGGCGGTGACCCGGTAGAGCAGCAGGCGGAAGGCAGCTTCCTGGATCATGATGCCCGCTATGCCGAGGCAGAAGAGTTCCTGTCTATCTGGCGTTCGGTATTGACCGAAGAAGCCGTCGATTATGAAGGCGAATATTTACGTGTCAAAGGTGCCAGTTTACCGACCGGTAGCCTGCAAAAGCCTTATCCGCCGCTGTTTATTGGCGGGGCCTCTGAGGCGGCGATTCAGCTCAGTAGCAAGCATATTGATGTGCATTTGACCTGGGGCGAGCCGCCAGCAGCCGTGGCAGAAAAAATCAGGGTCATTCGTGCGGCGGCTGCAGCACAAGGCCGTAGCATCCGTTTCGGCATCCGCTTGCATGTGATTGTGCGCGAGACCAGCGAACAAGCCTGGCAAGCGGCCGACGAACTGATTTCGCACGTGACCGATGACACCATTGCTGCGGCACAGGCCGCTGTCGCCAATTTTGATTCGGTGGCGCAAAAACGGATGACCGAGTTACACCATGGCCGGCGTGACAAACTCGAGGTCTCACCTAACTTGTGGGCCGGGGTGGGGCTGGTGCGCGGCGGGGCGGGCACGGCGCTGGTGGGTAATCCACAAGAGGTGGCCGACAGGATTAAAGAATATCAGGCACTGGGCATTGATTATTTTATTTTCTCTGGCTATCCACATCTGGAGGAGTCTTATCGCGTGGCTGAATTGCTGTTTCCCTTATTGCCTGTTAACCAGCAGGCCAGCGCCGAGGTCAGTATCAATACCAATATGACGGGGCCGTTTGGTGCGGCCAAACCGGTCAAGCATGCGGCATAGGAGGGATGATGACTCTGGCACTGAATTCACGCCTGGACGACGTTGAGGCATCACATGGCATTGTGTTTGGCGGCACACCACGCGAGCGGGCCAAACAGCTTTGCGACTATCTGGCAGAAACCGCGATTGAGCGCGATGCAGCGGGCGGTACACCGTATGAACAGCGTCAGGCGGTACGGGATAGCGGGCTGTTGAAGTTGCTGATACCGAAAACCTATGGCGGCCTAGGTGGCAGCTGGCAGGAAATCTACAGCATTATTCGCCAGATTGCGCGCGTGGACAGCTCGATCGCACAGGTATTCGCTTTCCAGTTTTTGATGCTGACTTCGATCCGCTTATATGGCAGTGAGGTGCAATGGCAGCACTATTTCAAGCTGACTGCCGCGCAAAACCTGTGGTGGGGCAATGCCTTGAACCCTTTGGATAACCGCACTGTGGCACGTAAAACGGCGGCTGGCTATGTGTTTACCGGGCAAAAGAGTTTTTGCTCCGGCTCCATGGATTCTGACTACCTGATTGTGTCTGCCATTGAAGAAGGCACAGGCAAGTTTCTGGTGGCTGCGGTGCCGACTGATCGTAGCGGTATCCAGCTCAATGGTGATTGGGACAATATCGGCCAACGGCAGACAGACAGTGGCAGCGCTGAATTTAACCAGCTGCGGGTGGAAGACAGCGAATTGCTGATGAACCCTGGCCCGTTGAGCTCGCCATTTGCCAGCCTGCGTTCGTTGGTAGCGCAACTGATTTTTACCAATATTTATCTCGGCATTGCCGAAGGCGCGCTGGCAGAAGGTGCGAAATATACGCGTAGCAGCAGCCGGGTCTGGTCAGGCTCTCTGGCGCAGACCATACACGAAGATCCGTTTACTTTGCTGCATTACGGCGAGTTCTGGGCCAGCTTGCATGCGTCGGCCGTGCTGGCAGACCATGCGGCAGGCTTACTCGATCACGCCTGGCAGCAAACTTTGGGCCTGGATGAGCTGACCCGTGGCGAACTGGCGCTGGCGGTGTTCTCGGCCAAGGTCAACGCAACGCGTGCCGGGCTGGATGTCACTACCCGCGTGTTTGAAGTGGCTGGCGCCCGCGCCACCACCGCCAAGCTGCGCATGGACCGCTTCTGGCGCAATTTGCGCGTGTATACCCTGCATGACCCGGTGGACTACAAACTCAAGGATTTGGGCGATTGGGCACTTAACGGTCAGTACCCCACCCCGAGTTTCTACGCCTAACGCATACTAAAGAAAGTTTATGAAACAAAAAATTATCGATCTACGCAACCGTCCTGCGTTTCTGCATGACTTTTTTGGCGCTACGCCCAACACCCCTGCTTATGACACTGCCAAATGGCTCAACCAGCGTGTGGGTTCGCTTGAACCCGAGCATTTTCGTCGCTCATATACGGTAGAGGGCTATTTGCAGGAGATCGACCAGGCCGGGATTGATATTGCCGTGGTGGTGGGGCGTGAGACGCCAGACCTGACCATAGACGACCAGCAGATTGCCGACCTGGTCAAACACAGTCCCAAACTGGTGGGCCTGGGCTCGGTGGACATTGAAAGCCGTGGCGTAGACAGTGCCTTGGCCGCGATTGAAAAAGCCGTCAACCATTACGGCTTTAAGGCGATCAATATCGAACCCGGTTTTGGCAAACCAGCACGCCAGGTCGACGACCCCATTTTTGACCCGGTGTATGAGGCTTGTCAGCAGCATGGCGTACCCGTGTGCGTGATGTCCGGCCCCACCACGCCCGACCTGGACTACGCGCATCCGAATGCGGTGGCCAGGCTGGCCAGGAAATATCCCAACCTGAACATTATTTGTTTCCACGGTTATTACCCGTATGTGAATGACATTGTCGGTGCGGCGTTCCGTTATCCAAACCTGTACCTGGTGCCCGATATGTATATTTTCCAGCCTGGCGCCGAATTATATGTACTGGCGGCGAACCAGTTTCTGGGAGATCAGTTACTGTTCGGCACCTCTTATCCTTTCAGGCCGATGAAGCAAACCATAGACGACTTTGCCGCCTTGGGTTTTAAAGATGCGGTGCTGGAAAAAGTGTTTTATCAGAATGCTGCGCGCTTGTTAAAGCTCAGCGTATAAGTATGCAGGCAGGAATAACTATGCAATCTCCGTTACCACCATTTGATGCCGTCGCCGATGCGGTAGAAGCCATCGCCAATGGTGAATTTGTCATCGTTGTTGATGATACCGACCGTGAAAATGAAGGTGATCTGATTATTGCCGCTGAAAAAATCACTACCGAGCATATGGCTTTTTTAGTGAAATATAGCAGCGGCCTGGTGTGTGTGGCCATGCAAGAGCAGCGCTTGCAGGCACTGGATTTACCGCAGATGGTGACGCATAATGCCGACCCATTCAGGACAGCGTTTACCGTCAGTGTCGATTACAAATATGGTACCACCAGTGGTATTTCCGCCGCGGACCGTGCATTGACTTTGCGGGCATTGGCAGACCCGTCCAGCCAGGCCAGCGACTTTCATCGGCCCGGGCATATTTTCCCCTTGCGTGCTCGCTTGGGTGGCGTGCTGGAGCGGCCAGGTCATACCGAAGCTGCGCATGACCTGGCCGCGATGGCCGGTTTGCAACCGGTGGGGGTGCTGTGCGAAATCGTCAATGACGATGGCAGCATGGCCAGGCGACCAGACTTGCTGCGCTTTGCCAAACAGCACGGTTTAAAGATGATTACGATTGCCGATATGATTGTTTACCGCGAGCGACAGTTGCAGGTGACCTATCCACGCCAGCCTGTGCGCCCTGTGCGGCAACAAAGCACATTGCTCGATGCAGCCATGGTGTATAGCGGTTAAATCAACGAATGATCAACACAACAAAGCCCTCATGCGAGGGCTTTGTTTTTACTGCATCTAGCTTAAATCCACGGATGACGCGGCGGTTTGACCTGGTTCAGGCTGTAATTGCCCACGGCATGATACTTCCAGCGTACCGGGTCATGCAGGGTATGGGTACGTGCGTTACGCCAGTGGCGGTCCAGGTTGTACTCACCCAGCGTAGAACGTGTACCGGCCAGTTCAAACAGTTTGCTACCTGCCAGCAGCGCGGTTTCGGTACTCAATACCTTGGCTTCGGCCACGGCAATGGAGGCTTCTGCCACGGTGTCTTCGTTCGGGTTGCGCTGGGCTTCGTCTATGTACTCGCCGGCGCGTGCCAATAAGGCCTCGGTGGCATGCAAGCGAATCTGCAAATCGCCAATGTCTTTAATGGTATGCGGATCTTCGTAACCATGCTCCAGGTCAGTATCAATCCAAGGGCGGGTATGGTTACGGACAAAATGCAGCGTATCCTTGAACGCGGCACGCGCAATGCCGGTATCTACCGCGGCCTGGATAATTTGCGCCACCGGGCCCATGGCTGTGGGGCGGTCAAACGCCAAATGGTGTGGCAACACATACTCGCTGGGCACAAAGATATTTTCCAGCAGGGTAGTCCCGCTGGCCGTAGTGCGTTGACCAAAACTGGACCAGTCATCAATGATCGTCAGACCTTCTGCACCGGCCGGTACAAACGCCACCACGGTATTGTCGTGCTCATCTTTGGCCACTACCGGCACCCAGTCAGCCAGCAAAGCGCCAGAAGAATAGAATTTTTTGCCGTTTAAGAAGTAGCCGCTGTTGGTAGGTGTCAGTTTGGTTTTCACATCATTGACACTGCGGGTGCCAATTTCAGAAAACGCATTGCCAAAGCGTACGCCTTGCAGCACCAGCTCATAAAAAAACTTTTTCTGGAAATCCGTGCCGTCCAGGCGCAGGCCTTCCACCATATACAAGTGGTTTTGCGGGATCTGCCCGATGCTGGGGTCGGCTTCTGCCACTGTAGCAATGACTTCAGCCAGGGTTTTGTTCGACACAAACGCGCCGCCATATTCTTTCGGCACAGTAATGCCCCACAAGCCGCTGCTGGAGAATAAATCCAGTTCCTTGCGCGGCAGGCGTCTTTCCTTGTCGCGTATTGCCGCTTCTTTGGCGATTTCACTCGCGACTTGTTTGGCCACGGCAATCGCTTCGGCGTCACTGGTGATCACGTGCGCCGGTTGGCGCGGCGGGTGCTCGGGCAAATGCGCAATCTTGCTTGCATGTGCAGTCATATTGAATCCTTGTCAAAGTAAAGGTTGGGAATAAAGGCGCAGTGTTTCCATTAAAAAGCGGCTGCGCGTTGCCTTACTGCATTGCATTTAATATGCCAATTGTTAAGTCTTTGAATCTAAAGGGTAAGGTTGGAGTTTTATTTTTTGCACGCCTCTACAGAAACAGTTTTCTGCTGAATGTCTGCTGATTAATCAGCAATCGCACGTTGCTGCCAGGTCATTTCAGATCGACTTGCCTGCTGCATTTTGAGAAAAGTTGCTGATTAATCAGCAGTGCATCAGCAAAACTAGCCTGAATTCAACACGTTGAAAATCACAAAAAACATCATAAGTGTTTGATATTTATAATTAATTTAATCTGGCATGGATGCTGCTAATAGTATTAGTGAGCTGGCCTGCCTGCGATTGAACACACAAAGCGGCAGCAGCAACCTTAATTAGGAGTCATGATGAGCCGTCCGTTAAAAGTCACTGCCGTTTCCGGCAGCTATAAGTTGCCTTCCAGAACCGCTGCGCTGGTGGAAGCAATCACCCAGAAACTGGGGCAGCAATTGCCTATTGATCTGCATGTGATTGAGTTAAGTGAAATAGGCAGCAGCCTGGTCGCTTCTTACGACCCCAAAGCGCTGCCAGTGAAAGTGCAAAAAGATATCCAGGCCATTGAAACGGCTGACCTGCTGGTTGTGGCGACGCCGGTCTACCGCGCGTCTTATACCGGCTTATTCAAACACTTGTTCGACCTGGTTGATTATGAGGCCTTGGTCGATGTGCCGGTATTACTGGCGGCGACCGGAGGCAGTGAGCGCCATGCCTTGATCATTGATCATGAACTGCGCCCATTGTTCAGCTTCTTCCAGGCGCTGACCTTGCCGATTGGTGTCTATGCCACCGAAGCAGATTTTGAAAACTACCAGGTGAAAAACGAGGCGGTCACTGCCCGTATTGCATTGGCGGTGGAGCGTGCCTTGCCATTGCTCAAGCATAGAGAGCTTGTGAATAAAGACCGTTTGCTGGCGGTATAAGCCACGCGATGATTTGCCGAACATTATTTGGAGAGCGATGATGAGTACAGAAAATATTAAATTTGCCTACTGGGTGCCTAACGTTAGCGGTGGCCTGGTGGTTAGCAATATCGAACAGCGCACCAGCTGGGATATTGACTACAACCGCAAACTGGCGCAAATTGCCGAGAATGCCGGGTTTGAGTATGCCTTGAGCCAGATCCGTTTTACCGCCGGTTATGGCGCCGAGTTCCAGCATGAGTCGGTGTCTTTTTCGCATGCCTTGCTGGCGGCGACGACCAAATTGAAAGTGATTGCGGCTATTTTGCCTGGTCCGTGGAACCCGGTGCTGGCGGCCAAGCAACTGGCGACGATTGATATCCTGACCGAGGGCCGGGTGGCGGTCAATATCGTCTCTGGCTGGTTCCGTGGCGAATTTACTGCCATTGGCGAGCATTGGCTGGATCATGACGAGCGCTATCGCCGTTCCAAAGAGTTTATCGAGGCATTGAAAGGTATCTGGACGCAAGATAACTTCACTTATCGTGGCGACTTTTACCGTTTCAGCAACTACAGCCTGAAGCCAAAACCATTGCAACAACCCCATCCTGAAATCTTCCAGGGCGGCAGCTCACGTGCGGCGCGCGACATGGCGGCCAGTGTCTCTGACTGGTATTTCACCAATGGTAATACGGTCGAAGGCATCAAGGCGCAGGTAGATGATATCCGTGCCAAAGCCGCGGCCAACAATCACCAGGTCAAAATCGGCGTCAATGCCTTTGTGATTGCGCGTGATACCGAAGAAGAAGCCAAAGCAGTACTGGCAGAGATCATCGCCAAGGCCAACCCTGACGCGGTCAATGCGTTTGGCCATGAGGTCAAAAATGCCGGTGCCTCCAGCCCGGAGAAAGAGGGTAACTGGGCGAAGTCGACCTTTGAAGATCTGGTGCAATACAACGATGGCTTTAAAACCAACCTGATCGGCACGCCGCAGCAAATTGCTGAGCGCATTGTCGCCTTGAAAGCAGTGGGCGTGGACCTGATCCTGTCCGGCTTTTTGCACTTTCAGGAAGAAGTGGCTTACTTCGGTGAGAAAGTGTTGCCGCTGGTGCGTGCGCTCGAAGCCAAAAAACTGGCCAAAGCTGCTTGATCAATCTCGAAAAGAAATCGTCATATGGCCGCTGATACATTACCGAACTGGCTAGCATCGCAGGCAGTGCAGCGGCCTGCCGGCGTGGCGATTCGTCACAAACAACTGGGGATCTGGCAGGAAAGTAGCTGGCAGTCAGTGCACCGCGCGGTATTGCTCGCCGCCCGCTTTTTGCAGCACAGGGGATTCGGCAAGGGAGATACGCTGGTGTTGCTCAGTGAGCCGCGGCCAGAAGCCTTGTTGTTATCTTTAGCTGCGCATTATCTGGGCGGTGTCTCTGCGCCGCTAGATGCTGCTTATCCGCAACCACAGTTGCTGGATTTGTTGCATACGCTGCGGCCGAAGTTTGTGTTTGCCGAAGGGCAAGCGCAAGTGGACCAGGTGTTTGAGGCCAAACCGGATGTGCAACTGGTGATTTATGCCGATGCCCGTGGCCTGGCGGCTTACCAGCATCCGGCGTTGTGTGCTTACGACCAGGTTGTGGCAGGAGATATCCCCGATTTACCTATCACCGCAGCTGCGAATGATATTGCCTTTCGCTTTTATCGCTTAAGTGCGCAGTATCAATTGGAATATCGCGAATTAAGCCATGCCGAGCTATTGAACAATGGCCGTCAACTGGTGGCGCATGAAGCGTTGACTGATCAGGAGCAGGCGCTGGCAGCCCGTGCGTTTGCGGCGAGTGGTCATGCCAGGTATTTGCTGTCACCCTGGTTGCTGGCCGGGTTTACGTTGAACTTCCCGGAAAACCTGGCGACCAGGGATACCGACAGGCGCGAATTGGGGCCAACACTGGTGGCGGGGACTGCGGCGACCTATCAGCGGCTATATACACTGACACAGTCGCGTTGGCCGCTGCCAAACAGCTGGCAATTTTCCTTCGTGGCGTGGGCATTACGGCTATCGCAACAACGCGTGCCAGTGCTCGCCACGCTGGCGCAGTGGCTGGTGATCTTGCCTTTGCAGGATGTGCTTGGATTGCGGCGTACACGGGTGCCCTTATTGGTGGGTGAGCCGTTATCGGCAGAGGTTGCGCAGTTTTTCCTGGCCATTGGCATCCAGGTGCGTGATTGGCCGGAAGAGTTGCCATGGCAGATCAGCCAGATTCAAGTGATTCCGCGTCAGCAGCGTGCGCTTGAAGACTATTTTGGCTTAAAAGCACTGAGAGCTGCGCTATGACAGCTGCACCACCATTACTTGCCCTGGACCGTATTTCACTGTCGTTCAAGGGCGTGAAAGCCATCACCAACATCAGCTTCGCCGTAAAGAAAGGCGAGATATGCGCGCTGATCGGGCCCAATGGCGCCGGTAAAAGCTCATTGCTGAATGTGATTAATGGCGTTTACAAAGCCGATGAAGGGCGCATTACTTACCAGGGCGAATCGCGCACCACCATGCATCCGCAATGGGCGGCCAAGCGTGGTGTCGCGCGCACATTTCAAAACATTGCCTTGTTCAAGGGCATGTCGGTGCTGGATAACGTATTGACCGGCACCAACCTCAAAGTGAAAAGCAGTTGGCTGGAGCAAGTGTTCAATGTAGGTCGTGCCCCGGCAGACACGCTGCGCCAGCGTCAGAAAGCAGAACGCGTGATTGCCTTCCTCAAATTGCAGCCCTGGCGTAACAGCATTGTCGGCGCCTTGCCCTATGGTTTGCAAAAGCGGGTAGAGCTGGCGCGCGCACTGGCTGCCGAGCCTGAATTATTACTGTTGGACGAGCCGATGGCCGGCATGAATGCGGACGAAAAGGCCGAGATGAGCCGCTTTATTATCGAGACCCGACGCGAGTTTGGCACCACGATTGTCCTTATTGAGCATGATATCGGCGTGGTGATGTCGCTATCAGATCATGTGGTGGTGCTCGATTACGGCAAGAAGATCGGTGACGGCACGCCGGACGAAGTGCGCGTCAACCCCGAGGTCATCGCCGCCTATCTGGGTACCAAACACGGCCAGGCCGCTTAAGGATAAAACATGAGTTTCTTTTTTGAGGTGTTGACGGGAGGCTTGCTGGCCGGTGTCATGTATTCGCTGGTGGCGATCGGTTTTGTGCTGATTTATAAAGCTTCCGGCGTATTCAACTTTGCCCAGGGTTCCATGGTGCTGTTCGCCGCATTGACCTTTGTCAGCTTGCTGGAACGTGGTGTGCCCTTCTGGGGCTCGTTTGTGATTACGCTGATCACCATGGGTGTGCTGGCCTGGCTCATCGAGCTGCTGGTCTTGCGCAAACTGGTTAATCGCTCGCCCATCACCTTGTTTATGGCAACACTGGGGCTGAGCTATATCGTCGAAGGCCTGGCGCAAGCCGTATGGGGCGCGCAAGTGCATGCGCTGGATATCGGCATTGACGATGAGCCATATGAAGTCTTTGGCATCTTGCTGTCGCAGTTTGATTTGTTTGCCGCGGCGATTGCTGGTGGCTTGGTGCTGTTGCTGGGCCTTTTATTTAATAAAACCCGGGTGGGCATTGCCTTGCGTGCCGTGGCTGACGATCAGTTGGCTGCATTGGCGGTGGGCATACACCTGCAGCGCCTATGGCTCATTGTGTGGGCGGTGGCTGGGTTTGTCGGCCTGGTGGCTGGTATGTTGTGGGGCGCACGGGTCGGGGTGCAGTTCTCGCTGTCGCTGATTGTATTGAAGGCGCTGCCGGTGCTGATTATTGGTGGCTTTACCTCGATTGAAGGCGCCATCGTTGGCGGCCTAATTGTAGGGGCCTCTGAAAAGTTGGCCGAAGTCTTTATCGGCCCGCTCATTGGCGGCGGCATTGAAAACTGGTTCCCTTATATGCTGGCCATGCTGTTTCTGCTGGTCAGGCCGTATGGGCTGTTTGGCGATAAAGCCATTGAACGAGTGTAAACAGGGCACGGGTATAAGCCATATGTTGTATCAAGAATCTGGACAGTTCATCACCGATTACCGGCGGGATAAGCGTTTTTTCCGGCTCAAACAGGAGCGCTGGGCGTTTGCGGCGTTGCTGGCGTTCGCCTTCCTGGTTGTTCCCTTCATCGGCAATGATTACTGGTTTAGCGCCATCCTCATTCCGTTTCTGGTGCTGTCGCTGGCAGGCTTGGGCCTGAACCTGCTCACCGGCTATGCCGGGCAGTTGTCATTGGGCTCAGCTGCTTTTATGGCGGTGGGTGCTTTTGCCACCTACAACGCGCATTTGCGCATTGAGGGTTTGCCATTGCTGGCCAGCCTGATTGTGGGTGGTTTGGCCGCAGGCAGTGTTGGCCTGTTGTTTGGTTTCCCCAGTTTGCGCATCAAAGGTTTTTACCTGATTGTCTCTACCCTGGCCGCGCAGTTTTTTGTGCTGTGGGTGTTCACCAATTTTCCCTGGTTTTCCAATCACTCCTCTTCCGGCGTGATCACTGCACCACCATTACACATATTCGGCGTCGATTTGAGTTCGCCAGTGGGCCGCTATTTGCTGACATTGACCGTGGTGCTGGCGTTGGGCTTGCTGGCAAAAACCATCGTCAGCGGTGAGCTGGGCAGAAAGTGGATGGCGGTACGCGATATGGATACCGCCGCCGCCGTCATCGGGATTTCGGTGCCAAAAACAAAACTGCTGGCGTTTGCCATCAGCTCGTTTTACCTCGGTATTGCCGGTGCGCTGTGGGCATTCACTTACCTGGGCACCGTTGAACCACATGGATTTGACTTGTCGCGCTCATTCCAGATCCTGTTCATTATTATTATCGGCGGCATGGGCAGCATCCTCGGTAATTTCCTCGGCGCAGCGTTTATCGTGTTATTCCCTATCCTGCTTTCCAACCTGTCATCCGGCCTGCTGGCGGGGGCGATAGACCCTGGTCAACTGGAAAATTTTCAGAAAATGATTTTCGGCGCGCTGATTATCTTTTTCCTGATCAAAGAGCCCAATGGTTTGGCCAAGGTCTGGCAAACCATCAAGCAACGCTTGCGCGTGTGGCCACTGCGTTTCTAGGTCGTTCATTTCATTAAGGAGATTTTTTATGTGTTGAACGTGCCTATTAGACATTTTTATATAACTAAAAACGATTAGCAGCTGTTTTCATATTTTTAATAAGGAGTTTTAGAGTGAAATTTCTCGGTAAACATCGCTGGCTGTGGCTGGCATTAGGATTGGCGGTCAGCAGTGTGAGTACGCAAGTGCAAGCGGCCAATGAGCAGTATTTTCCCTTACAAAGTTACCGTATCGGGCCCTATGCGGCAGGGGGGTCTGGTTTCTTTGGCGGCTTTATTGACTACCTGCAATACGTTAATGCCAAAGACGGTGGCGTCAATGGTGTGAAATTCACCTGGAGTGAATGCGAAACCGAATATGTGGTAGAAAAAGGCGTGGAGTGCTACGAGCGCCTGAAAAAAGGCCTGAACGGCGCGCCAGCCGCAGCGACCAACCCGCTGTCAGTGGGCATTGCCTATGCGACGCTGGAGCGTTCTACTGCCGACAAATTGCCTTTGATCACTATTAACCATGGCCGTACTGACTCCACCGATGGCAGCGTATTCCCTTATGCTTTCCCGTTGCAACTCAACCCATATAGCGAAGTGTCGGCGATTGTGAACTACATCGCCCAGCAATCCGGTGGCCTGGACAAACTCAAAGGCAAGAAGATCGTTACGCTGTATCACGGCTCACCTTATGGCAAGGAAACCAGCCCGATTCTGGAGTTGCTGGCCAAGAAGTACGGCTTTGAATTGACCTTGCTGGAAGTGCCGCATCCGGGCAATGAGCAGCAATCACAATGGCTGAGTATTCGTCGCATTAAACCGGACTGGGTGATTTTGCGTGGCTGGGGCGTGATGAACCCGGTGGCATTGAAAACTGCGCAAAAAACCGGTTTTCCGGCTGACCATATTATCGGCAACATCTGGAGTAACTCAGAAGATGACGCGGCGCCTGCAGGCAATGCCGCCAAAGGTTTTATCTCAATTACTACGCATCCTTCTGGTACCAGCTTCCCGGTATTGCAAGGGATCAATCAGTATGTAATCAAGGCCGGTAAAGGCAATCTGCAAGATCCTAAACGTTTCGGCAATGTGTATTACAACCTGGGTGTGGTTAATGGCATCCTCAACGTCGAAGCCGTACGCGTGGCGCAGGCCAAGTTCGGCAAGCGTCCACTGACCGGTGAAGAGGTGCGCTGGGGCTTTGAGAATATCAAGCTGGATGATGCGCGTTTGAAAGAGTTGGGTGCCTTGGGCCTGGTGCAGCCGCTGAAACTCAGCTGCGCTGACCATGAAGGCGGCGGCGCGGTGCGCTTCCAGCAATGGGATGGCAGCAAGTGGAAAGTGATTTCAGAGTGGGTACAGGCTGACCGCCAGTTGTTGCGCCCGATTATTGAAAAGTCTTCACACGAGTATGCCAAGGAAAAAGGCATCACCCCGCGTGATTGCAGCAAAGAAGAAGTCGCTGCCAAATAAATTGTTCGGTAACGTTTAAAACAGACATGCACATCGCTTAGGCGGTGTGCATTTGCAGTTTGATGTCGTGGGCGCTGTGCATAGGGTGCCGACGCGATCGAATTGAGGAGGCTTTGATGTCACAAGCACATGAAAAATTAAATCTGGCGAGTGAGCCGCTGTTGCAACTGGATGATATTGAAGTGATCTATGAAAAGGTCATTTTTGCCATCAAAAATATTTCACTGCAAGTCGGGCCGCAGTCTATTGTTGCGTTGCTGGGTGCCAATGGCGCCGGTAAAAGCACCATCCTGAAAGCAATTTCGGGCCTGGCTCCGGCGCAACGCGGAGAAATCGTGCAAGGCAAGATTGTCTATGGCGGCAAGGAGATCACCCAAGCCACACCACGTCAGTTGGTGGCACAAGGCCTGGTGCAGGTGCTGGAGGGCAGGCATTGCTTCGGGCATTTAACCGTGGAAGAAAATCTGCTCACTGGCGCATTTATCCGCCGGCCATCAAGTAAGGCATTGGCACAGGATCTGGAAAGGGTCTATGCCTTTTTCCCGCGCCTCAAATTGCTGCGCAAAAACTATGCGGGATATACCTCAGGCGGCGAACAGCAGATGGTCGCCATCGGCCGTGCCCTGATGGCTAACCCGAAGCTGATTTTGCTCGATGAGCCGTCTATGGGCCTGGCGCCACAGATTGTCGAAGAAATTTTTGAGATTGTGCATCAGCTACAGCAGACGCAAGGCCTGAGTTTCCTGCTGGCCGAGCAGAATGCCACTGTGGCATTACGCTATGCCAACTATGCTTATGTGTTGGAAAGTGGTCATATCACCCATCATGGCGATGCGCAGACGATAGCCAGCAGCCAGGCGCTCAGCGACTCTTATTTGGGTGGCCGTTAATGTATGACGCATTCGACGTGGCTGGTTTTTGTACAAGTGATGCTGTCTTAAGGCATGACCCATTCAGGTAGTTACAATTTAGCAATAAGTTGTGTAACATATTTGTTGCAATTATATAAAACTAACTGTAAAAACTTTGGGAGCTTTCGATGCTAAAACAACTTGCTGGTGCTTTTTCATTTATTGCAATCACGTCCTTCATGACGCCGGTGGCCATGGCTTATGACTTTGATGGTACCGCATTGAGTAGTCCGGACGCTGTAGACTATTCATTTAATGCGGCTGCGACGGCTGCGACCGTTTCATTTGACCTGATTGGTTACGCAACGCTGGATGGGTTTCCTGATAACAATTACGAAGACTATTTCACCCTGTCAGTGAACGGCAGCGCTGTGTTTTCCGCGAGCTTTAACCTGGGTGGTGATGGTGGTCCAATCACGATTACTCAAGGTGACGCAAGCTACGTGTCAAATTATGTCTACAACGGTTTTAATAACGGCGGCTCGTTGACCATTACACTGCCAGTGACTTTGGTGTTAGGTAGCAACAACCTGACTTTCAGCTATGCCAGCGCCATTCCACAAGGGTTGGGAGATGAGGGCTGGGGTGTTAAAAACCTGTCCGTGACCACTGTGCCTGAGCCAGAGTCTTATGGTTTGTTGATGGCTGGTTTAGGCCTGGTAGGCTTTGCCGCCAGAAGAAAAGCTGGCAAATAAGTATTGCAGCGGTATAAAAAAACGGCCTTGCAGGCCGTTTTTTATTGCCTGAACAAAGGCTTAAAAGAAATGTGCCACATGGAAAATGGCTTTAATGCCGTCAATATCCGGCAAGTTGTTGCGATTCTCCCTGAAGTAGAACACATCAATACGCTTGTTGCTGTCGCCGTCGATTAAATAGCCCACACCCACATCAATACGTTTGCGGTCCAGGCCAGTGGTGTCATTGTTAAATTCCTGGTAAATCACTTTAGGCTGGAATTTGCCTATGCCCACTTTGTCAGCAAACGTATAGCTGCCGTTGATGAAAAAGCCTTTGGCTTCTGGCAATACGGTGTCACCGGTATTGTCGTTATCGTAGTTGTAATATGAGGCCTCCGCGCCAAGCACGGCGCCATTACTCAACGGTTTTTCCAGACGCGCATCCAGGTTCCAATACTTGGAATCGCCTTTATTCAAAATGGTGCCGGTGCCATCTTTCTGGTAGCGATACGAACCGCCAACCGACAGGATGGACTTTTTGCCGTCGTAGCTGGATAAATTGTAAAAGCCAGGCTCAGTATCCCAGAAGTTATATTGTAAACGCGTCGCGTAAGACAGGTTGTCAGCCTGGTTAGAACCGCCTTGGCGGCCATTGGTCGCCGAGACATAGTATTTAAAGGCATTGCTGCTGTCTGAACCAAAGAACACGGCGCCATTGTCACGGCCGCCAAACTGGTAAGAGCCTTGCTCGGCAATCGGGAAGTCAAAGGTGGTCGAATACATGGGCGCAACGGCAGAAGCGCGGCTGGCGGCTGGCAAAAAGCGGCCAATCCAGAAGTTGGCGTAATTGTTGAATTCCAGGCCTAGGTGACCATCCAGTAACTCTATTTTGTCGTCTGCCGTATTGCGGGCAAAGTTAAATTCAAACGAGACGTTTTCGTGCAGTTTGCCGTTGGTGTATAAACGCGCTTCTTCCACTTCAAAGTCATTAGAACGGTCTTTACCACTGGGGGCGGCGTCTTTAATCGAACTAAAGCTGACGCGTGAGGCAATACCAATATTAATGAACTGGTTTTCATTGCGCTGTATGGTGGCTTCGGCAAATGCCTGGTTGCTGAGGAGTGCCAGGCTGGTCAATAGCGAGATCTGGCGCAGGCGGTGAGATGTTGGTTTGTTTTTCATGTATTCACTCTGTGTTAGTCATGTATTTATCAATGGATATAAGTAAGCTTCGTCGCGCACAGGCGGGATGAGGTCACGTTACAGAGTGTCTTATTGCAGAATGTGTGCCACAAAATTAAATGATATAAATCAATAGCTTGATTTATTTTGTGCGTATTTATGATGCTGGTTTATCCGCAGGGTGCTGTTAGCCTGCCTTGCAATCAGCATGTGCGCTTCCTGGTTGCTGGGTGATGTTTTTCTTAACATAGATTGACATTAAATTTGTCACGCCCCTATAATTCGCTGGTTTGTTAATAAATATTATCTAAATTTACCGAGTGTAATCGCCATTACTGGCATCTACCGTCATGGCCAATCAGCCTTTATTCCGTCACGCTGCGCTCAACGCACAAAAAAACCATTGGCTGGGCACTATCCTGCTGGTGCGTCCTGTCAGTTACCTGTTGCTTACCGGTCTGGCCATCGTTTTTGCGGTGATTGTGGTGCTGTTTATGGCGTGTGCGACGTATACCAAGCGCAGTACGGTCATGGGGCAGTTGGTGCCAGAAACTGGCTTGCTGAAAGTTTATGCGCCGCAATTAGGGCTGGTGGTTGAAAGAAAAGTGCAGGAAGGGCAGTTGGTCAAACAAGGCGATATTCTGTTTGTATTGTCCAGTGAGCGTTACTCTGATGGGCAGGGCTCTGTGCAGGCGTCCATCAGTGCGCAACACGCGCAACAACGGCAATCTTTGCGGGATGAAATCGTCAAAACCCGGCTGCAACAGCATGATGAACAACAGGCATTACAGTCACGCCTGCTAGGTATCCAGGAAGAGCTGACCCGGCTGGCAGCACAATATAAAGCGCAGCAGACGCGCGTGACATTGAGTGAAGAGGCCTACCAACGCTACCAGGGATTGCTGGAAAAAAACTATATTTCGCGTGAGCAAACGCAGCAAAAACAAGAAGACTGGATAGAGCAGTCTTCGCGGTTAGAGTCCATGGCACGCGAGCAGGTACGCATGCAACGCGATGTGCTTGCCCGTCAGGATGAGTTGTCCAGCGTACGCGCCAAGCATCAAAACCAGATTGCGCAGCTGGAACGCAGTGTGTCCAGTGTCAATCAACAGCTGACAGAAAGCGAAGCCAAGCGACGTCTGGTGATTCGCGCGCCCGAGTCCGGCACGGCAACGGCAGTGGTTGCCAGTGTCGGGATGGCGGTCGAAGGTAGCCGGCCGCTGCTGAGTATTGTGCCGCGCGGCGCCAGGCTGGAAGCACAGTTGTTTGCACCCAGCCGTGCCGTGGGGTTTGTGCGGCCTGGTGTGCCGGTGCGTTTGCGTTACCAGGCGTATCCCTACCAGAAATTTGGCCAGGCCACCGGTCGAGTGGTGTCAGTATCCAGAACGGCGTTGCCAGCCAGTGAGATTTTTACCATGGGCAATCCATCTGGCAATAATCAAAACAACGAGCCCTATTACCGTATTTCAGTCGCGCTAGACCAGCAAGCCATCGTCGCTTATGGCGTCAAGCAGCCTTTGCAGCCAGGCATGTTGCTGGATGCTGACGTCATGCTCGAGCGTCGGCGCTTGTATGAGTGGGTGCTGGAGCCATTAATCAGTTTGACTGGCAAGCTGTAGCCATGGAAATGAAAGTGAGTCATGTCTTTTCTTAGTCAGCTGTCATTTGGCCTGGGGCGTACACTGCCCATCACGCTACAAACAGAAGCCAGCGAGTGTGGCTTGGCCTGCCTGGTCATGGTGTCAAATTATCATGGTTTTCGTACTGACCTGGCGACTATGCGCCGATTGTTTCTTATCTCAATCAAGGGCACGACTCTCAGCCACTTGATGGGCATGGCGCAAGCCGTGGGTTTTACCACGCGCCCGGTCAAGCTGGAGCTCGAAGATCTTAAAGATTTGCGTCGGCCGTGCATTTTGCACTGGAATTTCAACCACTTTGTGGTGTTGAAAGAGGTGGGCGCGCGCCATGTGGTGATTCATGACCCGGCCATGGGCATACGCAAATTGAGCTTTGATGAAGTCTCTGCCGCATTTACTGGCGTGGCATTGGAGTTGTGGCCGAATCCTGGTTTCAAGCAGGTGACCTTTAAGCAAAGCGTGAAATTGCGTGACATGATGGGGCATGTCACCGGTCTTTACCGTTCGCTTGGGCAGGTGTTGCTGTTAGCGCTGGCGTTGGAGGTGTTTGCGCTGGTGTCGCCGTTTTATATGCAATGGGTCGTTGACCATGCGCTGGTCTCGGCAGACCGAGATTTGCTCACCACGCTGGCACTTGGCTTTGGCCTGCTGGTCGTCATGCAGCAGGCCATTAGCACGGTGCGCGCCTGGGTCATCATGCATATGTCTACTACGCTCAATGTGCAGTGGCGGGCCAATTTATTTGCGCACTTGATCCGCTTGCCGGTCGACTTTTTTGAAAAGCGGCATCTGGGGGATGTGGTGTCGCGCTTTGGCGCCATTGATCAAATCCAGCATACGCTGACCAGCACCTTTGTCGAAGCCATCCTGGATGGTGTGCTCACCGTGGCGACCTTGGCCATGATGTTTTTGTATAGCCCGACCATGGCCTGGATCGCCATCGGTGCCATGCTGTTGTATGGCCTCGGGCGCTGGGCCTGGTTTCGGCCATTGCGCAATGCGACCGAAGAGCAAATTGTGCATGCCGCCAAACAGCAAACCCATTTTATTGAAACCGTGCGCGGTGTGCGTGCGCTTAAATTATTTCAGCGATTAGATGAGCGCAGGAATAGCTGGTTAGGCTTGTTTGTCGAGCAAGTGAATGCTGACTTACGTACGCAAAAGTTGCAGGTGATGTATCGTTTGCTGAATGGTTTGTTGTTCGGTGTGGAACGTATCCTCATTATCTGGCTGGGGGCCAAACTGGTGATGGATGGTGCGTTCACGATTGGGGTTTTGCTGGCTTTTATTGCCTATAAAGACCAGTTTGTGACGCGCGTGAGCGGCCTGATTGACCGCATGGTTGAGATGCGTATGTTGCATTTGCAAGGTGAGCGCCTGGCGGATATTGCCCTGGCCGAGCAAGAGCCTGAAGTTGTGGATACCATGAGCAAGCAGGAGATTGGGAAATTGCCTGCCAATATTGTGATTCAGGGCCTGCGTTACCGTTATGCCGATGGCGAGCCCTGGGTGCTGGATGGTGTTGACCTGGAGATTGCAGAAGGGGAGTCGGTGGCCATTGTCGGCCCTTCCGGTTGCGGTAAGTCAACTTTGATGAGCATTATGCTCGGGCTGCGCCCTTTTAAAGAGGGGCAGATATTGGTGGGCGGGCAACCGTTGTCCAAATTGGGCTTGTCGCATCTGCGCAATATGGTCGGTACGGTGATGCAGGACGATGCGCTGTTTGCAGGCTCCATTGCTGACAATATTGCGTTTTTCGATCAGCAGGTTGATCTGGCGTGGGTGGAAGAGTGCGCGCGCAAGGCGGCAGTCTATGAAGAAATTGCCGCCATGCCCATGGGCTTTAATACCCTGATCGGCGATATGGGCGCAGCGCTGTCTGGCGGACAAAAACAACGTATCCTGCTGGCGCGCGCACTATATAAAAGGCCCAAAATCCTGTTCCTCGACGAAGCGACCAGTCACCTCGATGTGGCGCGTGAATCGATGGTCAACCAGGCCATACAGGCGCTCGATATGACACGCGTGATTATCGCGCACCGGCCGGAGACCATCGCTTCAGCCAAGCGCGTGATTGTGATGGCGGCGGGCAAAGTCCATATGACGGCGGTGGCAGGCGCATGAACGTATCTCTGCGCCTGGCGTTGTCATTATGTTGGGCGTTGGGAGTCTTGCTGCCAGCCAGCGCCATGGCGCTGCAGCTGACCGACTTTACCGAGTTTCAGGGGCGCGTCGCCGGTAGCCCGGCCAAAGAAATGCTCACGACGGCGGCTGAGTCTGAATTGGCCCCCTGTGCCGCGGCCTTGCCGCAACGGCCGCTGACACTGCTTGATGTGGTTGAGCAGGCTTTGTGTAATAGTCCACGTAGCGCGGAGGCCTGGTCCATTGCCAAAGCGCAGGCCGCGCAAGTGGCGGTACAAAAGTCCAATTATTTACCGCGCGTCAATGTCACGGCAGGTGCGGCCAAAGTGAGAAATCATGTTGAAAACTCATTATTTTCTTCGCTCGATCAGGACAATAACATCACCAATCGCACGGCCAGTTTGCGCTTGAGCTGGTTGCTAGCGGACCTGGGGCAGCGCGCTGCCAAGCTGGGGCAGGCGCAGGCCCTGTTAAATGCCGCCAATGCTGCGCATGATGCCGCCTTGCAAGAGGTGTTTATCACTGCGGCTCAGGCTTATTTTGACAATTTGACTACGCAGGCCACCTTGACTGCTTTTGAGGATGCGGAGTCACTGGCCAAGGAGAGCCTGGCCGCAGCGACGGCCAAATTCAAGGCAGGTGTGGGTTTGCTCACCGACCAGTTACAGGCGCAAACGGCTTACGCCCAAGCCAGGCTGGACAGAATCAAAGCCGAAGGCGACCTGAAAAATGCCCACGGCACTTTGTCTGCCGCCATGGGTTTAATGGCCAACACCCCGTTTCAGTTGTTAAAACGCAGCCAACCGCTGGAGCAGGCGGATTTTCTTAACCGGGTGGATGTGCTGATCCAGCAGGCCACAGAATCGCATCCGGCTATTCTTGCCGCGAAAGCAAAAGTGCTGGCTGCCGAAGAAAATATTAAAGGCGTGCGGGCAGAAGGCTTGCCAACACTAAACTTCAATACTGAATTGAGTCGTTCGGATCAAATGGGTTATCAGCAACTGGCAAACTTTCCGGCCAGTAATGTCTATTCAACGACGGCCACCATCGGCTTGCAGCTGAATATGCCTTTATTTGAAGGGTTTTCGCGCAGTTATCTGGTGCAGTCTGCCGAGGCTGAGCGTCAAACGCGCGTGGCTGAGCTGAATCGCATCATGCAGCAGGTCTCGCTGGAGGTCTGGAAAAGCTATCACGCCTTGATGTCAGAGCGTGAAAATCTGCGTGCGACGGAGGAGCTTATACGTCACGCACAAGAGGCATTTAAGGTCGCGCAAGGGCGCTATCAGGCCGGGGTGGGCAATATGATTGAGTTGTTGAATGCGCAAAATGCGGTCTCCGGTGCCAGGCAGCAATATATCAAGTCCCTGGCGGCTTTGCGTGCAGCCAGATTGAAGCTTGCTGCCAATATGGGCAATGTTGGTTTGTGGGCCATTGTTGAACCTTGATTAATATTATTAACTTGTTTACGTAATTGTTAATTTTAGTTAATATGGTGTCGCTGTGATATTGCTGTTATGCAGGGATGTCACCGCCTGGATTACCTTGAATCAAGGTGATGGTGGGCGCTGGTTAACGGTGCAGTCGTCAAGGGCTGCATGGGTTAGACAGGGCACATTAATAACGCAAATGAGGAGAAGTAAATGGCAATTCAAAGCTTGAAAAAGGTTGAAGTTGAAGCGGTTTCTGGCGGTGCGGGCTTCGACCTGTCCGGTTTGCTGGGTGGCATTCCGTTGTTGGGTGGTTTGCTGGGCGGTGCGACCGGTTCTACCGGCGGTACTGTCAACGGCCTGGTCAGTACACTGTCAGCGATTCCATTGGTCGGTCCAATTTTAGGCACCGTGCTTGGCCTGTTTGGCGGCTTGGTCAGCATTTAACAGACTCGGTTTTCCCCTCCGATGTATTTGCCCTGCTTTTGCAGGGCTTTTTTTGTGCCAAAAGCTACTTACTTTTTGGTCTCAGCAGGTTTGCAATTTTTGAGATGCAAATGATCGCTGTCATCCAGCGTGGTTTGCTCGCCGTTCAGGCGCAAATCCATGGTGCCGTAGTGATAAAGCTGCTTATCACTCGCATCTCTCGCCAGGCCAATTTCATGGTCAGGCAGCATGACCCAGGCTTCGTCACCGTTTGCGGATAGTTTCAGGCCAAAAGACTGGTAATTCTCGCATTGGTAATGAATAGCTTCTTTGCCGTAACGCGGCACTTCCTTGGTGCCTTTGTCAAACATGCTGGGAAACTCAAAGCTGGCGCAGCCAAATAACAAGGCAGAGACGGCAGCGATCATCAAATGTTGATAGGTGTTTTTCATTGTGTGTATCTTGTTCTAATAAGAGGCTATAAATAAATATGCACCATATTGTGCCAGTCATGCCTCACAGACTCAATCGTTTTGGTCGTGTGGATGGTAGGCCGCACGCTGCAAGCGGTCACGCAAGGCGTCCCATTCTGGAGTGGCGGGTGGCGATTCAATCAGGATAACCTCCGCTTGTGCGGCATCCAGTGTATGTAGTGCGGCGTAGAGTTGTTCTGCCGCCTGCGCAGGGTCTTTCGGCAGATAAACATCTTTATCTGTCACTCGTTCAGCATTGCCAAATAATAAAGCAGCGGCGGCTGGTCTGGTTTGGGCATAGCGCAACATGGCTGGGATTGACGCAAATAGCAGGCAGGGTGTGCGTGGCGAATAATGCAGCAAATGCTGTCCGGGTACCTTCGGCGTTTGCGACGCTTGCTGGGTGGCCGGTTTGCCTGCAATCGCGGCGATCGCCGCAGTTTCTATCATGCCAGGTCGCAATAGTTGCCATTGGTCTCCATGCACGCTGACAATGGTTGACTCGATCCCCACCTGGCAGGCACCGCCATCCAACACCGGAATATCATTACCCAGGCCAGACTCCACATGCTCAGCCGTGGTGGGGCTCAACTGTGTATATTTATTGGCAGAAGGAGCGGCAAGCCCTAAACCGCTATCTTTTAACAGGGTAAGTGCCACCGGGTGTGCCGGCACGCGCAAGGCCACGGTTGGTTCGCCAGCACGTACGGTTTGCGATACCTCAGCGCGCGCTGGTAATACTAATGTCAACGGTCCTGGCCAGAATGCTTGTGCCAGTTGTTGCGCCAATGGCGGAAACTCACTTGCCCAGTCAGTTACTTGCGCCGCGCTGGCAATATGGACAATCAGCGGGTTATTGGCCGGGCGCTGTTTCGTCGCATATATTTTGGCAATCGCCAATTCGTTGCGTGCATCAGCCGCCAATCCATATACCGTTTCTGTAGGGATGGCGACCACCTCACCACGCTTTAACAGTTCAATCGCCTTCGCCGGGCTGATACGCATCATGCACTCTGATTTTGTAAAAATTCTATTTTACTATCGAAAACCATGCGTACTACAGCATCGCTTCCTATAAAATGCGCGCTTCAGTCTAAGGAGCAGCAAGATGCAAATTCAAGTTCAACATAATCCTGCCGAAACACAATTAAAGGAGCTTTGTGTTGCCAAGTGGCCCACCTGGCAAAAAGAGGTGTCTGTTTTTGACTGGACATTCCATGAACAAGAGCAGGCATATATATTAGAAGGCGAATGTGTGGTCACCCCAATAGGTGGCGCACCTGTGAGTTTTGGCAAGGGTGACTTCGTTACTTTTCCGGCAGGCCTCAAAGTCAGCTGGGAAGTGAAGCAGCCTTTGCATAAGCATTATCATCTAGATGGCAATGTCTTGACGCAAACCTGGTTGCGACTCAAAGCCGCTTTCAAGAAATAATCATCAATTTGTAACGGAATTGTAATAGTGGCGAATGGGGGCTTGACCGCAATCCCCATCGCTGTAGAATGCGCGGCTTCCTTAAACGAAACGACATGTTTGGTTGTCAGGAAGTGTCTTTAGCGGGGTGAGTTGATAGTAATTTGAAACGAGTGTTTAAATTGCTGTTGACGAAGTAAAAAACCTCTGTATAATGCGCACCTCGTTACGAAATAACGGTAACGAAAACGGCTTAGAAGCTGACTGTTCTTTAAAAATTAGGATGACTGATAAGTGTGGGTGTTTGTAGTTG